>JAABUR0100000007.1_pt1 | contig 493392 bp, 486 predicted proteins | sample 5560091 | NCBI WGS metagenome assembly JAABUR01 (sample SAMN10711879, study PRJNA513375) | rock metagenome | isolation source: Antarctica rocks | place: Antarctica: Victoria Land, University Valley sud | reverse complement strand
TCGAGGACCTCGAGCTGCTCTGTACGACTGAGGCGGTTGCCATACGGGCTGACGCCATCTCTCACCGTCGACCTCCATTTCGGTCATCTCAACAGAGCCACTGTTGCGATGACCGATGGAGACCACCCCGGTATTAGGCAGGACACCGGCCGGATTTGCGGAGCGAGGCGGTGCTGGGGCCGGCGGTTCGAGGCCGCCGGGGGCCCTCAGCCCGCGTCGGCCACCGTTGGCCAAGCCGCGGCGGCCGGCTGCTCGGTGCGGCGGCCGTCGAAGAAGCCGCGCAGGGTCGTCACGCCCTCGACGGGACTCGAGCCGAGCGTGGGAATCGCGTGCGTGCCGGTTACCGGCATGGCGTCGCGGTACTCGAAGACGCGCGCCTCCGACCCGATCTGGCGCACGCCGTAGACCAGCCGTCCGACCACGTCGAGCGTGGCCTCACTGCCGCACACCACGAGAGCCGCCGGGTCGAGCGCCCGTAGGGCACGCGATAGCCGGTCCTGAGCCAGGCCGATCGACAGCAGCAGCACGCGGAATCCCGCGCGGCGGAGCATCAGCTCGAGCGCCTGTACGTGGAGCGCCTCCAGCTCCAGGTGACCACTCGAGTCGAACAGCAGGATGCCCTCGGGGCGAGTGGCCGCAGGTGCGACGCGCCGGGAGGCGTGCAGCCAGCCGGTCGCCCACCGACAGGCCCATTCGAACTCGGCCTCGCGTCCGGTCCGCTCGTCGGCCAGCACGAGGGCGGGAAGGAGCAGATCCTCGACCGTGCGCTCCACCGACCGCACCGCAAGGCTCTCCTCCATGGCCCTGTCCACCACGGTCTCGTCGAAGCGGTCGAAGCCCTCGAGCAGGCGAGTCGCCGAGCTCGGACCCTCGCCGCGCTGGCGGGCGATCTGCACCGCCGAGGAGATGTTGTGGGTCTCCTGCAGGGCGCGGCGCAGCGCCTCGAGCTCGGTCAGGTCGTACTGCCGGTGCCCACCCACCGTGCGCGCCGGCGTGGGGTACTCGAAGCGTCGCTCCCAGCTCCTCAACGTATTCGGGCTGACGCCGAGAAGCTCGGCCGCCGCATTGGTTCTGATGCCGCTCATGGGTCGATCCTCCGGTAGAGGCTCGTGAGTTGTCGCGCCTTTCGAGCGTTTGCGCAACCTCTGGGCGGGTTCTTGCGCCGAACCGGCGCGCCGGCGGGTCCGGGGTTCTACGCAGTCCCCGCTACGAGGTCAGCGCCGGTGTCACCGTCAGGAGCGCCCCGCGCGGCGGTCCGCACGACGCGATACGGGCCAGGAACGGCGCCGCTCCGATGGCCCCCTCGACGGTCACGGGCAGCTCTACCACGTCGCGTGCACCGTTCGCGGCTCGAGCCGTCCGGGCCGCAAGCTCGCTATCTCCCGACGGGCACGACAGCAGGGACAGCAGGTTCGCTCCGAGCACGCTCGTCTCCTGGCCGATCAGCACCTCGGCCGGCTGGCTGACGGCGGTCACGCGCAGGTCGTCGGTGACCACGAGGAACGCCGAGCCGGCCTTCAGCAGCGCGCCTCGCGCGGTGCTGAGCATGACGCCCATTCCGCAGACGTCGCAGACCCGCTCGGCCTGGTCGCGCGCGGTACGGCGTTCGCGAGCGCCGGGAATGGCCCCGCACCGAGAGCAGAACTGCACGCGCCCCTTGGAGGGCTTGAGGCTGTACAGCCCACCTGCTTGGTCGGTACCGGCGGTGATCGACATCCTTGTCTCCTTGCTGGTGGGAAATCCGTTTCCCTGGCGTTATCGAGTCCTTCATCGCCATCCGCACCCCGGACGTTGAGCCGTGCAAGCAGCCTGGCGAGCGCCGCGTCGGATTACGATCCCGGGCGTGCGAGTGAGCGCGCATCGCTTGGAGTGCGGGATGGCGCTGGCGGTCGCGCTACTGGCCGCAGGCTGCAGCCGTCAGGAGCCGGCCACCGTGCCGGCCGGCTGCCGAGCCGGTGCCGAGGCCGTGATGGGCGCGCTGGCCAGGGCGCCGGGGGAGGTGACGGTCGAGGGCACGCCACTCTCGAGCTGCCTGGTGCCCGAGAGCGAGGCCGTGTACGTGCAGGAGATCGGGTCGGTGTACCTGTCGGTCGCAAGCCGCCTGGCCAACGAGGCGCGGGCTGATCCCCAGGGGCGGGCGGCCACCCAACTCGGCTATCTGATGGGCGCCGTCAGGCGGGGCGCCGGGCGCACCCAGGGCATCCACAGCGAGATCCTGAGACGGCTGGAACAGGAGCTGGCGATCGTCGACACCCGCTCGCCGGCCTACCTGAGGGGTGAGCGGGCGGGTCACAAGGGAGGCTGAGGGCCCAGGGTCCGCGGCCTGCCGCCCGACGCGTGCTTGGGTAGCCTCATCGCACCCGACGGAGGAGAAGGAGTGGCGGTGAGTCAGGAGCTGTGGGGCGGTGAGACCCGCAAGGCGGTCGACAACTTCCCCGTGTCCGGAGAGCCGGTGCCGGTGGCCGTCGTGCGTTGGCTCGGGCGCATCAAGGGCGCGGCGGCACGCGTGAACGCCGATCTCGAGCTGCTCGACAGCGAGCTGGCGGAGCGCATCGCCGCCGCGGCCGACGAGGTGGCACACGGTCAGCACGACGACCAGTTCCCGATCGACGTCTTCCAGACCGGCTCCGGCACCTCCTCGAACATGAACGCCAACGAGGTGATCGCCAACCTGGCCGGCGACGGCGTGCACCCGAACGACCACGTGAACATGGGCCAGTCCTCCAACGACGTGTTCCCCTCGGCCGTGCACATGGCCGCCCTGGCCGAGGCCTCCGACCGCCTCGTGCCCGCGCTCGAGCGGTTGGCCGACTCGCTCGCTGCCAAGGCGGACGAGTTCGCCGACGTGGTCAAGGCCGGCCGTACCCACCTCATGGATGCCGTGCCGGTGACGCTCGGTCAGGAGTTCGCCGGGTACGCGACCCAGATCCGGCAGGGTCGCCATCGCGTCGAGGAGGCGCTGCCGCGCGTGGCCCAGATACCGCTCGGCGGCACCGCCACCGGCACGGGGCTGAACACCCATCCCGAGTTCGCCGCGCGTGTGCGCGACAAGCTGGTGGAGGCCACCGGCAAGCTCGCCGAGGCCCCCGCCGATCCCTTCGAGGCCCAGGGCAACCGCGACGCTCTCGTGGAGCTGTCGGGGGCGCTCAAGGTCGTGGCCGTCTCCCTCACCAAGATCGCGAACGACCTGGCCCTGATGGGCTCAGGCCCGCGGGCCGGACTCGCGGAGCTCGTGCTGCCCGAGCTCCAGAAGGGCTCTTCGATCATGCCGGGGAAGGTCAACCCCGTGATCCCCGAAGTGGTGCTGCAGGTGGCAGCGCAGGTGATCGGCAACGACACGGCCATCACCATCGGCGGAATGCAGGGCCAGTTCGAGCTGAACGTGCGCATCCCGCTGATGGCTCGCAACCTGCTCCAGTCGATCCACCTGCTCGGAAGCGCGTCGCTCATGCTGGCCGAGAAGTGCGTCGACGGCCTCGAGGCAAACGTCGAGAGCACCACCCGGCACGCCGAGTCGACGCTGGCGATGGCCACGGCGCTCAATCCCTACATCGGCTACGACCGCGCGAGCGAGATCGTCAAGGAGGCGGCGGCCTCCGGGCGTGCGCTGCGCGAGGTCGCGCGGGAGAAGGGGGTGGACGAGGAGACGCTCGACCGGGCGCTAGACCTGCGGGCGATGGCCCGGGGAAACGCCGGCTAGCCAGCGGACTACGCGTCAGGGCGAGGCGAGGCGTACGGCCTCGCAGTCCCGGCCGGGCCGGTCCGCGCGGTCGGCGCGCAGCACGTCGCTGCCGGCGCCGCATCTGATGTCGTCCCGGCGGCCGTTGACGGCGTCGAGCCGATCGTCGCCGCCTCCCGCCGAGAACGTGTTGGCTCCGCCGCCGTCGCGGAGCACGTCGGCACCGGAGCCTCCGGTCAGGCGGTCGGGGCCGGCGCCACCGTCGAGCACGTCGCCGCCACCGCCGCCCGAGAGCTCATCGCCACCCACTCCGCCGATCAGCCGGTCGCCCCTGCCGCCACCCACGAGGCAGTCGTCGCCGAACAGGCCGTGCACCCGGTCCTCGCCGCCGAGCGCGTGCACCTCATCGCCCGCGGATGTACCGCGCAGCGTCTCGCCGCGGCGAGTGCCGGTGATCGCGTTGCCGCAACGGGTTCGGTACACGAAGACGCCGGCGTCGCTTCCGAGCTGCACGAAGCCGCTGGCGATGGCCGGCTGCCCGTAGGCCGCGGTCGCGTCTGAGCTGAGGCGGCTCGGCTGGAAGTCGCGACGAGCCAGCGGTTGAGCGTCGCCGAGGCCGAGCACGAGCTGCTGGCCGTTGTCCCGCGTCACGTACACCAGGCTGCCCGAGGCCGCCGCGGTGGTGCGTCCGAAACCGGTCCCACCCGACAGCGGTGCCGGTCCCAGGGCGCCGCGCGGATCGAGATCGCCGATGGCCAGCAGATGGAGATTGGCCGCGGTCGTGACCACGGCCCTGGTCGGCGTCAGCGCCAGGGCCGGGGCGGGCGTGCCCTCCAAGCGGCCGCTGGCCGCCACGTCCATGAGGTTCTGGTCGTTGCCCGACTGCGCGAGGGCATGCACGACCGTGCCGCTCTCGCCCGCCCCCACGGCCACGAGCAGCGACGCCGCCGTGTCCGCTCCGGCCGGCGGAGTGCTGGGAGTCTGGGCCGGGCCGCCGAGATCGCCCGACCGCGGTCCGACCTCCTTGCCCTCGGCCGTCGCGGCGACGCCGGCCACCGTGAAGGTCTGCACGCTGTTGATGGACCGCGACGCCACGGCCACGTATTCGGTCGGCGTACCTGCCGCGTCGTTGAGGGTGACGAGCGTGGGACTCGCCACCGGGTTCGCACCCACGACGTCGCGCGTGGTGATCGCGCCGATGATGGCGTCCTGATTGTCGGCGGCAGCGATCGGCACACGGAAGAGAGTGGTCCGCGTGCCGTCGTTGGCGACGAAGAAGATGACGCGGTCGCTCGTCCCGGGCGCAGCGTCCGTGATCACCGGCGAGCTGCTCACCGTGTAGTCACGACTGCCCGGGACCCTCAGGTCCTGCACGAGCGCCCCGGTGGTCTCGTCGACCTGCGCGATGGCGAGGTCGTTGCTGCCGCCCGAGTTGTCGTCGTTGTGCACGGCGAAGATCTGCCCGAGACCGCCCGGTCCCGAGCTGTCGACCAGGCCAACGCTGCCGCCCTGCCCGGTGAAGACGTCAGCGTCCGGATCTCCGTCGTCCAGCAGCGCGCCCTCCTCCGGACCCACCGGGGCGCCCGACTCGAGCACCTGGACGTGCAAACGGCCGTTGGCGGTGCCGTAGGCCAGGCGCTGATTGGCCGGCTGCCCGCTCGAGGTGACGATCGAGGTGCGCACGCCGCGCTCGCTCTCCTCGGCCTTCGCGTAGGCGGCGCGGATGGGCGCACGGCCCTCGCCGCCGCCCTGGTAGCCAGAACGCCCGAAGTCGCCGCCGAAGGTCGGCCACTGAGAGGCCTCGGCGGCGCCCGCGGCGAGGAGCGCCGCGACGACGAGGGGGATTGAGAGGGCGAGTCTGCGCATGAAGCTCCGATCATCGGAGTTCCATGCCGCGGCGCCCAATCCTGCCCGCGGAAAAACGAGCGGGCGCCGGCGTCCCGGCCGGCGCCCGCTCCCCCCTGCCGTCTAGCCCCGCGCCCCGCCGCTGCTGCCGAAGTTGCTCTCGCAGTTGCCCGCGAGCCTGTCGTTGTCGTCGACCCGCGCGCGGTCGTTCCCGGGGCCACAGCTCACGCGATCGGCCTCTCCGTCGATTGCGTTGATCACGTCGTCGCCCCGGCCTCCGGTCAAGAGGTCAACCCCGCGTCCGCCCGACAGGCGGTCGTTCCCCGCCGTACCACGCAGGACGTCGGCGCCCAGGCCGCCACGGAGCTGATCGTCGCCGGGCCCGCCGGTGATCCGGTCGTCGTTCGATCCGCCGTTCAGCGAGTCGTTGCCGTTCCCGCCGAACAGGGTGTCGTTTCCGAAGGCGCCGACATGGAAGTCGTCACCGTCGCCACCGGCCAGCGTGTCGTTGCCGGCGTTGCCGGTCAGGCAGTCGTCGCCGACCAGGCCGACGAGCCTGTCATCCCCGTCGGCTCCGAAAGCGTCGTCGCTGCCGGTGGTACCGGGAAGCGTGTCGTTCGCCGCGCTGCCGATCGCCTTGACCGCACACGTGTTGCGGTAGACCGAGAGACCCTTGTCGGTTCCGAACTGTACGAAGCTGCGGGAGATCGAGGGCTGTCCGAAGCCGGCCGTCGAGTCCTGAGTGGCGGCCGACGGCGTGAAGCCGGCGGCGGCCACCGGCGTGGCATCGCCCAGGTTGAACGCGACCTGGTGGCCATTGTCCCGCGTCACGAAGCCGAAGTCACCCGACGCCACGGCGGTCGTGCGACTGAAGCCCGTGGTGCCCGGCGCGAGCGGAGTCGAGCTCAGCGACTTCTGACCCCGCAGATCCTGCGTGTTCAGCGTGAAGAGATTGGCGCCGGTCGTGACGATGACCTTGGCCTCGCCGCCGCCCGGCTCGATCTCCTGGTCGGTGGCGAGAGCCGGCGCCGGCAGGCCGGCGAGCTCCGCGCTAGTGGCCACGGTGTCGAGCGTCGTGCTGTTGCCGTTCTGGGTCAGCTTGAGCACCGTGGTTCCGCCGGCCGACTGCGTGGCCACGTAGATGAATGGCGCCTTGGCCGCCCCGCTGTTGGGTGCGCCCGGAGTGAAGCCCGTGGGGGTGACCGGCACGGTCGGGGTCTGAGCGTTGGTGCGCCCCGCCGCCGCTCCGGAAGCGGGTCCCGCGGCCAGGTTGGAGGCCGCGAAGGTGAGAACGCGCCCGTCCTGGGTGCCCACCGCCACGAACGCGTCCTGCGCATTGCTCGCGTTGGTCAGGAAGCTGATCGACGGGCTGGCCGTGGGAGTGGCATTGATGTCCGCGGTGCTCGTGGCCGTTCCGATCGCCGCGCCGGGCGAGCCCGCGTTGTTCGTGACCGGCACGCGGAACAGCTTCTCCTCCGTGCCGTTCGAGGCCACGAAGAAGAGGGCTCGGTTGCCGGTCTCGTTCGCGGCCGTGTTGGGGTCGTCCATGGCGGGGCCGCCCCCGACGATCGAGCTCGAGACGGTGTAGCCGTCGGTTCCCTCGACCGGCACGTCCTGGACCAGCGTGCCGTTCTCCTCGTTCACCTGGGCGATGGCGACATCGTTGTTGCCACCCTGGTTGTCGTCGTTGTGCACGGCGAAGATCTGCCCGATGACGCCCGGTCCGGAGGTGTCCGTGAAGCTCACGCTGGCATCGCCGCTGCCGAAGACGTCCGCATCGGCGGCGCCGTCATCGACGTCGATGCCCGCCTCGGGGCCGACCGGCGCGCCGGTGTCGAGGGTCTGAAGATGGATGTTGCCGGCGCCGGTGGCGAAGCTGACCCGCTGGCTGACGCTCGTGATGATCGAGGTGCGGATGCCCTGCTCGGTGGCGTCGGTCTTGTCGTAGACGGGCTTGACGGGGAGGCGACCCTCGTTGACCGGCTGGTAGCCGGAACGGCCGTTGTCTCCTCCGAGGTTCGGCCAGTGCACGGCGCCGGCCGTGCCGGCGATGGCCGGCAAGGCGACCAACGCGAGTCCTGCGGTGAGCGTGGCCCTGCGGGCGCGCGCTGTGAGCATGAGTCCTCCCAAGATCGGGTTCATGACGGCCCGGCGGGGGGCGTCGGGTCACACCCCTGTTCGCACGAGCCGGCGCTTGGGTTCATCCAACACCGAGCGGGCGGGAAGTTGCGCTCACCTGTCCCTGGACGAGATAGCCGGTCTGACCGCCCGCCCCCCGGCAACACTTCTACAGGTTCACCGCCACGTACTTCGTCTCGAGGTACTCCTCGATGCCCTCGGCGCCGCCCTCGCGGCCGTAGCCCGACTGCTTGACGCCTCCGAACGGAGCGGCCGGGTTCGAGACCATGCCCTGGTTCAGGCCGATCATGCCGGTCTCGAGCCCCTCACACACGCGCAGCGCGCGCTTGAGGTCGCGTGTGTAGACGTAGGCGACCAGCCCGTACTCCGTGTCGTTGGCGGCCGCCACCGCGGCTTCCTCGGAGTCGAACGAGGTGACCGGCGCCACCGGGCCGAACACCTCCTCCTTCAGGATCCGGGCATCTGGCGACACATCGCCCAGAACCGTCGGCTTGTAGAAGTAACCGCGTCCGTCGCCGGCCTCCGCGCCCACCAGCACCTTCGCGCCCTTCCCACGCGCGTCCTCCACCAGGTCGGCCACGGTCTCGCGCTGGGCCTCGTCGATCAGCGGCCCCACGTCGACGTCCTCCTCGGTGCCGCGTCCGAGCTTCATGGCCCCCATCCGCTCGGCCAGCTTGTCGGCGAACTCGCCCGCCACCGGCTCGGCCACGTGGAAGCGGTTGGCCGCCGTGCAGGCCTCGCCGACATTGCGCATCTTCGCGATCAGCGCGCCCTCGACGGCGTCGTCCAGATCCGCGTCGTCGAAGATCAGGAAGGGAGCGTTCCCGCCGAGCTCCATCGACACGCGCAGGATCTGCGCGGCCGACTGCTCGATGAGCTTGCGGCCCACCTCGGTCGAGCCGGTGAACGAGAGCTTCCGTGCGCGCGGATCCTCGATCAGCGGCCCCATCACCGAGCCGCTCGACGAACTGGTGACCACGTTCAGCACCCCAGCGGGCAGGCCGGCCTCCTCCAGGATGGCCGCCAGGGCGAGCATCGACAGCGGCGTCTGCTTCGCCGGCTTCATCACCATCGTGCAGCCGGCGGCCACCGCCGGGCCGATCTTGCGCGTGCCCATGGCCATCGGGAAGTTCCATGGCGTGATGAAGAGGCAGGGTCCAACCGGCTGCTTCATCGTCAGCAGGCGGCCGGCGCCGTTGGGGGCCACCGCATAGCGGCCGTCGATCCGTACCGCCTCCTCGGCGAACCAGCGAAAGAACTCGGACGCGTAGGCGACCTCCGCCTTCGACTCCTTCAGGGTCTTGCCCATCTCCAGGGTCATGAGCAGGGCGAGGTCGTCGGCGCGCTCGGTGATGAGCTCGTAGCCACGGCGCAGGATCTCGCCGCGTTCGCGGGGAGGGTGGATGGCCCACTCGGCCTGCTTCTCGGACGCCGCCGCCAGCGCGGCCACGGCATCGCCCGGCGTCGCGTCGGCCACCTCGGTCAGCGTCTCGCCGGTGGCAGGGTCCTCCACGTCGAGCGTCGCGCCCTCGGCCCCGTCCCGCCATTCACCGCCGATGTAGAGCTGCTTCCTGACGCCGTCCACGACGGCCTGCTCCCCGCTGGCTACGGCCATGGTCGCCTCCTGTCTCGCTTCGGGGGCACGCTAGTGCAGATCGGGGCTGGGTTGCCGAACGGCGACGACCGGGGCGCACCCAGCGCTGAACCCACTACTCACGGTTAACGCTGCGCTACGTCCTGGATCTCAAGTGATGAACGCAGGGATACCATCGAGCCGTGGCTTCGACGCAACGAGGACTGTTCACGGTAGGAAGAGAGGCCGAGTGGAGCACGCTGAACGCGAAGAAGCGAGCCGCTCAGCGACGCCCACACGACACGTCCGTCCGTGAGTTGATCGACGCCGGCATGGTCCTCTCCGGGGTTGCGATGAAGTTTCGGCAAGCAGTCCGAGAAGGTCGGTCGCCTGCACGCACCTGACCCATGGGCCGCGAGCGCGGCCCTACTGGGGGAGGGCGCGAGGTTCGTGATCGTCGGCGGGTTCGCGGTGGTGGCCAACGAGTATGTGCGGGCCACCGAGGACGTCGACTTCCTCATTCCCGAAGACGCCGACAACGACCGGCGGTGCGTGGAAGCGCTCGGCCATCTCGACGGCCTGCTGCTGTGCGCCGGACGTCCCGTGGTCATCGAGGACTTCGACCGCGATCACGTACGAGCCGAGTCACGCGCGGGGATCGTCGACTTCATCCGCGAAGGAATCGCGCCCCTCGACTTCGACACCGTCGCCGGCGGCGCACACCGGGTCGAAACGGAGGCGGGACAGGTTCTAGTGGCCGCCCTGAGCTCGTTGGTCGCCATGAAACGCCTTGCCGGTCGACCGCAGGATCTTGCCGACCTTCACGCGCTGGAGGAGATCCACGGGCCGCTTCCCACGGTTCGGGTGCCCGGACTCGACGATGAGGAGGGCGACCCCCCTAGTCGACCTTCGCCCTGAGCAAGGGCATCTGCCGGCACTGGCGCGGTCGCCGCGACGGGGGCCGGGGGCGGAGGCGCGCGCAGACGGACCACGCGCACCGCCCTCCGGGCCTGGCTCAGGTGGCCACGGTCTCCGCCCCAAGCTCCTCCGTCAGTGCCACGTCGATCGAGTAATCGATCGGCAGCACCACCAGCGACGGCAGGTCCTGCTCGAGCGCCTGCCCCAGCCGCCGCGGGAAGTCCTCGACCGATTCGCAACGCCACGCCGGCATGCCGAAGGACTCGGCAAGCTTCACGAAGTCGGGGTTGGTGAAGTCCGTGCCGAAGTGGCGGCCGAACTTCTTGTCCTGCTTCCAGACGATCGAGCCGTACTGGGCGTTCTCCCAGATCACCGTCACGAAGGGCGTCTTCAACCGCACGGCGGTCTCGAGCTCCTGGCAGTTCATCAGGAAACCGCCGTCGCCGTTCACGGTCACGACCTTGCGCTCGGGGTGCACGAGCTTGGCCGCGATGGCGGCGGGAATACCGAAGCCCATGCCCGCCAGGCCGTTGGCGATCAGCACCGTGTTGGGCTCGTAGGCCGGGAAGATGCGGCCGATCCACAGCTTGTGCAGGCCGACGTCGGAGACAAGGATGCCCTCCCGGCCGAGCGCCTGGCGGATCTCCCACAGCGCCCGCGGCGGCTGCATCGGGAAGTGGTCGTCGTGCTTGGAAGCCTCGTGGCGGCCGAGGGCCAACTCGCGCAGGCGCGGCGATCCCCCCGAGTGGGGCACGTGCCGGCACTCCTCGCCCAGGCGCGCGAGCGTGTGGTAGATGTCGCCCACCAACTCGACCTCGGGGATGAAGTAGTCGTCGATCTCCGCGGGTAGGGAGTCGATGCAGACGATCGTCTTGTCGCGGCCCGGGTTCCAGTGCTTGGGCGAGTGCTCGACGAGGTCCCAGCCCACCGCGAGCACCAGGTCGGCGTCCTCGAAGCCGGCCATCTTGTAGTCGCCCGCCTGGAGGCCGACCGCGCCGAGGGCCTTGGGGTCGGAGGCGTCGAGCAGGCCCTTGGCCATGAAGGTCTCGGCCACCGGGATGCCGGTCGCCCGCGAGAACTCCCGCAGCGCGGGTGCCGCGCCGCCGCGGACGACGCCGTTGCCGGCCAGCACCACCGGGTTGATCGCGCCACGCACGAGGTCGGCGGCCTTCAGCAGCTCGCGCGCCTGCGGCTCGGGCTGCACGGGCTTGCGCCGTGGGAGCGGCTCGGCGTTCACGTCTGCCGCCATCACGTCCTCGGGTAGCTCGATGTGGGTGGCGCCGGGCTTCTCGGTCTCGGCCACCTTGAAGGCCTTGCGCACCACCTCGGGGATGATCACGGGGTCGGTCACGCGCGCGTTCCACTTGGTGATCGGCCGCATCACGCGCACGATGTCCACGTACTGGTGCGACTCCTTGTGCATCCGCTCGGTGCCGCCCTGGCCGGTGATGGCCACGAGCGGGGCGCGGTCGAGATAGGCGTCGGCGACTGGCGTCGTGAGGTTGAGCGCCCCGGGCCCGAGCGTGCCGAGGCAGACGCCGGCGCGGCCGGTCAGGCGGCCGTACACGTCGGCCATGTAGCCGCCGCCCTGCTCGTGGCGCACGGGCACGAACTCGACCGACGAGTCCTCGAGCGCCTCGTTCAGGTCGAGGGTCTCCTCGCCGGGAATGCCGAACACGTAGCGAACGCCCTCTGACTCGAGGCACTCGACGAAGAGGTCCGCTGCCCTGCGGGAGGCCACTTGGCTCGACTCTATCGAGCGCCCTCGCCCGGATCACCCCAAGAGGCGCTACCTCAGCAGCAGGCCGCGCATCTCCGTGAGCATGAACCGCGGGTCCTCGAAGACATCGCCGTAGGAGTAACGGCGGAACTCGTCACCGCGAGCACGCGCCTCGCGCTCACGGCGACGGTCCCGCTCCCAAGCGTGGCGAGAGTGGTGGTAGCGGTAGCCGTCGAGCTCGACGGTAAGTCGTGGCTCGGCCCAGCGGCAGTCCACCCAGCGTGCGCCGGCACGTCGGTTGGTCTCCGGCAACGGGAGGCCGGCTTCGGTGAGGACCGCCAGGAAGCGGCGCTCGAGCGTGCTCAGCGTTACGCGCACGTCGCCCCGCAGCGCCGCGCGCAGCGTTCCCGCACCCGGCGTGCCTGGCCGTCGCGCGAGCACGGCCTCCATCTGTGCAGGCGTGGTGCCGTAGCGAACCGCGGCCTCGTGGCAGGCGCGCGCGAGATCGCCGGGGCCCGTGTTCGCTGCGAGATCGACCAGCGTGCGCGGGACGGTGGTCAGGGAGATGCCGCGAACGGTCGTCGCGTCCCGGGGGTCGATGCGCGAGCGCCGCGCCCTGACACCGGGGACGCTCCGGTACTTGAGCGTGGTGACCTCCGGCGCCGGAGGCGCGCCCTTCAACAGCCCCAGGAGGTACCCGGCGGCCCTCCCACTCAGCACCGCGCTCTCTCCGCAGGCCCGAACCGCCGCCAGGTAGCGCGCGTCCACGCTGGGTGCCCGGTGTCCCACGCGGTAGACGCCCCGGTGCTCGCGAAGCAGCGCACCCGCCCCCAGCCGGTGCTTGATCTCCCCCTCCGTGACACCTGCTCGCAGCAGTTGCCGACGCGTGACCACGCCGTGGTCGAGCGCCGCGATGCGGGCGAGCTTCTGCTCCACCGTGCTGCTTTTCGGTCGCACTGCGACCGTAAGGCTGCGCGCTACCGGAACTCGCCCCCGAGCCGGGCGGTCTCGCCGCGGGGATGCCCTCGGTGGCACGGGCGGCGGGCGGCCCTCGCTACCTTGCAAGTGGTGCGCAAGCTGTGGTTGCCACTGATTCTCGCCCTCGCGGGCGGCGGCGCGGGCACCGGGACCGGCGCCGGCGATGCGAGCGCCGCCACCGGAGTCGTGGTGCGCGGCGCCGGCTACGGCCACGGCGTCGGCCTCAGCCAGTACGGGGCCTACGGGTTTGCCAAGCAGGGCCGCGAGTACGAGCAGATCCTGGCCCACTACTACAAGGACACCGAGCTGTCCCACACGGATGACGAGCCGGTGCGCGTGCTCCTGCGCGACCAGGCGCCGAGCATCGCGCTGCGCGGCGCTCTTCGAGCCGGCGCCGCCGAGCTCCAGGGCCGCCGCCTTTACACGGTACGCCCCGTGGGCACCTCCCGAGTCGAGCTGCGCGACCGCCGCGGGCGACGCATCGGGCGCTTCACCACGCCACTGGCCGTGTCGGGTGCCGATCGCAATTTGCAGCTCGTGGGCTGCGCGCCGATCAACGGGATCCAGGACGGCCACTACCGCGGCACGCTCGAGATCCGCCGCAGCGAGGGCCGCGGGCTCACGGTGGTGAACGAGCTGCCGATCGACGAGTACCTCCAGGGCGTGATCCCCGGGGAGGTGCCGCCCACCTGGCCGGCGGAGGCCCTGAAGGCCCAGGCCGTGGCGGCGCGCAGCTACGCCCTGGCCACCAACGTGGGCGACGAGGTGTTCGACCAGTATCCCGACACCCGCTCGCAGGTCTACCAGGGAGCGGATGCCGAGCGCCCCTCCACCAACGCCGCGGCCCGCCGGACGGCGCTGCAGGTGCTCGAGAACGATGGCAAGCCGATCGTGGCCAACTTCTTCTCGACCTCGGGGGGTCAGACCGAGAACGTGGAGAATGGCTTCGCGGGCGCGGAGCCACGGCCCTACCTGAAGAGCGTCGAGGACCCGTTCGACGACATCTCGCCCCTGCACGACTGGCGCCTCGGGTACTCGACGAGCGACATGCAGGAGCGCCTGGGCGAGTTCGTGAAGGGGAAGTTCCGGCGCATCGAGGTGAAGGAGCGGGGTGTGTCCCCGCGGATCATCTCGGCGGACATCGTCGGTTCGAAGGGGCGTACCGAGGTGAGCGGCGCGACGCTCAAGGCCGAGCTCGACCTCTACGACACCTGGGCGTTCTTCCGCACCGTCCGCGGCCGCGGCCTTCCAGATGGTCCGCCGGAAGCGCCCGAGGGCGGCTCCGGGTGCCTTCGCCTCGAGCGCGTGAGCCTCGCCGGACGGCCCGAGCCCAAGCCGAAGCGGCGCCCCGCCCGCCCGGCACCCCGCCCCGAGACACCCGCCCCGGAGGTCGGGGCGTCGCTGGGCGTGATCGCCCGCGGTTGAGGCCGATCCCGGCGGTGTCGATATCGCTACGGTGACCACCGTGCCCCTGCGCCTGCGTGCCCTGTCGGTGGGCGTCCTCGTCACCTGCGCCCTGGCCCTCCCCTCGCCGGCCGCCGCCGACTACCTCGTGCGCGGCCACGGCTACGGCCACGGCGTCGGCATGAGCCAGTACGGCGCCTACGGCTTCGCCCGCGAGGGCCGCGGCTATCGCCAGATCGTCGGCCACTACTACAGCGGGACCAAGGTGTCCTCCGCGGGCGCGCGCACCATCCGCGTGCTGCTGCGTGCAAGCGTTGGCGGCACCACCTCCTTCCGCGGCGCCACGCGGCTCGGCGACGAGCGCCTCGATCCCGACAACACCTACACGGCGCGCCGCGAAGGCAGCGCGGTCGAGGTGCGAAGCTCCGGCGGCACGCTCGTGGGGCGCTATGGCTCGCCGGTGCAGGCCTCCCGCGCGGGCGGCACGGTGCGCCTGCTCGGCAGCGCCATCAACGGCGTGAGCGACGGCCTCTACCGCGGCTCGCTCGAGCTCCGCCCAGGCCTGTCGGGAGGTGTGAGTGTGATCAACCCGGTCGGCCTCGACGACTACGTGCAGGGGGTCGTGCCCGGCGAGGTGCCGGCCCTGTGGCCGACCGAGGCGCTGAAGGCTCAGGCCCTCGCGGCACGCAGCTACGCGCTGACCACGGACGCGGGCGGACCGATCTTCGACCAGTACCCCGACACCCGCTCGCAGGTCTACAAGGGCGCGAGCGGCGAGCATCCGCGCACCAACGCCGCCGTTCAGGCCACGAGCGGCGAGGTCGTGAAGTACGGCGGGCAGGTGGCCACCACATTCTTCTTCTCCACCTCCGGAGGCCAGACCGAGGACGTGGAGAACGGCTTCCTCGGCGCGTCGCCCTCCCCGTACCTGAAGAGCGTGAAGGACCCCTACGACTACTACTCGCCGCGGCACAACTGGTCCTTCCGCTTCACCCAAGCGCAGATGCAGTCGAAGCTGGCGGGCCTCGTGCGCGGCCGCTTCGAGGGCATCAGCGTGACCAAGCGCGGCACCTCGCCGCGCATCGTCCGCGCGATCATCCGCGGCTCGGATGGCAACACGAGCACCACGGGCTCGACGCTGCGCTTCCGCCTCGGCCTCTACGACTCGTGGGCCAGCTTCACGCGCACGCGGGTGGGGGGCAGTCGCGCCGCGGCGTCCCTGGCGAGCCTGCCCGGCCCCGGGCGCCCGCCGGCGGTGGCCGGCACGTCCGTGCCGCCCGCGCCGCGCCGGTAGACCTCGGGCCGTCGGTGCCGCCCGCGCCGCGCCGGTAGACCTCTAGCCGTAGGTCCCGCCCGCCTGGGCCGGGACAAGCGCGTCCCTAGGATCAAACGGTGGGCGCCATAGAGACACGCGGGCTGGTGCGCAGCTTCGGGGACGTCGAGGCGGTGGCCGGTGTCGACCTCGACGTGGCCGAGGGCGAGATCTACGCCTTCCTCGGGCCCAACGGCGCCGGCAAGACCACCACGGTGCGGATGTTGGTCACGCTCCTGCGCCCGACCGGCGGCACCGCGCAAGTCGCGGGCCACGACGTGGTCGAGCGGCCGGACGAGGTGCGTCGCGCGATCGGGGTCGCCCTGCAGGAGGCAGCGCTCGACCCGCTCATGACCGGGCGGGAGCTCATGCGCCTGCAGGCCACTCTCCACCGCATCCCGCGCACCGACGGCCGCGAGCGAGCCGATGCGCTGCTGCAACGCGTGGGGCTCGTCGAGGCCGCCGACCGCCGCGTGGGCACCTACTCCGGCGGTATGCGCCGCCGGCTCGACCTGGCGATGGCCCTGATCCACCAGCCGCGGGTGCTGTTCCTCGACGAGCCGACCACCGGGCTCGACCCCACCAGCCGCCAGGCCATCTGGGACGAGGTGCGCAAGCTGAACGACGAGGGCGCCACCGTCTTCCTCACCACCCAGTACCTGGAGGAGGCGGACCGGCTGGCCGACCGCGTCGGGATCATCGACGCGGGGCGGATGGTGGCCGAGGACACCCCGTCGGCCCTGAAGGCCGAGGCCGGCCGGCCGCACCTCGAGGTGTCGCTCGCCGAGGGCGACAAGCGGCAGGCCGAGGGGATCCTCGCCCGGTTCGGCACGGTCCCGGCCACGCATGACGGGGTGGTGTCCGTCGAGCTCGAGCACGGTGCCGCGCAGGTGGCCCAGGTGGTGCGGGCGCTGGACGACGCGGGGCTGGCCGTGGGCTCGCTCGACCTCGTGGAGCCGACGCTGGACGACGTCTTCGCAACCAAGACCGGCCATCGCCTCGAGGGCGCGGCCGGCGCGGCCGAACCGGAGTGAGCGACTATCTGCGGGTGGTGGCCGCACTCGGTCGCCGCTCGGTCAAGCAGGCCTTCCGGCGCCCGCAGTTCCTGGCGCCGATCCTGCTCTTTCCCACCCTCTTCCTGATCCTGAACACCGGCGGCGCGGGCAGCGCCGAGAGCATCCCGGGCTTCCCGGAGGTGAACGGGATCCTCGACTTCGAGCTACCCGGGACGCTGATCCAATGCACGATGCTGGCCGGAGTGAGTGCCGGCATATCGCTGGCGCTCGACGTCGAGATCGGCTTCCTCGACCGGCTAGTGGCCTCACCCATCCCCCGCTCAGCGATCGTGCTCGGGCGCCTGGCCGCCACGGCGGTGCTCGGCATGCTCGCGGGCGCCTACTTCCTGATGGTCGGCTTCGCCTCCGGCATGACCGTGGAGGGCGGGGTGCTCGGCGTGCTGGTGATCCTCGTGATGGTGCCGCTGTCGGCCATCGCCTTCGGGGCCATCGGCTCGGCCCTGGCGCTGCGCAGCGGCCGCGCGAGCGTCGTGCAGGGGATCTTCCCGATCGTGTTCGTGATCCTCTTCCTGTCCTCGGCCTTCTTCCCGCGTGACCTGCTCACCGAACCGGCGGCCACGATCGCCGACTTCAACCCCATGAGCTACATGGCGGAGGGCATCCGCGACGGCGTGATCTCCGACGTGTCGCTCGAGCCGGTGTTGAAAGGGCTGCTCGGCGTGGCGCTGCTGGGAGCCATCGGCATCGCGCTGTGCTCCTACGCGCTGAGGGCGCGGCTGAGAGCGGGCTGATGGAGGCCGCAACCCTTCCCTTGTCCCGAGGCGGCGGCCACCTGCCGGCCGTCGGCCTGCTCATGCGCCGGGCCGTCTACGAGGTGGTGCGCGTGCCGGGCGCGGCCATCCCCGGGGCGCTCGCCCCCACGCTGTTCATGCTGGGTCTGACAGCGACCTTCGGCAACCTCACCAAGCTCCCCGGCTTCACCACCGACGACTTTATGTCGTTCATCGTGCCGGTCGGAATTCTCCAGGGCGCGACGTTCTCGGGCGCCGCCACCGGCGTCAATCTGGCGCGCGACATCGAGCAGGGGTGGTTCGACCGCCTGCTCGCCGCGCCGGTGCCGCGCAGCGTGCTGCTGGCGGGGATCGTGTTGTCGGCCAGCCTGCGCTCGCTGCTGCCGATCACCACGCTGCTGGTGGTGGCGTTCGGCCTCGGGGTGACCTTTCCGGGCGCCGACGGGCTCCTGGTGGCGCTGGTGCTGGCAACCGCCTTCGCCGCCGTGACCGCGTGCTACAGCACCACCCTCGCCCTTCGCTTCAGGACCCAGGCCGCCGCGCCCCTGATGCAGGCCGGCGGCTTCATGGCCGTGCTGTTCACCACCTCCTACGCGCCGCTCGAGCTGCTCACCGGCGTGCTGCACGAGGTCGCGGCGGTCAACCCGGTGACCCAGATCGTCGATGCGATGCGGCAGGGGTTCGTGGGGGAGGTCACCTGGGGCGGCACGTGGCCGGGTGTGGCCGCGCTGCTGGGACTCGGTGTGGTGCTGGTGCTGCTGGCGCTGCGCGGTTTGAGGCGCACCGGGCGCTGAAGCCCGAGCGCCCCGCTACTCGGGCCGCCGCGCGAGTGAGGACGTGGTCGAACAGGCGCGGCTTCCTTGCTCTACGGCGTGAACTTCACGGTGATCACGTCCCCGTCGCGCATGGGGTAGTCGCGGCCCTCCAGCCGCAGCCCTCCCCGGTCGCGGGCGCCCGCGTAGCCGCCGAGCTCCACCAGCTGGTCCCACGCCACTACCTCCGCCCGCACGAAGCCGCGCTGGATGTCGCTGTGGATCTTCCCGGCGGCCCCCCACGCCGTCGTCCCGCGCGCAATCGCGTGCGCGCGCGCCTCCTTTGCCTCCCCGGCGGTGAAGAACGAGATCAGGTCGAGCAGCTCGAACGCACCGGCGATCACGCGCTCGAGCCCCGATCGCGGCGCGCCCAGCTCCTCGCGCATGAGCGCGGCCTCGTCGTCGTCGAGCTCCGAAAGCTCGGCCTCGATGCGGGCACTCACCGCCACGGCCTTGGCGTCCTGGGCAGCGGCGTGCTCGGCCACCGCCTGGGGCACCTCGCCGGCGGCGTCCTCCTCGGCCACGTTGGCCACGTACAGCACCGGCTTGGCCGTGAGCGGCTGCAGGTTGCGTACGACCTCGGGAGCCTCCTTCGGAGGCGGTACCGACCGCGCCGGGCGACCCGCCTGGAGGGCGTCGATCAGCTCGCGCAGCCATGCCTCCTCGGCCACCAGCGCCGGGTCGAGCGACTTGGCCTGACGCCGGACGCGCTCCACGCGCCGCTCGGCGGCCTCGAGATCTGCGTAGAGCAGCTCGGTCTCGATCGTGTCGATGTCCCCGGCCGGATCGACCCTGCCCTCGGGATGCACGACCTGGGCGTCGTCGTGGGCGCGGACCACGTGGATGATCGCGTCGGTCTCGCGGATGTTGCCGAGGAACTGGTTGCCCAGACCCTCGCCGCTGTGGGCGCCACGCACAAGCCCGGCGATGTCGTGGAAGGCGATCGTCTCGAAGGTGAGGGGCTCGGAGCCCAGGGTCCGCGCGACCTGCTCGAGCCGCTCGTCGGGCACCGGCACGACCGCCACGTTCGGCTCCAGCGTGGTGAATGGATAGTTGGCGGCCTGCGCGCCCGCGCGGGTGAGCGCGTTGAAGAGCGAGGACTTGCCGGCGTTCGGCATGCCGACGATGCCGATCCTCACGCTGCCGGCCTCAAGCGCTCGGCTCGAGTTGAATCGTGCCTTCGGCGGCCACCACCCTGAAGTCCCGGCGGTCGAAGGTCAGGACCCGGCCGCCATTGGCCTCGGCGCACGCGACCACGGTGGCGTCGGCAAAGCCGAGCGGGAGGTCCGCGTAACGCCCGATCAACGCGCCGATGCGGGGAAGGTCTTCCTCTCCGCATCGAAGGCTGAGGGACCCGCTATGCAGGTCGTCTAGGAGGAGTTCGAGCGTGGTCCGGTAGCCAGCCGTCTCCATCATGTACGCCACCTCCGCCAGGATCCCGGCCGGCACGATGTACGGCCCGCCGTCCTCGGCGACCGTGGCAGAGGCCGCGCCGTGGTGTGCGTCGGAGGGCCAGCCCAGCGCGAGCACCGCCGACGTGTCGAGGGTGATCACCCTCTATCGCGCCACTTGCGGTCCCACTCCGAGTGCACCCAGGCCTTTACGTTGCTCGAGTTGACTCCGTCGGGGAGGCCGGGCGGACGCCGGGGGAAGCTGCCGACGAAGCTCGGCATCGGCCGCCGCTCCTCCCCCAGAAACGCCACGAGCGCATCGCGAACGAGTTCCGCCTGAGGCCGGCCGCTCTGGCGCGCCGCCAGCCTCAACCGTTGCTGCAACTCCGCCGGGAGATAGAGAGTCGTCTTCTCCATGCCATACACCATATACGGCAGTCAGGGCGTCAACTCGGCAACCGCTGCGCCCAGCAGCCCACCGGCAAGCACGTCCGACGGGTAGTGCACGCCCAGGTAGGGCCGTGACAGCGCCATCGCCCCTGCGGCAACGTAGAGCGGCGCGGGGGGCCAGACGCGGGCGAGCGATCTCGCCCCCGCAAAGGAGGTGGATGCGTGGGCCGACGGATAGGAGAGGGTCGTCATCGTGGGCATCAGCGGCGGTAGGTCCTCGAGCAGCGGGCGGGCGCGGCGTATGAACAGCTTGGCCGCGCTGTTCGCGGCCTGGGTGAGCACCACCGCCCTGAGCGTGCGCGCGTACAGCGGCCGTCGCCTCGAATCGAGCAGCCAGCCCAAAGCGGCGAGGCCGTGCCACAGTGCCGCGTGCTCGCCGGTGCGCGAATAGGTCAGCACGGCGCGCTCCACGACCGGCGCGTGACCCCGAGTGCGCAGAAGCCGCAGGAGGGCCAGGTCGAGGTCCCTGAGCAAGCGGAGAACCATACGAGCCCGGCGCTCCGGCCCGGCGCGCCGGCGACACGAAGCCTCAGCGCGGCGTTCTGACGCCGAAAAGCGAGTCAGAGGGGGGAAGCAGGGGCGTCGCGTGTCCGCACGCGAGCGACCGATGACCCCAGTATGTGGGGGTGGTTGGGGCGGAGCCCCAAGTTGCAGGCGCTAGAAACCAACCCGTTGCTTGTCGATATCCAACCGCACGTAGACGATCTTCTGCAGGTCCACCGACACCACCGAATCCTCGGCCTCGATCTCGTGCCAGCGATCGTCGCTCGTCAGGACGCCGCGCAGGGCCTGGAGGGAGGCGGCGGATACCCGCACCGACAGCACCTGGCCGCCGGTGAAGCCGATGTCCACGCGCTCGGTGCCCCCGCCGTCGGCCATCAGTGCGCCGCCTCCACGAGCTCGGTGAGCACTCCGCCGGTGGTCTTCGGATGGAGGAAGGCCACGCGGCTCTGCCGGATGCCCGTGCGCGGCTCCTCGTCGATCAGCCGCAGGCCCGCGGCGCGAACCTCGCCGAGGGCGGAGTCGATGTCCTCGGTCTGGTAGGCCACGTGGTGGATGCCGGGGCCGTTCTTCTCGATGAAGCGCCCGACCGCCGACTCGGGGGACAAAGGACGCAGCAGCTCGACGTGGCCGTCGCCGACCTCGAGCAGGACGGCCTCGACGCCGAAGCTCTCGACGGTCTCCCGGTGCTGCTCGCGCATCCCCAGGCCATCGCGGTAGAGCTCCATGGCGGCGTCGATGTCCTCGACGGCCACCCCTATGTGATCGATGCGCCCAAACACGGAGGCGGGCAGTCTACTTGGGCCCTTGCTCCAGACGCTCGCTGGCGGCGATCCGAGGGGCGGTCCCGCCCGCCGGCGCCGAGCCATTGTCGACGGGAGCGGGCGTATCGGGCTGCCCGGCGCGGTAGTCGGCGGTGATCTTCTCGATCGCCGCCCGGTCGAGCAGCTCGGTCTCGAGCAGCCGCTCGGCGAAGCGGTCGAGCAGCGGCCGGTTCTCCATGATCAGGCTGAGGGCCTTGCGGTCGGCGAGATCGGCCACCTCCTGCTGCTCCTCGTCGATCATCCGCCGGGTGTTGTCGGAGATCGAGTAGTCGTCGGGCGGGAGCCGGCGCGAGTTGAGCGACGTGCCCATGCCGTACTCGACCACCATCGCGCGGCTGATCTCGTTGACCTTGCGCAGGTCGTCGGAGGCGCCGGTGGTGACCGTGCGGAACACCACGCGCTCGGCCACCCGGCCGGCCAGCAGCACGACCATGTGGTCGATGAGCTCCTCACGAGACTTCAGGTACCGGTCCTCGTCGGGCAGGTTGAGCGTGTAGCCGAGCGCCCGCCCGCGCGGAATGATCGAGATCTTGTGCACCTTGTCGACCGAGGGCAGGAGCTCGGCGCACAGCGCGTGACCGGCCTCGTGGTAGGCCACGACGTTCTTCTCGTGGTCGTTGATCACGCGGCGGGACTGCATACCGGCCACCACGCGCTCGAGGGCGGCCTCGAAGTCCTCCATGAAGATGAAGTCGCGTCGCTCACGGCCCGCGAAGATGGCCGCCTCGTTGCAGATGTTGGCGAGGTCGGCACCGGTCAGCCCGCTCGTCTGGCGCGCGATCAAGTCCAGGTCGACCTCGTGCAGGGGCTTGTTGGCCGTGTGCACGCGCAGGATCGCCTCGCGGCCGGTCAGATCCGGGGGTGAGACGAGGATCTGGCGGTCGAAGCGGCCGGGGCGAAGCAGTGCCGGATCGAGCTTCTCGAGCAGGTTTGAAGCCGCGATCACCACCAGGTCGTCTCCACCCGCGAAGCCGTCCATCTCCACCAAGAGCTGGTTCAGCGTCTGGTCCTTCTCACCTGAGATGTCCTTGCCGCGCGTGGCGCCGACGGCGTCCAGCTCGTCGATGAAGATGATGGCCGGGCGGTGCTTGCGAGCGGTGCGGAAGAGCCGCCGGATGCGGGCGGCGCCGAGGCCCGCGAACATCTCGACGAACGACGACGCCGACTGCGCGAAGAACTTGGCCTTCGACTCGTGCGCGACGGCCTTGGCGAGCAGCGTCTTGCCGGTGCCCGGAGGCCCGTGCAGCAGGATGCCCTTGGGCACCCGGGCGCCGAGCTTGCGGAAGCGCTTCGGATCGCGCAGGAACTCGACGACCTCGCGCAGCTCCTCCTTGGCCTCATCGGCGCCGGCAACGTCCTCCCAGCCGATCGACGCCGAGGACTCGGGCTTGATCTCCTGCGGCTTGGTGCGCGGCATGTAGCGCAGGGTCGCCCCGATCAGGACGACGATCAGCCCCATGAAGATGATGGGCAGCCAGGTGAGCGCCCATTCGTCGAAGCCGCTCAGGAAAGCGGCGAGTGAGGTGAAGATCATGCCCTCCATGGCATCGGCAGATCGCGAACTCTACTCCACCCGCTGCAAGCGCGGGTTCGGTCGGTGGCGGCGCCCGACCTTTGCCACGTCGCGCCCGTCGGCCAGCACGATGTCCGCCGTGAAGTCGTTCTGCCCGGCGAGCAGCGACGAACCGACCCCGTAGGAGTCGACCGGCGCGCCCATCGCCTCGAACTCGCGGATGCGCTCGGCGGTGAAGCCGCCGGAGACGACGATGCGAACGCGCTGATGGCCGGCGGCGTCGAGCGCGTCGCGCACCCGGCGCACGAGTACGGCGTTGACGCCCGTGGGCTTGAAGTCCCCCATCTCGTGCCACAGGCCACGGTCGACCAGCGTGTCCGAGGTGTCGAGGCGCACGCCCCACAGGCGGTCGCCCAGGGTGTCTGCGACCTCGAGCGCCGTGCGCACCGAGTCGTTCTCGAAGTCGACGAGCACGACCACGTTCATCTCATGGGCGAAGCGGCGGGCAAACGCGTCGGCGGCGGCAACCGTGTCACCCCCGTAGGCCGCGATCAGCGCGTGCGGCACCGTGCCCACCCCGCGGCCGCCCCACCACGAGGCCTGGGCGTCGGTGGACACTCCGATGGCACCGGCCACGTGGGCGGCCCAGCCGTCCCCGGTCTGCACCAGCCAGTGGTCGTGGCGCGCGGGGAAGAAGAGGATCGGCTTGTCGCCCGCGGCCTCCACCACCTCACGCACGTTGTTCATCACCAGCGTGCGGCGGGCCATGCAGCCCAGGTAGACGGTCTCGAGGTGGGCGAACAGCGAGTAGTCGCCCTCGATCGTCATCACGGTCTCGCGCGGGGAGATCTCGTCGCCCTCATGGAGGGCGTGCACCACGAGCTCGCCCCAGCCGTCAGTCCAGCCGCCGTCCGGGGTCGCGCGGCCCGAGCACTCCTTGAGCACCGCGACCGCCTCGTCGATACCGCCCAGAACCGAGTCCTTCTTCTGAAAGACCTGCATGGTCGCCCGCGGGTGGCGGCCCTCGGCCTCGAGCAGCTCCTTGGCGTAGTTGAAGTAGGCGTCGGTGTAGTAGCCGTCGCGGATCTTCTCGACCGGCAGGCGGAAGACGGCGGGGTCGAGGCGCTCGCGGCGCGTGACGGGCGTCGCCATGGGCGTCGGATGTTAAGACCCTGAAAGCTCCCGCCGCGAGGACCGCGCCGAAGCAGCCTGTGCTGGTCGGCTAAGCCGATCTTGGGCTCGCCCGGTGGTGGTCGTCACCTCCGGCCGCGGAGCCGGCCCCTTCAACAGCCCAAGCAGATGACCGGCCGCGCGCCCGCTTAGCACCGCGCCCTCCCCGCACGCGAGGACCGCCGCCAGATACCGCGCCTCGAGGCTGGGTGCTCGGTGCCCGACGCGGTAGACGCCCGGATGCTCGCGGAGCAGGCCACCGACTCGCACTCGATGCTTGATCTCCCCCGTCGTGATACCAGCCCGCAACAGCTGCGTCCGCGTCACCAGTCCATGCGCGTGGTCCGCGATCCGGGCGATTTCCTGCTCCAGTCTCCTGCCGGGAGGTCGCACTGCGACCCTTGAGCAGGACACTGCGGAGAAATCGCCCCCCTGGGAGGCTCTCGCTTCGGCGCCGATCGAGGCCGGCTACCTCAGGCGCCTGGCTCCGCCTCCACGCGCAGGATCTCCTCCAGCGCCGCTCGGCCCACCTCGAGCTGCTCCTCGCTCGGCTCGCGCGTACCCACGGCGCGCTGGATCTCGTACCCGGGCCGCCGCAGCGCACGAGCCAGCGCCGATCCCGAGTGGCGCTCGGACCAGCCGAAGACCTCGACGGCCACGGCCACGCTGCCGAGCGCCACCGCGCCCTCGGCGAGCGGGCCGCGCAGCCCCGCGCGGCGCGCCGCCACGCTGCCCACGGTCGCCGTGGCCATCATCGGGGCCACCAGGTTCGAGCCGCAGCGCTCGTGCTCCTTGGTCGCCTCGGCGGTCTCCTCGTCCTGTTCGTAGGCACCGATCGCCTTGTGCTCGACGCCGTGGTACGACGCCAGATCGCCCCCGCGCAAGGCGAGCAGCGCGGGCGCGAGGCTCACGAGCCCGACCGCGGCCTCACGCGCCAGCGTGCGCGGACCGGCGCGGCGGAGCGCCTGCCCGCCGAGGGCGGCGGCGCCCATGGCTCCGAGGGTGCGCGGGTCCTGCATCGGCAGCCTGGCCTCCGGCAGCGCGATCTTCACGAGCGGGATGACCGCAAACGCCTCGGCCAGCTTGGCCACCCCGCGCAGGCCGGGCACGCGCTCGGAGGCGCGTCCACCGAGATCGGGCTTGCGGCCCGATGCCACCTTCAGCTCGCCGGCGTCGGTACGCACGGCGGCGGCCCAGTGCGTCGGCCCGTGCACCAGCAGGCCGTTGCGGAGGGCCATGCCGCCGAGGCGGAGCTTCTCTTCGGTTGGCGGTTGGTCGTCCGTTGGCAGTTGGCGGTTGGCGGTTGGCATGGCGCACGATTGCCAACTGCCAACTGCAAGCTGCCAACCGTTCATCCACACACCTTGACAGCCAGCTCGCCGAAGAACCGCGCCGCGAACCCGAGGTCCTCCACCGGTATCCGTTCGTCGGCCCCGTGCACGAGTGGCGCCGCCTCGAACAGGTCCATCGCCCGCTGGGGGAAGAAGCCGTACGCCACGCATTCGGGAAAGGCCTCGCGGAACCAGCGCGAGTCGGTGAAGCCGGGAAGCACGGTCGGCGCGACCAGTGCGGATGGATCCTCACGTGCGAGGAACTCGCGGATGTGCCCCATCAGGTCCGTGTCGACGGGCGAGCGGTTGCCGATCACCGTCTCTCCGAACGTGACGCTGTGGCCATCGCTGCCGAGCACCTCCTCGATGCGCATACGGGCGTGCTCCTCGCCGAGTCCCGGCGGCACGCGGCAGTCGACGTTCAGCACCGCCTCGGAGGGGATCACGTTGATCTTCTCCGACGCCCTGATCATCGTCGGGGTGAGGGTCACGCCGAGCATCGGCTCGAACAGCACAGCCACCCGCGGGTCGATCGCCGCCACTCGCTCGACGGCCCCCTCGAGGTCGCCGTCCACCTCGATCCCGAGGGCGGCGAGGAAGGCCTCGGGCTCCGCCGACAGCTCCAGCGACGGCTGCCGCTCGCGCATCGCCGCGAGGATCGGCGCCATCTTCGTGAGCGCGTTGTCGCCGATGCGCGGGATCGACGCGTGGCCGGCGCGCCCGGCGGTGGTCACCCGGAAGCGGAAGACGCCCTTCTCGGCGACGCAGACGCCGTAGAAGCGGCGGCCGTCGAACTCGAACGCGTCGCCGCCGCCCTCGTTCACGACCAGGTCGCAGCGCACCTTGTCGGGCACCTGCTCGCAGAGGAACTTGGCGCCGTGCTCGGCGCCGGCCTCCTCGTCGGCCGTCAGCACGAGCATCAGCTCGCCGGACTCCGGGCGCCAGCCCTCCTCGGCCAGGGCGCAAGCCGCAGCCACCTCGGCGGCCACCTGGCTCTTCATGTCGAGCGCCCCGCGCCCCCACACGCAGCCGTCGCGAAGCTCGCCCGACCACGGGTCGACGGTCCACTCCGAGGGCGTGGCCAGGACCGTGTCGACGTGGCCGAGGTAGGCGAGGCGCGGACCGTCGGAGCCGCCCCGGAGGCGGGCGATCAGGTTCGGCCTTCCCTCGACCGACGAGAGCAGCTCGCACTCGAATCCCGCGCCTTCGAGGAGCCCCTTGAGGTACTCCTGAGCGGCGGCCTCGTTGCCGGGCGGATTGACCGTGTTGAAGCGGATGAGCCGCTGAAGCAGCTCGGTCGTGCGCGTCTCGAGAACGGCGGTGTCGAGCACGTCGCTGATGCTAGGGCCCTCGGGTGACGGGCGCCGCGGCCGGGTAGCTTTCGGTCTGTGATCTACCGGCTCCTCTTCAGGCTGGTCCTCCAGCGAATCGAAGAGGAGAAGGCACATGCGCTGGCGTTGCGCGGGCTGAAGCTGGCCACCGGTATGCCGGGCATCCGGCAGCTGCTCCGGCGGACCCTGACGCCGCGCGACCCGCAGCTCGAGTTGCGGGCGCTGGGGCTCACCTTCCCGAGCCCGCTGGTTGTCGCCGCAGGCCTCGACAAGGATGCGACCGCGTTTGACGGCCTCGGGATCATCGGCTTCGGGGCCGTCGAGGTGGGAACGGTCACGGCCAAGCCCCAGGCCGGGAACGACCGTCCGCGCGTGTACCGACTGACGCGCGACCGCGCGCTTCTCAACCGCATGGGCTTTCCGAACCCCGGCGCGGAGGTTGTCGCCGACCGGCTTCGGCGCCGCCGGGAGAAAAGGATCGTCGGCGTGAACATAGGCAAGACGGCCACGGTGCGGATCGAGGATGCGCCCGCCGACTACTGCGCCTCCGTCGGCCGGCTCGCGCCGCTCTGCGACTACCTCGTGCTCAACGTCAGCTCACCCAACACACCGGGCCTTACGACGATGCAGGCGGAGGAGCCACTGCGCGGGCTCGTATCCGCGGTGCGAGAGCAACTGCGCCTCTCGTGCCCCGGCCTGCCCGTCCTCCTCAAGATCGGGCCCGACCTGACCGACGACGAGATCGACATGATCGCCGACCTCGCGCTGGAGCTCGAGCTCGGCGGCATCATCGCAATCAACACGACCGTCGGCCGCTTCTGCCTGGCGCAGTCGACGGAGGAGGCAGCCTCCTACGGCGAGGGCGGCATCTCCGGCGCCCCCCTGAAGGAACGTGGGCTGACGGTGCTGAAGCGGCTGCGGGCGCGGACCGGCGAGAAGCTGGTGCTCGTATCCGTCGGCGGGATCGAGACACCGGCGGATGCCTGGGAGCGGATACGAGCGGGAGCCACGTTGGTGCAGGCCTACACGCCCTTCGTCTACGGCGGTCCGCTGTGGCCGAGTCGCATCAACCGGGGCCTGGCCCGACTGGTGCGAGACGCGGGTGGGACCTCCATCGAGGAGTTCATCGGCGCAGGCGATTTGGCTGCGGGGAGTGGGAGCCACGCGGCCACGAACAGCTCACCTGAGCCCGGACCCGGCAAGGTGCGCCTCCCGCCGACCGCCCGCTAGGTCGGCGTGCTGGCGCCCGGCTCAGCTTGGGTCACACGCTCGAGCGACACCGCACCGCGAGGGGTGGGAAGATCCGCCCCGTGGAGTCGCAGCTCTTCGACACCCCCGCGGAACCGACCGGGCGCACGCCGGTGCCGCCCGAGGAGCGGCCGCTGGCGGTGCGCATGCGCCCGGCCGCGCTCGACGAGTTCATCGGGCAGGAGCATCTGCTCGCCCCAGGCTCGTCGCTGCGCTCCGCCGTCGAGGACGGCCGCGCGCACTCGATGGTGCTCTACGGACCCCCCGGCACCGGCAAGACCACGCTCGCCCGCCTGCTGGCGGTGAACGCAAGCGCCGCCTTCGAGGAGGCCTCGGCGGTGAACGCCGGCCGCCAGGAGGTGCGCGACGTGCTGGAGCGCGCCGAGCACCGCCGACGTACGAATGACCAGCCGACGATCTTCTTCCTCGACGAGATCCACCGCTTCAACAAGGCGCAGCAGGACGCCCTGCTGCCCGCCGTCGAGGAGGGCCTCGTGGTGCTGATCGGGGCGACCACCGAGAACCCCTACTTCGAGGTCAACTCGGCGCTCTTGTCGCGCTCGCAGGTGTACGAGTTCCGCCGGCTCGAGGACTCGCACGTGCTCGCCCTCCTGCGGCGCGCGCTCACCGACGAGCGCGGCATCCCGGAGCCGCCTCCGGTGGACGAGGAGGCGCTCGACTTCCTGGCCGCCCGTTCCGGCGGAGACGCCCGCTCGGCGCTGGCCGCCCTCGAGCTGGCCTGCGCGACCGCCGGAGGCGACACGGTCACGCTCCGCCACACCGAGGACGCCCTGCAGCGCAAGGCGGTGCTCTACGACCGCGCCGGGGACAACCACTACGACACGATCTCGGCCTGGATCAAGGCCACGCGCGGCTCGGATCCGGACGCCTCCCTCCTCTACCTGGCGGTGATGCTCGAGGGCGGCGAGGATCCGCGCTTCATCGCCCGCCGCATGGTGATCTTCGCCAGCGAGGACATCGGGAACGCCGATCCTCATGCGCTGCCGCTGGCCGTGGCCGCGGCGCACGCCGTTGAGCACGTCGGGCTGCCGGAGTGCGCGCACAACCTCGCGCAGGCCACCGTCTACCTGGCGCTCGCGCCCAAGTCGAACGCCTCATACACGGCCCTCGGCCACGCTCGCGCGTGGGTGCGCGAGCACGGAACCCCGGATATCCCGGCGCCCATGAGAAGCGCCGCCTACCCCGGGGCGCGGGCCCTCGGGCGCGGCCAGGGCTATGACTACCCGCACGACCACCCGGACGCGCTCTCCCACCAGCCGCTGATGCCGGACGAGGCGGCCGGGGAGCGCTTCCTCGAGCCCTCGGACCGGGGCGCCGAAGCCGAGATGCGCAAGCGCCTCGAGGAGCTGCGCCGGATGCGCTCCGGTTGAGCGCGACGCGTAAGGAGCTCGAGTCCCTCGACCCGGTCACGGGGGCGCGCCTCGGCTCGGTGCCACTCTCCGGACCGGAGGACGTCGAGGCGATGGTCCGGGACGCCACCGCGATCCAGCCCGTGTGGGCCGAGCTGCCCCTGACCGCCCGCGCCCGCTACCTCCGGCGGGCCGCCCAGATCGTGATCGACGAGTGGGAGGAGATCGGGGAGCTGCTCGTGCGGGAGGCGGGCGTGCCGCGCACCGAGGCCTGGGTGGCCGAGCTGCTGCCCACCGTGCGCGATCTGCACCGCATCGCCGCCCACGGCGAGCGGGCGCTCGCCGTGCAGTGGATCCGCGGCCGCCGGGCGACGGGCGCGTGGCTGCGCGAGCCACAACCTGTCGTGCGGCTGCGGGGCACGAGCCGCTCGCCGTTCGCCGACCCGTGCGCGGGCGCTGCGCTCGCGCTGATGGGGGGAAGCGCCGTGCTGCTGCGCCCCGACCCGACGTGCGTGCTGGTCGGACAGCGGGTGCAGGCCATTCTCGAGCGCGCGGGGGTGCCGAGGGGGCTCGTGGGCTGCCTGCACGGCGACTCCCCGCCCGACGCCCCGGGCCCCGAGATCGCGGCCTCCGCGCAGGATCCTTCGGGAGCGCCCGCCGCGGCCCTCGTGCTCGCCGACGCCGACATCGACGGCGTCGTGGCCGGCGCGCTGCGTGGGGCCTTCGGCAGCGTCGGGCGCCCGCGCACCGGCACGCTGATCGCGGTCGCGGACGTGGCCGCACGGGTGACCGAACGGCTGACGGCCGCCGGAGCCGCGCTCACGGTCGGCGACCCCGGTGCCTGGGAGACCGAGATCGGCCCCGTCCCTTCGAGCGAGCGGCTGAAGGCCGCCGTCGAGCTGATGGCGGACGCCGGCGCGAACGGCGGCCGACTCCGTCCCATCGGAGAGCCGCTCGAGGCGCCGTTCCTCACACCCACGGTCGTCACGGGCCTCGCGCCCACCGCCCGGCTCGTGCGCGAGGACGTCGGTGCGCCCGTACTCGCTGTCGTCGGCGCCGGCTCGGAGCGCGAGGCCGTCGCGCTGGCCGCCGGCTGCGGTTCACCGGACGGGGCATCGGTGTGGACGGCCGACCGCGCCCGCGCACAGCAGATCGCGCGACTGCTCCCTGCCCGCACCGTGTGGCTGAACAGCCGGGCCGCATCCGGCAGGCGGCCCATGCCCCCGGCCAGCGAGGATTGGCCCGGTACCCGTCTCAAGCGCGTGATCTGGCACCCGCCGCGCTGGCGGGACACCTGGTCCCACCCCTACGACGAGCGGCTCGCGTTCGCCGCGCGGTCATGGGCGCGCGTCTCCTACGGACGGGACACCGACAAGCGCAGCGCCCTCCGCGCGGGCGCGGGTCCGATGGCGCGCGTGGCGGCGCGGTCGCTGCAGGGGCTCGGGTAGAGGCCCACTGGCCGACACGAGCTTTGGACGCTTCTCGGAAGCGCGGCGCTGTCAGGGCAGGCCTGCCGCACCGTGACTGTTGGCCGCTATAGGGTCACGACAGCCGACGGGATCGCGACGATCACTACAGGGGGGGCGGTTCGATGCGCAAGACGGTGAGCGGTGTTCTGGCGGTGGCGATCGGGCTCGGTGCCACCGGCGTGGCGGTCGGGCAGCAGCAGGAGGATCGACAGGACGTCCGTGCGGGCTTCACCACCAAGAAGCCGGGCAGCTCGACCGGCTCCACCACCCGCATCTTCTACAAGGACCCCGCCGACGCGGGCGCCAAGCCGCGCCCGGTGCGCAACATCGTGACCGTCTTTCCCGCCGGAACGAAGTTCGATGGCGGCGCCGTGCCCTCCTGCGAGGCCACCGACGCCGAGCTGATGGCTGAGGGACGCGATGCCTGCCCAGCGGGCAGCCGCATCGGCACCGGCGGCGGAACGGCGATCACCGGAGCCGGAATGGGCATCGACCCGATCCGCTTCGACCTCACGATCTTCAACGCGCCCGGCGGCGTGATCCTGCTGGCTTCGAACCAGGGGACCGACGACACACTGGCCGTGAACCGCGGGACACTGGAGGGGCGGACGCTCACCACGCCGAACCCGCCGACTCCCGGCGTCCCGGAGCAGTTCCAGCCGGCGCTGCGGGAGATCCAGTTCACGACCGACGCGCGCTCCTCCGGTGGGCGCAACCTTCTGACCACGCCCCCCACGTGCCCGCGCAGCCGGAGCCTGTCCACGCGCTACGTGTTCACCTACGACGATGGAGCTACGAGCTCCGACGTGGCCACTACGCCCTGCACTCGGGCCGCGCAGCGGCCGAGGCCGCGCCCGCGGCGGCGGGGTCAGGGCAGGCGCTCGCCGGACGTCCGCTTCACGGGCTGACCACAGGCGCGGCGGCTCAGGCCGCCCGCCCCACGGGAACGAACCTCAGCTTCGCCGGCAGGAAGGGAATCACCGCCCGCTTCACGTACTCGGCCCCGCCGCCCACCATCGCCCGGCGCAGCGCCACCGGCGGCAACGGCGAGAAGCCGTACTCGCGACGGATGCGGTCGGGCAGCAGCGCCACCGTGATGAAGTTGGCGGTCTCGAGCAGCGGGCGGGCGGCCCACGGCACCGGTGGCTCGAGCACGATCTGGCGGGCCCGGGTGCGGGCCCAGTCGCTCACGAACAGGCGGTCGCCCTCCAGCATCTCGCGGCGGTACTCGTTCAGATCGGCGAGGGTGTCGGGCATCTGGTCGCGCTCGAGGCCGAACAGCTCGCCGACGGTCTTGTGGTCCTCCCAGTACTCGGCCTCCTCGCGCCTGGTCAGCGAGCGCACGTACTTGCGATACACCACGAGCCCGCTGTCGACCAGGGTGAAGAGGATCCACATCAGCAGCTCCGGATCGTCCGCCGCGTACGGCGTGCCCTTGGGGTAGATACCCACGCCCTCCCCCAGCCTGCCGCGCACGCGGGCGTGCTGGCGCCGCACGATCGCGGTCACACGGTCGGCGTCCTCGCGCGAGCCGAAGCCGATCGTGCTCATCACCTCGGCGGTGCGCGCGAGGCGCTCGTAGGGCTCGTCCACGGCGCTTGAGTGCGCCAGCAGCCCGCTCACGGCAAGCGGGTGCGCCGCCTGCATGAGCAGCGCCCGCTGCCCGGAAAGGGCCAGCGCGCGCTCGCGGTTGATCCGGCGCAGCATCGAGTCGTCGGTGAAGTAGCCGTCCATCTGTCTTCAGGGTACGGCGCGTATCCTCGGTGAGCTCATGCCCGCCCAGGCCTACACCGGCAAGGAATGCGTCTGCCAGTTCCGCAAGGGAATCTGTGATCAGACTTGCGTGCAGGGCATGCTCGACACGCCGTTCTACATCGCCTGCCTGCGGCTGACAGGCCGACGCTGCCTGGTCGTGGGCGGCGGAGACATCGGCTTGGAGAAGGTCGAGGGACTGCTGGCCTGCGACGGCCGGGTCACGCTCGTGGCTCCAGAGGCCGTTCCCGGACTGGAGGAGCTGGCGGCGGAGGGGTCGATCGCCTGGGAGCGGCGCGAGTACGAGACCGCGGACCTCGAGAGCACGTTCATCGCGATCGCGGCCACCGACGACACCGACGTGAACATCCGCATCTACGAGGACGCCGAGCGCCGGGCGATGCTCGTGAACATCGTCGACGTCCCGCCGCTGTGCAACTTCATCCTGCCCGCGATCGTGCGCACCGGGCCGCTGGCCATCGCGATCTCCACCGCGGGCGCCTCTCCGGCTCTCGCCAAGCGCATCAAGCGCGAGATCGCGGAGGAGTACGGCGCCCCGTACGCGCGCATGGCCGAGATCCTGAACGAGGTGCGCGGCTGGGCCAAGGCCACGCTGCCCACCTATCAGGACCGCAAGACCTTCTTCGAGTCGATCGTGAACGGCGAGCCCGACCCGGTGGAGCTGCTGCGCCAGGGCGACGAGGCGGCGGTGCGCGATCTGGTGGCGGCGGCACAGGCAACCGCCGAAGCTGCGCAGCCGGCCGCCGCGGCCTGAGCGTCTGTGGTCGGGCGAAGCGCCGGAGAGCTCTCCCACCTCGACGACGCGGGCCGGGCGCGCATGGTCGACGTCGGCGCGAAGCCCGCCACCGACCGGCGGGCCGTGGCGCGTGGGGTGGTGCGAATGGCACCTGAGACGGCCGCGGCGGTGGCACGCGGCGACGCTCCGAAGGGCGACGTGATCTCCACCGCGCGGATCGCCGGCATCCAGGCCGCCAAGCGCACCGCGGACCTGGTGCCGCTATGCCATCCGCTCCCCCTCAGCTACGTGGACGTGTCGATCGAGGTCCGGCCCGAGGAGGGTCGCGTGCTGGTGCTGGGAGAGGCCCGTACCACCGCATCGACGGGCGTGGAGATGGAGGCGATGACCGCGGCCATGGTGGCGGCCCTGACCGTCTACGACATGGTCAAGGGCCTCGAGCGCGGCGTGACCGTCGAGGAGGTGTCGCTCCTGGAGAAGACGGGTGGGAAGGAGGACTGGCGCCGGCCTAGCGCAGCCGCGCCGTGACCGCCGCGCCGCCCTTGGTCCAGTACAGCGTGGAGCCGCTGAGAGCGAGTGAGGCCCCCTGCACGTCGTCCGCTGCCCCGTCGACGCCCGTGTCGAGGGTGCGGCGCCCATCGCCGTCGATGGCACGCACCTCGTCGCGCCCCGGCCCCGCCGGCACGCAGGTCGTCGCGATCCAGGCCACCGAGCTGTTGGGCTTCAGCTCGAGGTCGGTGATGCGCTCCGGCCCGGACTGGGCCGCGCCGGGGGCCCTCTGCTCCATGCGGCCGGTGCGCAGGTCCTTGACACGCACCTCTGCCGCGGAGCCGCAGGGCTGCTCGACGGTCGAGGTCACGGCGTAGCCCGCGTAGGGTCCGGCCAGTCGGGCGTGACGAAGGGTGTCGGTGAAGGTGCGGCCCTGAAAGTCGCGTCCGAGGGCAAACGCGCGGTTGACCCGGTACAGGCAGCCGAAGTAGAAGGTGACGGGACGCCCCGCGAGACGGTCGCGAATGGTGAAGATGCGGCCCTGGTTGGTCGCGACCACGGTGCGAGAGCCCGTCGCCCGGCATCCCTCGCTGCTCTGCGCCGCGGCGGGTGCAGGCACGAGCGCGATCGCCATGCCGGCGGCCGATAGGGCGATGGCGAGGCGGACGCGCAAGGCAGGCGAATGTAGCGCGACGCCGAGCCGGCCGCGAAGGTTCACTGGGCGAGACCACTTGGGCGAGACCGCTTGGGCGAGACCGCTTAGGCTCACCGCACGGTGCTCGCCGCGGTGCTCACGATCTCGACGACGATCGCCGGAGGCGGCGGGGAGGACATCTCCGGCCCGGCGCTCGTGGAGCTCTGCCGCGAGGCCGGCCTGGAGACCGTTCACGAGACGGTCGGCGACGATCGCCACTCCATCTCCGCCGCGATGACCCGCCTCGCCGACGGCGGCGAGGTGCGCTTCATCTTCACCACGGGCGGCACCGGGCTGACGGCCGACGACGTGACCCCCGAGGCCACGCTCGACGTGATCGACCGCGAGGCGCCGGGCTTCGCCGAGACGATCCGGGCCGAGTCGCGCCGGCACACTCCGCTCGGCATCCTCACGCGCGGCGTGTCGGGTACGCGCGGGCGCACGCTGATCGTGAACTTCCCGGGCTCGCCCAACGGCGTGCGACAGTCGTGGCCGGTCGTGGAGCCGACCCTCCAGCACGCCGCGCGGACGCTGGAGCGCGGCTGAGCGCACGAGCCGAAGCGGTGAGCGCCACGCGGCCCTCGGCGCCCGCGGCCTTGGACTTGGCGATCGAGTTGGAGGGGCTCGAGCGCCACTACGGCGAGCGTCCGGCGCTCGTCGGCGTGACCCTGGCCCTCGAGCCCGGGCGGACGCTCGGCGTGTTCGGCTCGAACGGCGCCGGCAAGACGACCCTGCTGCGCGTGCTGGCCACCCTGCTGCGCCCCCACGGCGGGCGTGCGCGGGTGCTCGGGGCCGAGCTTCCGGGCGAGGCCTGGAAGGTGCGCGGCCGGGTCGGCTACCTCGGCCACGAGCCCCTGCTCTACCGCGAGCTGAGCGCGCGCGAGAACCTGCGCTTCTACGCCCGGCTGCACGGCGTGGTGCCCGCGCGAGTCGAGGAGCTTCTCGCCGCCGTCGGCATGGAGCGTCGCGCCGCCGACCCGGTGCGCGACCTCTCGCGCGGCATGGTGCAGCGCGTGGCGGCGGCGCGTGCCGTGCTGCACGACCCACCGCTGCTCCTCCTCGACGAGCCACGCGCCGGCCTCGACCCCGGCGCCGCCGAGTTGCTCGAGCCGCTGATTGGTCGCGCCTCGGGAAGGACGCGCGTCCTCGTGACCCACGACCTGGAGGGTGGGCTGGCGGAGTCCGACCTCGCGCTCGGGCTGAGAGGTGGGCATCAAACCCTCGCCGGCCGCGCGGAGCTCGACCACCTCAGAGAGCTCTACCGGTGACCCGCACCGCACTCACCATCCTGCGCAAGGACCTGGCCATCGAGGTCCGCACGCGGGAATCGGTGCCGGCGATGACGCTCTTCACGGTCACGGTGTTCGTCCTCTTCCACTTCGGGCTCGACCGCGACACGCTCGAGGGCGAGCTGGCTTCGGGCGTGCTGTGGGTGACGCTGCTGCTGGCCACCGTCCTGGGCGTCAACCGGCTGTTCGTGTCCGAGCGCGAGCAGGGAGGGATGGTGGGACTGCTGCTGGCGCCGATCGACCGCACGGCGGTGTTCGTGGCCAAGGCGGCGGGCCTGCTGCTCTACCTCTTGCTCGTGCAGGCGGTGGCGATACCGGCCTACGCGATCCTGCTGCTCGGTCCCGGCCTCCTCGGCGCGCTCCCCGAGCTACTGGCAGTTCTGGCGCTGGCCGACGTGGGGCTCGCGGTGGTGGGCGCGCTGGTGGCCGCCCTGGCGGTCGAGACCCGCGCGCGCGACCTGATCGTGCCGCTGCTGCTGCTCCCGCTCGTGGTGCCCGTTCTCATCGCGGCGGCGTCGGCCACCGAGCCGCTGTTCGCACGCGCCCAGGATGCCGACGGGCTCGGCGGCTGGCTGGCGATCCTGGCCCTTTATGATGCGGTGTTCGTATTCCTAGCGGTAGCTGTCTTCGACTTCCTGCTGGAGGACTAGATGTACGGCAAGGGCCTCAGGCCACTGGCGATCGCCGCGGCCATCGCCACCATCACTGCCCTCGGGCTGATCTTCTTCTTCGCGCCGAACGACGCGGACCAGGGCTTCGTGCAGAAGATCTTCTACCTGCACGTGCCGATGGCGCTCGTGGCCATGGGCGGCTTCATCGCCGGCGGGGTGATGGCGATCGCCCACCTGCGGACGAGCAAGCGCTCATGGGACATGCGCTCGTACGTGTCGATCCACCTGTCGATCATCCTCGGCCTCGGCGTGCTCGTCACCGGCGCCATCTGGGCCAAGGCGTCCTGGGGCAAGTGGTGGGTCTGGGACGAGCCGATGCTCGTGTCGTTCCTGATCGTGTTCCTCCTGTACTGCTGCTACCAGCCGCTGCGCTTCTCGATCGAGGATCCGGAGCGCCAGGCGCGCTACGCCTCGGTGTTCGCGATCACCGCGGCCGCGTTCGTGCCCCTCAACTTCGCGGCCGTGCGCGCCGCCCAGGCCTTCATCCACCCCGAGGTGCTCTCCACCACCGGCGGCAACATGCCGGGGGACATGCGGCTCACGTTCCTCGTCTCGCTCGTGGCGATGGGGCTGCTCTTCGCCACGCTGTGGAAGCTCGAGCTGACGTCGAAGCACACGAGCGATCAGCTGCGCCGGCTGCGCGCCAAGCTCGAGCGGGCCGCCGAGGAAACTCCCGCCGAGGGCGGCTCTCGTGCCGGTCGCGTGCCGGTCGCCGCCGGCTCCAGCTAGATGCCGGCGCTCCCGCTCGACGAGGCGGGCGGGTACGTGGCCGGCGCCTACGTCATGTTCGTCGCGCTGATCCTGATCTACGTGGCGATCATCGGCTCGAAGGTCGCGCGCATGGAGCGCGAGCTGGAGACCCTCAACGACCTGGCGGACCAGCGTGATCACTGACCAGTTGCTCGCCCTGGGCGTCTCGCACAAGACGGCTCCCGTGGCCCTGCGCGAGCGGCTGGCGCTGCCCGAGGGGCGGGCGGTGCGTGTGCTCTCCGAGCTCGTGAGCCACGACGAGATCCGCGAGGCGGTGGCCATCTCGACCTGCAACCGGACCGAGCTCTACCTCGTGACCGGCGACCCCGTGGAGGCCGAGAACGCCGCGCTCGGCGCCCTCTCTCGCCAGGCGGGCATCCGGCCCACCGAGCTCTTCGGCTGCCTGTACTCGCTGCGGGGGCTGGAGGCGGTGCGCCACCTGTTCGGCGTCGCCTCGAGCCTCGACTCGATGATCGTGGGCGAAGCCGAGGTGCAGGGGCAGGTCAAGCGCGCCTATGAGCTCGCCCTCGTCGAGGGCGTGACCGGCCCGGTCACCAACCGCCTCTTCCGCGACGCGCTGGCCGCCGGGAAGCGTGTCCGCACCGAAACGGCGATCGGCCGCTCGAGCGTCTCGATCTCGTCCGTCGCAGTCGATCTGGCCCGCGGCATGCTGGGCGACCTGTCCTCCCGGCGCGTGCTCGTGATCGGGGCGGGCGACAACGGCGAGCTGACCGCGCGCGCGCTGGCCGAGCGCGGGGTGAGGACGGTGTTCATCGCCAATCGCCGCTACGACCGCGCGATCGGACTCGCCCAGCGCTTCGGCGGGTCGGCAGTGCGCTTCGACGACCTGCCGGCCGAGCTGCTGCAGTCGGACATCGTCGTCAGCTCCACCTCCTCGCCGCACCAGATAGTGGGTCGCGAGGAGCTCGAGCTCGTCGCCGAGCAGCGAGAGGGCCGACCGCTCCTCTTGATCGACATCGCGGTACCGCGCGACATCGACCCGAGCGTTCGGGACCTGCCCGGCATCGCCCTCTACGACATGGACGATCTCCAGCGCGAGGCCGCGCGCAACGCGCGTGGGCGCGAGGTGGAGGCCGCGCACGGACGCACGCTCGTCGATCAAGAGGTCGAGCGCTTCAGCCGCTGGCTCGCCAGCCTTGACGTGGTGCCCACCATCTCGGCCCTTCGCGAACGTGGGGAGGCGATCGTGGAGCAGGCCCTGCGCGAGAACGCCGGCCGCTGGGAGTCGCTGTCGGAAGCCGACCGCGAGCGCGTCGGGCTGGTCACGCGCACGGTGATCAGCCGCCTGCTTCACGAGCCCACCACACGGCTGAAGCGAGGCGCCGAATCGGACCCCTCATACGTGCATCTGCAGGCGTTGCGGGAGCTGTTCGGCCTCGAGCCGGCGGTGACCGGCGAGGAAGCGTCGGCGGCGGAGGTCACGTCGCTCGACTCGCGGCGCTCTCAGCGCGCCGGCGGCAACCGGTCCTGACGACAACCGGCCGGCGGCCGGGCAGGACTCTTCGCGCGTCCACTGGCATCTACGACAACGAGTTTGCCCTCCAGGCAAGAAAAGTGCCTCCCACGCAAGAGGCTTGCCGTACTTGACAGCGACGGCGAAGTGAGCACCCAACTGCGCATCGGCACGCGCGGCAGCGCCCTCGCGCGCGCGCAGACGAAGCTTGTGGCGGACGCGCTGGGCCAGGCGCATCCGGGGCTCGAGGTGGAGGTTGTGACCATCCTCACCTCGGGAGACGAGTCTTCGACGCGGGCGGCTGTGCGGGCGCGGGCCGACGACGCCTCAGGGGGCCCCGAAGACAAGTCCCGCTTCACCAAGGAGATCGAGGAGGCGCTGCTCGCTCAGGAGGTGGACCTTGCCGTTCACTCCGCCAAGGACGTGCCGGGCGAGTTGCCGGAGGGCCTCGCCATCGTCGGGGTCCCCGAGCGCGCCGACGCGCGGGACGCCCTCTGCGGCGACGCCGGCTCGTTGGAGGAGCTGCGCGCTGACGCGCGCGTGGGCACGAGCAGCCTCCGGCGCCGGGCGCAGCTGCTGGCACTGCGGCCGGATCTGCACGTGACCGAGCTGCGGGGGAACGTCGACACGCGCCTGAGGCGGCTGGCCGATGGCGAGTACGACGTCGTGATTCTGGCCGCGGCGGGACTGGACCGCCTCGCGCGACAGAAGGGCGCGGTCGTGCCGGTGCACGCGATGGTTCCGGCGCCGGGGCAGGGGTGCCTGGCGCTCGAAGCGCGCACCGAGGACACCGCCACGCGAGAGCTGGTGGGCGGCCTCACCGATCACGATTCGCTCATGCAGCTGACCGCCGAGCGTGCGCTCGTCGGCGCACTCGACGCCACCTGCCACACGCCGGTCGGCGCGCACGCCCGGCTGGACGGCAACCGGCTCGTACTCGAGGCCTTCGTGGGCCTTCCCGACGGCACGACGTGGATACGCGACACGCTGGACGGAGGTACCGAGGAGCCGGCGCTGCTCGGCCGAGCGGTGGCCGAGCGCCTGCTCGCCGCAGGCGCGGGCGAGGTGCTGCGCGCCGCGGAGGCCTGGGCACGGTCGTGAACGAGCCGCGCCCGGACGGCGCCTAGTCTTCGGCCGATGAGCGGGAAGGTCTTCCTGGTCGGCGCCGGGCCGGGAGATCCGGCGCTCATGACGCGTCGGTCCCTCGAGTTGATCGCCGCCGCAGACGCCATCCTCTACGACCGCCTGATCCCCTCCGGGGCCCTCGACGGCGCGCGCTCGGGCACCGTCCTGCGCTACGTCGGCAAGCAGCCGGGCGGCCATTCGATGACCCAGGAAGCCATCAACGAGCTGCTGGTGGAGCTCGGCGGCCGCGGTCTGTCGGTCGTCCGTCTGAAGGGCGGCGACCCGTTCGTGTTCGGCCGCGGCGGCGAGGAGGCCCAGGCGCTCGTCGAGGCCGGCATCACCTTCGAGGTGGTGCCCGGCGTGACCGCCGGCATGGCAGCTCCGGCCTACGCGGGCATACCGGTGACCCACCGCGACGAGGCGTCGGCCGTCGCGCTCGTGACCGGCCACGAGGACCCCGAGAAGCCGGATACCGCGCTCGACTGGCCGGCGCTCGCCGCGTTCCCGGGCACGCTCGTGCTCTACATGGGCGTGGGCAACCTCGCGGCCATCGCCGGGCGCCTGATCGAGGGCGGTCGCGGCGCGGACGAGCCGGTGGCGGTCGTCGAGCGGGGGACCCTGCCGGGCCAGCGAACCGTCGGCGGGACGCTGGCCGACATCGCGGAGCGCGTGACCGAGACCGGCATCCGCCCGCCGGCGATCACGGTGGTGGGACCGGTGGCGCTACTGCGCGAGCGCCTTGCGTGGATCGAGCGTCGACCTCTCCACGGCCGCACCGTCGTGGTCACGCGCGCCCGCGCGCAGGCGAGCGGGCTGGCAGCCGCGCTGAGCGCGCTGGGGGCCCGGGTGATCGAGATGCCGGTCATCCGTATCGTCCCGCGCCCCGTGGAGGACGAGCTGGCCGGCGCGGTCGAGCGTATCGACGAGTACGCGCTCGTGTGCCTGACGAGCCCGAACGGCGCGGCACTGCTGCTCGAGGCGCTGAGGGCGCGCGGGCGCGACGCCAGAGCCCTCGCCGGGGTCACGATGGCAGCCATCGGACCGGGAACGGCGGCGGAGCTCGAGCGCGGTGGCATTGTCGCGGACGTGGTTCCCGAGCGGTCGATCGCCGAGGCGCTAGTCGAGAGCCTGGCGGCGGTGCCCGTGGAGGGCCGGCGAGTGCTGGTGGCGCGCGCCTCCGAGGCACGCGACGTGCTGCCCGAGGCGCTCGAGCGACGCGGGGCGGAGGTCGACGTGGTGGCCCTCTACGACACCGTGGCGGAGCCGCTCACCGCAGATGCCTCCCGCCACGCCCGTGAGGCCGACTACGTGACGTTCACCTCCAGCTCGACCGTGCGCCACTTCGTCGCTGCCCTGGACCAGAACGGCTCCGGCCCGCCGGCGGCGCGGCTGGTCTCGATCGGCCCGATCACGAGCGGCACGGCGCGCGAGCTCGGCCTCGAGGTCGCCGTCGAGGCCGAGCGCCACGACGTCGAGGGCCTGGTCGAGGCGCTGGTACGGGACGCGCAGGCAGGCGGCGCGTGATCCTCACCCTCCTCACCGACTACGGCACGCAGGACGACTTCGTGGGCGTCTGCCACGGGGTCATCCGCACGATCTGCCCCGAGGCACAGGTGGTGGACATCACCCACGGGATCGGGCGCCACGACGTGCGCCACGGTGCCCTGGTCCTGGGCAACGCCCTGCGCTACATGCCGGTGGGCGTGCACGTGGCGGTGGTCGATCCTCAGGTGGGGACCGAGCGTCGCGGGGTCGCCCTGCGCTGCGCGGACGATCGGCTGCTGGTCGGGCCGGACAACGGACTGCTTAGCCGCGCCTGGGAACGCTGCGGCGGCGTACTCGAGGCCGTCGACATCAGCCGCTCGCCGCACCGCCTCGAGCCGGTGTCTGCGACCTTCCACGGTCGCGACGTGTTTGCGCCGGTCGCCGCCCACCTTGCCGCGGGCGCTGAGCTGGCCGACGCCGGAGAGGCGCTGGACCCCGACGAGCTGGCAACGCTCGAGCTGCCCGCGCCCCGTCGCGAGGCGAACGTCGTGGTGGCCCACGCGCTGGCGATCGACCGCTACGGCAACGTGACCACCGACCTGCTGCACGAGGATCTGGCCGACACCGGCCTGACCCTCGGGCGAGGCGTGCGGATCGAGTCGCACGAGCGGCGCCGCCTGGCGAAGTTCACGCAGACCTTCGCCGACGTCCCCCCGGGTGGGCTGCTGATCTATGAAGACGCGTACCGGGCGCTGGCCGTGGCCGTCAACCGAGGTGACGCCGCAGCGACCCTCGGCGTAGCACCCGACGACGAGCTGCGGCTGTCGCCGGCGTGATCGGCACCCCGCGCGTCCATCACCGCCTGACCGACTCCACCAACGCACGCGCCCGCGAGCTGGCGGCCACCGGCGCACCCCACGGCACGCTCGTGACCGCCGACGAGCAGGCCGCCGGGCGCGGGCGGCAGGGCCGGTCGTGGACGGCCCCGGCGGGTACCGCGCTGCTCATGTCGTTGGTCCTCCGCGACCTCGGCGCGGTCCGGGAGCTCCTTCCGCTCGCCGCCGCGGTGGCGGTGTGCGAGGCGTGCGAGGCGGTGGCGCCGGTGCGCTGCCGGGTCAAGTGGCCGAACGATGTGTGGATCGACGGGCGCAAGGTCGCCGGCATCCTCATCGAGGGCCGACCGGCCGAGGGCTGGACCGTGCTCGGAATCGGGCTGAACGTGAGCACCGGTACCGAGGACTTCCCACCCGACCTGAGGGAGACCGCGACGTCGCTCGGGCTCGCCGGCGGCGGCTCACAGATCGCGATGGAGGCGATACTGCCCTCGGTTCTGGACCGCCTCGATGAACGGCTCGATGGGCCCCCGGCGGAGGTGCTGAAGCACTGGCGCGGGCGCGACGCCCTGCGCGGCCTCGTCGTGCGCTGGACCGGCGGAGAGGGCGTGGCCGCCGGAATCGAGGACTCGGGGGCCCTGCTGGTCGACGCCGGTGGTGGGCGCCTGAGGCTGGACGCCGGCGAGGTGCACCTGAGCGCGGCCGGTCCCCCGCCGTCGCCGCAAAACTAGGCCGCCGCAGGCTCCTCGCCCTCGCGCTTCACCTCGTCGAAGCCCTCGTGATCGCCGGCCGACGCACCGTTGCCGCCCCCGTTGCTCGCCGCTCCGCCGCCCGCCCGGCCCCCGCCCTGACCATCGCCGCCCCGGCCGCGGCGCTTGCGCCCGCCACCGCTGCGCCGGCGCCGGCCCTTGGGGAAGTTGCGAAGCAGCTCGCGCGCGAGCGCCGACGGCTTGCGCGCCATCCTCGTGCGCGCTCCGCGCAGCACCTCCTCGGCCTCGGGAGTATGCGCCCGCGCCGCGGCTAGGAGCGCCGCGGACAGACGGCGGTCGTGCTTGCGCGTGGCGTGCACGAGCCGGCGGGCGTTGCGACCGTGCGCCGCCCCGGACGAGTTCACGAGCAGGCCCAGCAGACGCTTGGTCTCCGGCCAACGCTGCACGGCGTACTCCTCGTGCACGTCCTGGGTGTACTCGGCGAGCCGCCACAGCCAGGCGGTGGCCTGATCCCGCCGGCCGATCGAGCGCTCGGCGAGCGCTTGTAGAAGGATCTTCACGGCCTCGCGCCGCTCGTCGCGTGACCAGCCTCCCACCATGTCCACCGCGTCGTCGAAGGCCTCGGCATCGCGCGCGGCGGCGATCTCGCCCAGCGCCCTCTGCCGCAGCTGCGAGTTGCGGTTGCGCTGCAGGCAGGTGAGGAGGAAACGACGGCGGAGCTCCCCCGTCTGGTCGAACTGGAGCATGGCCTTGGCCCGGCGCCAGTTGCTCGAGGCCACGCGCGCGCCGGCGAGCGCGGCCCACACGTGCTGCTCGCTCCAGAGCAGGTTCTCGACCGCGATCCGCCACAGCTCCCGCTCGAAGACCGCGGCGCGGCGGTCCGGATCGGCTGATACGGGCAGCACGCGCCGCTCCACCCGTAGGCGACGCCCGCGACCCCGCCGGACCGGCCCCACCACGATGGCGCCGCCGCGGTACACGTCGCGGTCGAGCAGCGAGTGCAGGGTCACCACGGGATCGTCGTGCGTGGTGGCCGGGTGCACGAAGTCGACGACGATGCCCGCCTCCTTGCCGGGGTGGCGTCGCGTGACGCGCCCGACACGCTGCTGGTAGATGCGCTTCGAGGCCGTCGGAGCCAGGTGCATGCACACGGTCGCGCGCGGCGAGTTCCAGCCCTCGGCGAGGAGCTGCGCGTTCACCAGCACGTCGATCTCCCCCCGCTCGTAGGCGGCGAGGATTCGCGTGAGCTCGCGCTTGGGAGTCTCTCCCGAGACACCCTTGGCCTTCATGCCGGCGTCCTGGAAGGCCTTGGCCACGTTGTACGCGTGCTTGACCCCTGCCGCGTAGACGACTCCGGGCACGTCTCGGAAGCGCACGCTGTAGAGGTCGGCGACCGCGGCGTTGAACGGTCCCTGATCGAGCAGGGCGGCCAGCTCCTCCTGGTCGAAGTCCTGATCAACCTCGCCCTTGCGAAGCGGCACGTTGGCGATCGTGCGCACGCCGACGCCGGGCGGTATGCGCACGCAGCGCAGCGGCGAGATCACGCCCCGGCGCGCGGCCTGGGCGAGGTCGAAGCGCGAGGTCTGGGTGGGGAAGAGATCGGTGACGTGCCGCGCGATCAGCGCGCCCGTGGCCGTCATGCCGACGAAGATCGGGCCCTGCCATGCGCGGATCGAGGCGCTCGTCTTCTCCCCCAGCGCGGTGTGGGCCTCGTCGCAGATCACGATCGTGTAGGCGTCGGAGATCTTGCCGGCGTTGCGCACGAACCACTGGTAGGTCTCGACCGTGACCGGTCCCTTCGCCTTCGGCTCCTTGCCGTCGGCAAGCAGTGCGGGGCTGACGCGCTTCTTGTAGCCACGGTCGAACAGCTCGCCGTGGAACTGGTCGACGAGGTTGCGCCGGTGGGTGAGGATCAGCACGCCGCCGGTGCGCGAGGCCTCGACGAAGCCGAGGGCCGCGACCGTCTTGCCGGCCCCGGTTGCGTGCTCGAACCAGAAGCGACGCGCCGCGCCGGGGTCCTCGGTCGGCGGCCCGGCGGCGTCCGCTGCCTCCGTCTGCTCGTAGGCGGCCTCCTCCGCCTCGTCCCAGTCGAGCGGCTCCTCGTCCTCGGCCAGCTCGTCGTCACCCTCGAGCTCCTCCTCCACGGAGGGCAGCTCCTCGGTCGGACGGGCGCCGTTCCCGTTCCCGTTCCCGTTGCCGTTGCGCGCCTGCCCGCCCTGAGCCTCGGCGAGCAACGCGATCAACGTCCCGGAGAGGGCATCGACCTGGTGGGTGGAGAGAACCGTGCCGTCCACGAGCTTCGGCTCCTCCTGGGCCACCACGCGCTCGAGCCCGAGCATCAGCGAGTACTCACGCCGCCAGGGCACCGACGGCTCGGTGCGTCCCGCCTCGATCTCTGCCAGGACGGCGTCGAGCGCGCGGCGCCGAGGGGTGCCCTCGGCCAGCGCGCTCGATTGCTCCTCCCCCTCGAGCAGGAACGGCTCGCGGGCGAACTTCTCGGCCCGCGTCAGATCGTCGCCGGATACCGGCGCTCGGTTGCCTCGCGCAGTGGTGTCAGCCATTGTGGCTTCGGTTCTGTTTCCGGGCGGAAGCAGTGCCTACGGTGCGTTCTCGTAGCGCGGAGCTACCGGCCCGTCGATATGCCGCCCCTGACTCTCCGAGCGGCGGGCGCCGCGACGAAGTTGGGCGCGGCGTCTGTCTGAATTAAAGCACCGCGGGCGGCGAAATGACCCACCGGCGGGTGGTCGGCGTGTGCGACCCTGTGCGCATGCGCAAGATGCTCATGCTCGGCTTCGCGGCGATCGCGGTGGTGGCGGTGGTGTTGGCGGTCGGCCGAGGGGCCTCGGACGAGCCCTCGAGCGCCGCCCCGGCGGTGCCGGACGCGGCCCAGGCGCTCCGGGGTTCCCCACCCGAGCTGGCCGCCCTCCACGGCGACGCCAACCGCTTCCTCGACGGCGGGCCGGAGGCCTTCAAGAAGCGCCTTGCCGAGCTGCGGGGGCGACCGGTGGTGGTGAACAAGTGGGCCTCGTGGTGCGGCCCGTGCCGCGCCGAGTTTCCCTTCTTCCAGAAGCAGTCGGTGGCGCGCGGCAAGGAGATCGCCTTCATCGGCGTGAACGCCCTCGACAACGACCAGGACGCCGCCGAGTTCGCCAGGCAGTTTCCGGTCAGCTACCCGCACTACCGCGACCCCGACCAGGAGGTCGCGAAGGTCTTCAAGGGGAACGCCGGCTTTCCGACCACCGCCTACTACGACCGCCAGGGCGAGCTCGTGATCGCCAAGCAGGGTGGCTACGCGACCGAGGCGAAGCTCGCCGAGGACATCGAGCGCTACGCGAAGTAGCGGGTTGGATGTTCGGGCCGCACGGAGCGACGCCGAGATCGAGTCGGCGCTCGAGCTCCGTGAGCGGGTCTTCTGCGGCGAGCAGGGCGTCGATCTGGCCGCCGAGCGCGATGGCCGTGACGCGGAGGCACTGCACCTGGTCGCCCTCGATGGCGGCCGGTTGATGGGCACCTGCCGCCTGCTTTCCGACGGGACTGTCACGCGCCTCGGCCGGATGGCCGTCGAGCCCGACGCCAGGCGAGGCGGTATCGGGCTGGCCATTCTCGCCACGGCCGAGCACTGTGCCCGCCGCGCCGGCGCCACCCGGATGCGCCTGCACGCCCAGGCCGGAGTGGTCGAACTGTACGCCCGCGCCGGCTACGTTCCGTACGGCGAGCCGTTCGTGGAGGAGGGCATCGACCATGTCGGCATGGAGAAGACACTGACGCCGCTGGAGCCGCCCCGTGCCTGAGGTACGTATCGATTCGCTCACCGGCCTGAGGACGATCGTGGCCGGCGAGCGCGCCGGGCGTCCGGGGGCCTTCCCTCCGGTGCCGCCGCGGCCACCGATCGACCCGGCGACCGATCCGTTCCTCGAAGGTCATGAGGACCGGACGCCTCCCGAGCTGTACGCCGTGCGGCCGGCCGGGGCCGCCGCCGACGGACCCGGGTGGACGGTGCGCGTGGTCCCCAACCTGTATCCGGCGTTCGAGCATGGTGGACGGGGGACGGTGGACGGTGGACGGGAGCCGGCTTCCGTCGACGATCCCCTTGCCTCCGGCCGGGGTGAGGTCGACCTGTTCCCGTCGCGGCCGGCCGTCGGCGCGCACGAGGTGATCGTCAACTGCCCCGAGCCGATCGACTGCGTGGCCGACCTCGGTGCCGAGCGCCTGGCCGCGGCGATGGAGGTCTGGCGCGACCGGATGCGCACCCACGACGAGGCGGCGTACGTGCACCTGATCGTGAACGAGGGCCGGGAGGCCGGCGCCTCGCTGCCACACACACACGCGCAGCTCTTCGCCCTCCCCTTCGTGCCCGCATCGGTGGCGCGCGAACGCGAGCGCTTCACGGCCTACGCCCACCGCACGAGCGGCCGCAACCTGCTCGAGGATGTGCTCCAGGAGGAGGTGCGGCTGCGCTCGCGCATCGTGGCCATCGATGCCGATGCGGTGGCCATCTGCCCGTTCGCGGCGCGCGTTGCCTTTCAGGTGCAGATCGTGCCGCGCCGGTCGCGGGCGCGGTTCGAGGACGAGGGACCGATGGGCGCGGCGCTCCTCGACGACGTGCTCCAGCGCCTGCGCCGCCGTCTGGGCGGATCGCCTCCACTGAACCTGTGGGTGCGCACCGCTCCCCGCGGCGCCGAGTACTTCTGCTGGCGGATCGACCTCCTGCCGCGGCTCGCGCAGCCCGCCGGGCTCGAGCTCGGCGTCGGGCTGGGCCTCAACGTGATGCCGCCGGAACGAGCCGCCGAGTTGCTGCGCGAGCCGTGATCCCGCTGGCCGCGGTGATCGCCGTGGCCACCGCGGTGGGGCTCGCAGCCGAGCGTCGCAGCCACGAGGCAGCCGAGCGCGCGGCACGTGGCCTGCTCACCACGGTGCTGTGGGTGCTGCTGCCGATCGTCGTCTTCTTCAACATCGCGGCGCTTCACCTGACCGTGGAGATCGGCGCCGGCGTCGGGTTCGCCTACGCGGCCATGGCCGTGACGCTGGGAGCTGCCTTCGCGATCGGCACCTACGTCCTGCATCTCCCGCGCGCGAGCGTCGGAGCGCTGATGGTGGCGGCGGCCCTGGCCAATACGGGCTACCTCGGATTGCCGTTCACGGTGGCCCTCTTCGGCTTCGACGAGCTGCCGAACGCGGTCGTGTACGACGTCCTCGTGTCGAGCCTGGCCCTGGCCACGGTGGGCTTCACCGTGGGCGCCCTCTTCGGTACCCGAGCCGAGGGCGCGCGTGCCCGGATGCGCACCTTCCTCACGCGCAACCCGCCGCTGTGGGCGACGGCGGCCGGCTTCCTCGCGCCCGCTGCCCTGGCTCCGAGCTGGGCGGTCGACAGCTCGCAGATTCTCGCGCTGACGATCCTGCCGATCGGCTTCTTCGCGGTCGGCGTGACGCTGGCCGCGGAAGCCGGCGGAGGCGGCTGGGGCCTCGTGCCCCGGCTCAGCGTGCCGGTGGCCTGGGCCGTTGCCCTCAAGCTCGTGCTTCCGACCGCCGTGCTTGCCGGCCTCTCGACCCTGCTCCTCGACGTGCCGGACTCCTACCTCACCCAGGCGGGCATGGCCAGCGCCCTCAACACCATCGTGATCGCCAACGAGTACGGCCTCGATCGGCGGCTCGCAGCCGGCGCCATCCTCTGGTCGACCGCACTGGTGGTGGCGGCGGGCGCGGTGGCCGCCCTGACGTAGGTGGCCGCGAGTAGGGTCCCCGGCCGTGCCACCCTCCGAGCGCCCCATCCCCCGCTACGCGGCCCAGCCTCCGCAGGAGGCCCTGCCGTACGGACGCTGGGCGGACGCGCTGGCCGAGCGCTTCGGCGCGGCCGCCGAACGCATCGAGGCCGAGGAGGACCTCGGCGACGTGGGCGAGGTCGACTGGTTCCCCGACCGTACGTTCGGCGGGCGCACCTTCGTGCCCGCGACGGCGAGCACCAGCACCGGCTACGAGCTGTTCGGGTACGTGTCCTTCACCCGCGAGCACGAGGGCGCCGAGGCGGCCGAGTTCCTCTCCCACGCCGACTTCACCGACGAGACCGCCGAGGCCAACCCCGAGTGGACCCTCGACCTCTCCGACGCCGAGATCGCGAGCTGGCGCGGCCCCGAGGGCCGGCGCGGCGAGATCACGCTCGTCTGGGGCGTCGCCCTCGTGAGCGGCGGCGCGGTGGCCACGGCCGAGCTCGGACCCACGACCACCGACCAGTGCCTGCTCGCCGACGACCGCTTCACGCTCGTCTCGCTCGACAACTACACGGGCGACTTCCTCGAGGTCAAGCTCTACGGCCCGCGCGGGATGGAGCTGGCGGCGGAGTCCCTGTACGAGGAGGAGTAGGGGCCTCGGCGCGGGACTATCGTTGCGCGTCTGTCACAGGGCCCCGATAGCTCAGCAGGATAGAGCGACTCCCTCCTAAGGAGTAGGCCCCTGGTTCGAATCCAGGTCGGGGCATGGGATCTCTCCGAGGGGCCGCCGGGCTCCTCGAGGTTGTTCCAACCAGCGCGCGTTCAGGAGTCCGAGCCGTACCTGTCCCGAACACGCTCGCCGAGCCTGCCCGGGAGCTTTGAGATCAACCGCTCGACCACGGGCTCCTTCGTGCCTTCGCTCTCCGGGTTGCCCGCCGGGGCGCGCTCGGCGACCGGCAGCTCGTCCGCGGCGATCTCCTTGGAGCAGCGGGTGCAGTAGTCGGCGGCCGTCAGCGGTCCGTCGCAGGTCGGGCAGAGGTGAGGAACGTGGCGATCGCGTTTCATTGCGCGTGAGAGTCCTTGTCGAGGCCAGGGGCGAGGCGCAACCATACGTTTCGAACGTGGCCTCACCGGTCCGGCCGCTCCGAATACACGTCGTCGATGGTCGTGAGCGCCCGGTAGGGAGCGTCCGCCGCGGCCTCGATCGCCTCGGCGCCGCCCGCCAGGCGGTCGAGCACGGACACGACGCCGACCACGGTCAGGCCCTCCTCGAGCACTCTTTCGATCGCCGCCACCGTCGAGCCCCCGGTCGTGACCACGTCCTCGACGATCAGGCACCGCTCCCCCGCCTCGAGCGGCGGTCCCTCGATCCAGCGCTGCAGCCCGTGCGCCTTCTTCTCCTTGCGCACGAAGAACGCGCGCACGTCGGCTCCGCTCGCAAGCGCCGCGCAGGCCACCGGATCGGCGCCCATGGTCATGCCGCCGACGGCGGTGGCACCGTGGGACAGCGCCTCCTCGGCCACCAGCTCACCCAGCACTCCGAAGCCCGCCGGGCGCAGGATCGCCCGCTTGGCGTCCACGTAGTACTGCGCGGTCCGGCCACTCGTGAGCGTCACCTCGCCGATCACCAGAGCGTGCTCGCGCAGCTCGGCGATCAGGCGCTCGCGCGCGCTCGAGGGCGGACTATCGGCGGCCATAACTGCAAACGATTGCGCACTTTGCGACCCCTAGGGTGGAAAAGCGCTCAACCGATCCAGATCCTCCCCTTCAGCGCCGTTCGCGGGCGGGCGCGCGAGCAGCCGGCCGCCGAAGGACTCGGGTCGCCGGAGTCGAAACATCGCTCCGGGTGATCTCCAAGCCGCTGCGCATCCTCGCGATCGTCCTCACGGCGATCATCGTCGTGAGCTTCGGCCTCTTCGCGATCGACGAGATCCGCGGCGGGTCGGAGGGCCAGCAGGAGAAGATCCGCGACAACCGCATCGGCGGCGAGCGGCCCGCACGGAACGCCGACGAGCCGAAGAAGGTCTCTCCCCGGGACGCGGCCGAGCGGCGGCGAGAGAACGATCACGGCATGGTCCGCGAGTACATCGACGACGCCGACGACATCATCCTCAGCCCGTTCGCCGGCCTCGTCGACTCGGGGAGCATCTGGGTCCAGCGGCTCGTGCCCGGGGGCATCGGCCTGCTGCTCTACGGGTTGCTGCTGACGATCCTCGCCGGCTTCCTCCCCCGGAAGCTCTGAGCCGCGCCGGCGCGGCCCAAATAGGATCCGCCGGCCCTGCTCAGCGGGCGCGCCGGGGCAACATGGTCCGCCGGCCCCTCTCAGCGGTAGGCGAAGATCGTGTCCCCGTGGTCGATCCAGTTGTAGATCGACACCGCGTTGGGGATCGGCACGCGCAGGCAGCCGTGGCTGGCCGGGTAGATGGGCACCGACTTGAACCCGTGGATGGCGTAGCCGCGGATGAAGTAGCTCGAGTAGACCATGCCGAGCGAGTTGGTGCCCGGGTCCTTGCGATAGAAGCGGAACGTGCCGAACACGGTCGGCGTCGACGCCTTGCCCGACGAGGTGTGGTAGATGCGCTCGGCGCGGCCCCCACGGGCCAGCACGAGCACCTGACGCGACCAGTCGAACTCGACGTGCTTGCCCGCCCGCGGGTAGCGCAGGCGGTAGCCGCCGCTCTTCCGCAGCAGCGCCGCGTACACGGGGCCGCTCGCGCGCGAGTTGCGCTGCATCCCGTTCACCTTGCGGAAGGCGAGAACCGCGCGGGCGGTGGCGGAGTCGAAGCGGCCGTTCAGCGGGGCGACGTAGCCGTGATATCGCAACCCGCGCTGCAGGAGCCGCACGTTGGTTCCGCTCCCACCGAAGCTGCTCTTGGGGCTGATGGCCCGGAGGGACATCCTGCTCGCGAACCACCGTTGGGTGCGGGTCTCGCGGTGCACGGCGCGGATCGTGTAGCGCCCAGTGCGCGCGGCCTTCAGCCGCAGTACGAATTGCCCGCGGCCGCCGCGGGCGCGCCTGATGCGAACGGACTTGCTGGCCACCGTGCGGTTCCCCCGCAGGAGCTCGACGCTCACACGCTGCCTGGGCATGTAGGAACGCACGTCGCCGTCGACCACGAGGCGCTGGCCGCGGCCGACGTAGGTCCGTCCACCGTCGATCAGCCCGGCGCGCAGGCTGAGGTCGAGCCAGGACGTGTCGGAAACCTGGGCAGGCGGCTCGGCGGCCGCATCCACGGGGGCCGGCTCCTGAGCCGCGGCCGAAGGCGCCGCGACCAGCAGCAGGGCAACGAGGCAGGCGGCGCGCTTCATGCCCGCACTTTACTCGGCGGAACGGCCGCCGAAGGTGCAGTCACGCGCGGGCGATGGCCGGCGCCCTGCGGCCGAGGTAGCGCGGCACGACCGCGCAGGCGGCCATGACCGCGAGCCCGAGCGGCACGGCGGCGGCCACACCCCCGTACTCGCTGGTCTCGATCGAGTACGCCAGCGTGTTGTTGAAGGCGTGGAGGGCGATGCACGGATACAGGGATCCGGTGCGCTCGTAGAGCAGGCAGAACCCCACCCCGAGCGCGGCGAGCACCGGAAGGAGCGGCAGCGTGTCGACACCTGTGAAGTGGATCGAGCCGAATACGGCTCCGGCGATCAGCGCCGCCCACCACCACCGCATGCGCGTGCGCAGGGCCCGGTAGAAGAAGCCGCGGAAGAAGACCTCCTCCGCGACCGGCGCAAGCACGACGACCACCACCGCCCCGACGACGAGCGCCACGGTGCCCTTGTCGGCCCCGAGATCCTCGACCACCGTCTGGTCGCCCTCGGCGTCCACGATCGCCGAGTAGATCCCGACGAACACGTAGTAGCCGAACATCGTGAGCGCTGCCCAGCCGACGGCAGGCCAGAAGCGGGTGCGACGCAGGCCGAAGTGCCACAGCCGCGGCCTCACGATGCGTGATGCCAGGAAGACTCCGGACGCGATCAGGCCCGCGTAGAAGATGACCTGGCCGCCGAGGATGAAGCCCGGCGACTCCTCGAGGCCGAGAGCGGTGGCGGCGAGGCTGAGCGGCACCACCAATAGCGCGGCCACCACGAGCCCGCCGATGAAGCCCACCGGGGCGAACCAGGCCGGCCACCGCGGCCACGGGCTCACCCCCTCGGGGCGTTCCGGCGGGTCCGGCGGCGGAGCCGAGGCGGGCAGCGGGTAGGGATAGGGCATCGGCCCCTCAGATTAGGGAGGCGAGCTCCGCGAGCGAGCGGATGCTCGGCACGCCGGCGGCCGCGCCTCGAGCTCCGCCACCCCGCTCGAGCAGCACGGCGTGGATCCCGGCCGCGCGGGCACCCATCACATCGTGCTCCAGCGAGTCGCCGACGTGCAACGCCCGAGCCGGCGGGGCGCGAACGAGCTCCAGGCCGGCGCTGAAGGGCTCCGGGTCCGGCTTGCCGGCGCCCACGTCGGCGGAGGCCACGACTCCGTCGATCAGCGGCAGCAGGTCGGCCTCGCGGAGCACGTCGGGCAGGGAGTGGTCCCAATTGCTGACCACGACCAGACGGAGCCCGCGGGTGCGCAGCTCGTGCAGGGCGGGGGCGGCATCAGGATGGGCGCTGAAGCGGATGGAGCCGAGCATTGCCTCGCGCACGGCGCCGGGATCGACCCCCTCGAGCCGCAGCGAAGAGGCGATCACGGCCGCACAGCGGTCGTGCAGCTCGGCAAGCGAACCCTCGTCGCGGCCCTCGAGATGGTGGTCGAGGTAGTAGGCGATCTCCGCCCGAAAGGCGGCCGCGGCGGCCTCCTCGCCGACCTCCACGCCCGCCAGCCGCGCAAGCCCCGCCCGCAGGCGCGGGCCCGGCGGCTCGAGGCGTACGAGCGTGCCGAACGCGTCGAGCAGGACGCCCGAGATAGCCTGCCGCGAAGTCATGCCCGAGCTCCCAGTCGCCGCCACGTTCGTGGAGGAATACCGCAGGGAGCTGGTGGCGGCGGGAACATTGATCCTCTCCATTGTGCTCGCCCAGGCGGTCGACCGGACTCTGGCGGCGCGGGACCGGCGGCTCACGAGCGCGATAGCCGCCGGCGACCTGTCGCCGGAGACCGGCACGCGCCTGCGCCTGCTGCGGCGGTTCGTGTTCGCGGCGATCATCGTGATCGGCATCGCCCTGGCCCTGAGCGAGTTCGCGGCGGTCAGGCGCCTGACCACGGGCGTGCTGGCCTCCTCGGCCGTGCTGGGGCTGGTGGTCGGGTTCGCGGCGCGGCAAATGCTCGCGAACGCGGTGGCTGGAGTCGTCTTGGCCATCACACAGCCCATTCGCGTCGGAGACCTCGTCACCTTCGAGGAGCACACCGGGACCGTGGAGGACCTGCGACTGACCTACACGTACGTGCGCCTGGCGGACGGACGCCGGCTGATCATCCCCAACGAGCGGCTGGCCTCGAGCACGCTCGAGAACCACACGATCGTGGACCCGCGCGTGCACGTCGAGGTGTCGTTGTGGATCCCCCCCGACGCCGACGCCACCCGCGCCCTGGCCGTGCTCGGCGATCGTCCCGAGGTAGAGGCCGTCGTGGCCGAGGTGGAGCGCGACGGGATCAGGCTGTCGGTGGGAGCGTGGGCCGACAGCCCCGCGGAGCGCGGCGCCGTCGAGGCCGAGCTTCGTGCCGACTGTCTCGAACGGCTCCGCAGGGAGGGTCTATCCTTCACCACCGGGAACCAGGGCGATGTAGAGCCCTGAGCGCGGCGAGCACGGGATCTCGTCGCGTCGACTTCTTCTGCTCATGAGCCACCGTCAGCGACAATCACGCCGGGGTCGAGGCCGCACGCGGGCTCGTGGCCCCCTGTCGCTCGTGATCGTGCTCGCTCTGTCGGCAGCCGCCATCGCCGGCCTGTCGGTGGTCGGCTTCGTGGCCGCCACCGCCGCGCAGGCCCCCGGGATCAGCGAGAGCGAGCCGATCGAGAAGGGCGAGAGCTCGGTGATCTACGCCGCCGACGGATCGCGCCTCGGCTACGTCCAGTCCGACGAGATCCGCACCCCTCTGAGTCAGGAGCAGATGCCCCAGGCGATACGCGACGCCACCGTGGCCATCGAGGACGAGCGCTTCTACGAGCACAAGGGCGTCGACTACGAGGCCATCGTGCGCGCGGGCGTCGAGAACGTGACCTCGGGGAAGACCGTGCAGGGCGGCTCGACGATCACCCAGCAGCTGGTACGTGCTCTCTACATCAAGGATGCGCAGCGGAACTTCGATCGCAAGATCCGCGAGGCCAAGCTGGCCCAGGAGCTCGAGGAGGAGCACGCCGGGCGCGCCGGCAAGGACTGGATCCTCACCGAGTACCTCAACTCCGTTCCGTACGGCACCGTAAACGGGCGCACCGCGCTCGGCATCGAGGCCGCTGCCCAGACCTACTTCTCGAAGCCGGGACGCGAGCTGACCCTGCCCGAATCGGCGCTGCTCGCCGGCCTTCCGCAGGCCCCGTCTCAATACAACCCCTTCCGCAATCCCTCGGCGGCCATCGAGCGGCGCAACGAGGTGCTCGTCAAGATGCAGGAAGTCGGCTACCTGACCGAGGCGCGAGCCACCCGCGCGCTCCAGGCTCCGCTCGGCCTGAAGCAGGGCAACCGCTACACCGAGAAGCGCGAGCCCTACTTCTTCGACTACGTCACCGAGCAGTTGATCGAGAAGTACGGGGCCGGGCCGTACCGGCGCGGGGGCCTGAAGGTGCACACCACCATCGACCCCGAGCTCCAGGAGGCGGGGCGCAACGCCATCAACGGCCAGCTGAACCTGCCCGGCGATCCGAGCTCGGCGGTCGTCGCGATCGACCCCGCCAATGGCTACATCAAGGCGATGGCCTCGAGTGGCACCTACGGCGACCGCAGCTTCAACCTGGCCGCTCAGGGGCACCGCCAGCCGGGATCGGCGTTCAAGACCATGGTGCTGACCACCGCCATCCGCAAGGGCGTCGATCCCCGCTCGACCTTCTACACCTCCAAGCCGCTCACCCTGGACATCGAGGGCTACGGGCCATGGAAGGTGCAGACCTACGACGAGTCCTACCGCGGCAGCATGGACCTCGTGGAGGCCACCCTCAAGTCCGACAACACGGTGTACGCGCAGCTCGATGTCGACCTCGGCCCGGAGGAGGTCACGGAGACGGCCAAGCTGATGGGCATCACCACCAAGCTCGACTCCGTGCCCTCGGAGGGCCTCGGCGGCCTGCGCCTCGGGGTCTCGCCGCTCGAGATGTCGAACGCCTACGCGACGCTCGCCTCGGGCGGCATCCGCAACGTGCCGAAGGCGATCAGGCGCGTCGAGTTCCCGGACGGCACGAGCGACGACCTCGGCAAGCCCGATCGCAAGCGCGTCCTCCCCGACGGCGTGGCCTACGAGGTCACGAAGATCCTCGAGCAGAACGTGCAGTCGGGCACCGGCACCAAGGCGAGCATCGGCTGTCCGGCCGCGGGCAAGACCGGCACGACCGACAACTTCAACGACGCCTGGTTCGTCGGCTATACACCGAAGCTCGCCACCTCGGTCTGGGTGGGCTACCCGAACGCCCTGCAGGAGATGCGCGGCGTGCACGGAATCGACGTGGCCGGCGGCACCTTCCCGGCGATGATCTGGAACGACTTCATGACGATCGCCAAGGGCAGCGACTGCGACTCGTTCCCGCCGCCCGAGAATCCCGCCACGTTCACGCCTTTCTACGGCAAGAACGCGACCAACCGGCGGCCGTCGGCAAGCTCCGAGGTGCCCGGGACCGCCTACGGCGACAGCTCGGCGGGCGGTGGCGGCTACAGCGGCTACGACCCGCGCGTGTACGCGGCGCCGCCGGAGCAGCCCCAGGCACCGGTCGTGCCCGAGGCGCCCCAGGCGCCGGCCGTGCCGCCCCCCGCGCCGGCTCCACCCAGCGGTGGGGCACCGGGTGGTGGTGGCGCTCCGGGCGGCGGCGCTCCGAGCCCGCAGGAGTAGCTGCTCAGGGGGCTCGCGCAGCCCGCCGGGCAAGCAGCGTGACCGCGCCCACGTAGAGCAGCTCGATTGCGGTCTGCACGATGCGGAACGCCACGGCGATCGCCGTGGCCACGGCGCCCGGGAGGACCACGGTCAGAGCGGTGGCAAGCGCCGCCTCTCGCGTTCCGATGCCCCCTGGCACCACGAAGGTGAGCACCGCGACACAGAACGCGACCGAGTAGGAGGCGGCGACGTAGGGCAACTCCGCGGCCTCGACCGGGTGCAGCGCCGAGGCGAACGCGAAGACCCCGAGGCCGATGGCCGCCCAGACCACGAGATAGCCCGCGCAGAAGGTGAGCACGCGGCCGAACGGCATGGTCCTCGGCAGCGGCTCCCGGCCGAGCTTGCGCAGGGCGAAGTCCGCGACCGGACCGAAGACGCGTGGGTGGAGGCCGGCGAGAGCCGCCGGGATCAGGAGCAGGATCGCGTAGCGCGCGGCGTGGTCCTCGAGCAGCGGCAGCTGCATGGCGAAATAGGCGCCGACCATCACCGCGGTGGCCACGGCGAGGCCAAGCTCGTAGGCGATGCTGGCGAGGCACACGCGCTTGGAGACGCCGTGGCGCTCCGCCATCACCACACGGCCCACCACCATCAGGGCGCTGGTTGGCACGTAGCGCGCGAGCACGGACTTCCCCCACACCGCGCGCGCGGCAACGGCGTCCATGTCCTCCCCGAGCTCACGGAGGATCCACCTCCAGAGCTCGCCCTGGAGCACGTAGAAGATCGCAATGGCGACGGTCGACAGGCCGAGCCACCCGAGGTGCAGGCGCCACTCGAAGTCCGGCAGCCGGCCCCACTGGGTGACCAGGAACCCGACGAGAAACGCCAGCACGAGCACGAGCAGCCCGGCCTGCAGCGCACCGCGACGGCGTGGGCTCCCGGTGCCGACCGTCCCGACCGCCGCGGCCGCGGTCCCCGCACGCTCGAGCAGCGTCGGCTCGCCCGGAGCGTCGCCCTGGGGCGGGGCGCTGGGGGAGTTCACGGCCACTAGTGGCCCGTCCTCGAAATACTGGCCGGACCGATCACAAGCCACAATCTAGCCGTGGCCCGGAGGAGGCAACCTCGGTGACCGGCGAGCGCGAGCTGATCGCGGCGATCTCGCGCAGGCTCGCGCAGGGCCGTGCGCAGAACCCACCTCGTGGGCCGCATGGCCTAATCCGCGGACCCGGCGACGACGCGGCGGTCACTCGCGCCGGGAAGGTCGCCGTCACGTCGATCGACACGGTCGTCGAGGGCGTGCACCTGAGCCTCGCAACCCACTCGCCGGCGGACGCCGGCCACAAGGCGCTCGGCTCGGCCCTCTCGGACCTCGCGGCGATGGGCGCCTCGTGCGGCGAGGCCTACGTGTCGCTCGCCCTGCCGGCGGAGCTCGGGGAGGCGGAAGCGCTGGAGCTTGTGGGCGGAATGGCCGACCTCGCCGACCGGACGGGCACAACCATCGCCGGCGGGGATGTCGTCGCGGCCTCCGAGCTCGTGGTCACCGTGACCGTCGTCGGATGGGCCGAGTCGGCCGAGGCGCTCGTGTACCGCGACGGAGCACGCGCCGGGCATCTGATTGGAGTCACCGGCCGGCTCGGCGGCTCGGCCGCCGGGCTGCTGCTCCTGCAGGGCCTCGAGGTGACCCTCTCAGGCGCGGTGCGGCACGCCCTGGTCGAGCGCCACCGGCGCCCGGAGCCCCGCCTCGCACTTGGTCGGGCGCTGGCCGCCGCGGGTGCCTCGGCGATGATCGACGTGAGCGACGGCATCGCCACCGACGCCCGCCATGTGGCCGACGCGAGCTCGGTCGCGTTCACGGTCGATCTCGAGGATCTGCCGCTCGCCGAGGGGATGGACGACGTCGCGAGCGCCGCGGGTCGCGACCCGGTGCAGCTGGCCGCCACGGGTGGCGATGACTACGAGCTGTTGATCACCGCTCCGCCCGAGCGTCGCGCCGCCCTCGAGCAGGCGGCGGCCGGCTCGTGCCTGACCTGGATCGGCCGGGCGAGGGCCGGGAGCGGCCTAGTGCTGCTGGACGCCGACGGCGGGGCCGTCGATCTGCGCGGCTTCGAGCACCTCTGAAGCACACGATTCGCCGACCATGAGCGGGTGCAGGCACCGGCGCCGAAGCATGGCCTCGGCGACGGCGCGTGCGTCCACCTGGTACTCGCCGTGCGCAAGCCGGCTGAGCAGCTCTTCGTTTACCGCTTTCGTAATCATCAGGTCCTCCTTGACCCATTCGGCCTATCCGTGGCCTGGCTCAGATATCGGCGCAACCTGAGCGAACCGGAGAACGAGGGCCGAGAACTAGTCCGAGTGTCCAACAGAGGCATCCGAGCCCAGGCTGCCAACTGCCAACTGCCCACTGCCAACCGGCGAAGCCGCGCCCTACCGCTTCAGCGCCGACTCCGTCCCCCCGAGCGACCCCGGGCCCGCGTATGTGGTCGGCCCGCGAATCCCCGATTCCTCCTCCTCCCGGTCCTCGACGGCTCGCGCCCGCGCCACCGCGAGGTCGATGAGGGAGCCGAGCAGCCCGAGCAGCACACAGCCGAGCAGGCTGGCGACGAGCCCGACGTGGTGACCGGTCACGAGCAGGAACAGGTACCAGGCTCCTCCCACCGGGTCCAGTGACAGGTAGCTCAGGTAGAAGACGAGCGCCGCGCCCGGGAGCACGAGGCCGCCGACGACGAGCAGGGCGCTCGTGCGCGGCCGGGTGGCCGCGTCGGTAAGCGCCGCCAGCGTCCAGAGATGTAGCGCCGGCACCAGCAGCAGCGCGGCGAAGGGGTTCAGTAGCCATACGAGCAGGGTGGTCAGCGCCAGCCCCAGCGCGAAAGCGGCCCCTGCGGCCGTCCCACCGTCATCGCGCCCAGGCCCCGCGGGCCTGCCCTGCGGGCCGAGGAGCCTGGGCGTTACCGCCAGGGGGCCGGGGGCCGCCCGCCGAACCAGCATCGGCCGCGCGAATGCCCAGGCCAGGGCAATCGTCGCGAGCGTGACGCCGAGAGCCGCCGCTGCACCGCCGTCGAGGCCCGCCGCGCTGGGCGCGAGCGGGGCGGGCGGGGCATTGGGCGCCTGGCCGACCAGCACGAGCAGCTCCGCCACGGCCAGCCCGACCAGAAACGGCATGACTCCGGCGGCCAGCCACCATACCCAGCGCCCGACGGCCTTGCGCCTTCTGCGAGCCCGCGCGACGGTGTCGACCGACGCAACCAGGGCGGGAAGGATCAGGGTGCCCGCGAGGAGGGCGAGCGCCCAACCCGGAATCACCTTGCGCGCGACCCCGACGTACGTTGTCGGGCCATGCTGTGGTCGGGCGCCGCGATCGAGGGCCAGGACCGTGCGCAACACCGCCCGGCCGATGCCCGCATAGCGGTCCTCGTCGATCGTGTCACCCGTGCCTCCCGCGGGAAGATCTCCGCCGCCCGCCAGGCGAATCGCCTCGACGTCGCGTTCCAGCAGGACCCCTTGCGCCCCCAGGCCGAGCGGTAGGGCGAGCCGTGCCACCTGAGCGAGCGTGCCGCTCTCCTCGGGCGCTCCCCCCAGCTCACGGGAGAGGGATCCCGACACCGTGCGCGCCAGGCCGATCGACCCACGCGAGACGTCGTTCGACCACTGCACGAGCGCCGGGGGGGCCTTCCGGCCGGCACCCAGTCCCGACAGCACGATCACGGCTTCGATGCGATCGCGATCCTCGACCGTCTCGAGGAAGCGCCGCGCGCCGGCGTCACCGAGGGCGGAGCCGTCGACGGAGGCGAGCACCAGGGTCTTGCGCGAGGCGCGGCCCCCGAGCACGCGCGCCACCTCGAGCAACGCCGCCGTGTCGGCGGCGCTCGTACCCAGGTCCGGAACCGAGCCGGCGTCGCGCGCCACCATCACCACGAGCTGGTCCCGGGTGGCCCCGACGCGGCGTCCGACCACGTTCAACAGGGGGCCGCTGTCCTCGTCCGAGAAGCGGTCCACGCGCGTCTCGAAGCCGCTCGCCTGGAGCTCGCGCTCCACCGTCCGCGCGGCCGCGGCGTCGCCCGGCGTGCCGGCACGGCGGTCGGGTTGGACCCGCACCAGCCTGCGTGCCGACTCGAGCGCCGGAGCCTCGTCGAACAGGGCGTCCGCAGCCAGGCCCTGAGGCAGGGGCGGGGGTCGGTCCTCGAGCGAGAACATCGCGAAGACCGCGGCGAGCACGGCGGGTATGAACGCCGCTCGGTAGAGGCGCAGCTCGAGCAACCCCTGCAACCTACAATTTCGGGGAGGCCCCCGGTTCCCGCCGGAGGGAACGCGAACTCGAATGTCCCACCAGACCCCTCGCATCCTCCTCGTCGACGACGAGCAGTCGATTCAGACGCTGCTCACCTATCCGCTGCGCAAGGAGGGCTACGAGGTGGTTCCCGCCCTCGACGGGCAGGAGGCCCTCGATCGCTTCCGCGAGCAGAGCTTCGACCTCGTGGTGCTCGACCTGATGCTGCCAAGGGTGGACGGCTTCGAGGTCTGCCGCCAGCTCCGCGCGCGCAGCAGCGTGCCGATCATCATGCTCACCGCCAAGGCCGAGGAGTTCGACACCGTGCTGGGCCTGGAGCTCGGCGCCGACGACTACATCACCAAGCCGTTCTCCATGCGCGAGTTCCGCAGCCGCGTGAAGGCGGTGCTGCGCCGGGCCGAGCACTCCCGCAGCGAGACGGCCGAGGAGGAGCCGTTCGAGCACGACGAGCTGCGCATCGACTACGCGAAGCGGGTGGTGGAGATGCGCGACGCACAGGTCAAGCTGACCCACGTCGAGTTCGAGATCCTGGCCGCGCTCGCGCGCAGCCCGGGCCGGGTCTTCAGCCGCACCCAGCTGCTCGAGCGAATCTGGGGCGACTCGGCCTACCGCGACCCGCGCACCATCGACGTCCACATCCGGCACCTGCGGGAGAAGCTCGAGCCCGATCCCACGGAGCCCTCCTACCTCCAGACGATGCGAGGCGCCGGCTACTTCTTCGTGGACCGGTGAAGGCCCCGCGTCCATCCGTGCGCTCGCTCAAGAACAAGCTGACACTGGCGTTCGGCGGCATCACCGCGCTCGCCTTCACGGTGATCTTCTTCTACGTGGTCCCGCAGCTCCAGTCCAATCTGGAGGCTCAGCGCCTGCGTGACCTGAGCCGCGCCGCCGAGGCGTCCGTGGGCCCGCTAGAGAACGTGGTCGACCAGAACATAGGGGAGAAGGATCTGATCGACCTGGCGCGCACCGTCGGGGACAACGCCGACGCCCAGGTGATCGTGCTCAGCACGTACTCGAGCGACGGACGACCGGTCTTCGCTCCGGTGGCCGAATCGGAGACGACGCCCTCGCCCAACGAGGACTTTCGCCTGGCGGGACGCGCGGCGCAGACCCGCCGGACGGCGGTGGGGGCCCGGGGCGAGGGGAATAGAAGGGTCGCGCAGGTGGCGCGGCCCATCTTCGTCCGCGGCCGCCTCTCGTGGGTGGTGCTCTACACCAGCAGCCTCGAGGACACGAGCGACTCGGTCGCGCTCGTGCGGAACGAGGTGCTCGGCGCGGCCGTCATAGCCCTGATCGTCGCGCTCCTCGGCGGCTACCTCCTCGCACGCTCGCTGGCGCGGCGGGTGAACCGGATCGAGAAGGCCGCCTGCGAGGTCGCGGCCGGCAACTTCATCGAACCGCTCCCGATCGACTCCAACGACGAACTCGGCGAGCTCACCCGCACGTTCAACGAGATGCAGGAGCAGCTGGCGCGGGTCGACCGGGTTCGCCGGGAGTTCATCGCGAACGCCTCCCACGAGCTGCGCACGCCGATCTTCTCGCTGGGCGGGTTCGCCGAGCTGCTCGAGGACGAGGAGCTCGACGACGACACGCGACGCCAGTTCGTGCGGGCCATGAGAGGGCAGATCGAGCGCCTCCAGAAGCTCGCGGTGGATCTGCTCGATCTGTCGAAGCTCGACGCCGGCTCGATCGAGATCAACCCCGAGGAGACCGACCTCGGCGAGCTGGCGCGTGAGGTGGCCCACGAGTTCACCCCGGCCGCCGCTCGGCGCGGGGGCGGACTGGACGTCCGCCTGCCCGAGGGACACGTCGAGGCCTGGTGCGACCCGCAGAGGGTCACGCAGATCATGCGTATCCTCGTGGACAACGCCCTACGGCACACGCCAGAGGGCACTCCAGTCACCGTGACCGCCAACCGAGACAATGGACACGCCGAGTTCGCCGTGGCGGACGCGGGCCCGGGGCTGGACGGAGCGTCCGCGGACCAGCTCTTCGAGCGCTTCTACACGGCCGACGCCGCGCGCGGCTCCGGCCTCGGGCTCGCCATAGCAAGGGAGCTGGCCGAGCGCATGGATGGCGAGATCCGGCTGGCCTCCCGTCCCGGAAGCACAGTCTTCACGCTGGCGTTGCCCTCCGCCGTCTCGAGCGACGCCGCCTCCACCTCTTGAGGTCCTGGCACCGCCACCTACGCCCCGGCGCCGGGGCCGTCGCCGCTGCCCTGCTCGCCGTGGCCGCCGTCGGCTGCGGCCTATCGGCCGACGAGGAGCCGGCCGAGGACTCGAGCAGTGCCAAGCCGCCCAGGACCCGCACGGTCGAGCGGACGCGCGTCGAGGTCGTCGAGGGCGTGGCCGGCAAGGGCAACGGGCTGAACCCCGCGCTCCTCTACAGGCGCCTCGCCCCCGGTGTCGTCACGATCATCTCGATCTTCGGTGACGAGGGATCCGCCGAGCCGGGCGGCGGCGAGGGCGGTCTCGGCTCGGGCTTCGTGCTCGACGACAAGGGCTACGTGGCCACCAACGCCCACGTCGTGACCACCGGGGAGGGCCCCGACCTGAAGCCCGCGGACGAGGTCTACGTCGAGTTCGCCGACGGCAACCGCGTCGACGCCGAGATCATCGGCGAGGACCCGAACTCCGACGTCGCGCTGCTCAAGCTCGATCCCGGCGGGCTGTCGCTCACCCCGATCCGCCTCGGCAGCTCGGGCGGCCTGCAGGTCGGTGCCCCGGTGGCGGCCATCGGCAGTCCGTTCGGGGAGCGACAGTCGCTCTCGGTCGGCGTGATCTCGGCGATCGACAGGGATATCGAGTCCCTGACCGCCTTCAGGATCGGCAACTCGATCCAGACCGACGCCGCGATCAACCGCGGCAACTCGGGCGGTCCGCTGCTCGACGCCCGCGGTCGTGTCATCGGCATCAACTCGCAGATCAAGTCCACGAGCGGCGGCGGCGAGGGCGTCGGCTTCGCGGTGCCGGTGGACACCGTGAGACGCTCGCTCGATCAGCTGCGGGCGAACGGCAAGGTCGAATACGGGTATCTGGGCGTGACCTCGCAGCAGCTCTATCCGCAGCTCGCCAAGCGCCTCGACGTGGACGCGGACACGGGCGCGCTGGTGGCCGACGTCGAGCCGGGCAGCCCGGCCGACGACGCGGGCCTCGAGACCGGGGACGACAAGATCGACTTCCAGGGCCAGCGCGAGATCCCGGAGAACGGTGACGTGATCGTGTCGGTCGAGGGCGACCCGCTGGACAACGCCAACAACCTCGGCGACCTGATCAGCCTCAAGATGCCGGGCGACAAGGTACGGCTCGAGGTCTTCAGGAACGGGAAGAGCCGCACCGTCACGGTGACCCTCGAGGAGCGCCCCGATCGGGCTCCCGAGGCCTCGCCGGACCCCTGAGCGCTGCCCCGGGACCACTCGGGGCGGTTTAGCGCGGCCGGGGCCGCGGAACCTCGGTCCGATGGGGCCGAGCCAAGAGGACCGCACGGTTCGTCTGACGATTCCAGCCCGACCGGAGTACACCGGACTTGTCCGGCTGGCCCTGGCCGCGGTTTGCGGGCTCACGTCGCTCGGCCCGGCCGACGTGGCCGACCTCAAGCTCGCGGTCAGCGAGGCCGCGAACGATCTGCTGGGGCCGCGAACGGCCCATGCGAGCCCGACCGCGCCGGTCGGGCGGCTCCGGTTCGAGCTGGAGCTCGAGGCCGCGCGCCTCACGTTCCGGGTGGAGGCCGACCAGCCGCGGCCCGAGATCGGCGAGGAGCGCGAGCTCAGCCGGGCCATCGTCGAGGCCACTGTGGACGAGTGGGAATACGAGTCGTGCGCGACCCGACTGGTCAAGTACCTCTGACCCCTTCGCTACTGTCGACCCTCCACTGCCTGAGGAGATGCCGTGCTGCAACCCGTAGCGGTGGGCCACAAGTCCCTCGCCGATTACACCCACCTCGTCGGCCGCGAGCTCACCGCCGAGGTCCGTGAGCTGGCCGCCGAGCTCGAGGGCCTGAAGGTCCTGCACCTGTCGGCGACCGCCTTCGGCGGCGGCGTGTCGGAGATCCTCTACACGCTGGTCCCGCTCATGCGCGACGTGGGCATCGACACCCACTGGCACGTGATGATCGGCCGCGAGGAGTTCTACAACGGCACCAAGCTCATGCACAATGCGTTGCAGGGCCACCCCCTCGATCTCTCGCCAAGCGAATGGCGCGTCTACGAGGACTACAACGAGATGAACGCCCGCGAGCTCGAGAGCGGGTGGGACGTGATCATCGTGCACGACCCGCAGCCGGCCCTCGTTCGCCAGCACGTGGCGGACAAGGCGCGCAACTGGATCTGGCGCTGCCACATCGATCTCTCGACGCCGCACCCGCCGACGCTGGATCACCTCGTGCCCTTCCTGCACGACTACGATGGCTCGGTCTTCCATCTCCAGCAGTACGTCCCCGAGGACCTGGCCGCGGGCGGCAAGGTGCACATCTGCCCGCCGGCGATCGACCCGCTGTCACCGAAGAACATGGCCCTGTCGTCCGAGGACGCCGCCTTCGTCTGCGACCAGTTCGGGATCGACGTCGACCGGCCGCTCATGTGCCAGGTATCCCGATTCGACCCCTGGAAGGATCCGATCGGGGTGATCGACGCCTACCGGTCGGTCACCGAGGAGATACCCGACGTGCAGCTTGCCCTGGTGGGATCGATGGCCACCGACGATCCCGAGGGCTGGACCTTCTTCAACTCCACGCTCGAGCACGCGCGGGGGGACGAGGACATCAAGATCCTCAACAACCTGAACAACGTGGGCGCGATCGAGGTCAACGCCTTCCAGTCGCAGTCGGACGTGCTGGTGCAGAAGTCCACCCGCGAGGGCTTCGGGCTGACGGTGTCCGAGGCGCTGTGGAAGGCCCGTCCGTTCATCGGCGGTGACGTCGGCGGGATACCGCTGCAGGTCGAGGACGGCAGGACGGGGTACCTGGTCTCGTCCCCCGCCGAGTGCGCCCAGCGTACGATCGAGGTGCTGCGCGAGCCGGAGCTCGGGAAGCGCCTGGGGCGGGCGGGCAAGGAGCACGTGCGCGAGCACTTCCTGACGCCGCGGCTGCTACGCGACTGGCTGCGCATCTTCGGAGGGCTCGCCTGACGCCCGACAGGCCGCTGGTGCTCGTGTCCAACCGCGGGCCGGCCACCTTCGAGCGTGGCGAGGGCGGCGAGATCACGGCCACCCGGGGCGGGGGGGGCCTCGTGACGGCGCTCACCGGACTCGTCAACCACCGCGAGGCCCTCTGGGTGGCCTCGGCCATGACCACCGAGGACGTCGAGGCCGCACAGAGGCACGGTGGCCGCAGCTTCCCGGTGAACGTCGAGGGCACCGAGTACCGCATGCGCTTCGTCGCCAGCGACCCCGAGGCCTACGACCTCTTCTACAACGTCGTGGCCAACCCGATGCTGTGGTTCATCCAGCACTACCTCTGGGACCTCTCGAACGCGCCCGATGTCGGCCGACACGAGGTGAACGCCTACGAGAACGGCTATCGCGTGGTCAACCAGGATCTCGCTCGAGCGGTGCTCGAGGAGATTGCCGACGACAGGGACCCCGTGGTCATGCTGCACGACTACCACCTCTACACGGCTCCGCGGGCGATTCGCAAGGAACGCCCGGACGCCTTCCTTCACCACTTCGTGCACATCCCCTGGACCCAGCCCGACGCCTGGCGCGTGCTGCCCCGCGACATCCGTGAGGACCTGTTCGAAGGCATCCTGTCGAACGACATCGTGGCCTTCCACACGCCGGCCTACCAGCACAACTTCCTGCTCTGCTGCGGGGATCTGCTCGGCCTCGAGGTCGACCACGAGGCCGGCATCGTCCACTTCGACGAGCGCGAGGTCTGGGTGCGCTCATACCCCCTGCCGATCTCGGCCGAGAGCTTCAACCGCACCGCGCAGCGGCCGAGCGTGCACGAGTACGAGCGGGAGATCCTGCGCCGGCGGCGCGAGCACCTGATCCTGAGGGTCGATCGTGCCGACCTGTCGAAGAACGTCCTGCGCGGCTTCACGGCCTTCGACCTGTTCCTCGAGCAACATCCCGAGTTCCGCGAGCAGGTGACCTTCATCGCGCACATGGTCCCGTCGCGACAGGACGTGCCCGAATACGCCGAGTACCTGGAACGCATCGAGGCGCTGGTGGCCGTAATCAACCACCGCCACGGCACGACCGACTGGATGCCGATCGACCTGAAGCTACGCGAGAACCTCGAGGAGGCGATCGCCTGCTACAAGCACTACGACCTGCTGGTCGTGAACGCCATGTTCGACGGCATGAACCTGGTGGCCAAGGAGGGGCCGCTCGTGAACGAGCGCCACGGCGTATCGCTGCTGTCGGAGAACACGGGCGCCCACGAGGAGCTCGGGGAGTTCGCCCTGTCGGTCAATCCCTTCGACGTGCAGGAGCAGGCCGACGGGATCCACCGTGCCCTCACGATGTCGGCGGAGGAGCGATCCTGGCGCGCAGAGGGACTGAAGAAGATCGTGACGGCGCGGGATCCCGGCGACTGGGTGGACGACCAGTTGCGCGACATCGAGGTCAAGCGCAGGGGGCTCGCTCCGGTCGCGGGCTAGACGGTTGATGGCGACCTGGACGCTGCCGGCGGGCGCGGCAATGAGAGTCGGCCATCCAGCGGCTCTGAGGCCGTTGCTAGAGTCGCCGCCCGTGTCCCACCTCTACGACCTGATGCTGATGCTCGATCCCCAGGCCGAGGACGAGCGACGTGCGGAGATCCTCGCGGGCGTCCAATCGGCGATCGAGACGGACGGCACCCTCGTCGGCGTGCACGACTGGGGAAACCGGGAGATGGCGTACGAGATCGATCACAAGGGGGAGGCGGCATACCACCTCTTCCAGTTCGAGGGTCCGCCCGCCCTGCTCGAACGCTTGAACCGCACGCTGAAGATCAGCGACGGCGTGGTCCGCTTTCGCACCATCCGCCTGAAGCCCGGCTCGCCACCGCCTCCCGCGCCGCGTGCAGACGCCCCGCGGGGACGCGAAGAGGGTATCGGCTCGCCGGTGGCCGCCCGTGCCGCGGCGGACGCCCCGGCTTCGTCCGACGACGACGACGCCTGAGCGAGGCGCCGCCCGGTCGCGCGTCTCTGCAAGCATCTTCCTCTTCGGCAGTCTGCGCCGCAGTTGGCAATCAATCCGGCAGTTGGCAGTTGGCAGTTGGCGGCTTAGCTGTGTGACGGTTCCGCAACGTCTGTCGCCGTAGCGTGGAAAGCCGCCGACTTTCCTGCAACAACCGCTTGGAGCACCTGTTTCCGGGCGGCCGGCTATGTACTCTCGAATCGATCGAGCCCGCACCGCCCGCCAAGCCGAAGGAGCAACCAGATGGCATCAGTCAACATCAACCGAGTCACCCTGACCGGCAACCTCACCCGTGACCCTGAGTTGCGCTCCACGCCGAGCGGCACGTCGGTGTGCAGCCTCCGCGTGGCCTGCAACACCCGTCGCAAGGATGGCTCTGGCGAGTGGGTCGACAAGCCCAACTTCTTCGACGTCACCGTGTGGGGCGCACAGGGCGAAAACTGCGCGAACTACCTGCAGAAGGGCCGTCCCATTGCCGTGGACGGCCGGCTCGAGTGGCGCGAGTGGGACGACAACAGCGGGAACAAGCGCCAGTCGATCGACATCATCGCCGATACCGTCCAGTTCCTGGGCTCCCGCGAGGGCGGCGGCGAGAACGGCGGCCGCTTCACCCCCCAGAGCGATGTTCCGGCGGACACCTCGGACTTCGAAAAGACACCGGCGGGAGGCGGGGCAGCAACCGCGTCCGACGACGACATCCCGTTCTGATCCCGGCTCCTGCAAAGCTTCGTCTGCCGGCGTCATTGGGGTTCGCCTTGGCCCACCAAGGCTTCACCCCTGCTTCCTTGGCATACTCGCTTTTCGGAGCCGGAACGCACCACGGGCGTCGCGGCTAGATCGTGCGAGCACCATGCTCGGTGAAGCGTCGATGGGTCGTGTGCTTTCCTGATGGAAACGAGTTAGGAGTTTGCAGTGGCTAAGTCGAGGGGCCGGCAGCCCACCACGCGCCGGCGGGACACCAAGAGGGATCGGCCGGGCGCGGGACGGCGCAAGTCGTGCCAGTTCTGCCGGGACAAGGTCGACGTCGTCGATTACAAGGATCTGGGCATGCTGCGCCGGGCCATCAGCGAGAAGGGCAAGATCCGCTCGGGACGCCTCACCGGCGCCTGCCGGCGGCACCAGCGGCAGCTCGCTCGGGCGGTCAAGCGGGCGCGTGAGATAGCCCTTCTCCCCTACGTCGCCGACCGCTAACCCCCGATGATCCTGCAAAGCTTCGTCATACGGGGTCATCGGTCGCTCGCGTGCGGAGCACGCGTCGCTTCCTGCTTCCCCCGTCTGACTCGCTTTTCGGATCATCGCGTTGCGGTCCTCGGCTTTCGCTCGGGGGTCTGATCGTGCCTCAGGCGATTTTGCTGCAGGCCGTCGAGAAGCTGGGCGACCGGGGTGACGTGGTCGACGTCTCGCCCGGGTACCTGCGCAACTACCTGACTCCGCGCAAGCTGGCCCAGGCGGCCACGTCCGGCTCGATCGCCGAGGCCAAGCGGCGTATGGAGGCTGCTGAGCGCGAGCTGCGTGAGCAGGCCGAGCGCGCGCACGAGAACGCGGCGCTGCTCGGAAAGACGGTGCTCACCATCAGGCAGGCCGCCGGGGACGACGGGCGGCTGTTCGGCTCGGTCACCGCTCAGGACATCGTCGACGCCATCAAGCAGGCGCGCGGCCTCAAGCTCGACCGCCGCAGAGTCGACCTCGAGCAGCCGATACGCATGACCGGCACGCACATGGTCACCGTGGAGGTACACGACGGCGTGACCGCCAGCGTGAAGACCATCGTCACCGCGCAGTGACCGTCGTCGGTCCGCACGGCGCCTAGTGGTTCTCGGCTAGTCGTGGCCGCATACGCGTCGCCCGACCCGTCGGGAAACCTGCCCCCGCAGAACCTGGAGGCGGAGACCTCCGTGCTCGGGGCCGTGCTGATCGTCGAGAAGGCCCTCGACCACGTGCTGCTTGACGTGCGGCTGCGAGCAGACGACTTCTACCGCGATCGCCATCGCTTGATCTACCGGGCGATGCTCCGCCTCAAGGAGAAGGCCGAGCCCGAGCCCGTAGACGTTCTCACGGTGTCCGAGGAGCTCGACCGCGCCGGGGAGCTGGACGCCGCCGGAGGGGCGTCCTACGTTCATTCGCTGCCGAGCCTCGTGCCCGCGGCCGCCAACGCACCCCACTACGCGCGGATCGTCAAGGACCACGCAATCGTGCGCCGGCTGCTTGGCACGACCCAGGAGATCCAGGACAGTGCGCTGGCGTTCACCGGCGAGGCTCGTGATCTCGTCGAGCGGGCGGAGGCAGCCCTCTTCCAGGTGTCTCACGAGGATCGCTCGGGCGAGCTGCGCTCGATCGACGACATCCTCCACGAGGAGCTCGACAAGCTCGAGACACTCTCCCGTGATGGAGTGGCCCTCACCGGCACGCCGTCCGGCTTTCGCGATCTCGACGAGCTCACCGGTGGCTTCCAGCCGGGCAACCTGATCGTCGTGGCCGCCCGGCCCAGCATGGGCAAGTCGGCCCTCGTGACCAACATCGCCGAGAACGCCGCCGTCGATCACGGCCGGCCGGTGGCCCTCTTCTCGCTCGAGATGTCGGAGACCGAGCTGGCCCAGCGCTTCATAGCGTCGCGGGCCCGGGAGAGCGGTGACCAGCTGCGCAAGGGCCGCATCCGGGCAGACCGGTGGCCGAAGATCGTGGCCGCCACCGAGAAGCTCTCCCGCGCGCCGATCTACGTCGACGAGTCGAGCGACATCGGCATCCTCGAGCTCCGCGCGAAGGCACGGCGGCTGCACTCGCGGCAGCCTCTCGGCATGGTCATCGTCGACTACCTGCAGCTGATGCGCGCGGAGGACTCGCGCATCAACCGGGTCGAGCAGATCGGGCAGATCAGTCGCGGCCTGAAGATCCTCGCCCGCGAGCTCAACATCCCGGTGATCGCGGTCTCGCAGCTCTCGCGCGCGGTGGAATCCCGGCCGGACAAGCGCCCGCTCCTATCCGACCTCCGTGAGAGCGGGCAGATCGAGCAGGACGCCGACGTCGTGATCTTCGTATATCGCGACGAGTACTACAACCGCGAGGACTCCGAGCGGCCCGGAGAAGCGGACCTGATCGTGGCCAAGCACCGCAACGGCCCGGTGGGAGATGTCGTACTGACCTTCCTCACGCGCTATCCGAAGTTCGCCAACCACACGCCCGACTCCGGACCGCCCGACAACGGCGGAGGCCCCTCGAGCGGCGGGTTGCAGGTGATCCCGGGCGGCGGGGAGGGACCGTGAGCGACTACTGCCCCGAGGGAGTGTGCGATGGGAGCGGCTGGGTGCTCGACGAAGCCGGCGATGCCCGGCCCTGCGGCTGTCGCCGGCAGCGCATCAACCGCGCCACCAGTCGCCGAATGGGCACGGGCATACCCAAGCGCTTCCGCGGCGTGTCCTTCGACCGCAATCCCGTGCGCGATCTCGACCCGATGGTGCTCGACCGTGTGCGCCGCTTCATCCGCCGGATCGACGACAACCTGGAGGCCGGACGCGGGTGGTGGTTCACCGGGAACGTCGGGACGGGCAAGACGTCGCTGGCCATGCTGATCTCCAAGGCCGCCATCGAGAGCGGCCACTCGGTGGCCATCTACTCGGTGCCGCGCCTGCTCTCGGACATCAAGGAGACCTACGACGATGGCTCAGGAAGCTCCTACGCGGCGCTGTTCAGGCGACTGTGCGAGGTCGACCTCCTGCACCTCGACGATCTCGGGGCCGAGAAACGCACCGAGTGGGTGCTCGAGCAGCTCTACTCGATCGTCAACGAGCGCTGGCAGAACGAGCGCTCGATCGTCGGCACAACCAACCTCTCGCTGGAAGAGCTGCGCGAGCAGGTGGGGTCCCGCACCGTGTCCCGACTCACGGAGATCTGCGGCGGGCCGCCGATGCCGATCATGGGCCGCGACCTGCGCACCACGTCGGCGTCCCCGCCCTAGCCCTAGAATCCAAGCGTGCCGGGACTAGCGATCGTCGGAGCCCAATGGGGCGACGAAGGCAAGGGCAAGATCACCGACCTCATGGCCGAACAGGCCGAGGTGGTGGTCCGCTTCCAGGGCGGGAACAACGCCGGACACACCATCGTCCGCGGGGACGAGGTCTACAAGTTCCATCTGATCCCGTCGGGGATCCTCTACCCCGGCAAGCTGTGCCTCATCGGCAACGGCGTGGTGCTCGACCCGAAGGTGCTGGCGGACGAGATCGAGGGGCTCAAGCGCCGCAACGTGGACCCGTCGGGACTGCGCGTGTCCGCCAACGCCCATCTGATCATGCCCTACCACATGCTCCTCGACCAGGCCGGCGAGGCGAGGCTCGGGGACTTGAAGATAGGCACCACCAAACGCGGCATCGGCCCCTGCTACGCCGACAAGGCCGCCCGGCTGGGCATCCGCGTGCAGGATCTCCTCGACGAGAAGATCCTCAGGCAGAAGATCTACGCCGCGATGGAGCCCAAGCGCCTCTCCCTGCGACCGTTCGAGAAGGACCCCCAGCTCGACCTTCACGCCATGACCGAGGACTACCGCACCTTCGGCCACCGCCTGGAGCCCTACATCGCGGACACATCCCGCCTCGTCTGGGACGCGCTCGATGACGATCGCCTCGTGATCTTCGAGGGCGCCCAGGGCACCCTGCTCGACATCGACAACGGCACCTACCCCTTCGTCACCTCGTCGAACCCGGTGGCCGGCGCGGCGTGCGTCGGCGCGGGGGTGGGCCCGCGCGACATCGACGACGTGTGGGGGGTGACCAAGGCCTACGTGACGAGGGTGGGAGCTGGGCCGCTGCCCACCGAGCTCGACGACGACGTCGGCGATCGTCTGCGCGATGTCGGCGGCGAAGTGGGCACGACGACCGGACGTCCGCGCCGCTGCGGCTGGCTCGACCTCGTGGCGCTCCGCTACGCCGCGCGCATCAACAGCCTGAACGGACTGGCCGTCACCAAGCTCGACGTGTTGACCGGCATCGATCCGCTGCGCGCGGCCGTGCGCTACTCCGGGCCGGAGGGAGCCAGCTTCGACACCTTCCCCTACCACCAATCGATCATGCACAAGGCGCGCGGCGAATACGTCGAGCTGCCGGGTTGGCACGAGGACATCTCGGAAGTTCGGCGCGTGGCCGATCTACCGGCGAACGCCCGCGGCTACCTCGAGTACATGTCCGACTTCGTCGGCGTGCCGATCGTGCTCGTCGGGGTCGGCCCCGGCCGCGACCAGGTCATCTGGAGCGAGTCGACACGGCCGCTCCAGGCCGTCGCCTGAGACGTCGAGCCCATCGGCACGCGCCGAGGCATCGACCACGCCCCGAACAACGGTCCCCGCCGGGAGCCCCCCTCACTGCGTCCTACGTCGTGACCACCCTGGTTCCGGCAACCATGTCGTGGAACGTCCGCTTCTCCTTGTCCCACAGAGGCCACAGATAGTTCAGAAGGGTCGCGAGGTACAGCGTGACCAAGGCTATGTAGAGAAAGACGACGTACTTCATGAGCCAATGTCTGATGGCGATGGTGCCCAGAGTGACCGGCTGGCCGTCGGTCCGCACCACCCGGATTCCGAGTGCTTGCTTACCGATCGTCTGTCCGTTCCGAGGTCCAGGCCGCTTCATCAGTACGCCGGTGTAGACAGCGTAGATGGCGAAGCCCAGCAAGATGTTCACGATGTAGCCGGCGGTAGCAACCGCTTCGCTGTCCGACGCGACCGTTCCCAGCCCGAAGCCGAAGCCCACGATCAGGCCAACCACGAACGAAACCGCGAAGATGATCAAGAAGTCGAGGAGGGTCGCCCCGAGGCGACTGCCCCATCCCGCCAGCGCGAAGTTGCCTTCGCCAAAGGAGGATTGCGCCAGCGGCTGCTGCCAGCCGCCCGGCGGTACCGGTCCGCCGTAGATGGGTGGGGCCGGCGCGCCGAACGGTGGCGCAGGAGGCATGCCCGCAGGTGCCGGCGTGGCCTCGGGCGGCGGAAGCGCCGACCCCGGTGACTGGGGTCCCGGTGGGGGCGCGGGTGACTGAGGTGCCGGCGGCATGCCCGCGGGTGGCGGAGCCGGGGCGCCTCCGGCCGGAGGCGGTGGCGCGAACGGGCCTCCCGGGGCCGGAGGCGGCGGGCCGCCCGGACTGGGTGGCGGCGGGCCGAACGCCCCGCCGGGGCTCTGGGGCCCGGGCGAGGGTTGGTCGGGGGGTGGCGAGCTGGAGGGCTCGGGGGGCCCCGACGGCGACTGCGGCCCGTCGGGTGGGGGGCTCTCCGGCGACTGTGGTCCGTTGTCCATGGTGGGAACCTAACAACACTGGAGGTGGCTTGCAGGAAGCGCCACTGGCCGGGGCGACATCGCGGCCCGGCGCCGGCCAGGGCGCGCGGCGACCCCGAGCGCGTTACCCCGGCAGCACGATCTCCTCTCCCCGCCGCAGGAACCGCAGCCCGAGCGCCAGCGCGGCCAGCAGGGCCGTTACCGACAGGGTGATCTGGACGCTCACGAGGCCCTCGCGGGTCCAGTACACGTCGTCGAGCTCGAGCAGCAGCGCCGACTCGTCGAGGGTGAGCCCCATACCCGTGCCGAACGCCAGCGCCAGCTTGGGATTGAGGCGGTCCTCGCGGGTAAGGATTGCGGCTCCACCGGCGGTGAACGCGATCACGATGCCGGGCACGAAGTGATGGATGTGTCGCCGGCCGATGGTCAGGTTGCGAAACGGCCCGGCCGTGGTCCGGCCGCGCAACACGGAAGTGATGCCGCGCGTGATCGCGAAGGTGGCCACGAACGAGGCCAGCATGTTGAACAGCGCGTTCTCGCGGCGCGAAACCTCGCCGTAGCCGGCCACGGCCACCTCGACGGTCTCGGCAACAGCCTCCTCGGCCGCCACCAGCAGCCGGTCGGCATCCTGGGGCAGCGGCGCCGAGCCCCGCTTCCAGACGCGCCCGAGCTCGGTGGCGAAGACCGCCACCGTGGTGCCAGCGGCCACCACGCCGATGGCGAGGGTGCGCCGCTCCGGCGCACCCCAACGGCTACGGGTGCGCCCGATCCCGACAACGCGCCGCGGGCTCATAGCCGGACCAGGTTCTCGGCCTCGAGGCCGCGGGTCACGCCGCGGAAGTCGACCACGAGCGGCGCACCATCGACGACGGCCTGGACGTCGAGCCCGGGATGGGCGGTCACGATCACCGCGGCGTCGGCTCCCTCCAGGGCGCCATCGAGCGGCTCACTGCGCAGGCCGAGCTCCGGGAGCTCCGTGACATGGTCGTCGTGATAGGCAAGGCGCGCCCCCTGGTCGGCGAGCAGGCGCATTATCTTCAGCGCCGGGGACTCGCGCAGGTCCCCCACCCCGGCCTTGTAGGACACGCCGAGAATGACTATGCGCGATCCCCGGACCGGCTTCGAGTGGTCGTTCAGCGCGCGCGTGACTCGTTCGACGCAGAAGAACGGCATACGCTGGTTGACCTCGCCGGCCAGCTCGACGAACTCGGTGGGCACGTCGAACTCGCGCGCCTTCCAGGCCAGGTAGAACGGGTCGACCGGCAGGCAGTGGCCGCCCATGCCCGGGCCGGGGTTGAAGCGCATGAAGCCGTACGGCTTGGTCGCTGCGGCCTCGACCACCTCCCACACGTCGATGCCCATGCGGTCGCACAGGATGGCCAGCTCGTTCACGAGCGCGATGTTCACCGAGCGGAACACGTTCTCGAGCAGCTTGGAGAGCTCGGCGGCTTCGAGCGTGGAGACGGGCACCAGGCGTTCGCACACCTGTCCGTAGAAGGCGGTAGCCCGTTCGAGGCACGCTGGGGTCAGGCCGGCGAGCACCTTGGGAGTAGTGCGCAGGTCGTGGTCGGTGCGGCCGGGATCGACCCGTTCGGGAGAGTAGGCGACGGCGAAGTCCCTGCCCGCCGCGAGGCCCGACTCCTCGAGCAGGGGCACCAGGCGCTCGCGCGTCGTCCCCGGGTAGGTGGTCGATTCGAGCACCACGAGCTGGCCTGGCTGCAGCACCCGCGCGAGAGCCGTGCCGGCGGATACGAGCGGCCCGAGGTCTGGCTCCCGGTTGCGGGTGAGTGGGGTGGGCACGGCCACAATCACCGCCTCCACCTGCGCCAGGTCGGCATAGCGAGTGGTGGCTCTGAGCGCATGGCCGACCGCCGCCAGGCGCTCTGAGGCGACGTCCTCGACATGGCTCTCGCCGCGGCCGATGGCGGCCACCCGGCGCTGATCGGAGTCGACCCCGATCACCTCGTGGCCCGCCTCGCAGAAGGCGACGGCAAGGGGGAGGCCGACATAGCCGAGCCCGACGATCCCAACCTTCATGCCGCGGCAGTCTAGGTGGCAGCCGTCACCCGACCGTGCTCAGGCTTGACCGCCACCCTGTCGATCGAGTGACCATGGGCGCGGACGGGCCGAGGACCATGTGGCGGACGGATAGGATCGGCGAGTCGATGGCTCGCATGCTGCTGGGCGGTGCCCATTCCGTGATCACCGTGGCGGCCGGAGCCGCCCGGCACCTCGCGTGGTACGTGAGCTACCAGGCCGGCGGACAGGCGCGTGACGACGAGTTCGCCCGGCGCGCCGACGGCCGCTCGCGACAGGAGCGGTAGCTACCCGGCTCCGGTGAGGGCGTCCCGCAGGTGCGCCCGGAACGCCTCCGCCGCCTCATGAGTGCGAGGGCCTACGCCTGAGAAGTCGCGCTCCTCGATGGCAGCGACCGGGTGCACCTCGCGGGTGGTGGACGCGAGGAAGGCCTCGGTGGCGCCCAGCAGGTCGTCTGTGCTGGTGGGTCGCTCTTCGACCTCGACCAGCCGCAGCAGCCGGTCACGCGTGATCGAGGCGAGAATGTGGTCGTCGAGCGGAGGCGTGACGAGGCGGCCATCGGCGTCGGCCCAGAAGAGCGACGATGTGGGGGCCTCCAGCACGCGGGCGTGTGGCGTCACGAGCAGCGCCTCGTCGAAGCCGCGCTGCCGGGCGAGGCGGCTGCTCAGCATGTTGGCGGCGTAGGAGAGGGACTTGACACCGTCGAGCACGCGGGTGGGAGCGAACGTGACGAAGCCGAGGCGCACCCGGTCGGCGTGCGGGGGCAGCGGCTCGGTCATGACAAGTCGCCTGCCGCCCCGCGTGAGCACGACGCGCAGGCAACCCTCGAAAGCGTCGCCGCGAGCAGCGAGCGTCCGCGAGACGTCCTCCTGGAGCTCGGCGCGCGGCGTGGGCGTCAGGAGCAGGCTCGCCGCCGATCGCCCGAGCCGCTCGAGGTGGTCGTCAAGGGCGAAGGGCACCCCGGAGTAGACCCGGATCACCTCGAAGGCGCCGTCTCCGCGGAGGAAGCCTTCGTCGGAGACCGGCAGGAACGTATCGCCGGTCGCGGCGATCCGCCCGTCGAGGCAGCTGACCTCGCCGGAAGGAGTACCCGCCCCTGTCTCGCGGGTCATGGGCCGTGAAGGAATCGAACCTTCAACCTTGGGATTAAGAGTCCCCTGCTCTGCCAATTGAGCTAACGGCCCGGGGAGAGAGCTCTCCGCCCGTCGACGCGCAGAGCTCAAGCGAAGCGATTCTAGCCCCCGCGTGCTAAGCGGCCCCGTCGGTGGCGACACCCGACAGCGCCTCTTCGCGCGACTCGTGGATCGGGAAGACACGATCGAGCCCGGTGATCTCGAAGATCTTCCGGATGTTCTGGTCGCTGCACACGAGCGCGAGGGAGCCGCCACTCGGGCGCAGCCGTTTGACGCTTCCGACGAGCACACCGAGGGTGGTGGAGTCGATGAAGGTCGCCTTCGAGAGGTCGACGACCACCCGCGTCTTGCCGTCTTCGATCACCTGCACGATCCGCTCCTTGAACTCCGGCGCGGTGTAGAGATCCACCTCACCTTCCAACTCGATCAGATGGGTCTCGGCGTCTATGGACTGATCGCTGATCTGGAAGTTCACGGGGCTCCTGGATGTGGGCGGTGCTCGGCGGCGGCGGACTGCATCTTAGGTGGCCGTCTACGGCTGGCGCGGCGAGGGCGGGGAGCCGCCGCCGGGAGCCGCCGGGGGAGCCGCGGGCGGCGCGGCTCCCCCGGACGGGGGGGCTCCACCGGGCGCCCCGCTCCCCATCGCGGCCTGCTGTTGCTGCAGCTGCGCCTGGACGGCCGCGGCCTTGGCCTGCTCGATCTGCTGCTTGACCGATTTCCGCTCGTCCGGTGGCGCGAGCTCGATCGCCCGCTTGCCCGCGAGGTCGGCCTTGCGCGTCTGGTTGGCAAGCGACGCGTAGAGGGTCAGCTGCGCGTAGGCCGCCGGAGTCTGCTCGGCCTGGGCCACGAGCTCCGCCGCGCGGGCGGCCTCCGGCGCCTTGTTGAGGGCCCCCGGGCTGTAGGCCTGGATCATCAGCCGGGCCAGGGAGTCGTCCGGGGTCTTCGGCTGCAGGTCGAGATAGCGCTGCCAGGCACGGTCGGCCTTGCCGAGGCTGGACTGCGCCTCGGGGCTGTAGGCGCCCGTGTTGGGGTCGGCTTTCTCGTTGGCGGCCTGGTAGCTCAGGCGAGTGACCTCCTTCAGCGCGTTCTCGTCGCGCGGGTTCGCTCGCAGCCGCTCCTCGGCCTTCCCGAGCCGGTCGCCGGTGTTGCTGTTCCCCGGGTCGCTCGAGTCGCGAACCCCGAGGGCGTCGAGGAGGCCACCGGGAGCGTCGCTCCCCACGCCGAGCAGCACGAGGCTGCCGCCCATCAGCAGGGCCAGAGCCGCGTACACCACCTGCACCAGCCGCTTCCGCCTACCTCCGAGGTCGAACAGCATCGTCGGGTCAGGCCTCCGCCAGGGGCTCGGTGATCTCCGGCGGCGGTCGACCCAACGCCGAGGCCAGCATGATGCCGGCCTCGTATAGCAACACGATCGGGATGATCTCGAGCACGAGGGTGACCGGGTCGATCGTCGGCAGCATGGCGGCGAGGACCGCGATGCCGAGGTAGGCATACCTACGATGCTTGCGCAGCTTCTCCGGCGTGGTCAGCCCGAGCCTCGTAACGGCGAGGATGCCGATCGGCACCTGGAAGAGCAGTCCGAGCGCCAGCATCGTCAACGCGGCGAAGCTGTAGTAGTCCTTCGCCCTCAGCTGGGTGTTGAACTCGTCGGAGTTGAACGACAGCAGGAAGTCGATGGCCGGGGAGAGCACGATGAAGTAGCAGAACGCCACCCCGGCGATGAACAACACGGGCACCATGAGCAGAAGTGGCAGCGCCACCTTCCGCTCCGTGGGGCTGAAGGCAGGCAGGATGAAGGCGTAGAGCTGGTAGAGCAGGACGGGCAGTGACAGCAGCAGGGACGCGTAGAAGCTGAGCGTCAGCGTGGTGATGAACGGCTCGGTGGGGCTGAGCGTGAGCAGCTCGCGACCGTCGAGCGGCTTGTCGAGGATCTCGAAGATCAGGTGGTTCTGCCAGTAGCAGAGGGCACCGGCCACTGCGACCACGATCGCCCCGATGACGAGGCGCGAGCGGATCTCGTCGAGATGATCGACGAGGGAGATCTCCTCGTCATGAGCGATCGGCCGGAGCTTGGGCGGCACTTAGTGAGGGGGCACGCAGCTGCGGGAAAGCCGGCGCGACCGGCTACTAGGAGGCTTCGTCGGTGCGGGTCGACCCAGACCTTGCGGCCGTGCGCTCGTCGTCGGCAGCCACCGACTGGTCGGCGTCGCGCGGCGTGGAGGCCTCGCGCGGCGCAGGCGCGTCGCTCAGCTGCGCCGGGGGTGTGTCGTCGTCATCGTCGTCGTGCTTCTTGTCGCCCGTGATGGAGTCCTTGAACTCACGCATGCCGGTGCCGAGTGACTTGCCCAGTCCGGGCAGGCGCTTCGGGCCGAAGATGACGAGCGCGATGATCAAGACGATGATGATTTCGGGGGTCCCGATGCCGCCCATTGCGATGCCTCCAGTTCTGGTCCGGCAATGGTAGCGGTGCGCTACCGGCCGCCGGCGGGCCGCGCTCCCGTCAGCGGGCGGGCTGGTCCGGCTCGAAGTTGAGGTGGAAGCGGCTCGCGGTGGGCTCGGTCTGGCCCTGGTACTTGCTGCCCGTGTTGCGCGATCCGTAGGGGTTCTCCACCGGCGAGTCCATGCGCATGAAGGAGATCTGTCCGATCGGCATCCCGTAGTAGATCGTGATCGGCAGGTTGGCCACGTTCGAGAGCTCGAGCGTCAGGTTGCCGGTGAAGCCGGCGTCGACGAACCCCGCGGTCGAGTGGATCAGAAGGCCGAGACGACCGAGCGAGCTCTTTCCCTCGAGCCGCGCCACCAGGTCGTCAGGCAGCGTGACGTGCTCCAGCGTCTGTCCCAGCACGAACTCGCCCGGGTGGAGGATGAACGGCACGTCCGGCTCGGTCTCGACGAGCTCGGTGAGGTCCTCCATCGGCTGACGGACATCGATGTAGGGGTGCCGGGCGTTGTGGAAGACGCGAAAGCGACGATCCACCCGGACGTCGATGCTGGCCGGTTGCACGAGCTCCAGGTCCAGCGGCTCGATCACGATGCGTCCGTGTTCGAGCGCCTGGCGAATGGATCGGTCGCTCAGCACCACGGGCGCGCAACTGTATTCGCGGGGGGCGAGTGTCCAACTCTCTCAAGTTTGGTGCGTTGTAAGTCGATATCCGGCCTTGAGGAAAGAGATCATGGGCGTTCCAAGACATCAGAACCGCAGCTTCACGTCACCGACAAGGCGCCAGCTCCACGTGTGCCCCGATTGCACGTCCGAGCTGGTCTACCCGGTGCGGTGGGATGAAGCCGGTCCCGAGCACTGGACCGTGACCCTTCGCTGCCCCTCCTGCGAGTGGCTGGAGATGGACGTCTTCCATCAGGAGCTGGTCGACATGTTCGACGAGGAGCTCGACCGCGGAACGCACGCGGTCGTGCGGGACCTGAAGGAGCTCGTGCGCGCCAACATGACCGAGGAGATCGACCGCTTCTCGGCCGCGCTCGAAGCCGACGCGCTGCTGCCCGAAGACTTCTAGGAGTAGCGCTCCACGACGCCGTCCGCGACGAGGCCGAGCGCGCGGCGCGAGCGGTTGTCCAACGCGATTCCCTCCAGCTCGAGCTTGGCCTCGGCAACAAAGGCCAGGGCCCGCTCACGCGCCGCACCGAGGGCGCCCGTGGCAGCGATACGGTCGCACACCGCCTCGGCCGCTGCGGAGTCGGTCACCGTCGAGCGCAGGTCCAGGGCCCGGAGGTCCGGGTCGCGTTCCCGGGCGAGGATGAGCGGCAGGGTGACCGTGCCGTCGAGCAGGTCGGTGCCGCGGGCCTTGCCGGTCCGCTCGCTCGGTCCGGACACATCCAGCACGTCGTCGAAGATCTGGAACGCAAGGCCGATGCGGTCGCCGTAGACGCCAAGTCGCGAGGCGGGCGCCGGGCCGGGAGCTCCTAGTAGCGCGCCCAGGCGACAGGCCGCCTCGAACAGCCGCGCCGTCTTCAGGCGGCAACGCTCGAGGTAGCGCTCGATGGTGACCGATGACCACGCGTCCGCACGTTGCATCAGTTCGCCCCGCGCGAGGGCCGAAGACGCAGAGGACAGGGCCCTGACCGACTGCGCCACGCCGGTGGCCGCCAGCTCCGCGAAGGCGCGAGAGAACAGCAGGTCCCCGGTGGCGGTAGCCGCCGGGCGGCCGCCCAGGCGGTAGACGGTCGGCCGCCCGCGGCGCAACGCGGCCCGGTCGAGCACGTCGTCATGCACGAGCGTGGCGGTGTGCACGAGCTCGACGGCGACTCCGGCCCGGACGAGTCCGTCCCCGTGCCGGCCGCCGGCCCCTTCCCCGCCGCACAGGAAGACGAGCATGGGGCGCAGCCGCTTGCCCCCGGCACTGGTCGTACGGGAGGCGTGCTGGCCGAGGCTGGGGCCGTGTCCTTCCGCGACCTGCGCCAGGCGGTGCTCGACACGCTCGAGCAGAGCCGCGAGCTCGTGACCGCCGGCGGCAAGGACGGCCCCGAGCTCGGCCGGTGCTGCCTCCGTGACGCTCGAAGACGCCCTGGTCATCGTGTGGGCACCGAGCCGTGGTGAATCGCGATGATGCCGCCGGCCGTCAGCAGGTAGCCGACGTCCGTGAGCCCCACGCCGGCCATCGTGGCGGCCAGGGCACGCGGGCCCGGGAAGCGGCGTACCGAGCTCGGCAGGTACGAGTAGGCATCCGGATCACCCGCGACACGACCGAGCGCCGGCACCAGCCGATCGAACCAGAGCCTGAAGAACACGCTGAGCGGCGGCCGTTCCGGAGTCGTGATCTCGAGGATCACCACGCGGCCACCCGGCCGCACCACCCGTGCCATCTCGGCCAGCCCGCGCTGGAGGTCCGCGAAGTTGCGGGCTCCGAAGCCGACGGTGGCGGCATCGAAGGCTCCATCGCCGTAGGGAAGCTCCAGAGCGTTGGCCCACTCGAACCGAACGGGCGCCGCCCCGGGCGGCAGCGGCTTACGGCGGGCGAGGTCGAGCATGGCGTGAGCGAAATCGCAGGCCACCACCTCCCCCCCTGGCGCGGCCCGGCGGGCGAGTGTCAGCGCCAGGTCCCCGGTCCCGGTGGCCACGTCGAGGGCCCGGCATCCCGCCCCGATGCCCGAGAGCTCGGCCGCTCTCATGCGCCAACGGTGATGCATCCCCGCCGTCATGACCGAGTTCATCAGGTCGTACACGCGCGCGATGCGGTCGAACATCGCCTGCACCTGCTGCTCGGGCAGGGTGCCCGGCTCGTCGCGCGAGGGCGGCGGCACGGGGGGATCGGGTGGGCCGGCGGCGGGTGGCGCGCCCGCCGCGGCGGAGCTCATTTGCCCGCTACTTGAGCGAGCCCAGGTAGTTGACGAGCTTGTCGAACTTCTCCGGATCTTCCTCACGAAGCTTCGAATAGGAGGGCATGGGCGCGGTCGGATTGATCAGCGTGCGCGCGATCGCCTGCCTGGGCAGCCGCTCTCCGACCTCGGTCAGGGCCGGCCCGATCTGGCCTCCGCTCTCGCCGAACTTGTGACAGCCGAGGCAGCCCGAGGCGGCGGTAATGCTGCGTCCCTGCTCGTGCTCGGGCGTGGTGGCCAGCTCGATCTCGGTCGGTGCGCCCGCAAGCGCGCCCAGCAGCGTGAGGTAGACCATGGCGACGATCGTTGTGATGCCGGCGAGCATGGCAACCGGCCTTCGGCGCGGATCGCGTTCCGGGCTGCGGTCGACGAACGGCAGGAGGATCAGGAGGATCATGCAGATCGTGGGGATCCCGATCGTCGCGAGGAACACCAGCGACGGCGGTTCCACCACCCGCAGGAGCTCGAAGAGGAAGAAGAAGTACCACTCCGGACGGGGGACGTAGGTGGTGGTGGTGGGATCGGCCTTGGGGCCGAGCTCAGCTCCCAACACGACGGCCATGAGGATGATCACGCCCAGGGTGACCATCGCCATGACGCCGTCCTTGTAGACCGTGTAGGGGAAGAACGGCTCCCCCTTGTTCTTCAGGAGGGAGTATTCCCTCAGGTACTGCTCCTTCTCCCGGTTGTTCATCCGCTCAGATTTCTTCGTGCGCGTACGAGCGCTTTTTCACGGCGCGGGTCCAGGGTGGGGCTGAGGTCCCGAGGCGGATGACCAGGTACAGGTGGGCGCCGATAAGGGCGGCGATCAGGCCCGGTATGAGCAGCATGTGCAGGGCATAGAACCGGCTCAGCGTCGCCGATCCGAACTCCGCGCCGCCGCGCAGGAAGTCAGCCAGGTAGGGACCCACGACCGGACCGGAGGCGTTGATGTCCACCCCGACGATCGTGGCCCAGAAGGAGCGTTGATCGAAGGGCAGGAGGTAGCCCGAGAAGCCCATGGCCATCGTGAGCACGAGCAGTACGACGCCGATCACCCAGTTCAACTCGCGCGGATACTTGTAGGCGCCGTAGAAGAAGGTCTGCCCCATGTGCAGGAAGACCAGGACGAGCATCACCGTGGCGCCCCACCGGTGCATGCCGCGCACGAGCTCGCCGAGGAAGACATCGTTGGTCAGGTGCTGCACGGACTCGTACGCGCGGGCGGCCGAGGGGTCGTAGTACATGGCCAGGAAGACCCCGGTCACGGCCTGCGAGACGAAGGCGAACAGAGCCGCCGAGCCGAGCGTGTAGCTCCAGTCGTGCTTTGGCACCTTGCGGTAGAGGACCGCTCGCGCCGTCGAGGAGCCGCCGGTGCGCTCGTCGAGCCAGCCCGCCACCGAGATGGGCACCTCGGTGGCGCCGTGCTTGAGGGCCTCTCTGTCGACCAGGCCGGTGCCCGACTTGCCGTCCCCGTTCCCATTCCCGTTGCCGTTTCCGTTTCCCGTGCGACCGGGGCCGCGCCTGAGCGCCCCGGGGATGTCGACATGGCCGTTGCCGTGGCCGTTGGTATCGGTCTCGGTCTCGATCTCGGTCTCGGTCTCGGGAGCGTGGCCGTTGCCGGAGCGGCGCTTGAGGGTGCGGGGAAGGAAGTTCACGTGGTGGGCCTCGGGGGGTAGAGATACTGCCAAAGTCCGTCGAGGCGGTTGGACGGATCGCGCGGAGCGTGACGGTCGAGCTTGGAGTTCAGCGAGAAGCGCTCGCCGACGAGCACACGGCCGTTCTCCGCTTTCGTCTCGAAGCGATCGAGGGGGCGCACCGGCGGGCCGCCCTCTACCTTGCCGTCGAAGCCGTACACCCCGCCGTGACAGGGGCAGATGAAGCGCTCGGAGGCCTGCACGTAGCGCACGGGGCAGCCGAGGTGGGCGCAGCGTGTGGATATCGCGATGTAGGGCTGCTTCAGCTTGTCGCGGTCGCGCTCGGGATCGGAACGACGGACGTAGATGGTCGTCTTGCCGGCCTCACCGACATCCTGGGCCACCAACGTGATCACCTTCGACACGTAGGTTTGCGGGTTGAAGTCGCCCTCCGGGCCCACGTCCTGGAAGCGATCCGGCGTCTCGTCCTCGAACATCGGGCCGAGGGCAAAGCCCAGGGCGGGCAGTCCGAAGGCCGCCGAGGCGACTCCGCCGGCCGCCATCGCGCCGCCGGTGAACAGGCGCCGACGGGTTACCGTCTCGCCCTCGAAGGCCGCGGCCATGCCGCGGTCCTTGGTGTACGGGGAGCTCTTCCCCTTGCCTTTTCTGCTCGTGCTGGCCATGTTGCTGGATCGAGGTGCCGCCGTGAGGACGGTGGCTACCCGCCTAGTGTACGTCCCAGTCGCCCCCTGACGGTCAACGCTGGGGCGCCAAATCGCCGGCGACGGAGGCCGCCGCCCCCGCGCCCCCGGCCGGGCCGAGAGCCCGGGCGCTTGCGGCCCACAGCCCCTCGGCCCGCTCCGGATGGCCCTCGGCGTGGGTCCACGCGCACAGCGAGATGAGGTCCGAGAGCTCGCCGACCGCCTCCAGGTCGTCGTCCTCGGCAAGGGTCGCCAGCCCGAGGGCGTACAGGGCGTCACCGGCCAGCAGGCGCAGGTCCTCGTCGAGGTCCTGAAAGGCACGCGGCGTGTCGTAGTGCAGCAGGTAGCCCTCGTAGACGGCCTCGAGCGCAAATGCCCGCACTTCGCCGTGGTCCACCGGGTCGAAGCGTCCCGCGCCCGGCTCCGGCACCCCATGGGCGGCCACCGATGCGTCGCACGCCGCGATCACCTCGGACAGCGCGGTCACAGCGTGGCCAGCGCCTCGCGGGCGGCGTCGAGCGTGGCCTCGACGTGCTCGGGTTCGTGCGCGAGCGAGGGGAACCACGCCTCGAACTGAGACGAGGGAAGGTATATGCCGTGCGCGAGCATTGCGCGGCAGAAGCGGCCGTAGGCGTCGAGGTCGCACCCCTTGGCGTCCTCGTAGTCGCGCACGGGCGCGGCCGAGAGGAAGAGGGTCAAGAGCCCCGGGCGCCAGGGCACCTGGGCGGGAACGCCGGCCTCCGTCGTCGCCGCCTCCAGGCCCTCGGCGAGCCTGCGCGTGGTGTCGGCCAACCGCACGTAGGCCGCGTCGTCGAGCAGCTCGAGCGTGGCCCTGCCCGCCGCCACGGCCAGCGGATTGCCCGAGAGCGTGCCGGCCTGATACACGTCGCCGGCCGGGGCGATCCGCTCCATCAGCTCGCGCGGTCCGGCGTAGGCGGCCGCCGGCAGGCCCCCGCCGATGACCTTGCCGAGGATGGTCAGGTCGGGCATCACGCCCTCGAGCTCCTGGGCGCCGCCGCGCGCCACACGGAATCCCGTGATCACCTCGTCGAGGATCAGCAGCGCGCCCGAGGCGTCGGCCTGCTCGCGCAGGAAGGTGAGAAAGCCCTCCGCCGGCGGCACGAGCCCCATGTTGGCCGGGTACGGCTCGCAGAGGATGGCCGCCGGAGGCCGCTCGGCCACGGCCCGGGCCACCGCAGCCCGGTCGTTCCACGGCACGATCTCGGTGTCGGCGGCCTGGGCGCGCGTGACCCCCGGGCTGGCCGGCAGAGCCTGTGTGGCAAGGCCCGAGCCCGCCTCGGCCAGCAGTCCGTCCACGTGACCGTGATAGGCGCCGGCGAACTTGAGCACCGCGTCGCGCCCGGTGATCGCGCGGGCCAGGCGGATCGCGCTCATCGTGGCCTCGGTGCCCGAGGAGGTCATGCGCACCATCTCCGCGCTCGGTATGCGCCGCGCGATCTCCACGGCGAGCTCCACCTCGCTCTCCGTGGGCGCGCCGTAGCTCGTGCCGCGGTCGGCCGCCGCGTGCACCGCGGCGAGCACGTGCGGGTGTGCGTGGCCCGCGATCAGCGGGCCCCACGAGCACACGAGGTCGCCGTAGCGGTTGCCGTCCACGTCGACGATCTCGGCCCCCTCGCCGCGCTCGATGAACAGCGGGTCGCGTCCGATGGCGCGCATGGCGCGCACGGGCGAGTTCACGCCGCCCGGCAGGACGGCCACGGCGCGCCGGTACAGCTCCTGCGAGCGGGCCTCGCTACGGGTCGCGCTCATCGCCCGGCCCTCAGACCCGCTCGGCCTCCCACCGCTTGAAGTCCTCGGTGAAGTAGAGGAGGCGGATCTTCTTGAACTCGGTGGACGAGTAGAGCGTGGAGCGCTCGTGGATGCCGGTGCCCTCGGCGATCGCGTCGAGCACGGAGTCGCACTCGTCCTTGGAGCGCCCGTGGGCCATCGTGAACACCGAGTAGGGCCAATCCTCGTAGGTGGGGCGCTGGTAGCAGTGCGACACGCCGCGGAAGGCGGCCATGCGCGGGCCGATCTCCATGATCTGGTCGTCGGGCACCTTCCACACGCCCATCCCGTTGGCGCTGAAGCCGGCCCGGCGGTGGAAGAGGATCGCGGCCACGCGCCGTAGCGCGCGGCGCTCGCGCATCGACTCCAGGTGTTCGAGCAACGCGTCCACGCTCATGCCGATGCGCGCTGCCGCGGGCGCGTACGGCTCGAAGGCCACGGGCATGTCACCCTGGAGCTCGCGAATGACACTGACGTCGAGCTCCGAGAGCTCGACCGGGGTCGGGTCCTTCGGCTCCTCGACCACGCCCTCGGCGGACAGGTTCTCGGTGCCGCCCTCCATCTCCAGGTCCATGCGGATCTTGAACAGCCGCAGCGTGGGCAGCATGCGCACCGACTCGGCGCCGGCCTCGGCGGCCAGCACGTCGAGGGTGCCCTCGAGGCCGAGCTTGGAGTCGGGCTCGGTGGCGATCGTGAACCACAGGTTGAAGTCGTGGTTGCGCAGGTAGTTGTGGGACACGCCCGGATGGGCGTTGATCACCTGGGCGGCGCGGTGAGGGTGCTCGGCGTCGACCTTGGCGGCCACGAGCATCGAGCTGTACCCGAGCACGCGCGTGTCGAAGATCGGCGTGATCTGGCGGATGATGCGCTCGTCGAGCAGCCGCCGGGTGCGGCGCAGCACATCGTCCTCCGGCACCTCCGCCAACTCGGCCACGCGGGCGTAGGGGCGCGGCTCGAGCGGGAAGCTGCCCTGCAGCAGGTTGAGCAGGCGCTTGTCGAGCTCGTCGAGCGGCACGGCGGCGCCACCGGTGCGGCTGCGGGTCTTCGGTTGGGCTACTGAAGCCATCGGGCGGCGTCCTTGGCGTGGTAGGTGATCACGATGTCGGCCCCGGCCCGGCGGATGCCGGTGAGAGTCTCGAGCACGGCCGCCCGCTCGTCGAGGTAGCCGGCGGCCGCGGCGGCCTTGATCATCGAGTACTCGCCGCTCACGTTATACGCGGCAACCGGCAGGGTGGTTCTCTCCTTCACGCGCTGGATCACGTCGAGATACGGAAGCGCGGGCTTGACCATCACCACGTCGGCGCCCTCCTCCATGTCGAGCACGGCCTCGCGCACGGCCTCGTCGGAGTTGGCGGGATCCATCTGGTACGTGCGCCGGTCGCCGAACGCTGGCGCCGAGTCGGCGGCCTCGCGGAAGGGGCCGTAGAAGGCGGAGGCGAACTTGGCCGAGTAGGCGACGATCGGCGTGCCGCTGTGGCCCTCGGCGTCGAGCTGCGAGCGCAGGGCGGCCACCCGCCCGTCCATCATGTCGCTCGGCGCCACGGCATCGGCGCCCGCGCGGGCGTGCGAGATGGCGGTCTTGGCGAGGAGCTCGAGCGTGACGTCGTTGTCGACGGTGCCGTCGGGCTTCACGATTCCGCAGTGTCCGTGCGAGGTGTAGCCGCACAGGCACACGTCGGTCATCACCACGAGGTCGGGGTGGGCCTCCTTGATCGCTCGGGTGGCAAGCTGGACGACACCCTCGTCGTCGTAGGCACCCGAGCCTTGGAGGTCCTTGTCGGCCACGACGCCGAAGAGCAGCACGGCGGGGATGCCGAGCGCATGTGCGCTGCCGGCCTCCTCGACCGCTTGGTCGATCGAGAGCCGATCGATGCCCGGCATGGCCTCGATCGCGGTGCGCGAGTCGGTGCCGAGCTCCACGAACAGCGGGTAGGCGAGGTGCGAGGCCGACAGCTCGGTCTCGCGCACCATGTCCCGCAGCACGCCGCTGTTGCGCAGGCGGCGCATGCGGGTTGCGGGGAAGGGCATCGTGAGTCGAGTCTAGGCCCGGCGGTGCCTTGCGGAAGCCTTGTTCCCCTGCTACGGCACGGGTCATGGCAGTTCGGCACGTGATCCCCGTCGAGCGAACCCGGCTCAGGACCGTTCGCTGGCCGGAGGAGGCATGATGCGGCGGTGGCAACGGAGGGAGTCGCTATCCGGTCGTGTCACGCCGACGACGTGCCGGCGGTGCTCGAACTCTGGAACATGGCACCGGGTTCACACCCCGCCACCGCGGACGCCGTCGAGCAACTGCTCGCATGTGCGCCCGATGCGCTACTCGTGGCGGAGCAGTCCCGTCAGGTCGTCGGTACCCTGATCGCGGCATGGGACGGGTGGCGAGGAAACATGTATCGCCTCGCCGTCCATCCAGACCACCGACGCCGGGGTGTCGCGCTGCGTCTCGTGCGGGCAGGCGAAGAGCGCCTTCGGGCGCGGGGAGCTCGCCGCATCACCGCCCTCGTCGTTCACGAGGACGACGCAGCCGCGGCTTTCTGGGGCGCAGCCGACTACGTGAAGCACCTCGAAATGCGACGCTTCGTGCGTAACGTGTGACGAGCATGATCGACCTCCGGCTCAGGACGCGAGGCCGATATTTCGAGTTCTTCGCCCAGTGCAGCGAGCAGGCGCTCGAGCGTGACCAGCGTCGGTGAGCTCGCCGCGCTCCAGTCGGCTGAGCGCCGCTGGGCCGGCGTGTTCTTGCGCGAGCGTCTAAGCGCCGGCCGCCGCGTCGAGCCGGTCGTGCACGTGCTCCATCGCGAGCCCGGCGGCTGCCCACACCGGGGCGTAGTCCGCGCGGATCAGGCCGTGCAGATGCACGGGCGCGTGCGAGTAGTCCCACGGCGCATCGCCCACAAGCTCGCGCAGGAGGCGGCCGCTCGCGTACTCGATCGCCAGGAAGCCGGCGGCGTAGGCCGCAGCCCGCGCGGACACCGGGGCGCGCTCGCGCAGCGCGTCGTGGAGCGGCTCGTACAGCGGAGCCATCAGGCCGTAGATCGGGAACATCCACAGGCTGGTGTGCCCGGTCAGGCGGGCGTCGCGGGTCTTCGCGTAGCCGCCGACCGCAGTGAACGCCACCTCGGCGCACCAGCCGAGGAGCCCATAGGTTGCGAAGCGCCGCTTCAGCCGAGCCTCCGGATCGCCAGCCTGCCGATCAGGCCGAAGCCCAGCGTCAGCGCCAGCAGGTGCAGCAGTGGCCCGAGCATCGACCCGCTGTCGTTGAGCGCCGCGTCCATCGCGTCGAGCGTCGGTCGGAAGGGGAACAGCGCCGACACGGCGCGCGTGACGTCGTAGAGACCCTCGGACACCGAGCCCGACGGGACCAGCGCCAGGAAGGCGATCGGCAGCGAGATCATGAAAGCGAGCAGCGACGCCGCCCTCACCTCGCGCGTGATCGCTCCGATCGCAACCCCCATGGCCGCGAACGCGAGCGCTCCGGCCACGATGCCAGCCACCCACAGCGGCATCCGGCTCCACTCGAGCTCGACGAACAGAGCCAGTCCGATCAACATCACCAGCGAGAGCACGGCCGAGCACGCCGCCGCGAGCCCCACCTTCTCTCCTAGCAGGGCCGTGCGGCTCACCAGGCCGCGCACCAGCCGGCGGAACGCGTTCTCCTCGCGCTCGAGGGCGAGCATGCCGGAGGCGAGCAACAGCGTGACGAACATCAGCGTCACTGTCACCGCCACGGCTGCTGCGAACGAGCTGAGCGGCGTCGAGCCGCCCTCGATCACCGTCGACTTCACACGTATCGGCTCGCCCACCGAGCCGAGCACGTCGTCCGAGAGGTCGAGGTTCTCGCGCGCCAGGCGCGCGAAGCGGATGACCTCCTCCACCTGGGCTCGTGCGACCGAGCTCTGGGGGAGGTCCGCCTGCGCGACACGCAGCAGCGCCTCCGACTTGATCAGCCCGAGGATGTCCAGCTCGCGCCCGAGGAACGAGAAGTCCCCGCCGCTCACGATCAGGTCGATGTAGCCAACCGCCACCTCGGTGAACTTGCGGCTGAGGGCGACGTTGGCGTCGCGCACCTGGGCCTCGATCGTGTTCTCCACGTACTGGCGCTTGACCGGATCCTCGGCGTTGTAGAACACCTCGACGGTGCCGGGCTCCACGCCCGACTGCAGCTTGGCCGTCAAATCCGACGGCACGATCAGCGCCGCCAGCACCTCGCCGTCGCGCACCTTCTGCATGGCCTCGTCGCGACTCGACACACGCAGGGGGTCGACGGCCTCGAAGAGCTGCCTCGAATATCTCGAGGCGTCGATCTCCTCTCCCCCGAGCGAGATCACGTTTCCCGACTCCGGCACCTGATTCAGCACCGCCACCTTGGGCTTGTCGGGCCCGCGCGAGAGCGCGAAGCCGATGAGCACGGCGAGCACGATCGGATAGAGAACGAGCAGCGCCACCAGCAGAGGCGAGCGCCGGAGGATCTGCAGGTCCTTGACGAGGAGCCAGCGCACCCGCTAGTGCCCCTGGTCGTGCAGGAAGGAGACGAACGCCGCCTCGAAGTCCCCGCTCGCGCCCACCGCCGCTTCGAGCTCAGCCGGCGAGCCGGCGAAGAGCCGTTCGCCGTCGGCCAGCACCACGAGCTGGTGCGCGTAACGCTCGGCCTCCTGCACGTTGTGGGTCGAGTAGATGACGGTGGTGCCCTCGTCGGCCAGGGCGACGATGAAGTCCCACAGCCGCTGGCGCTGGCGCGGGTCGAGCGCGGCGCTCGGCTCGTCCAGCAGAAGGACGGCCGGAGAGGACAGCAGGCCGATGGCGATGTTCACGCGCTGCCGGTTGCCTCCCGAGAGCTGCCCGACCTGGTCGCCGGCGCGGTCGCGGAGGTCGGCCTGGTCGAGCATCCGCTCGACGGTGGCACCCACGTCCGGGCGCTTCTCGAGCCGCGCGAACAGCCGCAGGTTCTCCGCGACCGTGAGCTTCCCGTACAGGGCCGACTGCTGGGGCACCCAGCCGACCTCCTTGGGCGTACGGCTGATCCGGCCCTCGTCCGGCTTCTGATCGCCGGCGAGGATCGAGAGCAGCGTGGTCTTGCCGGCCCCGTTCGGCCCGATGACGGCCACGCGCTCGCCGCGCGAGGCGGTGAGCGAGACGCCGCGGAGCGCCTCCCGACGGCCGTAGCGCTTGACCACGTCGACCACCTCGAGCACCGGCTCCGCGCGACCGGAGGCGAGCGGCTCGGACGCGGGCAGCGGGCGCGGCACGCGATGAACGGTAGAGAGCGTGTGACAATGGGGCATCAATGGCTGATTCCGAATCGCCGTGCCCGCGGGGACGGCGCAGGGCGAGCTGGGCGGCGACCGCGCCCGAAGCGGGTAGCAGCGCTACCGGTGAGGGCGTGGGTGTCGATCCAGCGACGCTCTGCGCCGTCATCCGTGGGTGCGGGAATTCGGAATCAGCCATCCAATGAGGCTGCTCTTCGTGGGAGACGTCGTGGGCAGCCCCGGTCGCGCGGCGTTGCGCACTCTTCTCCCGGTGCTCCGCGAGCAACACGCGCCTGACTTCGTGGTGGTGAACGGGGAGAACGCGGCCGGCGGCCTCGGCCTCACCAAGAAGATCGCGAGCGGCTGGCTCGAGGACGGCGTCGACGCGATCACGCTCGGCAACCACGTCTGGAAGCACCACGATCTCTACCCCTTCCTCGACGAGGACCGGCGCATCGTGCGGCCGGCCAACTACCCGAAGGGCAACCCGGGCCGCGGACACACGGTGATCGAAGGCGACGCGGGCCGCCTGGGCGTTGTCAACCTGTCAGGCACGATCTTCCTCGAGGCGGCGCGCTCACCCTTCCCCGAGGCGGACGCCATCCTCGCCGAGCTGCGGGGCCAGACCGATTGGGTGCTCGTGGACTTCCACGCCGAGGCCACCAGCGAGAAGGTGGCGATGGGCTGGCACCTGGACGGGCGCGTGACCGCCTGCCTCGGCACCCACACCCACATCCCGACGGCCGACGCGCGCATCCTCCCGGGCGGCACCGCTTACATCACCGACGTGGGCATGACCGGCCCGGTCGACGGCGTGATCGGCGTGAAGCGCGAACAGGCTCTGCAGCGCTTCCAGACGCAGATGCCCGTGCGCTTCGAGACCTCGGAGGAGAACGTGTGGCTGAACGCCGTGGTGGTGGAGGCGGGAGAAGACGGGCGGGCGACGTCGATCGAGCAGGTGCTGCTGCCGGTCGCCTGACGCGCCACCGAGACCAGCGCGCACCGCGTCGGCTTGGGCTCCGCTGCGCTCGATTGGTGTCGCGGGACGACACTCAGTTGCCACAGCGCCGTGGCTTCAGGCCACGAGCGTCGGCTGCGGCTCGAACTCGGAATCCGGGGTCGCCACCGTCGCCCTTCTCTCCATTTCTAGGACAGGGCTCGCGCGGGCACCGGCGCGGGCGCCCGCGCCTCGCCAGCGGACAACTCCCCTTCGTCCCCCGGGGTCCGATAAGCGGCAAAAAGCGCCACGAATACCAGCGGCGCGAACCAAGCGATGTAGAGGTAGAACCAGTGCATCGCGGCGAGCTGGAGCGCGATCAGCACCGCCGCCCCCAGCGCCGCCACCTGTGCTGGCGTTCGCCGGCGCGGCACCACGGCCACCAGCAGCGCCAGGCCGACGGCCGCCGCCTTCACCACCGTGTGCAGCCACTCGAGGCCCGGCTGCTGGCCCCAGATGCTGAACGGTGAGTCGCGTCCGGTCTGGAAGCCGAGCGTGCGGTCGTAGACCTGCCGCAGGCCGTCGTCGGGCAGGAACGGCAGGAAGCTCAGCACCACCACCGCGGCGAACGCCGCCCCGGCCAGCACGAAACCACGCGCCCCGGGGCGCCGCTCCCCGGCGATGAACAGCGGCGCCAGGGCGAACGGCGCCAGCTTGGCCGCGCCGGCAAGCGCCACCAGGGCGCCGCGGCCCGGGGCCGAGGACAGGGCGAGAAGGGCGAACACCACGAGCATGGCCACGAGCGAGTCGTTCGCATTCGACGCGAGCACGAACAGCGAGTACGGGTAGGCGGCCCAGGCGAAGCCCAGTGCCAGGCCGAGTAGGCGGCCCTCGCGGCCGGGCCGCAGCCGGCGGCCGAGGAGCAACAGCCCGGCCAGCGTGATCAGGTCGAAGGCGACGGCAGCCGCATGGGCCGCGGGCAACGAGTCCCACGATCCGCCCCAGGGCATGACCTGCTCGAAGGGCAGGTAGGCCAGGTAGTTGACCGGACCGTAGGTGTCGCCGTGGTCGTTGCTCTCAGGGAAGCGACCGTCGTAGAGCTGCTCGCCGTCGGCCACGCGGTCGGCCCCGATCACGCCCGCGTACCCCACGTCGATCACGTTCGAGTCGATCACGTTCAGGCCCACCCGAAAGGCGACGAGGAAGACGAGGCCCACCACCAGCCAGCGCGCGGGCACGAACGGCACGAGCGGTTCCCGGCGCACCCGCGGCCGGAAGCCGGCGGCGAGCATGCGCACGAGCAGGTAGATCAGCACCGGGTACACGAGCGGCACCGAGGCCCCGATCTCACCCTGGTTGAAGAACACGTGCGAGACCCCGAAGGCCAGCAGCACGAGCAGATCCAGGTGCAGGAGCCGGAACGGCCGCCGCGGGTCCACGAAGGGCAGCAGGAAGACGGCGCAGAGCGGCAGCCAGACCCATGGTGCGTTCAGCGTGCGGCCGAACGCGCCCTCGTAGCCGCGGGCCATCCGCCAGGACACCTGCGCACCGGTCCAGGCCTCGGTGACCGCCCCGAGGCGATCGTCCACCATCACCTGCGCGCGCTCGTGCCGCCGGTCGAAGTAGCTCACCCGCCAGCGTCCGGGGCCGTCGGTGTAGGCCGTGGCGGCGAGCCGCGGGCGGGCGCTTCGCTCCTCGCGAACCTCCGCGGTCCGGTCGGCCAGAGCGATCGCCCGATTGGGGGTCAGGCGGTAGCCCGCCGGCGCCTGGTCGGGGAGCACCGGACGGGTCAGGCGCTCGGCGGCGGCGGCCGGGACCGCTCCCGCAAGCGCGGCCGCCGCGAGCGCGACGGCCAGGCCGATCAGCCGCGCGAGGCGCCTCGCCCGAAGCTCCACATCTTGTTCCCGATGAAATTGAGCGGCGTGGCCGCGACGATCGAGGCCGCCTGGGCCGCCACCTCGGGCACGCCTGCCCCCACCGCGAGCTCGAGCAGCACGGCTGCCACCAGGAAGGCGAGCACGCTCACCGCGAAGAAGCGCGTGGCCTGGAAGCGCCGGCTGCCGTCCGAGGCGCCGAAGGTCCAGTGCCGGTTCCACCAGAAGTTGTTCGCCACAGCCACGAGGAACGCCGCGGTGGCCGCCACGAGGTGGTGCAGGTCGAACACCACCGTGGCGAGGCTGAACACCGACAGGTTGACCACGTATCCCGACGCCCCGACGGCGCAGAACTTCACGAGCTGAAGCCAGTTGTGGCGATGCCGCATGCCGGCCCGCACACGCGTGTGAGCGCGCAGCGCGGTCGGGGCCGGAGCGGTGAGGGTCTCCTCGGGCAAGCTCAGGAGGGTACCCCGAAGTGCTCGAGCACGATCGGGGTCACATCCCGCAGCGTCCACTGCTCGGGCGGCTCGGCAGGCCCTTCGACGCCGCACAGGATCAGGGCACCGAGCGAGTCCCCGCGGTGCAGGGACCCATGGCTTCCGCCGCCCACGTGCGCCGCGCCGCCCCAGTCGACGAACTCGCAGCCGGGGGCCGCCGAGATGAGCACGTCGCCCGAGGCGGGACACGAGAGCGCCGACCACAGGCGTGCGAGCGCATCGGGGTACGTCTCGCTCGACACGCGGCCGTCCTCGACCCGCAGCGCCAGGGACGCCTGCTCACCATCGACGCTCCAGCGGCGTCCGCGCAGATCGGTGAGCTCGCCGTCGGGGGCGAAGCGCAGCTCGCCCCGAGCCGTGGACACGACCGCCTCCGCGCCCTCGAGGTGGGCGATCACGTCGAGCGACTCGACACCGGTCAGGTCGCCCACGAGCTCAGGCACCATCTCCTCCCGATCGGCCGGGTCGAGCACGTAGACCATGGCGCTCCGGGCCGCCGGGCACACCGCGACATCGGACTCCCCCGGCCGCGTGTCGGACGGGCCCACCACCGCATAGCCCTCGAGCAGGTCGGCGAGGCGCACGCCGTCCTCCACCGATGTCTGCGAGTGGTCGCTCGTGACGATCACCGCGTGCTCCTCGAGGAAGGCGTCGACCCCGCCCGCCACGTGGAAGATGCGCTCGAGCGCCCGGTCGGCACCGGCGATCGAGGTTACCTGCGCGTACGGCCCGCGCTTGTGCGAGTAGGTGTCGTTGTCGGGCAGGGAGAAGAGCAGGAAGTCGAACAGGTCGTTCTCCACGAGGTGCGCGCCCACGCACCCAGTGTGCTGATCGCGCTGCCCGGGCATCCCGAGCAGGGAGCGACAGCCCGTCCTGCGCGAGGCGAAGAGATCGGCGTAGAAGAGCTCCGTCGGGCCGTACACCGCGTGGCGGAACTGCGCGGCCCGGGCCACGCGCGAGTACATGCCGTCCTCGTCGGGCCGGTGGCGCGTGCGCCCGCGGTAGATCAGGTAGGTGGTGCAGGCGGTCCGCAGGCCGGCGTCCTCGAGGTACTCGTACACCGTCTGGCGATCACGGCTCAGGTGGGCCAGGTTCATGTTGTAGACCGTGTCGAAGAGCGACTTCACCACTCCGAAGGCGCGCGTGGCGGGAAACGACGAGCCGTACTCCACGTAGCGACCCTCGCCGCGGTGGTACCAGTTCATCGAGGGAATGTGGTGCTCGTCCGGCCCAAGGCCGGTCGCGATGCTGGCGGACGCCACCGGCGTGACCGAGGGATAGCTCGACACGCAGTCCCTGACGTAGGTGCCGCGCTCGATCAGGGCCTTCAGCGCGGGAGCGCGACCTTCGTCAACGGCCCGGTCGAGCATGTCCGGCTTGAGCGAGTCGATCACGGCGAGGACGAGCTTCTTCGGCTTGCTCACCGGCTCGTCACCGCGTGCTGGTCAGTGGGGACCACCTAACGGAGAATGCGCAGTCCCTCGAACTTGCGCTCGCCCTCGCGGCGGCCACGCACGACGAGAAAGGCGAGCAGGGCGAGCGCCACGAAGCCGAGCGGCGGGAAGAGGATCGAGAGCCCCGCCACCACCAGCGCGGCCACGTCGGCGTACACCGCGAGAAAGGCCGCGGCCGAGGCCTCGACCCGGCGGCGCGCACGGCCCAGCAAGGCAGCCGCGGCAAGGAAGCCGAGGGCCGCGCAGGCGGCGCCCGCGAGCAGCCCCACGACACCCTCGCGGCCACCGTCCTCCAGCGAGCCGGCGAAGAGCAGCGCACCAAGCACCAGGGCCACCAGGGCGAGGGCGAGCTCGACCGGGTCCCGCCGCGGCGAGGAGGCGGCCGGGTCGCCGCGCCGGCGCTCCAGCGCGTAGGCGGCCACCGCCAGGGCGAGCACCGCGGCGAGAAGGACGGGCGACTCGAGGAACGCGTACGAGGTGCCCTCGAAGTCGACACCGGCGTCGGCGCGCGCGAGGGCGCCGGCCACCAGCGGCGGGAGAAAGGGGCGGACCCCGCTCGCGCCGGCCAGACCGGCGCCCTGGCCGATGTCGAGTACGAGGCTGATGGGAGAGGAGGCGGTCGCTACGCTCAAGCGGACAGCGCCATGACGATAGACGACCACCACGCGCCGAGCGCGGGCGGGGGATCGGAAAGTCCGGCCGGCCGCACGAGGGAGCCACGCTCGACCTCGAGGGACCTCGAGCGCTACGCCGGCCTGTTCGCCTCGCGCACGCGCACCATGCGCTCCTCCGCCATGCGCGACCTGATGTCGGTGATCGGCCGGCCCGAGGTGATCTCGCTGGCCGGCGGCCTGCCCGATACCTCGAGCTTCCCGCCCGAGACGCTCGCCGCGGTCACGAGCCGCATGGCTTCCGAGGACTCCGCGCGCGCCCTCCAGTACGGCCCGACCGAGGGGCTGCCGGAGACCAAGCGCTGCATCGCCCAGGTGATGGCCGCCGAGGGCATGCGCGCCGATCCGGAGGACGTGATCGTCACGGCCGGCGGCCAGCAGGTGATCGACCTCGTGACCAAGACGCTGATCGACCCCGGCGACGTGGTCATCGCCGAGGCGCCCACCTATCCGGGCGCCGTGCCGGTCTTCTCGTCCTACCAGGCCGACGTGGTGCAGATCGAGATGGACTCGGACGGCATGCGCATCGACCTGCTCGAGGAGACGCTCGACCGCCTCGCCCGCGACGGGCGCACGCCCAAGTTCATCTACACGGTGCCCACGTTCCAGAATCCGGCCGGCGTGACGATGTCGCCCCCGCGGCGCCGGCGGCTCGTGGAGGTGGCACACGAGCGCGAGCTGCTCGTGCTCGAGGACAACCCGTACGGCCTGCTGCGCTACGAGGGCACGCCCGACGCTACGCTGCGCGCGCTCGACGGCGGCGTGTTCGTGATGTACCTCGGCACGTTCTCCAAGATCCTCTCGCCCGGCCTCCGCCTCGGCTGGGTGGTGGCTCCGCCCCCGGTGCTCGAGAAGATCAACCTCGGCAAGCAGGCGGCCGACCTGTGCACATCGACGATGTCGCAGCTGCTCGTGCACACCTACTTCGAGCAGGCCGACTGGCGCGACTACGTCGACTCCCTGACCGAGATCTACCGCGCGCGGCGCGACACGATGCTCGACGCCCTGGCCGAGTGGTTCCCGCGCGAGGCCGAGTGGACGCGGCCGGCCGGCGGACTGTTCATCTGGGTCACCCTGCCCGACTTCATCGATACCACCGACCTGCTCGCGCGGGCGCTGCGTGAGAACGTGGCCTTCGTGCCGGGCTCGGCCGCCTACCTCGACGGGCGCGGCCACAACTCTATGCGCCTCAACTTCTCGGGCTCGGACGAGGACGCCATCCGCGAGGGCATCAGGCGCATCGGCAAGGTCGTGGAGGAGCAGGTGGCGCTCTACGGCACGCTCACCGGCGGGCGACCCGCGGTGGTCGCGCGCGCGACCGCGGCCGCGCCTCCTCTGGAGCAGCCTGAGGGCCCCGGCGGGCAGGTGGTGCCGCTGCCGCAGCGCTCGGCCCGTGAGGGTCGCGCGCGCCGCCCGTGAGCCGGGTAGCCGTCCTCAAGGGCGGCTCGTCGCTGGAGCGCCAGGTGTCGCTGCGCTCGGGCGCCCGCGTGGAGGACGCGCTCGAGCGCCTCGGGCACGAGGTGGTGCCGATCGACGTGGGCGCCGATCTGATCGCGCGCCTGGAGGACACGGCCCCGGACGTGGCCTTCGTGGCCCTGCACGGGCGTGACGGCGAGGACGGCACGGTGCAGGAGCTGCTCGCGATTCTCGGCCTGCCCTACACGGGCTCGGGGGTGCTTGCCTGCATCCGCTGCATGGACAAGGTGCTCAGCAAGCACCTGCTGCTGGACGCCGGGATACCGACGCCCGACTTCTTCGCCTTCAACGAGACGGCGTTCCGCGAGCTCGGGGCCGCCCAGGCGCTGCCGGCCATCGAGGAGCGCCTCGAGTGGCCGGTGGTGGTCAAGCCCGCCGGACAGGGGTCGGCCCTCGGGATCAAGTTCGCGCGGGCGGCAGCCGACGTGCCGGCGGCGCTGATCGCTGCGTTCTCCTACGACGACAAGGTGATGCTCGAGCGCTACGTGAAGGGCCGGGACCTGGCGGTGTCGGTGCTCGACGGGGCCGACGGGCCGCAGCCGCTCCCGGTGGTGGAGGCCGTTCCGCGCGAGGAGGACTTCTACGACTTCGAGGCGCGCTACGAGATCGGCCGCACGGAGTTCGTGACGCCGGCCGACCTGCCCGAGGAGGTGACGGCGCGTGCCCAGGCGCTGGCGATCGCCGTCTACGAGCTGCTCGGCTGCTACGGCTTCGCGCGCGTGGACCTGATGTTCGAGGACGCCACCGACGAGCTGTTCGTGCTGGAGGCCAACGCGATTCCGGGCCTGACCGAGACGAGCCTCCTGCCGCAGGCGGCCGATGCGGCGGGGATCGGCTTCGACGAGCTGACCGGACGGATCGTGGAGCTGGCCTTCCAGCGCAGCTCGCGCGCGCCGGCCTGAGGGGTCCCGAGGCCGCCCGCGCTCGACCGGGGCCTGCGCCTCGACGCATGCCGGTCAGGCTGGGCGCGCGCTACCCGGTGAAGGACGGCTGGCGCCGCCCGGGCCCTCGCAACGTCTCGCCATCGCCGCGGGTGGCCGGGGGGGACTGAGCCGCGCACGCCGGAAGCGACCGGCCGAGTGCCGGTCCCTCTCCGTTGACAAGGAGGGCCGTGGTGGTCAGGCCCACCCGCTTGTTCCGCTCGGCGCCGGCCAGCCGTAGGCGGAACGGGGCGCGCCTGTCCACGACGGTACGCCCGTCCGTCTGGAAGCGAACGCCGCGCAGGTGCTGCGGCTCCGGGCTGAAGCTTGCGCTCAGCGTGCAACCGCGACGCGCGATCCGCAGCGCCGGCGTGACGCTAGCGTCGGTGGCGATGCGGCACACCTGGGCGCGATGGTCCATGCCGCCCCCACCGTCGATGCGCTCCACGGTGCACCGGCCGCTCACCCCGCCCGCGGCCAGCACGAGGTCGATCGTGCGCGCGCCCACCGGGTTGGCCGGCTCGGGGTCGCGCACCTCGCCCGTGGGGTCGAGCTGGCTGGGCGCAAGCGGGAAGAAGCTGAGCTCCTGCGTGGACGCGTAGGCGTAGCGGTTCGCAACGTTGGCGTTCCAGTACTGGACGCTCACGTCGCCCCCCCGGAAGGGATCGAGGTTCCAGTCGCCCATCACGAGCGTGGGCACCCCGGCGGGCACCGCGCGCTCGAACAGGTCCTGGACCTGGTCCCGCCGGCACTCGGCGTCCTGGGAATCGGGATGACCGACCGTCACGCTCACCGGCCAGCCCGCCAGCCGGACGACCGCCGAGTTGAGGGTGAAGCCACGGTCCTCGCAGGCGGGGAGCACGGGGCGCGTGGCCAGGCCACCCGCCAGCCCGAGGACTCCCTTCTTCACCGCCAGGCACTCCCAGCCGAAGCGGGTGTCACAGGCCACCTGGTACCCAGGGCCGAGGAGGCGCGTGGCCTGCAGGCCGGTGGCGCGGGGCGCCGAGCACAGGTTGGCCGGGTTGGGCGAGGGCGCTTCAGCGCAGAGGTCGCGGGGATCCACGGGCAGGATCTCCTCGAAGGCGACGATGTCGGGTGACAGCGCGCGCAACGCGGTGGTCGCGCGCTGCTCCACCGGGCGCAGGCACAGCTTGAACACCTGGTCGTTGCAGTTCAGGTTCACGTTGCCGACGTTGGCCTGCACCACGACGAGCTCGCGGGCCTCGGCCACCGTCGCGGGGGCGGCGATGGCGAGGACGCAGAGGATGAGCGTCTTCCGCACGGCCCGCATGCGAGCCGACGGTACCAGCGGGCTGGGGCTCCGGGGCCCAGCGGCCTGGCCGGCCGCCGGGCCTAGCTGTTTCCCCCCGCGAAGTCCTCCGGCGAGACCTCGTCGAGGAAGGCCTTGAACTTGTCGACGACCTCCTCCTGGTCCTCGACCTCGTGCTCGAACTCGATGGCGGACTCGGCGATCACGTCCTCGGCGGCGAAGATCGGCGCGCTCGTGCGCACGGCGAGGGCAAGGGCGTCGGAGGGGCGGGAGTCGATCTCCACGTCCTTGCCGCCGAGGCGCAGGGTGATGGAGGCGTAGAAGGTGTTCTCCCGCAGCTCGGTCACCGACACGCGTGTGCAGGCGATCTCCAGCTCGGTGAGCATCTCGTTGATCAGGTCGTGGGTCATCGGGCGTGGGGTGTTCGCGCCCTGCAGCTTCATGAGGATGGCCGCGGCCTCCGGATGGCCGATCCAGATAGGCAGGAACTTGTTGCCGTCGCGAGTCTTCAGGAGCACGATCGGCTGCTTGCCGACCATGTCGAAGCTCACGCCGTAGATCACCATCTCCTGCATGGGACTGGGGCTCTCCAGGGGGTCGGACTCCGGAACCTCAGTCTAGTGCCGACGCGGGTGCGGTCCGCGCCCGCCCGGCCCTATGCCTCGACCAGCCCGCGCCGGATGGCGTAGCGCACGAGCTCGACCCGGTCGCGCATTCCGAGCTTGTGCAGCAGGTTGGCCCGGTGGGACTCGACCGTCTTCTCCGACACGTGCAGCACGTCGGCGATCTGGCGGTTGGTGTGGGCCTCGGCGATCAGCTTCACGACCTCGAGCTCCCGGGGCGTCAGCTCCTCCTGGGGCCGGTCGAGGCCGCCCTCCGCCCATTCCCTGAGCACCTCGGCCTGATTGGCGGGGGAGACGAAGGCGTCGCCGCGCATGGCCGCCCGGACCGCGTCGATCAGGTCGGTGTCGGCGGCGCGCTTGAGCACGTAGCCGGCCGCGCCGGCATTGAGTGCCTCGAAGGAGTAGCGCTCGTCGTCGTGCATGGACAGCATCAACACCACCGTGCTCGGCGACTGGGCCTTGATCTCCCGCGCGGCCTGCAAGCCCGTCATGCGGGGCATCGACACGTCGAGGATGGCCACGTCGGGCCGCTCCGACAGGGTCATCTCGACGGCTTCCACCCCGTCCTCCGCCTCGGCCACCACCTGCATGCCGTCCTGACGGTCGATGAGCATGCGGATGCCCGAGCGCACGATGCCGTGATCGTCGGCCACGAGGATGCGCATCATGGCTGCTGGGGGATCTCCAGCGTGATCGTCGTGCCGTCGCCGGGCACGGAGTCGATGCGCAGCTCCCCGCCCACGAGCTTCGCGCGCTCGGCCATGCCGTCCAGGCCGAGCCGGCTGCGCGCGGCGGTGGAGTCGAACCCGCGGCCGTCATCGTCCACCCGCAGCGTGACGGTGCCGTCGGGTGCGGTCAGGTTGACGGCCACGTGCCGGGCCCCAGAATGCTGGGCCGCGTTGGACAGAGCCTCCTGCACCACGCGGTAGAGGACGATCTCCTGGTCGTCGGTGAGCGTCGACGATGCACCGTTGGTGTGGAGAACCGTCTCGATGCCGGTCTGGTTGCCGAAGCGGCGTACCTGGCCGTCCAGCGCGGGCAACAGCCCGTGGTCATCGAGGGCCGAGGGTCGGAGTTGGCGGGCCAGCGAGAGCAGCTCCTCCATCGCCTGGTTCACGAGCCACTTGAGCCCCTTCAGCTCGGTCGCGAGCTCCGGAGGCGAGCCCTGGCTGAGCGCCTCGAGGCGCAGGAGGATGGCGGTGAGCGCCTGGTTGACCTCATCGTGCAGGTCGCGCGCCACCCGCTTGCGCTCCTCCTCCTGGGCGCGGAGGACGAGCCGTCCGCTGCGCCGCTGCTCACCCTCGATCCGCTCGAGCAGGCGCTGGAAGGAGTACGCCAGGCGATCGATCTCCTCGACGCGGTTGTGCTCGGGGGCCTCGAAGGCCGCGGGCTGCGCCGGATCGATGGCCTCGACGCGCTCGATCAGCCGCTCGAGCGGCGAGAAACGTCGCTGCAGCATCACCATGTTCACGAGCAGCGTGAGCATGATGGCCATCGCCAGGACCAGGAACTGCCAGCGCTGGCTCTGAATGTTCAGGTCGAGCCCCGCGGCCACGCTGGCCGCGAACAGCGTGGCGGTCACGAGCAGGACGTTGACGCCCAGGATCTGGGCGATTAGGGAGTTGCGCCGCTTCATGAAGATGGGGTCCACACCCCATATCGGCAACTCCCGCGCGCACCGATAATCGATGAGAGAGCACGGGCGCCCTGAGCCAGCGCCTACATCCGACAGCAGTCTCCTTGGGTCATGATCGGGGCGTCCAGCCGGCGCCCCGATCTGCGTTGTGGGTGCCTCTCAGTGCGAAGTCTTGGTCCGTGCCTGCCGGTCGAGGGCGCGCAGCAGCGCCTCCACCACCGCGCCATCGAACTGGGTGCCGACGCCCTCGAGCAGGCGCTCCCGCGCCGCCGCCGCCGACAGCTTCGGGCGGTACGGGCGGTCGGCGGTCATGGCCTCGTAGGCGTCGGCCACCGCGAGGATGCGTGCCTGGAGCGGAATGTCCTCGCCGCTCAGGCCGTCCGGGTACCCGGTGCCGTCGGGGCGCTCGTGGTGGCTGCGGATCCACGTGCTTATGTCCTCGACCGTGGCGCTCTCGAGCATGCGGGCGCCCACCTCGGGGTGCTTCCTGACCTCCGCCCAGTCGGCAGCCTCGAGCGGGCCGGACTGGGCGAACACGGAGTCCGAGACGCCGATCGTGCCGATGTCGTGCAGCACGCCACCGATCCGCACGCGGTCGACCGCCTCGTCGGGGAGCTCCAGCTCGCGCGCCGCCATCTCGGCGTAATCCCCGACGCGCTGCGAATGCTCCGTGGTGCCCGACTCGCGGATGTCGAGGGCCTCGGCCAGGGCGAGCACCGTCGCCAGGTAGGCCTCCCGCTGGGCCAGGCGCCGGCTGGCGGCCGTCGCGAGGGCGGAGGCTATCTCGGGGTTGTGGATCACCGAGCGGTCGCGGCCGAGCTCCTTGGCGGCGTACAGCGCCTGGTCCCCGGAGATCAGCAGGGCCTCGGCGGTGGCACCGTGCTTGGGGAAGGTGGCCACTCCGAAGCTGATCGTCATCCCGGCCTCGTGCTCGGAGAAGGCCTGGCGCACCTTGAGGCGCAGCCGCTCGGCCAGGATGTAGGCGTCGTGCTCCCCGGCCTCGGGCACGATCACGGCGAACTCCTCGCCGCCGATGCGCGCGGCGATGTCGATCTTGCGCTTGTGGGTGCGCAGCGTCTTGCTCACGGTCTGCAGCGCCTCGTCTCCCTCCTTGTGGCCGAAGCGGTCGTTCAGGGACTTGAAGCGGTCGAGGTCCCCCACGAGCAGGCTCATGGGCCGGCCGGCGCGCTGTGCGCGTTCGAGCTCGGCCTCGAACAGCTCCTCGAATCCGCGGCGGTTGTACAGGTTGGTGAGCACGTCGGTGCGCGCGGCGTCGCGCAGCTGCACGATCAGCCGCTCGACGCGCTCGCGCAGGGCTCCGACCATGGCCCCCGCGGCAACGAGCGTGCCGATGATGGTCAGCCAGCGGGCCAGCGGATTGCCGGGAACGTCCTGCACAGCCAGCACGAGGCCGTACGCGAGGCCGATGAAGGCGATCTGACACACGGCCGCCACACGTGAGAAGAAGTAGGAGGCGTAGAGCGCGGACAACACGTACAGCGCCACGTACGCGCTCGCGATCTCACCCGAGAAGTAGATGGCCGCGCTGATGAGCGCCGTGCCGGAGGCCAGGATGAGCTGGTAGACCCACAGACCCATCCGATCCGGGGCACAGAAGAGGAAGAGGGTGAGCAACGCGGTCGCGGCCACCGACGCCCACTCGAGCGGCCCGATCTGGCCGAACTGCGAGACGTCATCGGCCGAGGGCAGGGCCAGCGCCACGAACGCGAGCGCGCCGCCGGCGGCGAACAGGTAGCCCAACGCGCGGGCCATGATGGCCCGGTCGTCGGGAGCTTTTACTGAGAGGGCCGGGTCGTCGGTTCGCGACCCAGACCTCCCGTCGGGCAGGGCCATATTGGGGCGTTTATCGTCAGATGGCGGGGGTGGCGGTACCCATCATTCGTCCAGGGACGCTATTTGATCGCGGCGCGCACGCGGCGGCGGGCGGTGGCCCGTTGCAGGTACTTGTCTCCGGGATAGCGGATGGTTAGCGTCCCCGCGTCCCCGCGTCCCATCGCCGGAGGCGAGGCGGCAGACGCAGGCGTGCCGTCAGGTTTCCTTGCTGTAGGCGCCTCTCCTCGCCGGCCATCGCCTCGAGATCGAGTTGGACCGTCGCATCGTTGTCCCAGCGCACCGTCTCGACCCTTCGGTACAGGCCGGTCGCGCCGTCCTCGATGAGGATCTCCTCCCCGGCGGCCGGGACACGCGCGTAGTTGTGCTTGACCGTCTTGGAGAAGATCGACTCCGGCTCGGCGGCAGGGTCTTCGTCTTCTTCCTGGTTCCAGGGGAGAGTGAGGATCAGCTCCACGGCTACTGCCCGACTCGCTGCACTCGCTCGACGAGGGCGTCGCAGCAGCCTTCGATGGCGAAACTCGCGCCCTCGCGCGTCCGCTCCATCGTCACCGTCGGACGCTTGCCGTGCTTGGGACACGTGACCCGCTCCATCTTCTTCTGGACCTCGGCGAGGGCACCGGCGGTCGCCTCGTCGGCCAAGTCCTTGAAGAAGCGGTCACGACTGACCTTGCGGTCTCCTATGCGGTACTCGAGCATCAATGCACCTCCACATCGAAGGGTAGCGCCGGCGCCAGCGCACGTCCCATGTGGCCTTGCGCTTAGTCCCCAGGGCCGGATCACGGCAAAACCCGATCCACCGCGGAGGTCCGCCTTATCGTCAAGGGGATGTCCCCGGAACACCCGAAAAGCTCGACCTCCCGCCACATCCCTGAGCCCGAGAAGCGGCTGCTCTGGGTCCGGGCAGGCGGACGCTGTGAGCTGTGCAATGAGTACCTGCTGGAAGATCCCTCAACGCTTGAGCCCCTAAACCTGGCTGAGCTGGCCCACAACGTCGGCCACAAGAAGGCCGCGCGCTCGCCGCGCGGCCTCGCTCCGCTCGAGACCGCGGACCGAAACCGGGCAGACAACCTCCTTCTCCTGTGCGGCGGCGACCACCGTTCCATTGACTCGAAGCTCAACAGCGGAGCCTTCACTGTCGAGTACTTGCAGGCTCAGAAGACGAGACACGAGGCTCGCATCCGCTACGTCACCGGCCTCCGGGAGGACGCGGAGACCGTCGTGCTCCGGGTCATCGGCGATATCCGCAGCGCACCTGTGGAGCTGTCCGAGCAGATCGCCGCCCGGGCCGTCTTGGACACGGACCGGCGTTACCCCCGCTTCGGCTGGGGATACGGCGGCGCGGACTTCGAGGTGGATCTGCGTGACCTTCCTTCCGAGAAGCCCGACCTCTACTGGGAGGCTGGCCAACAGAGGATCCGCGAGCAGCTCGGGACCAGGCTCCGCGAGGCCGTTGCCCGCGGGCAGGTGCGGCATCTCTCGGTGTTCTGTCTTGCTCGCATGCCGTTGCTCGCGTGTGTCGGTGAGCACCTCGACGACAAGGTGCCGGTGAAGCTATTTCAGAAGCAGCGGGGCGGGGGCGAGGGATGGGGCTGGGACGGCGCTGCGGAGCCCGTGACTTTTTCTTTTCAGTGTGTTCAAGAGGGCGCGCCAGACCGTGTAGCAGTGATCGTCGCCCTTAGCGCCGCTCTGTCCGTCGAGGATCTGCCGCCCGAGTTCGCGGATGCGACGGTGTGGTTGATCACGCCGCGCGAGGAGGCTCCGAGCCGCGACATCTTGGTTGCCCGTGCATCGCTCGACAACTTTGCTCGCACCTACCATGACTGCGTCGGTGCGATCGAGGCCGGACGTCCAAAGCCGGAGACTATCGCCCTCTTCCCGGCCGTCCCGGCGGCCGCCGCTGTCACGCTCGGGCGGGGACTCATGAGGCAAGCGCAGCCGGTAGTGCGCATCTACGACCGCGCTGAGTCCGACGGGTCGTTCGAGTTCGCCCTGGAGATCAACGCATGAAGCTCCTCAAGTACTTCGACTCCTTCTTGGAGAACACGGTCAATCTCAACCAGGCTCGGATGGAGCTTCTGGATACCAGGACGACCGCGATCACGAACTTCCTCAAGATGGATGAGGTCTTCGCGTCGATCCTGACCACGACATACCCACAGGGCAGCTATGCCCAGAGGACGATTATCCGTCCGCGCAACAACGGCACCTTCGACGCGGACTTGCTGCTGCACCTGGACCCGATCCCCAAGTGGGATGCCTGCGAATACGTCGGCAAGCTCTACACCGCTCTGGGTCGCAGTCCGATCTACAGCGAGATGCGGCACCGCCGAACGCGCTCCGTCTATATCGACTATGCGGATGAGTTCCATGTCGATCTCGTCCCCTATGTCGAGGACAACGACCGCGGCTACATCACGAACCGCAAGACCGATAGCTTCGAGCTAACTGATCCGAAGGGTTTCACCGGCTGGCTCAAGGATCAAAACCGCATCACGAACGGCCACCTGATCAAGGTCATCCGGCTGCTGAAGTACGTCCGCGATACGACGTGGGGCCTCAACGTCAAGTCCGTGATTCTCACGACGCTCGTGGGCGAGCGGGTTAGTGGGACCGCCCCGGTTGTCGATCCTGGCTGTTATGCCGACGTACCGACCACATTGAGGAAGGTCGTCGGCGATCTCGACGACTACCTCCAGCAGAACTACTGGATGCCCGGAATCATTGACCCGGGTGGCACCGGGGACCAGTTCGATCAGCGTTGGGACCAGGAGGGTTACGCGAGCTTCCGAGAGAAAATCAACGTGCTCAGGTCGAAGATCGACGAGGCCACAGCCGCCTCAGACGTTGCTGGGAGCGTGGCGGCTTGGCAAGGAATTTTCGGTACCACCTTCAAGGCGCCGCCAGCGCCGAATTCGACCGCAGGCCGAGGCGCTCTGGTTGTAGTCGGGGGCAGAACACTCCCGGTCACGGAGCGATTCCTCGACCGCGACTTCGGCATTCCCTTCGTACAGAGCCGCCACAAGTTGCGCATGGTTGGCCGCGTTACGGCGAAGCGGGGGTTTCGCCACGGCCCACTTGCCACTCTTGGCCACTCCGTCGAGCGGGGTCGAGACCTGGTCTTCGAGGTGGCTGCATGCGACGTGCCGCGTCCCTACGACATCTACTGGAAGGTCCGCAACAACGGCCACGCGGCGCAGGAGGCGGGAGGGCTGCGGGGAGAGATCCGAAAGGGCGGGGCAAGCCGCAGTGAGAAGACCTCATATCGAGGCTCGCACTGGGTCGAGTGCTACATCGTCAGGGGCGGCGAATGTGTTGCTCGGGCGCGCCAGACCGTCGATATCTCCTAGCCGATCAGCCCTCTGGAGCGGTTACTTCCGGCATCCCCGAGTGGCTGCCAGTGGCGGCCCCGAGTACTGAGCCTTTCCCTCAACGATGCGGCTGGCGGCGCGCCAGCTATCGACAGCGTGTCGCCGCGATTCGTCCTTCGAGGATGTAGCTTCGCTGTCGATGACCCCCGGACCGAACCCACCTGCTCCAGAGATATCGTCGTCTGTCGAACGCCTCGCCCGACGAATCGCCTTCGACAGCACCGCGGCCCGAGCACCTAGTGCATCAGAGTCAAGGGCGTCTCGCGGTGAGCTTCCTCTCGCCCCAACAGCCCGCTCTCTACGGAAAATCGCGAAGGCCGCAGAGGACGAGACCGGGCTGCGCCTCCTCGGAGGCGCAATGAAGAAGGGGGCTACGCTGATTGAACTGGGGACCGTTGTCATCGCTTCACGGCGCTGGGCGGAGTACCGGATGCTCCAGTCGCAGCACCCGACGGTGCGCAGACTGGCCAAATACCGCGGAAGGCAATCTCGCTCCGTTTCGCTCGGCGCTTCAGGAGACTCGACAACGTCGAAGCCCTAGAGCGCGCGTCGTTTTCTCGTACGCGAAGCCCCGCTAACGACGAGGATGAAGCGAGACACGTAAGGACTGTCGGCAGCACCCCAAAGCTGACCGCTGCGCTGACGACGGCAATAACCGGCAAGGCTGACACCAGCAGGATCAACAGATACTCCAACACCGCGGCTCCCGCATTGCTCCCCATCGAGCCATGATGAATGCTCTGATTTGAATGCGACCGTCTTCTCGCTTAGCGCTGAGGGATTAAGCCGTTGGACCATTGGGCCAGGTGCAATGACTCAGCCAGCGGCTACAACCGCACCTCCCCGATCGGCACATCCGGCCACCAGCGGTACATGACCCGCGCCTGCTCCATGATCCGGTCGGTCACGTAATCGATCGAGCCACGACCGCCACCGCCACCGGCACCATTGACCATGGCCCGGAAGTCGTTCTGGCGCAAGACCCGCTTGACCTGGCGGCGGATATTGGCCTCGGCCGCCTCATGATCGGTCCAATCGACACTGAGGTCGTCGCGAAGCTGTTTGACGACTTCGCGGGCGATCTCGGCCAACTTCTCGTCGGCCTTCCACGCTCCTTCCCCCCCTTCCCCGGCGTCGTCGCCGGCGAGTGCGTCGTAGAAGGCGACCTCCTCACTCGAGAGGCCGAGCGCCTCGTGACGCTTGCGCGCCTCGCGCATCTTCTTGGCCAGTGAGACCAGCGCCTGGACGATCTCGGCGCTCGAGAGCTGCCGGTTGGCGTAGCGCTCGAGCAGCGAGGCCAGGCTGTCGGAAAAGAGCTTGGCCTGGAGGTTGTTCTGCGAGCGGCGGAGCTTGATCTCGTCATTGAGCAACTTGCGCAGCAAGGCCACTTGGAGTTCGGCTTGCGGGACTCGCTCGGTCAGGTCGTCGAGAAACTCGTCGGAGAGAACCGACAGCTCAGGACGCTCTTCTCCGGTCAGAGCAAGAACGTCGATGACCTCCCCGGCTGACAGTCCCTCGGAGAAGAACTGCTTCACGGCGTGCTTGGCGGCCTGGCTCGCTTCGCCCTGCTTCGGCGACAGCTTGCGAACGGCCGCGGCGATGTCGGCGTAGATCGCGGCGTCCTCGCGCATCGTGATAGCGACGTGATTGGTCGCGGCCAGCGCATAGAGCTTGGCGAAGAGCCCCTGCTCGGTCAGGTATCGCGTCGTCGTCTCGTCGTCGGCGAGGATCCGGGCCACGGCGTTAGCCAGGATCGTCGCCTGCTCACCGGCGCTCTTGTCCTTGCGGTCCTCGAGGCCGAGTCCGTGGAAGAAGTCGCGGACGACTTCGTACTCCTCAGCCAGTTTCCTGACGACCTCCTCGAGCGAGACCGTGGCCTCCTCGACGTCCTCGGAGGCGTAGGCCGGCAGCGCATCGCGCAGGTCGTCACCGATGCCGATGTAATCGACGATGAGGCCACCCGGCTTGTCGCGGAAGACGCGATTGACCCGCGCGATCGCTTGCAACAGGCCGTGGTCTCGCATCGGCTTGTCGATGTAAAGCGTGTGAAGCGCCGGCACATCGAATCCGGTCAGCCACATATCGCGCACGACGACCAGCTTGAGCGGATGGTCGGGGTCTTTGAAGTTGTCGGCGACCTGCTTGAGCTCCGCCTTGGACTTGCGGTACTTGGAGATCTCGGGCGGATCGGTCGCCGACGCACTCATGACGCACTCGACGGCCTCGTCTCCGAAGTGGGCTTTCAGGGCCTCAGTCATCTCGGCGCAGATGCGCCGACTCATGCCGACGACGAGTCCCTTGCCCTCGTTGGCCTTCTGCCGCTCGGTGAAGTGCTTGGCGATGTCGTCGGTGACCGCCTTGATCCGGGCGTCGGCGCCCACAACACGCTCGAGCTTCGACCAGCCTGTGACGAGCTTGGTCGCAGCCTCTTCCTCCTCCCCCTCGAGCACGGCCTCGACGGTCTCGAGGAGATTCTCCCCCTCGTCGCCGATCTCGATCGGGACGCGACGAGACTCGTAGTAGATCGGCACCGTCGCCCCGTCATCGACGGCACGCGTGATCGAGTAGATCGAGATGTAGTCACCGAAGGTCAGGCGCGAAGAGCGATCACCCTTTTCGATCGGCGTGCCAGAGAAACCGATCTTGACCGCGTTCGGCAAGGCCGCACTCATATTCTGAGCCAGGTCGCCGTACTGCGATCGTTGGATCTCATCGGCGAGGACGACGACGTTCGAGCGTTCCGACAGGATCGGCATCTCGGCTTCGGGTGCCTGGAACTTCTGAATCGTCGTATGAACGATCCCGCCGGCTGGCGTATTGAGCTTGTCACGCAGGTCTTCGATCGACTCGGCTTGGCGCACGGCCGGGGCCAGCGCCGGGATGCCGGCGAAGGTGCCGAGGAGCTGTTCGTCGAGATCGTTGCGGTCGGTCAGGGCCACGATCGTCGGATTCTCGAAGCGTGGATCGCGGCGGACCTTGAGCGTGAAGAAGGCCATCGTCAGGCTCTTGCCCGAGCCCTGGGTGTGCCAGACCACTCCGGCGCGGCCGTCGGTCGTGCGAGCCGCGTAGGCCGCCTCGACTGCTCGATTGACGGCATCGACCTGGTGGTACTTGGCCATCGTCTTCCAGCTCTTCGCCCCGTCGCTTTGGAAGATGACGAAGTTCTCGATCAGATCGAGAAAGCGCTTCGGCTCGAAGACGCCGCGCAGCTGGATCTCGAGCTGTGAGCGGCCTTCGTCCTCTTTGGGGTCCATCGACTTCCACTCGGCAAAGTGCTCAGGTGGCGTCGAGATCGTTCCGACACGAGCCTGGAGAAGATCGGAGACATCGATCACCTCGATGTAGCGGTAGAGCTCCGGGATCGTGTCGCGGTAGTGCGCGACCTGATTACAGGCAGCCTCGGGTGTTGCCGCCTCATCGACCGGATTCTTCAGCTCCTCCTGTCCAAGCGGCAGACCATTGATGTAGAAGAGGACATCGGGCCGGCGGTTCTTCTGTCCCTGGATGATCGTGAATTGATTGACCGCCCAGTACTCGTTCTTCGCCGGATCGCGGAAATCGACGAGCCAGGCGCGCTTCGATCGCTCAACGCCGTGAGCGTCGGTCCAGGTGACCGGAACTCCGTTGATCAGCAGCTCGTGAAAGGCCTGGTGGTCACGGACCACATCCGACGGGAAGTCGGTTCGTCGCACGTCGTCGATGACCCGTTCGATCGCCTCCGCCGGTAGCTCCGGATTGATCCGGCCGATGGCATCGCGCAGGCGCCCGACGAGGCTGACCTCGCCGTAGTCGTCGCGCTCGGCGCCAGGCTGGCCGGGCGCAATGTCAGGTCCATGAACGACGGTCCAGCCGAGCTCTTCGACCCACTCCAGTGTCGGTTGCTCGGCGTACTTGTCCTCTTTGGAGTGGCCGGGCATCGGACAACCGTAGGCCTGGTCGCCTCAGGCGGCTTGCTTCTCGGGGTCTGAGTCAAGAGGCACCCGGATCTTGCCCGAGACGAGCTTGGGGAGAAGGGCATCGCGGATATCAGACAGAACGGCACACTCCGCTCGCGCCGCGGCCCGCTTTCTCATTAACGGCCTCGCGAGCTCGTCGAACTCTTTACAGGCAGCGAGCGGTGGGATGACCGCCGGCCGCGCCAAGGCCGCATCTCTATTCAGGCCAGGCACGGCGGAGTCACCGCCGGCACCGGGTAGGGAAGCCCCCAGTAGTGCCCCATAGACCCAAGTCATTGGGAAGCCATTATTCGGGGCCACATAAAACGTCGTGTCGATAGGCCACGCGTCGTCATCGATCCAGAGCACGCTCCCCGCTACACCCTTGCGCCCAACTACCACCACTGGTCCTTGGACAAACACCTCGTCATGTCGGCCAACCTCGCCCGAAGAACCAACGACGGCTACAGGCCCACCAGCTCGACTCTCAGCCTTCAACGCCTTCCCATAGCGCAACTCGCAGATGTCGCCTACATCTCCCCACTCGCCCACCTTGGGTGCAGCACCGGTGGTGTGTGCGCCTTGCCATCCACGACCAAAGCGACCAGAGAACTCTGTTAGGGCTAGCTCATGGCAGAGGTCCTCGATCGCGCGATTGCTCTCAATCTTGTCGTCGAGCGCACCGAGGACCGAAGCGATCGCGCGCTGCTCCTCGATCGAAGGCAGAGCTACGTGAAAGGCCTTTGCCTCGGGGAAGTAGATCGTCTGATGGGTCGTACCGTGCGCGTAGCGCAACAGGGCTCCTCGCTCAGCCACGAGCACGTACTTGAGAAATCGCCAGTCGAGACGATCGGAGCAGACCCAATTCACGAAGTCTTGACTCGTGGCCATCGACTGTCCCATGACGACGACATAGCCCACCGACGCCGTGCGTGAGAGGCAGACCGTGTGCTCAGGCAGCATCCGCGCGGAAGAGTTCGCAATACCTAGATCGCTCACATGTTGGAGGGTGTCCGGAATCACGCGACCGTGGTTCTGCGTGGCGTCCTTGATGCCAATCCATGGCACACCGCCATCCCAGTAATCAGGCTCCTTGCGACTGGGCGTATGGCCAGACTCCAGCCGCGCGACGTCCGTCAGTTTGGTCCATCGCCAGTCCTCCGGCAACGGCAGCTCGGGATCTCCAATCGATAGGGCGTACCTTCCAGGGACGACGGCAGTCGTCGCGTCACGCCCTCCTGTCCGAGTGCTAGTCGCCATACCCCACCCGCTCTAACGCCTTCCTGACCTCGCCAGCCAGCCGCTCGTTCTCGTTCATCTCGGTTTCGAGCGTCTCCACCAGTTCCGCCATCCGCTCCTCGAAGGCGACCTCGTCCTCTTCCTCCTCAGGCGCGCCCACGTAACGCCCGGGTGAGAGGGTGAAACCCTGCTGTTCGATCTGCCTGAGATCTACTGAGGCGCAGAAGCCAGGCTCGTCGTTGTAGTCGCCCGCGCCATCCTGGCCGCGCCAGGCGGAGTAGGTCCTCACCAGCTTCTCGATCTCCGCATCGGTCAGCTCGATCTGCGTTCGGCTGATCTTCTCGCCCATCTGGCGGGCATCGAGGAAGAGCGTCTCGCCACGCCGATCGCGCTCGCCCTCAGAGGTCTTACTGCGATCGAGAAACCAGAGGCAGACGGGGATCCCTGTCGTATAGAACAGCTGCGCGGGCAGGGCGACGATGCAATCGACGAGGTCGTCGCGGATCAATCCCTCCCGGATCCCTCCCTCACCAGACGCGGTCGATGTCAGCGAACCGTTGGCGAGGACGAAGCCGGCGCGGCCGTCCGGGGCGAGGTGATGGACGAAGTGCTGGATCCAGGCGTAGTTGGCGTTGCTGTCGGGCGGCATGCCGTACTTCCAGCGCACGTCGTCTTGGACCTGATCAGCACCCCAGCGCTTGGCGTTGAAGGGTGGGTTAGCCAGGACGAAGTCGGCTTTCAGCGACGGGTGCTGGTCGTCGGTGAGGCTGCTTGCCCCGCCAGCTATGTGGCCGCTGAGTCCGTGGATGGCCAGGTTCATCCGTCCGATCCGCCACGTGGCCTGATTGAGCTCTTGGCCGTAGATCGAGATCTCCTGCTTGCGGCCCCCGTGCGCCTCGACGAAGGCGCCGGACTGCGTGAAGAGGCCACACGAGCCGCAGGCCGGATCGAAGACGCGTCCTTCATACGGCTGCAACATCTCCACGAGAAGTCGAGTCACAGGCGCGGGCGTGTAGAACTCGCCACCGCGATGCCCTTCGCTCTTGGCAAAGGTCTTGATGAAGTACTCGTAGGTGCGCCCGAGGATGTCGCGGGCCTTCTGCTCATCGTCGCCGAAGCCGATACGCCCGATCGTCGAAACGAGCTCGCCGAGCTTCTCTGGAGGCAGCGGCGCGCGGGCGTAGATACGCGGCAGGACGCCACGGAGCTGCTCACGGTTATCGCTCTCGATCGCCTCGAGCGCGTCATCTAGCTTGCGACCGATCTCAGGCGTCGAGGCGGCAGCGAGCACACGCTCCCAACGAGCCTCTTCCGGAACCCAGAAGACGTACTCGCCTATGTACTCGTCGCGGTCCTCGAGGATCTCCTGGCGCTCCTCATCATCCTCGGTGAAGAGGGGCGATCCGGCCTTGTGCGTCTCCTCCTCGAGGGCCTTGCGCCGGCGCTCGAACGAGTCGGAGATGTACTTGAGGAAGATCAGGCCGAGGACCAAGTGTTTGTACTCGGCACTTTCGACGCTGCCGCGCAGATTGTCGGCGGCCTCGAACAGCTCACTCTCGAACGACAACTCGGGTCCTTGCTTCGGGGTCTTCGCCATTACACCCGAAGCTAGGACCGCGGCGACGGGCGACCCCGGGTTTAGCGGTGTCGGGTAACTGGCGGCTCCGGTGTAGGCCTCGAAGCGAGACACCCAAGCCGGTCCTTTAGCCGCGAGCTAGTCTCCGTCAGAGAGCGGCTGCCAGTGGCGTCCCCCGGAGTACTGGGCTTTGCCACTCACGATCCGGCTCGCCGCGCGAGGTTGTCCCGTAGCTCGTAGAACTTGAAAGACGGCGGTCCCTCCCGCCCCGTCCGCTCTCGCTGAGAGCGTCAGGGCGATCCGCCAAAGATCTAAGGAGGAACCACCGTGAAGAACGTACCGGTCGCCGAGGTCGCGACCACCAACGACAGCGCCCTGCCCGTTCGCGTGCAGGAGGCGCTCGGCGAGCTCGCCGGCGCCGCCCAGGAAGGGCTCATGGCGCTGTCGGTCGGCGTCGGGCTCGGAGTGCTCAGCGAGCTGATGGAGGAGGAGCTCTCGACGAGGTGGTGGGGGCCAAGGGGCGCCACGTCCCCGATCGGGGCGCCGTGCGCCACGGCCACGAGGCCGAGGTCGCGCTCTCTACCTACGCCCACTTCGCAGACCGCGACCCGCTCACGAAGGTGGTGCGGCGCTATCCAGGACGCCGTCGGGCTCGATCGGGTCGCCCCCGTAGACGTCGCCGCGACCGCCGACGGCGCAGTGGCGTTCAATCCGACTGAGTGGTACGCCTTCAGCGACCATAGCCCGATTGTCGCCACCTTCGAGGACTGAGAGCCCGAGCATGAACGACGAAGAGCAGGTCCCTCAAGCAAGAACCCCAGCGGCACCGGCGGACGCTGGAGAAACTCCAGTTGAGAAGCTCAAGGCCCTGGGAGTTCGCGGAATCCTCTGCCAACTTGCCCGGGATGGCCAGATCATCGACGTGCGTTGCGAGATGCCCCAGTGCTACAGCTTCCGGGGTCGTAGGTACTTCCAGGAGAGATCGACGCGTTCCGATTGGCAGCCGACGGCCGACCACTATCCGAGACTCAAGATGCACGGAGGTGAGCTCACCCGCGACAACGTCCGGCTCGCGCATCGGCTCTGCAACCAACGTGACTACGTATGGCGGATGAAGATCAACGCGATGCTCGGGAAGCGGATGTCGCTGGAGAAGATCGCCGAGAAGCTGAACGTGGAGAAGGTTCCAACGATTCAGGGCACGAACAGATGGACAGCTGCATCTGTTCGGAAGGCATTCGTTTCCTAGAAGCGCCTTGGAGGGCGATGAATAAATCGCCTCAGAAGCCAACAATGCCTTCACCGACCTCGAACGACAGTTGGCCAGTCCGGAGGGCGACACGAAGACGTCGTCGCCCTCGCGCCGAGTGCCTCATCGACGGGCTCCGGGGCGGCCGGCGACGCGCCGGTCGTGACCTCCCTGCGAACTCCGGGTGGGCGATCCAGGACTCGAACCTGGGACCTCTTCCTTATCAGAGAAGCGCGGTAGGCGCGCAGGGACACGGACGGACGCGTGTCGAGTCTAGGAGCGGCTTGAGCGCGCGGCGGTGTCCGGCTGTGACCCGCCGCAGCCACACCCGGTGTGTCTGGCGAGTGTCTGCGCACTTCCCATCGGTTTCCGGCCAAGCGTCCGGCGAGGAAGACTCACGACGGCTGCTCCGCGACAAAGCGTTGGGCCTCCTGTAGTAGGGCGGCTAGCTCCTCCGCCAAGCTCACGACGGCGTCCGTAGCTGGGCCTGAGTCGAGCCGGGCGAGCTTGATGACGATCTGTTCCGGCCCGGGAGCCGCTGTCGGTGCCTCGGTGCTCACCACTACAGCCGCCGTGGTCGCGGTCAGGAACGCGTCGACCGACGCGTCGAGGGCCGCTGCAAGTTGCCCAGCATGACGACCGGACGGCCGGTATCTACCCGTAGTCCAGTTGGTCACCGTGTTCTTCGAGACCCCGACCTTCTCCGCCAAACCGGTGGCCGTCATCCCGCGCTCGCGGAGTAACGCACGCAGCCTCTTCGCCACGGGGTCGTCCAGATTCGGTGGGGGTGGCGAAGGCATGTGGAAGGCGTCCAAGTCGCCTTGGACTCACGAGGCGTGCTGTACAAGTTCTGTCCCGTCTAACTTGTACCTTCCATGCGTGATTCACAAGGCAGCTTGTACGAGGTTCCGTGGCCACGCCCAGCGCTGACGACTTCATCGACCGGGTCGATGCGCGTGACCGGCCAGTCGGGGTGGTACGGCGGGGGGCGGCGCTCGCGGAAGGCGCGAACTTCAGGACCTCCCACGTCTTCGTTTTCGATCAGGCGGGTCGCCTGCTCCTGCAGCAGCTAGCGCCCACGAGAGAGCGACACCCAGGTCGCTGGGGTTCCTCTGTAGCGGCCTATCTGTTCGCCGGCGAGACGTACTGGGCGGCCGCCCGGAGGAGGATGATCAGTGAACTGGGCCTTCGCGGCCGACCGAGGCTCGTCGGGAAGATCCGAATGCGAGACGAGGATTCGACTAAGTTCGTTGAGCTTTTCGAGTTCGTGAGCAACCACGCCGAGATTTGTGCACCGAGCCACATCGCCGCGCTGAAGTTCTGGACGGCTCCGGAGCTGTCCCACACGACGCGGGAAAGGCCGGACTTGTTTACGCCTACGTTCTTGCAGCTCTACTCCTTCTACGGCGACGGTCAGGCCCGCAAGGTGGCCTGACCGACGACCGGCTGTGGGAGCAGTACAAGCACTCGCTTGAGGAGTACCGCTTCCAGGTCGACCTGAACTGGCGGCGCGCGCAGTACTACTTCGTTCTCAGCGCCGCACTCTTGGCGGCTGCCGTGGGGCTTCGTGCGAATGTGCCTCTCGGCGTCGTCATGCTGCTCTGTGCGGCATCCGCGGCCGTTGCCGGGTCAGCCCTGCTCGCGAACGCGCGGGGCCACAACTACTACAGGTCGACGCGCGAGACAAAGAAGCTGCTGGAGGCGACGCTCGGCCTCGGGGATTTCGCCTTGACGCCGACGGCCGGCATGGGGGCGGACCTCACGCGCTTCGGCAAGGTGCGTCACTTCCAGTCGTTCATGCTCGGCGTCCTGATCCTCGCCGCGCTCGGGTTCGCCGGCGCTACGGCTATCGAGCGGCTTTGGAGTCCCGATCGTGTTCGCGTGGCTGTGAGCTTCTCTTTCGCCGGTGACCGGCCCGGGACAGCTGGACAACCCGTAGTCGTGAGCAGCGGCGATGACGACCACGAGATTCGAGCCCGAGGCACCCTCGATCAGCGCGCGATGACGATCGTTGAGCTAGAGCCGGGGGACTACCAGGTGTCGACGCTCGCCGGCCCCGTGTGCACGAAGCCGCTGACGGTTCGGGAGGATCCCCTTCAGACGGTGACCATCAAGTGCCCGTAGCAGCCACCGGGCTTAGGCGGAGTCACGAGCCTTGTACATGAGTGACTGCCGCTCTAAGCGCACTCTCGAGAACGAGCACGCGGAGGCGTTCATCCGCGTCGACATCTTCGGGCACCTGCGCTGCGAGGTTCGCTAGGGCAATCTCAGGCGGAGTGTCCGTGACGACCGGATGATCGTGCCACCGAACGAACCAATGTGCGCTCGCGGAACCTTCGAGATAGTCCGCCTCGGCGACTGTTTGGTCGCCGAGGACGATTCGAACGAGCGGATGCTCGGGGAAGTGCCACGAGGCGCGGAGGAGCCCGACCCCGGCCACCTCCATTTCGTGGCTGCTTGCGCTCCGCGACATAGGCGGACGAAGGTAACGCATGCACGGCGCAGGCTCATCGGGGCGACGTCCCGCGTAATCCGGCCTCTGTACGCTGGCGCGAACCAGCCCGAGGCGGCGGGGCCTCCTCAGCTGGCGCCTTCTCGGCTTTCACGCGATCACGGCCGAACCGGAGGGGGACGGAAAACCCATGCGAACACCCCTGCGCGTGGACCGTTCCGGCCCTCGACTGTTCGCTTGACGACCTCATCGCGGCAGCTCGCAAAGGTCAAGTGTCCCAACAGTGTCCGCCCACGCAGTTGGCTGCTTAGGGCCGAGAGGGGCTCCTGCGCGTCTTTGCAGGCGATTCGTGTGATGGGCGATCCAGGACTCGAACCTGGGACCTCTTCCTTATCAGAGAAGCGCTCTAACCGGCTGAGCTAATCGCCCGAAGGGCTGGCGATTCTAGCCCGTCGTCCCTCGACAGCCGAACAGCTCAGACGGCCCGCCGGCGCAGCAGGCGCTCCGCCAGGTCGAAGGCCTCCTTCGGCGTGTCGAACACCATGTCCACGCGCACGCCCGTGCGCGTGGGCCGCATGCGCACGTCGCGGCCGAGCGCCGTCGTGAGGGCATCTTCGGCCACGCCCATGGCGTCGGCCAGGTCGGGGTGGATCGACACCGAGCCACCGCGGGTCAGCGCCCCCTCGTCGGCCCGGCGCGCCTCGCGCTCGGTCTCCCGGACCGACCATCCCTGGTCCGCGGCCCGGACCGCCAGCGTGCGCCGTGCCGACTGGTCCTTGCTCATGAGCAGTGCGCGCCCGTGGCCCTCGGTGAGCTCGCCGGCCGCCACCAGCTCGAGCGCCTCGTCGGGCAGCCCCAGCAGCCGGATCAGATTGGACACCGCAACGCGGCTCTTGCCGATACGGCGGCCGAGCTCCTCCTTGGTGATGCCGAGATCGTCGACGAGCGTCGCGCAGGCCCGCGCCTCCTCCACCGGGTTCAGGTCCTCCCGTGCGACGTTCTCCATCAGGGCGAGCTCCAGGCGCTCCCCGTCCTCGGTGTAGCGGACCATCGCCGGAATGCGCTCGAGCTCGGCCATCTCCGCCGCCCGCAGCCGGCGCTCGCCGGCCACCAGCTCGTAGCGCCCCCCGGCGATCGGGCGCACCACGATCGGCTGCAGCACGCCGCGCGCCCTGATCGACTCCGACAGCGCCATCAGCGCCTCGGGGTCGAACGTGCGCCGCGGCTGCAGCGGGTTGGGGCGGATCAGCTCGAGCGCCAGCTCCCGGAAGGCGTCGACCCCCGAGTCGGTCGGCGCGAGGATGGCCGCCAGGCCGCGGCCCATCCCGCGGCCGCTCGTGCCCTCGGCGCGGGAGCTGGGGGAGAAGCGGTCAGCCACGGGCGGCCACCTCCCTGGCGAGCGCCGTGTAGGCGATCGCCCCCGCGCACACCGGATCGTGCCGGGTGACCGGCAGGCCGAAGCTCGGCGCCTCGCCGATGCGCACGTTACGCGGGATCACCGTGTCGAAGACGAGGTCGGGGAAGTGCTCGCGCACCTCGCGCTCGACGTCCTGGGCGAGACGCGTGCGCCCATCGTGCATGGTCAGGATCATCCCTCCGACCACGAGCCGCGGGTTCAGCTCCCGCTGGATCAGCCCAAGGGTGTCGAGCAGGCCGGCGAGGCCCTCGAGCGCGAAGTACTCGGTCTGCACCGGCACCATCACCCGGTCGGCGGCCACGAGCGCGTTCACGGTCAGCGGGCCGAGCGAGGGCGGGCAGTCGAGGAACGTGTAGTCGTAGAGGTCGTGCACGGCGCCGAGCGCGTCGCGCAGGCGCGTCTCCGAGCCCGGCAGTCGCGGCAGCTCGACGTTGGCGCCGGCCAGGTCGGGCGTCGAGGGCACGATCGACAGCCCGTCGACCGGTGTGGGAACGGCGGCGGCATCGAGCGTGAGCTCGCCCGAGAGGCAGCTGTAGACGGTCGGCCGCGTGTGCTTGGACACGCCGAGGGCGACCGTGGCGTTGCACTGCGGGTCTAGGTCCACGAGCAGGGTGCGGGAGCCGGCGTCGGCCACGCAGGCGGCCATGTTCACCGCGGTCGTCGTCTTGCCGACGCCGCCCTTCTGGTTCGCGATGGCGTAGATCGTGGACACTGGCTCGAAAGTAAGGGGGGATCCGGTCGGAAGCCGCTCCCGGGTGAAGGTTCGCCGCCGAACCATTACCGCCCTGCACGGCGTACCTAGGGCATACCGCCGCGATGCGGCCTTGAGCGCCGGGAGTGGTGCCCGGGGGAATCGCTAGCTTCAACCACAATGGTGACCGTGAGCCTGTCAGCCGATCAGGTCGAGATCTTGAAGCTATCCGCCGCCGCGTACAGCCAACAACACTCGTCTAGCCGCCAGAAAGAGAACCTGATCTTTTACACGGCCCTAGGCGTCGGAACACAAGTCCAGCACCACGGGCTATCCGGAGGGACGCTGTCCGTATCGATGGGGGACCTCGAAGAGCTTGACGGGTACGGGCTCATCGACATCCGCTACGGGAGCAGCCACTACCAGGGCAGCTACCGGGTGACCGGCGAGGGCTATAGCGTCATCGAGCAGATTCACCAGCAAGAGCGCGCGCTCGCAAGCTCTGGTACCCCGCCCATGGACAGTGTTGGAATGGGGTTCGATTGGGAAACGCAGGTGTGGCCGGTCCTTCAAGCGGTGCACGCCGTGTGCACGAGACTCCCGAGTCCTTCTGGAGCCAGCCAGACTGCCATCAACCTTGAGCTGGGCCGGAGCGCGGACGATGGGACCACCGGGCTGGTGCTGCGCAAGTTGGAGCAAGCGGACTATGTGGCGGCCACCATCGCCGATGTAGAAGAGGTCGTAGGCCCCGTGCTCTGCGAGCCAACGCCAAAGGCGCTAGAGCGACTAGCAGGCTGGCCGACGGAACGCGCGGAAACGGCCGTCGCCCAGCTGCTAGCCGTGCTCGAAGCACGAATTGAAGACACCGTTGACACCGAAGAGGCGAGCAAGCTCCGCAAGCTGCGAGCGTCGCTCCAAGATGTAGGCGAAGGCGTCATGGCTGGCATTCTCACCAAGGTACTCACCGGCGGCGGCTAGAGCAGCCGTCATGCGAGCGGGCGCTTGACGGCCATGCCGGGCCGGCGGGGGAAGCGGCTTGGCGTGATGCCCGTCTTCACGTAGACGTGCACGTGTCGGCTGTGTGCGTGCTCGAACGGCGTGACGTCGTGCACACGACCAGGGCTCAAGCCGACCAAGCGGGCCGCGACGTCACCCGCATGCTCTTCCTGCGCGTCCCGAGCGCCCTTCCAGGCCACCAGTACGCCACCGTCGCGCAAGAGCGGCGCGGCGTATTCGGCAAGCACAGACAAGGTTGCGAGGGCGCGCGCGGTCACAGCGTCGTAGCCCTCGTGACCCTCGTCTCGAGCCCATTCTTCCGCCCGCGCTCGGACGACCCGTGCGTTTGTGACGCCTGCGGCATCCCGCAAGTGTTCGATGACCGCGCACTTGCGGCTACTTGCTTCGACCAAGTCAACGGTCGCACCCGGCAGGGCGATTGCTAGAACTAGCCCGGGGAAACCGGCGCCGCTTCCGAGGTCAGCCACGCGGCGAGCACGCCGAAGCTCGGCTGACTCCAAGCCAGACAAGCTGTCCGCCACGTGGACGTCGCGGGCGATTGCTGGGTCGCGAACCGTCGTGGGCGGATCTGGGTGAGCGGCGAGAGCAGCTAGGAGCCTCCCAAAGGAAGCCTCTGCTGGGTGTGGGCGTCGACTCATTGTTGGGCGGTCGCGGCCCTACTTATTCCGCTTAAACGCTGCATTTCAGCTCTTTCCGTCCGCGGTCGCCGGAACGGTGCGAATCGTGAAACGGTCCGTCGACTTCAGCCAAGGACTCCTCCTCGGCCTCCTGATTGGGGAAGGACACTTCGGAGTGACCAACAGAGGGGAACCCATCCTCGTAGTCGGTATGCACATTCGTCACGAGGCGTTCCTCCGGCACATCCAAACGCTCCTGCCAGGATCGATCCTGTACGGGCCGTACGAATACAACCGACGGCACTTCTTCCGTCTCCAGCTACGCGGCTCAGCCCTATGCAAGCAACGCCCAATGCTCGAAGAACTCGAGATCGCCGCCCACCGTCCACACGTCGGCCGGCGATTCAACGCAATGCGCGAAGCCTGCTTGGCTATGGACGCACGCCGGGTAGAGCGGAGGAGGCGTCGCCTACTGCGGCTCGCCGAGCACGTCCACCGAAAAGGGCTCGAATGGAGACTGCCCGAACCTACGCAGTGACCGGCGTCACCACCAGCCGCCGATCCGGTTCGTCGCCCTCGCTGTGGGTCTGCACGTCGACGCGCTCGGACAGGTAGTCGTGCACGACCTTCCGCTCCTGCGCGGTCATCGGCTCGAGCTCAACCGCCCGCTTGAAGGACAGCGCGTCTTCGACGGCCCGCTCGGCCTCACGCTGCAGCGCCTGGGCGCGCTTCTCGCGGTAGCCGCCCGCGTCGACCACCACGCGCTTGCGCTCGTGATCGCCCACGAAGGTCGAGCGCGCCGCAAGGTGCTGCAGCGCGTCGATCGTGGTCCCGTGCTTGCCGATCACGAGCCCGACGTCCTCGCCGTCGATCACGCAGCGGATCTCGTCGTCGGTCTCGGTCACCTCCACCGACGCGCGGTCGTCGAGCTCGGCCACCACGCGGATCACGACGGCGCGCACGCGGTCGGCCGCCGCTTCCGGTAGGTGGTCCGGTGTGCTCACGGGCTCGGTCTCGTCGGGCACGGTTGTGCGCTCAGCGGCTCAGCGGCGCCGGCCGGAGCGCTTCTTCTTCTTGCGCGGCGAGGGTGGCGGGGCCTTGCGCGGACCGGCGGGGCTCGCAGAGCCGTTGGCGCCCGAGCCGTTGCCTTTCGCGCTCGTCTTGGCGGTGGTCTTCGTGGTGGTCTTCGCGGCTCCACCGCCGTTGCCGGCCCGCCCCTCGGCAAGCGCCCGCGCTGAGGCGAAGATCCCCTGCTTGGGCGCGAGCGTATCGGCCGCCTTCTCACCGCTCTTGCCGCCGCCTCCATCCCGCGAGCCACCGTCCTCGCGCGAACTGCCACCGCTGTCGCCCTTGCCACCGCTCGTGCTCACGGCCAGGTCGAGCGGCTCCGGTTTCGGGAAGAGCTTCTTCACGGCGAGCTGCTGCCCGACCGTCCACACGTTGGTGGTGATCCAGTACACGAGCAGCCCGGCCGGGAAGGCCAGGATGAAGAAGACGAACACGAAGGGGAGCGCGAGCATGATGTAGCGCTGGTTCTTGTCGGCGCTGATCGCGGTCACGAGGCTCGCGCCGAGCTGGGTGAGCACATAGAGCACGACGAGCGTGATGAGCACGCCCCCCGTGGCCTTGGTGGTGAGGTCCGGAATGAAGAGGAAGCCCGGGTCGGGGGAGTTCGGCACCTGGTTGCAGGCCACGTCGGCCACGGCCTTGCCCTGCGAGCGCGCGAAGTCGGTCACCCCTGGGCACATGTCCACCTTCAGGTCCTTGCGGAGCATGTAGAAGAGCGAGATGAAGAAGGGGATCTGAAGCACCAGAGGCAGGCAGGAGCTGAGCGGGTTGACCTTGTGCTCCTGGTAGAACTTCATCGTCTCCTGCTGCACGCGCTGGCGGTCGTCCTTGTAGCGCTCCTGGATCTTCTTGATCTCCGGCTGCAAGCGCTGAAGCTCCTGCATCCCCTTCACGCCCTTGAAGGTCAGCGGCAGGATCGCCAGGCGCACCGTCACGGTGAGCGCGATGATCGACATGCCCCAGCCGAACCCGACCTGGTCATGGAAGAACACGAGGATCGCGTTGGCCACATCGATAAGCGGCTGAAGGACGTTGGCGATGACGATCATGGGCGGTGTGGGGTCGAGGCGCGCGCGTGGAAGAGCCGCTGGTCGGCGGGGAAGTCGACTCCCCCGTGACTCCAGGGATTGCAGCGGAGAAGCCGCCACGCGGCGAGGACCGTGCCTCTCAGTATGCCGAAGCCGCTCACGGCCTGCACCGCGTACTCGGAGCAGCTCGGGTAGTAGCGGCAGCGGGCGGGAAGAAGAGGGGAAATCAGCCGCTGGTACAGGCGCAGCGGCGCCGTGGCGGCGCTCCTGAGATGGCTCACTCTTCGCCGGCCTCCGGGCCGCTCGCCCCCGAGCTCAGTCGCGCCTCGGCCAGCACTCCACGCAGCGCCTCCTCGATGCCCGCCTCCCCCCGCTGCTCGGCGAGCTCGGCGGCATCGGCACGCGCCACCAGTACGAAGTCGTGACCCGGCGGCAGCGCGTCGGCGGCGGCCCAGAACGCCTCGCGCAGCAGCCGCTTCATGCGATTGCGCTCCACCGCCCCGCCCACCTTCCGGCCCACCGACAGGCCGAGGCGCGGCGGCTGGCCGTCATCGGCGCGCGGGAAGGCGTGGACCACGAGATGGCGGCTGGCGTGCGACTGGCCCTGGCGAAAGACGCGGTCGAACTCGGCGCTGCGCGAGAGGCGGCGGCGCCTGCCTCGCCGGCGGGGCTGCCCCTCGCCTCGCGCTGCCACGGCTACGGGGTGAGCCGCTTGCGGCCCTTGGCGCGCTTGCGCTTGAGCATCGCGCGGCCGGCGCGTGTGCGCATGCGGCCGCGGAATCCGTGCGAGCGAGCGCGCTTGCGCTTCTTGGGCTGATAGGTGCGCTTCATGACCGAGGGGCGCCACGAGGGCGCACGGCAAGGGTACACGGCGCCCGTTCGCCGCCGGCGACGTGTGGGGCGACCCATGCGTGCCTCATCAACTTCTCGGTCGTCCGCGGACCCGAGCGCAGCCTCGTAGTTGCTCGACGGGTCGCCGCGCGAGTCCGGGGCCCTCCGCGGGACCGTCTCCAGGAAGGCCTCGACGACGTGGGGGTCGAACTGGCTCCCCGCGCCACGCCGAAGCTCACGGCGCGCTCGGGCGGTACCCAGCGCGGGGCGGTACACCCGGTCGCTGGTCATGGCCTCATAGGCATCGGCCACCGCGAGCACCCGGGCCTCGAGCGGAATGTCTGGCCCCGCGAGGCCGAACGGATATCCGCGGCCGTCCGGACGCTCATGGTGCGCGAGCACCCAGGTGCGTACGTCCGCGAGGGCGGGGTCGGTGACCAGGCGCGCGCCGACCTCCGGGTGACGGCGCATCTGCGCCCACTCTCCCTCGTCGAGCGGGCCGGGCTTCTTCAGGATCGAGTCGGGCAACGCCGCCTTACCCACGTCGTGCAGGACGCCGGCCATGCGCAGGCGCTCGGCGTGTGCGGCGGATAGGCCCATCCCTCGTGCTATATCGCCGCAGTAGCTCGCGACGCGTGACGAGTGGCGTGCGGTGGCCGGATCGCGGCGGTCCATCTGCTCGACGAGCGCCAGCGCGGTTTCGGCGCCGGCGGCCACTGGGTCCTCGCGAGCTGCCATGCACCCACAACGGGTGGGCGCCGCGAAGGTAAGGCGCTACTTCGTCAGGTTGCCCGCAATGGCCGGGGTATCGACTCGGGGCAACTCCACGGGGGGAACCGGCAGGTCAACCCCGGGAGCCTCGACACCGGTCGCGCCGGGGGCTCCCGGAGAAGAACCCAGGGGGAGAGGGAGAGGCCGGTCGAGTCGGGGTGGCGAAGTGCCGGCCGGAAGCTGCGGAGCGTCGAGCGCGAGCCGCGGGGCGTCGACCGCAACTGCCGGCCGGTGCACCAACTCGCCGGAGACCTGCACCCCGGGCGTGACCGTGCCATCGCCAGTCTGGTCGGCGCGCTCCTCGCGCAGGGCCGCGACCAGAGGTGCCTCGCCTCTCGCGTTGCTCGACTCGGGCCTCGCGGAGCGGGTCCGAAGATCCGCGAGGTCGGTGAGAGGTTGGAGCGCCGCGACGGGCACCAGCGAAGGAACCGACCCCTGGACGAGCCGGCTGACCGGGGCCGAGCGGGCAATCTCGGCGCGGCTCGTGGCGGCCGGGGCCGAACCCACTGCCGATTCGGCGTTCGGGCCGCCACCGGCGGCAAGACCCGCCGCTCCCGCTGCCGCCACCAGGGAGACGCCGACCGCCGCGGACTTGAAGGCGCCCGAGGCCGCGCCGAGCTTCCCAAGACCGGCGGTAAGCCCGCCTCCGAAACCGCCACCGGCGCCTCCACCCCCGGCGCCGATCAGCCCGTGCAGGATGGACGCGGCGGCGGCGGCCTCGATCGGCGGCGCAAGTGCTGCGAGGTCGCCTCGGCGTGCCCCGATCGCCGCCCTGAAGTCGCGGCACCCGGCGCAGTCGGCCAGATGGCTGCGGATTCGCCGGCCCCGGACGACGCGTCCGTCGCCCTCCGACAGCGATCTCCGGATGACCTCACACGACATGTCGCGACCCTCCGCGCGCTCGTGCAGGGCGGTGCGGGCCTCGTAGACCGCCTGCTTCGCCGCGGCCGGCGAGGTACCGAAGGCAAGCCCGATATCGGTGAAGTCGAGTCCGTTCAGCTCGCGCATCACGAGCGCGCCGCGCTGGCGTTCGGGCAGGTCGTCGAGATCGGACAGGAGCTCGCGCAGGTACGCCCGGCGGGCCGCGTCGGTCTCGGTGCCCTGGACAACCGGCCCACCGGCCTCGGTTATCTCCTCGTGCGGACGGCGACGGCGGAGGATCGAAACGGCCTCGTTGTGGGCGATCCGGTAGAGCCACGGCTTGAGCACGACCTCCGCGCGCTTGGCGGGCAGCGCGAGCATCGCCTTTAGCATCGTGCTCTGTAGGGCGTCGGCCGCGTCTTCGGGTGACCGCACGATCGATGCGCAGTAGCGGTAGAGAGCCTGGTGATGCCGCTCGAAGATCGCTTCGAAGGCGCGCGTATCTCCCTCCTGCGCGAGGCTCGTCAGCCGTGCGTCGCCGGCCACGCGGAGCCGCGCGACGTCGAGTCGGCCCGTCAGCACCCCCGAGGTGCGTCCGGCCGCGGGCAGGGAAAGCGTCAGGTCGCCCATTCACGCTCCTTCAACGCGCGAGCCGACCAGCGGTAAGGAGCGACCTGTGAAAGATCGGCGGCGATCTCCCCGCTGGGTGTCCCGTGCCACGCCACTGCAGGCAACAACGCGGGCCGCGCCGACAGGTTGGACGGATGTTCGAGAGAGAGAGAGGGTGGGGTCGGCTCCGTCCGGGGAGGAAAATCGCCTTGAGCCGTTCGCGCGCGGACCACGACGCGGCTTTTCACGCGTTTTGCGGCGTCCCGTCGCGGTGACGGCCGCGGTGCCTTTTCGACGCTGTTGCGACGGCCTACACTCGCCGCCCCGCCGAGGACGCCGCGACATCTCGCCCGGCCCCTCCCCGCCGAATATCCACCAGCACGCCCCCAGGGAGGGAGCTTTCGCATTGCATACGTGCGCGACCGACGAGAGCGCCTGGGAGCTCGTTCGCGAGGAGCTGAGGCGCCGGTACGACGACTTCACCTTCCACATGTGGCTGGAGCCGCTCGTATGGGCCGGGCAGCACGGGAACACACTGGTAATCCGAGCGCCGGCGCACGTGCGCACGTGGGTCTGCGAGCGCCATCTGCCGGAGCTGAGCGCTGTGGCCACGCGTGTGCTGGGAAGGGGGGCGGTTCTCGAAGTCGTCGATGAAGCCTGGGCTCCGGTGGCGCCCTCGGGCCCACCGGAAAGCGGCGCGGGAGCGCGGACCGTAGCGGGCGACGACCTTCTCAACCCCAAGTACACCTTCGAGCAGTTCGTGATCAGCGACGGAACCCAGCTCGCGCACGCGGCGGCTCTCGCCGTCGCCGAACAGCCGGCTCAGGCCTACAACCCGCTGTTCATCTACGGTCCTCCGGGTCTCGGCAAGACCCATCTCCTCCACGCGATCGGCAACTACGTCCAGCTTCACGGACACGGCCTGACCGTGCGCTACGCGACCATCGAGGCGTTCACCAACGAGTTCGTCGCGGCCGTGCGGGGAGCCGGCGCCGAGGCCTTCAAACGCCGCTTCCGGGAGCCCGACGTACTGCTCATCGACGACGTTCAGTTCCTCGCCGACAAGACCCGGACGAAGGAGGAGTTCTTCCACTCCTTCAACGCGCTGTACGAGTCCGGCCGGCAACTCGTGATCACGAGCGATCAATCGCCGGGCGATCTCGACCGTTTCGAGGCCCGGCTACGGGAGCGCTTCGGCAGCGGCCTGGTGGCCGAGCTCACGAACCCCGACCTCGAGGCTCGAGCCGCCATCCTGCGCAAGCGTCGCGGCCTCGACTCCGTCGACGAGGTGGGCGACGACACCATCATGGAGATCGCCCGCAACGTCCCGGGCAGCGTGCGGGTCCTCGAAGGGGCACTCATCCGGGTCGTGGCCTACGCCTCCCTCAAGGGGACGCCTGCGACGCCCGGGCTGGCGCGTGAGGTGCTGAGTCGGCTCTATCCGAGCGACGCGGTCACGTACTCCTGCACCCCGGCCGGGATCCAGGCCGCAACCGCGGAGGCCTTTGGAGTCAGCCCGGCCGCACTGCTCGCCCAAGACCGGCGTCCGCGCATAGCGCTCGCCCGGCAGGTGGCCATGTACCTGGTTCGTGAGCTCACCGACGAGAGCCTCCCTAGCATCGGAGCCGGTTTCGGTGGCCGCAATCACTCCACGGTTCTTCACGCTCTGAGGCGCGTGCCCCAACGCATGGACACCGACGCGGGGGTGCGCGCCGCTGTCGAGAACCTGCGCGCCGACCTGGGCGGCAGTCCGACCGACCGCACTTGATGAGACAATCACCAGCTCCCGCTCAGGCCGTACACAGGCGGCACCTCGCTCCCGGAGCCACGTGGGGCCCACCTATGCACCAATCCACAACACCCATTACCTCCTCCAGGAAAGAATCATGAAGTTCTCAGTGCCAAAGGAGGATCTCCTCGCGAACCTCGGCGTGGCCGTGCGCGGAGTGTCGACGCGTAGCGCGATCCAAACCCTCTCGGGGGTGATGATCCGCGCGGAGGCGGGTGTCGCCGAGTTGCAGGCCACCGACATGGAGCTCGGCATCCGCATAGCCCTGCCCGTATCCGTCGAGCGTGAGGGCTCAGTCGTGTTGCCGGGCCGGCTGCTGCTCGACGTCGTGCGCTCGCTACCCCAGAACGACCTGACCATCGAGTATCGCTCCACGGAGGGAGACGTCGAGGTCGAGTCCGGGCCGGCCCGCTTCCATCTACGCACGCTCCCGGCGGAGGATTTCCCCAAGCTGCCCGAGCCCGGCGACGCGGCTGTCGTGAGGCTTCCGGCGGCTGCGTTCGTCGAGACGGTCGGGCGTGTGGCGCGAGCGGCCTCTCGGGACGAGACACGCCCCCACCTGACAGGGGTGCTCGTGTCGGCTCAAGGACAGGAGCTTCGCATGGTGGCCACCGATTCCTATCGCCTGAGCGTCAAGGAGACGGTCCTGGAACAACCACTCGAGGGCTCGCTCGAGGCGAACGTTCCGGCCCGAACCCTTCAGGAGCTGAGCCGCATCGCCAACCCCGCGGCCGAGGACGAGATCGAGGTCGCAGCCCTGCAGAACCAGGTGATCTTCCGCTTCGGGGACGTGACGCTGTCCTCGCGGCTCGTCGAAGGGCGGTTCCCGAACTATCGCCAGCTACTCCCGGAGACGTTCGAGCACGAGCTGCGCGTGAGCGCCTCGGAGCTCCTGGAGGTCGTGCGACGCATCAGCCTGCTGGCCCAGCGCAATGCTCCGCTGCGCATGTCGTTCAGCGAGGGCGCCCTCGAGGTGTCGGCGCAGACGCCGGATATCGGCGAGGCCCGCGAGGCACTCCCGGTGCCCTTCTCCGGCCAGCCGCTCGAGATCGGCTTCAACCCGGACTTCCTGCGGGAGGGTTTGGAGAGCGCCGAATCCGACGAGCTGGTGTTGAAGCTGATCAGCCCCACCCGGCCAGGCTTGATCGAGTCCGGCGACGGCGGTGGCTTCGTGTACCTCGTCATGCCGATCAGGTTGAATGTCTAGGATCCGACCCGCAGCCGGTAGCGCGAGGGGCCTGCTCGCCCTCCTCGCCCTCGTGGCCGCGCTCTCCCTGCTGGCGGGCTGTGGCGGGGACGACGAGGCCGACAGCGGCGACAGCGGGACACAGTCGACCGACAGCGGCGACACAAGGAGCGGGACCGAATCGACGGAGGCCTCGCCTTCGACCGACGGAGACGCAGATCCAGCCAAGGCCGAGTACGAGAAGGGCGTGAGGGAGGCGCTCGTTGCCGTCACCCAGACCAAGACCACGCTCGACGAGATAACAGACGCGAAGACCGCCGACGATCTGGCCGCCGGTGTGGCGAAGCTCAAGACGACCTACGAGGGTGTGGCCGAGGACCTGAAGGCACTCACTCCTCCCGAGGAGGTTGCCGACCTGCACGTCCGCCTCGTCGAGGCGAATGTCGGGATCGCCCGGGCTGCAAGCGACGCTGAGGAGTCGATCCGCGGCGGAGACTCGGACGCGGGTGGAACGCTGTTCAAGAAGGCGGGCGCGAAGTACGGGACCACGCTCACCAAGCTCGGTGAGGAGTTCAGCGCCAGGGGCTACGAGTTCCGCTGAGCGCTCTCTCGCTGGCGGCTCGGCCGCAATCGCCCTGAGGGCGCCTCGATGCGAGTCACCCGCCTAGGCCTGCGCGACTTCCGTAACTACGCGCGCGCCGAGGTCGAGCTCGGACCCGGCCTGACCGTTATCTGTGGGCCGAATGGCGCGGGGAAGACCAACCTGCTCGAGGGGCTTTACTTCGGCCTCACGGGGCGCTCGTGCCGCACCGCGAACGAGCGGGAGGTCGTGCGAGCTGGGGCCACGCTCACGCGGGCGACCGCCGGCACGGCCGACGGGGACGGCGAGCACCTGATCGAGGTCGGCCACGAGCCCGGGGAGGCCAAGCGGCTGCGTGTGGACGGCGCCCTGGTCGAGCGGCTGTCCGATTCCCCTGCCCGTCCGCTCGTGAGCGTGTTTCTCCCCGACCGGCTCGAGCTCGTGAAGGGCGCCCCGGCTGGGCGGCGAGCTCATGTGGACCACTTCGTGGCCGCTCTGTGGCCGGCTAGGGCCGAGACGCGCAGCCTGTACGCCCGTGCCATGGCCCAGCGCAACGCGGAGCTGGCCCGCGTCCGGGCGGGCACGTCGGGGGGACGCCAGCTCGACGTATGGGACGCCGAGCTTGCCCGCCACGGAGTGCAGCTGATGGCCGACCGCTCGGCCGCGGCGGAGGAGCTGGCCCCCCGCTTCGAGCGCCTGGCCGGAGAGCTCGGCCTGCCGACCCCGGCCGAGCTCGCCTACCGCCCACGCTCGCCGGCCGCCGACGCCGAGGCGCTGCGGCTCGAGCTGGCCGAGCGCCGGGACGAGGACCTCGCCCGCGGCTTCACAACCCACGGACCGCACCGCGACGATCTCAGGTTGAGGCTCGCTGGCCGGGCCCTGCGTTCCCATGGTTCGCAGGGCCAGCAGCGGCAGAGCCTCCTGACCCTGTTGTTCGCCGAGCGGGAGCTCCTGGCCGAGCGTGGCCGCCCGCCGCTCATGCTGCTCGACGACGTCATGTCCGAGCTCGACGCCGAGCGCCGCCGGCGCCTGACCGAGCTCGTCAGGGCGGGTGGACAGGCGCTGATCACGGCGACCGAGCCCGAGCAGGTGCCCGGCGCCGGCGATCCCGACGTGCTGCTCCTGTGGGTAGAGGGCGACCGCGTGTCGATGCCCGTGGGCACCGCGGCATGAGGCGGTTGGCGCCGCGGCCCCTCGCCCTGGCGCTCGAGCGCAGTCGCCGTGAGCTCGCCCCCCTGACGACGCTCGCCCGCGTACAAGACGCCTGGAGCGACGTCGCGGGCCGTGCGGTGGCCGCGGAGTCGCAGCCCGTCTCGGAGCGTGGCGGCGTAGTCACGATCGCCTGCAGCTCGGCGGTGTGGGCCCAGGAGCTCGACCTCCTCGGGGCAGAGCTGCTGGAGCGAACGCGCGCAGCGCTCGGAGGTCCCGACGGGCCGCAGTCGGTGGTTCGCCTTCGCTTCGTAGTCGCCGGCCGCGGCAAGGCCTGAGCAGGAGGCGCTCCCAGGACCGGCCTCCGCGACCGCAATTGTTGCGTTTTGCGGGTCTTTTGTAACGCTCACGGGCCCGGTTCCCCGGGTGCTCTCTGCTACTATGTCCCCCTGTAGGTCGCACCGCCCCGGGGCCCGCTGCAAGTGCGCGGAGCCGGGGTGTTTTCGTGTAATGGCAACGGAGGCTCAGGACTTGGCGGAGAACGACGGACCAGCCGACTACGGGGCGCAGCAGATCACGGTGCTGAAGGGCCTCGAGGCGGTGCGCAAGCGCCCGGGCATGTACATCGGCTCCACGGGCGCGCGCGGGCTCCATCACCTCATCTACGAGGTGATGGACAACTCGGTGGACGAGGCCTTGGCGGGCGAGTGCGACGAGGTCGAGATCCGCATCCACCCGGACAACCGCGTCACGGTCACAGACAACGGGCGCGGCATTCCCGTCGACATGCACGAGAAGGAGGGCCGGCCCGCGGCCGAGGTCGTGCTCACCGTGCTGCACGCCGGCGGCAAGTTCGGCGAGGGCGGCGGCTACAAGGTCTCGGGTGGCCTGCACGGGGTCGGCGTCTCGGTGGTGAATGCGCTGTCGGAGCGGCTCGACCTCACCGTGTGGCGCGACGGCTACGAGTGGACGCAGTCCTACGAGCGCGGCATCCCGGTTGCGGACCTGGTGAGGGGTTCGGCCACGCAACGGCGCGGCACGAGCATCACGTTCCTGCCCGACCTCGAAATCTTCGAGACCATCGAGTACGACCGGATGGTGCTCGAGCAGCGCTTCCGCGAGATGGCCTTCCTGACCAAGGGCCTGCGAATCGAGTTCGCCGACGATCGCGGCGAGGGGTTCAACGTCAGCTTCAAGTACGACGGCGGCATCAGGGACTTCGTTACCTACCTGCACTCGCAGGGCACCCGCGAGGCGCTGCACAAGAAGGTCGTCTACTTCGAGGATGCCGGCGAGGTCGGGGACGTCGAGGTGGCCATGCAGTGGAACGGCTCGTATCAGGAGAACCTGCTGTCGTTCGCCAACAACATCAACACCCATGAGGGCGGATCCCACCTGTCCGGCTTCCGCTCGGCGCTCACCCGCACCCTCAACGCCTACGCGCGCTCGAAGGGCCTGCTCAAGGAGAAGGAGGACAACCTGCAGGGCGAGGACGTGCGCGAGGGCCTGACGGCCATCATCTCCGTCAAGGTTGCCGACCCGCAGTTCGAGGGCCAGACCAAGACCAAGCTCGGCAACCCGCCGGTCGAGGGCTTCGTGCAGGCGGCCGTCAACCGCGGGCTCGCGGAGTTCCTCGAGGAGAACCCCGCCGACGGGCGGCAGATCGTGACCAAGGCGGTCCAGGCCTCCAGGGCCCGCGAGGCCGCCCGCAAGGCACGCGACATGACGCGGCGCAAGTCCGCGCTCGAGAACTCCACGCTGCCGGGCAAGCTCGCCGACTGCTCGGTGCGAGACCCGGCGCTCGCCGAGCTGTTCGTCGTGGAGGGCGATTCGGCCGGCGGCTCGGCCAAGCAAGGGCGCGACCGCAACACGCAGGCCGTGCTGCCGCTCCGCGGGAAGATCATCAACGCGGAGAAGAACCGCATCGACAAGGTGCTCGACAACAACGAGATCAAGGCGCTGATCACGGCGATCGGCACGGGCATCCGCGAGGAGTTCGACCTGGAGAACGCGCGCTACCACAAGGTGGTGGTGATGAGCGTTGACGGCGGTGAGCACGTCTTCGTGCGCCACGGCGATCACGTCCGGATGACCACGATCGGCGCCTTCATCGACGCCGCGGTGGTCGCGGACGGACAAGCGGAGCGCTCCTACGCGAAGGTCGGTGGCCAGGCGCTCGGCGAGGTGCTATGCGTGGGCCTCGACGACCACGAGGCACGATTCCGGCCGATCCGCGCGGTTATTCGTCATGGCATCGAGGAGCCGCTCTTCGAGGTGAAGACCGCCTACGGGCGCTCGGTGAAGGTCACGGCAAGCCACAGCGTCTTCGTGCACGAGGATGGTGAGCTGCGACTCAAGCGCGGGGACGCGCTGCGTGTAGGGGATACGGTGGCGGCGCCCAAGCGCGTGCGGCTGCCCACCGACGGCCAGAGGCGCGTCGATCTGCTCCGCGGGCTGCACGCTCACCCGGCCGCCGCTGCCCAGGTTTGGCTGCGCGGCCCCGGGGTCGAGGAGTGGTGCCGGCACTCCGCAACTCGCGAGCACGGCGGCGTCGAGGAGCTCACGGCACCGCGTGTGGACGCGCCTCGGGAGGTGCGGCTGCGGCTCGCCCACCTGCGTCGCTCGCGTGGAGTGCGGAACCGGGATCTCTGCCAAGCCGTGGGCATCCGGCAACCGGTCACCTTCTACGGCTGGGAACGGGGCGACGCGCGGCCGACGTTGCCCAAGTGGCGCGCCTACGTACGTGCGTTGGGAGAGGATCCGGACCAGCTCATGGAGCACGTCTCGGTATGCGAGAGCAGCCTGGAGCGATCCTGGAGCAAGCACCCCCGGAGCTCCGGCCGCAATCGCGTGCGCACGTGGGTCCGGCTATCGGATCTCACGCCGGCGGACCTCGAATGGTTCGGCGCTCGCGAGGACGTGACCCTCTCGCCCGAGCATTACGCCGCCCACGAGATACCCCGCTTCCTCGACATCACCCCCGAGCTGATGACCGTGCTCGGATTCTATGTCGCGGAGGGCTCCTGTTCGGACAGGAACGGCATCCGGCTGTCGATCGGCCGCCGGAACAGCCGCTTCCGGGACGAGATGGCGGAGCACCTGGGTGGGGTCTTCGGAATGCCGACGCAGACCTACGAGGCGGGCGATGGCCGTGGTAGCGAGGTGAAGCTCGTGAACCGCGTCGCGGCCCTGGCCTGGCGTCACATCTTCGGCTTCGATGGCACGAGGGCCACCACCAAGCGTGTGCCCGACATGGTCTTCACCCAGGCGGAGGACATGCGCTGTGCCTTCTTGCGCGGCTACCTGCTTGGCGACGGGACCGTCGGGAGCCAGAGAATCTCGTTCGCCACCTCGTCACGCGATCTCGCGAGCGGTGTCTCCTACCTGTTGTCATCCCTGAATGTGGTCGGGTCCCTTTCGCTTGTACAGCCCGACCGCGTGACGAGAGAGATTCGCGGCGCGCCGTGCACCACGCGGCACGAGCACTGGTGCCTCTCGGTCTGCCACCGCGACGATCTCGCCAGCCTCGAGTCGGTCTGGAAGGACCACCCGGGTGCTCCCGCTCTGCGCTCTCGGCTCGAGCGTGCCTGGCCGCGCTCCCGGCGCCCCTACTCCGATATCGACGGTGACCTCATCGGGCTGCCGGTCAGGTCGGTCGAGCAAGTCGATGCCTCGAGCGGGTGGGTCTACGACTTCTCGGTCGAGGACGACGAGAACTTCGTCGCCGGGATGGGTGGGCTCATGGTCCACAACACCGACGCGGACGTCGACGGATCGCACATCCGCACGCTCGTTCTCACGTTCCTCTTCCGCGAGATGCCGGAGCTGATCGAGGCCGGCTACGTCTACATCGCGAAGGCCCCGCTCTACAAGGTCAAGTCGGGCAGCAGCGAGGTCTACATCGAGAAGGAGATCGAGCTCGAGGAGTTCCTGCTGCGCGACAAGCTGGAGAAGATGGAGGTGTTCGACCGCGCCGCCGGCGCCTTCAAGCTCACGCACCCGCGCTGGCAGAAGTACGTCCGGCTGCTCAAGCAGTACGAGGGCTGGGCCGCCGCGCTCCGGGCGTCATACGGCCACGACGTGATCTCGCTGCTCGAGGAGTCGGAGATCCTCGACGAGGGGCCCGAGGATGCCGAGGCGGTGATCGCATTGCTGCGCAAGCCAAGCCCCGAGGGTGAAGCGTTCGACACCGAGCTTGTTTCGGAGGACCCGACGGAGCTGGTGGTTCGCGCCATCGAGCGCAAGACGGGTTCGGCGGCCACCTACCGTCTGAGGCGCGGGCTCTTCGCCTCGAGCGAATATCGCAACTTCGCGCGCGTGCACGGCCAGCTCCGCGACCTCGCCGGCACGCCCCCGTTCACGGTCAAGCTCGGCAAGAAGGAGGAGGAGGCGCTGTCCTTCGAGGAGCTACGCCGCGCGGTGCTCAAGGTGGCCCAGGAGGGCGTGCAGCTACAGCGCTTCAAGGGCCTCGGGGAGATGAACCCCGACCAGCTCTTCACCACCACGATGGACGCAAGCCGGCGCACGCTGCAGCAGGTCACTGTGGACGACGCGAGTGCGGCGGATCTCACGTTCTCGATGCTCATGGGCGACAAGGTGGAGCCGCGGCGGGAGTTCATCGAGGCACACGCCCGCGACGTCACGAATCTCGATGTCTGAGGCTGCAACCTTGGGGCTCCGCCCCAACCACCCCGAGTTAGTGGCGTCCTCGGCCCTCGGCTTGTTGCCTTGGGGCTCCGCCCCAACTACCCCGAGTCAGCAGCCTGCGTCCTTGCATCACTTGGTTTTCGCACAGAATCGGGATTCGTGAGCGTGAGTGAAGGTCCGCTGACATGAGTTCCGTCGATCAGCTGACCGGCGGCTCGATCGAGCCGCGTGGGCTCGACGAGGAGATGCGCTCGTCGTACCTCGACTACGCGATGAGCGTGATCGTCGGGCGGGCGCTGCCCGACGTGCGGGATGGGTTGAAGCCCGTGCACCGCCGGGTGCTGTACGCCATGCACGAGTCGGGGTTGCAGCCGAACCGGCCGTATCGGAAGTGCGCGCGCGTGGTGGGCGACGTGATGGGCAACTTCCATCCGCACGGCGACTCCGCGATCTACGACACGCTCGTGCGCCTGGCCCAGGATTTCGCGCAGCGCTACCCGCTCGTGGACGGACAGGGCAACTTCGGCTCGGTCGACTCCGATCCGGCGGCCGCGATGCGCTACACGGAGTCGCGGCTCGCGCGGATCGCCACCGAGCTCCTGCGCGACATCGACGCCGACACCGTCGACTTCGGCCCGAACTACGACGAGTCGCGGCTCGAGCCACTGATCCTGCCGGCGCGCTTCCCCAACCTGTTGGTGAACGGGTCGTCCGGGATCGCCGTGGGAATGGCCACCAACATCCCGCCCCACAACCTCGGGGAGTCGATCGACGCGGTGATCGCCTACATCGATGACCCCGACATCGACATCGCGGGGCTCATGGGCCACATCAAGGGCCCCGACTTCCCGACCGGCGGCATCATCGTCGGGCGCCAGGGGATCAAGGACGCGTACGAGACCGGCCGCGGGCGGGTGATCGTCCGCGCGCGGGCCCACATCGAGCCGCTGCGGCAGGGCAAGGAGGCGATCATCGTCACCGAGCTGCCCTACCAGGTGACCAAGGGCGACGGTCGCAACGACGGCTCGGGCCTGATCAAGAAGATCGCCGAGGTGGTGAACGACAAGCGGGTGCCCGAGGTCTCGGACCTTCGCGACGAGTCGGACAAGTCGGGCGTGCGGCTGGTGATCGAGTTGAAGCGCGATGCGATCCCCAAGGTCGCGCTGAACAAGCTCTACCGCCACACGATGATGCAGACCACGTTCGGGGTGAACATGGTCGCGCTGGTCGACGGCGTGCCGCGCACGCTCGACCTGCGCGCGATCATCCACAACTACGTGCAGCACCAGCGCGACGTGGTCGTGCGGCGCACGAAGTACGAGCTGCGCCGCGCCGAGGCGCGGGCGCACATTCTCGAGGGGCTGCTCGTGGCGCTGCGGGACCTCGACGCGGTGATCGAGCTCATCCGCGCCTCACCCGATCCGGACGCCGCCCGCGAGGGGCTGATCGAGCGCTTCGAGCTCTCCCGAGAACAGGCGCAGGCCATCCTCGACCTCCGCCTCCAGCGCCTCACCGCGCTCGAGGCCGACAAGATCCGCCAAGAGCACGCCGATCTCGTCGAGCGCATCCGGGAACTACGCGAGATCCTCGGCGACGAGTCGCGCGTGAGGAGCATCGTCAAGGAGGAGCTGCTCGAGATCAAGGAGAGCTACGGCGACGAGCGCCGCACGGAGATCACCCACTCCGAGGACGACATCGACGTCGAGGATCTGATCGCCGACCAGCAGATGGTGATCTCGATCACGCGTTCTGGCTACATCAAGTCGCTGCCGCTCGCGACCTATCGCCAGCAGAAGCGCGGCGGCCGCGGCGTGATGGGCATGGACATGAAGGACGAGGACTACATCGAGCACCTCTTCGTGTGCTCGACCCACGACTACCTGCTGTTCTTCACCAACCGCGGCAAGATCTACCGCCAGAAGGTCTACGAGCTACCCGAGGCCCAGCGCACCGCGAAGGGCCGCGCGCTTGTGAACATCCTGCCGCTACGCGAGGGCGAGTACGTGCGCGCGGTGCTCTCCACGCGCGACTTCACCGAGGGCCGGTACCTGGTCTTCGCCACCCGCAAGGGCATGATCAAGAAGACCGAGTTCCTCTCCTACAACACGCCGATCAAGGCCGACGGCATCATCGCGATCAACATCCGCGACGATGACGAGCTGGTGGCGGTGCGCCGCACGAGCGGCGAGGACGACATCATCATGGTCTCACGCTCCGGCCAGGCCGCGCGCTTCAACGAGACCCAGGCGCGGCCGATGGGCCGCGACACGAGCGGGGTGCGGGGCATGAACGTCAAGCGCGGCGACAACTCCGTGCTGGCCATGGACATCGCCCGCGACGACACCGATCTCCTGGTGGTCACCGAGAACGGCTACGGCAAGCGCACTGCGATCTCGGAGTATCCAGTCAAGGGACGCGGCGCGATGGGCGTGCAGACGATCAAGCTCACCGAGCGCAAGGGCGGCGTGGCCGGCGCATTGATCGTGCGCGAGCACGAGGATCTCGTGTTCATCTCCCAGTCCGGCATGGTGCAGCGCACGAGCGTGAGGGGCATCTCACGCTACGGCCGCGCCTCCCAGGGCGTGCGGGTGATGAACCTGAAGGAGGAGGACCTCGTGAGTGCGATCGCCCCGGTGGTCGAGGACTCCGAGGAGACGGCCGCCGCGGTGATCGAGGGCGAAGAGGTCGCTCCGGAGCTCGAGAGCTTGGCCGCCGCCGACACCGAGCCCACCGACGACGTGGATACCGGCGCCGACGCCCACGCCGCGCCGGGGATCGACGCGGCGGAGCCCGCCATCGAGACGCCGCTCGACCCTGACGCCGAGGAACCCGACTCAGACGAGTAGGGCCCCGCGGCAGTCGAGCCGGCCCGCACCCGAGTGCCGGCACGGGTTGCGAGTCGCACGTTTCCGGCGACGACGGGCAGAGCCTCCATGCGGTGGGCACTTGAGAGATTGCCTGCAGCGGTCGAAGAGAGACCTACGCACGAAGCACGGACCCGATCAGAAAGAAGCCGGCATGACGCTCGCTATAAGGCCACGACCGTTCCCACCGTCCACACTGGGCGGACCGAAGGAGACCACCGAAGGCGGCTGGTAGACACCTTTCGCTGGAGGAGGGCAACTTTCCCGCAGTTTGCGCGTTGTCTGTAGTGATGAACAACTCGCCCACATGGCCGCGCAAGGAACGCCCGCTGCCACCGCCGCGCCCGCCCGCCCCGCAGGAGACCACCTCCGGCGGCTGGTAGCCCCGACGCCCCCCGCGCTGAGGTGGCCCCGCCCGATCTCCACGCCTGCGCGCCGAGATCGAACTCCATCCAGTGGGTGACCTGGTCCGCTTGGTCTGATTGAATATCCGGACCAGGGAAAGGAGGTGGTCCTAACTTGAGTCACAGTAAATTCGGGACCCTGGAGGTGTCCGGCCGCTAGGTCGGAGCTGGACCGTCGAGCGGAGTCCAATCCAGGGCACCGTCGGCAAGCGGAGGCTGGAGTTGGTCCCCCCGGCCGGGCGTCAAGCGCCGCAGGATCCGTCGCCGATCTCGTCCAGTCAGTCGTAGTAGCGAAGGGCGCTCCGAGTGGGCGCCCTTCGTGCGTTCGGGATCCCGTTCGCGGCCGGATGAGCCTCGTCACGCGAAGTCCCACAGACAACACCAGGCGCAGTAGCCTTCACGCGGTACCGGAGAGGAGGAGACATGAGGGAACCGCTCGCCCCCGAGGGTGAGGGCCGCGCGGCGCCGGCCGCTGGCGATGCGCCCCATGGGGACATCGACTGGCAGGCCATCGAGGCTTCGCCCGAGTTCCAAGAGCTCGTGCGGAAGCGGCGCTCGTTCGTCCTGCCCGCGACGATCTTCTTCCTCGTCTGGTACATGGGCTTCATCCTGCTCTCGGCGTACTCGCAGGACCTCATGTCCGAGCGGGTCTACGAGGGCCTGACCGTGGGGTACTGCCTTGCGCTGACGCAGTTCGTAATGGTGCTCCTCCTCGGGCTCATGTACCTCAGCCGCTCCGCCAAGGTCTACGACCCGCTCGCCGAGAAGGCGGTCGAGCGGTGGGCGCACCTGGACACCGATGCGGCGCGAGCCGGCCGCGTCGAGGACAACCGCGTCGGCAGCCGCCCCGCGACCACCACGACCGAGGAGCCCGCCTCGTGATAGTCATCGCCGAGATCAACACCACGGCGGTCGCCGTCTTCTCGATCGTCCTCGCCATCACGCTCGGGATCACATACTGGGCCTCCAAGCGAGCGGGCAGCACGGCGGAGTTCTACGCGGCCGGGCGCGGGATCACCGGGTTCCAGAATGGCCTCGCGATCTCCGGCGATTACCTGTCGGCGGCGTCGTTCCTCGGTATCGCGGGCCTGATCTATCTCTACGGCTTCGACGGCTTCCTGTACTCGATCGGCTTCCTCGTCGCGTTCCTGACCGTGATGTTTCTCCTGGCGGAGCGGATGCGCAACGCGGGCAAGTACACGATCGCCGACGTGCTCTCCTTCCGCCTGCGCGAGCGCCCGGCACGCGTCGCTGCCGCCCTGGGCACCCTCAACGTCGCGGCCTTCTACCTGATCGCCCAGATGGTGGGCGCCGGCGTGCTGATCGAGAAGCTCGTGGGTATCGACTTCACGCTGTCGGTGTTGATCACCGGCACGTTCATGCTCTGCTACGTCGTCTTCGGCGGCATGCTCGCCACGACCTGGGTGCAGATCATCAAGGCCGTGCTGCTGATGGTGGGCATCGTGGTCATGTCGGTCTTCGTGCTCAACAAGGTCGGCTTCAACCCCATAGAGCTGTTCAACCAAGCCGAGACGGCGGGCAAGGCCAAGGAGAGCACGTTCTCGCTCGGGCCGGGCACCTTCCTGACCAACCCGATCGACACGGTGTCACTGGGCCTCGCGCTCGTGCTCGGCACCGCCGGGCTCCCGCACATCCTGATGCGATTCTTCACCGTGCCCGACGCCAAGGCGGCCCGCTCGTCCGTGGTCACCGCGATGTTCATCATCGGCTTCTTCTACCTGCTGACCACGATCATCGGGTTCGGCGCTCGCGCGATCCTTGGCCAAGGGGGCGTGGAGGCCGCCGGCAAGGGCGGCAACCTCGCCGCGCCGAACCTGGCCGAGAACCTCGGGGGCGGCGCAGGAACGACGGGCGGCGACCTGTTCCTCGCGATCATCGCCGGCGTCGCGTTCGCGACGATCCTCGCGGTGGTGGCGGGGCTCGTACTGTCCGCGTCGAGCGCCGTGGCACACGACGTCTGGTCGAGCATCGTCCGCAAGGGCAAGAACTCCGACCGCGAGGAGGTCCTGGCCGCCAAGGTCGCCGCCCTGACCATCGGCGCCATCGCGATGGCGATCGCCATCATCGGCGGCGAGGGGCTGAACGTCTCGTTCATGGTCGGGCTCGCCTTCGCGATCGCGGCGAGCGCCAACTTCCCGGCACTGCTGCTTGCGCTCACATGGCGGCGCTTCAACACCACCGGAGCGGTGACGGGGGTGCTGTTCGGAGTCGTCTCCGCGCTGGGGCTCATCATCATCAGCCCGATCGTGTGGGGCGGCGCTCCCGGGGCCCCCGACACCGGCGCGTTCACCTGGTACGACCTCAACAACCCGGGCCTGATCTCGATACCGCTCGGCTTCATCGGCTGCATCGTCGGGACGCTGCTGTCGAAGGAGCGCGAGACCGAGCGCAGCTTCCACGAGCTGTATGTACGGTCCGAGACCGGGCTGGGCGCCGAGCGGCCCCTGGCCGGGCAGCAGTCACCGGCGTAGCTCTTCACACCCTCCGGCTACGGCCACTAGGCCGGCCCGGTCGATTCGATCCGTTCCGGCCTACACCGCCCAGTCGAGCGGCACGTCGGACCGCTTGCGACCGACCAGCGCGAGGTAGAAGAGCGGCTCGCCGGCGGCCGACAGGCGGTGCCGGTAACGACGGGTCGCCGCTATCTCGAGCGGCCCCTCCTCGGACATGCGTCGCACCAACGCGCTGAAGCCGGTCTCGTGCCGATGGTCGAGGAAGTCGTCCTTGATCGTGAAGGCCACCCAGCCCGGGACCGACAGCATGTTGAATGCCTCGGCCAGTGCGAGCGGGGGCATGTCGCCAAAGCCGAGGGCCGCCACCGTGGTTAGCGCGTTGAACCTGTGCGCCTCGAGCGCCGAGCGGTCCTCGGCCGTGAGCTCGGTCAGGTCGGCCACGCGGTAGTCGCGGTACACGTCAGGCCGGTCCCGCTTGGCGGCGATGGCCGCCTCCTCGATGATGTCCACGCCCACGAGCGCGGAGGCGCCCATTCGCTGAAGCTGCTCGCCCATCATCCCGTTGCCAGCGCCGATGTCGATCACGGCGAGGTCCGATGCGGCCGCTCCTGCCTTCGCCAGCTCCTGCTCCAACAGCGAGCCGACCACCTCGGGCGAGGTGCACTCGAGGCGGTCGTAGAAGAGGTGCTCGTACAGGCCGGGGATCGCGTAGATCTCGCCGTAGTCGTGGAAGCGGATCCTTCGCCTCCGGCCTGCGACCGTGACCTCGCAGAACTCCTCGTCCTGGCTCACTCCTGCCTCGGTAGAGGCGGGAAACGTCAGGTCGTCGAAGTTCGAACGAGTCGCGCTATCGATGCTCTCGGGCACGTGGTCTCCTCGGTGGGGGAAGGGAAAGGCGCTCCGCCCTGGCCGAGACGCCTTCGATGGCCGTCGAGCAACGGTTGCGCGCGCACGCGCGCTGACGCATGCCTGAAGAAGCCTAGACGGTCGTCAGGTACTGCTCCCAGGCCGAGGGGATCCTCGGCGCCGCCACGTGGACGAAGATCGTGGCGTTCGGGACGCGCGGCTTGGTGCGCGGGTGCATGTCCGCGTGGGCCGGTAGACGGTCGCCCTTGCGGCGGTTGCAGGGGGCGCAGCAGGCCACGATGTTGTCCCAGGACGAGCCGCCGCCCTTGGAGCGGGGGATGACGTGGTCGACGGTCAGCGTGCCCCGCTCCACGCCGCAGTACTGGCAGGTCCAGCGGTCGCGGGCGAACACCGCCCGGCGAGTGATCTTGCGGCTGTGGGCGTCCCGCGGGATGCGCACGTAGGTGGAGAGCCGGATCACGACGGGGCGCGGCAACGTGATGTTCTCGGCGTGGAGGCTCCACTCGGAGCGCTCGACCAGCTCGGCACGCTGCTTGAGCAGCAGAACGGTCGCGCGCCGGACGGTGCAGACGTTGATCGGCTCGTACGAAGCGTTCAGCACGAGCACCCGGCCGTTGGTGCCGCCGCGCTGCTCGGACCGGCCGTCCGGCAGCGCGTTCTCAGGGGCTGGCTCCCCAGCCCCCGGCTCGGCCCCTTCCTGAATCGCGACCGCCATCGCCCGCCGGATTCTAGATGATTGATTTCTCATTCCCGTACCCACGGATGACCCGCCATACCGACGCTGGATCCAGGGGGCTCCGCCCCTACATCCGGCCTTCGGCCGGAACACCCCCGAGGTACTCACAGGTGGCGCTGCCACCTGCTTCGGACCCGTTTGGCGCCCAGCTTGGTCTGGCGTGCCCCCGCGGGCACGATAATTCGGAATCAACCATCTAGCGGTCGGTCGGCTCCGATCGACCTGCATCTGCCGACACCGCGGCCGGGTAGGTGCCGAGCACTCGCAGCGCTTCGACGCGTTCGCCGAGGGCCTGCAGCGCGGAGCGAACATCGGGGCGGTCGGCGCCCCCTTCGAGGTCGGCGAAGAACATGTAGCTCCCGAGTGGTCCCGGACGAGGGCGCGACTCGATCTTCGTCAGGTTTATGCGACGGTCGGCGAACTCGTGCAGCACGTCCACGAGCGCGCCGGGCGACTGGTCGTTGAAGCCCCAGAACACCACCGACGTCTTCGAGGCCCGCTCGCGCGCGCCGACCTCGCCGCGGGACAACCAGACGAAGCGCGTCTGGTTGTCATGACGGTCCTCGATGGCTTCCTCGAGCAGGTGGCAGTCGTAGAGCTCGGCCGCCAGTCGCGCACCGACCGCCGCCCACGGCTGATCCGACTCGGCCACCAGACGCACCGCTTCGGCGGTCGAGCTCGCTGCCGCCGGCTCGGCGTCGGGCAGGTGCGCCCTGAGGTACCCGGCGCACTGCGCCAGGGCCTGGGGGTGGGACAGCACGCGGCCGATCTGGCCCACCTCCACGCCGACGCGGGCGATCAGGCAGTGCCGCACCGGCTGGATGACCTCGGCCACGATCCGCACGTCGGCGGCCTCCCCCGCGAGGGTGTCGAGCGTGGCGGTCACCGAGCCCTCGAGTGAGTTCTCGATCGGCACCACGGCGCGATCGGCACGCTCCTCCTGTACGGCCATCACGGCCTCGTAGACGGTCGCGTAGGGCGCCTCGTCGACCACAGCGAGGGCCGAGGCACGCAACGCCTCCTCCGTGAAGGTGCCGGCCGGGCCCAGGTAGGCGACGCGCAAGAGCTACGCGGACGCGGCGCTGCTCTGGCGCCGAGGCGAGGTGAGCGCCGCCTGCATGGCCGCCTGTTCCTCGGGAGACAGCTCGATCTCCGAGTCGCCCTCTCTGACCTGCTTGAAGTAGAGCCGTGCCTGGTCGCGATGGGAGATGGCGCTGACCACGACGCCGGAACCCCGTGCGTCGAGCAGTGCGAGTGAGGCCGACTGACGCCCCGACATCTCGCCGTAGGCGTCGTAGCGCACGAGCCCGTGGTGCGACACGCAGCCGGCGATGCCCTCGTCGTGCTCCGCCGCCCGCTGGTCGAGCCGACCGAGGGAGTCCTCCACCCACTCGCGAAGGTCCAAGAAGCCGCGCTCCAGGCGTTCCGCGTGCGCCACCAGGTCGCGTTGGGCGTGCCCCCCGAGGACCGCCGACTGCGCGGCCTGGAGACGGCGCAGCTTGACAAAGCACGTAATGGCGAGGAGCACCGCGATGGTGCCCACCGCCACGGCGGCCAGCGCCACGATGCCCGTGGTTGAGGTCAGCTCGTCCATCAGGCCAGACTACCGGCGGGCCCGGCCGCGCCGCGCCCGGTCAGCCCGAGAACGTGACCTGGTAGGAGGCGCTGTTGTTGTCGGCGACCTCCTCCCCGGGGACCTGTCCGACCTCGACCTCCACCGTTACCGGCTGGCCCGTGGGAGGCGTGGCGGCGAGCGGGATCGTCACGCTGTCGGTGGCGCCCGGCTCGATGGTGTCGAGCGTGTCCTCCACGGTGATCGGCTCGGGCCCGCCCGACACGGTGACCGTGATCGGGATCTTCTCCTCGGTGCTCTCGCCTCCGTTCATGATCTCGACGGCGAAGGAGAGGTCCTCCCCGCCGGTCACCTCGGTGCTTCCGTCGGCTACGAGCGGGGTTCCGTCCGGGTTGACGGTCACGCCGAGGAGCTCCGTGCCGTGCAGGCCGGGAGTGGCCTCGGTGTCGCTGGGCATGTCGCCGGCGCCGGCGAGGCGCTCGCCGACGAAGGTGCTCGACAGGTACTCGACATCCGGAAGGAATGCGACCTGCCGCTCCTGTCTTGGAATCGGGGCGTCGCTCAGGTAGCCCTCGCGCGCGAGGGCTCTCTCTGCCTCGGGCACGAAGCGCTGGGTGTAGAGGACGTCGCTCGTCAGGAAGTTGAGCATCTCGGCCGCCACGCGGCTTGCCTCGCTGTCCTTCCCGCGGGCGGCTTCCGGCAGGGGCCGCGCGATCGCGCCCAGGCCGTCGCGGCGGAACTCGAGCACGTCGACCAGATAGCCGTTGGCCACGGCGAGCTCGTCCGGGCGATCCGTGGCCTTGGCTCGGTCGACCAGTTGGTCGGCCGCCACGCGGAGCTCGTTGACCCGGTTCTCCAACTCGATGGGCCCCTGCCCGTCCCCTCCGGCGAAGAGCGCGAAGAAGGCCTCGCTCTGCTGGCGTGACTCTCGCGTCAGCGCGGTGACTTCGCGCACGTAGTCCTTGAACGCGCGTTCCTTGCGCGATTCAAGGCACCCGCGGGTGGCAAGGACCAGAAGCAGCAGCAGTCCGACGCCGACCACCAGCGCCACGATCCGCCGGGACGCCAGGCTCGGGCCTCCACCACCGGTGGGCCCGGCGGTGAGCGGCCGCGGGCGGTCCCGCCGGCGCGGACCGTCTTCGATTGAGGACAGCATCCGCCCTGAAGCTAGCGGCTGAAGGTCGACACGCTGGCTGCGATTATGCATGTCGGGGCGGCCGGCATCGGCAGGCGGACGCCCCCGGGAGACGAACTCCGGATCTGACGTGGAACGCCATCCGACCACCCGACGGCTCGTCGAGGAGCCCGCGACCGGGCGTCTCGGCACGACCACCGACGCCGCCACCGCGCGGCTCGCCCCCACGACCGGCGCCCCGCTCGTACTCGGGCGCTACCGCACACGTCGGCGGCTGGGCGCGGGCGGCCACGGTGCCGTCTGGCTGGCCTGGGACGAGCATCTGGAGCGCGAGGTGGCCCTCAAGGTGATCCCGTCGGACGAGAGCGGCCCGGGGATCGGACGGGCCGAGCGCGAGGCCCGCGTGGCCGCGCGTATGAACCACCCCGGCATCGTCTCCCTCTTCGAGCTCGGCCGGGATGACGAGGCCTTCTACCTGGTGTCCGAGCTCGTGCGCGGTGCGACGCTCGCCGATCTGCTTCGCGCCGGGGCGCTTTCCGACCGCGACCTGGCCCGCATCGGCATCGCGCTGTGCGAGGCGCTCGCCTACGCGCACGCGAGCGGCGTGATCCACCGTGACGTGAAGCCGGCCAACGTGATGGTCGTGGGCGAGCCCGCCGCCGGCGCCGGCTTCGCCAAGCTCACGGATTTTGGCGTCGCCCACCTGGCCAGCGGCGATCCGCTGACCCGCACCGGCGACGTGGTCGGGACGCTTGCCTACATGGCCCCGGAGCAGGCCGACGGGGAGCGCGTCGGACCGCCCGCCGACGTGTACGCACTGGCCCTGACCCTGTACGAGGGCTTCAGCGGGGAGAACCCGGTCAGAGCGGCCGGGGCGGCAGCCACCGCTCGCCGCGTCGGTCGCCCCCTGCCGCCGCTCGCGACACGCCGGCGTGACCTGCCGCGGCACCTGTGCGACGCGATCGACGCGGCCGTGGAGCCCCTCCCCGAGCGGCGACCGGGCCTCGCCGAGCTGAGCCGGGCACTCGAGGAGCCCGTGCAGGAGCTGTCAGACGAGGGTGGGCTCGTGGAGCCCGGGACGCTCGAGCGCTTCGGCCTGACACCCTCGCCGCACGGCGCCCGGCGGGTGGGTCTGGGTCGGCGCGCGCGCCGCTTCTCCGGCGGCAGCGGGCCCGGGGGTCGCGATGGCCTATCCGTGGGCCGCCGCGAGCTACCCGCCCCCCGCCGGGGCCGAGTCGCCCGCGTGGCACCGCGCCCGCTCGCCGCGCTCGCCGCGGCCGGCCTGGTGATGCTGGCCTTCGACCGTCTCTCGCTCACTCCCGGAGCCGCCCCGGCAGTGGCCGGAGCGGTAGCCCTTGCGGTGCTGCTGCTCCCGCGCATCGGGTGGCTGGGCGGCGCATTGGTGGTCACGGGTTGGCTGGCTACCGAGGGCGGGCGTCCGGGCACCGCGGCGCTGCTCGCCATCACGCTGGCCGCCACGGCGCTCGTGTTGCCGAGAGCGGGCGTGCTGTGGTCGCTGCCGGCACTCGCGCCGCTGCTCGGAACGATTGGGCTCGCCCCGGTCTTCCTGATCGTGGCGGGGCGCGCCTCCACCGTCTGGAGGCGCGCCGGACTGGCCGCGGCGGGAGTCCTGTGGCTGGCCGCGGCCGAGGCTCAAGGCGGTGAGCCGCTGCTCTTCGGGGCGCCCGACGGGACGGAGCGGACCGCGGCCTGGAGGCGGTCGGTGAGCGCCACGGCCGAACACGTGGTGTTGCCGTTCGTGACCTCTCCGGCGCCCGTGATCATCGTTGCCTGGGTGGGCCTCGCGATGGCGGCGGGGGTACTGGTCCGGGGGCGCGCGATCGTGGTCGTCGTGGCCGGTGCGACGCTCTGGGCGGTCAGCGTCGTGGCCGTCCACGGTGCCTTGGGGGGCCTGCTCGAGGGCCACGTGCCGCTCGACACCGCTCGGGGCGGCGTGCTCGGGGCGGTCATCGGCGCCCTGGTGGCGCTCGGAGTGTGGGTGCTCGTGCCGGCCAGAACACCCGATACGCCCGAGGTCTTTCCGTAGGATGGCCGGAGAGTGAGCGTGCTCAGAAGTCTCGAGGCGAAGATCGAGGGCCTGGTCGAGGGCACGTTCGGACGCGCCTTCAAGTCGCACGTCCAGCCGGTGGAGCTGGCGCGGAAGCTCGCGAAGGAGATGAATGAGAACCAGACCGTCTCGATCTCCCGGGTGTACGTTCCGAACCGCTACACCGTGTTTCTCTCTCCCCAGGATCGTGAGGGCTTCTCGAGCTACGAGCCCGCGCTCAAGAAGGAGCTGTCCGACTATCTGCTCGAGCACGCGCGCAAGGAGGGGCTTGCGCTGCTCACGCGCCCGCAGATCGACTTCAAGACCGACGAGCGCCTGAGCCTCGGGGAGTTCGGCATCCAGGCCATGCCGCTCGAGCCCGCCGACGCGGACGCCGACGAGGAAGCTCCGCCCCGGGCGGCGGGGGCGGAGTTCGGCCACACGATGGTCTACTCGCCCGACCGCGAGGCTCGCCGTCTGGTCGCCCCCGCCGCGACCGGCAAGGCCGTGCTGTCGGGAGCAGGCAAGCGCACGATGCTCGCGGACGGCCGCACGGTCATCGGTCGCAGCCGCGACTGCGACCTGACGCTCGACGACGCCAACGTCTCACGACGCCATGCCGAGGTGCGCCAGGAGGGCGGCGGCTTCGTGCTCGTCGACCTCGGCTCCACCAACGGCGTGAAGGTGAACGGCCGCCGCACGCGTGAGGCGGCGCTGCAGCCCGGTGACGAGATCACGATCGGCACCTCGCGCCTCACCTTCGAGGTGGACTCGTGACGCCCGTCGACGACCCGGTGGCCGTGACGCTCAAGTTCGGCTTTCTGGCCGTGCTCTACCTCTTCCTGCTGTTCGTGGCCCGCAGCGCCCTGCGCGACCTGAAGCGCAACCCGATCGTCGACGTGCTCGATCCCGACCAGGTTGAGGCCGAGGATCGCCGCGCCGCGGCCGGTCCCGACCTGCGCGCCGGAGTGGATCCCAGCCTGGTGGTGGTGGCCGCAATGGGGCACGAGCCGGGCGCCGTGCTCCCGATCGGGGAGGGGGCCACCATCGGCCGCTCTCCGACGGCCGACATCACGATCGACGACGCCTTCGCCTCCTCCGCCCACGCTCGCATCCTGTCGAGGGGACAGTTCATGTATATCGAGGACATGGGCTCGACCAACGGCACCTACCTGAACGGGCGTCGCCTGCGCGGTCCGGCGCGGCTGAACCTGGAGGACAGCGTCCGTATCGGCGACACGGAATACCGCTACGAGGAGTGATGGAGTAGTGGTCCACCAAGCGTGAGCCTGCAGATCGTCGAGAAGGCCGGCGCCACCGACGTCGGGCGTCACCGGAGCACCAACGAGGACTCCTACCTGGAGTCGCCTCCGGTGTTCGCGGTAGCCGACGGCATGGGTGGCGCGCGCGCGGGCGAGGTGGCGTCGCGGATGGCGGTGGAGGCCTTCGACTCGAACCGCGACGAGCACGCGCCCCCCGAGCAACAGCTGGCCGACGTGGCCCGCGCCGCCAACAGCCGCATCCACCGCCTGGCTCAGGAGGACGAGTCGCGCGCGGGAATGGGCACGACGCTCACCGCCGTGATGGTCGACGATGGCGAGGTGGCTGCCGGCCACGTGGGCGACAGCCGCCTCTACCGCCTCCGGGACGGGGAGCTCGAGCGCCTGACCACGGACCACTCGCTGGTCGAGGAGCTCGTCGCCGGCGGGAAGATCAGTCCGGAGAGCGCCGAGAACCATCCTCAGCGAGCGATCATCACCCGCGCGCTCGGGCCGGAGCCGGACGTGAAGGTGGACACGTTCACGAGCCGCGGGCGCGACGGCGACGTGTACCTGCTCTGTTCCGACGGCCTGACCGCGATGGTGCCCGAGCGGCAGCTCGCAGAGGTGCTGCGGGCCAGCACCTCCCTCCAGGACGGCGCCGACTCACTCATCGCGGCCGCCAACGAGCGCGGCGGCAAGGACAACATCACGGTGGTCCTGTTCCGGCTCGGCCAGGATCGCGGGGAGACGCCGGAATCGGACACGCTGAGCGGTCAGGAGACAGGCGTCGACCAGATCGACGCCGGCGAGGTGCGGGCGGCCGTCGCCGCGGCCGAGGGAGGTCGGGGCGTCCCGGGCGCACGAAGCGACCCGAGTGCGACGGCGGTCATTGACCCCGTCACGGCCACCCGAGCCCGGACCGCGGGCGCCACCGAGGTTCGGAAGATCCGCCCGGGCGCCGATCGCCACCACGATCCGATGGAGCCGGCCAGGGGCAGACCGGTGCTCGAGCACGGCGCCCGGCGAAGGGGAATCGCGCGCAGGGGGCCGATCCTCGCCGCACTCACCCTTCTGTGCGTCGCGGCCCTGGGCTTCGGGCTCTACGCCGGCGGCCGGCAGTTCTACTTCCTCGGCACCAACGAACGCGGGCTCGTGACCCTGTACCGCGGCGTGCCCTACTCGGCCCCGTTCGGGCTGAAGCTGTACACCGAGGAGCACACCAGCACCGTGCCGGCGCGCAACATTCCGCAGTTGCAGCGCGACGCGGTGCTCGACCACGAGCTGCGCCGCCGCGGCGATGCGGTGGATCTGGTGCGGCAGCTGGAACGCACGCGCGGAGCCGGCTGACGTTGCGCTTGCCCGGCTCCGCACTCGGATCGCCCGGACCTCTCAGGTAGACAGCCCCATGTCCGCGCGCTCCCGTGAGCTCCTCGGGCTCCTGCCCGTAACCCTGCTGGTCACCGCCGGCTTCACCGCCGTGCTGATCACGCGCTCGGCGACGGTGGACACCGTGACGCTCACCTACGGGGCCTTCTTTCTCGGCTGCTGCCTGTTCGCGCACCTGTTCATCCGTGCGCGGCTGCCCGACGCCGACCCCTACATGTTCCCGCTCGCCGCGCTGCTCGCGGCGTTCGGCCTGGTGATGATCTACCGGATCGACGAGGAGCTGGCGCGCGAGCAGGCACAGTGGTTCGTCGTGGGGCTGCTGCTGTTCTGCGCGACCGTGGTCTTCCTGCGCGATCACCGCGTGCTCGAGCGCTACCGCTACCTGATCGCCCTCGGCGGCATCGTCCTGCTCGTGATGCCACGGGTGCCGGGCATAGGCGGACAGGTGAACGGCGCCTTCCTGGTCGTGGACATCGGGCCGCTGGCCTTCCAGCCCGCCGAGTTCGCCAAGCTCGCGATCATCGTGTTCCTGGCGAGCTACCTGACCGACAACCGCGAGGCGCTTCTGCGCGGGCGGCTCTCGCCTCCACCACTGCGCCAGTCGATCCCGCTGTTCGGCGCCGCGCTCGCACTCGGGGCGGTTCTCATCCTGATCCTCGACTACGCCGTTTGGCCGAGCGTGCTGATCGCCGCCTTCGCCGGCGTGCTCGTCGGCCTCGTGCGGGAACGGCCCTCACTGAAGCACTTCGGACCGCTGCTGCTCGTGTGGGGGCTCGCCATGGGGCTGCTCTTCTTCATCCAGGACCTGGGCTCGTCGCTGATGTTCTTCGGCGGCTTCCTGGCGCTGTTGTACGTGGCCACGTCGCGCCTGTCGTTTATCGCCTTCGGCGCGGTGATCTTCCTCGGCGGGGCGACCTTCATGGGGCGCACGGTCAGCCACGTGAAGCAGCGCTTCGACACCTGGCTGGACCCCTTCGCCCCGGCCGTGGAGGAGTCCGGCTACCAGATCCGCCAGTCGCTCTTTGCCCAGGCCGACGGCGGCCTGTTTGGCCAGGGCTTCGGACAGAGCCTGATCCAGCTTCCAGGATGCGCAAAGGAGGACCTCGTCGACTTCCCCGACAAGTGCGCGATCCTGCCCGCCCCCCATACCGATTTCATCTACGCCGTGATCGTCAACGAGGTGGGGCTGTTCGGGGCCGCGGGCGTCGTGCTGGTGGCGCTGCTGTTCGCCGCGCGCGGGTTCAAGACGGCGATCACGGCCGGTGACGGCTTCTCCAAGCTGCTGGCCACGGGGCTCACGGCGGTGTTCGCGCTGCAGGTGTTCGTGATCATCGGCGGGGTCGTGAAGGCCATCCCGCTCACCGGCGTAACCCTGCCCTTCATCTCCGCGGGAGGGAGCTCCCTGCTCGCCAACTTCGTGCTGCTCGCCCTGCTCCTGAGCGCCTCGGATCTCGCGCGCCGCGACGCCCGCCGGCAACCGTCGGGGGGGCTCGTGTGAATCGTCAGATCACCCACCTGTTCACGCTGTTCGTCCTGATGTTCGCCGTGCTGGTCGGCTTCTCGTCGTGGTGGTCGGTGATCCGTGCCGACGAGCTCGAGGAGAACACCGCGAACCGCCGACCGCTGCTCGAGGAGCAGCGCATCCCGCGCGGGATCATCTTCGCGAGCGACGGCCGCACACGGCTCGCGGAGAGCGTTCCGGTGGGCTCGGGCGGCGGACGGATCTTCGTGCGCGCCTACCCCGAGGGCTCGCTGTTCTCGCACGCGATCGGCTACTCGTTCGTGGAACGGGGCCGCTCCGGCCTTGAGAAATCACGCAACGACGAGCTGGTGGGCCGCACCGACGAGTTCGAAACGCTCATCGAGGAGATCACGGGCGGCACGGCGAAAGAGGGAGACGATGTCCGCACCACGCTCGATCCCGAGGCCCAGCGCACGGCGCTCGCCGCGCTGGCCGGGCGCCCGGGCTCGATCGTGGCCCTCGAGCCGCAGACCGGCCGCATACGCGTGATGGCCAGCCAGCCCGACTTCGACGCGAACGACATCCCGGACAGCTTCTCCGAGCTCAACCGGCAGGAGGGCTCCCCGATCTTCAACCGCGCCACCCAGGCGCGCTACCCCCCGGGCTCGACCTTCAAGGTCGTGACCGCCGCGGCGGCGCTCGACTCGGGCAAGTTCACCCCCGAGTCCGTGCTCGACGGGAACACCGGCAAGACGATCAGCGGCGTGCCGCTCGAGAACTTCGGCAGCCAGGACTTCGGTCCGACGTCGCTCACCGACGCGCTCACGAACTCGGTGAACACCGTGTGGGCCCAGGTGGGGGAGCAGCTCGGCAAGGACACCATGTTCGATTACATGGAGCGCTTCGGCTTCAACGACGCGCCGCCGATCGACTACCCGCCCGAGCAACTGACTGCGAGTGGCGAGTTCGCCGGCAACGAGCTGCTCGGACCCGAGGACGATGAGGTCGACGTGGGGCGCATGGCGATCGGGCAGGACAAGCTGCAGGTCACGCCGCTGCAGATGGCGATGGTGGCCGGCGCGGTGGCCAACGACGGCCGGCTCATGAAGCCGCGGCTGATCGAGCGGGTAACGTCGCGCGACGGGCGGGTGCAGGCTCGCGCCAATCCGGACGAGGCCGCCCAGGTGATGAAGCCGGAATCGGCGCGCGCCCTGGGAGCGATGATGACCCGCGTCGTGGAGGAGGGTTCGGGCACGGCCGCGGCCCTGGCCGGCACACCTGTGGCCGGGAAGACCGGCACCGCTGAGGTGGAGAACGGCGCCGCCAACCAGCCGTGGTTCATCGCGTTTGCGCCGATCGAGGACCCGCAGATCGCGGTGGCCGTGACTCTTGAGAGCCGGCCGGCGGACGAGACGGGTGGCGTGGCGGCGGCGCCGCTCGCCAAGCAGGTCATCGAGCAGGTGCTGTCGGGTGGCTGAGGTGACCGCCGACACCATGGTCGACGGGCGCTACCGGATCGTCGACCGCATCGGCTCGGGCGGGATGGCGGATGTCTATCTCGCCGACGACACCCACCTCGGGCGCCGCGTGGCCCTCAAGGTGCTGCACCGGCGCTTTGCCGAGGACGGCGACTTCGTGGAGCGCTTCCGGCGCGAGGCCTCCTCCGCGGCCGGACTCCAGCACCCGAACGTGGTCAGCGTGTTCGACCGCGGGGACCACGACGGCACCTACTACATAGCGATGGAGCACCTGTCGGGGCGCACGCTCAAGGAGCTCGTGATCGCCGAGGCGCCGCTGTCGCAGCTCCGCGCCGTGCACTTCGGCCTGCAGCTCGCGCTCGGCGCGGGCTTCGCGCACCGGCGCGGCGTGATCCACCGGGACCTGAAGCCGCAGAACGCGATCGTCGACGAGAACGACACGCTCAAGGTCACCGACTTCGGCATAGCCCGAGCCGGCGCCTCCGAGATGACCGAGACCGGCTCGATCATGGGCACCGCGCAGTACCTCTCCCCCGAGCAGGCGCAGGGCCACGCCGTCACCGCGTCCTCCGACCTCTACTCGATCGGGGTGATGATGTACGAGATGCTGGCCGGCCGGCTTCCCTTCGACGGGGACAGCGCGGTGTCGGTTGCCGTCAAGCACCTGAGTGAGGCGCCGCTGCCGCTCGCGGAGATCCGGCCCGACGTCCACCCGCTGCTCGAGGCAGCGGTGATGCGCTGTCTGGCGAAGGACCCGGCCGTGCGCTATGCGAGCGCCGACGAGCTGGCCGCCGATCTCGAGGCGGCCAAGGCCGCGATGGTCGAGCCGGGCGCCACGGCCATGTACGCGCCGGTGGTCGAGGAGGTATACGAGCCGTTGCCGGAGGAGCACCGCCGCCGCTGGCCGTTCGCGTTGCTCGCGCTCCTGCTGCTCGCGCTGGCCGCCGCGGTGGCCTACGCGCTCACCCGGCCGCAGGAGGTCGCGGTGCCGGGCGTCGAGGGCCAGCAGCTCGAGGAGGCCACCCGCACGCTCGACCGCGCCGGCTTCGAGACGCGGGTCCGGCGGCAGGAGGATCCGGAGCCGGTCGGCGAGGTGATCGACCAGGACCCCGAGTCGCGTCAGGAGGCCGAGGAGGGCTCGACCGTCACGCTCACCGTCTCCTCCGGTCCGGGCACGCGGGCACTGCCGCAGACCCGCAACCTGTCTCCCGACGCGGCTCGCAAGCGTCTCGCGGCGGCCGGCTTCAAGGTCGATGACGACATCGAGCGCCGCCCGTCCGACGACGTTCCCGAGGGCTCGGTGATCGGCACCGAGCCTCCGGCCGGCCTGCAGAAGCCAATCGGGTCCAGCGTCAAGCTGGTCGTGAGCTCGGGGCCGGAGCAGGTGGAGGTGCCGGACGTCGTCGGGCTCACGCGCGACATCGCCGAGGAGCAGCTCACGGACCTGGGGCTGACGCCCCAGGTCGAGGTGGAGGACTCGGAGGAGCCCATCGACCGCGTGATCGCGCAGTCGCCGGCGGACGGCGACACGGTGGACGAGGGCGGGAGAGTGGTGATCACCGTGTCGGCGGGCCCGCCGGAGCCGGATCCGACGGATCAGACGACGCCGGATGATCCGATCGACCCGATCGCACCGGATACGGTGCGTGTTCCGTCGGTCACGGATCGCGCCCGGGATGAGGCGGCCGACCTGCTGCGCGGCCGTGGCTTCAAGGTGGTGTTCGACGGGCCCGGCCGCAACGAACCCGAGGGGGTAGTCGCCGACCAGGATCCCGGTGCCGGTTCGGACGCGGCACGCGGAGAGACGATCACCCTGACGGTCGATCCTCCGCCCCAGTGAAGGTCGCCGTCCTCGCGGGCGGACGCTCGGGCGAGCATGAAGTCTCGCTGGCCTCCGGAGCGGCGGTGAGAGCAGGCTTGGAGGCCGCCGGTCATTCGACGCTCGCGGTTGAGCTCGCTCGCGATGGCACGTGGTCTCACGCCGGCGATCCGGTGCGGATCGAGCCCGCGTCGGGACTGCTCGGCGCCGATGTCGTCTTCCCCGCGCTCCACGGCCCGTTCGGCGAGGACGGCACGGTGCAGGGCCTGCTGGAGATCGCCGACGTGCCGTACGTGGGGGCCGGCGTCCTGGCCTCCGCGCTGTGCATGGACAAGGTCACCTTCAAGGACCTGATGGCGAAGGACGGCATCCCGCAGGTGGACTACGCCGGCGTGCGCGAGGACGACGACCTCGGACCGCTCGAGCGCCTGGGCCTTCCGGTATTCGTCAAGCCGTCCCGGCTCGGCTCGTCGGTCGGCATCTCCAAGGTGAGCAGCGCGAACGAGCTGCCCGTCGCGCTTGCCGCCGCGTTCGAGCACGACCCGCTGGCCATCGTGGAGGCGATGTCGCACGGCATGGAGGTCGAGTGCTCGGTGCTCGGCAACGAGGAGCCCCTGGCCTCGGAGCCGGGCGAGATCGTTCTCGAGGCCGAGTGGTACGACTACACCGCCAAGTACGACAGCGGCGGGATGCAGCTCGTCGTGCCCGCCCGCCTCGCGCCGCCGATACGGGCCGAGGTCCAGCGGCTGGCCGCCGCGGTGTTCACCCGGGTGGGCTGCGCGGGGATGGCGCGCGTCGACTTCTTCGTCGAGGCGGACGGCCGCGTGCTCGTGAACGAGCTGAACACGATCCCCGGCTTCACCTCGACGAGCGTGTTCGCCAAGCTGTTCGAGGCCTCGGGCGTCCCCTACCCCGAGCTGCTCGATCGTCTGGTGCGCCTGGCCGTCGAGAGGCACGGGCGTGAGCGTGCGCCCCAGAGCTGAGGAGCGCACCCGCCCGGAAATCCGACTCCGGCCCCTCAGCTCCGCAGGCTGAGCTCCGACACCGCCGCCTTGCCACCGGGAGGCAGCGAGACGATCCACAGCAGGTAGTGCCGGTACTCGCGCCCGCGGGTGTCGAGCGGCACCCTCTCGGTCTCTCCCACATCGACGGGCTTGCCGACCGGCGTCCAGCCTTCGATCGTCGCGGGCGCGTCGTCGGACGCGTAGACCTGCGCCCGCCAGCCGGGCAGTGAGCTCACCAGGTCCAGGCGACGGACGGCCACTGCCGAGCCGGTGTCGATGGTCAGGCCCACGCCCTCCTTGTTGCCCGGGGTGCCGAACTCGAAGCGGTAGGTCTCGGTGTCCCAGATCGTGGTCGGGTTGCCGTCGACCGCGTTGCCGACGTCGTCTCCCGACTCCTCACCGTCTCCCGGTGGCGGGTCGAAGTCGGCCACGTCGTCCGCCGCGAGCCGGAGCTTCTCGGAGAGGCCACGATTGTCGCCGCCGCTCGGGGTCGCGGGCGCCGATCCCTCTTCGGTGCGGCTCACGAGCACCACGGCCACCACCGCCACCAGCGCGGCGGCCAGCACGCTCGTGGCGAGTGCCCGCCGCGGGTTGCGCAGGCGGCGCGGGGCCACCTCGGTCGTCTCCTCTGGGAGCTCCTGCAGCAGGGCGCTGGCCTCGCCGGTCGTCTGCCCCGCGCGCGCCGCCTCGATGGCCAGGGCCTCCTCGAGGTCGTGCTCCATCTGGTGGACCGTCGCGTAGCGGTTGCCGCGCTCCTTGGCCGTCGCGCGCTCGATGATCAACGCGAGGTTGGCCGACACGTCGGCGCGGTGGGCCTGGATGTCCGGCAACGGGTCGCGTACGTGCTGCATCGCCACCGTGATCTGGCTCTCGCCGCCGAACGGGACCTCGCCGGTGAGCATCTCGTAGAGACAGACTCCGAGGGAGTAGATGTCCGACTGCTCGGTGACCTGCTCGCCTAGCGCCTGCTCGGGCGATACGTAGTCGGTGGTGCCGAGCACGCGGCCGGTGGCGGTCAGCCCGTGGGACTCGAGGGAGCGGGCGATGCCGAAGTCGGTGACCTTCGCGCGCCCGTCGGTGTTCAGGAGCACGTTCTGAGGCTTGACGTCCCGGTGCACCAACCTCTCGGCGTGGGCGGCCATCAGGGCGCGGCCGATCTCGATGGCGTATGCCACGGCCTCCGGGACCGGCAGCGGGCCTGCGCGCTGGATCCGGTCCTTGAGCGTCTCACCCTCGACGTACTCGAAGACGATGTAGGGATGGCCGTCGTCCTCGCCCGCGTCGATCACCGTGACTACGTTCGGGTGCGACAGCCGCGCGACGGCCCGCGCCTCGCGCCGGAAGCGCTCGAGCTGGTCGGCGTCCGTCGACAGGTCGCGGTGCATCAGCTTGATCGCGACCCAACGCTCGAGGGTCTCGTCGAAGGCCCGGTAGACGGTCGACATGCCGCCGGAGCCGATCTTCTCATCCAGCCGGAAGCGGCCGTTCAGGAGGGTGCCGATCACCTTTTCTCTAACTTGGTGGCTTGGCTGTCAGCGTCAGGTACCTCACCGATCCCGCCTGTCCCCATTCGTGGAGCTCGGAGCCGGTGATCAGGAAGCTTACGGTGGACTTCTCCGGGACCCTGTCATGGACCTTTGTGATGGGCGGTCTGGCCCGTGAATATCACGAGCAGGACCGGGCCGCGGTGGCCTTCCACTGGCTGGACGTCGCCGAGTGGGGCGGGGTGCCGATGGACCCGCGGCTGTGGAATGAGGGGCCGATCGGCTCCACCTATCCAGTCTGCATGGCAGCCGTGGCGGCCGCAGAGCAGGGGGCGGAGCAGGCCGCCGCCTACCTGCGGGCGGCGCGCGAAGGCCTGATGTGCTTTCGACGCAAGCTCGACACCACCGAGGCGCTCGTCGAGGAGGCCCGGCGGGCCGGCCTGGACGTTGGGCGCTTCCGCGTGGATCTGGGCTCGAATGCCATCGTCGAGCGCTTCGGTGCGGACCTCGACGTTGTCCGCGAGATCCCGGCGGAGGCCCGCGGCGCGCCCGGGGCGGTGGTCGAAGGCCACGACGGCGGTGAGCGGCTCACATTCCCCTCGCTCTGCTTCACCGGCGAGGACGGCGCCGACCGCTGGGTCTTCGGGGTCGGTGAGTATGAGCGCTACCGCGAGGCGGCCGAGGCTGCGGGGGCCGCGCGGACCGATGGCCCGCCGCCCGGGGTGCTCGAGGCACTTCGCCGCTTCGGGCGCATGGCCACCCGCGAGGTGGCGGAGGTCTGCGGGCTGCCCGGCCCGCGGTCGCACGCCGAGCTGTGGCGCCTCGCCGCCGAATGGCAGGTGCGGCCGGTGCCGGTGCTCACGGGGCACCTGTGGGAGCCGGCGTAGGGGGCCGGCTCCCACACACCTGCGGTCCTAGCGCGCCGGCCGAGGCCTCGGTGCCACGCGGACGTTGATCGTCAGCACCGACGAGCCGTCCCCGTTGTGGTCCTCGTCCCCGCGCCACTGCGCGACGAAGTTCGAGGTTCGCGTGATGTTCCAGCTCGTCGTGAACGTGCCGTTGGACGATACCCGCGCGGTCCGCGACTGCCAGCGCCCGCCGGCCGCGTCCCTGCGCGACACCACGATGTCGGCGCCGCCGATGGCCGGCTGCAGGCGCCCGGTGACCGTGACGGCCGCGGGCTTCTTACCCCTGCGGCGAACGCTGCGCGCAGGGGTCCGCAGGCTCAGGGCGGTGTCCTGCTCGGCGTCCCCGCCGGTTCGGGTGCCGAACAGGTCCGAGCGGCTGTTCAGAGCGAAGCCGTCCGAGCCCGCCGGTGCGACCAGTCCGTTGCGGAGGATGCCAAACGGGCTGAGCAGCTGGGGCCGCCAGGTGCGACCGCCGTCGGAGGTGCGAAGCACGTACCCGTCCTGTCCGGCGAAGCTATCCGTCGTCAGCCAGCCCGACGTCGCGGTGCCGAAGGCCACATCGATGATGCCATTGGCGCCGACGCCGGTCAGCTCCGTCCACGCCCGGCCGCCGTTGGCCGTGCGCCACACCCGGGGCGACCCCGTCCCGTTGGTTGTGACGGCGTATCCGGTGCGGGTGTCGGTGAAGTCGACCGCCACGAGCGCCGGACGGCGTTTCTTGACGACCGGACCCGGCCGCGGCAGTGGCCGCCAGGTCGCGCCTCCGTCGGTGGAGAGAATCAGCGACTGCTCTCCATAGGCGACGAGTCCCCCCTTGGCCGGGTCGATGTCGCTCAGGATCGATCGCAGCGCGTCGGTGTCCGCGACGCCCTGGAACACCGCGCCGCCGTCGGTCGAGCGCCGTATCCCGCGGGGGCCGACCAGCAGCACTCGTTGGGGGTCGAGGGCCAGCACCGCCCGTGGCGGGTCGGTGGTGCCGGTGTCCAGGAACTGCCAGTCGACTCCGCCGTTGTCGGTGCGCAGGGCGCCGCCCCTGACATCGAGCGCGAAGCCGACGTCCTGGTCGAGGAACGAGACGTCCAACACGTCCTCCGAGGTGGCCACCCCCACGGTGGTCCACGTCTCGCCGCCGTCAAGGGTCCGGGCCAACGCGCCGTCGTTGCCGGGGGCGTGGGCGATCTGCGAGGAGGTGGCCCGCAGGCGCAAGAAGCGGCCACTCAGCCGCGCGCCGATGGTGGCGAACGTCTCGCCGGCGTTTGCCGACACGACAGTCGCCCCGGCCTCGCCCACCGCGACAGCACGCGTATCCGACTGAAGTGCGACCGCGAAGATACGCTGGGTCGACGGGGTGACCGAGCTGACGGTCGCTCCACCGTCGGAGGTCCGCAGCAGGCGCTCGCCGCTCGCCGTCGCGATCAGGCAGCTCGTGGCGCTGGCGCAGCGGATGGAGGTGAGATCGGAGCGGGGGACGTCTCCGGCCGCGGGCGCCTGCGCCCACGTCTGTCCGCCATCCTCGGTGCGGAACAGGCCGTTGTTCTCGCCCACTGCGTAACCGATCATGGCGTTCGTGAAGAACAGGCCGTTGAGGCGACTGAACGTGAAGGCCACCAGTACCCACGACTCGGCGCCGTCGGTCGTGCGGTAGATGGCTCCCTTGTCGGTGATGGCCACGCCGGTGTCGGAGTCGAGGAAGTAGATGTCCCTGGCCTGTGCGCTGCCACCTGTGGCCGCCGTGCCAGGGACGGCCGTCCGCCGCGCAAGGCTCTGGCCGCCGTTGGCCGTCCGTTGCACCGTGCCGTCGGCCAGCAGGGTGTAGCCCAAGTTCTCGTCGACAAAGGAGAAGGACGTGACGCCGGCGCCGCAGTTGCGCTCGCTCGGCGTGAACGGGATGCGCCGGAATGTCTCTCCCGCGTCATCGGACCGCCGCAGCGTGCAGCCGCCGCCGACGACGAAGGTGTCGGCGTCCACGGCCCGCAGCCGGAACAGATCCTGCGTGGTGCCCGTGCGCAGGCCGGTCCACGTGACCCCGGCGTCGTCGGTGCGGAGGATCGTGCCGAAGTTACCCGCGGCGTAGCCGCGTCCGCCGGCGAACTCGATCACCCGCAGGTCGTTGCCCTGGGGTCTCGGGCTCCCCCACGTCCATCCCGACTGGCCGACGCTGACGGCGGCGCTCGCCGACGTTGTGGCGACGAGGCTCGCGACCGCCACCGCCAAGATGCCGATGCTGTTCCTGATCCTCATTCGTTTTCCCCTCCCAAGGTTTGGAACTCGCTCGTCGGGCTCAACCGTGGCCGTCCGTACGGCCGCTCGAAACACGGGCCTCGACGCCAAGTTGCGCTGGTACGGCCCACCTTCCCGGCAGTCTCGTGAGGCGTCTCTCGAGGGGCACCTTCGTGCCGCTCAGGCGGCAGGTCGCGACCGAGTCGGCGAGATCGCCGCGGATCGGTAGGTGGGCGTGGGAAGCTCCGTGCTGGTCTCGGCCATCAGCCCGCGGCCGCGAACCCCTGACCGTCGCGGCCGGCGAGTCCGCGTGCCGGAACCTCGACGAGGCCGGCGGCGTCCGTGACCGCGCCGATCACCGCGGCCCCGCGGTGCCGCGTGGCGAGTATCTCGACCGCGTCGTCGGCGTGGTCTGCCGGAACCACGCAGCAGAAACCGCAGCCCATGTTGAAGACTTCGTGCAGCTCGGCCGTGCCGCTGCCCGTGCGTTCGGCCACCAGCTCGAAGACGGGTGGGATCGGCAGCGGTGCGTCGATGCGGTAGCCGACGTCGGCCTCGAGCCGCAACAGGTTGAGCAGCCCCCCGCTCGTGATGTGCGCGAGACCGCGCACCTCGACGTCCGAGCTCAGCAGGTCGCGGACCGCGCGCACGTAGATCACGGTCGGCTCGAGCAGCGTCTCTCCCACCGTCGCGCCACCGAGCTCGCCTGGTCGCTCGTCCAGCTCGGGGAGCGCTCGCCGCGCGAGCGTGAGCCCGTTCGAGTGGACGCCGCTCGCGGGCAGGCCGATCACGGCGTCTCCCGGCCGGACGGTGCCACCGGTGATGATCGCGTCGAGGGGCACGGTGCCGAAGCACGTACCGACCAGGTCGAACCCGTAGGGGGAGGGGTGGCCCCGGATCAGCTCGGGCAACTGGGCGAGCTCCCCACCCGGGATCTCGATCCCAGCCTGCTCGGCTCCCACCCGCAGTCCCCGCGCGATGTCGGCGAGCATCTCGGGCTGGGCCTCCTCGACGGCTATGTAGTCGAGCAGGGCGAGCGGCTCGGCGCCGACGCAGATCACGTCGTTCACGTTCATCGCCACGCAGTCGATGCCGACGGTGTCGAAGCGGCGGAGCTCCTCCGCCACGATCACCTTCGAGCCCACGCCGTCGGTGGATACGGCGATGCCCGTGCGATCGTCGATGCGCAGCACGTTGGCGTAGTGGCCCGAGCCAATGAGCGCCCGCCTGGGCCGGCCGGGGTCGATGCCGCGCAGCACCTCGACGAGGCCGGCGACCGCCGCTCCGGCGCGGGCGGTGTCGACGCCCGCCCGCGCATAGGCGTCGCGGCCGGTCAATGTCGCCCGAGGTCGCTCATCGGCTCACCCTATGCGCGCAGCCGCCTGAGAGCCAGCCCTCCGAGCAGCACCCGGTAGGCGGCGAAAGGCGCAAACGACGGCGCGGCGTCCACCGCGCGGATCAGCCCCGCGCAGGCGAGCGTCGATCCGAAGGCGCCGGCGGCCCCCAACACGAACGCCGGGCGCAGCTCCGGGGCCAGACCGCGCCGGGCGAGCCGCACTCCCTTGAGGGCCGTGGCGCCCATGATCACCGGCAGGGCGGCGTGCCGGGAGAGCTCGTTGGCGCCACGGCGCCGAAAGCCGCGCAGTCGCGCCGCGGTGAGCGTCGCGCCGTTGCGCGAGACCCCGGGAGCGAGCGCCGCTGCCTGCGCGACGCCCACCAGCAGGTGGTCGGCCGTGGAGGCCGAGGACCGCCGGCGCCGGCTGGGGGCCAGGTCGGCGAGGCCGAGGGCGATACCCGCACCGATCTGGGCGCGTGCCACGCCGCGCGGCTCACCGAGGCGACCCTCGATCGCCCGCTCGAAGGTGAGCCCGGCAGCCGCGGGCGGTATGAACGTGCAGGCGATGTGTCCCGCGGTGCGGAGGTCGAGCCGGCGCGCCACCGCGTGCACCTCGTGCCTGAGCGCGATCAGCAAGGCGAGCGCGGTCCCGGCGTGCAGCGCCACCTCGAAGGCCTTCCTCAGCTCCGGATCCAGGTCGGCGTAGGGCCAGTCGAGCAGGGCGGGAACCAGCACGAGGTGTCCGGAGCTCGACACCGGCAGCAGCTCGGTCGGCCCGTGGAGAACGCCGAGGGCGAGCGCCTGGGGGAGCTTCAGTCCAGGCGTGGAGCCCTCCGCCGCGACGGGCTCAGACCGTCTCGGAGGCGGGCTCGGAGGGCCGATCGGCGCTCGGCCCGCCGCGACGGTTGCGCAGCACCAGGTAGATCAGGCCGCCCACGATCAGCGCCGCCACGGCGTAGTCGACGTAGTGCAGCGAGTCCTTCCAGGACTCCCAGCGGCTGCCGGCCTGCTGGCCGATGAAGGTGAGCATGAGGACCCAGGGGATGCAGCCGGCCAGGGTGAGCGCCGAGAAGCGCCAGAACGGCATCCGGGCAACGCCTGCGGGCAGCGAGATGAACGTGCGAATGATCGGCAGCATCCGAGTGAAGAACACCGTTGCGTCGCCGTGGCGCTCGAAGTAGCGGTCGGCCTGCTTCAGGTGCTTGGGCTTGATGTGGAGCTTGCGCCCATGCTTCTCGAGGATGTCGACGCGCCCGTAGTAGCCGACCGCGTAGGCGATCCACGAGCCGACGAGGTTGGCCACCGATCCGACCGCGGTGGCGGCGAGCAGCGAGTACTCGCCGCGGTCGACGTTGAAGCCGGCGAACAACATGGTGGCCTCGCTGGGCACGGGGATGCACGCGCTCTCCAGCACCATCAGCAGGAAGACGCCCGGCAGGCCGAGCTCGCGCACGACGTCGACGGCCACCTCGACTATGGGATCGGTGATCGAGGCGAGGAGCATCTGGGCAGCGATCAGCGTAGCGACGCTCATCCCCGGTCCTCCCTGATCTCCACGCGCACGCGGTAGCGCCGGCCGTCGGACTCGTAGAAGGCGGCCTCCTCCCAGCGGTCGGTGGTGAGCGCCCGCAGGCGCAGGAGGGTCGCGTGGGCCGGCGCCTGCGGGTCGATGCGCTGCACCTCCTCCTCCAGCAGCTCGGCGCGGCGATGCGCCGTGCCGCCCTCGGGCTGCGGCCGGCGCTCATAGGTGCCCTCGGCCAGGAGCTGCCAAGCCCGCTTGAAGACCTCGAGCTCGAGCGCCTTCAGGCGGGCATAGAGAGTGTGTGCCGTGTCCGCTGGGTCGACCTCGAGCCGCTCCTGGTCGACGATGTCCCCGCTGTCGAGCCCCGCGTCCATGAAGTGGAGCGTGGCTCCGGCCGGCGTGCCCTCGAGAATCGCCCAGCTCGGCGTGTGCCAGCCGCGGCCCCAGGGCAGGTACGCCGGGTGGAGGTTGAGCACGCCGTGGCGGGGGAGCTCCAGAACCGTCGCGGGCACGATCAGCGGGAAGTGCACGCAGACGATGAAGTCGAGGTCGAGCTGAGCCAGGAGATCGATGGCGGCGGGCTCGGCGAAGGCACGCCCCACGAGGATCCGCTCCGGCTCGAGCGCCGGGCAGAGCGCGCGCAGCTCGCCCGCGTGCGAGGACTCCTCCGGCACCAGCAGCGCCGATGGCTCGGCACCCCCGTCGACGAGGTGGCGAAGGACCCCGACGGCCACGTCACGGTCCCCGGCGAAGGCGATCTTGGGAGAGGCCATGCGTTGGAGCCTATGGCCGCTGCGGCCGTGCTGGGAACGGCCATATGCTCGCGGCGTGCGCGTGTGGGTCGACCTCACCAACAGCCCCCACGTGCTGATCATGCGGCCGCTCATCGAGCTGTTGCGGGCGGACGGGCACGACGTGGAGATCACGGCACGCGACTTCGCCCAGACGCTCGGGCTGCTCGAACGCCATCGCATCGACCACACGGCGGTCGGCCGCCACCGCGGCGGCCGGCTGGCAAGCAAGGGCGTGGGGCTGCTGTCGCGCTCCGGGGCTCTCATCCGCTGGGCCCGACGGCGCCGCTTCGACGTCGCGCTCGGCCACGGCTCCAACGACGTGACCGTGGCCGCCCGCGCGCTCGGCGTGCCGAGCGCCACGGCGCTCGACTACGAGTGGGCGAAGGTGCAGCACGGCGTGAACTGTCGCCTCGCGCGCGCGGTCGTGGCCCCTGACGCCATACCGCCCGAGCGCCTCTTCGCCTACGGCGCGCGCGGCAAGCTCCGCCGCTACCCGGGGCTGAAGGAGGAGTACTACCTGGCCGACTTCGAGCCGGATCCGGCGGTCCTCGACGAACTGGGCATCGACCCGGCCGAGCCGCTGGCCGTGGTGCGCACCCCGCCCGACGTCTCCCTCTATCACCGCTTCGAGAACGACCTCTTCGCTCAGGTGCTCGGCCGCCTGCGTGCGACGCAAACGGTGGTGTTGCCGCGCACGCCTGCGCAACGGGAGCAGCTCCAGCGAGACGGTGGGTTCATCGTGCCGGTGCGGGCTGTGGACGCTCCGTCGCTCGTGGCGTTCGCCGACGTGGTGGTGTCGGCGGGCGGGACGATGAACCGCGAGGCGGTGGCACTCGGCACGCCCGTGTACACGACGTTCGAGGGCCGGCTCGGGGCGGTGGACGAGCGGCTGCTCGCGGAGGGGCGGTTGCGGAAGGTGGAGCGGCCCGAGGACGTGGTGGTCGAGAAGCGGCTCTGGGGAGGGCGGGCCGAGCGCAAGCGGCGGGATCCGCGGGTGCTGCTGGAGATGATGGTGCGCGTGTAGCCGGCTCGCTCACATGGGCATATTGAGCGGCTCGGTCCGGCAGGGAGGCGAGTACCGTTCAGGCGTGAGCGAGTCCCCGCGCTCGATGCTCGTCTATGAGCAGGAAGGGATACCGTTTCCAGCATGAGCGAGTCCCTGCGCCTCACGATCAACTACGCAGACGGAGGCGAAGGCTGGATCTTGGCCACCATCCCTGAAGTAGCGGGCGTCTTCAGCCAGGGTCGTACTCGAGAAGAAGCGCGCGCGAACGTGATCGACGCGCTGCGCCTGATGTTGAGCCCCGAGCCGGGAAACGGCGCGGAAGGTGAGACGGACAGCGAGCCGCTCGAGCTGACGATCGGCGCTTGAAGCGGACGGACCTCGAGCGGCACCTGCGCGAACACGGCTGTCGCCAGGTCGATGAAGGCGGCGGGCACTCGAAGTGGGCTGGGCCGGATGGGCCAACGTGCTCCCATCCCGCGTCACCGCGAGCTCGGAACGGGGCTTGCCCGGACGATCTGCAAGCAACTCGGAGTTCCGCCACCAACCGGTCCACGCTGAGAACAGCCTCTCGCGCTCTGTCCGTTCCCCAGTCGCCCCCCCGTAAACTCCCCGCGTGAGCTCGCAATCGCGCATCAGCTCCTCGGTGCTGGCCCGCCGGTCGCTCCAGGTGGCCATCGACGCCGTCCTGATCGCCGTCGCGTACTACCTCGCGTTCGTCCTGCGCTTCGACGAGGGCATCCGTCCCCGCTACGAGCGGCTGCTGGAGGACACGATCGTCTTCGTCGTGCTCGGCAAGCTCGTCGTGTTCGCCCTCTTCGGGCTGTACCACAAGCTCTGGCGGTTCGTCGACCAGCGCGACTTCCAGATGGCCATCCGCGCCGTGCTCGTATCCACCCTGCTGCTGGTCGGCGCGCTCTTCCTGCTCCCCCGCGGCGCCGACCCGCCCCGCGGCGTGATAGCGCTCGATTTTCTGCTCACGCTGCTCTTCGTCGGCGGCAGCAGGCTGCTCGTGCGCGTGATGGTCGAGCGCGGCTTCCGCCGTACGATCGCCCCGCGCGGCTCACGCGAGGTGCTCGTGGTCGGGGCCGGCAACGGCGGTCAGCTCGTGGCCAACGAGCTGCGGCGCAACCCGCAGTTGCGCAACGTGGTGATCGGCTTCGTCGACGACGATCCACGCAAGCGAGCGGCGCGCGTGGCCGGGATCAAGGTCGAGGGCAGTACCGACGAACTGCCGCGGATCCTCGACTACGCCGAGCCCGACGAGGTGATCATCGCGATCCCGTCGGCGCCGGGGGTGCTGCGCCAGAAGGTCGTGACCGCCTGCCGCGCCCGTGGCATTCCGGTGCGCACGATGCCGACCGTCTTCGAGCTGCTCTCCGGAGGCGGAACCGGGCTCATACGTCAGATTCGTGAGGTCAAGGTCGAGGACATCCTCGGCCGCGACCCTGTGCGCCTGGAGATCGACCGTGTCGGCGCCTACATGGCGGGCCAGGTGGTGCTCGTGACCGGCGCCGGCGGATCGATCGGATCGGAGCTGTGCCGCCAGATCGCCCGAGTCGGCCCGCGGACGCTCGTGCTCGTGGACCAGGCCGAGAACAGCCTGTTCGAGATCCAGCGTGAGCTCGTGCAGGACCGCCACTTCGCGCCCGTCGCGAGCGTGCTCGCCGACTGCAAGGACGCCGTACGCATGCGCGAGATATTCCTCGACCACCGGCCGGCCGTCGTCTTCCACGCCGCCGCCTACAAGCACGTGGCGCTCATGGAGGAGAACCCGATCGAGGCGGTGCGCAACAACGCCGTGGCCACCCGGATCGTCGCCGCGGCGGCGGCAGAGGCGGACGCACGGCGCTTCGTGCTCGTGTCCACCGACAAGGCGGTCAAGCCCGCCACCGCCATGGGCGCCTCCAAGACGCTCGCCGAGTGGGCAGTGCAGGGCGCCCAGCATCGCTATTCGCAGATGCGATGCGCGACCGTGCGCTTCGGCAACGTGCTCGGCTCGTCGGGATCGGTGGTGCCGATCTTCCGCCGCCAGATCGCGGCCGGTGGGCCTGTGACCGTGACCGACGAGAGCATGACCCGCTACTTCATGACCATTCCCGAGGCCGTGCAACTGATAATCCGCGCGGCCGACCTGGGCGCGGGCGGGGAGACCTACGTGCTCGAGATGGGCGATCCGGTGCGGATCGTCGACCTGGCCCGCAACATGATCCGCCTGTCCGGGCACGAACCCGACACCGAGATCGCCGTCGAGATCGTGGGCCGCCGGCCCGGGGAGAAGCTGAGTGAGGAGCTCTTCAATCCCGACGAGCGGCCCCAGCCGACGCCGGCCGAGAAGATCGTGATGGCCGTCGGGCCCCCGGTGAGCGCCGAGTGGGTAGAAGACGCATTCGCGCGCGCGGAGGAGCTGATCTACGACGGTGGCGCGGGCGGGCTCGCGACCGCCGTGGCCGCTCTGGCCGCCGAACGCCGGAGCCTCGCCCCCGAGGCGGCGGCCACGGCACGCCCGTCCTGACCTGCCCGGACCTGCGCCGGGCGCTGTGCCCCCGCGCGGACCGTTAAGGTAGGCACGCGATATGAAGATCGTGCAGGAGATCGGCGCCTACGCCGGCTTCGCGGCTGTACTCGGGCTGGCGGTGCTGTCTGCCCTCTACTTTTCTCAGGCCCGTGACCTGAGGCAGCTGCGGGAGACCATCGCTCAGGGCCGCGGGCGGCTGCCCGACGGGCGGGCGGCCGCCGCCGGACTTGCCACGATGGCCCGCCCGGCCGCTGCGCAGCCCGTCCGCCAGCCGACGGTCGCGCCACGCCCCGCCGCCGCCCCCGGGACCCCGGTTGAGGTCGCCGTCGGCGCTCCCCCCGGACAGGCTGCTACGCCGGGAGTCCCTCAGGGCCGCCCCGCGGGCACGGGCGTGGCCCAGCCTCCCGTCGCCCAACCCTCCACGGCCGCCGCGGCCGTGCGGCCGGCGGGCCTGCCCCGTGTCGCGCCGCCCATGCGGCCGACTCAGGGCGCCCCCCCGGCGCGCGGGTCGGTGCTCGCGCCCGGCGCCTCGGCAGCAGCCCCACGGCGCCGGTTCAGCGGTGTTCGCGGCCTCGAGCCGCGGTACCTGGCGCTCATCGCAGCCGGTGTCCTGATCCTCGGCGGCGCCGTGGCCTTCGGTGCCACACAGCTCTTGGGCGGGGACGAGGACTCGCCCCGTGTCGCGGGCGGCGACCAACCGAGCCGTCGCACGGCGCGTCCGGCGGGGGTCGACCCCGGCACCGTGACCGTGTCGGTGCTGAACGCCACGACCGTGCTGGGACTGGCGGCCACGATCGGCGACGAGGTCGAGTCGGCGGGCTTCCAGCGTGGGAACGTGACCAACGCGTCCGAGCAGGCGCAGGCGCGGGACGAGTCCGCCGTGCTCTTCGACAAGGGAGCCATGGAGGAGGCCCGCGAGGTGGCCAAGGCGCTCAAGATCCGGCAGGTCGAGCCGGTCGACCCGGTCAGCAAGCGACTCGCGGGCGACGCCTCGGTCGTGGTGATCGTGGGTGCCGATCAGACCCAGTAGCGGTCCGCGGCTGCGCCGGTAGCCGGGCCCGCGCACGTGCCAAGCTCCCGTCTGGTGCGCGCCGTCTTCGGCGCGCTCGTGCTCGCCACCGTGGCCGCCTTCTTCATCACGCAGCGCTTGAAGAGCTCGGCCCCGGTGGTCGAGCGCGTGCGCCTGCAGGTTCACGTCTCCCCCAACGGCGACGGCCGCAAGGACAGGGCAGCGTTGCGCTTCGACCTGCCGGAGCCACGGGAGGTCACGGTGGCGATCGTCGACAGCTCGAACCAGGAGGTGCGGCGGCTCGCCGACGAGCGCAGGCTCGGACGCGGACGCCACTTCCTGTCGTGGGACGGCCGCACCGACGCCGGAGGCGTCGCCGCCGAGGGCCTGTACCGCGCGCGTGTGGCGCTGCCCTCGGAGGCGCGCGCCGTGGTCTCGCCGGGCCCGGTGCTCCTCGACCGGACGCGTCCCACGCCGCGGATCGTCTCGGTCAGGCCGATTCCCGGACGCGGGGCCTCGGTTCGCTACAGCGGCCGCTCCGCCAGCCCGCCGCTCTTCCGCGTCTACCGGACCGATCGCGGCGATCTCTCCGAGGCGGTCGAGGTGGCTCGCTTTCGAGCGGAGAGGACCGCGCGAAGTGGACGCTGGGACGGCCTCGTGAACGGGCGTCCCGCGCCTGAGGGCACGTACGCCTTCGCGGTGACCATCCGGGACCCCGCGGGCAACGTCGGGAGCGCCCCGGAGCTCCTGCCGCCCACACCCGACGGGGCGAGGGAGCACAGCGGCATCTCGGTCACGCGCGTCGCGCTGGCGGGGCCGCTGGAGCCACTCGCCGCGGGAGCAGCCGCGGCGTTCTCGGTCCGCACTCCGCTCGATCGCTACCGCTGGTCGCTCACCCGCGTCGGCGCCGCCCGCCCCATCGCCCTCGGCCGCTCGACCGATGAGCGGCTGAGCGTGACCCTGCCGCGACGTGCCCCGACCGGCCTGTACGCCCTGCGCGTCGAGGCGACGGGCGACAGCGCCGTGTTCCCCGTGGCGGTACGCGGCCGATCGACGGGACGCGGCGCTCGGCGGGACCGTCCGCTGGTGGTCCTTCCGACCATCACCTGGCAGGGGCTCAACCGGATCGACGACGACGGCGACGGCTTCGCAGACACACTCGACAGCGCCGGCTCGGTCGGCCTCGATCGACCCTTCGCTCTCGGTGACGCCCCGAGCGGATACCGCGAGGAGGTCGAGCCCCTGTTGGCGTTCCTCGCGGCGGAGGGGATGGAGTACGAGCTGACCACCGATCTGGCCCTCGCCCGCGGCACGGGGCCCACCCTGGCCGGCCGGCACGGAGTCGTGCTGGCGGGGGATGAACGCTGGCTACCGCAGGCCCTACTCGAGCGTCTGAGCCGGTACACCCGCGGCGGCGGGCGACTCGCGACCTTCGGCGCCGACGATCTGCGCCGGCGCATCGAGCTGCGGGACGACCAACTGAGCGATCCGGCGCCGATCGGTCCGGCCAACGCACTGGGAGAGCGCACACGCCGCCTCCGGATCGCCCCCGCCCCCCTTGTCGTGACCGGCGACCGCATCGGCCTCTTCGCCCGCACCGACGGGTTCATCGGGCTGTTCTCCCGCTTCGAGGAAACCGAGAAGCTGCCGCCCGGCGCCACGGTGGTGGCCGCCGGCGAACGCGAGCGGCCGGCACTCGTGGCCTACCGTCTCGGGCGCGGGCTCGTGGTCCGGGTGGGCGTTCGCGGCTTCAGCGGTGCGTTGGTGGGCGCCGACGCCGACCCCGAGGTGGCTAGTGTCACCCGCTCCCTATGGACGCTCCTCTCGCGGTAGCAACCGTCGTAAGGGAGGCCGGCGTGGTGGCGGCCGGCCTTGCGGTGGCCGGCTCGTTCGCTCTCCGGGTTCCGGCCGCCCGCGCCGTCGCGGTGCTACTCGCCGGAGTGCTCACGCCGGCGCTGCTGGTGGCCGAGCTGTGGGACGGTGACCGCTTCCGCGACGCGCTGTCGGCCCCGCTCACGCTGGCGGCGGCGGCCACAGGACTGGTGCTGGCGGCCGCGATCGCCGTGCTCTTCGTGCGCCGCCCCCGCGCCTTCCCGCTGCTGGTGGTGGGAGCACTGGCCTTCCGGGTGCCGGTGGAGATCGGCGGTCAGTCGGCCAACCTCTTGGTGCCGCTCTACGTGGTGATTGCCGGCGGCTGTCTGGGCTACGTCTGGAGCGAGTTGCGGCGCGCGGGGTCGGGCGCGTCAGGCAACGGGCGCCCGCAGGCGCCGCGTCGCCTCTCGCTCGCGCTGCTGCTCGCGGGCTCGGTCGTGCTCTACGCGCTGCAGGCGCTCTACTCGACCGACTTCGACCAGGCGTTGCGCAACATCGCCTTCTTCTACGTGCCCTTCGCGCTGCTCATGCGGGTGCTCACGGCCGTGGAGTGGCCACGAGCGCTGGTGGTGCGCTGCCTCACCCTCGCGGTCGGTCTGGCCCTGGCGCTCGCAGCCGTCGGCTTCTGGGAGTACGCCGCCCGCGAGGTGCTGCTCGACCCAAACGCCGCCGCGGCCAGCGAGTTCCAGTCCTTCTTTCGCGTCAACTCACTCTTCTTCGACCCGAATGCCTACGGCCAGTTCCTGGCCATCGTGATGCTGCTCGTGGCCGCGCTCGTGCTCTGGGGGCGCCGCCGTCACACACTCGTGGCCACGGCGATCCTCATCGTGCTCTGGGTGGCGCTCGTGCTCACGTTCTCGCAGTCGAGCTTCACCGCACTGCTGGCCGGCCTCGCCGTGCTGGCCGCGTTGCGCTGGAGCCCGCGGATCGTAGGAGGGGCGATCGGCGCGGCGGCGCTCGTCGGGGTGCTGGTCCTGCTGGCGGCGCCCGGCATCGCCGGCATCGACCTCGGCTCGGACAGCCGGGTGAACGATGCCACGAGCGGTCGCTTCCGCCTCGTGACAGGGGGCCTCGAGATGTTCGCCGACCGCCCGCTGTGGGGGTATGGCTCGGGCTCGTTCGCCGAGCGCTACCGGGAGCGCGAGCGGGTGAGCCAGTTCGGCACCTCGATCTCGCACACCACGCCCGTGACGGTCGCGGCGGAGCAGGGGGTGGTGGGGCTGGCGTTGTACGTGGCGGTTCTTGTGGCCGCGGCGCGGCTTATGTTCGGGGGATTGCAGCGACTCAGGCCTGGGTTGGCAGGTGGCAGTTGGCAGTTGGCGGAGGAGGGTTCGGGCGCTCGCGTTGCTGCTCGGGGGGCTGTGGCTGCTGCTGCGATTGCGCTCGTCGTCCACACCATGTTCTACGGCGGGTTCTTGGAGAATCCCCTCACGTGGACGCTTGCCGCGGCGGCGATCACGCTTCGGCGGCCGGATCGGGCGGGCGACGCCCAGGTGGCCTCGGTGCTCAGCGAGCCGTTGCCGGCTCGGACGCCTGAGCGTCCTCCGCCAGCGCGCGCAACCCCCTGAAGAAGATCGCGAGCATGGTGCCGTAGAGCTCGTCGGGCACGGCCTCGGGCTCGAGAAGCTTCTCGAGCGCCACACCGTTGCCCATCGCGAAGGTCATGAGCGCCACCTCGTCGGCCGGCAGGGGTGGTTCGATCCTGAGCTCACCCACCTGCTGTGCGTAGGCGTCCGCGATCCGGTCGCGGAGGGCTCGGTAGCGCGCCACCAGCTCGACCCTGAACTGCTCGTCGCGTGCGGCGCGGGCGGCGAACTCGAAGAAGAGCCGCTGCCAATCGGGATCGGAGGCCACGTACCGGCTGAACTCGTCGCCGGCGTCGCGCACCGCGTTCTCGACGTCCTCCTCGCTCCCGCCCACCAGCCGGTCGACCTCCTCCATGCGCTCCGCGAAGCGGAGGTCGAGCATGGCGAGGAAGAGGTCCTCCTTGCTCGTGAAGTTCGCGTAGAAGGCGCCCTTGGTGTAGCCCGCCTCGATCGCGATCTCCTCCACCGAGCCTCCGTCGAGGCCACGACGGCTGAGCACCCGCACCGCCGCCTCCATCAGATCGTCACGCGTCCGGGCCTGCTGCTCCTTGCGCGAAAGCCGCGGTGGCGGCATCAGGACGCAGCGCCGGCCAGCTCTGCCCCGTCGCGCGCGGCCCCGACAGGCTCGATCGTCGCCCGTGTGCCGGCGCCGGGCGTGAGCGTGATCGCTCGTCGGGCCACGCGTTCCGGGGCCGGGTCGGTGGCCCGCAGGTCCGCGCGCCGGATCACCGCGGCGAGCACCGTCTTCATCTCGAAGAGGGCGAAGCTCGCTCCGAGGCAGCGTCGCACGCCGCCCCCGAAGGGGATCCAGGTGTAGGTGCCCGCCGGCTGCTCCAGGAAGCGCTCCGGACGGAAGCGGCGCGGCTCGGGGTAGATGTCGGGACGCCGATGCACCAGGTGGATGCACGGCGCCACAGACACCCCGGCGGGCAGCATGTAGCCGCCGATCTCCATCGGCTGCTGGAGCTTGCGCAGCGTGATCGGCAGCACCGGCCGCAGCCGGAGGGTCTCCTTGACGACCGCGTCGAGGTAGGCGTCCTCGCCGGCGGCCACCTCCTCGCGCAGCCGGTCGAGCATCTCGGGATGCCGCATCAGCCGCTCGAGCGCCCAGGCAAGCGACGTGGCGGTGGTCTCGTGCCCGGCCACGAGCAGGGTCATGAGCTCGTCGCGCAGCTCGCGGTCGCCCATGGGGCGGCCGTCCTCGTGCCGCGCCTGCACGAGCAGCGACAGGATGTCGTCCCGCTCGGCCACATCGGGGTCCTCACGGCGCACGCGCACCTCGTCGAGCAGGATCTCGTCGACGGGATCCATCACTCGCCTGAAGGCCGCCTTCTCCTGCACCCGCTTGGGCCCGAGCGCGGCGTAGAAGAGCATCTGCTTCGGATCGAGCGTCCAGTCGAGCATCGTGCTGAGGCGCACTCGCAGCTCCTCGAGCCGGTCGGCGTCACGGATGCCGAAGACCGCGCGCATGATCACCTCGAGAGTCACCGACTGCATGCGCGGCCACAGGGCAATGTCCTCGCCCTGTGGCCAGGTTGCGATCTCCCGCTCGGCCACGTCGGTCATCAGCTCGCCGTAGCGCTGCATGCGCTCGCCGTGGAAGGGCGGCAGGAGCAGCTTCCTCTGAGTCATGTGCTCGCGCTCGTCGAGGAGGAGCACCGAATGACGACCGACGATCGGAAGCAGGATCTGGTTGGCCGCACCGGCATGGAGCAAGTTCGGGTTGCCCGTGAACACCTGCTTGATCTGGTCCGGATGCGAGACGAAGACCCAGGTGCCCTCCTGCATGATCCGGATCGTGAACATGTCGCCGTAGCGCTTCTGGCAACGCTCCATGAAGGGCATCGGTCTCAGCGCCCAGCCGAGGGAGGACAGCGCGACGGGGTAGCGCGGACCGGGTGGCAGCTGTGTGGCCGTGGGCATGGTGCGGACCTCTCTCGGTCGGGGAGTCCAGATACCGTACCGCATCCCAGTACCCGGTGGTATCTGAAGGCTTCGGCACACTTACACCGCATGCGGATCGTCTCGATCATCGGTGCTCGGCCAAACTTCGTGAAGATGGCGCCGGTGATCGCCGAGCTGCGGCGGCGCGAGCCGGACGACCACCACGTGCTCGTGCACACCGGCCAGCACTACGACCGCCTGATGTCGGCGATCTTCATCGACGAGCTCGGGATGCCCGAGCCGGACTACCTGCTGGGCGTCGGCTCGGGCAGCCACGCGGTGCAGACGGCCCGTGTGATGGAGCGGATAGAGCCCGTGCTGCAGGCCGAGAAGCCCGACCTGGTGATCGTTCCGGGCGACGTGAACTCCACGCTGGCGGCGGCGCTGGTTGCCGCCAAGTTCGAGATCCCGATCGCCCACGTCGAGGCGGGGCTGCGCAGCTTCGACCGCTCGATGCCGGAGGAGATCAACCGCGTGCTGGTGGACGAGCTGTCGGAGTTCCTCTTCATCCACTCCCAGGAGGCCGCGGACAACCTGCGCCGCGAGGGGGTCGCAGAGGACCGCGTGCACTTCGTGGGCAACACCATGATCGACACGCTGGTGGCCCTGAGCTCGCGCTTCCGCTCGCTGTGCGCCGCCGAGCAGCTCGGCCTCGTCCCAGGTAGCTACCTGCTCGTGACCCTGCACCGACCGGCGCTCGTGGACGGCCCCGCGCTCGTGGAGGTCATGGAACGCCTCGGCGAGGTCGCGGAGCAGATGCCTGTCCTCTTCCCGGTGCACCCGCGCACCATGGCCAACCTCTCCGGGGTCCCGCTGCACCCGAAGATCCGCCTGAGCGAGCCCGTGGGCTACCTCGACTTCCTGTCGCTGGAGGCCGACGCCGCCGCCGTGCTCACCGACTCGGGTGGAATCCAGGAGGAGACGACATATCTCGGCGTGCCCTGCTTCACCCTGCGCGACAACACCGAACGCCCCGTGACCGTGCGTGCCGGCACCAACACGCTGCTCGGGCTTGCGCCCGAGCGGATCGCCGGGATTCCGGCTGCCCTTCGCGAAGCCCGCCCCCCGGCCGCCGGCCCTCCACCGGGGTGGGACGGCCAGGCGGCCGTGCGCCTGGCCGACGTGCTCGTCGGCGCCGCTCGTCCGGTGGTGGCGGGCTGACGCCCACGCCGGCCGGCAGCGGGGCTCGGCTCCGCCGGGAGGCGGCTCGCCGCGCCCCCCGCTCGCTGAAGCCGCTCCTGCGCCGGGCGCGGAAGGAGCAGCGGCGGCTCGGCTACCGGCTGCGGCAGCGGCGCGATCCGGTGACGGTGGAGAGGGCCGACCTGATCGCTGCCTTCCGCGCCACGGGCCTGCGCGAGGGCGATGGCGTGTACCTGCAGTCGGCGATGAGCCGTTTCGGCCAGATCGACGGCGGCCCCGGGACGGTGCTCGGCGCGCTCGAGGAGGTCGTTGGCCCGCGCGGGCTGATCGCGATGCCGGCCTTTCCCATCGTCGGAGGAGCGCAGGAGTACCTCGAGAGCGAGCCTGTCTTCGACCTGCTTCGAACCCCCTCCCGGATGGGCGCCGTGTCCGAGCACTTCCGGCGCACGCCCGGGACCGTGCGCAGCCTGCACCCGACCCATTCGATCTGTGCGCGCGGCCCCGACGCCGACGCGATCGTGGCCGGGCACGAGAGCGCCGACACGCCGTTCGGGCACGGGACCCCGTTTCCGCGGCTGCTCGAGCGCGGCGTGCGGGCGCTTGCGTTCGGCACCGGCGCGCACGTGTTCACCTTCTTCCACACGTTCGAGGATCTGCGGCCCGGCGGCTTTCCCCTCGACGTCTATCTCGACCGGCGCTACGCGGTGCGCTGCATCGACGCGGAGGGCGGCGAGCACACCGTGCATACCCGCGTGCACGACCCGGAGCTCGCCGCGGTGCGCATCGACAACCACTCCGGGCTCGAGCGCCGCTTCCAGGGCCTCCTGCTCGATGGCGGCGCCATGCGCAGCGTGCGGCTGGGGAAGGGCGAGATCCTCGCGATCACGGCGGCAGACCTGATCGACGAGCTCGAGCGGCTGCTTGGCCAGGGAATGACGATCTACGACGTCGAGCTTCCGGCGAAGCCTCGCTAGTGGCCGGCCGCGAGCGGATCGACGAGCTGCTCGCCACGGTGCCGGCGGGCCTGCAGCGGATGCAGCTCCCCTCGGGCCTCTTGTGTCATGAGGTGCGAGCCCCCGAGTGGAGCCCGCGTGGGCGCTCCCTGCGCTACACGGCGATGGTGCTCATCGGCCTGAGCCGAGCCGAGCCGGCCGGGCTCGAGCACGGGCTCGACCGCCGCCGCATCGAGACGACGCTGTGGGCCCACCTGGACTCGTCCGAGCTGAGCGTCGGCGATCTCGGCCTACTGCTGTGGCTCGACGCGCGCACGGAGTCAGGCCGCGGTGAGGAGATACTCGGGCGCCTGCGTGCGGCGCTGCCGGGCGCGGGGGGCCTTGGGGCACTCGAGGGCATGGAGCTCGGGTGGATCGCTACGGGCCTCGCGCTCCAGGTTGCCGCCGCCGGTGCCCCGGGAGCAGAGGCGCTGCTGCACGACGCGCTGCGGGAGCTACTGGACGTGCGGCAGGCGAGCGGCGGCCTCTTCTATCACCACGGGCTGCCGAGCAGCCGCCGGCGATTCCCGAACTTCGCCACCCAGATCTACGGCGTGCTCGCTCTGACCACCGCCGCGGATCTCGATGCCCGGGCGCTGGCGGGGGCCCGGCTCGCCGCCGACCGCCTGATCGCGCTGCAGCTTCCGGACGGCGGCTGGCCGTGGCTCTTCGACGCCGAGCACGGGCGGGTGGTGGAGCCTTACGAGGTCTATTCGGTGCATCAGGACGCGATGGCCCCGATGGCCCTTCTCGCTCTGTACGAGGCCACCGGTGAAGAGCGCTACCGGCGCGCGGTCGCCCGCGGCCTCGACTGGTTGTGGGGTGAGAACGATCTCGGCGTGTCGATGATCGAGAGCGGGTTCGTGCGCCGCTCGATCCGCCGCCGCCGCCCGCTCGATCGCGTGGCGCTGTACGCGAATACCGCGGGCGCGATGCTCGGGGGCCGGCGCGTGGTGGGCGCGAATGGGACGCGGGAGGTGAACGCGTCCGATCGTCCGTACCACTTGGGTTGGGTCCTCGAGGCGTGGGCCGGGCGACAGGGCGCGCTGGACTGAGAACCGTCGTCCGCGAGTCTCCCGTCCAGGCCGTGAGAACCGCCTAGCTCGATCCCCCGCCGCCGCGCTTCTTTCGCTTTCCGCCCTTGCCCGCCTTCTCTTCCGGCACGAGCGCCCGCACGCTCGAGAAGCCCGATATGTACAGCCGGCGACCATCCGAGATGGCGGACGCGTACCGGCCTCCGGGCAGCATGAACACGCGCTTGCCGCTCGCGACGTCCACGCCGACCGTCTTCCCGCTGAAGTTGGACACGTAGGCCACGCGTCCGACCACGCTCGTGCTGCCGAGGATCTGCCCGCCGGTGTCGAACTGCCAACGCTCCCCGCCGGTCCGGGCATCGAGGGCATAGAGCTTGCCGTCGTTCGAGCCGATGTACACCGTCGGCTTGGTGCCGGGAACCCGGGCCACCGCGGGCGCTCCGTACACAACCGAGCCGGTGGTCTTGGTCCACGCCAGCGCGCCGGTCTTCGCCGAGAACGAGTAGACCTTGCCGTCGGTGTTGCCGAGGTACACCCGCCCGAAGGCCACGGCCGGTGTGCTGTAGAAGTCACCGGCGCGGCTGAAGCTGGCGCCGGAGGTTGAGCTGTTCCACACCGGCGCGCCGTCCTTGGCGCGAAGCGCGGTGACCTCGCCCGAGTAGTCGCCGAAGTAGACGTTGCCGTCCGAGTACGCGAGCGCCCCCTTGACCGGACCGCCGGCCTGGTGGGTCCACACCTCCTTGCCGTCGCGCGCCCGCAGGGCGTAGACGGTCCCGGAGCCCGAGCCCGTGTACACGATCCCGTTCATGATGAACGGACCGGATTCCGCTCCGTCGGGGATGTCCTTCGTCCACTGGACCTTGCCGTTCCGGGCGTTCAGCGCGGTGAGCCCGTCGGTGAAGCTCGGCACGAACAGTCGGTTGGCGGCCCAGGCGGGGGAGGCGGCGTTCTCGCTGCCGATCCGGCGCTTCCACTTGAGCTTCCCGGTGCGCGAGTCCAGCGCGAAGGTCTCGCCCTTTCGGTTGAGGGTGAACAACGTGCCCTTGGCAAGCACCGGGGGGTACTCGAGGAGATCGCCGGCGTTGAAGCGCCATAGCCCGCGGAAGGGCGGACCGATCTTCGTATCGAGATAGCGCGTCCGGTCGGGGGTGTAGCCGTAGAAGGGCCAGATGAAGGTCTCGCTGGCCCGCTTCTTCTTGGCCGGCGTCTGCTCGACGAACTCGACATCGTCGTTCATCACGTCGCCCGGCGCCTTGACGAAGACGAAGTAGCCGGCCACGGCCGCTCCGGTCAGGACGACGAAAGCCCCGGCGATGTACGGCAGACGCCGGCGCAGCCAGCGGCCGAGGGAGAGCAACACCGAGGGCATGCTAGAGAAGGGTGAGGCTGGACTCCGAGCGTTCGGAGGGTTCCGGCTGGGCGCGCCGTGGGCAACCAGGTGCGGTTGTGCCCCCTCTGCGGTGCTCAAGTCACTCTGATGATCGGCGGGGCGCGGGTGGAGCCCGGCAGACCTAGGGCGCGCTCGGCTTGGCCCCTTCCGCCAGCAGCCTGTTGTAGGCCTCGGCGGCGTCGCGGATCCCCTCGCCGCGGCCCGGCACCAGCGCCTGGCGGGCCTGCAGCAGGTAGCGACGCGGATCGTGTCCCGGGAGGGCGAGCGCGGCCATGGCCCGCACCAGATACGGCCACGCGGTTAGCACCCGAACCGCTGCGGCGGCCGCGGGCGAGTGGTGCTTGCGCATGTAGAGGTCGCGGTTGCGCATGTGCTCGACGATGCGCCGGCGGGCGCCCTCGGCATCGGTGCTGAGCTGATCGTGGTGCACGGCTCGGGCGCCCGGCACGTAGAGGGTGTCCCAGCCCGCGTCGCGCAGGCGCTTGCAGAAGTCGGTCTCGTCGGAGTACACGAAGAAGTCGGGATCGAGGTAGCCGACCCGCTCGGCCGCCTCGCGACGCACGAGCATCGCGCTCGACTGCGCCCAGCCGACCGGCCGCGTGCGCGAGCCGCGGCTCTGCACGGTGAAGCGCTTGTGCAGGAAGAGCGCACCGATGAGCGCCGTGCTTACGCCCGGGAGGCGCCAGGCGCAGGCCTTGGGCTCTCCCTTCGACGACACGAGCTGCGACCCGGCGGCCGCCGCGCGAGGATGGGTCTCGAGCGCCTCGACTAGCGCCGCGACGGCTCCGGGCTGCAGCTCCGCGTCCTCGTTCAGCAGAAGGCAGTAGCGGCCCCGCGACTCGCGCAGCACGGTCGAGTCGTTCTCGGCCTTCCCGGTACGCCGTTCGAGCGCGATCAGGCGGATGTCCCGGCCGAGTGCCTCGACGGCCGCGGCCGAGCCGTCATCCGAGGCGTTGTCGAGCACCAGGATCTCGTGCTCCACCTCCGGGGGTGTCGTGCGCTGGATGGCGTCGAGGCAGGCCAGCAGGTGGTCCCGCCCGTTGGTGTTCACGACGCAGAAGGAGAGGACCATTCGCTACCGAGGCACCCCGTGTGGCCTTGCCGGTGCCCGCAGCGGCCCCGCCTGCACCTCATCCACCCGCCGCCTCCTCCAGCACCGCCAGCACCTGCCGCGCCAGATCGTCCCGCGCAAAGCGCTCCTCCGCCAACCGCCGCGCCTTGCCCCCCATCCGCGCGACCCCCTCCGGATCGTCACGCAGCCGCAGCACCGCATCCGCCAGGGCGACCGGATCGCCGGGGCGGGTGTACACGCCGGCGTCGTTCTCCTCGACGAGCTCCCGCAGCCAGCCCGGGGTGTTCACGATCGCCGGGCGGCCCGCGGCGAAGGTGTCGAACAGCTTGTTCGGCGAACAGGTGTAGAGCACCGGCACGTCGGCGTAGATCGTCATGCAGGCGTCGGAGGCGGCGGCCAGGCGCGCCACCTCGCCCTTGTCGCCAACCGGGTCCGAGAAGCGCAGGTTGTCGAGCCCCACGGCCATCTCCTCCAGCACCGGCCGGCGCTTGCCGCGCCCGTGCAGGACGAACAGCACGCCGTGCTCCCCTCGTGCCTCGAGCTCGCGGGCGGCCTCGACCACGACGGTCAGGTCGTTGGCCTCGCCCATCGTGCCGAAGTAGCTGCACACGAACCGTCCCTCGGCTCCGAGCCGCTCGCGCCACTCGGCCCCATCGAGGTCGGGCGAGAAAAGGTCGAGATCGGCGGCATTGGGAATCATCGACACCTGCTCGGGGGGCTTGCCGGCCCCCACCACGCCGTCGGCCATCCCGGGCGACAGGGCGATCACGTGTACGGCGTCGCGATAGGCGAGCCGCTCGAGAGCCCGCGCCAGGGCGAGCGCCAGCGGATTACGGAGGGCGCCCATCTGCCGCGGCGCCTCGGGCCACAGGTCGCGCACCTCGAACACGAGCGGCGCACGGCGCAGCCGGCGGGCGAGCAGCGCCGGAACGGCCACCGTGAGCGGTGGGGAGGTGGCGAGGATGACGTCGGGGCGGGGAAGCCGCATCACGGCGACGGCGCTCGCCAGCGCGAACTGCGCGAAGGCGAGCATCCGCTGCGGGTAGGCCATGGCGGTACCGCGCGGGTAGTCCGAGTAGCCGGCCTCGATCTCCACCATGTCGATCCCGTCGATCACGCGGCGCAACGGGTCGTCGGAACCCGCCGAAGCGTCGCGGGCGGTGACCATCGTCACCTCATGACCCTGGGCCACGAAGCGCCGCGCGAACTCGTAGGAGCGGGTGCCGCCCACGCCTCCGCGGGTCATGAAGAACTGGTGCAGGTAGAGGATGCGCATCAGCCCGCCCATTCTCGATAGGTGTCGAAGAGCAACTCGCCGATGCGCGGCCAGAAGAACGCGGTGGCGTAGCGGTAGCCGGCATTCTGCACCTGCGCCGCCAGCGCTCCGTCGCCGCGCAGATCGCGGTCGAGATCGACGAGGCGGTCCGCCAGCCCCCGGGCGTCGTCCGCGATCAGAGCGTGCTCGCCGTCCACGAGGTCGAAGCCCTCGACGCCGATCGAGGTACTCACCAGGGGGACGCCGTGAGCCAGGGCCTCCAGCACCTTCAGCCGCGAGCCGCCGCCGGCGAGCAGCGGTACGACGGCGGCGTGCGCTCGCTCGTAGCACGGCGTCAGGTCCTCGACCCGGCCGAGGAGGTTCACGCCTGGGAACGCCGCCCCGCGCTGCCCCGGCCCGACGACGTCGACCGCCAGCGGCACGTGCCTTGAAAGCAGCGGCATCACCTCACGGGCGAACCACTCGAGCCCCTGCCGGTTGGGCTCGTAGCTCTGGGTGCCCACGAACAGGAGCCGCAACGGCTCGCCCTCGGCCGGGCGTGTCGGCGACCCGGGCTCCGGCCGCGGGCGAACGCCGTTGGGGATGGTGACGGTCGACGGGTTGTGGCGCCGAAACAGCTCGCGCTCCCGGTCGGTCACGCAGGTGCAGTGGTCGAACCGGGCGGCGTGATCGCGCTCCAGCCGCTCGAGCACCGCGGCCTCCGACCGGTACAGGAGCGCGCGGGAGCGTTCGGTGGAGGTTGCGGCCAGGCGTTTCATCAACACAGACTCGCTGTTGTGCAGCGCGAGCACCCAGTCCGCGCCGCCGCTCGAGACCGCCTCGCGGAGAAAGCCGAGAAACAGCGAGTCGCAGTGCACGAGGTCGGGCTCGAAGTCGTCGAGCTCCGCGCGGACGCGGTCGCTGAGCGCGCGGCTCGCGATCATCCGCGCCGCGTAGGAGCGGCGCGTGAGCAGCGCCCCGAGTTGCCTGCGCCGGCGGTCGAAGGTCGGCGCCGGCACGACGGCCACCCGCTCGACCCGAGGCAGCGCCGCCTCGAGCGCCGCGCCACTCACCGGCTCGAGCGCCGCGCCCGGTTGGCGGTCGTAGGTCACGAGCCTCACGCTGCAGCGCGCCGCCAGCTCCTCCAGGAGGTGGAAGGTGCGCAGCCGCGCGCCACTGTCGGTGGGAAGCGGGGGCTGGTGGCTCACGAACAGGACGCGCACGGCGGCGCGGACCCTAGCCCGAGCGAGCGCTAGCTTCGCGTAGGTGCGAGCGATGGCGGCCGATCGAGCCCTGCCCCTGGCGGCCGCACTGCTCGTGATCACCTGGGCGGTCACCTTCCTCGTGGACCCGTGGTCGGACGTCAGCTTCAACGACCTCGGCGTCTACCGCGGCTACGCGGACGCGTTTCTCGACGGCGCCGTTCCCTACCGCGACGTGTTCTTCGAGTACCCGCCGCTGGCGGCCCTCGTCATGGCGCTACCGGGCCTCGCGGGCACCGGCCACGATACGTACGAGCTTGCATTCGCGATCCTCGCGCTCGCCGCGGCGGGGGTGATCCTGGGCGGCTGCGCCCGCCTCGCGGCACGAACGGATGGCAGCGCGCGGCTGGCACTGCTGGGAGCGGCGCTCTTCCCGCTGCTCTCCGGCGCGATGCTGCGCACCCACTACGACGTCGTTGCCGTCGCGTTGACGGTCACCGCTCTGGTGGCCCTCTGCGCGGAGCGGCCGAACATCGGCTTCGCCCTTATCGGGCTGGGGGCGATGACCAAGGTCTTCCCCCTGATCGTGGCCCCGGTGGCGCTCGCCTGGTTGGTTGGGCGCGGCGAGCGCCGTGCCGCGCTCCACGCCGCCGCGACGCTTGTGGCGACGATGGCGGTCGTTGGTCTGCCGGCGCTGGCCCTGGCACCCGACGGGGTGCTCGACTTCGTGCGCTTCCACTTCGAGCGCCCGGTGCTCAGCGAGAGCTCCCCGGCCAGCGTGCTGTGGATCCTCGAGGCGCTCGGTGCCGGACCGGTCAGCGACGTGCCGGGCTTCCGCTCCCACGGCATAGGGCATCGGTTCGACGCCGTCGTGGTCGCCGCCTTCGTGGGCTTGGGCCTCGCCGTGCTGGTCGCGCTCACTCGCCTGGCCGCCCGCTCCCGGGATCCGCGCGGGCTCGTGCTGGCGTCGCTCGGTGGGGTGCTCGCGTTCGCGACCTTCGGCAAGGTCCTGTCGCCGCAATTCCTCGTATGGGCGGCGCCGCTCTTCGCGCTGGCTCTGGCGTGGCGCCTCTGGGCGCTCGCCGCCGCGCTCGGCGCGGCGACAGCGCTCACCCTGGCGTTCTTCCCGTCCCGCTACCTCGACCTGGTGGCCCACGAGCCGCTCCCGATCGTGCTGCTCGCCGCGCGCAACGCCGCGCTGCTGCTCGCGATGGGCCTGACGTTGCGGGAGCTTGGCCGAAAGGCCGGCGCCCGAGCCGGGCCGGCTACAGCCCGAGCGAGCCCGGTTCCGTCGAGTAGCCACGGCGCCGCAGATAGCTCGTGAAGCGCCGCGCCGTGTTGCAGTAGACGTCGGTGCCGGTCCGCCGGCACAGGCCCTCGACGGCGTCGCGCGCGAGCCGGTGATAGTCGACCGAGGACTCGTAGCCGCGCAGCGAATAGCGCGACCACTTCCCCGTGTCGTAGCGCCGAATCTCGCGCTGCAGCCCGCGGTCGCCGGCCTCGAACAGCGCCCGAGCCTCACGGCTGCCGGACACGCGCGCGTAGTCGTGGATCCCGTTCAACGCCTGGGCGAACGCGTTCAGCACCCGCAGACGAGGGGCGAAAGAGTAGATGAGGTAGTGGACACCGCCGTCCGCCAGCTCGAGGCGCTGGCCGTCGGGCGGGCGGCGCGCAAATGCGCCAAGGCCCTCGCCCGCCGTCGCGAGGTAGGCCGGCTCCCGGTAGACCTGCGAGCCGCGCGTGAAGGCCTGGACGGCGGTGCCCTGCGCGATGCCGCTGCTCCACGGGGGCAGGCCACCGTCGAAGTCGACGTAGTACTCCCAGGCCGTGAAGCCGCTGCGCCGGGCTCCGAGCCGGGTCAGCTCGTCGAGGAGCGTACGACCGAGCGTGCAGCGCGTGCCTCCGCGCTTGGCGGGCGGATTGCTGGCGCAGGCGCGCGCGAAGTAGTTGGCGCGCCCGGCGGTGGCCAGCGAGTTGAAGTGGAGGCCCTCGCCGCGCAGGTACTGGAACACGAGCGGGCTGCCGTCGAACTCGAGAGATGTGCGATCGGGCGGTGCCCCGTGCCAGCGCCAGTAGTCGGTGTTGCGGCGCAGCATCAGGAACAAGACGGGCATGCGGCTCGGCGTGAGCCGACCGCGCGCGGCGATGCCACGGAGGTTGGCGATCGCGCCGCCGAGCTCGCTCGCGCGGCCGGGCGTGAGCGAGCTGCGCGTGCGAATGGCGCGGCCGTAGATGGCGCGGTACTCGGAGTACGATCCGCCCCCGATCGAGCCGCGACGGTCGGCCTTGGCCAGAACCTCCGAGACGGTCGGGCCGCGCCGGCGAGCCGGACGACGCGCTCCGCTGACGCCGGCCGACGCTCGCCCGAGACCCGGCTCGGCGAGGACACCCGGCGAGGGGATCGACGGGTCCTCGATCACGGTGGCGCGCGGGCCGTCGACCCGAAGCACGGGCGCGCCCTGAGCAGCGGCGCTCGGCCCCACGAGAATGAGCAGACCAATCGCCAGGAGCAGCCATGCGAGGCGCCTCATCGCGACGCTCCCTCGAGAGCCCGGTGCGAGAGCGGAGCCGCGGAGCCGCGGAAGCGCTCGACGGTGGCGGCGGACTCGGAGGTCACGCCCTCGCCGCTCAGCACCCTGCGCAGCGTGCGCCGAAGTATTTCGATGTCGAGCTTCATCGAGACGTTGTCGACATAGTGCACGTCGAGCGCGAATCGGTCCTCCCACGAGATCGCGTTGCGGCCCTCGACCTGGGCCAGGCCCGATACCCCGGGCCGTACTCCGTGGCGCCGCGCCTGTTCGCGGGTGTACAGCGGCAGGTACTCCGTGAGCAGCGGGCGCGGCCCGACCAGGCTCAGGTCTCCCCGCAGGACGTTCAGGAGCTGGGGCAGCTCGTCGAGCGAGGTTCTGCGCAACAGGCGCCCCAGAGGGGTCAGGCGCAGCTCGTCGGACAGAAGCTGCCCGTGCTCGTCACGCGCGTCGGTCATCGTGCGGAACTTGAGGATGGTGAAGGGCTGTCCGTCGAGGCCTGGGCGTACCTGGGTGAACAGCACACGCCCGCGCCCCGTCACGGCGAGCACCACCGTGATAGCGGCCCACAGGGGTGAGGCGAGCACCACGAGGGCGACGGCCAACGTCAGATCGAGCGTCCTCTTGCCAAAAGCTAGGTACACGGCACGCCACCCCGGCCTGGTGTGGCCGGACCTCCCAGACGCACCCTAGCGCCCTGGCGAGCCCGTCTGCCGCGCAGACGAGGCCGCGCCGCCGCCGACGACGATCACTCGCACCGGCGCGGACTCTCCCATGGCGTGCTCGGCGTCGCCTGCGAACCCAGCGGACACGCGGTACTCCCCGTCACCGGGAAAGCGATACGCCACCGAGAAGCGCCCCTCGCGAGGGCGCCCGTCCAGGACGGCGATGTCCTCGAAGCCGTCGGCCGTCCGTCGCTCGACCAAGATCGAGACCAGCGGCTTGGCAGGGGTGATATCGCCGCTGATGGCGGCTCCTCCGCTGCCGTCCGTGGCCGCGACGTCGAGCGTGAACCGCGGTCGGACCTGCAGGACACGCCGGCGCGACGCCGCCGAGCCCGCGGAGGCTCCTCCCGGGTAGCGTGCCCGAAGCAAGGACCGAGCCGAGGCCACGATCTCGACGCTGAAGGCTCCCGAGCCGTCCGTCGTACCCGTGGCCCGCGTTCGCCACCGGCGGCCGACGAGCTCCTGCACCTGGACCGGGGCCTCTGACAACGGCTGCCCGTCGGCCCCCGATATACGACCGCTGAGCGCCACCGAGTCGCCATGGGTGGCGAGCGCAGGGGCGAGCATGGCTGTAACCACGGGCCTGGCCGCAGCCGGCACGGGCCCCACGCTCCCTACCAGCCTTCGCAGGTCCGGGAGCTGCGCGTACAACGCGTCACCCGGACAGGTCGTCTTGCCCGTGTCGCGGTGGCCCGAGACGCGCTGCAGTGACACCCGCTGGCCGAGCGCATAGCGGCTCGCCGGTCCGCCGGCCGAGGCCACGGTCACCCGTCCCGACGTGGGCTGTCCGTGGAGGGGCAGCTTCCAACGGATCAACCGGGCGATCGAGCTCAGCGTGGCGCTCGTCTGGGGTAGGGCCGTATGGGTGCCGAGGTTCGCGATTCCGGTGGTCTGCGAGTTGAAGCCCTGCGCCTGAGCGCCGATCACGGCACGGTCGGTGCCGCCGGCGCGGCCCTCCCAGATCTTCCCGAACCGATCGACCACGAAGTTGTAGCCAATGTCGTCCCACCCGTTGGAGTCGCGGTGGTAGCGGCAGATGCCGAGGATCATGGCCGGCACGTCCGCCGCCGAGTAGCCGTTGGTGTTCACCGTGTGGTGCACGAGGGCGGCCCGCACCGTCCCGGTGCTCGGCCGCGCGCGCGGTGCGCAGTAGCGGTCGCCTCCCCAACTGGAGCGTGGCGCGATCGGCGGCCGCTGACCGCTCGGCTGCGCCCGGGCCAGGCCGCTGGCCGCGACAACTCCGCTGTTCACCAGCCGCCGCAGTCCGGTGCGGGCGCGGTCGGCCGAGGTGGCGGTGCCTCGTGTGTTCACGAAGTGGAGACGCAGCCCGTCGAGGCGGCGTGAAGATCGGTACTGCAGCGAGTCGGCCTCGCCGGCCCAGATCGGGTCGGAGCTCGTCCCTGAGATGCGCTCGCCGCGCCCGGGGTCGGGGGCGTGGTCGGCGTGGGCAGGCACCGGGGTCCAGTCACTCCAGGCCCCATCTCCGAGACGGGTGCGAACCGCTATGTCGGCCTCGCCGCCGCGCCAGCGGAAGCCCAGGACGTTGAAGCGCTGCGGAGTGGGCAGCTCGCGCGAGACCACGGGTCCCGACGCGGCGGCGCTGCCGAGGCGGTGGCTCGCGTCCGGGGCGAGCTCGAACTCCTCGGGCTTGGGGATGTACGGCGCACCGGACAGGGCCGGTCCGGCGACGCCCAGCAGGCCGAGCAGGCCGAGCGTGCAGACGGCGATGAGCAGCCGCTTCAAGAGAGACTTCCGTGCTCGGGGCGTCTCCGCCTAGGGCACGTTCTCCGGAGGGATGTCGTTGTCGCGGTATCGCGTTCGGAAGGCGGCAAGAGCGTCATAGACCCGATCGTTGACCTTGGGGCAGCCGAGAAGGTGTCCGGTACCGAGCGGCTGGGGGTCCCGCGTCCACGCGGTGACGGCCAGCTCGAAGGGCATCTTCGTGGTGTTCGGCATGACCATCATAAGGAACGGGTCCTTGTCGTAGAACACCTTCAGGTTGGCGCGCACCTCGCCTGGCAGGTCCTTCTTGAACTGCACCGCAAGCCGGCCGTGTTCCATCGAGTGGATCCAGTTCTCAGTAGAGGGGGTCTCTTCGAAGAGTTGCTCCTCCACCGGCTCGATGCTGTGATCGCCCGAATGAGGTGGGTTGGACTTGTACGTGACCTTGCCCTCCACGTGGTCGTTGCCCTCTGCCTGCGCGTCCTTCACCGTGCAGCCGGCGGCCTTCGCCGCGGCGCTCAGCTCGGTCTCCTGCACGGCCGGCAGCTTGCCGCCGCCCGGGTAGAGCTCGGATCCCCCACCATCCCCGTCGTCGCCACCCGAGAGTGTCACCACCGCGAGTGCCACCGCGAGTGCCACCACGGCGGCCACCCCTAGGACCACAGCGGCGACCAAGCCGACTATGCGCTTGCGTCGCGCGGCCGCCTGAGCCCGCTGTTGCTGCTCGAACCGCTCCTGCTTGAGCGCGTCCTTCTGCTCCCGGCGAGTGGGCATCGGCGCTTAGGGTAGCGGTGGCCTCCGGCCGGCCGCGGCTCTCGGGATCGCTGCTAGGCCGAGGCCCGGCGGGCGCGAGGGGGCCCCGCCGGCGATCGGCCTTTGCGCCCGCCGCGGGTGGTCTTGCGGGAGCGCTGGCGGCCGGCCGAGCGGGGCCTGCCGGCGGCCGCGGGCCGCCAGCAGTCGTCGAGGAAGCGGCCGATCTCGCCGGTCAGCCGCTCGGGGCGGATGCGCAGTTCGAGCAGCGATCTGGCCCGCAGGATGCGGGCGTTGCGCAGCTCTCCCACGAGCTCGTCGGCGTCCGAGAAGGGGTGGATGGGGTCGCGGCTGTGGCCGATCACGAGCGCGGGCGTCTCGATGGTGCGCCGCTCGACGTGCGTGGGTGCTATCCGGTCGAAGAAGAGGCCCTGGAGGACCGCGGCGGACGGCTCGGGATCCTGGCTCACCCAGTCCAGCATGGTGTCGCTCAGGTGGCTCGCGCCGCGGGGCACGAGCCGCGCTCCCCGCGCCATCAGGCGCGCCGCGGGCGCCCCGAGCGTCAGGCCCACCATCAGGGGCGTGAAGGCCACCGCGCAGGCCACCAGGGCATTGTCGAGCACGGGCATCTCCAGCACCATCCCCCGCAGGCGATCCGGGGCTCGCACGGCCACGTCGAGCGTCACGTTGGCTCCGAGCGAGGTGCCGCCCACCACCGCTTCGTCGAGGCCGAGGTGATCGAGCAGGCCCACGACCTGGGTGCCGAAGATCGGCATCGAGTAGCGCGAGAGGCCTTCCGGGCGATCGGAGCCGCCGTGCCCGAGGAGATCCAGGCAGACCACTCGGTTGCCGCGCGCCGCCAGAGACTCCGCGAGTGGCGCATGCATCTGCCGTGGGAGCAGAAGCCCGGGCGTGAGCACGAAGGTTCGTGGGCCCGAACCGTAGTCCTCGTACTCGAGGCGGTCTCCCTCGAAGGTGAAAGAGTCCACGCGGCCCACGACAACAGGATCTTAACCGGCCAACTTCGGTGGTCTTTCTGCGTTCAACCTCTGATGGGAAAAACCGCCCCCAGCGCCGACGCCCCCGAGCGGGGGGTATTTCCGCCTCCCTGTGCACGCTACGGCGCGGGCTACGACGCGATCTTGTCGCCCGGCAGCACGTCGATCTCGTCTGACCCTTGCCCGTCGTCTTCACCACCGGGGTCAGCGACGTGAGCTCGATCTTCTCCGGCGTCCGGCGGACGCTCGCCGCTCGTTTCCCGGGCCGTGAGGTCCCGTGCCAGCACGTCCGCGAGCAGTTGGCGGGCGCGGGCGGCCTCGCTGGGGCGCGTGGGCGATGGGCTCTCCGCAGCCACATCGCCGCCTGTGCCGGATGTCACGCCTACCGCGCCCGGGTGCGGGAGCAACGTCAGATGCTGGCATTGGTCCTGCCCGTCGTGCCCACGCTTGGGCTCAAGGCGAGCGCTCTCGCCGCCGCCGGGATCGGAGGCGGAGCAGGCGGTGCGAGCATGGGCGGCGGCGGCCTGGGGGCCGGGATCGTGGCCAAGCTCGGGGGCACCAAGCTCGCCGCACTGGCCGCCGTGGGCGCGACGGCGGTGGGCGGTGGTGTGGCCGCAACCCGGGCCCAGGACCAACCATCCCGAGACGGTGACTCGCCCGGGAGCGCTGAGGTGGCGCCGGGCGCCGCGACACCGGGCACGGCCTCCGGCGAGTCGAACGGGTCGGAGCCCAGCCCCGACGCGATCACGGATGACGCCGAGGGCGACGAACGGTCCAGCGAGGCACGTCGGCGGGCCGATCGGACGGCCGCTGAGGAGCGCGCCGCGAGAGCAGCCGAGCGCGACGCCGGCAAGGGCGGTGGGCGAGGGGCCGAGCGCCGCACTCGTGGGAACGGCAACAAGAATGGCCACGATGGCCAGGCTCTCCCCCCCGGCTCGCGTGGGCAGGGGCACGGACAGGGGCCCGGACCTCGCGCGGAACCCGGACGACCTGCCTCGCCGCCCCAGACCCCAATCGACGGCGACGACGGCAGCGAAGACCAGAACAGCGATTCCGACGAATCCGCCTCCTCCTCGGAGGACATGAAGACCACCACGAAGAGCCTCAAGGTCCCGAAGCTGCCGCGCCTACCCAAGGCGGCGCTTCCCGGGGACTGAGGCTAGCCGGCTTTCCCTCGTCCGTTGATCGCCTGGGCCGTTCGCCCGTCCGGCTCTTCCGCTCGGTAGGCTCGTTGCGTGCACAACCGTACCAAGGTGCTTGAGCCCGCAACCACCACTTCCAGGCTCACCCACCTCGAGCTGGGGGCGTGGCGCGGGTTCCTGCGCGTGCACGCCGCGCTCACGAGGCAGTTGGACGCCGAGCTCGAGGCCGAGCATGGCCTGCCGCTGACGGCCTACGAGGTGCTCCTGCACCTCGCCGACGCGCCCGACGGGATGAGGCGCATGTCCGAGCTCGCCGACTCGGTGCTGCTCAGCCGCAGCGGCCTCACCCGGCTGGCGGATCGACTCGAGGGTCAGGGACTGATCGAGCGCCGCGCGTGCCCGTCGGATGCGCGCGGCGCCAACGCGGCGATCACCGCGGCCGGTCGCAAGCGCTTCGACGCCGCACGGGTCACGCATCTGCGCGGTATCAGGGAGCGCTTTACGGGCCGGCTGTCGCAACAGGAGGCGGCCGAGCTGGGCCGGCTGTGGGATCGGATGCTGCCGGGCTCTGCCTGATGGGGCCGGCAGGGCCCTCCGCTCAGGAGACCTCGCGCAGGCGCCCGCTCTCGACCTCGTAAACGAAGCCTCGAACGGCGTCCTTCTTGGGGATGAACGGACTCGCCTTGACGCGGGCGAGCGATTGGCGCACGTCCTCCTCGAGATCGTCGAAGCTCTCCGCTGCCCATTCGGGCTTGATGCCTGTCTCCTCCTGAATCTGCTGCTTGAAGGCGTCGTCGTTGAAGGTGAGCATCCCGCAGTCGGTGTGATGGATCAGGAGGATCTCCTCGGTACCGAGCAGCCGCTGCGAGATGGCCAGCGAGCGGATCGCATCGTCGGTCACCACGCCACCGGCGTTGCGGATCACGTGCGCGTCACCCTCGCTCAGGCCGAGCACCCCGTTCGGGTCGAGCCGGGCGTCCATGCAGGCCAGCACCGCGATCTTCTTGCCCGGGGGCATGGGCAGGTCGCCCTTGTCGAAGTCCTCGGCGTAGGACTCGGCGTTCTTCAGCAGGTCGTCGGTGGTGCTCAATGTCGTCTCCTGTGGTTGTGAGGGGGTGGGCTATCCGGGTCGGCCGCGGTCGTGGATCGACTCTACGCCCGACACGCCCGACACGCCCGAGCCTAGACGCGCTCTGTTGGCGGCAGCGTCCGGCGTTAGCTGAGATCATGCCCTCAATGCCCGATTCAGAGGGAAGGCGACCGCCTGAGGATGGCGTGGCCCGGCGGGGGGCGATCCAGGAGCGGGTAGTGGTGCTCTTTCATCCCCGCTCGATCCTGACGGCCCTCGGCGTGCTGTTGGGCGTCGTCCTCGCAGTGGGCTTCGTGTTCCTGGCCCGGGCCGGACTGACTTTGATCGCGATCGCGCTGTTTCTGGCCCTCGCGCTCAACCCTGCCGTCGAGTTCTTCCAGCGGCGCGGGCTTGGCCGTGCCTGGGCGGGTGGGGCGGTCTACGCCCTGGCGCTCGCGGTCTTCTCGCTACTTGGACTCGTGTTCATCCCGCCGCTCGTCGAGCAGATCACCAGGTTCGTCGAAGCCCTCCCGGACCTGGTCGACGATGTGACCGAGGGCCACGGGCCGCTGGGATTCCTCGAGCGCAAGTACCAGGTCGTCGAGCAGGTGCGCAGCGCCACCACCGGGAAGGATGCCAGTGGCCTCCTGGGAGGGGCTGGCTCGGCGTTCAGCGCCGTGAAGGGGGTCGCCACCACCGTCGTTGGCCTGGTCATCATCGCCTTTCTGACCTTCTTCATGCTGCTCGAAGGCCCAGAATGGCGGCGGCGGCTCGTGGAGCTGATCCCCAAGAAGAACCGCGGGTCCGCCGAGCGGATAGGGACAGGTATCTACAAGGCGGTCGGAGGGTTCGTCACCGGGAACATGGTGGCCAGCCTGCTGGCGGGTGTGGTCGCCACGATCATCATGCTCGTCACCGGTGTCCCCTACGCGATCCCGCTTGGGCTGTTCGTCGCCATCATCGAGCTCGTCCCCTACATCGGGCCCCTCGTGGCCACGCTGCTCGTGACCGCAGTCGCCCTCTCCCAGGGGATCGTCACGGCACTCGTGGTCTTCGTCTTGCTCCTCGTGTACCACGTGATCGAGGGTCACACGCTGCGTCCCCTCGTCTACGGACGTGCCCTCAAGCTCTCGCCTCTTGCCGTGCTGATAGCCATCCTCCTGGGCACCGAGATGGCCGGCATCCTCGGTGCGCTGGCCGCCATCCCGATCGCCGGCTCGATCCAAGCGATCATCGGCGAGCTGATCGAGCAGCGCAGCGACGGCACAGCCTCGTCCGTAGTCGCCAGCCGCGCCGGCCGGCTCTAGCGGCGCGCTTAACGAGTGGTCCCAACCTCACATAAGCCGAACCTCGGCGCGGGGCTGAGTGCTGGGTCCGTCCGGATCGGGCGGGCGACCGGGCCGGGGGTCGGCCTGAGGCGCCCCGCGCGCGCCGGCTACCACGACCCGTAGGTCAACGCGAAGTCGGACCAGCGGACGCCGTGCGGCCCGTCGTACCAGGTCTTCCACGGGCTCCCACGGTGGTAGTACTCGACGTCGGCATCGCGCACGTCCGAGGTCTTCGTGTAGTAGTCGGAGTGCCCGTAGTTCATCGAGCCGAGGTACTTCGTCTCGTGGTTCGCGTCCATGGCTACGCCCGAGGTCTCGGAGACCAGGCCGTCGTCGTAGGAGGCGATCGCCGTCCAGTCGGTGCCGCCCGAGCCCTGCGGGTTCTGGGCGTAGTCGCGCAGCCAGGTCTGGAAGCTCGAGGTCGGGTAGATCTCGTTGCACTCGAGCGCGAGGAAGCACCAGCCGCTCCAGTTGGAGCCGGCGTGCGGAGTGCCGAGCGTCGTGACGTCCTCGATGTAGAGGTAGGGCGGGAAGTCGGCGTTGTCGCGCTGGGTCTGGGCCAGCCCGTAGCGGATGATCAGCCCGCCCATCGAGTGGCCGACCACGTCCACCGTCGTGCCGGAACTCGAGTAGTGGTCGTAGATGTACCAGGCCAGGTGGTAGCCCAGGTGCCGGATGCTCGCGTCGGCGGTGTGGCTCGTGCCGGCGCCGTCGTGGGCGTCGGTCGAGTAGTGCTTCGAGTGGCTGCCGTGGTGGTCGAGCGACGTCGAGCAGTTCGTGTCGCCCGTGTAGTACTTCAGCTTCACGTCAGACCCCGTGTGTCCCCAGCCGTTCATCGTGCTGATCATGCTGTTCCACATGGCGCAGTCCACGCCGGCGGTGCCCGCGGCGTCGAGACCGTGGAGGTAGACGATCGGCTTCGAGCGGTTGTCCGTCCTTGCCTCGGCCGCCGCCGCGCCAAGCGCGGACAGGCCGATGCATGCCAACGCGACCGCCATGATGCGCACTCGTCTCATTGAGCTCCCCCCCGGTTGAATGGCTGCCTCGCCGGAGGCGGCGCCTCGCTCTTGCACCCGCGCCCGGCCAGGCGGTCAAGTATGGAGGCGGCTCAGTCGGACGTCAAACGGGTCGCTCGGGTGGGCGGATCTCGATCGAGCGCCCACTCTCGCTAGGGGCGAGACCGGACACGACATTTGACGAGACTCGTCGCGCCTCGCGCCGCATCGCGATGAGATTCTGCTCGAGGGAGACCCCCTCAGTCTCGAAGATGGAGCTAGCCGGACTCGAACCGGCGACCTCCTGGGTCGTTTGGGCTTGCATCGGAGTCCATCCTGACTAGTCCTCTCGCCCAGAGCGCGCGCGTTTCAGGTAGTCGAAGACCTCACGGTCGACGAGCCCGCGCGACGCACGCTCCGGCCCCTCCTCGGCGTACATCCGCTCGAGCGACGCCCGCACACCCGGGTCACCGCCGGTGAACTGCTTTATGAGGGCCTCAGCACGGGCGGCCAGCTCCCGGATGCGGGGGTCGCGCGGATCGGTTCCGGCCGCGCGCTCGCGCTCGACATCGGCATACAGCTCCGCCCACTCGCGCTGGGCTCGCTCCATCCGCTCGGGTCCGAGCTCCTTTGCGCGGTCCGTCAGAGTTTCGAGCTGCTCCTGGGTGTAGTGCTTCTCGATCATCGTCACCACCTCGATCGTCTCGATCAGTTCGGCTGGAGTCGGCGCCTCGAGCACCCGCAGCAGCCGCTCCCGCAGCCGCCTCTGGAGCTCGATCCCCGCGTCTACCGCCTCGAGCTGGCGCTCGACGAGCGGGCGCAGCTCGGACTCCTCGTCCAGAGCCACGCCGATCTCCTCGAGCGAGAGACCAACGCCGCGCAGCGCCACCACCTGGTAGAGGCGACGCACGTCCTCGGCGTCGTAGACGCGGTAGCCCGCGCCCGTCCGCTCCGACGGCACGAGCAGACCCAGCTCGTCCCAATGGTGCAGGGTGCGGACCGTGAGGCCCGTAACGCGCGCGAGTTCGCCGACTTTCCAGTGCTTGTCATTCATTGCGGCGTCCACGCTAGGGCCTGACGTTGCGTGAGGGTCAAGCCCACATCTCGAGAAACCCTGCCGCCATCGTCTGCCAAGCACTGAGGCGCCCGAGTCGCGGCCGGCCGGGTTCGAACGCGCTTACGCGAGCGGATCCCGGTCCGCGAGCGGATTGGTGAAGCGGGCTCGCCTCCGGCCCGCTACCGTTGCCCTGTGAGCAGCCAGCGAGTGCCTGCTGGGGTGGTGCACAAGTTACCCGCAGACCTGCGCGAGGCGCTGGTCGCCAACACCACGGCACTCGATGCTTGGAAGGACATCACACCCTTGGCGCGCAACGAGTTCATCTGCTGGGTCGAGGATGCCAAGCAGCAGACGACCCGAGAACGTCGCATTCGCCGGACCCAGGAGGAGCTGGAGGACGGCCAGCGCCGGCCCTGCTGCTGGCCGGGGTGCAAGCACCGCGACCGCACCGGCAGGTAGCGGCTGGCGCTCCGGCATTCCCGAGATGACGCGCAGGACTGCCCGAAAATGGAGCTAGCCGGGCTCGAACCGGCGACCTCCTGGGTGCGATCCAGGCGATTGGCCGCTTTCCCATGTGGTCGATGAACCGGATGCGCGCCACCCTACTTCGATCTCGCTCGACCGCTTGCAGCCGCTCGATGCTGGAATCGTTCTGTTCGGACATGGCGATCCTTGGACCAAGGGTTCACGGAAAGCGTTGGAGATCGTCAGGGAGCGAGGATGAGCTCGTGGCGGCCCTCAACCGCGCCGCCGCGTGGCCGCACGCTCGCTGCCCGCCGCGCGGCGGAGGCCTCCAGCCCCCTGGCCTACGACCCGACAGGGAGTCGAGAGCTCGTAACGGGGGCCGGACTCGCGAGCGGTGGAGGGCCTTGAGCTCGTCTTCAACGCGATGGGGATTCCTGAGCAGAGTGGGTGCAGGATGGAACCTCTTCGATGTCGTTAACGCCGAGGGCACCGCAAATCTGGTGCACGCCGCTCGGGCATCGTCGACAGCCACGCAGCGTCAGGACCTTCCAGCTTCGGCGACGAGGAGCCGGTAGCCGAGGTCGAGTTCTTCCAGGTCGAGTAGCTGCGCGTTGCGCTCCTGCCAGGCGCCGGACTCGAGGTCGGCGCACAGGCGGCTGACCATCTCCGCGGTCTCACGCTCGTCGATGCGGGCGAACACCGAGATCCCGGCGCGCACCCGCTCGTCGAGGTAGGCCTCTGGCCGGCGCCAGAAGGCGTGGTAGAAGCCGTCGCGGCAATCCCGGGGGATCGGCACCGGCGCGATCCGCGCGCCGCCGAGGCAGCGCGCGACGTCCTCGATCGCCATGCCTGGGAGCGCCTTGAAAGCCGGGAGATAGTCGCGGGTGAGCCAGAAGGCGTCGGCGAAACGCGGGTCCCAGGTGAACACGACCGCCCTACGCCGGGCCACGCGGCGCAGCTCGCGCAGGCCGCCGGGGCGGTCCTCCCAGTGATGATCTGAGAGGACGGCCATGGCGGCGTCGAAGCTGGCGTCGGCGAAGGGCAGGGCCTCGGCGCGGGCTCGGACCACCGGCGCCGCTTCCGGCGGGCGCTGGGCGATCATCACCGCCGAGGGCTCGACCGCGAGGACCTCCCGGTCGCGCGGCTCATAGCTTCCCGCGCCCGCGCCGACGTTCAGCACCGTGGTGGCGTCGCCGAGCGCGGCGTGGATCGCGCGTGCGATGCGGGGATCCTCGCGGCGGGTGGCGGTGTAGTTCGGCCCGATGCGGTCGTAGAGGGCCGGGCTACCCATCGGCACCGAGCGATGTGAGGAAGCGCTCGAGCTCGGCCCGCTCGATCGCGTAGCAGTGCTCCTCGGCGGGAAAGCGCCGCGCGCGCACGTCGTCGGCGAAGGCGCTCACCGCACCGACCATCTCCGAGGCAAGCTCGGCGTAGCGCCTCACAAAGCGGGGCTTGAACTCCTCGAAGAGGCCGAGCAGGTCGTTGAGCACGAGCACCTGCCCGTCCGTCTCGGGCCCGGCGCCGATGCCGATCGTCGGGACCCGCAGCTGCTCGGTCACGACCGCCGCCACCTCGGCAGGCACGGCCTCCAGCACGAGCGCGAAGCAGCCGGCGGCCTCGAGCGCGAGCGCGTCATCGAGCAGCCTGCGGGCGGCGGCGCCCGAGCGGGCCTGGGCCTTGAAGCCGCCGCCGAGCGCGGTGGCGGTCTGCGGGGTGAGCCCGAGATGGCCCATCACCGGGATCCCGGCCGCGGCGATGGCCGCGGCCCGCTCGGCCGACGGCCCCTCGAACTTCACCACGTCGGGCGCCGCCCTCCTTGACCAGCCGCTGGGCGGAGGTGATCGCCTGCCCGTGGGAGCGCTCGTAGGAGCCGAACGGCAGGTCCCCGATCAGGAGGGGCGTGCGCAGCCCGCGGCGGACCGCCTTGGTCAGGACGAGCATCTCCTCGAAGCTCACCGGCACCGTCGAGCGGTAGCCGAGCACGGTCATAGCGGCGGTGTCGCCGGCCAGCACCAGGTCCACCTCCGCCGCCTCGGCCGCCCGCGCCGAGGGCAGGTCGTAGGCGGTGACCATCACGATCGGATCGAAGCGGCGCTTCTTCTCGGCCAGGTCCACGAGCGTGATCGGCTCGCGCTGCGGCGGGTGGATCGTGCGCTCACCGGGCTTCATGCGCTGTTGGGGATCGCGGCGAGCTGCTCGCGGTAGCGGCGGGCGAGGTCTCTGTACCTCCGAGCCCCGGCGCGGATCGCCTCGATGGCGGGCTCGGAGGCGACGAGCTCTGCGGGCACTCCCTGGGCCCGGCGGCCCGAGCCCACCTCGAGTCCTTCGAGGACGACGGCACCGGCGGCGACGATGCCGCCTGTCCGCACGCAGGCCCCCTCGAGCACGATCGAGCGCGAGCCGACCAGGACCGCGTCCTCGATCAGCACTCCTTCGAGGTGGGCGAGGTGCCCGACGACGCAGTCGCGGCCGACCCTCGTGGGGCGCGGCGATCGCGGGTGCAGCACCGCGTTGTCCTCGATCGTGCTTCCGTCGCCGATTTCGATGGCGTTGAGGTCGGCCCGCAGCACCGCCCCGGGCCAGACGCTCGCCTCGGCACCGACGCGTACGTCGCCGATCAGCTGCGCCGTGGGGTGCACGTACGCCGTCGGGTGGACCTGGGGGACCAGTTCACCGAGCGCGTAGAGCGTCATGGACTCTTCTACCGCGCGAGTCCAGCGGGGCTCCAGGACCCCGTCCGACCGAGCCTTGGGAAGGGAGTGGGCGAGCGACAATACCGAATAGATCGTATGTTACATTGAATTCGTTATGTCGGCACCGAGGCAAGAGGAGCGGCCGCGCAGATCGCGACGCGAGGAACGCAAGGAGGAGACCCGGGCGGAGCTGATCGCCTCCGCCGCGCGGGTGTTCGCCCACCGCGGCTTTCACGGCGCCTCGCTTCAGGAGATCGCCCGCGAGGCCGGCTACTCGACCGGCGCTATCTACTGGTACTTCCAGGGCAAGGACGACCTCTTTCTCGCCGTCTACGAGTCCTATGCCACCACCCGCGTGCGCGAGTGGGAGGAGATCCACGCCAGCGCCGAGGGGGATTTCGCCCAGCGCGCCCGCGCATACGCCGACCAGTGGATGGAGCGGCTGGCGCGCGAGCCAGAGTTCATGGCGCTCTCGCTCGAGTTCCTGGTCCACGCCTGGCGCAACCCCCAGCTGCGCGAAGCCTTCGGCCACCGGCTCGCCTCCGGGCGCCTGGCGCTCGCCCGCCTGCTCGAGGACGCGGCCCGGGCCGACGGGGTGCAGCTGCCCATGGGGCCCGCCCCCCTCGCCACCGCCCTGCGCGAGCTCGGCACCGGGCTCGGGCTCGCGAAGCTCGCCGACCCCGAGGGGATCTCGGACCGCCTGTTCGGGGACTTCATCGAGCTCTTCTTCAAGCTCCTCGCAGATCAGCCCCAGAAGCCGCGGGTGCCGCAAGCCGAGCAGCTCGCGCCCTCGGACGGCGACCAGCTGAAATGAGGCGCACCCCGGGCGCGCCGTTCGAGCGGCTCTCGAAGCGCGAGGACGCCCGGCCTCTGAGCCGAGGCCACCGCCAATGAGTGGGATCCCTGTGATCCGCCAGGGCGAGGGTCCTGGAGTGCTGCTCGTTCACGGCGGTGCCAGTCCGGAGACGACGTGGTCGGCATCGGGGCCCTTGGGCGGTCGCTGGACTCTCTGTTTCGCGTACCGGCGCGGCTTTCAGCCCAGTCCGCCTCCGCCGGGGGGGCGCCAGGACTTCGACATCGACGCAGCCGCCCGCGAGACCGGATAAGACGATCGGGCTAGAAGTCTCCAACAGGTACTGCACTGGACCCAGCTCGATTGTGTCGCCGCGGATACCGGTGGATTCGGAAAGCGCGGCTGACTACGCCTAGAGTGCCACGAGTTCGCGCTCGGGCTCGGCCTGGGTTCCAAACTCGAATCCGACCACCGCGTTGCCCTCGAGCGCCTCGGCGAGCCGGCGCAGGGTCTCCGCGCCCGTGCGGTGCTGCCCGCTCTCGATCCGGGAGATCACCGACGCGGTCGTGCCCATGCGCTTGGCAAGCTGCTGCTGGGAGAGCCCGAGCCGCGCGCGGCGCATGATCACGATCCGCGCGAGCTGCTCGAAGGGCTCGAGGCGCTCCTTGGCCTCGCGGTAGCGCCTGCTGCGAGTGCGCTTGCGCTCGATGTGCTCGCTGACGCTCGTTCCGATCGGGCTCTTCTGCTTGGCCATCTGTCGTCCTTATCGGCTGGAGTCGGGACCGAGCTTAGCAGTTTTGCTAACCCCCAAAGCGCGGGGTCACGGAGCATCGTGACCCGCCGCGCGCGGCGGCCCACGCCGCTCGGCATCCATCCGCGCCTTGAAGTCGCCCCATCGCTTCTGCGCGATCTGGATCTCGCGCTCCGGGATCTTCGCTGAGCGCTTCGCAAACACGTGGAGGAGGATGAGGAGGCGCTCGGAGCGCCGGTACAAGACCCGGTAGAGCTGGCGCCCGTAATGGCAGCGCAGCTCGCGGAGCTCGCCCGCGACCTGCGAGCTGTGCGGGAAGGGCAGGTGAGGCACCTCGTCGCTCAAGAGGTTCAGGCGGTCGATCTGGTTCTCGATCGCCACCTGGACCTCCTCGTCGAGCTCATCGATGAACTCGCGCACGGGCTCGCGCCCGTGCCGGTCTCGGTAGTAGACGGCCTGGAGGTTGCTCAAGGGCCGGCAACGCTACGCGGCCTCTGTCGCCGGCGTCATCCTCGGCCGGACCGGCGCCTCGGCGCCCACGCGCCGCGGTCGGCGCATCATGCGCCCGAGCCGGCGCATTGAGGCCGGCCAAGGGCCGATAAGGCACTAGTGCCTGTATTTCGGCCGGATCCCGGCCGATGCCCGGCGATCCGACCAAACGAAAGGCGCCGCTGTGCAGCGCCTCTCGGAGATGGAGCTAGCCGGACTCGAACCGGCGACCTCCTGGGTGCGATCCACGCTGCCGCCCAGCGATTTCGACGTCAGAAGGTCCCGATTTGCAGCGCCTTCGCGTACCGGTTCGGAGCGGCCGCTCCGGGCCGACAGCCGCGGATTACCGCGGATTCCCCTTGGATTCAGGCACTCTTGGCGATTTGTGCCTGAACGCAGGCGTAGCCGCGTACGGCGCTACCGGACCACGATCACCGGGCAGTGGGCGTGGTGCGCGACCCGATCGGCCGTCGAGCCGAGCAGGTAGTCGCCGAGGAAGTGGCCCCTGTCTCCGATCACGATCGGGTCGTGGCCGTGGGCCCTGGCGTAGCGGGTGATCACCTCGGCTGCATGTCCGGGCACGAGATCGGTTTCGAGCTCGACGCCGCGCTCGGCAGCCTGGCCGCGGGCGCCCTCGAGAACCCGCTGGAAGAACTCATCCTTCTCTCGCTTGACCTCGTCGACCTCGCCGGCAGTGGCTGCGTAGGCGGGGAGCTTGCCCTCGACCACCAGGGCCGTGAGCCTGCCGCCGAGTCGCTCGACGAGCGAGATGGCGCAGTCGAGCGCCCGCTGCGCGCCCTCCGAGCCGTCGATGGCGACGAGCACGTTGTCGAACTGGTAGGGAGTCATGCCTGCTCTTCTGCCGGAAGCGGTCGAGCCGCTGGCGTTGCGGCCGGCGCCTGATCCTCGCTCGCATCCGCTCGCCCCTTGCCCTCGACGTCGGGAGAGAACCGGGCGCTGGGCGATCGCGGTCGCCGCGTAGGAGCACGACGAGGAGGCGGCCCCGAGGCCGGTCGCCTTCGCCACCGGCGCGAAGCCCGAGCCGGCGAGCGCCGCCTCGATTCGCCGCCGCGGGACCCAGGCCTGGACGATCGCCGAGATCGCAAAGCCGAGCACGCAGCGCCCACCAGACCTCATAAGCCATCAGCAGCGACTGCTCAAGCCCCTTGACGAGCGTGGCGAGCACGCCGCTCATCCCCGCTCGCTCCTCTCCACCTGGTCGAGCGCGGCCGCGACCAGCGCCTCTCCCTGCGCGGTGAGCGAGTACATCATCATCTTTCCCTCGCGGCGCGCGCGCACGAGGCCCTCGCTCTTCAGCGCGCGCATGTGGTGAGAGACGAGGTTCTGCGCGCGCTCGGCCACCCACGAGAGGTCGCAGACGCAGAGCTCGTCGCCCTCGCGCAGGGCGAGCGCGAGTGTCAGCCGGGTCGGGTCGGCGAGCGCGCCGAAGCGGTCGGCGACGGCGGCCGCCAGCGCGGAGTCGAATCGCTGCGCCCGCAGCGCCGCTCCGCGCTCCTCGCTTACGTGGAGCAGCTTGCCATGGTCGGGGCGGGACATACCGACATCCTAACCGACATTGATATATGCTTCCTTGCTGGAGGTCACAGGAGTGAGAGCAAAGCGATGCAAAGAGGACGAGTGGGGGGAACTTGACCATGCCACCGCTTGACCTTGACCGCGGCGGACACATCTACGGCTTCTGGGGCCGACACCCCAGCCTCTACTGGGCAGCGGACTGGCCCCTCTTCCTCGGTCGCCGGGCGGATATTCGCGGGCGAGCAGTTGAAGCTCTGGGTTTGGAGGGCGGCGAGGCCGTGCTCGAGCTCGCCTGCGGTCCCGGGGTGAACTTCCCGCTCCTTGAGCGGGCGATCGGCCCCACGGGGAGGCTGACAGGGCTCGACTACAGCGAGGAGATGCTCGCCGCGGCGCGGGAGCGCGCTCGGGCGGAGGGCTGGGAGAACGTTGAGCTTGTGCAGGGAGATGCGGCAACAATCCAGCTGCCCGCCGAGTCGTTCGACGCGGCGCTCTGCACCCTGGCCCTCAGCGTGATGCCCGATCACCTCAGAGCGATAGCCCGCGTTCGGGCCGCGCTGAAGGACGGCGGCCGGTTCGTGGTCCTCGACGCGGGGCACTTTCGAGGACCTGCTCGGCTGCTCAACCCCGTGATCAGGCCGCTGTTCAAGGTTACGAGCAATTGGGACCCCGAGAAGGACCTCGTCGGTGACCTGAATCGCGCTTTCGATCAGCTCTCCGTCGAGGAGTTCAACGGCGGGACCCTGTTCATCGCCACGGCTAGCAAATCCCCGGGTCGCGCCGGTGCGGACGCATGACCTCGGCGACGAAGTAATCACGCCGGGACGAGCCGCTTCCCGGCCGCGCCGCCCGCGTTAGGGGGTCCCCGTGGCGATCCTCGCTATCCCGAGTGCTTGGGCGCCAGTGGTCGGCAAGCACCTGTCTCGGTAGTAGACGGCCTGGAGGTTGCTCAAGGGCCGGCAACGCTACGCGGCCTCTGTCGCCGGCGTCATCCTCCGCCGGACCGGCGCGTCGGCGCCCACGCGCCGCGGTCGGCGCATCATGCGCCCGAGCCGGCGAATTGAGGCCGGGCAAAGGCCGATAAAGGCACTAGTGCCTGTATTCCGGCCGGATCCCGGCCGATGCCCGGCGATCCCGAAAAGAAAAGGCGTCGCTGTGCAGCGCCTTTCCAAGATGGAGCTAGCCGGGCTCGAACCGGCGACCTCCTGGGTGCGATCCAGGCGCTCTCCCATGCTGAGCTATAGCCCCGTGCTGTGGGCCCTCCTCGGACCCTGCACCAGTTTAACGGCGCTCGCCGCCGACTCTTCCGTTCGCGGCTGACCCCTTCGACTGAACGCGCGAAACCCACCGGAAAGAACCCCACGGCGGTGGCCTACCGTGCGCTGGTACCGCGCTAATCTACGCGCGCATGGGGATACTCGACGACGCGATTCGCGAGCATCTCGAGCTGCGGCGAAAGCACGGGGCGAGCGAGGCGGAAATCTCCAAGAAGGAGACGGAGGCTCTCAGTCCGGCCCGCCGCGAGGCGCCCGTCGCGGTGGCCGAGGAGTCGCCCGGGGACGAGCGGGCGTGGGATACCGAGCACTCCGACGGCACGGCGGTCGGCGAGGTTGTGGTGAGCGAGGAATCGGCGCACGCCGAGCCGGAGGCGGAGCGGACGACGCACTGGGAGGCCGAGCCCGTCGCTCGGGAGCCGGAGCCTGTTTACGAGCCGCTCCTGGACGAGCCGCTCCTGGACGAGCCGCCTCATGCGCAGAGCCACCCGCTGTCCGACGAGGCCACCTACGCCGAGGCCGAACCGCTGATCAGCTCGACCGACCCGGAGCCGGACCCGCTGCCCGACGAGCCGGACGCCTTCGTAGAGCGGATAGCCCCGGTTGAGCCCCCGGCCGAGGACGTGGTCCTGGTCGATCAAGTGGCACCCGTCCAGCCGCCGGAGCACTCGGAGGCGGCCGAGTCGGAAGCGCCGTTCGACCCGCCGGGCCCACCGTTCGATGGCCCCGAGTCAATCGAGGTCGGGTCGGAAACCGTCGCCCTCGAGCCCCCGCTCGATGAGCCGCCGGTCGATGCGCCGCCCCCCCGGCTGAGGTCCGCGCTGGGCGGCGCGTTCTCCCGCCGGGAGGAGGTGGAGTCGAACACTCCACTGCCGCCTCCCTCCACCCAGGAGTTCGAGCGCATCGAGCCGGAGGCCGCGGATCTTTACGACTTCGACGAGCTCTCCGAGCCGTCGACCCACCTCGAACCGGAGCTTGAGCTGCGCGACGAACCCGAGCTCCACGACGAACCCGAGCCTGCCGACGAGCCGCTCATCGAGGAGCGCCCGCTCTACGCGCCGGACGCCGCGAGCCGGGTCGAGGCACCCCCGGACGACGAGCCGGATGACGACATGCTCGAGGACACGCCCGACTTCCTGCAGGAGACGCCCGAGCACGACCGGCTGTGGTTCGAGCAGAAGCCGCCGCGCGACTTCGACTTCGACGACTGATCCAGAGCCCTAAACCTGGACATCCGTCCAGCGTCTCGCGTACTTCTCACCGGCCCTTCCTTACCGCCCGAAAGGTCTTCTATAGACGGCCACGGAAGGCTCGTCTCAGGTGGCACGGACGCCGCACAGGTCACACGAGTGGGGACCCCGCAAGTGGTCCCCATTCGCGGTTGTGCGTTCGAGCGGCCGGCCAGTAGCGGCCGGCCAGTAGGAACGGCCGCTGCCCCAGCTGAGGGTGGCCTTCGCTTCACTTCGGTCCCCGCCGCGCGGACCCTGCAGTGGAGCACGCGCAACTTCTCGACGGAGCTAAACCTGGACATCCGTCCAGCGTCTGGCGTACTTCTCACCGGCCTTTCCCCATCACCCGAAAAGGCTTCTATAGACGGCCACGGATGGCTTGTCTCCAGGTGGCAGGACGCCGCACAACTGACACGAGTGGGGGCCGCGCAAGTGGTCCCCACTCGCGGTTGTGGGCCCCGTCAGGCGATGTAGCCGCGCGTGCGTGACGCCTCGACCACGCGCTCGATGCCCAGCTCGTAGGCCGCCACTCGCAACGGCACGCCGTCCTTCTCGGCTCGGGTCGACACCTCCTGGTAGGCGGTGCGCATGATCTTCCCGAGCTGCCCGTTCACCGCGTCCTCCTCCCAGCGGAAGTGCTGCAGGTTCTGGACCCACTCGAAGTAGGAGACGACGACTCCGCCGGCGTTGGCGAGCACGTCGGGCACCACCACCACGCCGCCGTCGGTCAGGATCTCGTCGGCGGCTGGCGTGGTCGGGCTGTTGGCGCCCTCTAGCACCATCCGGCATCGGAGCCGGTCGGCGTTCCCCTGGTTCAACATGCCGCCGAGCGCCGCCGGGATGAACACCTCGCACTCGATGTCGAGCAGCTCGTCGGCGCCGATCGCGTCGACGCCGCCGAAGCTGTCGAGCGGCTCGCCGCCCGTGAGATGACCATGAAGGGCATGGGCGTCGATCCCGGTGTCGGCGCGGATGGCCCCGGTGGCGTCGGACACCCCCACCAGCGTGCCTCCGAGATCCTGGAGGATGCGCGCGGCCCACGAGCCCACGTTCCCGAACCCCTGCACCACGAAGCGGGTGCTCTCCGGTTTCAGGCCGAGTGCCGGCGCGGCCTCCCGGTAGACGTCGATCAGCCCGCGCCCGGTGGCCGCTTCGCGGCCGTAGGAGCCCTCGAGGGCGATCGGCTTGCCCGTCACGCACGCCGGCGTGTGGCCGTGCAGCTTGCCGTACTCGTCCATCAGCCACGCCATGGTCTGCGCGTTGGTGTTCACGTCGGGGGCGGGGATGTCGCGATTGGGCCCCAGCACCTTCTCGATCTTGTCCATGAACGAGCGCGCCACCTGCTGCAGCTCGGCCAGGCTCAGGTCCCCGGCCGGGATGTTCACGCCGCCCTTGGCGCCGCCGAACGGCACCCCGACGATGGCGGTCTTCCAGGTCATCAGGGTGGCCAGGGCACGCACCTCGTCGAGGTCGACCTCCGGGTGAAAGCGGATACCCCCTTTGTACGGACCGCGTGCGCCGTTGTGCTGGACCCGGAACCCGGAGAAGACGTGCGTGCGGCCGTCGCCGAGCCTGATCGGTATCTGGACCTGCACCTCGCGGTAGGAGGAGCGAAGCACGGCGGCGATGTCCTCACGCAGGTCCAGCCGCTCGGTCGCGACGTCGAAGTAGTGGTTGACGATCTCGTAGTTCGAGACCTCGGCGCGCCCCGGGCCCGCCGCCTCGTTGGCCGCCCGTGGCGACTTGTCGTCGGGCTCGGCCCCCCCGTCGCCGTGGAGCTGCCCCTCTGCCGGTGTCGCGTCATCCGCCATGTGTCCCATTCTCCCCCGGTCAGGCGTCGGGTGTCGGCCTACCGGCGCAACGTACCCCACGGCCGGCCATTACCGTCTGGGGGATCACCATGGGGGCGTGGTGCTAACGGGAACACGCGGCCTTTGCAAGGCTGAGTTGGGGGTTCGATTCCCCCCGCCTCCACTGAGTCGCCGGAGATGGTGGCGTCGCGCACGCGTCGGAGGTACGCTCGACGAAGCATCCGAGCGCTTCCGGCGCGCGTTCAGGGACGCCGGCGAGTCGCTCGGCGACCGCCTGCGCGGTCCGGACCGCCAGTGAGGGGCAGGCGGCGGCGCCGGCGCGCCGAGCTGACCTAACCCGGCGTCCGGAAGGCCTGGGCAAACAGCCGCCGCGCCTGACCGCTCGGGTCCGGCGAGTGCAGCAGCACCGTGGCCAGCGTCCGGCCGCCGCGCCGGACCACGGCGATGAAGCAGCGCCCCGCCTCCTGGTTGTAGCCGGTCTTCAGTCCGATCGTGCCGCGATAGCCGCTCAGCAGGAGCGGGTTGGTGCTCGTGGTGTACAGCTTGCCGCCGGGGATCGGAAAGCGCTGCACCGCTTGCGGCTTGCGGACCACGCGGGCGAGCCGCGGCTTGGCGAGCACCAGCCGGCTGAGCGCGGCGAGATCGGCGGGGCAGGAGCGGTTGCCGGGCTCGAGCCCGTGTGGGGACACGAAGTGCGTGCACGTGAGCCCCAGCTCCTCGGCTCGACGGTTCATCAGGCGCACGAAGCTCGCCACCGAGCCGCCCGTGTGCTCGGCGAGCGCCAGCGCGGCATCGTTGCCCGAGGTGAGCAGCGCTCCGTGAAGCAGGGCCTCGATGGGCACCTTCTTCCCGACCGGCAGGTTGCCCACCGCCTGACCCTCGAAGAAGAGCGCCGTGGGCGTGATGCGCACGCGGTCTGAGGGATCGGTGCGCTCGGCCACGAGCAGGGCGGTCATGAGCTTGGTCAGGCTGGCAACCGGCAGCGGCGAGCGCTCGTTGAGGCGCCACAGGACGCGTCCGGAGCCGACGTCGAAGACGAGCCCCGCGCGCGGTAGGCGCTTCAGGTCCGCCCGAAAGGCGTCTTCCGCATCGAGCGACACGGCGCCCGGTGCAGGCCCGTCCGGCGGCGGCGCGGGCGACAGCGGGGGCAGTGGCGGTGGCGTGGAGGCCATGGACACCGGCACGCGCGCGCCGTCCCGATCCCCGCCGGCGAGCGCGAGCCAGATGATCCCCCCGGCCACCACGAGCAGTAGCAAGAGGGCGACGAAGCCCTTCCAGTTCGGTCGGCGCGTCCGCCGCCGCGGCTGGCGCGACCGGCTGACGTCGAGGAAGGGGCTATTCGTCGGTCGGCGCCGTGAGCGCACCGATCACTCCCACTCCGAGCAGCGCCAGCACGACGATCGAGATCACCACCAGCAGGTCGATCCCCTCGCGCACCGCGACGCTGATGGTCAGATAGGTCAGTAGCCCGATCAGCGCGAGCGCTCCAACCAGGACGAGGTTCCGAGCCATGTGTCAGTACACGGGCAGGCGGCGGTCGACCTCGTAGTCGTCGCGCTCGCGGTCGGCGAAGAGCTTGATCAGCACGAGGCCGAACACGAAGCCCCCGATGTGGGCGAAGTACGCCACGCCCCCGCCCCCGGCCACCGGCTGGGCCAACTCGGCACTGCCGTAGAAGAGCTGGAGCAGGAACCACAGGCTGAGCACGAGCAGCGCCGGCAGCTCGAGCACGGTGACGAAGAAGATGATGAACACGAGCGTGACCACGCGGGCGCGGGGATAGAGCAGGGCATAGCCGCCGAGAACGGCCGCCACCGCACCGCTGGCGCCGATCGTCGGCACCGCGGAGTCAGGTCCGAACGCCGTCTGCGCCAGCAGTGCGGCGATCCCGCCCAGCAGGTAGAAGGCGAGGAACTTGACGCGGCCCATCGAGTCCTCGATGTTGTTGCCGAAGATCCACAGGAAGAGCATGTTGCCGATGATGTGCAGCAGTCCGCCGTGCATGAACATAGACGTGAAGACCGTGAGGATCGTGGGGGGCAGGCCGCCGCCGGGGCTGCCACATGTGAGCTCCTGAGGACCTGACTGCACGCACTGCTCGCCGGGATGGGTGATCTCGTAGGGGATCGCCCCGTACTCGATGACGTTGAACTGGTCGACATCGGCCCCGCCGAGCGACAGCTGCGCGCGCTGGAACACGAAGAACATCACCACGTTGATCACGATCAGCGCGACGGTGAGCACCGGGAAGCGGCGCGTGGGGATGTTGTCCTTCAGGGGGAACACGGGCCTAGCGTCCCATACTCGAACGAGGGAGCCCACGGGTCGCGAAATGGTCAGCCCTTCGCCAGCTCCTGCCAGTACTCGATCCACTCCCGCTCATGGCGGATGCCGGCTTCGAGCGCGAGCCACGGCCCGCGGTTGCCGCTGCCATCGTCGCCCGCCTTCACCTGCTCGTAGGCCACGAGCTTGCGCCGATGGGCCTCCACCTGCGACTCGGCCACCGCGGCGGGATCGGCCCCGAAGAATACCTTGAGGAGAGCGGGGTCCCGGAGCTCGGGCGGCTCCGCCGCAGGGTCGCCGCGCCACGCTTCGAGCGCCCCGCGACCGGCGTCCGTGAGCGAGTAGCTCACTCGCCGCCGCCCCCCGCGCTCGCGGCGCTGGGCGAGGTAGCCGGCCCGCGCCAGCCGCTCGGGCTCGGCGTACAGCGCCGAGTGGGGCACCGACCAGAAGTTGCCGACCGAGCGGGCCGCCATCGCCTTCAACTCGTACGGAGTGGCCTCCTCGCAGCGCTCGATGAGGCCGAGCACGATCACCGACGTGGAAGTGAGATCCGTTGACGCGTTACGCTCCATACTGTACGGTCCAATGTAGATGGTTCTTGAGACCGAGGGAGAGGACCCGAGATGAGCGCCTCACCAGCCGCCGACCCTACGACGCTTCGCGCCTCCGACGCAGAGCGCGACGAGCACGCCGGCCGGCTCGGCGAACACGCCGCCGCCGGCCGGCTCACGGCCGAGGAGCACTCGGAGCGCTTGGACACCGTCTACGCCGCGCGCACCCGCGGGGAGCTCGCGGCGGTGCTCCACGACCTGCCAACCGTGAGCCCCGGCCACGCGCCCCAGAGCCGTGAGCGCGAGGAGCTGTCGGGCCACCTGCGCTCGTTCGTGCTGGTCAACCTGCTCCTGATCGCGATCTGGGCCGTGACCGGTGCGGGCTACTTCTGGCCCATCTGGCCGCTGCTCGGCTGGGGGATCGGAATCGCTTCGCACGCCGTCGCCGCTGGCGGCGGGCGATCGCGCCTGGGCTGCGGAGGCCGCCGCCGGCGGGCCGGGAGCCGCGCGTGAGCCCCATGGGGCGCCGGCTGCTTGCGGCCGCGATGGCGCTCAGCGTCGTGCACCACGGCGATCACGTGCTCCGCGGCGCCACCGGCTGGCCCCTCGAGGCGGGCGTCAACCCGTTCACCTACAGCCTGCTCGTCTACCCGGTCATTGCGCTCGGCCTGGTGCTCACCCGTCGTGGGTACGCGGGCCCGGGCTCGTGGGCCTGGCTTGCCGGCGGCGGCGCGCTGTTCGTACTCGTGATCCACACCGGGCCCGTGGCGAGCGACTCGGTTTCCCGGATCGCGGAGCAATACAGCGAGCCCGCGGTCGGAGCGGGGGCGGTTGCCCTGCTGGCGGCGCTGGTCGTCGTCTTGGCGTTGACGTGCGCCTACGAGGCCGGCAGGCCTCGACCGCAGCCGCCGACGCCTAAGACCGCCCCGGTAGGGTCGCGCTCGTCTGAAACGGCGACTTCGTAAGCGTCCACCCCCTCACGACATCGCGTCCGCCCGCTCCAGCGTCTGCTCGGCGTGGTAGCTCGAGGGCGACGCCGATCCAGATCGCGTTGGCGATCGTTCCAAGGCCCGGGCGTTGGCGCAGCGGGATCGAGAACCTCGCCGGACCGGGCAGCCAGAGGCTCGCCTGCGCGCTGCCGGAGCTCACGGCTCGCCCGTCAGCGGGTGACGATCAGCTTCGTCTCCGGCTCGAGCACGGCCTCGGCGGCCTCGCTCCAGTCGACGACGCGGCTCGTCACCCGGCCGGGCTCGATCGCTCCCGAGGCGGCCAGGTCGAGCACGTTCGGCAGCACCGCGCGGGACATGACGCGGGCGATCCGCAGGTCGACCCCGACCGTGTACATCTCGAGCAGCGGCAGCGGCGTCTCGGGCTCGTAGAGGATCCCGACGCTCGTGCAGATCCCGCCCGGGGCGGTCGAGCCGAGCGCCCAGGTCAGGCCCTCGCGGGTGGCGGTGGCGTCGACGGCGATCGGGTAGCGGTGACGGTGCTCCTTGCCCGCGCGCGCTCCGATCGTCTCGGCGCCGAACTCCGCCGCCTTCTGGAGCCGAGCCGGGTCGTCGTCGGCGTAGACGACGCGCCCGGCTCCCAGAGCGACGGCGATCTGCGTCGCATAGAGCGCGATGCTCGCCGCGCCGCCACCCGCGATCAGCACCTCGGCCCCCGGCTCGCGCTCGAGCTGCGGCGCGACGGTGCGCCAGCCGTCGGCCACGTTGTCGCAGATGCTCGCGGCGTCGGCCGGCTCGAGCCCGGCGGGAAGCGGCAGGAGCATCGCGTCCGCGAAGGGCACGCGCAGCAGGTCGCTCAGGGCTCCGCCCCAGTCCCCGCCGACGAGCTTGCCGAAGCCGTACATCGAGTTCGGCGGGACGGCCGAGCAGCTCCCTGTCAGCCCGCCGCGGCAGCGCTCGCATTCGCCGCAGCTGATCTGGAAGGGGACGACGACCCGGTCGCCGACCTCGACGGTCTCGACTCCCTCCCCCACCTCGACGACGTCGGCGATCGACTCGTGGCCGAGCGCGACCGGTCCCGGGATCGGGGTCTCGCCGCGGATCGTCGGCTGATCGAGGTCGCAGAGCGCGACGGCGATCGGCCGGACGATCGCCTCGCCCGGGCCCTCGATCCGCGGCTCCCGCACCTCGAGCCAGGCGACCTCGCGCTCCTCGGTGAGGGTGAGCTGCTGCATCCGCCGCGAACCCTAGCCCCGCTCGCTCCGCGACCTCCATCAGGCGGTCGAGGCGGGCCGCGGGGGTGTCGTAGTCGATGGCGGTACTCAGGTGCTTGGGCCCGGCGCCCGGGCCGGATTGAGGTCGAAGGCGGGAGACAACTCCGCCACCTCGCCAAACGCCGTCTCTTCAGCTAACCCTCCTGCCCTAGGGCTCTCAGAGATCCCAAAGTCAGGACGCTTGACCGGAACTCGCCGGGAATGTCCGCCCCGCGATCATCCCCTCAGCGCGGCACGTCGAGCGCCTCGATTGCGCTCGAGAAGTCGAATCCGGGCGTAGGCCCGCCCTGCACCGCGTACACCCGCCGCCCGCGCGCGACGCCGCCGAGGCCGTGCCGCGGCGTTCGCATGTCGGGAAGCCGCGACCAGCGGCTCCGCGCCGGGTCGTAGCGTTCGACCTCGCGGATCGTGCCGGCTCCCTCCTCGCCCCCGAACACCACAACGTCGCCGCTCACGGTGGCGGAGGCGATTCCGCCGCGGCCCTTCTCCATGTCCGGCAGCCGGTCCCAACGGCGCGTGCGCGGGTCGTAGCGCTCGGCCACCTTGAAGTTGCCCTGGCCACCCGCGCGTCCGGCGAGCACGTAGAGCCGGCCACCCGCGACGGTGGCGGTGAGGTGCTCGCGGGCGACCGCCATGTTCGGTCCGCGCGACCAGCGGCGGCGTGCGAAGTCGTAGATCTCGAGGCTGCTCGTGACTCCGCCGGCATCGACTCCACCGGCCACGTACAGGCGCCGTCCGATCACCCCGACGGCGTGGGCGCCACGGGCCGAGGGGGCAAGCGACAGCCGCGACCAGCGGTCGCGCTTCGGGTCGTAGCGGAACAGGCGGGCGGTGGCGCCCTTGAGGTCGCGCGCGTCGGTGTAGCCGCCGAACACGTACAGGTCGCCGCGGTAGGCCGCCGCGGCCGCGTGGTTCACGCCCACCGGCAGCGGCTTCACCCGGCGCCAGCGGTCGCGATCCAGGTCGTAGCGCTCGACGGCCGCGGTGGTGGCGCTGCCCTGGCGCTCGAAGCCGCCGACCACGTAGACGAACCGCCCCACCCGCGCCGCCGCCACCTCGGTGCGCTCGAGGGTGGCCGGGCGCAGCGCCGTCCACCCATCCCCGGAGCCCGCTGCACCGGCGCGATCATCGCCGCCTGCGAGAGCGGTCCCCAGCGCCACCCCGCCGCCGCACAGCGCCGCCACGGCCAGCGGCAGCCACCGCCTCACGACGTGGCGGCCGCCCGCTCCAGCGTCTGCTCGGCGTGGTAGCTGGAGCGCACGAGCGGCCCCGCGGCCACCGACTCGAAGCCCATCGCGTAGGCCTCGCGCTCGAGCTCCGCGAACTCCTCCGGGTGCCAGTAGCGCACCACCGGCAGGTGGTTCTCGGTCGGGCGCAGGTACTGCCCGACGGTGAGCACCTGCACGTCGTGGTCGCGCAGCACGCCGAAGGTCTCGAGCAGCTCCTCGGCCGTCTCCCCGAGTCCGGTCATCAGCCCCGACTTGGTCACCACTTCGTCGCCGCCCATCTGCTTCGCGTTCGCCAGCACGCGGCACGAGCGCGGGAACTTCGATCCGCGACGGGCCAGCGGGTACAGGCGCGGCACGGTCTCCACGTTGTGGTTGAACACGTCGGGGCGCTCTGCGATCACCCGCGCGAGCGGCATCTCCTCGCCGCGGAAGTCGGGCGTGAGCACCTCGACCTTGCAGCCGGGGGCCGCTCGGCGGATCGAGCGGATGACCCCGACGAAGGCGCTCGAGCCGAGGTCGGGAAGGTCGTCGCGGTCGACGCTCGTGATCACCGCGTGGCGCAGGCCCATGCGCTTGACCGACTGCGCCACCCGCAGGGGCTCGAGCGGGTCGTTCCACGTGGGCTTGCCAGTCTTCACGTTGCAGAAGCCGCAGCGCCGGGTGCAGGTGTCGCCGAGGATCATGAAGGTGGCCGTGCCGCGGTCCCAGCACTCGCCGATGTTGGGGCAGGCGGCCTCCTCGCACACGGTGTTGAGCGACTGGCCGTCGATCAACCCCTTGAGCTCGCGAAAGCGCTCGCCGCCGGGTGCGGGCACCTTGAACCACGGGGGCTTGCGCTCGCGGAAGGGGCGCACCTCGCCCATCTCGAGCACGCGAGCGCCGCCGGGGTTGGCGCGTGAGCGGGTGGACTGCGGCGGCGCGCTCATAACGCCGCCCCGGCAGGCACCGGCGCTTCGATGGCGCCCCGCAGCCGCGGCAGGGAGACCAACCGCTGCCGGCGGCCGAGCTCCTCGGCCAAACGCCACGCCACCCGCCTGCTGAAGCAGCCCATCGCATCGACCCGCTTGGTCTCGCGCAGGACCGACGTCATCCGCACGCCCTCGATCCCGCACGGGACGATCCACTCGAAGGGCTGAAGGTCACCGTCGACGTTGACGGCGAACCCGTGCGTAGTGACCCCGCGCGAGACGTGCACGCCGATCGAGCCGATCTTCCGCTCGCCGACCCACACGCCGGTCAGGCCGCTGCGCACCTCCGCACCGATGCCCTCGTCGGCCAGCGCGGCCACCACGGCGCGCTCCAGGCTGCGCACGTACTCGAGCACGTCGTCGATGCGCACGATCGGATACCCGACGAGCTGCCCGGGGCCGTGGTATGTGACCCGCCCGCCGCGGTCGGTGGTGGCCACCTCGATCCCCTGCGCCCGGTACCAGTCCTCGCCCATCGGGAGCTCCATTCGGCTGTCACTGCGGCGGCCCTTGGTGTACACGGGCGGGTGCTCGAGGAGGAGGAGCACGTCAGGCACCGCGTCGACCTGGCGCGCCGCCCGCACGCGCTCCTGAAGCTCGCTGCCCTCCGCGTAGGGCACCTGCCCGGCGTCCACCACCCACAGCTCGGGGGCCATCGAACGCCTCGCTTGGGCCGGGTCGTTGGGAGTGGCTGTCGGTGCGCTCATACCCCTGAAGGATCGTACTCTCACGAGGATGAGCTCCAGCGAGCGCTTCTGGACCCGGCGGCTGCGCTGGCGCCTGCGGGGCGCATGGCAATGGCCCGCCTTCGCGGCCCTGACCTTCCTCGACGGCGTGATCCTCCACCTGCTGCCGCCCACGGGGCGCACGCCCGACCTGATCCTGGGCGTGATCGTCGCCTCCTTTGGCAACATCGTGCTGGTCGGAGCGGTCGCCCCCTTCCTGACCAAGCGGCTGATCGCCCGGGAGCAGCGGGCGAAGGAGCAGGGCCTCACCGCGCGGGCCCTCCCACCGGAGGTTCTCTTCGACCGCACGGCCACCGGGTTGCTGGTGGCCGGGGCCGTCGGCCTGCTGGCCGCGGGGCTCGCCACCCGACCGTTGGTGGTCTCACCCACGGAGGAGACCGAGGCCAACGCGGACATCGTCAGCCGCTACGTGGCCGAGCGGGGGAGTGACGAGGTCAAGCGCAACCGCGACACCGCCAACAGCATCCGGCTGTCCGAGGGCTACTTCCGCACCTGTATCGCCCTGGACGACCGGACCCAGGCGTACTGCCTGTTCGTCGACGTGAACTCGACCCCCCACGTGCGCGAGGACCCCAATCCGGTGCCCAACGCCAAGTTCCCCGGCGGGGGTAGGAGCGGCTAAGCCGCCTCGCGCAGCTCCTCCAGCTCGCCGCTCTCGGCCAACCGCCGCAGCGCCCGCTCCTCGAGCTCGCCCGCCCGCTCGGCGCTCACGCCCAGCTCGGCGCCCGCCTGCCGCAGCGTGCGCACCTCGCCGCCGGAGAGCCCGAACCGCAGCTTGACTACCGTCCGCTCGGCCTCGGGAAGCTTGTCGACCACCTCGTGCACGCGCTCGTCGCCGAGCGCGGCGCCCACTTCCTCCTCGGGCCCCGGCCGCTCGCTCGCCAGCAGGTCTCCGAACGCGGTGTCGCCATCCTCGCCGATCGGCTGGTCGAGGCTCGCCAGGCTTCGGGCCAGGTCTCGAACCTCGTGCACCTGCTCCTCGGGTAGCTCTGCCGCGACGGCGATCTCCTCGTCGGTGGGGTCGCGCCCGAGCTCCGCGGCCAGCGCGCGCTCGAACCTCCGGACCTTGCGCTCGCGTTGCCCGATGTGGACCGGGATGCGGATCGTGCGCCCCGAGTTCTGCAGGCCGCGCTGGATCGACTGCTGGATCCAGAGGGTGCCGTAGGTCGAGAACTTGTAGCCGCGCCGCCAGTCGAACTTCTCGACCGCGCGGATCAGCCCCAGCATTCCCTCCTGCGCCAGGTCCCCCATGGAGAGGCCCTGCCCCTGGTACTTGCGAGCCACGGAGATGACGAGGCGCAGATTCGAGTTGATCATGCGGTCCTTCGCCTCCACGTCGCCGCGCTCCACGCGCTTGGAGAGCTCGACCTCCTCCGCGGCGGTCAGCAGCGGGTGGCGGCTGGCCTGCTGGAAGAAGAGCTGCAGCGAGTCGAGCGTCGGATCTTCGGCCGTCGCCCTGGTCTTGGCCTTGGCCTCGGATCGCACGGACGCCTTTGCGCGGCCGGCCGGCTCGGCCGCCGAGCCCGCGCGCCGACGCTGGCGTGTGGTTTCGCCACGGGCCGATGCACGCTTGCCGCCGGTGCCCTCGTCGCGAAGTCGCGCCGCGGGCCGAGCGGATGAGCTACTTGATGATGCGGTCAAGTTGAATCCTTGTCCTTCGATATTTCGACGATCTTCGAACAGGATACCAGCACGGCTACCTCGGCACCCCTCTGTCTTCTCCGCCCGGTGGGCGGACCCTCTAAGCGACTCGCCGCAGCTCGTCGAGAACGCAGTCGAGCAACCCCGGGAACCGCGCCCGCAGGTCCTCGGTGCGCAGGGACACGAGACGCTGGGCCCCATCGGCCCTGGTCCGCGTGACGCCGGCATCGCGCAGCACCTTGAGGTGGTGGCTGAGCGTCGACTTCGACACCGGCGCGTACAGGTGCCCGGGCCCGAGCTCACCGCTCTCGTGCAGGGTGCGCACGATTCCGAGCCGCACCGGATCGCTCAGAGCGTGAAGCAGGTCCGGGAGACTGAGCTCGTCCGGCGGTGGGTGAGAGAGCGCTCTCAACGAAATCTGTTCGACATTTACCGAACAACAGTAGAGATCACGGAAAAAGGGTGGCGTCGGCGACCCGCGCGCGAACCATTCAGAGGTGCCCACGCGGCATCGTGTGAACCTCCGGTGAAGCGGCGCCCGCGGACGGCCCGGGCGGGTAGAGTCCCGGCCTCGATGGGACCGCGCCTAGCCGCACTCTCGGTCGCTGGCCTCGTGGCCCTCGCCGCGCCCCCCGCCCGGGCCGCCGATCCGATCATGCCGCTGTCGGATGTGCGGTCCGATCGCGACTGTGAGGCGCGCACGGTCCTCCGTGGCGTCGACATCTCGACCTTCGACATCCGCGTCATCGACATCGTCGACTTCGGCGACGGGCATCCGCGGATCCTGGTCGAGGCGTCCGGCCCCGCCATCGATGCCACCGGGCTTCCCCTCGGATCGTCCGGCTCGCCGATCTACTGCCGCGACGACGCCGGCCAGTTCCGAGTGATAGGCGCGATCGCCCAGGGCGTCGGCGACTTCGGCAACCGCAAGGATGCCGCCACGCCGATAGAGGCCATACTCGGCGAGCCGGTGCATCCACGGCTTCCCGTCCGCAGAGCCACGGCGTCGGAGCGGCGCTCGCTGCGACCCCGGGCCGCACCGCTCACCGTCTCCGGGCTCTCCCCGGCGCTCGGCCGGGTCGTCGCCCGCGCCGCCGCCCGCGCCGGACAGCCGCTGCTCGCCGCTCCCGCCGGCCCCACGGGCTCCCTGCCCCCACAGCAGCTCGTGCCCGGCTCGTCCATGGGGGTCTCCTTCTCGAGCGGTGACATCACGTTGGGGGGCGTCGGGACCGTCACCTACACCCGCGGCTCCAAGGTTTGGGGCTTCGGGCACCCCTTCGAGGGCGTCGGCCGGCGCTCGCTCCTGCTCCAGGACGCGTACGTGTACGACGTGGTGAACAACCCGGTTGGCGTCCCGGGCGTGATCTCCTACAAGCTCGCCGCGCCGGTGAACAACCTCGGCACGCTGCTCAACGACGCCCCGTCCGCGGTGGTGGGCCGGGTGGGTGGGCTCCCCGACCTCATCCCGGTGAGGGTGCGTGCGCGGGACCTCAACAGCGAACGGACGCGGACGAGTAGCACGAGCGTCGCCGACGAGACCGACGTCGGGCTCCCCTCCGGCGGCTCCCCACTCAGCTTCATCGGTCCGCTCGCCCTCTTCCAGGCGAGCGCCGACGCTCTCGGCGGCACGCCGGCACGGCAGTTCGACGCGATGTGCGTACGCATCAAGTTGCGCGAGCGCCGGCGTCCGCTCGGCTTCTGCAACCGCTACGCCACCGAGGGCGGCGCCGGCTTCGAGGGCATCATCGCGCTGGCCCAGAACCTACAGGCGGTCGACCTGGAGCAGGCGCTCCTCCTCCTCGAGGGCTACAAGGCCGGGAAGCTCCACGTGGAGTCGGTCGACGCCCGCGTCGACCTCAGCCGTGGGCTGAGCCAGGCGTTCCTCCTCGGGGCCACCGCACCGCGCACCGTGCGGCCCGGTCAGCGGGTGCCGGTGAAGGTGCGCGTGCGAATTACCCGGGGTCCGGTGAAGACGCTGCGCGTGCGGATCCCCGTGCCGCGCAACCTCAAGCCGGGCCGGCGTTCGATCCGGCTGGTGGGCACCCCGGCGGACACGCTCGAGACCCTCGAGGGCGGCTTCGGTGAAGGGTTCTTCATCGACATCTTCGAGGGCGGCGGCGCGCCCGGTGGCGACCCGGGCCCGCGCTCGCTCGACGCGCTCGCCAAGCAGGTGGCCGAGCTGGGCCGGTTCGATGGGGTGCGGGCGGCTTTCCCAACCGGGCGCCGCCGCCGCCCCAAGCTCGTCCCGGCCTTCATCGATCCCACCATGCGGATCAGCGGCACGACCGTCCTGAAGCTGCGGGTGGCCGGCCGGCCACTACCGCGGCCGCGGACCCGCCGGATCGACGAGCTCGGCGACCACTCGGTGCCGGCGTTCGCGCGCGGGTTGCCGCGCCTGCTGCGCGGGCGCTAGCCACCGGGAAGAAGACCTCCGAAGCGAGGGCACCGGACGCCGCCGAGACCATCGCCGCGGCTACAGTCGCCCGGCATGGCCGACGCACCGCCGGTGGGCGACACCTACGCTCGCCTGGCCGAGCTCCCGGTCGACATCGAGCACTACGCGCTCGAGGGTCTCGAGCGCGACGTCTCGAGTGAGTTCACGCGCCTTTCGACGCTGCTTCACCTGCGCGGCGGCGGCGAGGAGGGTGTGGGCGAGGACGTGACCTACGACGCCCTCGATCACGTGGCCTTCCAGGATGCGGGCGCGACGCACGACCTCGCGGGACGCCACACGATCGACAGCTTCTCGGCGCTGCTCGAGGGGCTCGACACGTTTCCGGCCGAGCCCGTCAAGGAGGTGTCGAGGATCTACCGCCGCTGGGCGTTCGAGAGCGCGGCCCTCGACCTCGCATTGCGCCAGGCGGGGCAGTCGCTCGCCGACGTGCTGGAGCGCGAGCCGCGGCCCGTGACCTTCGTCATCTCCCTCCGCCTCGGCGACCCGCCGAGCTTCGAGCCGGTGCGCAGCCGCCTCGAGCACTACCCGGGCATGCGCTTCAAGCTCGATCCCACGAGCGACTGGAACGACGAGCTGATCGCCCGGCTGGTGGACACGGGCTCGGTCGACTCGGTCGACTTCAAGGGCCACTACGTGGGCACCGTGGTCGACCAGCCCGCCGATCCGGATCTCTACCGGCGGGTGGTCGAGGCCTTCCCGGAGGCGTGGATCGAGGATCCGGCGCTCACCGAGGAGACCGACCCGTTGCTCGAGCCCCACCGCGACCGCATTACATGGGACGCACCGATCCACTCGGTCGAGGACATCACCGGCCTGCCCTTCCCGCCGGAGATGGTGAACATCAAGCCCTCGCGGTTCGGCACCCTGCGCGAGCTCTGCGCGGCCTATGACCACTGTGACGCTCACGGCATCGGCGCCTACGGGGGCGGCCAGTTCGAGCTGGGCGCCGGCCGCGGGCACATCCAGTACCTGGCGTCGCTGTTCCACCCGGACACCCCCAACGACGTCGCCCCCATCGGCTATCACCACCCGAACCCGCCCGGAGGGCTGCCCGAGAGCCCGCTCGATCCGGCGGCGGGCGAGCGTGGCTTCCGGTGGGACGGCTAGAGCCCTGGTCGCGGCCATCATCCTCGGCATCGCCGCGCCGGTCCTGATCGTTCTCGGGCTCGTTTGAGGTAGCTGCCGGGTTAGGCCAGGTGCGCTACCGGCGCGCCCACTGCAGCAGAGCCGGCAACGGGTCGACCGCCGGCCCCGTCGTGCCCCTACCCGTGCGGATCTCGAAATGCAGATGGTCGCCGAAGCAGGACCCGGTGCAGCCAAGCGCACCCACCGGTTGCCCTGTCTTCACACGCGCCCCGAGGCTCACCGAAGCGGGCGAGAGCATGTGCAGGTAGACGTATGTCTCGTCGCTCGCGGGGGCGTACAGGGCCACGTAGTTGCCGCGCCCACCGTCGCTTCCGGTCTCGACCACGAGCGCGTCGCGGACCGCGACCAGTGGAGTGCCGGCCGGGGCGAACACGTCCTGTCCCTCGTGCACGCGGCCGGAGCGTCCGGCGCCGAAGCGCGCCCCGGCCTCGCCGTACCCGACCACGCCGTCCACCGGGTGCACGGGGCGGGACGGGCGGCTCTCCGCCGCCACGATCCGCGACTGGATGGCGACCCACCGAGCCGAGGCCGTGAGGCTCTCGGCCGGGGGAAGCGTGGCGGGCTGGACCGCGGCATGCGCCGCGACGGTCATCAGGAGCATCAGTAGGGGCGCGAGCGCGCCCGCGCGGCGAGTCATGGATCGAACCTCCGTGGGTCATCACGCCTAACGGGGTTAGCTGACGGGCTCGCGTCCTCTGACGCTACGGGCGCAGTGCGACCGATTCGCCCCCATGTCGCGCGACCGCGACGTTGGTTCCCCCGCCCGGGACCGCCTTGCGCGGTTCCCGGTTCGGCCGTTGGCAGCGGCGCAGGCTAGCCACGACGCCGGTTGGCGTCGAGGGGTGCAGCGGATCTTGCGGGTGGCGAAGGGCCGCTAACGGCGCCGGCGGTGGCCGGTGAACGTGATGACCTGCTGGATGCCGCTCGGGCGGTTGGTGTAGCGCAGGGTGGTGGGGAGCAAGCCCGGCGCGAAGCGGATTCGCTCCGGGTTCGCGTCCTGACGCCAGGCGTCGGGATTGGGTCCCTGGGCGGCCTCGAGCTCCGTGCCGGCGGCGTCCATCGCGGCCCACAGCGAGTCGCGACAGGCAGTCAAGACACCGCTGCCGCAGTAGCGGTTGCGGAAACGTCCCTTGACGGGCTCCCCCAGGACCGTCCGCAGATCCTTGTGCACGTAGGAGTACCAAGCCGCCGGCGAAGCCGCTGGGCGCGCGATCGTCCTTTCGGAAGACGCTGTTCAGCTGGTCGAGTTGCGGCCCGAGCACGGGACTCATCACGGCGTCGGCGATCTTCGGCCATGCCGTCGAGCACCGCTGCGCCGGGGTGGTCGATCTTCCCGTCGAGGTCTCGATCGAGGCGGCTGCCGCCGTTCTTGCGCCACTGCTCGAGGAGCTCGAGCATCCGCATGGCGCGAGGGTTCGGAGCAGCACCCGTCCGAAGGACCCTCGCGATCACCGGCAGAACCCTGATCACCCGGAAGTCCTGGGTGGCCGCGCGGTTCATGGCCCCGGTCACCGACGCCAGGTCGTGCTTGCGACGCCGCGCCAGGCCGAGGTTCAGCAGATCGACCCGCTGGATCGAGCCGTACGAGAATTGGTCGTCGGCGGAAGCGAACCCCCGGGCCGGCTTGTTGTTCCAGTTGGTCAGCGTCCCGTCGCGCGGGTTGATGCCACGCGGATGACCTCGCTCCGAGAGGAAGCCGCGCCACTCGAACTCGCCGGTGCCCTTCGTCGGCAGCCCGGAGTCGACGCTGCTCGGCCGAAGCGGCAGCCGGCCCGCGGAGTACATGGCCATGTCGCGGTCGTCCAGGTAGGCGGCGTTGAAGGTGTAGGGCGACTGGCTGGCGGCCTTGAAGAACGAGCGGGCGGAGTCGACTCGGCCCGTCGAGAGGTCCTGGAAGAAGAGCTGGAACAGCACGTCACGCCCGCGTGACGAGCGCTTCGACGAGATGGCCACCCGCTTGCCGTCGACGGTGGCGTACCCGATGACGGGCCCGTGCACGGTCGTCGGGAAGACGATGCGCTGGTCGGGCTCCCCACCCTGGCCGCGCAGCGTTCCCGCGTCGAAGCTGCCCATCGTTCGGCACATGCCTTTGTAGCGGTAGGTCGTGTCGCTGTCGCACAGGGTCTCGACGTAGTGGTCGACCAGGTCCGACCCGGCCGAGGTCAGGCTCATCGCGAAGTCCTCGCCGCGCCCGATCAGCATGTAGCCGGGGAACGGAGCGGACGTGGCGCCGCGCCAGTCGAGGCCGCCGCCGTGCACGTCCATCTCGAGCGTCAGGCCGGGGTAGAAGTAGCCGATCTGAGGTCCTCCGACCAGCAGCGGGTGTCCGTTGGTCGAACGCTGGCGGGAGACCATCAGGAAGTTGCTGGCCGGGGGACGCGGCCCGACATCGGCCGCCTGGGCGCCTCCGTAAGACGTCGGCGTGAAGCTGCCGTTGTCGATCACGGCGTTGCCGGCGCCGGGCGTGGAGCCGGTCTCGTAGGGGAAGCGGCCGTCGACCGATACGGGGGTCTCCGGGTCGTTCTTCTGGCGCAGATCGTTGAACACGCTCAGGCCGCCCCCGGCGCCCAGCCGGTCACGCAGGCCGTCGAAGAGCATCGACCGCCGCGTCTCGTCGCCGCCGCCCTCACCGAAGAGCTGGCCGAGCACGGCGTTGACCGCGTATATGTCCTCGCGCTTCCACGGCTTGGCCGGATTGTCTGTGGCCTTGTAGTACGCGTTGATCCCCCTGATGAAGGAATCGATGTCGCGGAGTAGCTGCCGGCCCTTGGGGCCGGAACGGCGGAGCAGAGCGGTCTGCTGGGACAGGAACGAGTCGGCCTGGGCGCTCGGCACGAAGCTGCGCAGCCCGGCTATCAGGCTGAAGGCACGCAGCCCCGGAGCGTCGACCGCGGCCACGCGGGCGGGCCCGCGAGCGGCCTCGAGCAGGAGGGCGCGGTCTTCTGCGGTCACCCAGCCCGTGCCGAAGATCACGTCGTCTCGCTTCTTGGCCGTGATGTGCGGCACGTTGAAGTCGTCACGCACGATCCGCAGGCTCTTGCGCGTGGTTTTCTCGACCCGCGTCGGACCCTGTCCCTTGACGCCAAACTTGGCCGACTTGAAGTTCTTGAACAGGTCGGCCTTCGTCACCGAGCCGAAGAGCGGCGTGAGGGCGTCGTACATCTTGGCCTGGCGGTCGGCCCCGGGCGGCACGGGCACCGAGCCGTACTGGCCCGAGGGGATGATGTTGAGCGCCGTGCCCGAGTAGTCGCGGGCGAGCGCCGGCGAGGCACCTGCCAGCGCAAGCCCGCTCGTCGCCACGGCGACTGCTATCCCCCGTCGTAACGACACGGCGATCGCCACACTAACCGCCGGACGCGCCTTAGGTGTCGCGGTTGTCCTACGGGGCCGGGCGGCGCCCGGCCCTGAGCCGCTGAAGCGCCCGCGCGTGCATCTCCTCGTCGAACAGCTCGAAGCGCCCGGGCCCGAGCTCCTTGGCGTTGTACATCGCGGTGTCGGCGTCACGGAGGAGGTCGTCGGAGGAGGCTGCGGGTGAGCTCGCCACGGCCACCCCGATGCTCGCCGAGATCTGATGGTCCTGGCCCTCGAGCGTGAACGGCTCGTCGAACGCATCCCTGACGCGCGCGGCGGCGCCGGCGGCGTCGCGCGCGTCACGCAGCTCCTCGCAGAGCATCACGTATTCGTCACCGCCGAAGCGCGCGACCGTGTCGCTCGAGCGGAGCGTGCCCCGAAGCCGCTCGCCCACGTCGATCAGCAGGCGATCACCCACAGGGTGGCCGAGGCTGTCGTTGACCAGCTTGAAATTGTCGACGTCGATGAACAGCACCGCGAGGCGTCGCTCGTGGCGTGCCACGCGCGCGATCGCCTGCGTCAGGCGATCGAGCAGCAGCGTTCTGTTGGGCAGATCGGTGAGCGAGTCGTGCAGGGCCTGGTGGGCGAGCTGTCGCTCGAACTCACGACGTTCGGTCACATCTTGCGCGGTGCCCACCACCCGCCGCCGCTCTTGGTCCTCGTCACACAGAACGTGCCCGCGGCAGTGAACTGTGCGCACCTCACCGTCGGGTCGTACGACGCCGTGATCCAACTCGAACGCCCTTCCGTCCTCAAGCGCCGTCTGCACGATGGCGGTCAGGGTCGCGCGATCGTCCGGATGCACCTTCTCGAGGTACGACTCATACGTGGGCTCGAACTCCTGGGGTTGCAGCCCCATGATCCGGTAGAGCTCGTCCGACCACCTGATCGCGCCACTTGCCACGTCCCAGCTGAAGCTTCCCACCGCAGCCACTTGCTGGGCATCGGCGAGCATCGCCTCGGACTCGGCGAGGTGCTCCTCGGCAACCTTGCGGTCCGTCACATCTTTGGCCATGGTGTACACGAGACCGCGCACCTGATCGGTTTGGGAGCTCCAGAGCAGCCACCGGTAGGTGCCGTCCTTGCAGCGGTACCGATTCTCGAACCCCCGCGTGCCCGCTTGGTCTTTGCGCAGGCGGTCGGCCTCCTTCTTCGTCCGCTCCAGGTCCTCTGGATGCACGAAGTCGAGGTAGGTGCGCTCGAGGATCTCCTCCTGGGTGTACCCCAGAACCTCCGCGAAGGCCGGGTTCACGCGCCGGAAGCGGCGATCGAGGTCGGCGATCGCGACGAGGTCCAGCGAGAGGTGGAGGAAGCGGTCGGCGACATCCTCCAACTGGGGACGATCGGTGCCAGGAGCAGGCCGCCCCTCGGGCGCGCCCAGTTCGGCGGTGCTCGGTCCTTCCGACCCACTCATTCCAGCTGTTTCCCCTGTTCGGCGACGCTGCTATGTCGCACTGGGCACCCCAAGGTGCCGCCTCATCCGCGACGCGGACCCTACAGCGCCTAGAGCGCCAGCGATAGGGGCTGCTCGAGCAGCTCGCGCACGCGCGCCAGGAACTCCGCCCCCTCGGCGCCGTACAGGATGCGGTGATCGCACACCAGCGTCACGCCCATCATGTCCCGCGCCACGATCCGGCCGCTGTCATCGACCACCGGCTTCTTGCCCAGCCGGCCGACCGCGAGGATCGCCGCCTGTGGCGGGTTGATCACCGCCGAGAAGCTGTCGATGCCGTACATCCCGAGGTTCGACACGGTGAACGTTCCACCCGAGAGCTCGGGAGGCGTGATGGTGGCGTCGCGCACCTTGCCGATCAGCAGCCGGGCGTCACTGGAGACACGGCCGAGCGATTTCTGATCGGCGTCGAAGATCGTGGGCACGACCAGCGTGCCCTGAGCGGCGACCGCCATCCCCACGTTCACCCGGCCGTAGAGCTCGAACCGCCCGTCGCGGTAGGCGCCGTTTACGCGCGGGAACTCCCGCAGCGCGTTGGCGCAGGCCTTCACCACCATGTCGTTGTAGGACGGCGCGGGGTCCGTCAGCTCCTTGAGCCCCGTGCGCATCTCGACGCAGCGGGTCATGTCTATCTCGACGTTGATCTGGAAGTCCGGGGCGGTGGCCTTCGACTCCGCCATCCGCCGCGAGACGGTCTGCTGGAGCCGCGTGAGCTCCTGCACCCGCAGGGCCCCCTTGGCCCCCGCCTCCCCTGCCGCGACGGGCTCCCGAGCCGACATCCGAGCGGGTGTGTCCTCCCCGGGCGCCATCGGCTTCTCCGGCGGACGATCGCTCACCGCCGGCGCGTCGGCCGTACCCTGCGCGTCGCGACCCCCGCCGTCCTTCGCCGCGGCTTCGACATCCGCCTTGACGATCCGCCCGCCGGGACCGGTTCCCTCTAGGCGGGCCAGATCGACGCCCATGTCGCCGGCCATGCGCCGCGCGACGGGGGAGGCTTTGATGCGGCCGTTGTGGCCGTCCCCGGCGGCGGTGGAGGCCCCGGACCGGCGCGTCATCTCACCGGCCTCGGCGACGGGTGCCGCGACGGGCGCCTGCTTGGCCGTCTCCGGCCCGGCCGCCGCACCGTCCTCGTCTTCCTGCGCCGGCGGTGCCGCGCGGTCCGATCCGTCGGCACCCTCCTTCTCGTCTGCCTCGGCGCTCGCTCCGCCCGTGGAGGCCGCCTCCCCGGCGTTCGCTCCGCCCGTGGAGGCCGCCTCCCCGGCCTCGTCGATGCGCGCGATCAACTCCCCGATGGCGAGCGTCTCGCCCTCCTCGGCTACGATCTCGACAAGCGTGCCGTCGGTGTCGGCCTCGTAGGTCATGTTGGCCTTGTCGGTCTCTATCTCCACGAGCGGCTCGCCGCGACGGACGTCGCCGCCCTTCTCCACGAGCCACTTCAGCACCGTGCCCTCCTCCATGGAGTCGGACAGGCGGGGCATGAGCACGTCGGTGGCCACGCGCTCAGAGATCCCCGAAGGTCGCGCGGGCCGCCTGCACCACGTGCTCCTCGTGCGGGAAGGCCGATTGCTCGAGCGGCTTGGAGTAGGGCATGGGCACGTCCGCACCGGTGACCCGGGCCACCGGTGCGTCGAGGTGGTCGAAGGCCTGCTCCTGGATCAGCGCCGCGAGGTTGGCACCGACACCGCCGTGCGGCCAGCCCTCCTCGACGATGACCGCGCGGTTGGTCTTCCTGACCGAGTCGACGATCGTGTCGAGGTCGAGCGGCCGAAGGGTGCGCGGGTCGATCACCTCGGCCTCGATCTCGTGCTCCTTCGACAGGGTCTCGGCCGCCCTCGCGGCGGTGAGCGCCATCCGCGAGATGCCGACGATGGTCACGTCGTCGCCCTCCCGCCGCACCGCCGCCTGGCCGAAGCGCAGCGGCTCGCCGTTCTCGGGCACCTCGCCCTTCTGGCCGTACAGGTACTCGTGCTCAATGAAGATCACCGGGTTGTCGTCGCGGATCGCGGCCTTGAGCAACCCCTTGGCGTCGGCCGCGGTGGTGGGCACCGCCACGAGCAGGCCGGGGATGTGCAGGTACATGGCCTCGAGCGAGTGCGAGTGCGTCGGTCCGAGTTGGTGGCCCGCGCCCTGAGGCATGCGAATCACGAGCGGCACTGTCACCTGCCCGCCGAACATGTAGCGAATCGAGGCCGCGCAGTTCACGATCTGGTCGAGGGCCAGGAGCGAGAAGTTGATCGTCATGATCTCGACGATCGGCCGCAGGCCGGCCATCGCCGCGCCCACCCCCATCCCCACGATCGTGTTCTCGGAGATCGGCGTGTCGCGCACGCGCTTCTCCCCGAACTCCTCGAGCAGCCCCTGGGTGACCTTGAACGCGCCCTGGAAGACGCCGATGTCCTCGCCCATGATGAAGACGCTCTCGTCGGCCCGCATCTCCTCGCGCAGGGCCTGGTTGAGGGCCTCGCGGTAGCGCATGACGGGCACCGCTACTGCCCGCCGCCCTCGACGTCCCGCGCGTCGCCGGCGGGCTCGCCCTCACCGTCGCCTGCGCTCTGGCCCTCGCGCTGGGTCCTGGGCGTCTGCTCCTCCGTGCCGGCGTAGGCGGCGCCCGCCTCGCGCAGATCGCGGGTCACCTCGCCCTGGTCGCGCTCGTGCTCCCCGCGGTGGGCCTCAGGCGCGCGCTGGTCCACGGTCCACCAGCCCTGGAGCTGATCGCCGTAGACGTACAGGTCGTCATACAGGGAGTCGAGCTCGGGCAGCGGGCTCTCGTCGGCGAACCGGACGGCCTCGTCGACCGTGACCACCGCCGCCTCGTCGAGCTCACGCTGCTGCTCCTCGGAGATCACCTTCTCCTCGGCCAGGCGCTTCCCGAAGCTGACGATCGGATCGCGCCGGCGCCACTCCGCCACCTGCTCCTTGGTGCGGTACTCCTCGGGGTCTGCCATCGAGTGTCCGCGGAAGCGGTAGGTCACGGCCTCGAGCAGCTGCGGGCGACGGTCCTCGCGCGCCTTCCGCAGCGCCTCGCAGGTGTGGGCGTGCACGTCGAGCACGTCCATGCCGTCGCAGCGCGCGCCCGGCACGCCGAAGCCGTCGGCCTTGCGCGAGAGGTCGGTCACCGCCGAGTGACGCTCGAGCGAGGTGCCCATGCCGAACTGGTTGTTGATGACCATGAAAACCACGGGCAACTTCCACAGCGCGGCCAGGTTCATGGTCTCGCCGAACGTGCCCTGGTTGGAGGCGCCGTCGCCGAACATGCACAGCACGGCGTCCTCGGTCCCGCCGTAGTCGCACGCCATGGCCACGCCCGCCGCGAGCGGAAGGTTGCCGCCGACGATTCCGTAGCCGCCGAGGAAGCGCCGCTCCCAGTCGAACAGGTGCATCGAGCCGCCGCGGCCCTTGGAGCAGCCGTCGACCTTGCCGAAGAGCTCGGCCATCACAACGTTCGGGGGCGTGCCCCGACCGATCGCCTGGCCGTGCTCGCGATAGGTGGAGAGCAGGAAGTCGCTCTCGCGCAGGGCCTGCGTCGCTCCCACCACGGTCGCCTCCTCACCAATGCAGAGGTGCAGGAAGCCGCCGATCTTCGCCTTGGCGTACATCTCACCGGCGCGCTCCTCGAAGCGCCGGATCAGCATCATCTTCGAGAGCACCTGGGCGCAGGTCTCCCGGTCGGGAAGGTCGCGGTGCGTGACCTCGGCGACGCTGTCACCGGAGCCATTCTCAGACTCTTCAGCGCGGCCCGTGACCTGCTCTTCCATCCGCAGCCGACATTAGCCGATGGCGACCCCGCTGCTTACGGGGGAGGCGCCGGCGAGAGCGCCTCCCCGCTTCGCATTGTGTCAGGGGGCGGCGCAGACCACGGCTGCCTCCTCGAGCCGGTCATCGCCCCAGAACAGCTCGCCCCCCACCGCCACCGTCGGCACCCCGGTCACCCCCAGAGCGACCGCCTCGTCGGTGGCGCCCCGCAGGCGGTCCTTCACCGAGCGGCTCTCGATGCCCTTCAGCACCGCGCGCGGATGCAGCTCGCAGGCGGCGGCGGCGATGAGCACGTTGTCCACCTCGGCGAGATCCCGCCCTCCGGCGAAGGCCTGACGAAAGGCGGCAAGGGAGAACGCCACCGCCCGCCCCGACTGCTGCGCGAACGTGGCGGCCCGCATGGCCGCGAGCATGTCGCTCGGCCACGGATCGGGCCAGCACAGGGCGGGCAGCCCGCGGGCGGCGGCGCGCCGCTCTACCTCGGCCATGCCGCTCTCGCGCTCGTCGGTGTGCGACCAGGAGCCGCGGCCGGTCGCGCGGAACACCCCGCCCAGCAGTATCGGTTGCCACACGGGCACCACGCCGAGCACGTGGTTCACCCGCTCGGCGGCGAGATAGGAGTAGGGCGAGCCGAGGTCGTAGTAGAAGACCGGCCGCGGGTTGTCACCCGTCACGTTCCCGGCAACGATCTCAAGTCCCCCGCGACCAGGTAGTTGAAAGAGCGAGCATTCCGGACGGAAGGCGGGGTAGCGCCAGCGCGCCGGCGCCGCCCGTCTAGGCGTCGACCGGCGCTCCTAGCGCCGCGCGCTAGTTCGTAGCCGTAGCGCTCTGACATCGGTTCCTGATCGCTCGAACGCAGGCCGCGACTCGAGCGGCGGCTTCGGTTGGCGGTTCGTGCTCCCAGACCCGAACGACGGTCCAATCGGCCTCGGCCAGCAGAAGGTCGACGCGGCGGTCGCGTGCGACGTTCATCCGAAGCTTCGGCAGCCAGTACTCGCGGTTCGACGCTGGTGCGGTCCCGTGATCCGGGCATTGATGCCAGAAGCAGCCGTCCACGAAGACAGCGACCCGAACCGGGGTGAAGGCGATGTCGGGCCTCGCCGGACGCCGGGTCGGGACCGCGATGGGGTAGTCGACGCGAAAACGAAGGCCCAAGCGATGCAGCGTCGAGCGGAGCGCCATCTCAGGACCGGTGTTTCTGCGGCGGTTCGCTGCCATGATCCGGCGGCGCTCGGGAGGCACACCGGGCCAAGGGTCGCGAGCATGTCGCTGGAACTCCACCAAGCCGCTCACGGGTTGCCCCTCAAGAAACGTACAGCTCCATCCGCCCGTTTCCGTGAGCCGTGCGGAGACACAGCCTCTCGATACCCGGCACGCGCCCGTTCAATGACCGTACGGAGATCAATGACGTGCACAGCCCTTCCGTGGCCGATCGTCTGCGTCAGCCCGCGCGCCGTGGTCGCTAGCTCATGCCGAACCACGCCGTTCACCTCGATGGTCGCCCAGAGGGCGCGCGGGGAAGCAAGGAGATGGGGTGCGAGTCTTGAGCGCAGATCCTTCCAGGCGGCACGGCCCCTCTTGGGCCCGGCTACCTCCCGCATCCTTGCATAGACAGCTAGCTCGATGGCGTCGAGTTCCTCGAATCGATGGCGGTGTCGCAGGTCGCCGGCCCTCGCCCACGCTCGGCGCTTGTTCGGGGTAACGCCGCAGATGTCGCTGAGTTCTTCCGCGGTGACCAAGACATCCGTCCGTAGTCGGGCATAGATTACGCTGAACCTATCTGGCCTGGTTTCAATGCATATTTCCGCCCAAAAATCTCACTTGGACCGATACTCGGATGCTACGGTAGCCCCGCGATCGGTGGGCAAGGGCTTGCGCGTTCTCGACCTGTTTGCGGGCGCAGGAGGCTTGAGTTGTGGCTTCGACTGGGCCGGGCTCGGTGAGGTTGTGGGGGCGGTCGAGATCGATGAGGCCGCTTCGGCCACATGCGCGTTGAATCATCCGGGTGCGCGGATCTGGACAGAGGACATTCGCCGCATCTCGCCTGAGGAGATCAACAAAGCGGTCGGTCCGATCGATGTCGTGCTCGGTGGGCCGATGTGCCAGGGCGTGTCGCAACGAGGGGCACGAGACCCGTACGACGAGCGAAACTTCGCCTTTTGGGCGTACGCGGCTTTCGTTCGCAAGCTGAAGCCCCGGTACTTCTTGATGGAGAACGTTCCTGCCGTCGCCTCAGATGTGCACAACCGCAGACTCGCAATCGCGGTCTTCGAGGAGCTGGAGTCCCTCGGGTACCACTTGTCGGCCGAGGTCGTCTGCGCCGCGTGGTTTGGAGTTCCCCAATTGCGTTACCGCCTCGTAGTCATGGGCACCCTCGACATGCCAGCCTCGTTCCCGGCGGCGGTTCAAGACGCGGTCGAGGGCCGGATAAGTGAGCGCTCGTTTCGGACCGTTGGCGAAGCCATCAACGACCTGCCCCCCGTACTCTCGGGCGGGGGCTTCGATGACCAGGCCATGCCACGCGCCAAGGGTCCTCTCCCCGCATATGCGAGGCTGATGCGGGAGGGGGCTGATCGGCTTTACAACCACTGGTCGGCGGACACCGCCGCGGTTAACCTCGACCGCGTCCAGCAGGTCCCTGAGGGAGGCAACTGGCACGACATCCCCCTCGACCTGTTGCCGCCGCGGTTCAGCTCGGTCCGGCTTTCGGACCACACGACGACGTATCGGCGCTTGGACCGCCAGCACCCCGCGCACGTAGTAACTTGCCTCTGCGGCAACGTGACGGCCGGTGCCTTCACGCACCCGACTCAGCACCGGGCCATCACGGTTCGGGAGGCAGCGCGACTTCAAGGGTTTCCTGACGCTTACCGCTTCACGGGACCGCGTTCGAGCCAATACCGACAGGTGGGCAATGCGGTGCCCGCGCTGATGGCGAGGCGACTTGCGGAGGCCTTGGTGGGCGTCGAAGACCAGGCGGAGGGCGTCCCGGACCGAGGGCCGCCCGGTGTGAATCGGCGGGGCCGAATAACACTGGATGCCCTGAAGGCTCATCCGAATGGCCGCTTACCATTTGTGCTGGCCCCTCGGTACAAGGCGCTCTTCGGCAGTCGTGTACACCGGCGCCGTCGCGACCTCGATCGAGCGGCTTAAGGGTGCCCGTCCCCTAGGAGAGCCATCTCGTCAAGAAAGCGCTCAAGATCCTCCGCCAGATGGCACGGCCGGACCTCTGCCGCCCACGTCGCACATCCTGTGGCGGATATGCCGAGGTAGCGCGAGCCGTAGTCGGCGTCGGCCACGTAGACGAGGAAGGCCACGGATGCCGATAGCGACGCCGCATGGAGGAGCAGCTGATAGAGGTCCGGCCGGCCCTCTCTCTTGCGCCGGGGCTCCGCCTCAACTTCGTCGTCCAACGTTGCGGCCAGCGTCTTGTACTTCACGTCGCCTGCCGCGATCACGGCTGCGCCCTCGTGCAGCACGAGATCGGGGTAGGTACGCGAGAGATCGGTGCCACCTTGGAACATGCGCCGCTCGAAGCCCTCCCCGTGGTCGACTTCCTTCGGTGACATCACGGTTCGCAGCGTTTCGCGCACCGCTTGCTCGAACAGACCTTCTAGGTCGAGAAACCAGGCCCTCGGCACGCGCTCATCGAGCCCTCGTCGATGTTCGAAGCCCCTATGGAGGAGTGCAATGGCGGCAAGTTTCGCGAGGTCGTGGTCACCGTGCTGCGTCTCGGCCGCCCGATCGAGCTCGTCTGCAACTTCGAGAAAGGTCTCGCGGGAGGTGCGGGTGTAGCGGCCGTCCCGGACCTCCTCCAGAGCGCCTGAGAGCCAGCGCGCTTCGTACATAGTGCGGCCTGGCAGGTTGAGCGCGTGCGCCGCGCGATCCAGTTCATCGAGTCCGGCTAGGACGAGGCGATCCAGCGGCTCGTCTCGGACCACCTGTCCTTGCTCGTATGCGAACGTACCGAGGCGACCTTGTGTCTGCAGTAGAACCGTCCGCGCGAGGTCGATACTGCCGGCGAGCACAGGGCCGCGTGCCGACTCGTACTTGTAGCGCGGGCGCCGCCGCTCCGCTACGTAACGTCCTGCGGCAGATACAAACTCGCCCATCAGGTGGCGCGACACAACATCGAAGTCCGTCGCGGGTGATTCGCTCTCATGAATTCGCAGCTCCGCCCCGGTGGCAGTGGCGATGAGCGCGTTGACCGTACCGGGCGCTTTCTCACAGATCCGCAGCTCGAGTCCGCCTATGACTGCTCGCCCTACGTACTTGTGTCCGACGACCTCACGGATGCCGTGCCCGCCACGGCGATATGAAACGTAGCCAGCCTCGGCGAGCGCCCAGAAGCCCTCGGATCTCTCGACGAGGTCGTGCTCTGCGTCGGTCAGGCGCCGCCGTCGGCGCTCGGTGACGGCGACGACCGACACCTCACCCCGCGGGCTCGTCGGGCGTTGAGAGAGGGGGTGCGGCGAGACTTGCGGCTGGCGGGTCCCCGCTTGTGGCGGGCATGGCGTGGGCTGGGGCCTGTGGATCTGCCCCCTCGCTCTGCCCGACGACCGTCACGTCAGCCCCCTGGTGCCAGGGGTAGTTCTCTTTGATCGTGTCGTGAAGCTGGTGGCGTGGCGTGTGCGGGCGTATCAGCATGTGGCGAAGCTCCTCGTGCCACAGGTCGTGGAGGTCGGCCTCGCTCTCGACCGAGCTGAAGACGGCGTGGCCGAACGGCATGACCTCGTCAAAACGGTCGGGCCCAGCCTCTGCGCGGCAGGCCTCGAACATCGCAACGAGCTGCGCGATGACGGCCGGATCGACGCCATTCCCGGTTAGGAGTTCCGCTAGGAGGTCGAGGGCTGGTGGAAAAGCCAGGATGCGGAGCCGCCGGATGATCGCGGCGTCGATCACTACTGCCGAGCGATCGGCGGGGTTATAGGTAGCGAGTATGGCGAGGTTCGGCGCAACGCGCGTCGTAACCTCGCGTCGGTACATCGTCGTGAATGTGTCCTCCTCGCCGCGGTACTCAACGTACGTCAGTAGCTCTCCTAACACCTTCGGAAGGTCTGCTCGGCTGAGTTCTTCGATGAGGAGGACGAACTGCTTGTCGGGTTCTTCGAGCGCGCGATCGTTGAGCTCGAGAAACGCGCCCGATACCGACGTGACCTTCAGACCGTCACCGAATCGCGGACCCTCGACGAATTCTTCGTACGTATAGCCCGGGCTGAACTGGATCTCGCGAAGGCAGTCCGGCGAGGCATATGCGCGGGCAGAGATCCGGGCGACGTGGCTCTTGCTTGTGCCGGGGACCCCGGCGAGCGCGACGACGGCTCGATCGCCGTGGCGGTTCAGCGCTGCCAGGACGCGCTGGATCGCCGCGGCCAGGTGGGGAGGCTGGCTCTCAGCGACATTCTCAGTCTGCTGGGCGTGTTCCGTCCCGGGCGGGCGTAGATCTGACGCGAGCTTGTCGGCGCTCCAAGGGTCGGCCTCGAAAGGTTGGACCTCTGTAAGGACCGGATCCGAGGTGATGTGACCCCACTCTGAAGGCGAGAGAGCCAGCCGTTCGCGCGCCAGTTCCATAAGGGCATCCCAGCCCAGATTCGGGTTGAGCGACTGATCACGCAGCACCACCACTGCCAGGGCATCTCGAGGAGGCCAGCGGTCAGCGTTGCCAAGCGTACTTACGACGACGGAGACCGCGTCGTCGCGTAGGGGGTTCCGCCAGTGATCGGACTCAAATAGTCGTCGCCCCGGCGAAGTGGGGCCAGCGTAGTCAAGAAAACTTCCGCGATAGCTGTCGTTGTTCATCCAGGAGGGTCGGCCTCCGCTTCCCCGGAGGCGCAGGGTTCCCTTGAAGTGCTCCTCATCGACGCCGTACGGAGTCGGAAGGACCGTGAATAGTTCGCTGACAATGTCGCGTAGCGCCGCCGTGCCCGTCTCGGAACTGGATGCCTGCGCGACGTTGAAAGCGAGGAACGTACGTAGCATCGCGTCCGCTTGCGTTTTTAGCCGCGTCTTCCCGAGCGCTCGGATACCGGCCTCCACGGCCTCCTGGGACAGGCGTCGCTCGGTTGCAGCGTCCGGCACGCCCAGATCCTATGGCCCCAAACGGAGGCCTGTCAGCCTTGGGCTGACTACTGACACGCCCGCGGTTGAGCGGGGCCGCGGGGTTGGTCAAGGGGGCGAAGGGCTTGGGATAGCGTGTTCGGAGTCGCCCGTCGTGGTGCGCGAGGCTACGTCAGCCGTGGATCAGCCACCCGTCGGTCGCCCGGGCGGCCTCCTGCACCGCTTCGGAGAACGTCGGGTGGGGATGGATCTGGTGCGCGAGCTCCGAGAAGCCACCCTCGAGCTGGCGGGCGGTCACGAGCTCGGCGATCAGCTCGGATGCCTTGGCGCCGAGTATGTGCGCGCCGAGGATCTCGCCGTACTTCTGGTCGCCGACGATCTTGATCATTCCCGCGCGCTCCCCGTAGACGGTGGGTGCTCCCACCGAGCTCAGCGGCACCTTGCCCACCACCACGTCGTGCCCCGCCTCGCGTGCCTGCTTCTCGGTCAGGCCGAAGCTCGCCACCTGGGGCGAGCAGAAGGTGGCGCCCGGGACGAAGTCGTACTCGATCGGGTGGGTGTCCATCCCGGCGGCGTCCTCCGCCGCGATCACGCCCTCGTCGGAGGCCTTGTGGGCCAGAGCGGGACCGGGGACGAGGTCGCCGATGGCATACACGCCGTCGAGTGAGGTGCGCATCCGCCCGTCGACCTTCACCAGGCCGCGCTCTGTGATCTGGATGCCGGCCTCGTCGAGGCCGAGGCCCTCCACGTCGGCTCCACGGCCGGCGGCGATGCACAGGTAGTCGAACTGCTCCGATTGGCCGTCACCCCAGCCGATCGTCACAGCGTCATCCTGCACCTCCACCGACTTGACTTCGGCATCGGTCACGATCTTCACCCCCTGCTTGGCGATCTCCCGCGAGCAGGCCTTTGCGATCTCCTCGTCCTCCAGCGGCAGGATCTGGGGCAGCGCCTCGAGCAGCACGACCTCGGTGCCGAGGCGCCCGTAGGCCGAGCCCACCTCGGTGCCCGAGGCGCCCGCGCCGATCACCGCGAGGCGGCCGGGCAGCTCCTCGAGCAGCCACGCGGCCGCGGTGTCGAGCACGCGCGCCCCGAACTCCAGGTCGAGCACCGGACGCGCGATCGAGCCGGTGGCGAGGATCACGGTGCCCGCCTCGATCTCCGTGCCGTCGAACTGGCCCCCGACCTTCACATTGCCGTCGTCGGTGACCGAGCCGTGGCCCTCGATCACGTCGACCTCGTTCTTCTTGAGCAGTCCCGCGACGCCACCCGTCAGCGTCTTGATCACCTTGTCGCGGTGCTTGCTCACCCCGGCGAAGTCGACGGAGGCCCCCTCGACCTTGATCCCGAAGGATCCCGCGTGCTGGACCTCGGAGAGCACGTCGGCCACCCGCAGCACGGCCTTGGCTGGGATGCACGCGTAGTTCAGGCAACGACCTCCGACCCTGTCCTTCTCCACGACCGCGGTCTTCATCCCAAGCTGTGCGGCACGGATCGCGGCCACGTAGCCGCCGGGCCCGGAGCCGATGACGATGCAGTCGTAGCGCGTCTCGGGCATAAGGAGGTGACCCTATCGGTCGTCCGTGGGCGCATCGGCGGCGAACCGCTCCCGCACGTCCTCGGGGATGGGAGCCGCGCGATCCTCGCCGTAGTCGAAGCCGACCAGCACGGCGTGCCCCTCGGCCACCAGGCGGCCGTCGCTCTCGGCGTGCATCTCGAAGTCCATGCGCAGCGACTTCTCGTCCGGCCGGCGCGGGCGCACGCGGGTGCGGATCTCCTCGCCGTAGCCCACGGGGGACCGGTAGGCCACGTGGTTCTCGGCCACCACGTAGCCGAACGAGCCGCGCTCGATAGGCGAGAAGTCGGGGATCAGCTGTTGCGTGTAGCCGATGCGCGCCGTCTCGGCGAAGCGAAGGAACTCGACGTTGTTCAGGTGCTGCATGGCGTCGAGGTCGCCGAAGCGGACGCGATCGACGGTGGAGAAGGGCCAGCCCTCGTCGCCAGTCACCGGCGCACCGGCATCTGGATGCGTGCCATCGCCTTGATCAGGAACCAGAAGAGCGTGATGGCCGGGATCAGCACCGCGGCAATGATGAGAAGGCCGAGGGCGCTCGCGTTGATCAGCGCGGATAGCGAGAAGATGACGATCAACAGGCCGAGCAAAGTTTGCATCCCGAGCACGGCCCAGTACCTGACGCGCCACAGGCCCCAGGCCATCACCAGCATCAGCACCACCGGGGGGCCCGCTGCGACGAGCGGCGCGCGCTTGCCGTTCTCCAGTTCAACGCCCGCCAGGTAGGACACGATCGTCACGAGCGCGATCAGCACGGCGACCACTGCTGCCACGGTCACGGCCCGCGGCCGCTCGCCACGGCGGAGGGGCACGAGAGCAGCGCGGGCGTGGGCGTTCTTCTCCTCGGCGCGCAGGCGGCGCTTGGGCTCCTCGGCCACGCCGGCCGTCGCGGGCCCCGTCTCGGACGCCGGCCCCGGTGACGCGGGCACCGCGGAAGAGGAGGAACGGCGCTTGCGGCTGCGCTTAGGCGACGGCACGGGCGCCCGCCTTCCTCTCGATAGCGCTGCGGAGCTCCGCCGCCGCGAGTTGCGGATCGGGAGCGTCGCGGATCGCCCGCACCACCGCCAGCCGCTCCGCCCCGGCGTCGAGTACGAGCGGCGCACGCGCGGTATCGATACCCCCGATGGCGAAGAACGGCCTGCCCGCGGCCCGCGCGGCGTACTCGACGAGGCCGAGGCCCACCGCCGCCCGGCCGGGCTTCGTGGCGGTCTCCCACACCGGCCCGACGCCGAGGTAGTCGGCCCGCGAGGCGCGGCCGGCGTCGACCTGCTCCGGCGAGTGCGTGGACAGGCCGATCAGCAGCTCGTCGCCCACGGTGTGGCGCGCGCCGGCGAGGTCGCCGTCGGCCTGACCGAGGTGCACGCCGTCCGCCGCGCAGGCCACGGCGAGGTCGGGCCGGTCGTTGACGATGAACAGGGCATCGTGCCCGTCGCAGAGGCGGCGAAAGAGCTCGCCCGCGCGGAGCAGGGCTTGGTCGTCCGCGGTCTTGTCCCGCAACTGAACGATGTCGACCCCGCCGGCGAACGCGGCCCGGAGGAGCGACTCCGTGGCGCGCTCTCCGCCACTCGCCTCGGTCACGAGGTAGAGGCGCGCTGCGGCCAGGCGCGCGCGTCGTATGTCGCCCCGAGCGTTGCTCACAGAAGGAGGATCGTGACAGAGGGCGAATGACCTCACGCCTCGGCGCCAGGACGCCGATACACCCTCCGCGGCAACGGCTACCCTCCTGGGGGCTGACCCGACCAAGGAGCAGACGATGGGAATAGGCACATCAATACTTCTGATCGCGGTCGGCGCGATCCTGGCCTACGCGGTCAATGCCGACATCTCGGGCATCGAGATCGACACGGCCGGTCAGATCCTGCTCATCATCGGGATCATCGGGCTCATCATCTCGCTGCTGTACGAGTTCATGTACTCGCGGCCACGGCGGACGGCCGTGACGCGGTACGACGAGGCGCCGCCGGTGGTACGGGAGCGTGAGGTGCCGGTCCGCGAGCGCTTCCGCGACCGCTACTAGGCGGCTGCAAGGCCGCCTAGGGCGCCGTGGCCCTTCGCCGGCTGCGGCGCGGGGTTCGCTTCGGCTCGACCCTCAGCCCGTCGTCACCACTTCGGTCCCCATGGTCCTGTCGTGTAGGGAGCGCCGGTCGGCGCTCAGCAGAGCCACCAGCGCGCTTGCCACCAGCCCAACGAGGGTCATACCGAGCAGCAACTTGACCACGCTCTCTCTCAGGAATGCTCGTCCCAGACCGATCTTCGACCCCGAACGGTTGCGCACGCGGATTCCGAGCGCTTGCTTGCCCAACGTCCGTCCGTCGTTGAAGGCCAACAGAACCGGGGCATAGAAGAACACTCCGGCGATGTAGGACATGCCCCCAACCGCGTACCCGGCGTCCTCGCCCGCGATCGCGTAGGCGACCAGGCCGGCGATCACCGGAGCCCCCAACGCGACCACGTTGTCGATCACGTGAGCGACGACGCGAATGCCCACTCCTCCGGGCCGGCCTGCTCCGATCGGGGCGTTAGTTGGATGCTCGACGGCCATCGCCTCCGAGCGCCCGGCAGATCGAGCACATCTACCGACGTGCTGCTCTCCGGGACGGAGTCCCAAACCAAATGGGAAGCGCGATCGTCGCCCCTCCCCCTCGGTACCCTCCATCTCGTGCCTGCTCGCAATCGTTACGACGTCGTCGTAGTCGGCGCGGGCATCGTCGGGTTGGCGTGTGGGTGGCGCTGCGCACAACGGGAGCTGTCGGTTCTCGTGGTCGAGCGTGACGCGCCCGGCTCCGGGTCTTCCGGCGTCGCCGCGGGGATGCTCGCGCCGGTCACGGAGGCCGAGTTCGGGGAGGAGGCGCTGCTCGGCCTGAACCTGGCGGGAGTCGCGCTGTGGCCGGACTTCCATGACGAGCTGACGACGGCGTCCGGCGTCGACGTGGGTTACCGCGAGAGTGGGGCGCTGGTCGTGGCCGCCGATCGCGACGACGGTGAGGAGCTGCGACGGCTGCACGCCTTCCAGGCATCGCTCGGACTCGACGTCGAATGGCTGACCGGTAGGGAGTGCCGGCGGCTGGAGCCGGGCCTATCACCACGGGTGGCCGGTGGCATTCATGCGCGCCAGGACCATCAGGTCGATCCAGCGGCCGCGGTGGGCGCGCTGACGCGCGCGGTCACGGCAGCCGGTGGGGAGCTCGAGCAGGGGGTGGGAGACGTCGAACTGGAAGTCGAGGCCGATGCCGTGGTGGGGGTTCGCTCCGATCGTCTCGGCCCCGTGCGGGCGGACCACGTGGTGGCCGCAGGAGGCGCATGGAGCGGCCTGCTCGGAGGCCTTCCCGATGACGCCCGACCACCGGTGCGGCCGGTCAAGGGGCAGATTCTGAGCCTGCGCGGCTCTCCCGGCGAGCGCCCCGTGGCCGAGCGGCTGGTGCGCACCCCGCGCTGCTACGTGGTGCCGCGTCATAACGGGTCGGTCGCTATCGGCGCCACGATGGAGGAACAGGGCTTCGACACGCGCGTGACGGGCGAGGGCGTGCGCCGGCTGCTCGAGGCCGCGTGGGAGGTGCTGCCCGACGTCGGGGAGCTCGAGTTCGTGGAGGCGCGCGCGCGACTGCGTCCCGGGACCCCGGACAACGCGCCTCTCATCGGCCTCGCGCCTCTCGACGGGCTGGTGTGGGCCACCGGCCACCACCGCAACGGCGTGCTTCTGGCTCCGATCACCGCGGAGGCCGTGGCCGCGATCGTCGCGGGCGACGAGCCGTGCGCCACGGTTGCCGCCTTTGGTCCCGACCGCTTCAACCGGCGGCCGCTCGCGGAGACGGCGCGATGAGGCTGATGCTGAACGGCCGCGAACAGGAGCTCGCCGCCGGCGCCACCGTGGCCGCCGCGCTCGAGGCAAGCGGCGCCCCGACCGGAGCGCGCGGGGTCGCGATCGCGGTGGACGGAGAGGTCGTGCCCCGCGGCGAGTGGGAGCGGACGCTGCTCGCCGACGGCCAGCGCGTCGAGGTGCTGCAGGCGGTGGGCGGTGGCTGAACTCGAGATCGCCGGCAAGAGCTTCGGCTCGCGGCTGATCGTCGGCACGGGCGGCTTCCGCAACCTGGAGGTGCTGGCGGACGCGGTGGAGGCGTCCGGCGCGGAGGTGGCCACCGTGGCCCTGCGGCGGGTGGAGCCCGGCGCTCGCGGCTCGATCGTCGACGTGCTCGACCGGGCCGGCTGCTTCCTGCTTCCGAACACCGCCGGCTGCTTCACCGCCCGCGACGCCGTGACCACCGCCCGCCTGGCGCGCGAGGCCTTCGAGACCGACTGGGTGAAGCTCGAGGTAATCGGCGACGAGCGCACCCTGCTGCCCGATCCCACCGAGCTGCTGGAGGCCGCGGAGACGCTGGTGGCCGACGGCTTCGTGGTCCTTCCCTTCACGAGCGACGACCCGATCCTCGCCCGCCGCCTCGAGGACGCGGGCTGTGCCGCGGTGATGCCGCTGGGCTCCCCGATCGGCAGCGGCATGGGCATCCAGAACCCGTACAACCTGCGCCTGATCGTCGAGCGCGCGCGCGTGCCGGTGATCCTCGACGCCGGGGTGGGCACCGCCTCCGACGCCGCGGTGGCCATGGAGATCGGCTGCGAGGCGGTGATGCTCGCGAGCGCCGTGTCCCGTGCCGCAGATCCGGCGGCCATGGCCCGAGCCATGCGCCTGGCCGTGGAGGCGGGGCGCCTGGCCCGCGAGGCGGGGCGCATCCCGCGCCGGCTGTACGCCGAGGCCTCGACGCCCGCCGAGGGCATGCCGGAGCTGGAGCCCCTCAGCTGATCCCCGGGGGCGGGCTCCGCGGATGACGGGCGAGCCGCTCGAGCTTTCGGCACTCGAGGCTCTGGCCAGGGCTTGGGCCGACGCGTGGGTGGGCAGGACCGCCTTCGGCAACTGCTGCACACCGGATGTGCAGTACGAGGATCCCGTGGTACTCGAGCCGACCAATGGCGTCGAGCACGTCGGCGAGCACGCTGGGCGCTTGCGTAAGGCGTTCCCCGACGCTCGCGTCGAGCGCACGGCGCAGCCCATCGGCTCCGGCCGCTACGCGTGCCTGCCGTGGCGCCTGCTCGGCACCCATCGCGGCGAGCTCGCGGGCGTATCCGGCACCGGCCGCTTCGTGATCCTGCACGGGGTGCACTACGTCGAGCTCGCCGACGGACGCATCCGCCGTGCGCGCGGCTTCTTCGACCTCTACGACGCCGGTACCCAGCTCGGACTGCTGCCGGAGCGCGGTGGCGTCGGGGAGACCGCCCTGCTGCTCCTGCGCGGCTTCGGGCTGCGACCCAAGGCCTGACCCCGCCCCCCAGGGACCTACTTGACGTTCAGGACGCCTTTCTGGAACGGATGGATGTCGCAGACGTAGTTGACGGTTCCCGCCTCCGTGAACTTCTGCTCGAAATCGTCCCCCGGGTTCATCGTGCCCGACTCGAACTTCTCGCCGGGTCCGTCCACGTAGTCGACCGTGTGCGCCGGGGTGTCGGTGTTGGTCCACTTGACGGTGGCACCCACCGGAACGTCGACCGTCTCGGGCATGTACTGCGAGCCCTTCATGCCGATCTCGACGATGTTGCCGCCGCCGGCGCCACCCCCGCCGGAGGTGGGCTCGGAGGAGGAATCGTCACCGCCGCAGGCGGCGACGAGGCCGCTGACAGACAGGACCGCTATGAGGGAGAGCTTGCGCATGTCTTGTCTTTACGGGCGCAACGGACCCCGCGGATCACCGGGCCAGCGCGTCAGTATCGAGTACGACCTCATTCATGAGCCGGTCAGCAGCTCGAGCAGCGCCTTCTGGGCGTGCAGCCGGTTCTCGGCCTGGTCCCACACCGCCGAGCGCGGGCCATAGAGCACCTCGGCGGTGATCTCCTCCCCGGGGTGGGCGGGCAGGCAGTGCAGCGCCACGGCGTCGGGCCGGGCGAGCCCGAGGAGCGCCTCGTCCAGCCGGTAGGGGGCGAGCAGCTCGCGGCGGGCGGCGGGGTCGCCCTCGTCCCCCATGCTCACCCACACGTCGGTGTACAGGGCGTGAGCGCCGTTCGCGGCGGCCCGGGGGTCGGTCGTCAGCTCGACCGAGCCGCCGCCGTCTGCCTGGGCACCGGCCACCTGCGCGACCAGCGGATGTGGGGCGAGCTCCGCGGGAGTGGCCACCACCACCTCGACGCCGGCCTTGGCCCCCAGCACCATGAGCGAGTGGGCGACGTTGTTGCCGTCGCCCACGTAGGTCAGACGCAGGCCGGCAAGGCTGCCGAAGCGCTCCCGGAGGGTCATGAGGTCGGCGAGCGCCTGGCACGGGTGGTGGTCGGCGGTCAGCATGTTCACGACCGGCACTGGGGAGTGCTCGGCCAGGGCCGCGACCACTGCGTGGGGCCCGGTGCGCACGCCTATCGCGTGCACGAAGCGCCCGAGCACGCTGGCCGTATCGCGTGCGGACTCGCCGCGGGAGAGCTGCGTCTCCCCCTCCCTGAGGACCACCGGGTGGCCACCCAGCTCGTGGACGCCCACCTCGAACGAAACGCGCGTGCGCGTCGACGGGCGGTCGAACAGCAGGGCCACGCTGCGGCCCGCGAGGGCCTGGGAGGCGCCACGGTCGGCCTTGAGCACGAGCGCCCGCTCGAGCAGGGCGTTCAGCTCGCCGCTCGTAAGCTCCTCGCCGGTGAGGAAGTGACGGGTCACCAACGAAGCCTATTCGGCGTCCTGACCTGGAACCTGTTCCACGGGCGCGACTTCCCTCCCGATCCGGCCCTCTTCACGAGGCGCTCGCGGTTGTGGGGCACGACCGAGCGCAACGCCACCCACGCGCAGGTGAACCGGCCGCTCCGCGACGAGTTCACGGGAGTGCTGGCCGGCGAGGACTGGCAGGTGGCGCTCCTTCAGGAGGCGCCGCCCCGGTGGCTGCGACCCCTGAGCCGTCGCTGCGGCGCTGACGGCGCCTCGGCGCTCACCTCACGCAACCTCGGTGCCGCCGGGCGTGCGTGGGTGGCCGAGCGCAACCCGGACCTCATCGCGTCGAATGAGGGGGGCTCGAACCAGATTCTGGTGCGGCCACCGTGGCGCCTTGCGCGCGTCAGGCGCCTGACCCTCGCGCACCGCCCCGAGCGTCGGCGTCTGCTGTGGGCCTGCCTCGAGAGCGAGGACGGCCGCTCGCTGGCGGTGGCCAACATGCACCTGAGCACCGTGCCGGTCCGTGCCGAGCAGGAGGCACTGACGGCCGCCGAGCGGGCCGTCGGGTGGTCGGCGGGCGCGCCGCTGGTGTTCGGGGGGGACCTGAACCTGCGCCCGGAGAGCTCACCCGCCACCTTCGCCGCACTCGAGCGGCGCTTCGGACTGGTGCCGCCCACGGGCCCGAGGGCGATCGATCATCTGCTGGTAAACGGCCTCGAGCTCGTCGAGCCCCCGCGTGCCCTGCCCGCTGCGCGACGCGAGGTCCGTGGCGAGGATGGGTTGGCGATCCGGCTCTCGGATCACGCCCCGGTGGCAGCACGGGTGCGGATTGCGGGCGACGGCCCGGGCAGGGCCCACCCTTCCGTCACCGGCGGGAGGTAACCCCGGGGCGGTCCCCGCCCTCGGCCCCTGCCGGCTCCGCGCGGACTTTGCGGGACGCCCGCGCTGGGTTCTAGCCGACCCGGCCCAGTCTCCGCAGCGCCCGGCGCAGGGCCGGCGGACGGCGCGCCAGGCCGGCCCGCGTGCGCCCCACCGACACGACCCGCCGGGCACGGACTCCGTAGATACGTCCCGCCCTACCGAGGACGAATCCGCGTCCCAGGGATCGCCGGGCGGGCTCGCTCCGGCGGAGCTTTCTGACGCCCGCCCCCGGAAGGAGCCGCCCCACGCGGTGGGTCGGTCCGGTGCTGACCACCAGCTCGACGCGCCGGCCCCGCCCGGAGAGCACCCGCACACGACCGCCGCCGCGGACGCACAGCACGCGCACGCCCCGGCCGGCCGGCCGGCTGCCACGGCGCAGCACGGCGGAAAGCGGGCGGCCGAGCCGGACCGGCCCGAGGCCGCGGCGACCGGCCGTAAGACGCTTCGCCAGGCAGGTGCTGCGGCCGATCACCGGCCGCGTGAACGGTGTCACCGGCGCGCACCTCTCCAGCAGGAGTGCCGTGCGTCCCCCGGACCCGTCGACGGCCTCGAGCTCACCGTTGCAGGCCTGCGGCCCCAGGCTGAAGCGGCCCGCGTCGTCGGTCGGCACCGGGCGGCCGTCGAGGGTCAGCCGCACCTCGCGAGCGGCCTCGGCTGAGCGCGGCACCCACGCGCGGTCGAGCTCGTCCACGGCATCGTCGAAGGCGTCCATGACGTTGCCCGGCACCGGGTACGGAGGGATGTCGAAGGCCGTGCCGCCGCGCCACCCGTAGGCGAACCGCGAGTTGCCCCGGAACTCGTCCACGGCCTGACTGAAGGCCGCCCGCAGATCGGCGGCGCGGGCCGGATCGGGAGGACCGACCTCACCCTCGGCCCCCGCACCACTGCGGCGGACCACCAGCCGGGGTCGCTCGGCGGCGAGCAGCTCGGCGCCGAGGCGGCCCGAGGCGGCGCCCTGCCGCGTGACCTGCAGGAACGGAGCGGCCTGGGCGAAGAAGTCGCGCCGCGGCATCTCGGCGAGGGAGCGCTCGGCACCCTCGGCCAGCCGTAGCTCCTCGACGAGCGGCGCCTGCCGTTCGGGCCAGCGGCCGCTCGTGCGGTAGCGCTCGAGGAAGGCGCGCGAGCGTGCCGTGAAGGTCGGAGCCTCGAGCTCGCGGTCGAGCTTGTTCGACCAGCTCGCCTCGGCGAACGCGCGCAGGGCCTCGCGCGGTCCGCTGCTTCCCGCCAGCTCGCCGACCGTCCGCAGCCACGAGTCCTCCGGCCGGTAGGCGGCCGGGTCGCGCATCCAGTCACCCGCCGTGGCCAGCGGCAGCAGGTTCAGGTCGGCCTCGTTCGTCGGGTTGAAGAAGAAGCCGCGCAGCTCGGAGGCGACATCGGCCCGCCGCTTGTACGGGCCGAGGAAGATACGCGCCGCCTGACCGCCTATGGCGTTGCCCGAGGCATCGTTGTTGGTCCAGTTGTCCCACACGATCGGCTTGCGGCCGATGAGCCGCGCGTACGCCTGGGCGTCCTCGGGGCTGAAGTTCTCCGACGGCACGTTGGTGCCCGTCCAGAGCACCTCGACGCCCGCGTCGAGGCTGGAACGCAGGCCCTGGAGATAGGCGGTGTCGGCGGTCCCGAAGTAGTCGGCGCCCACCATCAGGAGGCGCAGGCGCGGGTCGCGGGCGCGCAGCCTGCCGAGGAGCTTGGTGAGGAACTCGCCGTTGGCCCTCCCGAACGCCGCGTCGCCCTGACCGTAGGCCACAGCGTCGCGCGGGTCGGACATGACCTTGGACACGTCGTCGAAGCTCACCATCACCGTCCGCGACCCGGCGTCGAGGAACGGCTCGAACTTGTGGACGAGGGCATCCAGGTCCTCCGGGCACGAAAAGCAGAGGTCCTTGCTGGGCGACTGGCTGGGGGCGGCCGGAGTGGGGATGAGCGGAAGGGCCGGCGAGATGTTGGGAATCCACTCGACGCCGCTCGCGCCCGCCAGGCGGATCTCGGCGTCGAAGTCGCGCTGCTGCTCCGGCGGGTAGGGATCGCGCCAGTTGGTCCGTCCGTAGAGGTCGTCCTTGGGGGCGTGCACGTAGGCGTCGAAGCCGTGAGCCGGCATCCACCGCAACACCCGCTCGCGCTGCCCGTGATCCCACGGACGGCCGTACGAGCCCTCGATCACGCCGCGGTAGGCGAAGGAGGGCCGCTCGGCCGAGGCGCCTCCGGGGGCGCTTCCGAGCAGCAGGAGGAAGAGCGCCATCCCAAGTCCCACTCCGCCTGGCCCGCGCAAGCTCGCAGCCTGTGCCATTCATGTCCCCCGTTCGAAACCCGTCACCACGCTCGCACACCCGAGCCGGCAACGCAACCGACACGCGCAGCCCGTCGCCGTCTACCGCCGGCAGGCCACGGTGATCCCCAGCGGCTCGTCGGCGACTGCCGTGAGGATCAGTCGTGCACGCACGAGATGCGGCTCGGTGGCGGAGCTGTAGCCCGGCTCCAACTCGACTCGCGTGCCCGGCGGGTACTCCACCACGCGCTCCGAGTCACTGACGAACTCCGGTTCCACGCGGGGCATCGGCCCGCCGGCGGTGCCGGGGAAGAACACGGAGTACTCGAAGCGGTCTCCAGTCCGGGCGGGGAAGCTCAGCCGCACGCCGCAGGGACGGGGCTCGTACCGGAAGGTCGCACCCGGACGCACCACGCTTCCCTCGGCGTTGCGGAAGCCACCGGTCACGGTGGCTCCGCCGGCGCCGACCGTGATCTGCCGCCCGAACGGGTAGGCCAGCCCGCGCTTGCCCATGAAGAGCGGCCCGGGGCTGTCGGGTCGCCCGCGCGTGCGGGGGAGGAGCGGCATCACGTCCCTCCAGCCGCGCCCTGAGCGGACCTTCAGCGCGGCGAGCCCGAAGCCGTAGCGGAGATCGCCCAGTCGCTCGGGTGGCGAGTTCTTGACGGCGTACCAGACATCGCCCGCCCGCACGGTGGCGAACGCGCTCTGGCGGCGCGAGAGCACCTGGCCGCCGTCGGCGTCGCCCGCGAGCGTGCCGAGACGCCGCTGCGCACCTTCCTGGGCGTCGAGCCACCAGTTGAGGCTCATGAGCGTCAGGCCCGTGTAGCCGGTGGCGAACGCGTAACGATCGAGAGCCGCGCGACCGTCTCGGGGCTCGGCTCCGAGCGCCGGCACGATCGCAAGCCCCTGGGGCCCGACCTCGTACGCGTCACGTAGCCGCACGAGGGCGCGCTCGGCCACCGCCCGGTGGCGCTCGTCCTCAGCCGGGAGCGAGGTGGGAAGGGCCGCGGCGGCCTCCGCTCCGCTGGCCGTGAACGGCAGCGCCCACGCCTGCTCCTGGGAGCGCCCGAAGTAGGCCAGATCACCGTCCGGGGCGGTCAGGGCAAAGGAGGCGTTGGCCGCCTGCCGCAGGACCGCGCGCGCTCTCGCGTGCGCCCCGTCACCGAGCAGCTCGACCGCCCGCGCGTACATCCCCAGAGACAGTCCGTGATACGCAAGCGGGTCGGTCGGCGGGTCCGAGAGGACCACCGCCCGAGCGTCACCCACGCGCACGCCGCGGTCGGCGGCCAGGGCGGGGATGGTTCGGTTGATCAGCTCGCGAGCGAGGCGGCGCGCGCGCGTCCGGGCGCCTCCGAGCACGGCGTCGGGCTCGCCCGACCGGAGCCCGGTGCGCACGAGCTCGAGGACCGCCACGGCGTCCACCAGGTGCTTGTTGGCGTAGTACGAGCGCTCGGGCAGCCGGGTGAGGGCCGCCCGACGCAGCCAGGCCTCCCACGCGGCGCGATTGCGCAGGAACACCGGATGGCGTACAAGCCGCTTCCGCGCCAGGTTGTACGCGGCGGCCACCGCGAGGTTCTCGAACGGGCTCGAGCGCGGGCTGCCCCCGCCCGGGCCCACGACCCATGCCAGCGCCCGGAGGCCGCTAGTCACGAGCCGCGGCGAGCCGTCGCGCAGGCCGGTCTGGATCAGCGCGTAGCCGAGCGTGGACTCGCCGTAGCGCTCGGGGAATCCCGGTCGTGCTCCGACGACGTAGTCGCGAAAGCGTCCGTCGCTCTCCTGTAGCGCCGGCCACGGCGCGGCGATGCGGCTGGACAGCATCTCCCAGCGCTCCGCGTCGGGGGCAGGGCGACCCGGCTCGACCGTCTCCCGGCTCTGCCCGAGGCAGCCCGAGAGGGCGGTCACCAGTATCGCCACGAGTACGACGGTCGTTGCGCGCATGGGCAGTAGTCTGCCGTCAGCGCGCTCTGCGACGAAGGAGAGGGATATGGCCGAGCCCGGCAAGGGTCGAGGTAAGTCAGGCGGGAGGGCCCGGCGACAGCCGGCGAAGTCGCGTTCGAGCTCCGCTCGCGGCGGGGCGAGCGCGAGGAGGTCGACCTCGCCTGGTGGACGCGGCCCCAAGGCGCGCGCGGGGGCCGGCACGCGCACGAACGGCGGCGGCGCGAGCTCTGGACGGGCCCCGCAGCATGCCGGCGGGGCAGGCGACTTCTCGGGCAAGAACGCCGCCGACCTCAGGGATGCGCTGGCCCGGAGCATCAACGCCCCGCTCAACCTCCTGATGCTCACGCGCGACCGGATCGAGGAGGTCGTCAGCGATGCCGTCAGTCGTGGCCGCATGACGGCCGACGACGCTCAGGAGCTGATCCAGGGACTCGTCGCTCGCGGTCGCGACCAGACGGGCGACGTGCTCGCCGACCTCGAGCAACTGCTTGGTCTCAGCGGCGGAGAAGAGGACGACTCATCAAAGGCTGCCCCCAGGGAACCCGAGCGCACCCGTCGTGGCTCCGCCTTTCCCATCGCCGACTACGAGGATCTCAATGCCGCTCAGGTGCTCAGCCGGCTCGGTGACCTCTCCGCGCCGGACCTGCGCAAGGTGCGCAGCTACGAGGCGCAGCACGCCAACCGCAAGACCGTTCTGAACGCCGTCGACTCGAAGCTCCGCTAGGGGACACACCCGCGCGCGACCGTCGAGCGGGGCGTCTCGTACCCTGATTGCATGAACCTGCGCCGCCCGCGTGTCGCTCCACGCGTGGTGGTACCCGCGCTCGTCGCTCTCGCCTTCCTGGCCTTCGCGCTGTACGTGGTGATCGACGCCGCCGGCGAGGACGGCCCGGTCCCGCCCGAGCCCGCGGCCGTGGCGCTGTTCGTCGCGAGCTTCTCCGAGCCGCTCAGCGACGATTGGAGCGTCACCGGGCCGCTGATCGCCGAGGCCGCGGACGAGCGGGACGGCGAGGTACTGACCCTGCGCTCGCCCGCAGGCGCCCTCGTGGAGGCGGGTGAGGCGAGCCACCGCCTGCCCGAGCCGCCGTGGGCCGTCTCGCTCGACCTGCGGCTCGACCCCGGCAGCCAGGCACGCATGCTCGTCGGCGCCGGCCCGCGCACGCTGAGACTGCGCTCCGTCGGCGGCGGCGTCGAGCTGCAGATGGCGGGACGGCGCCAGCTCGTGGCACCCGCTCCCGGTTGGCCGAGCAGCCCATGGCACCACGTGGAGCTGAGCGGTGGCCGCGAGCTGCGGGTGAGCGTCGACGGCGGGGAGACGACCTTCCCGGTCGCAGCGCGCCGCACGCTCGGATTGGGCGCCGAGGGGGGGCCCGTGTTCGTCGACAACCTCCTGGCCAGCCCTCTCAGCGACCCACGCGGACTGCTACTGCACCGCCTGGCATCCCTGCACGCCCGCACGCCCCCCGGCTCCTTTCCGCTCGGCACAGGCCGCGATGGCGAGCTGCGCCTGACGAACGGCTGGACCACCGGCTTCTGGCCCGGCTCCCTGTGGCAGGCCGCGGACCTGACGCGAGCCAGCGACCTGTTCAGGGATTGGGCGCTCGAGGCCACCCTGGCCAACCTCGGCGACGAGCGGGCCGACAACCACGATCTCGGCTTCAAGTACGAGCTCTCGTCCGTGGCCGCGCACCGGCGCGTATGCCAGCTTCCCGACCAGGGCGATGACCGCTACGAGGGTGCCGACGACCCCACCTGCACCCGCCTGAAGGCGAGCGGATCGAAGGCGGCACGGCGGCTGAGCGCGCTGATTGGCAGCAACGGCGCCGCCGGGACGCTGCCCACGCGAGCGGGACCGGGGTGCACCGGCTGCAGCTCCGAGCGGGAGTCCGACACGATCATCGACAGCGCGATGAACCTGCCGCTCCTGCTGTGGGCGGCCAGGTCCGAGGACAAGCCGAGGTACCGCGCCGCGGCCACCCGTGCCGCGCGACGCCTCGCCGCGCTGCTCCTCCGGCGAAACGGCTCGACCGGACAGTCGGTGCATTTCAGGCGACGCACGGGCGCGGTCGTGCTGCGCCACACCCATCAGGGGCTGTCGACGCGCAGCACGTGGGCGCGCGGTCAGGGCTGGGCGGTGCACGGCTTCACCCAGCTCGGCGACCAGCTCGAGGATCCGCGCCTGCTGCGGGTGGCCGAGCGCGCCGCCGGCTACGTGTCCCGCTTCCTGCCGGCCGACTCCGTCCCCCGCTACGACTACGCCGCGGGCGACGACGCTCCACGTGACACGAGCGCCGGCGTGATAACCGCGGCGGGGCTGCTGCGCCTCGGCATCGTCTGCCGCGAGATGGGGACCTGTCGGGAGACGGAGAAGTGGACGCTGCTCGGCCGGCGCATGCTCAGGGAGTCCCTGCGTGCGGTGGAGCAGGAGCCGGTCGGCTTCTTCGGCGAACAGGTCCAGACCCTGGGCGGCAGAACCTCTTGGGACGACGACGGGGAGCTGATCTTCGGCCTCCATTACGCGCTCGAGGCGATCCGGCTGGCCGACGGGGAGGGCGCGTGAGCACGCCGGCGCGCACCCGACCCGAGAAGGGGAGCGAGCTCGAGCTCACCGTCGACTCCCTGGCCTACGGCGGCAACGGCGTGGCCCGACTCGACGGCTACGTCGTCTTCGTGCAGGGCGCGATGCCGGGCGACCGGGTGCGTGCCCGGGTCGACCGCTCGAAGCGTGGCTACGCCGAGGCGAGCACCGTCGAGCTGCTCGAGCCGAGCCCGGACCGCATCGAGCCGCGGGCGCCCCACCCGGGTGCGTCCTGGCAGGTTCTTCCCTACGAGCGGCAGGTGGCCGTCAAGGAGTCCCAGGTGCGGGAGGCGCTCGCCCGCATCGGCCACTTCGAGGATCCGCCGGTGGCCCCGATGGTCCCGGCGGTCGAGCCGTGGCGCTACCGCAACAAGCTCGAGTACTCCTTCGGCAGCTCAGACGACGGGGTGGTGCTGGGCTTCCACCGCCCGGGGCGGTGGGATCAGATCGACGACGTGTCCGACGACATCCTCGCCTCGGAGCGGATCAACTCGGTGCGCGAGGCCGTGAAGGCCTGGTGCCGCGCCCAGGGGCTGCCGGCCTACGACCGGCGTGTGCACACCGGCTTCCTGCGCAACCTCGTGGTCCGTGAGGGTCGCCGCACGGGTCAGGTGCAGGCACGTCTGGTCACGAGCCCGGGCTTCGAGCTGCCCACCGAGGCGCTCATCGAAGCCGTCGAGGTCGACAGCCTGCTGTGGACGCGCGCCGCCGGGGTCGGTGAGAGCACGCGCGAGGGGCAGACCGAGCTGCTCGCCGGCTCCGCCTACCTCGAGGAGGAGACGCTCGGGCTGCGCTTTCGGGTCTCGCCCGAGGCCTTCTTCCAGACCAACACCGAGATGGCCGAACGGCTGTACGGGGTGGCCGCGGACCTCGCGGGCCTGAGCGGCGGCGAGCGCGTGTACGACCTCTTCTGCGGAATCGGCACGATCGCGCTGGCGCTGTCGCTGCGTGCGCGCGAGGTATGGGGCATCGAGGTGGTCGAAAGCGCCGTGGCCGACGCGATCGAGAACGCGCACCTGAACAGCGTCGACAACGCCCACTTCTTCGCCGGCGACGTGCGCACCGCGATGCGGCCGCTCGTGGAGAAGGCCGGCAAGCCGGACGTGGTGGTGATCGACCCGCCGCGCGCCGGGCTCTCCCAGAAGATCGTGCGCCGCGTGCTCGAGGCCGACGCCAAGCGGATCGTCTACGTCTCCTGCAACCCCACCACGCTGGCGCCGAACGCCCGTCAGATGGTCGACGCCGGCTACCGCCTTACCGCCGTCAGGCCGGTGGACATGTTCCCCCAGACGCCGCACATCGAGTGCGTGGCGCTACTGGAGAAGGAGTAGGCGCCGCGGCTTCCACAAGTTCGTGGAGACCGAATCCATGTCCACGCCGTCTTCGCCGACTTCCGCGAAGGCAGGATCATTCCCCTGGCAGTAGCCGGCTCGGGAAGCGAACGCGGGATAATCTCGTCACCTCATTCGACCAGGGCCCGGACGACGTTCTCGAAGCCGGCGGCGACCTGCTCGAGGGGCATCTCGCGATCCTCGCGCAGGTAGGCGACGAACTCGGCACCGAGGACAGCGAGCAGTGCATCGGCCGTGTAGTCGGGATCGAGGTTGGGCGCGGCTTCGCGAAGCAGCGAACTGACGAAGAAGCGATAGGACGGGTAGGGCCCCGTCCGGAAGCGTCGGCCCTTGCCCCCCGCCTCGGCCGCGAGCAGGAGCTCGCGGTGGGCATCGACCAGTCCGAGCATGCCGCGCCCGAACGCCACGAGCCGCTCTGAGGCAGGGGCACCGGGACCGAGCGGCGGCGCGCCGCGGATCATCGACTCCTGAAGGACGGCCTCGTGGCTCGAGAGGACGGCCCGCGCCAGACCTGCCCGGTCGCCGAAGCGGCGAAACAGCGTTCCCTTGCCGACGCCTGCCGCCCGCGCGACGTCGTCCATAGAGACGCTCTGCGGACCGTGCTCGGCAAAAAGACGCTCAGCGGCTTCGAGGATCCGCCGGCGGTTTCGCGCCGCGTCGGTGCGCTCGTGGACCTCGCCGTCTCCGACGGTCGGCAGGTACGTGAGCACGGTAGGCGATTCGGCGGCAGGCATCGCCAGACGCATTGTGGCATTCGGACCACGGTCCGCTACGCTTCCCTGCACCAGCTAATCGGACCGCAGTCCGAAAGGAGCATTCTGATGACCGTCGCAACGCAACCGTTCGCAGGGACCTTCGTGGCCGACCCGGACCACTCCTCGTTCCTGTTCGCCGTCAAGCATATGAAGGTCTCGACCTTCCGCGCCACCTTCGCAGACGTGGAGGCAAGGCTGGAGGCAGACGACTCGCAGCTCTCGCTCGAGGGCCGCGCGCGGGTCGAGTCGATCTCGATCAGCAATCCGCCCGAGTTCCGCGAGCACGTCGTCAACGGTGAGGACTTCTTCGACGCGGCCAACCATCCCGCGATCGTCTTTCGCTCCAGTCGAGTCGAGCTCACCGAGGAAGGCATCGCGACTGTCGAGGGGGACCTCGAGATCAAGGGCATCTCGAAGCCGGTGGTGGCAACGGGCAGCTACGAGCCCCCGGTCGAAGACCCCTACGGCTCGGTTCGCACCGCGATCGAGCTCAGCGCCACGGTCGATCGCCGGGAGTGGAGCATGGGCTGGCAGATGCCGCTGCCCAAGGGAGGCGACGTGCTCGGCTACGAGGTCGAGCTGACAATCCATCTCGAGCTCATCAGACAGGGCTAAGGCCGATGCTTGTCGTGGGCCTCAGCGGGAGCCTGCGGCGCGACTCCCACAACCGCAGGCTCCTGGCGGCCGCCGCACGCTCCCTCCCGCCCGGCGTCCGCTTCGAGGAGTGGACAGGGCTCGAGCGGATCCCGCCCTACAACGCAGATCTCGACGTCGTGCCCGCCCACCGGGCTGTGGCGGAGATGCGCGCGGCGCTGGCCCGCGCCGACGCGCTCCTCATCGCCACACCCGAATACAACCACTCTGCTCCGGGTCAGCTCAAGAACGCGCTGGACTGGGCCTCGCGACCGTTCCCGGAAAACGCACTGCGCGGAAAGCCGGTCGCGGTGGTCGGCGCTAGCACGGGCTTGTTCGGCGCCGTCTGGGCTCAGGCCGAGGTCCGCAAGGTCCTCGGTGCCATCGGCGCCCGAGTGATCGATGAGGAACTGCCGGTCCCCACCGCGCACGAGGCCTTCCACTCGGACGGTTCGCTTCGCGACTCCGAGCTGCGCTCGCGGCTCTCCGAGCTCGCCCAGCTCCTGATGGCGGAGGTCCCGGCCCATGAGACGACGAGGCCCTTGGCTTCGTCTGCCAGGTGACTACCGCACACGACCTGCACAATGGGAGGTCCGATGACGGAGCTTCTGCCCGACTACGACATGACGAGCTGATACCTATCGAACCATCCTTAGTCGCAGTTCGTCAGGGCCGGAGGTCGACGAGGCCTTGCAGCAACTCTTCTGAACAACTTCCTTAGTAGGGCGGCAGCTCCGCATACCACTCGCCGAGCGGCCTGAACGCCTTCCAGAACGCCCTCTTGGCGCCGTCGGTGTCGAGCGCGGTATCGATGTCCGGCACCCACAGCGCGTCGATCGTGGGGGTCAGCTTCTGCACCTCGCCGGGACTGGCCAGCACCTCCCGGCCGAGCGGTACGCCCAGGTCGTTCAGCTCCGCGAGGGCCTCCTCTCCCATCACCACGACCATCCGCGGCGCCACCACCGTCAGCTCCTCGAGCACCCGCGCCCGGCACTCGGGTGCCGACATCTCGGTGTCGGGCACCGGGCACTTGACGAACACGGTGCCGTACACCACGAGCGGGTCGATCCCGAGCCGGCCGAAGCTCTTCATCAACGCGTTCCCGGACCGCCCGTAGAAGGCGACTCCCTCCTCGATCTCCGAGGGCCGGGGGGCGTACTTGAGCATGAAGATGTCCGCCTGCGGATGGCCGGACCCGAGCACCGGCATCATCTGGCCACGCGGGCAGTGGGGACACGACTGTAGGTCGTGGGTGAGTGAATTCAGCTCCCGGATGGCCCGCTCCAGATACTTCTCGCGGATCTCGTCGTCGGTCACGGGCATCGGGCCTGAGAGCTTTGACGGTGAGGGCGCCGCTCCCTTCCCGTGCACCGGTTGTTGCCTGTCGCTCACCGCGGTTCCGTGTCACCGATGGGCGGTGCCGAACGGCTCTTGGTGTTCCCGCGGGTCTGTAGGAACTTGAGCGCCTGCACGTAGATCAGCGACTGCCGGCGGCGGACGATGTCGGCGTCCCGCAGCGAGGCCATGAACTCCTCGGGCCCGTCGAAGTCGCGCATGCGGATCTTCACCGAGCCGAGCCCCTGGGCCACGTGGCTGTCCGAGCCGGCGCCCGCCACGACGCGGTACTTGGCCGCAAAGCGGGCCGCCTCCTCGTTGAAGGCCGAGAAGGCCACGCGGGGGTTGAATACCTCGATGGCGTCGATGTCCTCGACCACCTCCAGCAGGTGCTCGTAGTCCGGAACCGAGTGCATGCGATCGAAAGGGTGTGGCACGTAGACCAAGCCCCCCTGCCGCCGGATCTCGGCGATCGTCTCGGCGAGCGTCATGCCACGCGGGATCTTCTCCTCGATGAACAGGCCGATCACCTCGCCCTGGTCGGCGGTCTTCACCTCCTCGGCCACGATTACCTTGATGCCGTTCGCCCGCGCGCGTGCCTCGTGCGCCCCTGAGACCTCGTTGTGGTCGGTCACGGCGATCGCCCCGAGGCCCTGGGCGACCGCGGTCTCGAGCAGCGTGTCCACCGGCGTCGCGCAGTCCGGCGAGTGGTCGGTGTGCATGTGCAGATCGACGCTGATCAGTGGCCGGGAAGCGATCCGGCGCGTCAGGGAGGCGTTGACCGGCGGCCGGTGGCGACGGCCCGCGATCGAGCCGTAGAGCTCCTCGAAGGCGTCGGCCGTACGCGACCACGACAGGTTCTCGCGGTCCGCGCAGACCCGCTCGCGCAGGCGCGACCTCAGCGGCTCGTCGCCCACGAGACGCGTGAGCTGGGCGGTCAGGGTCTGGGTGTCCCGCGGCTCGAACAGCAGGCCGCGCTCCCCTTCGGCGAGCAGCTCCTCGTAGGCGGGCAGCCGTGCCGCCACCGGCACCGCCCCGCCGGCCAGCGCGCGCAGCACGAGCTGAGGCGCCGGCGATGTGCCGTTGGAGGCGGCCACGACGATGTCGGCGCCGGCCAGGTGCTGCGCCTCCGAGCCGTCCATCGGTCCGGCGAAGCGCACGCGATCGCGCAGGCCGCGTGCGAGCGGCACCGCCGGCTCCGCCTCACCGAGACGCGACCACAGCGTGGCGCGCCACGGCAGGTCGGCCGGGAGCTTGCGCAGCGCGCGCAGAAACATCCGTGCGCCCGCTCGCTCCTCCTCCGCCGAGTAGAGAATCTCGATCGTGCCGGTGTCTTCCCGGGACTCCCGCTCGATGATGTCGGCGCCGGGCGGGATCACCCGGTAGTTGCCGGGGAAGAAGCGCTCGACCGCGTCGCGCGTGGCCGCGAAGCTCGCCGTGCGGCCGTCCAGACGCCCGAAGAGGAGGGTCACGAGCTTGCGCCCCACCTGAGTCGACAGCACGCGCTCGGTCGCGGAGTGGAAGGTCCCGACGTTGAGTGCCCGGGAGTGGCGCAGGGCCGCGGACGCGGCGCTCGGCGCGAACGGCTCGTGCACGTGCATGAAGTCGAACTGGTCGCCGTCCAGGAGCTCCTCGATGGTGCGCGACACGTCGAGCGGCAGCGACACCGCCCCACCCCGGCGCGAGCCCTTCAGCGGCAGGCTCTGGCCGACTCCGAGCACGCGGGCGCAGCCCTCGCCCGCGAACAGCGCGGCCGGGTCCTCGGCCGCGCGGGCGATCACCGCGCGTGACTCCTTCACTAGCTCGCGGGAGTCGGAGGGCGCAATCACCACGACGCGGTGGCCGCGACCGCACAGCTCGTCGGAGAGCCGCTCGACGAAGCGGTTGACCTCGTGGTGCTGCTCCCAGCCGTACGGCGTGACCTGGGCTATCGAGAAGCGCTCCGCGGGCACGGGGCTCGAGGATAGGCCCGGCCTCGCCGTCATGCAGCGCCGTCGAGTTGACCGTATGCGGCGGGGCGCAGGCCAGCCGCGCCCAGGATGTGCAGCGCGCGGCTCACCGTGGCGTCCCGCTCAGTGGAACGCATCGGCTGACACTCTCGCAGTCTTCAGCGACACTGCCCGGCATGCTCATCGCACATCGCAACGCCACCCCGCAAGTCCACCCGTCCGCATACGTCGCACCGAACGCCGTGCTCTGCGGTGATGTGCACGTCGGCCCGAACGCGCGCGTGCTCTTCGGTGCCGTGCTCACGGCCGAGGACGGTCGCGTCACGATCGGGGAGCGGTCGGTCATCATGGAACACGCGCTCGTCCGCGGCCGCGAGCGGCACTCGGCGGACGTTGCGGCCGACGTCCTCGTGGGGCCGCACGCCCACGTCAACGGCGCGACGGTCGCACCCGGCTCCTTCGTCGCCACCGGCGCCTCGGTGTTCCCGGGTGCACGTCTCGGGGCTCGGTGCGAGGTACGCATCAACGCCGTTGTACACGTCAATTCTGTCCTCGCCGACGACACCATGGTCCCGATCGGCTGGATCGCGGTCGGCGATCCCGCGCAGGTGTTCAGCCCCGACCAGCACGACGAGATCTGGGCGATCCAACGTGAGCTCGACTTCCCCGGGACCGTCTACGGCGTGCCGCGCGGCACCTCTCCCACCGATCTGATGACTGCTCAGAGTGCCTGGTTCGGTGCGCATCGCAACGACTACGCCGTGTGAGCGCAGAAGCAGCATTGGTGGTCGCGGCCGTCCTGGTGGCGAGCACCGTCCAGTCCGCAGTCGGCTTCGGCTTTGCCATCGTCGCCGCCCCCGTACTGGCGGCGACGGCAGGACCGCAGACGGCCGCGCCGACGCTCGCGCTCGTCGGAACGCTCGTCAACGTCTTGACTCTCGCGGCCGAGCGGCGACGGCTCGATGTGCTGATGCCGACGGCCGCCACGCTGGTCGCCTGGTCGCTGCCGGGCATGGCCGGCGGCGCGGCGATCCTCGCGTACGCGACGCCCGACGCGCTTCGCGCGCTCGTTGCGGTGGCCGTGCTCGGAGCCGTGGCCGCGTACGCGCGCCGCGGTCGGGGAACGCACCGTGGCGCACCTCGCGCCGCGGACTCCGCCGCCGTCGGAACCCTCTCCGGGTTCCTGGCGACGAGCACCGGATTGAACGGGCCGCCGCTGGTCCTGCATCTTCTCGGCCGCGCGAGCGCCGGCCAGATGCGTGACACGCTTGCCGCCGTCTTCCTCGTCACGGGTGTCCTCACCGTCGGCGTGCTCAGCCTCGACGGCGTGCTCGACCCCGCGCCGAATCTCGCGGCGCTGACCGCTGCTTCCTTTGCCGGGTGGGCGCTGGGTCGACTTGGGTTCGCGAGCCTCGGTCACCGTCACGAAGCTGCATCGCTCGGCGTCCTCGCACTCGGTGCCGCGCTGGCACTCGTCGTCGTGGCGCAGACGGTCGTATGACGCTAGTGCGGCCGCTACTACCGCGGATCGCTCACGAGGAGCCGCACGCGGCGGGCGATCTCCCCGAGGGTGGCGTCGTCCAGCGCACCCCAACGCTCGATCAGGCGCTCCCGGGGCACCGAGCGCACCATCTCGGGCATCGCCATCGAGCGCTGGCGTAGGCCTCCTTCGGGCGGATCGACGGGCACGTGCATTCGCTGACCTCGATCGGTGCGGGTGAAGGGCACGACGATGGCCAGCCCGCTCGGGCCGGTCCCGAGCTGGTCGATCGGTCGAGCAGGACGGCTTCACGCGCGAGACGCATTCGCGGGTAGCGGTCCGAGGGGCGAGGCCGCGGGGCGGGACCACCGCCGTTTCTCATGGCCGGTAAGGCACGTCTGGCGGGAGCGGCACATCGAGCCCGCGAGTCCGTAGCTCAGCATCCATCCACGCGATGAGTTCCGGCCAGACCTCGAGATCGGCGCCATCCTGTAGCTGCACCACCCGCTCGCCGAGTGCCTTGCGATACGCCTTGCGTAGGTTTCCCGTGGACTCCGCCGCCCCTTCCAAGCTCCCCCGCTCGGCCAGCCATTCGCTCTCGAAAGGATCGCCCCCGCGATCACGTATGAGGTCGTAGTCGGCGTCGTAGTGCAGCACGCCCACGCCGTGCTGGACAGCCAGCGCCGCCGTGAGGAGATCGGCAGTCTTCACGCGCTGGCCGCTGGCGGCGCTAGTCGCCATCCGCTGCTGCATTCGCATCGCGATAGTGGCGGTCTCCTCGTCGGGCCGCCACCAGTCGAACGCTTGCTCCAAGTCGTTGCGGAGCTGCTGGTAGTCGCCCGGGTTGATGGCGTTGTGCAACAACTCGATAGCGAACACTGGGTGGCACCGGAGCTCATCCCCCTCGAGAAGCGCGGCCCATCGCTCGGTTACGTCTGGATGAGAGCTCCGCGCCCATGCGGAGAGATCGATGAGAAACGGCGCCACCGCGCCTCAGGAGTCCCGATCATGGTGCCAGTCGTCTTCGCGGGCGGCGAGCATCGCCCGAGCTTGCTCGGGAGTGATGGCTCCCGCGCGCGCAAGCAAGCGCCGCTTGGCCGCGGCGCGTGAGTCGTCTCCACCAGCCGGCTGCCTGAGCAGCGACTTCTCGGCGACTTCGGTCAAACGCACCAAGAGGTCCAGGCGAGAACCGGCCAGCTCCGGGAAGCAGGCAGCCGCTAGCTCGAGGCGCCGAGCGATCACGGGCGTCTCGGTCACCGTTAGGCGAGGGCGTTTGGTGGGCATGGCGGCGAAGTGTAGCACCGTGGTGCTGCACTTCGGCCTCGCCCTTAAGTCGGATAGTGCTACTTTCTGCCCGATGGCGGCGGCACGACTTAGAGCCAAGGGCCAAGTGACCATCCCCACCGGTATCCGCGAGGCCGCCCGCCTTGAGGAGGGCGACCCGATCGAGTTTGAGATCACCGCCGACGGCATCCTCATGCGACCACAGAAGACGATCGACGCCACCCAGACCTGGTTCTGGACGCGGGAGTGGCAGGCCGGCGAGCGCGAAGCAGATGAGGAGCTCGCGCGGGGAGACGGCAACGTCTACAAGGACAAGGAGAGCTTTCAGACAGCACTCGACGCTGTGCGCGAAGAGTAGGTGCCCACGTTCCGTCCGCTCCCGCGTTTCCTGCGGGACTACGGGCGGCTGAGCGACGAGCAGGTGCGGCAGTGGAAGCGAGCCCTCCGCCTATTCGTACTCGGACTCCAGGAGGGAAGGCTCGATCCGAGCCTCCGTGTCAAGCGGGTGCAGGGCTGCCCGGGCGTATGGGAGATCAGCTGGGCACCCGATGGACGGGCAACGTTCAGCTATGGCGAAGAGGTCAGGCCGGGTGACCCGCATGTGATCTGGCGTCGCGTCGGCACGCACGACATCCTCCGGCGCCCTTGAAGCGAAGCGCCTCCGAGGGAGCCGCTCGCGCGGCTCCCTCGTGACGGCCCGGGCCGGCTAAGCCGGCTCCACCGCCCGGATCTGCGCCTTGCCACCCGGCAGCTTCGGCGCGCCGCCGTACCTGGCGATGAACGCCGCGGTGTCCTCGCGTGCCACCGGGTCGGCCACCTGGGTGGGGGGCGACTTCATGAAGTACGAGCTCGGCCCCTCGAGCGGGCCGGACAGCCCATGGTTCAGCGCGAGCTTGCAGCAGCGCACCGCGTCGATCACGACCCCCGCGGAGTTCGGCGAGTCCCACACCTCGAGCTTGAGCTCCATGTTCAACGGCACGTCGCCGAACGACTGCCCCTCGACGCGGATGTGGGCCCACTTGCGATCGGTGAGCCACGGCACGTAGTCCGACGGCCCCACGTGCACGTCTTCGGCGGGCAGCTCGTGGTCCATGATCGAGGTCACGGCATTGGTCTTCGAGATCTTCTTCGACTCGAGGCGCTCGCGCTCGAGCATGTTGTAGAAGTCCATGTTGCCGCCGACATTGAGCTGCGAGGTGCGCATCATCTTCACCCCGCGGTCGGCGAACAGCCGAGCGAGCTGGCGGTGCACGATGGTGGCCCCAACCTGGGACTTGATGTCGTCGCCGACGATCGGCAGCCCGGCTGCGCGGAAGCGGTTGCCCCAGTACTCCTCGCGGGCGATGAACACGGGGATGCAGTTCACGAACCCGCAGCCTGCCGCGAGCACCTGCTCGACGTACCACTTGGTGGCGAGCTCGGACCCGACCGGGAGGTAGGAGACCACGACATCGGTCTTCGTCTCCTTGAGGATCGAGACGATGTCCGCCGTCTCCCCCGGGGCCTTCTCGATCTTCTGCGAGAGGTACTTGCCGAGGCCGTCGTGGGTCATGCCCCGGTGCACCTCGACCCCGGCGTGCGGTACGTCGGCGAACTTGATCGTGTTGTTCTGACCCGACCAGATCGCCTCCGAGAGGTCCTTGCCCACCTTCTCGGCGTCGATGTCGAAGGCCGCCGTGAACTCGATGTCGCGCACGTGGTAGCCGCCCAGATCCACGTGCATGAGGCCGGGGACCTCCTGGTCCGGATCGGCGTCACGGTAGTAGTGCACGCCCTGCACGAACGAGTTGGCGCAGTTGCCGACGCCGACGATCGCCACGCGCACCTTGTCGGCCGCGTAGCGGGAGCCGCCGTTCGTCATGTGTGAGTCAGTCATTCAATCCCTCCTGTTGCTAATCGCGGGCCCTTGCCGGGCGCCGCTTCACTTAAGTCGAAAGCGAAGGTTGGTTACACCGCGCCGGTGCCGACGAGCTGGCGCCTCACGTGCAGCACACGCTGGATCACGGTCACCGTGGTCAGCGCGGCCATCGCGTAGATCGCGGGCTCCAGCAGGCCGAATCCTGCACCGAGCAAATCAGTGGCGAACAGCAGGCCGGCCGAGAGGATCACGACCCGCACCGGCCGGGTGGCCACGCCGACCTTGCACTCTACCCCGATCGCCTCCGCCCGCGCTCGCGTGTAGCTGACCATCAGCGAGCCGACGACGGCCACCACCACGAGGCCGGCCAGCAGGTCGTCGCCCTCGGCGGCGAAGTAGGCGGCCACGGCCGCGAGCACGATGCCCTCCTCCATGCGGTCGAGCGTGGAATCGAGGAAGGCGCCGAACGCCGATCCCTTTCCAGACATGCGCGAATAGCGCCCGTCGAGCGTGTCCATCACCGAGCCGACGATGAAGGCCAGGCCCGCGAGAAAGAAGTGGCGCTGGGTCACGAGCACCGCCGCCACCACGTTGAGTGCGAGGCCGGTGAGCGAGATCGCGTTTGGGGTGAGCCGCGACTCGATCAGGCGGTTGCGGGCCACCGAGCGCACCTCGGCGGCGGTCCAGGGCTCCCCGCGCCGGCCGTCGGGGCCGCTCGGCGGCCGGGCTGGCCGAGCGGCCCCTGCCCTGCGCCGCGGCGGCCGCGTGCGCGGCGAGTCCGGACTCAAGCGGTGGCCTCGACCCGGAGGCGCCGTCGCCATGCCCAGACCTCGGGGCGAGCCCGCGCAAGGCCGGCGCTTGCGGCGTAGGCCGACACCGCCGCCACCAAAGCGCCGAGCGCCACGTCGACCCAGAAGTGGTTGGCGGTGATCATCACGGCCATCGTCACGACGAAGGGGTAGATGCACCAGAAGACCTTGAGGGGCCGGAAGCGCACGAGCTTGGCGGCGGGAATGGCCACCATCAGCGCGAACGCCACGTGCATGCTCGGCACCGCGGCGAAGGGGTTGTAGAGGAGGCTCGCACTGTTCGATGCCGCCTCGCCGACGAAGGCGGCCACCGTGTCGGTGAAGCCCCACTCGGGCATGAGGCGCGGCGGTGCCGTCGGGTACAGCACGTACAGCACCAGAGCGAGCCCCATGGCGATCATGAACATGTTGCGCACGAAGTAGAAGGCGTGGTTGCGGGCCAGGTAGAGCCAGACTATGAAGCCGGTCGTGATCGTGAAGTGGGAGTTCACGTACATCCAGTCGGCGCCCTCGACGATCCAGGACTGGCCGAGGGCCCAGGCCTGCAGGCCGGGCTCGAAGAAGAGCCCCATGCCCCGCTCGATGTCCACGAGGCTGCGAGCGTTGTCGAAGGCGACGTGCGTCTTTCCGTCCACCACCCCCCTCACGATGCGGTAGAGGTAGTAGGCACCGACCACCAGCCCGATCTGCCTGACCGCGTCGATTGCCCCTTGGGGCAGGAGGGTGCTGCGGACGGCGATCAGTCGTTCCATCCGCGCAGCTTATCCGCCCGGGGCAGAGCGCCGAAAACGCTCAGGAGCAGCGACGTCCGTGCGAGAGCAGGCGCTCGAGCGCGAACGAGGTTGTGATGACGGCGGGTCCCGAGCTCCGGGCTGTCACGCGCGTCCATGCGCCTCGGCGCTCTACGCAGCCTCCCTCGAGCCGCCAGTACGGGGTCCAGTGGACGCGTAGAAGGCCGCTCCCGGGACGCCGCACGCTGAGTGCGACCCTGTCGCCGTCCAGCCGCGCCGACATATCGGCGACGCCCTCCGGAACGACGAGCTCGGCCCCGGGCACCACCTCGTAAACGCGCCAGTGACGCGATCGGAAGCGCAGCTCCAGGTAGGGCGGATCGCGCTCCACCAGGCGGCGCTCGGCCTCGCCGCTGTAGTCGAGCGCTGAGTCGGGGAGCGCCACGAAGCCGACGGCGTTCTCGTGTAGCCAACGCCGGTAGGAGTCGTCGTCGAGCCGGCCGTCGTAGAAGAGGGTGTTGTGGCGGATGTCGAGCTGTCGCTCCCACCCGCGGGCGAGCGGGAAGCGTTCGGCAACGACCGCGGTCTCCCGGTGAGCCTTGGTGGCCACGACCTCGACGCGCCCGTCTGGCGATGCGGCGCCGTCGAGGAAGCTCATCAGCGGGCGGTAGTAGGCGGCCTCGGCGGCGGGATCGCCCAGGGCGTCCCCCAGATCGCGCGCCGCCGGGCCCACCTGCCAGAACGCGAGCGCCGCGAGGCCTGCCACCGCGAGCCCGCTCGGCAGGCGGCGTGTGCGCCCGCCGAGCAGGGCGCAGGCCAGGAGCGGTCCACCGAGCAGCGCTCCGAGCCGAGCAGCGTTGGCGCCCACCGGACTGTCGACGATCAGCGCGCCGACGGTGGCCAGCCCGTACAGCGCCGCCCCGGTGCGCAGTACCCGCTCGGATCGAACGAGGAGAAACACGGCAGCGGCCGCGAGCAGCGGCACGGGGAAGAAGGCCGAGAGAGCGAACGGGAAGCGGCCACCCTCCGGGAACGCGGCGGCGAGCATCAGAGCCGGGGCGAGCGCACCCACGGCCACCACCGCTCCGCCACGACGGAGGGTGCCACTGCCCGCCAGCGCGCAGCTCACTCCGGCGAGCGCCAGGAACAGTCCTGCCACGGGGCTGGCGAGCGGGGTGACCAGCGCCAGCGCGATGGTCGGCGCCGTTCGGCCGCGCTGCAGGGCGAGCAGGGTAGCCAGCCCCAGCGCGACCCCCAGAGCGAACGGCAGCCGTCCGGTGAACAGGTTGACCCCGGTCGCCAGCCCGAACCACACGGCACCCCAACGAGCCTGCGGCCCGAAGTGCCCGCGTGCGAGCGGCTCGAACAGCGTGGCCGCAGCAAGGCACGAGAGCACCCCGACCACCATCGGCCCGAGCAGGGCGGCCAGCGGCGGGAACAGCACGCTGTAGGCGGGCGTGTGGTGCCCCGAATACCACTGACCGTTCCACAGCGTGAAGCCCTCGCGCTCGAAGAGCACGGCGCGGAACTCGTGCGCCGCCAGGTCCACCGGATGGGGCTGCAGCAGCAGGACGACGAGCACCGGAATCGCCGCGGCCAGAAGCGGCCCGACTGCGGGCCACCTCGCCAGCGCGGCGCCGCGCCGGCGGCCTGGGCTCGGACGACCGTGCACTTTTCCCCCTATGGCGGGGTCAATCGCACTCTCGTGACCGTCGCTGTCGATCGCCTTCAGGCTCATCCGGAGTGGGGCTCAGGCGGCCCGCAGGAAGCCCGCCACGCGGTCGATCGTCTCCGGCCGGTCGACCCACGGCCAGTGGCTTGCCCGCTCGACCAGCTCGAGCTCGGTCGCCCCGCCGAGCCGCTCGGCGTAGGCCGCGGCGAAGCCCCGCCCGATGTAGGGATCCTCGACTCCCCAGAGCACGAGCGCCGGGCAGCGGATGTCGCCGAGCCGCTCGCCCGCCGCCTCGAGCACCGTCGGCGGCGCCGAGCGGTAGAGGCGAAGGATCGCGCGCTGGGTGCCGTGGTCGAAGTGGCGCCACACGCGGTCGACGAATTCGGGCGGCGCGGGCCCGGGCGCGACGACGGCCTTGCGGGAGAGCCGGCGTGTGCCCCAGCGCGTGGTGAAGCCCATCGCCATCTCGCCGATCAGGGGGGTGCGCCAGACGCGTGCAAGCCGGTGCCAGCGGTAGCCGGGGAGCAGCGGCACGCAGTTGATCACGACCAGCCGCTGGATTCGCTCCGGCGCCGCTTGCGCGAGGGCCAGGCCCACGCCGCCCCAGTCGTGCACAACGAGCGACAGGCGATCGACCCCGAGGTGGTCGAGGAAGGCCTCGAGAAAGCGGCGGTAGCCCTCGATCGAGTAGTCGAAGTGCGGCGGCTTGCCGGAGCGGCCGAAGCCCGGCAGGTCGGGCGCCACGCCGCCGGTGCGCGCGAGGAAGGGAAGCCAGTCGTCGCCGTTCGTCGGGACGCCGTGGAGGTAGAGCACCGGCGCTCCCGTCGCCGGGGCCTCGTGCCAGAACACGGGCGTCCGGTCTACGTCGGCGCGGCGCTCGACCAAGCTCTCGCCGGCCGTCGGCTCCCCTGTCGGCGCGTCGGTCACCGCAGGCGTTCTTAGCAGGAGAGGCGCATCCCGCCGGCGCAGGACCGGGGGGTGTGGCAAGTTCCGTCCTCCACGGGGACGCCACTGACCACCCCCGCGGAGGGTCGATACCGGATGGCCTCCCTACCCTGCGCGCCGTGCCCTCGAGCGCCGCCCCGGTCGTCGCCAACCGCCGTCGCGTACGCGCGATTCGCGACCGCCTGCGCGAGGCCTACGGACGCCCACTTCCCCACCCCCATGGCGCGCCCATCGATGAGCTCGTGCTCACGGTGCTCTCACAGAACACCAACGACCGCAACCGGGACGTCGCGTACGCGCGCCTCCGCGAGCGCTTCCCGAGCTGGCCGGCTGTCAGAGACGCGGGCGAGGAAGCGGTGGAGGAGGCCATCCGGCCCGGCGGCATCTCGCGCGTGAAGGCGCGGCGGATTCAGAACATCCTGCGCGCCCTCGGCGACGACGACCTGTCCTGGCTCGCAGGCGCTCCGCTCGCCGAGGCGCGCGACCACCTGTGCTCGCTCCCCGGAGTGGGCCGCAAGACCGCGGCCTGCGTGCTGCTGTTCTCCTACGGCCGGCCGGACGTGCCGGTGGACACCCACGTTTTCAGGGTCGGGACCCGCCTCGGGCTCTTCCGCCCCCGCGCTTCCCTCGAGGAGGCCCACGACGAGATGCTGCGCATCGTCGAGCCCGACGATGCCTTCGAGGCGCACGTCGCCCTCCTCCGCCTCGGCCGGCGGATCTGCGTGGCGCGCGCGCCACGCTGTGGCGTCTGCCCGCTCAGGTGCATGTGCCCGGAGGGGCGGGCGCGGCTGGCGGCGGAACGGCCCGTCCGCCAGCCCGCAGCGCGATCGTGACGCGCGCGCGGGCCGCGGAGGCGGCCCTGATCGGCATCGCGGCTGTGTGGGGGCTGACGTTCGTGATGGTGCAGGACGCGATCGAGCTGCTGCCGACGATGGCCTTCCTCGGCTACCGCTTCGTGCCGGCAGCGCTGCTCGTGGCCCTGATCTTCAGGCGCCGCCTGCTCGCGCTCCCGGCCGCGGGCTGGCGCGCGGGGGCGCTGATGGGGATCTTCCTGACCGCCGGCTACATCCTCCAGACGCTGGGCCTCGAAGAGACGACGGCGTCCAACGCCGGCTTTATCACCGGCCTCTTCGTGGTGCTCACGCCGGTCATGGCCGCTGCGTTCCTGCGCGACCGCATCGGCGCGCCGGCCTGGGCGGCGGCGGTCGTGTCAGCCGTCGGTCTCTACCTGCTGTCGGGGTCGGGCGAGCTCAACCTCCGCGGTGACGGGCTGGTGCTGCTCTGCGCAGTCAGCTTCGCGGCGCACATCCTGGTGACGGCGCGGGCGGTGGGCCGCTACGACGTCGGGGCGCTCGTGGTGGTGCAGCTCGCGGTGTGCGGCGTGGTGTGCCTGGCCATCGCGGCGATCGCCGGCCAGCTCGAAGAGCCACGCGGCACCACCGTGTGGTCGGCCCTGATCGTCACCTCGCTCGTGGCCAGCGCGCTCGGCTTCTTCGTGCAAACCTTTGCGCAGCAGCACGCGCCGCCGGCGCGGACCGCCCTCATTCTGGCCTCGGAGCCCGCCTTCGCGGGCCTGTTCGGCTACCTCCTGGCCGGCGACCGTTTGTCGACCACCGCCGTGCTCGGCGCCGTACTGATCATGGTGGCCATCGTGGCCGTCGAGATAGCACCGCGCCTGCGGCCGCCGCGGCCGTTGCCCGAGGGGTGAGCCTGCGAACCGGTAGCATTGCCAGCCCGGTGAAGCAACTCCTCGCCTGGCTGGCCCTCTTCGCCATCGCCCCGGCCTGCGCGGGTGCCGCGTCGCTCTACACGGGCCCCGGCCCGCGGCCCGGTCCCGACCTGCTCTACGAGAAGCGTCCGGTCTCGCCGCAGCTGACGAACCGCGCGCCGTGGACGGCCGAGCCGATCCTGATCTCCGGCGCGACCTCGTACCGCGGCGGCGAGTTTCTTTACCAGGACTTCCTCTACGACGACAACGGCGCCCGGCACACCGGTGACCCGGCCGACGAGCGATCGGGCGGAAACCTCTTCGCGAAACAGAACGGCACATACACGTACCCGACCAACGACGCGTATGCCAACAACGCCGCCGACCTCGTCGAGCTGCGCGTCAAGCCGCTGCCTAGCGCGACCGCGTTCCGCGTCTCGCTGAACACGCTCAAGGACCCCTCGTTGGTGGCCTTCTCGATCGCCATAGGCGGCAAGCAGGGCGAAACGCACCCGTTCCCGAAGGGCGCGAACGTCGTAGCGCCGGCCGATCTCTTTCTGACCGTCCACCCGGACGGCGAGCGGATGGTTGGTGAGCTGACGACGGCCGGCAGTGGAGCGGCTGTCGGGGAGGTGCTCCCCGCGACGGTCGACCGCGAGCGCCGCCAGGTCGAGCTGCGTATCCCGAAGAGCTCCTGGGATCCGAAGGGAAGCAACGTGCGGCTGGCCGCGGGCATCGGCCTCTGGAACGCCGGGGAGAACGCCTACCTGGTGCCTGACACGACCGCGAGTGAGAGCACTCCCGGCGGGGCGGGCTCAGCGCTCGCCCCTGCGGCCTTCTTCAACGTCGCGTTTCGACCGAAGGAGCCCTTCCAGGATCCCACGGCCGGCGAGGAGATACTCGTCAACGCGGCGTGGTGGCGCGACCGCGATCAGGGCACCGCGCTCGCGGCCGGCGACATCTCGCCGTTCTTCGCGGAGGTCAACTTCAGCAAGCTCGAGAGCAAGGTGAGGGATGACGCGGGAGTGCCCAGGACAGGTCCGATCAACCGTATCTACGCCTCGAGCTTCGAGTTGTCCCAGGGCGCCGACTTCAGCCAAGACTGCACGGGGAAGGCGGCCACATGTAACGGGCAGTACCAGGGCCGGCTCCAGCCGTACGCAATATACGTGCCGAGGAAGCCGCGGCCGGCGGAGGGCTACGGCCTCACGCTGCTGTTGCACGCCAACGCGGCGAACTACAACGAGTTCTCCGGCACGCGCAACCAGGAGCAGTACGGCGAGCGTGGCGCGGGCTCGATCGTGATCACGCCCGAAGCGCGCGGGCCTGACGGCTTCTACGAGAATTACGCCGCCGCCGATGTCTTCGACGTCTGGGCCGACGCCGCGCGGCATTACGAGCTCGACCCGGCCTGGACGGTCACGTCGGGCTACTCGATGGGCGGGGTCGGCTCGTTCGTACTCGCCGCTCAGTACCCCGACCTGTTCGCGCGCATCCAACCTACCGTCGGAGCCGAGACCAAGACCAGCGTGCTCGCCTCGTTGCGCAACGTGCCGGTGCTCATGTGGAACAACAACGGCGACGAGCTGGCGAACAACGCCCTCTTCACCGCGACGGCCGGCACCCTCGACACACTGGGCTACCGCTACGAGCTGGACGCGTTCCAGCCGTGCGCCAACCCACGCTGCAGCGCGCTGTTCCCGAACCACCTGCAGCTCGCGGTCAACGACCAGTACGCGCCGGCGGCCGGGTTCCTCGGCACGGCGCGGGTGGAGCGCAACCCTGCACACGTCACCTACGTGCTGTTCCCTGAGCGCAACCACCCCGAGCTCAAGACGGTCGCCGACCACGCCTACTGGATCTCCGGCCTGAAGCTGGCCGGCGGCGCGGCGCAAGGGCGGATCGATGCCGTCTCGCACGGCTTCGGTACCGGGGACCCGGACGTGTCCCTCACGGAGATCGGCACGGGCACGCTCGAGGACGGCAATCTCGGCGACCTGGTGTTCAACAGCCAGAAGAAGACCTGGAGCGAGCCGCCTCAGGCGCCGAAGGCGAACAAGATCGTCATCACCACGACCGGCATCTCGGCCGCGACCATCGACGTGCGTCGCGCCGGAGTCGACTGCGGTGTCGAGCTCGAGATCGAGAGCGACGCGCCGTTGAAGGTCACGCTGCCGGGGTGCAACCGGATAGTGGACGAGTCGGGGGGGAGCGGACCCCCGCGGTCGGTCTCCGCTCTGCGCCTCGCCGTGAGTCCGCGCCGGACGGTCGCCGGACGGATGACCCGCTTCCGCTTCACCGTGCGCGACGACAATGGGCATCCGGCGAGTGGGGCGACCGTGACCCTGGGCAATCGCCGGGCCCGCACTGGCGGGAAGGGACGTGCCGTGATAGCGAAGCGCTTCGCGAGGCCGGGCGAATACCGAGCGCGCGTCACGCGGTCCGGCCACCGAGGCGCGCGCGCTTCGGTGCACGTTGGCCGTCGCCGTCAGGTCGCCTTCACCGGCTGAGCGCGGCTCGAAGAAGCGGCGGGGCGCGGCGCAAGTGGCCTCCTAGCTAGGACGGTGGATGGGCACGATGACAGCACCAGCAGAGCCCTCCCGGCGTCCCTCCCCTTCGGTCCACCCGCCTTTAACATCTGCCATACTGCCGCATAGATTTTTGAAGCCGACCTCTGAAGGAGCAAACAAATGGCCAGAACCATTGGAATCGACCTAGGCACCACCAACTCGTGCATGGCCGTGCTCGAGGGCACCGAACCCACCGTCGTCGAGAACGCCGAGGGCGCCCGAACCACTCCTTCCGTCGTGGCCTTCGCGCCGAGCGGCGAGCGCCTCGTTGGCGCCGTTGCCCGCCGGCAGGCGGTGACCAACCCTGAGAAGACAATCTCCTCGATCAAACGCTTCATGGGGCGCAAGGAGGCCGAGGTCAAGGAGGAGGAGACGATCGTCCCCTACACGGTCGTGAGGGGTCCCAACGGCGACGCCCGCGTGAAGGTGGGCGACAAGGAGTACTCGCCCCCGGAGATCAGCGCGATGATCCTTCAGAAATTGAAGGCCGACGCCGAGGCGTACCTGGGCGAGACCGTGGACAGCGCGGTTATCACCGTGCCCGCCTACTTCAACGACGATCAGCGCCAGGCCACCAAGGACGCCGGCAAGGTCGCCGGCCTCGACGTAAAGCGCATCATCAACGAGCCCACGGCGGCGGCGCTCGCCTACGGACTCGACAAGGAGACCGAGCAGACGATCCTGGTGTTCGACCTCGGTGGCGGCACGTTCGACGTGTCGGTGCTCGAGATCGGCGACGGCGTGTTCGAGGTCAAGGCCACCGCGGGTGACAACCACCTCGGCGGCGACAACTTCGACAAGACGGTCGTCGACTGGCTCGTGAAGGACTTCCGGGCCTCGCAGGGCATCGACCTGTCGAAGGACAACATGGCTCTCCAGCGCCTCTACGAGGCGGCGGAGAAGGCCAAGATCGAGCTCTCCACCACGCAGGAGACTCAGATCAACCTACCGTTCATCACCGCCGACCAGTCCGGCCCCAAGCACCTCGATACGCGGCTCAGCCGGTCGAAGCTCACCGAGTTGACCGCGGACCTGCTCGACCGCACCGTCGGTCCGACCAAGCAGGCGATGTCGGACGCGGGCGTGACCGGCGGTGGGATCGACCACGTCGTGCTCGTGGGCGGCATGACCCGCATGCCCTCGGTGCAGGAGAAGGTGAAGGAGCTGACCGGCAAGGACCCGCACCGGGGCGTGAATCCGGACGAGGTCGTGGCCGTCGGCGCCGCCATCCAGGCCGGAGTGCTGTCCGGCGACGTGAAGGACATCCTGCTCCTCGACGTGACGCCGCTCACGCTCGGCATCGAGACCAAGGGCGGGGTGATGACCAAGCTCATCGAGCGCAACACCACGATCCCCACGCGCAAGTCGGAGGTGTTCTCGACCGCCGAGGACAACCAGCCGAGCGTGGAGGTGCACGTGCTGCAGGGCGAGCGCGAGATGGCCAACGGCAACAAGTCGCTCGGCAAGTTCCAGCTCACCGGCATCCCGCCGGCGCCGCGCGGCATCCCGCAGATCGAGGTCACCTTCGACATCGACGCCAACGGCATCCTCAACGTGTCCGCGAAGGATCTCGGCACCGGCAAGGAGCAGAAGGTCGAGATCAAGTCGGGCTCGGGCCTGGCCGAGGACGAGGTGCAGCGCATGGTGCGCGACGCCGAGACCCATGCCGACGACGATCGCCGCCAGCGTGAGCTCGTGGAGGCCCGGAACACCGGCGAGAATGCGGCCTACCAGGCCGAGCGCCAGCTCAAGGAGATGGGCGACTCGGTGGACGAGGCCGCGCGCACGGAGATCGAGGCGGCCATCAAGTCCGTGCGCGACACGCTCGGCTCGGAGGACGTCTCGGAGATCGAGTCGAAGACGAACGCGCTGCAGGAGGCTTTCCACCGGGTGTCCGAGCAGATGTACGCGGCCGCGGCGTCGCAGGCCCAGGCCGCGGATGGCGCCCCGGCCGACGACGCGGCGACCAACGGCGACGCGACCTCATCGTCTGACGAGGAAGAGGTCGTCGACGCCGAGGTAGTGGACTCGGAGACGCGCTAGGTGGCGTCGATCGATCCTTCGGAGACGCGCGAGGAGGGCCGGCCGGTTGAAGATGAGCCGGCTCCCCTCGGCGGTCCCGCGGAGGAAGACGCAAGCGCGGAGGAAGAGCTCGAGGACGCCACCGAGCGTTACCCCCCGTCACCCCCCGCCGCGGGGGGCAGGCGGGGGGCAGGCGGGGGGCAGGCCGAGCGGTCTCCGGCGGAGACGGGCGGCGATGCGGGCTCGGCCGAGGGTGAGGCTGCCCTCGTCGCAGAAGAGCCGCCCGTTGCGGCCACCGATGTCGTCAGCGACCCCGAGCCGCCGGTGGTCGAAGCAGCAGGCGTGGAAAGCCCCGCCGACGGTCCCGAGGAGCTGCGGGAGGAGCGCGACCGCTACCTCGAGCTCGCCAAGCGGACGCAGGCCGACTTCGAGAACTACCGCAAGCGCGCGGCGCGGGATGTGTCGGCGGCCAGGGAACGGGCCACGGCCGGCCTGGCGCGTGACCTGCTGCCGGCCATCGACAACCTGGAGCGGGCGCTGGCCTCCGCGGAGCCGGGCGACTCCGGGCTCGCCCACGGCGTCCAGCTCGTGCACTCCGAGTTGCTCGGCGTGCTCGAGCGCAACGGCGTGAAGGGCTTCGACCCCGCCGGCGAGCGGTTCGATCCGACCGTGCACGAGGCGCTCTCCACCCGGCCGGAGGAGGGCCAGGAGGCCGGAGTCGTCCTCGACGTCGCCCAGAGGGGGTACCGGCTCGGGGACACGGTCCTCCGCCCCGCCCGCGTCGTGGTGTCGGCGTAGGGGACGAAGACCACGATGGCGGCCGTCAAGGACCCGTACCAGACCCTCGGGGTCGACAAGAAGGCCTCGGACGACGAGATAAAGAAGGCCTACCGGAAGCTCGCGCGCCGCTACCACCCGGACAAGAACCCCGGCGATGCCTCCGCCGAGGAGCGCTTCAAGGAGATTCAGCAGGCCAACTCGATCCTTTCGGATCCCGACAAGCGCAAGCAGTACGACTCCGGTGGCGGCATCTTCGGCGGCTTCGATCCGGGCTCGTTCAGGACGGGCGCTCCCGCCGCGGGCTTCGGCGGGATCGGCGACATCCTCTCGGACCTGTTCGGCCAGCAGGGAGGAGCCACGGGCCGCGGCCCGGCGGGCGCGCGTCCCGAGCGTGGCCGCGATCTCGAGACCGAGGTCACGATCTCCTTCGACCAGGCGATGCGGGGCGCGCAGGTGCCGGTCACGATCAGCGTCGCGGCTCCCTGTCCCACGTGCAAGGGAAGCGGCGCCAAGCCGGGCACCTCGCCCACCGTGTGCTCGCGCTGCCAGGGCCGTGGCATCGAGTCCGAGGGCCAGGGGCTCTTCTCGATCTCGCAGCCGTGCCGGCGCTGCGGCGGCACCGGCACCGAGATCAAGGACCCCTGCGCGACCTGCGGCGGAGCCGGCAGCACACGCCAGGTCAAGCGCTACCGCGCCAACGTGCCGGCCGGTGTGCGCGAGGGCAGCCGCATACGACTCGCGGGCAAGGGCGAGCCGGGTCGTCGCGGGGGCCCGCCCGGAGACCTGTTCGTGGTCACCCGCGTCGGGGATTCGAAGGTCTTCCGTCGCAAGGGGGACCACCTCGAGGTCGACGTGCCGATCACGATTCCCGAGGCCATTCGCGGCGCGACCGTCGACGTACCCACGCTCAACGGCTCGAAGCGCATCCGCGTGCCCGCGGGCACCCAGCACGGCACCGTGCAGCGGCTGCGGGGCGAGGGGCCACCGCGTCTCGGCGGCAAGGGCCGCGGAGACATCCACTACCGCCTGGCCATCGACGTTCCGCGCACCCTCAGCCGGGAGCAGGAGCAGGCCGTCGACGACCTGGCCGAGGTGATGGACGGCAACCCGCGCGAGCGGCTCTTCAGCGGCGGGGAGGCCACCTGATGGGAAGCCCCGAGCGCGATCGCGGCGTCTACATGATCTCGGTGGCGGCGCAGCTCGCCGGCATGCACCCGCAGACCCTGCGCATCTACGAGTCCCGCGGGTTGATCACGCCCAAGCGCTCGCCCAAGCAGACGCGCCTGTACTCGCAGGAGGATGTCGAGCGCCTGCAGCGCATCCAGGAGCTGACCTCCGAGCTCGGTATGAACCTGGCCGGAGTCGAGAAGGTCTTCGAGTTGGAGCAGGAGCTCGAGCGCATGGGACGGCGGATGGCCGCGCTCGAGCGCCAAGCCGACCGCGCGCGGCGGGAGCTGCTGGCCGAGCTCGAGCGCGTCCAGCGGGAGGTCAAGCGCGAGCTCGTGCGCTACGAGGCCCCGGGGCAGGCGTTGGTGCGGCGTGGGCACGCCATCCGGTTGGCAGGGAGGACGACGCCGAACTAGCATCGCCGACCCTTGGTGGCCCCGCCACCCAGACCCTGGGGAGGGAGATGCATGAGTGAGCCCGTTCAGGTGCGGATCACCGTCAACGGCGAGGTGCGCGAATCCGAGATCGAGCCCCGCCTGCTGCTCGTGCACTACCTGCGCGAGACGCTCGGCCTGACCGGCACGCATGTCGGCTGCGACACGTCCAACTGCGGCGCCTGCACCACGCACCTCAACGGCGAGTCCGTCAAGAGCTGCACCGTGCTGGCGGTCCAGGCCGACGGTGGGGAGGTGACCACCATCGAGGGCCTCGCCACGAATGGCGAGCTCCATCCTCTGCAGGAGGGGTTCTGGGCCCAGCATGGCCTGCAGTGCGGCTTCTGCACCCCGGGCATGATCATGGCCGCGGCCGACCTGCTGCAGGAGAACCCGGACCCGTCCGAGGAGGAGATCCGGCACGGGCTCGAGGGCAACCTCTGCCGCTGCACTGGCTACCACAACATCGTCAAGGCGGTCCAGGACGCAGCCTCCAAGAGCCGGCCGGAGGTGACGGCATGAGCGCGGTCGAGGAGCAGGTCACACGCAACGGCCATGTCGGCCGCGCGATTCGGCGCAAGGAGGACCCGCGCCTAATCACCGGCCAGGCCACCTACGTCGAGGACATCGTGCTGCCCGGCATGCTGTTCGCGGCGATCGTGCGCTCGCCCGAGGCTCACGCGCGGATCGTGTCGATCGACGGCTCCGAGGCGCTCGCCCGCGACGGCGTCACGGCCGTGCTGACCGGCCCCGACCTCGACGACATCGTTGCCCCGCTCCCGATGGCCTGGGTGCCGCCCGGCATCGACGTGAACACTCCCGAGCACTGGCCGCTCGCCAAGGACAGGGTCTGCCACGTGGGGGACGCGGTGGCCGTGGTGGTGGGCGACGATCGCTACGCGGTGGTGGACGCCGCCGAGGACGTGATCGTCGAGTACGAGACACTGCCGGCGGTGGTCGACCCCGAAGCCGCGCTAGAGGATGGCTCACCGCTCGTGCACGAGCAGTTCGGCACCAACAAGGTGCACGAGTGGTCGCTCGGAGGCGGCGACCTGGACGCCGCGTGGGCCGAGGCCGACGTGGTTGTGGAGCGGCGGATCGTGAACCACCGCACCTCTGGCGGGGCCATCGAGTGCCGCGGCGCCGTGGCCGACTACCGCGCCGGGTCGCTCACCCTGTGGACCTCGACCCAGATTCCCCATCTCGTCCGCCTGCAGCTCGCCGGCATGCTCGGCATCGCCGAGGACCACCTGCGCGTGGTGGCGCCCGAGGTGGGCGGCGGCTTCGGCTCGAAGCTCAACGTGTACGCCGAGGAGGCCCTGCTCAGCTCGCTGTCGCGGCGTCTCGGCCAGCCCGTGAAGTGGGTCGAGACGCGCTCCGAGCACATGTCGGCGAGCATCCACGGTCGCGACCAGATCGACTTCGCCAAGATGGGCGCCAAGCGCGACGGCACGATCACCGGCCTGCACGTGAAGATCATCCAGGACTGCGGGGCCTACCTGCAGCTCCTGACACCGGCGATCCCGAGCCTGGGCGCCTTCGTGATGAGCGGCTGCTACGCCATCCCGGCGGTGCACACCGACATCGTCGGCGTGTTCACCAACAAGATGGCCACCGACGCCATCCGCGGCGCCGGCCGGCCGGAGGCCACCCACGTGATCGAGACGATGATCGATCAGGTGGCCGCCGAGCTCGGGATGGACCCGCTCGAGGTCCGGCGCAAGAACTTCATCCCCAAGGAGGACTTCCCCGCCGAGGTGGCCCCGGGCGTGGTGTACGACTCGGGGGACTACCACGGCTCGCTCGACAAGCTGCTCGAGCACGTCGACTACGAGGGCTTTCGCCGCGAGCAGGCCGAGCTGCGCGAGCAGGGGGTCTACCGGGGCATCGGCTTCTCCACCTACACCGAGATCTGCGGCCTCGCGCCGTCGCGCGTCGTGGGGCCGGGCGGCTTCGGCCTGCAGGCCGGCTTTTGGGAGTCGGCCGTCGTGCGCGTTCATCCGTCGGGATCGGTGACGGTGTTCACCGGCACCTCGCCGCACGGCCAGGGCCACGAGACGGGCTTTGCGCAGATCGTGGCCGACCGCGTGGGCGTCGATCCGGCGCAGGTCGAGATCATCCACGGCGACACCGGCACGGGACCGTTCGGCATGGGTACCTACGGCTCGCGCACGCTGTCGGTGGGCGGGGAGTCGGCGGCCCGCGCCGCCGGCAAGGTGGCCGAGAAGGCGCGTACGATCGTGGCCCACCAGCTCGAGGCCGCGGTTGAGGACATCGAGTTGGTGAACGACAGGTTCTCCGTGCGCGGCTCGCCCGACAAGGGCATGACCCTGGGCGACGTGGCGCTCGCCGCCTACGTGCCCGAGAACCTGCCGGAGGGGATGGAGCCGGGGCTCGAGGAGACTTCCTTCTACGACCCGGAGAACTTCGTGTTCCCGTTCGGGGCCCACGCGTGCATCTGCGACGTGGACCCGGAGACCGGCAAGGTGGAGATCGTGCGCTACGTGGCCGTCGACGACTGCGGCCCCGCGATCAACCCGATGCTGATCGACGGCCAGGTGCACGGCGGCATAGCCCATGGCATCGGCCAGGCGCTCTACGAGCAGGTGGTCTACGACGAGGACGGCCAGCTCGTGACCGGCACGTTCGTGGACTACGCGCTACCCACCGCGGCCGAGATACCCACGTTCGAGACCGACCGCACCGAGACGCCCTCGCCGGTGAACTCGCTGGGGGTGAAGGGCGTGGGCGAGGCCGGCACGATCGCGGCCACGCCGGCGGTGCTCGGCGCGGTGACCGACGCTCTCAAGCCGCTCGGCATCGACTTCATGAACATGCCGCTCACGCCGATGCGCGTGTGGCAGGCGGTGGAGGAGGCGCGCGGGCGCGGCGACGGTCCGGCGTCCAGCGAGCAGGGCAGGACGCTCGACCACCAGGGCGGCGCGTCGGCGGGCTCCGGCCCCGCACGGCCCGAGGAGGGAGGTGCGCTGTGATCCCCACCGAGTTCGAGTACGCGGTGCCGGAGAGCCTCGACGAGGCGATCCGCATGCTCCAGGACGGCGACGACGATGCGAAGCTGCTCGCCGGCGGCCACTCCCTGGTACCGCTGATGAAGCTCAGGCTGGCGGCGCTCTCGATGCTGATCGACATGCGCAAGCTGCCGGGACTGCGCGGCATCCAGCGGGAGAACGGCAGCTTCCGCATCGGGGCGATGACCCCGCACGACGTGCTCGAGCGCACCCCGGAGCTCGGCCTGGCGTGCGAGGCAGCAAGCCTTATCGCCGATCCACAGGTACGCCACCGCGGCACCCTCGGCGGATCGCTCGCCCACGGCGACCCGGCGGGCGACATGCTCGCGGTGCTGCTGGCCTACGAGGGCACGGTCACGGTGCAGGGGTCGGGCGGCCCGCGGGAGATCGCCGCGGCGGATCTCTTCAAGGACTACCTGACCACCGCGGTCGGCCCCGAGGAGGTCATGACCGAGATCCGCCTCCCGGCGCTCGAGGGCTACGGGCACGGCTACGAGAAGTTCAACCGCCGCGCCGAGGACTGGGCGATGGTGGCGGTGTCGGCGCTCGTGAAGGCGCGCGACGGGGTGTGCGAGGACGTGCGCATCGGCCTCACGCACATGAGCTCGGTGCCGCTCCGTGCGACCCACTCCGAGACGGCACTGCGTGGCCAGCCGCTCGACGCCGAGCACATCGCCGCCGCGGCCGAGCAAGCGGCCGAGGGCACCGAGCCGCCGGGAGACCTCAACGCGACGCCCGACTACAAGCGCCACCTGGCGCGGGTGCTCACCCGCCGCGCACTCGGCAAGGCCGCCGGCCTCGGCGGCTGAGCCGATTCTGTAGGTAGGTCCACGGCGGTGCAGGAGATCGACTCCGTCGCGGGGGCGCAGGAGGCCCTGGCCGGGGAGTCGTACCTGGCCGACCGTGCGCTGGCCACGTCGATCTACCTCGCAGGCGCGCTCGAGCAGCCGCTGCTGTTGGAGGGCGAGGCGGGTGTGGGGAAGACCGAGGTGGCCAAGGCGCTGGCCGCGGCCACCGGAGCGCGGCTGATCCGCCTGCAGTGCCACGAGGGGATAGACCTGCACCAGGCCGTGTACGACTGGGACTACGCGCGGCAGCTGCTGATGATCCGGGCCGGGGAGGTCGGGGGCGATGTCGGCGCCGAGGATCGCGGCCGCCTGTTCTCGCGCGAGTTCCTCCTCAGGCGCCCGCTGCTCGAGGCGCTCGAGCACGAGGGCCCCGTGGTGCTCCTGATCGACGAGATCGACCGCGCCGACGACGAGTTCGAGGCCTTCCTGCTCGAGTTCCTGTCGGAGTTCCAGATCACGATCCCGGAGCTCGGCACTGTCAGGGCAGCGGGCCGCCCGATCGTGATCGTCACCTCCAACCGCACGCGCGAGCTGCACGACGCCCTCAAGCGCCGCTGCCTCTACCACTGGATCGAGTACCCGTCGCCGGAGCGCGAGGCGGAGATCGTGCGCGCACGGCTGCCCGGCGTGCCCGACGCGGTGGCCGAGCGGGTGGCGGGCGCGGTGGCACGCCTGCGCGAGGAGGACCTGTACAAGCTCCCCGGCGTGGGCGAGACGATCAACTGGGCGCGTGCACTGCTGGCGCTCGACGACGCCGATCTCAGCCGCACGCTGGGCGTGGCGCTCAAGGTACGGGAGGACATCGAACGGGTGCAGGAACGGCGGGTGCTCGAGGGTGTCTGATCCCCCCGCCCTCTCCGACTATGGCCCACGGCTGACCGCGCGGCTCACGCTACTCGCGGCATCCCTGCGCGCCGGCGGGATGCGCGTGGGGGTGGGAGAGCTGCTGGCGGCGCATCGAGCCCTGGCCGCCGTCGATCCCTCCTCCCCCGGCGACCACTACCACGCGCTGCGGGCGACGCTGTGCTCCCGCCGCACCGACATCGAGGTCTTCGACGCCGCGTTCGCCATCTGGTTCGGCGAGGCGCCGCCGCCGGCTGCGGCGGTCGATCTCGGCGAGGGCGCCACCTTCGCGCTGCCGCGAATCGCCGTGCCTCCCACCGGAGCGCCGGACGACCGCGCGCCCGCCATGCAACCCGAGCCCGTGCCGGCGGCGTGGAGCGAAGTGGAGCTGCTGCGCGAGAAGGACTTCGCCGCCTACACGGACGCCGATCGCGTACTGGCGCGGCGCCTGATGGCCCGGCTGGCCGTGCGCGGGCCGACGCGGCGCAGCCGGCGCACACGTGCGGCGAGGAGGCCTGGCCCGCCACCCGCCGGCACCCGTCACGACCTGCGGCGCAGCGTGCGGGCCTCGCTGCGCTACGGCGGCGAGCCGATCGAGCGCTGCTGGCGCGAGCCAACGCTCAAGCCTCGGCCGCTCGTGCTCGTGTGCGACGTGTCCGGCTCGATGGAGCCCTACGCCAGGATGCTTCTCCAGTACATGCACGCGTGCGTGGCCGCGCGCCGGCGAGTGGAGGCGTTCCTCTTCGGCACCCGTCTCACGCGCGTCACGCGCGAGCTCGCGGGGCGCGATCACGATGCCGCCTTGCGCCGCGCCGCGGACGCGGTGTCCGACTGGTCGGGCGGTACGCGCATCGGCGAGGCCCTCGGCCAGCTCAACCGCGAGCACGGCCGGCGCCTGGGCCGCGGCGCGGTGGTCGTGATCCTGTCGGACGGCTGGGATCGCGGCGATCCGGAGCTCCTTGCGCGTGAGATCGCCCGCCTCGGCCGCTCGGCGCACCGGCTCGTGTGGCTGAACCCGCTGAAGGCCCATCCCGAGTACGAGCCGCTCACGCGCGGCATGCGCGCCGCGCTTCCCCATGCCGACCACTTTCTTGCCGGCAACAGCATTGCCTCGCTGGAGGAGCTCGCCGAGGTGCTCGAGGGCGTGGGAGCCGACCCGCCGCTGCGCGGAGCAGGCGGTGGCAGGTGACCACAGGGAGGAAGATCGGGGTAGCGTTGAGCGACGAGGAGAGGCAGCGATGAGGGACGTGCTCGAAGAAATCGACAGGTGGACGGCTCGTGGAGACGGCGTGGCGCTCGCCACCGTCGTGTCGGTCAAGCGCTCCGCCCCCAGGCCGCCGGGCGCGAAGATGGCCGTGAACGATCGTGGGGAGATCGCGGGCGCGGTATCGGGTGGGTGCGTCGAGGGCGCCGTGGTCGAGATCGCGGAGGACGTGCTGCGCGGCGGGGCGCCGCGCCTGCTCAGCTTCGGCATCGAGGACGAGGAGGCGTGGGAGGTCGGCCTGCCGTGCGGTGGGGAGATCGACGTATGGGTGGAGCGCTTCGAGCCGTGAGCCTCCAGGCCGAGTTCGCCCGCATCGCGCGGGAGGAGGGACGCGCGGCGCTCGTGACGGTGGTGTCGGTCCAGCACGACGGCGTGGCTACGAGCAGTGCGGACGAGTCAGGCCCTGCGGCCCACGGGGCGAGCGCTTCCGCCGGCGCGAAGCTCTTGGTCCGCGCCGACGGTCGCCACGAAGGCGCGCTTGGGGACTCGGCGCTCGACCACGCAGCGATCCGCCACGCCGAGGAGCTGATGTGGGCCGAGCGCTCGGAGCTGCGCGTGCACGAGGGCGTGGGCCTGTTCGTGGACGTGACCCATCCCCCGCCGCGGCTGATCGTGTTCGGCGCCGTGGACTTCGGCGCCGCGCTCTGCCGGCTTGCACGCCACACCGGGTGGCGCCCCTACGTGGTGGACCCGCGGGCGCGCTTTGCCACCGCGGAGCGCTTCCCGGAAGCAGAGGAGGTCGTGGCCGCCTGGCCGGACGAGGCATTCGCCCGTCTCGGAGGCATCGACCGCGCCACCTACGTGGCGGTGCTCACGCACGACCCCAAGCTCGACGACGCCGCACTGATCGCGGCGCTGCGCTCGGACGCTCCCTACGTCGGGGCGATGGGCAGCCGGCGAGCGAACGCCTCGCGCCGCGAGCGGCTGCTCGCCGCCGGCCTCAGCGAGGAGGAGATCGACCGCATCGCGGCGCCCATCGGTCTCGATCTCGGCGGCACGGGTGCCGCGGAGATGGCCCTGTCGATCATGTCCGAGGTCGTGGCGGTGCGAAACGGCCACGAGGGCGGCCGGTTGAAGCACTCGAGCGGTCGCATCCACGAGGTGGGCGCATGATCGTCGGCCTGGTGCTCGCGGCCGGCGCCGGCCGCCGCTACGGCGGCCTGAAGCAGCTCGCGCCGCTGGGCGGGCGCCCCATCCTCGAGCGGGTGCTGGCCGCCATGGCCGCGTCGCCTGTGAACGGCACCGTGGTGGTCCTGGGCGCCCAGGCCGAGGCCGTGCTCGTCGGAGTGGACCTGCACGGCGCGCTGCCGGTGCGCTGCGAGGAGTGGGAGGACGGTGTCTCGATGTCCCTGCGAGCCGGCCTCGAGGCCATCCCCGACGCCGAGGCCGCAGTCGTGACAGTGGGAGATCAGCCGCTTCTCTCCCCCCTGGCCGTCGAGCGCGTGCTGGCGGCGCGCGACCCCGCGTCGCACGGGGCAGGCGGGAGTGCGCTCGCGGTCCGCGCCACCTACGCCGGGGTGCCCGGCCATCCCGTGGTGATCGAGAACGCGCTCTTCGAGCGCGCGCGCTCCCTGTCGGGCGACGCCGGCGCGCGCACACTCCTCGACTCGGTGCCGACGTTGTCTGTTCCGTGTGACGGTCTGGGCCGCCCCGAGGACGTCGACACGCCGCAGGAGCTCTACCGCCTGGGCGACGAGCTGGTGGCCCAGTGAAGCTCGAGCAGGCCTTCGAGGTCGAGGCCCCGATCGACCGCGTGTGGGCGGCGCTGATCGACGTCGAGCGCGTGGCTCCCTGCCTGCCCGGGGCGGAGATCACCGAGGTCGGCGAAGACGGCCGCTACGAGGGCACGTTCCAGGTCAAGCTCGGGCCCACGAGCGCCTCCTACCGCGGGACGCTCGAGATGGAGTCGGTCGACGAGGCCGCCCACGTCGTGACGATGCGCGGCAACGGTCAGGACAAGCGCGGTCAGGGCTCGGCCAAGGCCACGATCGTGAGCACGCTGCGCGAGTCTGGGAGCGGCACGGCCGTGGAGGTGGTCACGGACTTCACGATCACCGGCCGGCTCGCGCGCTTCGGCCGCAGCGGGATGATCCAGGACATCTCGAACCGGCTGCTGCGCGACTTCGCCGGCTGCCTGGAGGAGATGGTGGGGCAGGAGCCCGAGGCGGCAGGGCAGGCGGCGGCGGGCGTTCCGGCGAGCGGCTCCCCCACCGACGCCGCAAGTGCCCCCGCCGACGCGGTAGCCGCGCCCGGCCCGGGCGAGCTCGTGGACCCGAGCCAGGCACCCGTGCCGCCGGCTCCTGTTCGGCGGCCGGCTCCCGCCCCGGCGCGACCAGTGCACGGGTTGTCGCTCTTCTTCTCGGTTCTGCTCGAGCGACTGAAGCGGCTGGTGGGGCGCGGGGGTTAGCCAAGGCTCGAGCGAGCTCCAACTACCGGACCGAAGAGTCCGATGGGCAAGGCGGCACTCGCCTGGCGGAAGTCTGGGCAGGCCTAGATGCCGGGCTGGCCACCATCGCCCCGACCGGATTGGTACCTGTGGAGGTCGAGGCACCTACCGCCCCGGTCCAGGCCTCGTGAGAAGTGCCTCTCGGCAATGAGACGGAGGACATATCTGCTATATAGTCACTTAGATTTCTTGAGCAACTAACGAGGTCGGCACCCATGCAACCAGACCGCTTCACCATCAAGTCCCAGGAGGCCCTCGCCGCCGCCCAGCGGCTGGCCGGGGCCAAGCACAACCCCCAGGTGTCGCCGCACCACCTGCTCGTCGCGCTGCTCGAGCAGGAGGGTGGCATCGTCGTGCCCGTGCTGCGCCGCGCCGGCGCCGACGTCGACGGCGTTCGCCGGCGCGCCAATGAGGCACTCGACGCGCTGGCCACCATCGGCGGCGCGACCACCGAGGCCCCCACGATCGACGCGGCCACGAGCGAGGTGCTCCGCCGCGCCGACGAGGAGGCGCGCGGCTTCGGCGACGAGTACGTCTCGAGCGAGCACCTGCTGCTCGCGCTCGCGAGCGACCCGCGCGTGGACACGAACGCCACCCGCGATCAGCTCGCCGAAGCCGTGGCGGCGATCCGCGGCCCGCACCGCGTGACGGATCAGAACCCCGAGGACCGCTACCAGGCGCTCGAGAAGTTCGGGATCGACCTCACCGAGGCCGCCGAGCAGGACAAGCTCGATCCGGTCATCGGCCGCGACGACGAGATCCGGCGCGTGATCCAGGTCCTCTCCCGCCGCACCAAGAACAACCCGGTGCTGATCGGCGAGCCGGGCGTCGGCAAGACGGCCATCGCCGAGGGCCTCGCGCGGCGCATCGTCTCGGGCGACGTGCCCGAGTCCCTCAGGGACCGGCGCGTGATCTCCCTGGACATCGGAGCGCTGATCGCCGGCGCCAAGTACCGCGGCGAGTTCGAGGACCGCCTGAAGGCCGTACTCAAGGAGGTCTCGGAGGCCCAGGGCACCGTGATCCTCTTCCTCGACGAGCTGCACACGATCGTCGGAGCCGGCGCCGCCGAGGGCGCCGTCGACGCCGCCAACCTGTTGAAGCCGATGCTCGCCCGCGGCGAGCTGCGCGCGGTGGGCGCCACCACGCTCGACGAGTACCGCAAGCACATCGAGAAGGACGCCGCGCTCGAGCGGCGCTTCCAGCCCGTGTACGTCGAGGAGCCGTCCACCGAGGACGCGATTGCGATCCTGCGCGGCCTCAAGGAGCGCTACGAGGTGCACCACGGCGTGCGCATCCAGGACTCGGCGATCGTCGCCGCGGCCATCCTCTCCAAGCGCTACATCGCCGACCGCTTTCTGCCCGACAAGGCCATCGACCTGATCGACGAGTCCGCCTCGCGCCTGCGCATCGAGATCGACTCGATGCCGACCGAGATCGACGAGGTCGAGCGCCGCATCCAGCAGCTCGAGATCGAGCGCCAGGCGCTCGCCAAGGAGAAGGACGCCGCGAGCGTCGCGCGCCGCGACGCGATCGACCGCGAGCTCGCCGACCTGCGCGAGCGCTCCAACGAGATGAAGGCCCACTGGCAGGGCGAGAAGGACATCATCGAGGCCATCCGCGACGCCAAGGGGCGTCTCGAGCAGGCGCACCGCGACGCAGAGCGCGCCGAGCGCGACGCCGACCTGCAGCGCGCCGCGGAGCTGCGCTACGGGCTGATCCCGGACCTCGAGCGGGAGGTCGGCGACCAGGAGGCGCGTATGGCCGAGCTGCAGACTGGCGGCGGGACGATGCTCAAGGAGGAGGTCGACGAGGAGGACGTGGCCGAGGTCGTGGCCAAGTGGACAGGCATCCCGCTGTCGAAGCTGATGGAGGGCGAGGTGGAGAAGCTGATCCACATGGAGGGGCGGCTGCACGAGCGCGTGATCGGCCAGGACGAGGCCGTCTCGGCGGTGGCGAACGCCCTCCGCCGCTCGCGGGCCGGCCTCCAGGACCCGAACCGGCCGATCGGCACGTTCATGTTCATCGGCCCGACCGGCGTCGGCAAGACCGAGCTCGCCCGCGCGCTCGCCGAGTTCATGTTCGACACCGAGCAGGCCATGATCCGCATCGACATGTCGGAGTACATGGAGAAGCACTCCGTGTCGCGCCTGGTGGGTGCTCCCCCCGGCTACATCGGATACGACGAGGGCGGCCAGCTGACCGAGGCGATCCGCCGTCGTCCCTACGCCGTCGTGCTGCTCGACGAGATCGAGAAGGCCCATCCCGACGTCTTCAACATCCTGCTCCAGGTGCTGGATGACGGGCGGCTGACCGACGGCAAGGGCCGCACCGTCGATTTCCGCAACACCGTGCTGATCATGACCTCGAACATCCCGGGGGGCGTGGCCGGCGTCGAGATTGCGCTCAAGCCCGAGTTCGTCAACCGGATCGACGACATCATCGAGTTCGACTCCCTGACGCGCGACGAGATCGGGCGCATCGTGGAGATCCAGGCCGAGCGCCTGGTCGGGCGCGTCCGCGAGCGCGGCGTGGAGGTCGAGCTGTCCGCGGATGCGCGCACGCTGATCGGGAACCTCGGCTACGACCCCACCTACGGCGCCCGCCCGCTCAAGCGGGTGATCCAGAAGCAGCTCGTGGACAAGCTGGCGCTGGCGCTGCTCGAGGGCCGGTTCGGGCCGGGCGACCGGGTGGTGGTGGACGCCGCGGAGGGCGAGTTGGTGTTCGCCGCCGCGCCGGTCGAGGAGGAGGCGCCTGCCGTGGCGTAGGAGGGGTAGGCTGGGGCGATGGACGAGCCGACCAGGATCCGCGCACTCGCGGTGGGCCGAATCGTGGCGGGCTCGGCGCTCCTGCTTTTCCCGACACTTGCCGCGAAGCCGTGGATAGGCGGCGTCGCGGGTGCCTCCGGGGCTCGCGTTCTCGTCCGTTCGCTCGGGATCCGGGATCTCGTCCTGGGTCTCGGCGTGATCGTCACCGGGCAGCGCGGGGAGTCGGTGAAGGGCTGGCTACAGGCGGGAGTGGCGGCCGATGCGGTCGACTGCCTCGCCGTGGGCTTGGGCGCCCACAACGCTCCTGTCCTCGGGCGGCTCGCAGTCGTCGCCGTGGCCGGTGGCGCCGGGGTCGAAGGGGTCCGCCTCGCCGGAGGCTTGGACCACTAAGAAGGGCGCCGTGCAGTTGGATCGCGCCAAGGTGACGCAGGTGCTCACCGAGGCGGGCTGCATCGCTGCCTGCGAGGAAGCCGATGAGCTCATGCAGGCTGCCGGCGGGGACCTGGATGTGCTCGACGACCTGGTGTCTCGTCGCACCCGCGGCGAGCCAATCGCATGGCTGACGGGTGCTGTCTCCTTCTGCGACGTCGAGTTGTTCGTCGCACCGGGCGTCTACGTGCCGCGCTGGCAGACCGAGCCGTTGGCGCGACGAGCGGTAGCGCTCCTTCCGGCTGGGGGCGTGGCCGCGGATCTGTGTACGGGCGCAGGCGCGATCGCCGCCGTGCTGGCCGCGACCGTGCCTACGGCGCGGGTGGTTGGGACCGAGCTCGACAGCAACGCGGCGCAATGTGCCCGCCGCAACGGCGTCGAGGTGTACGAGGGGTTCCTGGACGATCCGCTGCCACGCGAGCTCGAGCACCGTGTCGACGTGTTGACGGCCGTCGCGCCGTACGTCCCGACGGACTCGCTCCGCCTGCTCCCGCGCGACGTTCAGGCATTTGAGCCACGGCTCGCGCTCGATGGCGGGGTCGATGGCACGGACCTTCTGGTGGAGGTCGTGCGAAGAAGCGCAGGTTGGCTGAGTCCCGGTGGCTGGCTACTGCTGGAGCTGGGTGGTGACCAAGCCGAACCGATGGGACGACTGCTTCAAGAGCTTGGATTCGAGCGACTCGACGTCATGGCCGACGAGGACGGCGACCCGCGCGCGATCTGTGCCCAGCTCGACTAGGAACCTCGCTACCCGTGGTCCTCGAGCAAGGGCTCGATCCAGGCCCTGAATGGCCCGATGAACTGGAGGGCCTTTCGGTCGACGAGCGCCTATACGGCGCCCCCCGTCAACTGGCCCCTCGCAGCGCCGGTAGCACCCGCTCGCCGTACGTGCGGATCGACCCGAGCGGATCCGCCGTGCCTATGAGCTGCAGGCAGACGACCGTGGCCCCGATCTGCTCGATCTCGCGGATGCGCTCCACGTGCTCGTCGGGGTCGGCCGCGATCAGGAAGCCCTCCTTGGCGAACTGCTCGTCGGTCATCTGCTCGTCCGCACGGCGCTGCATGTCCGCGGGGTCGTGGATGTCGTCGCGGTAGACCTCGGGCATCTGCGTCGGCTTCCAGCGGCGGGCCCCGTCGATGGCCGCCGCGTCGCTCTCGGCCCAGGCGAAGCCGGCCTGCAGGATGATCTCTCCCTCGGGCTTGCCGTGCTCACGGCAGGACTCGCGGTAGGCGTCGATCACCTCGGGGGCGGCGTCGGGGTCACCGAGGGTCCACAGCCCGTCGCCGTAACGCCCGGCTATCCGCGCCGCCTGCGGGCCGAAGGCCGACATGTAGAGCTTCGGCCGCGCCGGCGCCCGCGTGTAGAGCTTGGCCTCCTTGAGGCTGAACCAGTCGGCGTCCATGGTCACGGTGTCTCCGTTCCACAGCCGGTCGATCGCCTCCACGCCCTGCGCGAAGCGCTCGAGCTTCTCTCGCGGCGAGGGCCAGTCGAGCCCGAGGGGCACCTCGTTGAGCGCCTCTCCGGACCCAACGCCGAGGAAGACGCGTCCGGGGTACATCTCCTCGAGCGACATGAAGGCCTGGGCGATCAGGCCGGGGTGGTAGTGGTGGAGCACAGGGGTGACGCCGGTGCCGATCGGCTTGGTGGTGCTCTGCCCGAGCGCTCCGAGGTAGACCCACGCCTGGGTGGCCCGGCCGTCGGGGAACCACGGCGCGAAGTGGTCGGACGCCCCGAGGCCGTCGAAGCCGGCCGCCTCGGCAGCGCGGCCCTGCTCGAGCATCTCGGAGGGGGTGAACTCCTCGGTCGAGGCGGCGAACCAGTACTTGGTGCCCGGCATTTTTGGCGTCCTCCGGTTGGGATTGCAGGTCGAGGCCAGGCCCTTACCCGGAGGTTCCGCGGGCAAACGGACACGCGGGGCCGGTCTTCTCGCCATCACCGTGTTCTTCCGCGTCTCCCTTGCCAGCCCAGTGACCCTGGCGTACGCCCGCACGAATGAGGTCCTCGACGGTCGCCCTGCGCGGTGGCGGCGGGATCGGTGGCTTAACCTGGCAGGATGCTGCCGCTCTCCGTGGCGTTCCTCGGCGGCGCCAACGGAAGCTGGCGAGTCGAGCGTCAGGAGGGCGTGGCCGGCGCCCCGCTGGCGCGCGTGGCGCGCGTACGTGTGGTCGAAGGCGAGCCCGCACTCGGCCCCGTTGGCGATGCGGCGTGGACCCTCAGAGGGGTCACCAGCAACGAGCGCTACGTGACCCGGGGCGAGCAGGACCGGCTCGTGGCCCGCCAGGCCCCCCTCGGACGGCCGGAGGCCACCAGCGCCGCCCTGATCCCGATCACGAAGTCGGACGCTTGGTGGGAACTGGCCCAGGACGAGCGCCGAGGCATCCTCGAGGAGCGCTCGCGCCACGTGGCGCTCTCACTCGACTACCTACCGGCGATCGCTCGCCGCCTCCACCACGGTCGCGACCTCGGCGAGCCGTTCGACTTCCTGACCTGGTTCGAGTTCGCCCCGGCGAACACCGGGCTCTTCGAGGATCTGGTAGGCCGCCTGCGGGCGACGGAGGAGTGGCAGTACGTCGCGCGGGAGATCGATATACGCCTCGTGCGCTCAGCGCAGAACGGAGATGACTGAGTCGGCTGCGTGGACCGCGCCTCTTTCGCTAGGGAGCGGCCGGCGGGGTCGAAGCTCCTCAGGCTGCGCCCTCCCCGGTGCCGCGCCGGATGCTCGGCTGGTCGTTATCGGCGGCCTATCGCCCGAACGCCACGCGACCTTCGCCCCGCGCCGCACGCAGCCCGACAACGCCGAGGGCCACGCCCGCGGCCATGGTCGCGAACACGCCGGCCCACGACAGGGCGTCGACGTCGATGTCGCCGTAGAACTGGCTGAAGGCGCCACTCCAGTGCGGGATCAGATGGGCGGCGGCAAAGCCGAAGGCCGTACCCAGGCCGACGACCACCGCGGCCGGTGCCGCGAGCGGGTGACGTCGCAGCGCCATCACGAGCACCCCGGCCGCGATCACCGTGCCCGAGAGCCCGACCACCGCCAGCGGACCCGGCACCGACGCGTCCTGGCGCAGCCCGTGGTCGAGGGTGTGCAGCACCAGCAGCACCACGAAGAGCAGAGCGGTGCGGGCAAGGGTTGTCACGTTGCCTGACGATAGGGATCACGATCGCCGGCATTGCCCTGTGGCCGGTTATCAGCGAAGATGGGCCGTACCCGCGATCACCACCGACCAGAGGAGCGGCTCATGCCGACCTTCATCCTGCTCAGCACCCTCACGCCTGAGGGCACCCAGACCGTCAAGAACAATCCGTCGCGGATCCGCGAGGTCAACCGGGAGATCGAGCAGCTCGGCGCTAGCGTGACCGCCCAGTGGGCGACTCTCGGACGGTTCGACTTCGTCAATGTGATCGAGGCCCCCGACGAGCAGACGATGGCCCGTGTGTCGCTCGAGCTCGGATCGCGAGGAACCGCTCGCTACGAGTCGCTCGTGGCAATACCGGTCGACGACTTCATCGCCGCTCTGTAGTGGGTCTCCTACCGACGTCGCCCATCTCGGGCGCCCGGACCCGGTTCCTCGGGTGACGGCCCGCTCAGGCAACGGACGGCGACCCACCCGCGTGCTCGTCGTGGGCGGCGGTGCCCGCGAGCACGCCATCGTGCGGACCCTCCTGCGCAGCCCGCGGCGACCGGACGTGATCGCGGCCCCGGGCAACGCCGGCATAGCGCGCGACCAGGTGACCTGCGCGGACGTCGGCGCCGAGGACGTCGAGGGCATCGTCCGCCTGGCTCGCGATGAATCGTGCGATCTGGTGATCGTCGGGCCCGAGGCACCGCTCGTGGCCGGCGTGGTCGACGCCCTGGCGGACGCCGGCATCAGTGCGTTCGGGCCCTCGGCCGCCGCCGCGCGTCTCGAGGGGTCGAAGGCCTACGCCAAGGAGCTGATGCGCGAGGTCGGCGTGCCGACCCCGTCGTATGAGGTCTTCCACGACCGCAACGAGGCGGCCGCCCACCTGGCGCGCGTCTCCTACCCGGCGGTGCTTAAGGCCGATGTCCTGGCGGCCGGCAAGGGCGTCGTGATCGCCGAGGACGAGACCGAGGCGCGCGAGGCGCTCGACGCCTTCTTCGTCGAGCGCCGGTTCGGTCCGACGGCCGTGGTGGTCGAGGAGTTCCTGACGGGCCGCGAGCTGTCGCTCCTCGCCCTCTGCGACGGCGAGCGCGCCGTACCCCTGACACCGGCGCAGGACTACAAGCGCATAGGCGACGGCGACGAGGGACCGAACACCGGTGGGATGGGCAGCTACTCGCCGGTCCCGGGTATCGAGCCGGAGCACCTACGCGTACTGTCCCGGCTCGTGCACCAGCCGATCGTCGACGGGCTCAGGCGGCGAGGCACCCCCTACCACGGCGTGTTGTACGCGGGGCTGATGATCACCGGCAACGGGCCCAGGGTGCTCGAGTACAACTGCCGCTTCGGCGACCCGGAGACGCAGGCCGTCCTGCCGCGGCTGCGCTCCGACCTGCTCGACGCGCTGGAACGCTGCACGCGGCCCGGCGGGCTGGAGGGCGCGCGACTCGAGTGGTCGTCCTCGTGGGCGGTGGCCGTGGTGCTCGCATCGCGCGGCTATCCCGAATCCGCATCGAAGGGAGACGAGATCACGGGGACCGACGCCATCGACTCACTCGACACCGAGGTTCTGCACGCCGCCACCGCCGAGGAGGGCGGCAAGCTCGTGACCAAGGGCGGGCGCGTGCTGTGCGTGACCGGGCTCGGGAGCTCGGCGGGGCAGGCGCGCGACCGCGCCTATGAGGCCGCCGACCGCATCGAGTTCGACGGCAAGCAGATGCGCCGCGACATCGCGGCCCGGGCGGTCGAGGCGGTGAGCGCGTGATGGAGCGGGAGCTGCCCGCCGTGGGTGAGCGCGTATCCACCGTCGGCGAGGACGAGTCCGATCTGCCCGTGACCCACGCCGAGGTGGAGACGGAGGTCGAGGCGGCATTCGAGGACCTCGACGTCGATGCGCCCCGAGTCGGCATTCTCATGGGCTCGAAGAGCGACATGCCGGCCATGGAGCCGGCCGGCCGCGAGCTCGAGGAGCGCAACATCCGGCACGAGGTGCGCGTGATGAGCGCCCACCGCGACCCCGAGACAGTGGCCGAGTACGCGCGCAACGCGAAGATGCGCGGCCTGCGGGTGATCATCGCCGGCGCCGGCCTGTCGGCCGCGCTGCCAGGCGTGGTGGCCGCGCACACGGAGCTGCCCGTGATCGGGGTGCCGCTCACGAGCGGGAACTCGGTGGCCGGCGGATTGGACGCCCTGCTGGCCATCGCTCAGATGCCTCCGGGCGTGCCCGTGGCCTGCGTCGGCGTGAACGCCGCCCGCAACGCAGCGGTGCTCGCGGCGCGAATCCTGGGCGAGTAGGCCCCGTGGCGTCGCCTTGATTCCGCGCTACACCCGCGCGGAGCTAGGCGGGATCTGGACCGACGAGGCGCGCATGGAGGCCTGGCGCCGAGTGGAGGTGGCCGCCTGCGAGGAGATGGAGGGACCGTCCTCCGAGGAGGTCGAGGCCATCCGAGCGGCCACCTTCACGGTCGAGGCGGTGAACGCGCGGGAGCTGGTGACCGACCACGACGTCGCGGCTTTCGTCGACATCCTGTCCGAGTCGGCCGGACCGGCCGGAAGGTGGATCCATCACGGGCTCACGAGCTCGGACGTGCTCGACACCGCCCTTGCCCTTCAGGTCCGCCTGGCCGGTGAGGTCGTGCTCGCCGGCGCGCAGGACCTCGTGACGGCTCTCGTCGAGCGCGCGCGGGAGCACGAGGACAGCCTGTGCGTCGGGCGGACCCACGGCGTGCACGCCGAGCCCACCACGTTCGGGATCAAGCTCGCGGGCTTCGCCTGTGAGGCGCAGCGCAACGTGGAGCGGCTCGAGCGGGCGTTTGCAGAGGCCTCGGTGGGGGCGATCTCGGGAGCGGTGGGCACCTACTCGGCACACGAGCCGGAGTTCGAGCGACGGGTTCTGAAGCGGCTGGTCCTCGCCGGCGAGACTGTGTCCACCCAGGTCGTGGCGCGCGATCGTCACGCGGCGCTGCTGTCCGCGGTGGCGGTGGCCGGAGCCGGGTTGGAGCGGTTCGCCACCGAGGTCCGCCACCTGCAGCGAACCGAGGTGCGCGAGGTGGAGGAGCCGTTTCGGAGCGGGCAGAAGGGCTCGTCGGCCATGCCCCACAAGCGCAACCCGATCGCCACCGAGCGGATCACCGGCATCGCACGCCTGCTGCGCGGCTATGCCCAGGCCGGTATCGAGGACGTCGCGCTCTGGCACGAGCGCGACATCTCGCACTCGTCGGTGGAGCGGGTGGTGCTGCCGGACGCCACGGCGCTGCTCGACTACGCCCAGCACCTGGCCGTGCGCGTGGTGCGCGGGATGACCGTGCACACGGATCGAATGCGGGCCAACCTCGAGCTCACGCACGGGGCTCTGTATTCGCAGCGCGCACTGCTGGCCCTGGTCGACTCCGGCCTTGCGCGCGACGACGCCTACCGGCTGGTTCAGGAGAACGCCCAGCGCGCCTGGGACACGGGCACGCCGTTCAGGGAGCTGCTCGCGGAGGCGGCCCCGGACCTCGATCTCGACGCTGTCTTCGATCCGTCGGCGTTCGTGCGCCACGCCCATGAGATCGTGGCGCGGCTCGATCGGCTCGCAACCTGACGGTCTCGGTGGTGGTGCCCACGCTCGACGAGGAGGCGGCGATCGGGCGTTTGTTGGACACGGTGGCTTTGGTCCGGGGTGTGAGGGAGGTGATCGTGGTGGACGGCGGGAGCCGCGATACGACCGTGTCGATTGCCCGTGCGCACGGCGCGCAGGTGGTGGAGGGCGTCTCGGGCGGGCGAGGCGCCCAGATGCGCGCGGGCGCCGACGCCGCGCGCGGCGACGCGCTGCTCTTCCTCCACGCCGACACGCTCCCGCCCGCCGACGCCGCCGAGTTGGTGATCGAGGCGCTTCGCTGGCCGTGGGTGGCCGGCGGCAACTTCTTCACCCGCTTCAGCGGCCCCTCGCGCGCGGCGCGCTTCATGACCTGGCTCTACCCGCAGCTGCACAAGCTGGGGATCGTCTACGGCGACTCGGCGATCTTCGTGCGCACGAGCACCTACCGGGCGGCGGGGGGCTTCCGGCCGCTGCCGATCTTTGAGGACCTCGACCTCGTGCGGCGGCTGCGGCGGCACGGCCGGATCGTGCACCTGTCCAGTGCGGTTACTACGTCGTCGCGGCGCTTCGAGGGGCGGAGTTTCCCGTGGATGCTCGTCCGCTGGATCGTGATGCAGGTGCTGTACTGGCTGGGCGTGTCTCCGGGGAGGTTGGTAGGGCTTTACGCGCCGGTTCGGGAGCCGGGGCGGAGGGACGTTGGGTCGCTGATCTTCGACCACGCCGATTACGACGCCCAGGGGTGATGTGCTCTCCCTGCACGTCGGCTCCGCGCGCGAGGCCAAGGGTGAAGAGACCCCGGAGGGTCACGTGCTGCGCTTCGAGCCGGGGACAGAGCAGATCGTCGGCCTCACGGTCATGAACTCCCGCTGGCTGCTCGACCGGGACGGTCGGCTGATCGTGACCATTCCAGGCAAGGTCGAGGCCAGCGCTACGAGCTGGCTCCCGCGCTGACTTCTGCCTGACGACGGCCCACGCAGTGGCCGCCCTTAGTAGGTATCTGGATCACCTTCCAGCGCGGAGAACTGACCTCGTCGGCTCGCATGGGCGTCGGCGTCACGGCAGTCAGCCGAGATGACGCTCTGACCTTGGTACGGACCGGGCTATTCGAGGGTGATTCCCTGCCACCCGTCGCCGATGTGATCGAAGACGTCGACGTGAGGACTATCGATCTACTACATGTGCGTCCGAACATGGGCGATCCATCGGTACGGGGGATCTGGTTTCCACGCTGACACTTCTCAGCCGCCTGAACGACTACCCCAATCGTTAGCCTGAGAGCGGTGCCTCCCATCGCCACTCTCGACGACCTCACGCTTCGCTCCCAGGGCAAGGTCCGCGACATCTACGAGGTTGGCGATCGGCTTCTCATGGTGGCCTCGGATCGCATCTCGACCTACGACGTCGTGCACCCCACCCCGATCCCCGACAAGGGGCGGGTGCTCACCGGGGTGTCGATGTTCTGGTTCGAGCGCACGGCCGACATCTGCCCGAACCACGTGGTGTCGACGACCGATGTGCCGGACGAGGTGCGCGGCCGGTCCATGCTCGTCGAGCGCCTCGACATGTTCCCCGTGGAGTGCGTGGTGCGCGGCTACATCACGGGCTCGGGATGGAAGGACTACCAGGCCACGGGCGGGGTCTGTGGCATCGAGCTGCCCGCCGGGCTGAGCGAGTCCGAGCAGTTGCCCGAGCCGATCTTCACGCCCGCCACCAAGGCCGAGGTCGGCGACCACGACGAGAACGTCGACTTCGATCGGGCCGCCGAGATCCTCGGGGACCGTCCCGCGCTCGAGGAGCTGCGGCGGCTGTCGATCGAGCTCTACCGCTTCGCCGCCGATCACGCCCGCGAGCGCGGCATCATCTTGGCCGACACCAAGTTCGAGTTCGGTCGCGATGGCGGCGGGCAGATCGTGGTGGGGGACGAGGTGCTCACTCCGGACTCCTCCCGCTTCTGGCCCGCCGACGGCTACGAGCCGGGCCGCGGCCAGCCCTCCTTCGACAAGCAGTACGTGCGCGACTGGGCCTCGCAGTCGGGGTGGGATAAGTCTCCACCGGCGCCAGCGCTTCCGGACGACGTGGTGACCGGTACGCGACAGCGTTACGTCGACGCCTACGAGCGCATCACGGGCGAGCCGTTCGAGCGCTGGTTGGAGCGCAGCGGGGCGTGAGCGCGGGCCGGGTTCCGAAACCCGAGTCCTGCAAGGACGCAGGACCGAAGCCATGTGTCGACATGGCGAGGTCCGAGGACGCCGCAGGGCGAAGGTTTGCAGGCACCCGGTGAAGGCGAAGGTGCTGATAAGGCCGAAGGAGGGAATCCTCGAGCCTCAGGGCCAGGCCGTCGAGCGGGCGTTGCCGGCGCTCGGCTTCACCGGCCTGTCGCATGTGCGGATCGGGCGGATGGTGGAGCTGGATGTCGAGGACCCCTCGCGGCTCGGCGAGGTTTGCGAGGCGCTGCTTGCCAACCCGTTGATCGAGGACTACGAGATCCTGGTCGGGGACGGATGAGCGAGCCCGGCGCCGTCTCCCCCGCCGACCGTGCACTTGTGCCCGTATGACGGGGTCAAGTGCACTCTCGCCGACCGTCGGCGGATGCCGCTGCGATTTGCCCCCTATGACGGGGTCAACTGCGCTCTCGTCTCGTGACGCGGACCCTCACGAGGGCACTGCGACGCCGATCGCGCGGCGCCCCCGAGCGGCCGCGGACTCATGACGTTCGGCGTCCTCCGCTTTCCCGGCTCCTGCGACGAGCTCGACGCCCTCGGCGCCTGCCGGCGCTTCGGCGACGCGGAGCTCCTATGGCACGGGGACCGGGATCTTCGCGGCGTCGACGCCGTCGTGGTCCCGGGCGGCTTCTCCTACGGCGACTATCTGCGGGTGGGGGCAATCGCGCGCTTCGCGCCGGTGATGGAGGCCACGGCCGAGTTCGCCCGCGACGGAGGTCCGGTGCTCGGGATCTGCAACGGCTTCCAGGTGCTGTGCGAGGCCGGGCTGCTCCCCGGCGCGCTGCTCCCGAACTCCGGCCTGCGCTTCCTGTGCCGGCAGGTCGATCTGGTGGTCGAGAACGAGGACACCCCCTTCACGCGGGAGTGCGAGAGCGGAGACGTTCTCTCCCTCCCGGTCAAGCACACGAGCGGCCGCTACTACGCGCCACCCGAGGTACTGGAGGGAATGGAGGCACACGGCCAGATCGTACTTCGCTACGGCGCGGGCCAGAACCCGAACGGCTCGCTCGGGGACATCGCCGCGGTGTGCAATAGGGAGGGCAACGTGATGGGCCTGATGCCCCATCCGGAGCACGCGGTGGACCCCCTGAGCGGGTCCACGGACGGCGGTCGCCTGTTCGCGTCGCTGGCCGCGCATGCGGGCGCGGCGGTCGCGGCCTAGTGGCCGACGACTTGGCCGGCGAGGACACCGCGCCGGGAGCCGTCCAGGCCGGCGACGAAACTGGACCCGCCGTAGTGGCTCCGGCAACCGACGAGATCGCGTCTCGCCTGGCGCCCGAGGCCGCCGACGACACCGCCCCCGGCGCCGCCCAGGCCGCCGCGGTGGCCGAGGCCGCCGAGAGCACCCGCCACCGCGAGCTCGGCCTGACCGACGGCGAGTACGACGGCATAGTCGAGCGCTTGGGCCGTGAGCCGAACGCCCTCGAGCTGGCCGTGTTCTCGCTGATGTGGTCCGAGCACTGCGCCTACAAGCACTCGAAGAAGCTGCTGCGCACTCTCCCCACCGAGGGCCGCCACGTGGTCATGGGCCCAGGGGAGAACGCCGGGGCGGTCGACGTCGGCGATGGCCTCGCGGTTGCCTTCAAGGTGGAGTCGCACAACCACCCGAGCGCGGTGGAGCCGTTCCAGGGCGCGGCCACGGGCGTCGGCGGCATCCTGCGCGACGTGTTCGCGGTCGGGGCGCGGCCGATCGCCATCCTCGACTCGCTGCGCTTCGGGGAGCTCGACTCGCCACGCTCGCGCTACCTGTTCGACCGCGCGGTGGCGGGCATCGGCCACTACGGCAACTCGATCGGCGTGGCCACCGTGGGCGGCGAGGTGTATTTCGAGGCGGCTTACGAGCAGAACTGCCTGGTGAACGCCATGTGTCTCGGCATCGCCCCGCGCGAGCGGCTGATCCGCAGCGCGGCCGCGGGCGCCGGCAACCACCTCGTTCTGTTCGGCGCGCTCACCGGGCGCGACGGCATCGGCGGGGCCTCGGTGCTCGCGAGCGCCGAGCTGGGTGACGACGACGCCGCCAAGCGCCCCACCGTCCAGATCGGCGACCCCTTCGAGGAGAAGAGGCTGCTCGAGTGCTCGCTCGAGCTGCTCGAGGCCGGCCTGCTCGCATCGCTGCAGGACCTGGGCGCCGCGGGGCTCAGCTCGAGCGTCTCGGAGATGGCCTCGAAGGGCGGCGTCGGCATCGATCTCGACGTGTCGCTCGTGCCCACGCGCGAGCCCGGCATGGAGCCGTTCGAGCTGATGATCTCGGAGTCGCAGGAGCGGATGCTGTGCGTGGTAGAAGACGAGCGGCTCGATGGGGTCCTGGCCGTTTGCCGGCGCTGGGAGGTGCGCGCCACGCCGATTGGGACCGTGACGGGCAGCGGCCACCTGCGCGTGTTCGACGACGACGAGCTGGTGGGCGACATGCCGGTAACGGCGCTGGTGGACGACTGCCCACTGTACGACCTCGAGCCGCAGGCGCCCAGCGCGCCGATCTACAAAGCCCCCGCGAGGCGATTGAACGACGAAGCCGACCCGGCAGAAACCCTGCTCGCCCTCCTCGGCTCCCCCAACATCGCGAGCAAGCGCTTCGCCTACGAGCAGTACGACACGCTCGTGGGCTCGCGCACCGTGCGCCACCGGCAGCCGCTCGACGCCGCCGTGCTCGCCCTCGCACCCGACGGAGGAAGCGGAGCGCTCGCCGTGGCCATCGACGGCAACGGCCGGCGGGTGGCATGCGACCCGTACACGGGCGCCGTCGAGGCCGTGCTCGAGTGCGCGCGCAACCTGGCCTGCGTGGGGGCCGAGCCACTCGGCCTGACCAATTGCCTCAACTTCGGCAACCCGGAGAAGCCGCACATCGCCTGGCAGCTCACCCAGGCGGTGGCCGGCCTGGGCGACGCCTGCCGCGCCCTGGACGTGCCGGTGGTGGGCGGCAACGTGTCGCTATACAACGAGGGCCCGGAGGGGGCGATCTACCCGACGCCGATCGTCGGCATGGTCGGGAAGCTCGAGAACCCGGTCGCGATACCGGGAGGCGGGTTCGCCGAGGACGGCCACGAGATCGCGCTGCTCGGGCCGTTCGAGCCGGGGCCCGCCGGCTCGGAGCTCGAGCGCCTGCGCGGCGGGATGGCCGCCGGGCTGCCGCTCGTCGACCTCGAGCGGCAGGCCGCGGCACTGCGGGCGATCCGTCAGGCCGCTGCGCACGGCGGCCTCGCATCCGCCCACGACGTGTCCGACGGCGGCCTGGCCTGCGCCATCGCCGAGTGCGCCATCGCCGGTGGCCGCGGCTGCAGCGTGGACCTCACGCCGCTCGTGGAGAGCGCCGGCGGCGCGGCCCCCGAGACCGTCCTGTTCGCCGAGGGCCCGGGCGGCGTGGTGGTCTCCGGCCCGAAGCTGGCCATCGACCGTCTCGACACCGGGGGCGAGGCGCTCTCCCTCCTCCGCCTCGGCCGCGTGGGCGGGACGGCCCTGGAGATAGAGGCAGGCATTGCTAGGCTCGACGTTCAGGTGGATGAGCTGGCGGCCGCCTTCGAGCGCGGCATTCCGGACCACTTCCAGTGATCTCTCAAGAGCCGATCTCCCAACGCGAGGGACCTCGCGACGAATGCGGCGTCTTCGGTGTCTTCGCACCGGAGCAGGATGTCGCGCGGCTGGCCTACTTCGCTCTCTACGCGCTGCAGCACCGCGGCCAGGAGTCGGCGGGGATAGCCACGAGCCAGTCCGGCCACATCATGGCCCTGCGCGACCTCGGCCTCGTGTCGCAGGTATTCGACGAGCCCAAGCTCCAGGCGCTCGCCGGCGACATCGCCCTCGGCCACGTGCGCTACTCGACCACCGGGTCGTCCGCGTGGGAGAACGCGCAGCCGATCTACCGCTCCGACCTCCGCGAGGTGGCGCTCGCCCACAACGGCAACCTGATCAACGCGGTCGAGCTGCACACCGAGCTGCGCGAGCAGGGCGTCGAGTTTCGCTCCACCTCCGACTCGGAGATCATCGCCGCCCTCCTCTCCACGAGCGACGCGGACACGATCCAGGACGCGATCGAAAACGTCATGCCCCGCCTCGAGGGAGCGTTCTCCACCGCGGTGATGACGACGGACTCGCTGATCGCCTTCCGCGACGGGGCGGGCCTGCGGCCGCTGGCCATCGGCCGCCTCGGCGATCGCTATTGCGTGGCCTCCGAGAGCTGCGCCTTCGACATCATCGGCGCCGAGCTCCTGCGCGAGGTGCAGCCGGGAGAGATGGTCTCGATCGACGCGCGCGGGATCGAGTCGCGCCAGGTCGTCAGTGGCGAGCGGCGCGCCTTCTGCGTGTTCGAGCACATCTACTTCGCGCGGCCCGACACGCGTCTGGAAGGGCGGCTGAATCAGGTGTCGCGGCGCCGGATGGGCGAGGTGCTGTGGCGCGAGGCGCCGGTGGAGGCCGACCTGGTGATCGCCGTGCCGGACTCCGGCAACCCCGCCGCCGGTGGCTACTCGACGGCGTCCGGCATCCCCAAGGACGACGGGCTGATCAAGAACCGCTACGTGGCCCGCACGTTCATCCAGCCCGGGCAGGCGCTGCGCAAGCACGGCCTGCGCATGAAGTTCAACCCGCTGCCGGAGATCGTCGGCGGCAAGCGCCTGGTGGTGGTGGACGACTCGATCGTGCGCGGCAACACCACGCGCCAGATAGTGAAGATGCTGCGCGACGCCGGCGCCGCCGAGGTGCACCTGCGCATCTCCGCGCCGCCGATCCGGCACCCATGCCACTACGGGGTCGACATGTCGACGACCCAGGAGATGATCGCTCACGGGCGCACGATCGAAGAGGTGGCCAAGGAGCTCGGCTGCGACTCGCTCGCCCACCTGTCGCTCGACGGCCTCTACGAGGCGATCGACCTGCCGCGGGAGACGCACTGCGACGCCTGCTTCACGGGCGAGTACCCGCTCGAGCGCAGCGACACGGCGAACGGGAAGTACGCGCTGGAGGAGCTGGCGGTCGTTCAGGCCTGACGCGCGAGGCGACCGCCGCCATGTAGGCCGCATGTCGGTACGCTCATGCGGCGCAGTTGTTAAAGCGCGGCGAGTCAGGGGGGGAGGAGAAGTGGTGTCACGCGTGCGGCTGTTCCGCGGACCGATCGCCGCGCTCGCCCTGTCCTGCTGCTCGCTGCTCCTGGCCGCCGCGTCGGCGCCGGCGGCCGACCCCGGGCGCTGGTCGGAGACCGGCCGCTCGACGATCCCTCTCAACTACTACCAGGGGATCACCTCCGATCCACAGAGCAACCTCTACTTCGACGGCGTCTACACGGGGCTCTACCGCACGGACTCCGAGCTGCGGGAGACAGCCCGCAACGACGACGTGATCCCGCCCACGGTCACCCTCGGCGAGCGCTACAACCACATCGGCGACATCACGTGGGACGCCATGGAGGGTGGCAGGATCCTGCTGCCGCTCGAGTGCTACTACCCCGGCACGCCAAACGGGGGCAACAGCTGCGGCACCGGCTCGATCGGGGTCGCAGACCCGGCCACCGTGCAGTGGCGCTACTACGTCAAGCTCGACCCGCGCGATATCGCGAAGGCAATGTGGGCGGAGGCCTCGCCGGACGGGACCGAGCTGTGGACCTCCAGCGGGCGCGATCTGCTCGCGTATCGGATGGCCGAGATCACGGCGGCGAACGCCGCTCCCTCGGGCAGGCTCCTGCGTCCGGTTCGCCGGCTGCGGGGCGCGGTGCCGCCCAGTGGGATCACGGGTGCGACCTTCTACGAGGATGGTCGGCTGTACGTGGCCGGGCAGGGGGCCGGACCGTTCCAGGTGTACTCGATCGATCTCGCGACCGGCACGAGCCGGCTGGAGATCGAGCGGGAGATCGTCGGGGAGTCGGAGGGCCTCGACGTGTTCAGCTCGCTCGGCGGGGTGCTCCACTGGCAGATCCAGCCCTACAACGAAGGCGAGATGCCAACCTACGGGGCGACAAACGGCACGCTGCTGCACTTCGTTCCGCGTGCGGCGGGCGTCACGGACGGTGACGCCGACGGCGTCGAGGACTCGCGGGACAACTGCCCCGGCGTGCCGAACGCCGACCAGGCGGATGCCGACGGCGACGCGCAGGGCGACCTGTGCGACCTCGACGACGACGGCGACGGGGTAGCCGACGCGAGTGACAACTGTGCCGGTGCGCCGAACGCCGACCAGGCGAACGCCGACGGGGATGCCGAGGGCAATGCCTGCGACGGCGACGACGACAACGACGGCGTGGCCGACGGCAGTGATGGGTGTCCACTAGAGGCGGGCGGCGGCAGGAGCGACGGTTGCCCGCCGCCGGTGCCGGCCCCCGTTACCGGGCCGAGCGACGCGGACGCCGATGGGGTTGCCGACGCAGATGACAACTGCCGCACTAGTGCAAACGCCGACCAGGCCGATGCGGATGGCGATGGCGCCGGCGACATGTGCGACGCCGACGACGACAACGACGGCATCGTCGACACGGCAGACAACTGCCGCACCACGGCCAACCCGGACCAGGCGGGCAGCGACGCAGACGCGGCCGGCGACGCCTGCGACCCCGACGACGACAACGACGGTCGAGTCGACGCGGGTGACAGCTGCCCCGTCACCGCCAACTTCGACCAGGCCGATGGCGATCGCGATGGCCAGGGGGACGCCTGCGACGCGGACCCCGACGGCGATCTCGTCGTCGGCCTGGACGACCGCTGCCCGAACGAGCCGGGAGCCGCCGGAACAGCCGACGGCTGCCCTGCCGGCGCCCCGGTTCCCAGTGACCGTGACCGCGACGGCGACCGGATCCCCGACTCGGTCGAGAGCGCCCGAGGCACGTCGCCGCTCGACCGGGACACCGACGATGACGGCATGGCAGACGGCGGCGAGGACCGCGACCGGGACGGCGTGCTCGACCGCGGCGAGACCGATCCGCTCAGGTGGGACAGCGACCGCGACCGGCTGTCGGACGGGCTCGAGCGGGGTAGGCGGACTCCGGTCGCCGATCCCCTCGGACCCGTTCGAGGTACCGACCGCCGGCGCTTCCGGCGCGATCGCGACCCGCGCTCGCGGACGAACCCGATGAGCGCTGACACCGACCGTGACCGGCTCCGCGACGGCGCCGAGGACCGCAACCGCAACGGTCGCCGCGAGCACCGCGAGACGGATCCGCGCCGGGCCGACACCGATGGCGACAGGTTCCGGGACGGCCGCGACCGGCGACCACTGATCCCCGCGGGGAGGAGAGCGTGACCGTTTCGCGTCATACTCCGTCGCGTTGGCTTCGAGGGGCCTGAGGGCCCCCGGGAGGAGGGAGCGGGTGATCGCAGCGACACGCGGGGTTGCCGTCCTCACGGCGGTTACGGCTGCCTGCGCGCTCGGTGCGGGCGTGGCCGCCGCGCAGTCACCCGGTGGGGGGCCAAACGTGCCCGGCGTCCTACCTCCGAGTCAGAACTCTCCCGACCGGGTGCCGCTCGAGTTCGAGGCCTGCCCCGACGGCGCGGCGGCCTGCCCGGGTGAGACGATCGCCGAGATGGGCCGGCGCTGGCGGCGCCTCAACAACAGCTGCGATCACCGCGCCGTGTTCGCCCTCACCTACCTGCGCACGACCGAGGAGTACGCGCGCACCATCGCCGCCGACCCGAGCTTCTTCAGCGACGTCCCGTGGATCAACTGGGAGGACACGGTGTTCGGCCAGCTCTACTTCCGTCCCTTCGATCGCTGGGCGGCCGGCGGCGTGGTCCCCCCGGCCTGGCGCATCGCCTTCGAGGCGGCGGGCTCGCCCGACGTGACCGGCGCCGGTGATCTCCTGCTGGGCATGAGCGCGCACATCAACCGCGACCTTCCGTTCACGCTGGCTCATGTGGGACTCGTCAAGCCGAGCGGTGAGTCCCGGAAGCCGGACCACGACCGCGTGAACGCCTTCCTCGATCGGGTGGTCGATCCTCTCCAGGAGGAGCTCGCCCGTCGCTACGACGAGCGGTTCGCCACGAGCGACGCCGAGCCGTCGCCCGCCGATGAGTTCGCCGCGCTGCAGGTGGTAAGGGAGTGGCGCGAGCGGGCCTGGCGAAACGCGGAGCGTCTGGTGAATGCGCCAACGGAGGGGGAGCGCCAGGAGGTGGCCCGCTCGATCGACGACTCCGCGGAGGGCACGGCCAGGGGGATCCTGGCCGCCAGCACCTCACCGGGGTACGGCGCCACCCGTGACGCCTACTGCCGCTCGCACAACACGCTGGAGCTCGAGTCGGGCGCGAGCGGGCCCCCCGGCTCGGTCTCCCCGATGCGACTCGCGGTGAGTCCACGCCGGACGACCACGCGACGTCTGACCCGCTTCCGCTTCACCGTGCGCGGCGGCGATGGACGCCCGCTGAGGGGGGCGACCGTGAGCGTGGGCAATCGCCGAGCTCGCACCGACCGGAGGGGCCGAGCCGTGATCGTGAAGCGCTTCGCGAGGCCCGGGGTGTACCGGGCGCGCGCCACCCGGCCCGACAGCCGCAGCGGACGGTCGTCGGTGCGGGTGGCCCAGCGGGGGCGCGACCGACCGACGCGATTCGCCGGCTGAAGCCGCTGGCTCCGAGCGTCTAGTACACTAGACGCCTATGGCCCTAGACGAGGTGGTCGTACGGTCCGTGAAGGAAGCGCGCGAGCGCCTCCTGGACCTCGAGCACGAGACGGAGCGAGCGCGCGTCGACTTTCACCACGGCATCCGCCGACTCCACGCCACGGGCGGTTCGTTGCGCGAGATCGCTGAGCACTTCGCCCTCAGTCATCAGCGCGTCCATCAGATCGTCGGCATGGCCGCAGGCGGCGGCCGGAAGGGTAAGGGCGCGGTGGTTCTCGAACAGATCAGGGACAGGGTGCGGGACTGGGGGCCCTTCACGCGGTTCACGAAGGACGCCCGGGCGGTTGTGACCCACGCTCAGGAGGAAGCCAGGCAGCTCGGACACGGACAGGTCGGCACGGAGCATCTGCTCCTTGGCCTTCTGCGCGCCGAGGACGAGACCGCCGCCCGCGTCCTCAGGATCCTCGGGGTGGAACTGGAGCCGACTCGCGCCGAGATCGTTCGTGCCCTCGGTACCGGGGATTGCGTCCCTTCCGGCAAGTCGCTGCCCTTCACGCCGCGAGCCAAGAGGGTTCTGGAGCACTCGCTCCGCGAGGCGCTCGAACTCGAGCACAGCTACATCGCGACCGAGCACATCCTCCTTGGCCTCCTCCGAGAACGGTCTGGCCTAGCCGCACGCGTCCTGCGTGACCTCGGCGCGGACGCGAGTCGAGTGCGTGCGCAGACGAAGCAGGCGCTGGCGTCCGGCTAGATGGGCACTTGCGTCGCATTGTCGTGTGACAACCGGCACGGCATCTCGCGCCGGCTGGATGAAGAGGAGGATCATGTGGCACTGTCGGAGCGTGCCCTCGCTCCCCGAGTCCCTGACGCTGCGCCACGGCAACGTCGTGCTTCGCGACTGGCGCGAGGACGACGCGCCTGATCTGGAGCCGATCTGCGGCGACCCTGACGTGTGTCAGTTCACATCGATCCCGTGGACCTTCACGGAGCCGGCAGCGCGCGATTGGATCCGGCGCCTGCGTGCCCGCCGCTCGGCCGGCGAGTGCTTGGCGCTCGCCATCACGCGGGCTGGCGACGGAGCGGCGCTGGGAAATGTCAACCTCCTCGGCTTCAGCGACCATGGTCGGGGAGCGGCGCTCGGCTACTGGTTGATGCCCGCCGCGCGGGGGCAGGGCCTTGCCCTCGCTGCCGCCGAGCTGCTGTGCGGCTGGGGGTTCGAGGAAATGAACCTCGCGCGCATAGAGCTGGCCATACTCCCTCACAACGTCGCGTCGCATCGCGTTGCCGAACGGCTGGGAGCGCAGCGCGAAGGAATCCGTTTCAACAGTCACGAGGCCTTCGGCCGTACGTGGGACATGGTCATCTACTCGCTGTTCGCTCCGCCGGCTCGCTGAGCACCTTCCTTCCCGCCTGTGGCCGAGGCGCCGCGTGGCTTCCCTCCCTCGCGCGGGGGACTCGCGACAACTCTGCACTCAGCGCAACAACCGCGCAACAGCTCCGGCCCGGCCCCGCGGAAAGCGCCGGACCGCTCGGTACCGTGGACCAGATGGACCTTCAGGCGGCCCTTCACCGCCACTTCGGCTTCGAGCACTTCCGCCGCGGGCAGCGGGAGGCCTGCGAGGCCGCGCTCGCCGGGCGCGACGTGCTCGTGGTCATGCCCACCGGCTCGGGCAAGTCGCTCTGCTATCAGCTCCCGGCGCTGTTGCGGCCGGACCTGACGGTGGTCGTGTCGCCGCTCGTGGCGCTCATGCAGGACCAGGTCGACGCCCTGCACGCGCGCGGGATGGAGGACTCGGTGGCGCTCGTCAACGCGCAGCAGGACGCCGCGGCCAACGACTGGGCGCTCGCGCGCGCCACCGCCGGCCGGCTGCGGCTGCTGTACGTGGCGCCGGAGCGGTTCGCCTCGCCGGGGTTCGTCGAGCGGATGCGCGACGTGCACGTCGGCCTCTTCGTGGTCGACGAGGCGCATTGCGTGTCGCAGTGGGGGCACGACTTTCGCCCCGACTACTTCCGCCTGGCCGACGCCGCGCGCTACCTGGGAGCCCAGTCGATCGTCGCCTCGACGGCCACCGCCACGCCACGCGTGGCCGCCGACATCGTCCAACGCCTCGCGCTGCGCCAGCCGCTGCGCGTGGCCACCGGCTTCGACCGGCCGAACCTCTCCTTCGTGGTGGCCTCTTCCAACGGGTACGACAAGCACGCGCTGCTCGTGGACGCCCTGCGGCGCGAGGACGCACTGCCGGCCATCGTGTACGCGGGCACCCGAGCGGGATCGGAGGAGATCGCCGCCGAGCTCACGAGCGAGCTCGGTCAGGAGGCCCTCGCCTACCACGCCGGGCTGGATCGGGAGCGCCGCGCCGCCGTCCAGCGCCGCTTCCTCGCCGACGAGACGCCGGTGATCGTGGCCACCAACGCCTTCGGCATGGGTGTGGACAAGCCGAACGTGCGCACGGTGGTGCACGCCGCGGTGCCCTCATCGCTCGAGGCCTACTACCAGGAGGCCGGACGCGGCGGACGCGACGGGGCGCCGGCCCGCGCGCTGCTGCTCGGCGAGCCGCGCGACAAGGCGCGCCACGTTCACTTCATCCGCCGCGACGAGCTCGACGAGCGCCTGCCCGAGCTGCTGGCCCGGCGCATCGAGGCCGGGACGGGCACGGGCGGTCGCTACAGCCTCGACGCGCGGGAGTTGAGCACCACCGTCGGCTGCGGCTCCGACCAGCTTCGCGCCCTCGTCGGCCACCTGGCGAGCGCCGGGGTGGTGGAGCCGCTTCCGGCCGCCTACGACCAGGTGGCGGGCCGGCTCCGTGCCCCGTTCGACCGCCGCGCGGCCACGCTGTGCCGGGCCTCGATCGGCGAGTCCGCGCGCGCCCGCTGGCGGCAGTACCGCGAGATCTGGGCCTACGTGGAGGGTGGGGCGTGCCGGCGGCGCACGATCCTGCGCCACTTCGGTGACCGGGCGGAGCCGGTGGTAGCTGCGGGTGCCTGCTGCGACGTCTGTGACCAGGGGCTCGTGCCGGCCGTGCCCTCCCGGACGGTCGAGGACGTGGGCACTCTCGACGAGGCGATCGTCGCGGTTGCCCGCTCGGCGCGCCCCCGCGTCGGCCGCACGACGTGCGCCGAGATCCTCCACGGAGCGCGCACAAAGAAGATCGAGCGCAACTCCTATGACGGGCTGCCCGCCTACGGCACCTCCTCGCGCATGCGGCGCGCGGACATCCTGGCCCGCATCGACTCCCTCATCGAGGACGGGCGGCTGGCAACGACGGCGGGGCCGTACCCGGTGCTGGAGGCTCCGGGCGCCGCAGTGGCGGCGTGAGCTTTCGCCTCGGCGTTCTGGTCTCGGGCGAGGGCACCAACCTCCAGGCGGTGCTCGATCGCCTCCACGGGCGGGACGGCATCGAGGTCGCTGCCGTCGCGTCCAACCGCCCCGAGGCGCGCGCGCTCGAGCGAGCGCGCTCCGCCGGGGTCGAGACGGGCGTCTTCTCCGCGTCGAGCTACACCGATCGAGCGGCGCGCGACCGGGCGCTGGGCGACTGGCTCGCGGACCGCGAACTCGACCTGATCGTCCTGGCCGGCTTCATGGAGCTCCTGGGAGCGGACTTCACGCGCCGTTTCGCCGGGCGCGTGATCAACGTGCATCCCTCGCTTCTTCCTGCCTTTCCCGGGCTGCGGGCCACCGAGCAGGCGGTCGCGGCGGGGGTGAGGATCACGGGAGTGACGGTCCATTTCGTCGACGAGGGTGTCGACACGGGCCCGATACTGCTGCAGGAGGCCATCTCCCTTCCGTATGCTCCCGACATCTTGGCGACCGAGCACAGCGTGCACGAGGTCGAGCACGAATTGCTGCCTCGCGCCATCAGGCTGATCGCCGCCGGCGCGGTGCGCCGGGATCCCGCCGATCCCCGCCGCGTGCTCGTGGACGAGGTCGTCGATGCCGGCCACTGAGCGCGGCACCGAGGTCCAGGCGACGGCGCCCGGACGGGTGCGCGTTCGCCGGGCGCTGCTCACGGTCTCCGACAAGCGCGGCCTCGCCGAGTTCGCACGTGGCCTCGCCGCCCTGGGCGTGGAGATCGTCTCCACGGGCGGCACGGCACGCGAGCTCGGCGCGGAGGGCATCGAGACGCGACCGGTGGAGGACTACACGGGCTATCCGGAGATCCTCGACGGGCGCGTGAAGACGCTCAACCCCCGCATCTACGCCGGTCTCCTGGCGGTACGCTCGGACCCGGAGCACGTGGCCACGCTCAACGCGCAGGAGGTCGAGCCGATCGACCTCGTCTGCGTGAACCTCTATCCGTTCGAGACCACCGCGTCGCGACGCGGGGTGAGTGACGCGGAGGTCATGGAGAACATCGACATCGGCGGCCCGACCCTCATCCGCGCCGCGGCCAAGAACCACCCCTACGCGGCAGTGGTCGTGTCCCCCGAGAGCTACGACGCGGTGCTCGAGGAGCTCCGGACGAGCGAGGGGCTGCTCTCGGAGCAGACCCGCGAGGCCCTCGCGGCCGAGGCCTTCGCCTACACCGCCCGCTACGACGCCTCGATCAGTCGCTGGTTCGCCGAGCGCAACGACGGCTTCCCCACGCTGATGTTGCAGCCCTACGTCAAGGAGCTCGACCTCTCCTACGGAGAGAACCCCCACCAGCGCGCCGCCTACTACTCGCAGGTCGGCGCCCGCACCAACCTGTTGTCGATGGTCTCGAAGTTGCACGGCAAGGAGCTCTCGTTCAACAACCTGCTCGACCTCGACTCCGTGCGCAGGCTGGTGGACGAGTTCGAGCTGCCGTGCGCGGCCATCGTCAAGCACAACAATCCCTGCGGATGCGCGCTGGCCGGCTCGATCGGAGAAGCCTTCGAGCGTGCGCTCGCCGCCGATCCGATGAGCGCCTTCGGTGGCGTGGTCTGCGTCAACAGGCGGATCGACCTGGCGGTGGCCGAGGCCCTCGACGCCATGTTCGTCGAGCTCGTCTTCGCCCCCGAATACGACGAGGATGCCCTCGAGGTTCTCCAGCGGAAGGCCAACGTCCGCATCCTCGAGGACAGCGAGAAGCGGCGCCCGGCGACGAGTGAACGCGACCTACGGCGGGTGCGCGGCGGCCTGCTGGTGCAGGACCGCGACCAGGACCTCGAGGCCCGCGACGAGATGCAGGCGGTGACCGAGCGCCGCCCGTCCGAGCGTGAGTGGGGCGATCTGCTGTTCGCCTGGAAGGTGTGCAAGCACGTGCGCTCGAACGCGATCGTGCTCGCCAAGGACCTGACCACCGCGGGGATCGGCGCCGGCCAGATGAGCCGCGTCGACTCGGTGCGCCTGGCCGTCGAGAAGTCGGGCGGCTCGCTTGCCGGCGCGGCCATGGCGTCCGACGCGTTCTTCCCCTTCGCCGACGGGCCGCAGGTCGCGATGGATGCGGGCGTCGGGACCATCATCCAACCCGGCGGCTCGCAGCGGGACCCCGAGGTGGTGGAGGCCTGCGACAACGCGGGCGCTGCGATGGTGTTCACATCGAGGCGGCACTTCCGGCACTAGGGGTGGCCGCGGCGGGCGCTGGACAGGGGGTGATCCCTGTCTCGACCTCGCCGTGACAGTTTGCGCACAGGAGAACGCATTTCTTGGCCTCCTCCCGGAACGCTGCCAGTGAGCGGCCGTTCTTCGCGGACATAGAGAAGCTCTTCTGCATTGGATCTAGATGGTGGAAGACCAGATTCATGCCGCAGCGGTCGTACCCGCAGCTCCGGCAGCAGCCACCAGCTTCCTGGATCAGGATGCGCCTGATCAGCTGCTTCCTTCGGGTGACCTTCGCACCCTCGCATCGTCGACATCGCCACCCGATGGAACCGGTCTTGCTGACAATTCTGTAGTGCACGATGCGGCCGTGCTGTGGGCACTCGCGGAGGTTGTGAGCGGTTTCCTCGACGGAAGGGGGACGCCCTGAGCGAGCGACGAGGAGTGGTGGATCCCGCTGACGTAAGGTCATCCGAACGCATGTTCGCAACCGAGGCCGACGGAACGAATGCCCCCGGACGGGATCGAACCGCCATCTACAACGCTTAAAAGGCGCGCGCTTTACCGTTAAGCTACGGGGGCTCGCAGTCGATCCGATGTTAGGTAACGCACCGCTCGACGATCGCTTGGGCGCGATGTCGCCCTGAGGCTCGCCGCCGGTGGTTGTGTCAGCCCGGCCCCGTCCTGAGCGGGCCGCTGCTCGTTGAGGACTCGCGTACGCGCCGGTTAGCAAGGACGACCAGGCCGTGCCGAGCTCCGTCTGACCGTCTACGCCGAGGGTGCCCCTCAAGGCAAGGACGGCCAGGCGCTCGGAGCGCCAGCCTCATACCCCCAGGGGGAATCGAACCCCCGCTACCAGCGTGAAAGGCTGGCGTGCTAACCGCTACACCATGGGGGCGGGTCGGGCGATTCTACGCGCCGCGCATGCCGCACCGAAGGCGATGATGCCGACCGCCAGGCCCAGCGTGTGGTCGATCACGACCCCGACCAAGCCGGCGGCAATCCCGCTCATCACGGCCGCGGCGACCCCGGTCCTGGCCGGCAGCCGCAGGAGGCGCGTCGAGGCAGCGGCGCTCAGGAGCCAGGCCGTCGGGCCTACGAGCGCGCCATAGTCGCCGAAGAAGCCCTCGGGCAGCGGCAGCGCCAGAAGCAGCACGAAGAGAACCGCGACGCAGGCGAGCTGGCCGCCGGCCGCACGAGCGAAGAGGCTGACATCCATCCCGTGAATGTACGGCCAAGCGAGGAGCGACGAGCGAGTTATCCTCGCTACCGCGAGACGGCGCGGGGCGGTTAGCTCAGCTGGCTAGAGCGCCACGCTTACAACGTGGAAGTCGGGGGTTCGAGTCCCTCACCGCCCACTGCTCGGAATGCGGCTATGAAGGGGTAGGCCGGGGGTGCCGCCGCCGGGGCCTGCTCGCCTGGCCAGGCGGGCCGCTACCTTGCCGTGCATGTCCGCGGGGGTAGGCGCATCGGGGGAGGCACCTGACGACGAGGCGTTCGCGTCCCGAGAGGTGCGAGCTGATCCCAGTCACCGATAATGCGCCCGTGGGGACAGAGGGGGGCGGGGAAGTGGAGATCAGCGTGGTGGTGGCGGTCTACGGCTGTCGCCAGACGGTGACCGAGCTTCACGAGCGCGTGCGGGCGGCCGTGGAGCCGTTCGTGGACTCGTGGGAGCTCGTACTGGTCGACGATCGCAGCCCCGATGGCGCCTGGGAGGTGATCCGCGAGGTCGCGGGCAACCCCTCCGTGCGGGCCATCCGGCTCAGTCGCAACTTCGGCCAGCACGCCGCGATCACCGCGGGCCTCGCCCACAGCGCCGGGCGCTTCACGGTCGTCATGGACTGCGACCTCGAGGAGCCGCCCGAGGAGATCCCGCGCCTCTACGCCAAGGCTCAGGAGGGCTTCGACGTGGTGCACACACGCCGCCGCGGCCGCGGGTCGCTGCTGCGCAACATCGCCGGCCGGGCCTACTTCCGGCTGCGCAACCGGTTCACCGGGTCTTCGACGGGCCTCGACCACGGCACGCTGAGCATCCTCTCGCGCAAGGTCGTCGACTCGTTCCTGACGCTCCGCGACCGCGACCGGGAGTACCTGGCGGCCCTCGACTGGCTCGGCTTCACGCACGCGACGATCGACTTCGACCGTCGCGTCCGTCCGGGTGGCCGCAGCGCCTACACGCTGCCGCGGTTGCTCAGAGTCGCCTCCGACGGGCTCTTCTTCCAGACCACTGTGCTGCTGCGCTGGATCGTCATGCTGGGCTTCGCCATCGCGCTCCTCGGAGCCGGCCTCGCGGCCTACTGGATGATCGTCTTCCTGGTCGACGACCCACCGTCCGGCTTCACGAGCATCGCCGTGCTGCTGCTCCTGCTCTCGGGATTCCTCATAACGAGCCTGGGCGTGGTAGGGCTCTACGTGGGCAAGATCTTCGAGCAGGTGAAGACACGCCCGCTGTACCTGGTCGATGAGCGGATCGAGGGGGGCGAGGCGGTGCCCCCGGAGCACCAGACCAGCTCACGGAACGGTTAGGGAAGAGTGGACCGGGCCGGCTTCTTCACCCAGCTGGATCGACACTTCGAGCACACGCTGGCACAGCACGGGGCGAGCGCGCGAGGCGTCGACTGGCCATCGGCCGAGGCGCAGACGCTCCGCTTCGACGAGCTGCTGAAGATCCGGGGCGACCGGGGGACCTTCTCCCTCAACGACTACGGCTGCGGCTATGGGGGCCTTCTGGACCACCTGAGCGGCCGCGCCCTGGCGGTCGACTACCGCGGCTTCGACGTGTCGGAGCGCATGATCGGGATGGCGCGCGAGCGCCACCCCGGCGCCGAGTGGGTGACGCGAGAGGACGATCTGCGCCCCGCCGACTTCACCGTTGCGAGCGGCGTCTTCAACCTCAAGCTCGACATCGGGGACGAAGCGTGGCGTGACTACGTGCTGGAGACGCTCGCCGCCCTCGACCGAGTGAGCGTTGGCGGGTTCGCCTTCAACATGCTCACCGCCTACTCGGATCGGCCGCTGATGCGGCCCGACCTCTACTACGGCGATCCCTGCTTCTTCTTCGACTTCTGCAAGCGGCGGTACGCCAAGGACGTCGCCCTGCTGCACGACTACGGGCTTTACGAATGGACGCTGCTCGTACGCAAGTGAGGCGCGTGGCGATCGTCCAGTCGAGCTACATCCCCTGGAAGGGCTACTTCGACATGATCAACCTCGCCGACGAGCTGATCCTGCTCGACTCGGTGCAGTTCACGCGCCGCGACTGGCGCAACCGCAATCGCATCAAGACCGCACACGGCCCGCGCTGGCTGACCATACCCGTGCGCACGAAGGGGCGCTATCACCAGCGGATCGACGAGGTCGAGGCCGAGGACGCCCACTGGGCCGAGCGACACTGGCGCACGCTGGTCCAGCATTACGCCGCCGCTCCCTGCTTCGCCACGCTGCGGGAGGGTGTCGAGCCACTTCTCCTCGAGGGTGAGCAAAGGCGCTTGACGGAGGTCAACCGGCGCCTGCTGACGGGTCTGTGCGGGCTGCTCGGGATCGACACCGCGATCACCCGGGACACCGACTACGAGTTGTACGGGGCGAGGACGGAGCGGCTGCTCGCCCTCTGCGTCCAGTCAGGGGCCACGCACTACATCTCCGGCCCCGCCGCCCGCTCGTACCTGGAGGAGGCGCGATTCGCCGAGCACGGGATCGCGGTCGAGTGGATGGACTACGCGGGCTACCCGCCCTATCCCCAGCTCCACCCTCCCTTCGAGCACGCCGTGTCGGTGCTCGACCTGCTATTCAACACTGGCCTCGACGCGCCTCTCTACATGAAGAGCTTCGCGTCGGCCCGCGGGAGGGTGAGATGAAGCTACGAAAGGGCGGCATGGGTTACGTCTGGGTGCTGGCGACGGTCGTGCTGACCGTCTATGGCCAACTCGCGTTCAAGTGGCGAATCGACGAGTCGGGCGACTTCCCCGCCGTAACGCGGGAGCGCGTCGACTATGCGGTCCGTTTCCTGATCGACCCGTGGGTGATCAGCGTCTTCGCCGCCGCGCTGGTCGCGTCGGGCACGTGGGCCGCGGCGTTGTCGCGCTTCGAGCTCAGCTTCGCCTACCCGTTCATGGCGCTCTCCTTCGTGCTCGTCCTGCTCCTCAGCGCGATCCTCTTCAGCGAGGGCGTCACGGCGCCCAAGGTCATCGGCGTGGCGCTGATCGTGGCCGGGATAGTCATCGGCAGCCAGTCGTGAGCGGCGTGCGCACGGTCCCCTTCAACCGGCCGCACGCAACCGGCGGAGAGCTCGCGAACATCGCGGCGGCGATCGAGGGCGGGCACCTCTCCGGCAGCGGACCCTTCACCGACCGCGCCGAGCGCTGGCTCGAATCGCGGACGGGATGCGCACGGGCCTTCCTGACGCATTCAGGCTCGGCGGCGCTCGAGGAGGCCGCGCTCCTGCTCGGTCTCGGTCCGGGCGACGAGGTGATCATGCCGTCGTTCAGTTTCGCGACCACCGCCGGGGCCGTCGCGCTCCGCGGTGCGGTGCCGGTCTTCGTGGACATCCGTCCCGACACCCTCAACATCGACGAGGCGCTGATCGAGGCCGCGATCACAGAGCGGACGCGCGCGGTCGTCGTCGTGCACTACGCGGGCGTGGCCTGCGCAATGGACCGCGTGTGCGAGGTGGCGGAGCGGTACGGGCTCGTGGTGGTCGAGGATGCCGCCCACGCCCTCGGCGCCGCCTGGCGCGAGCGCCCGCTCGGGGGCATCGGCCAAATCGGCACGCTCTCGTTCCACGAGACGAAGAACGTGATCTGCGGCGAGGGAGGGGCACTGCTGCTGCGCGACGCGGAACTCGTCCGGCACGCGGAGGCGATCCACGAGAAGGGAACCACCCGCAGCGCCTTTCTGCGCGGGGAGATCGACAGGTACCGCTGGGCGGAGATCGGGGGCGCGGGCCCGATGAGCGAGATCAACGCCGCCTTCCTCTCGGCGCAGCTCGACTCGAGCGACGTGATCACCGCCCGCCGGCTGGGGATCTGGCAGGAGTATTTCGACGCCTTCGGCGATCTGGAGGAGCGGGGTCTCGCCGAGCGACCCGTGGTGCCCACGGAATGCCGCCACAACGGTCACCTCTTTCGCCTCATGCTCGCCGACGAGGAGGGCCGCAACGCGCTGATCACGGGGCTCGACCGGCGCGGAGTGAACGCGGTCTTCCACTACGTTCCCCTGCATTCGTCCCCGGCCGGCTCGCGGTGGGGTCGTGCCGACGGCCCGCTGCCGGTGACCGATCGGGCGAGCGCTCGGCTCGTGCGGCTGCCGCTATGGCCGGGGATGGCCGACGCGGACGTCGAGCACGTGATCGAGGCGGTGCACGAAGTCCTGCTACGGCATATCGTCGCTGCCTCGCGGTGAGCGCGCGGGCCGGCGCCGCAGCCCTGACGGGGCTCGCGGCGGTTCTGCGCTTCTCGACGCTCGACCGCGAGAGCCTCTGGTTCGACGAGGCGGTCACGGTGGTCGATGTCCTCCGGCCCTCGTTCACCGGCACCATGGAGGCGCTCTCGCGCGCCGATCCGACGCCTCCCCTCTACTACGCGGTCCTCTGGGTCTGGACCCAGGCGTTCGGCACCGAAGCGGTGGCATTGCGGTCGCTGTCGGCCCTGTGCGGCACGCTGGCGGTGCCGGTGATCTACGCCGCCGCGGCGCAGCTCGCGTCCTCGCGGCGAGCGGGCGTGGCAGCCGCGGCCGTCGTGGCGCTCAATCCGCTGCTCGTGTGGTACTCCCAGGAGACGCGGGCCTACGCGCTTCTCACGCTCGTCGTCGCGCTGTCGCTGCTCGCGTTCGCTCGGGCCCTCGCGGCGCCGCAGCCTCGCACGCTCGCCCTCTGGGCCGGAGCCGCCGCCCTTGCGATGTCGACCCATTACTTCGCCGTCTTCGTCGTGGCTGCCGAGGGGCTCTGGCTGGTGGCGGCCACGCGCCGCTGGGCAGCGGTGGTGGCGGCCGGCACGCCGGTGGTCGCCCTCGGCCTCGGGCTCGGCCTCCTGGCGCGCTACCAGGCGCCCACCGCGGGTATCGCATGGGTCGACGACTTTCCGTTGAATCTGCGCCTCAGGGAGCTGCCCCTGCGGTTACTCGCCGGGCCGAGGCTCGGTGGTGTGCGGGAGCAGGCGATGGCGCTGGGCGCCGTGGTCTGCTTCCTGCCCTTCCTGCCCGGAATCTTCACCGGTGTCAGGCGGCGGGTCGCCTCCTGGCGCGGCGCTCCTGCTCGCGGGGCGGAGAGCGGCGAGACGCCCCCCGACGTGCTCGACGAGCGGCGCCTGCGGCACGCCATCATCGTGGCGATCGCCCTGGCGGGTGCGGTGTTGCTCCCACCGCTACTGCTCGCCGTAACCGGCGTGATCGACGTCTTCTTCTACCGGTACATCCTGCCGGCGTCCCTGCCGCTGGCCGTTGCGATCGGCGCGCTCGCCGCCAAGGCTCGGCACGCGCGCGCGCGAATCGCGCTGCTCGGAGGGCTGTGCGTCCTGTTCCTCGCCCTCGACGTGGCCATGACGCTGACTCCCTCGGCCCATCGCGAGGACTGGCGTGTGGCAGCCGCCCAGCTCGGATCGCCTCGCGGCGATCGCCTGCTGGTGGTCGTGCCGTTCTTCGCCCGCGAGCCGCTCGAGTTCTACGGTCATCGCCTGGCACCCCCACCGTCGACGCCGATGCCGGTGACCGAGGTGGTGATCGTGGGCATCGTCGGCTTACCGCCGACGCGCCGCCCGGCGCCTCCCCCGGCGCCGCCCGGCTTCGAGCGGGTGCCCACCGACGAACCCTCCGGACTGTCGTACGTGCGCTTCCGGAACACCGGCGGCCAGCTCGTCGAGGCTGACGAGCTGGCGGCGCAGATCGGTGTACAGGGAAGCTACGGACTGGACTCCGCGGCGCTGCCGAGGTGACGCTCGGCCGCCAGCACCGCGCGCGCTGCCGCTTCTCCCGAGCGCACCGCGCCGTCCATGTAGCCGTTCCACACGACCGCCGTCTCGGCACCCGCCCAGTGGATGCGCCCGATCGGCTCGCGCAGGGCCGGACCGTACGAGGTCCAGCCGCCGCACGGCATCGAGCACACCGGTCCGCCCCGACTCCACTCCTCCTCGGCCCAGATGCGCTCGACGTAGTGCTCGGCCACCTCGGCGCGTGGTCCGAAGAGGCGGGCGAAGCATTCGAGCACCGCGTGGCGCCGCTCCTCGGGCGGCAGCTCGGCATGGTCGAGGGCCTCCTGGCCGTCGATGAAGCCCATCAACACTCCGGGCGTGCCCTCGGGCGGTGAGTTGTCGAAGATCAGCTTGGCCGGCCCGCGGTCGCTCACCACCTGGCCGTTCAGGCCGTCGGAACGCCAGAATGGGCGGTCGTAGACGGCGGCGCACTTGGTGAGCGCGCCGTGCGCCATCCGCTGGGTGAGCTGGTCCCGAAAGCCGGACAGCGGCGGGTCGTAGGCGATGCGGCCGGCGAGCGTGGTCGGCACGCTGACGATCACGTGCGCGGCGCGCACCCGCGTGCCGTCCGCCTCAACGAGCACCGAGTCGTCGCCGTGCTCGATTCGTCGCACCGGGGCCTCCAGGACCACCGATTCGCCGAGCTCCTCGGCCATGCGCTCCGCCACCCGTTGTGAGCCGCCCACGAAGCGGTCCTGCTGAGCGCCGCCCTCCGTGTCCACGAGCAGGTTGAAGCCGCCGGCGGAGTTGATGTAGAAGAGCACGTGGAGAAGCGACAGGTCGGGCGACTCCGCGCCCCACAGCGTGCCCGCCACCAGGTCGAAGAGACGCCGGGCGCCCTCGGTGTGGGTGGCGCCCCGCAGCCACGACCACAGCGTCTGCCCGTCCCACTCGGCGGCGCGTGGGGCGTTCCAGGGCTCGTCGAGGGGCACCTCGCGAGCCATGCGGTCGAGGCGCCGGCGGGCCTGCTCCACGTCGAGCAGCACCCGCGGTGGGAGACGCGGGATCGTGCCGGTGTAGCGGCTCAGGCCGCCATCGAACTCGAGCAGGTTCTGGCCCTCACCGTAGGTGGGGAAGGTCTCCACCCCGAGCTCCCGCGCGAGCGCCGCGATGCGGTCCTGCGTCGGCCCGATGAACTGTCCACCGAGCTCGACGATCTTGCCGTCGCCGAGCGACTCGTTGCTCACCCTCCCGCCGACACGGCCACGCGCCTCGAGCACCGCAACCGAGCGCCCCGCCGTGCTGAGCGCACGCGCGGCAGTCAGGCCCGCAAGGCCCGCGCCCACCACCACCACGTCGGCTTCCAGCACTCCGGCGGCCACGAAGCGGGAGCCTATAGAGGCCGAGCTGACCAAGCCGCGACCCGCTTCTTCGGTCGCTACGAGATACGGGTAAGACCTGGCCCAGAGAGCCACTTTGTGGCCTGGGAGGCAAGTGTGTCCGCGTATCGCAGAGCGACTTCGCGAAGCTCGCGCGAAGGTCGCCCGGGCCTCAGCGGGTGTCTCGCCGGCCAAGGCGCTGACGGTTTCCTTACGTGGACCGCGCAACGTCGCTCGGCCGCCCGTAGATCGGCGATGCTCGGGGGCGTGGACGAACAACCCGCCCGTCGCCCCCCTCTGCCCCTGCCGGAGAGCCCGCCGCCCGGACCGTTTCGGTCGGGCTTCTGGCGCAGCCGTCTGCGCGGCCCGTGGCTCGCCTCGATCCTCAGCGCGGCGCTCCTGCCGCTCATCGTGGTCTGCGCGGCCACCGGCTTCCTGTCCCACGTGGCCTACCAGCCGGACCTCGGCACCAACAGCGTGACCGGCTCGGGGGGAATCGACTTCGATCTCTACTTCTTCGACTGGCCGACCTCGCCGTCGTGGCTCTACGCGCTCACCCAGGGGCTCCACGTGATCACCGGCGTGGCGGCCATCCCGATACTGCTGGCCAAGCTGTGGACGGTCATCCCCAGGCTGTTCACCTGGCCGCCCGTGCGATCTATCGCGCACGGCGTCGAGCGCTTGGGCCTGACCCTGCTCGTGGGCGGCAGCCTGCTGGTGTTCGCCACGGGGGTGATGAACGTGCAGCTCTGGTACCCGTTCCCGTTCTCGTTCGTCCCGGTGCACTACTACGCGGCCTTCATCTTCCTGGCCGCGCTGGCCTTCCACATCGGGTCGCTGCTGCCGGTGTTCAGGCGCTCCCTCAAGGAGATGGGCCTCAGGCAGCCATTGGCCGAGCGGACGGAGGAGACCGAGGTGGAGCCGAGCGCGGAGGAGCGCGGCTTCGTCGGCGACGATCCGCGGCCGGCCACGATCTCCCGCCGCGGGCTGCTCGCCACGGTGGCCGCCGGGTCCGTCGGGCTGGCCGTGATCGCCGCGGCGCAGTCGATCGGGGGACCGCTCCGGGGCCTCGCCGTGCTGGCCCCGCGCCGCGACGTGCCGGGCAGCGGGCCGAACGACTTCCAGGTGAACAAGGCGTTCGCCTCGGTGGGGATACGCGAGGAGCAGACGGGCGCCGCATGGCGCCTGCAGGTCGCGGGCGGGACGCGCGAGATCACCCTCTCGCGCGATCAGTTGCTGGCCCTGCCGCAGGCCACGGAGACGCTGCCGATTGCCTGCGTCGAGGGCTGGTCGACCACTCAAACCTGGACCGGCGTGCGCCTCTCCGACCTCGCCCGGATGGCCGGGACCGAGGACGCCGGGGAGATGCGCGCCGAGTCCCTTCAGCCGAAGGGCGCCTTCCGCCAGGCGACGCTCAGCCGCGGCCAGACGACCGATAGCCGCTCGCTGCTCGCCCTGCAGGTGAACGGCGAGGACCTCTCGCTCGACCACGGTTTCCCGGCGCGGATCATCGTGCCGGCGCTGCCGGGGGTTCACAACACCAAGTGGGTCTCGAAGCTGACGTTCGCGGCGTGACTATCGTGCGGCCCGTGACGCGGCCCGTGCCGACAGATGCCTGAGCGCCTGGCGGTCATCGGCGGCGACGCCGGTGGCATGGCCGCGGCGTCGGTGGCGCGCCGCCGCAACCCGGAGCTCGAGGTCGTGGCCTTCGAGCGTGGCGCCTACACGTCCTACTCGGCCTGCGGCATCCCGTACTACGTGGCCGACTACGTGCACGACTCCGACGAGTTGATCAGCCGCAGCCCGGAGGAGCACCGCGAGAACGGGATCGCCATGCACACGCGCACGGAGGTCACCGACATCGACCTCGACCGTCGCGTGCTGACCGTGCGGGAGTTGAACGGGAACCGAGAGCGCGAGGAGGGCTTCGACCAGCTCGTGTACGCCACCGGCGCCCGCGAGACCATGCCGCCGGTGCCGGGCTGGGAGGCACTCGAGCCGGCACTCAAGATCGAGCCCGCCGAGCGGCTGAAGGCCAAGCTGGGTGGTGCCGAGGGCCAGTGCGCGCTGGTGATCGGGGCGAGCTACCTCGGCCTCGAGATGGCCGAGGCCTTGGTCCAGCGCGGGCTCGACGTGACGCTGATCGACATGGCCGACCAGGTGATGGGCAGCCTCGACCCGGACATGGCCACCCACATGCAGGACGCGGCCGAGGGCATCGGCATCGAGGTCAAGCTCGCGACCGCCCTCGAGGAGGTGCTGCTCGACCCAGGCGGCCACCCGCACGCCGTGCGCACCTCACAGGGGGAGATCCGCGCCGATCACGTGATCCCCGCCGCCGGCGTCCGTCCGGTCACCGCGCTGGCCGAGGCCGCGGGCCTGGAGATCGGCGAGAGCGGCGCGCTACGCGTGGACGACCACCAGCGCTGCCCAGGGGTCGACGGCGTGTTCGCCGCCGGGGACTGCGTCGAGAGCCACCACCGCATCCTCGAGCGCCCGGTGAACATCCAGCTCGGCACGCACGCCAACAAGCAGGGCTGGGTGGCCGGCTCGAACATCACGGGGGCCGACCTCGCCTTTCCGGGGGTGATCGGCACGGCGGTGGCCAAGATCTGCCGCTACGAGGCCGGGCGTACAGGCGTGTCCGAGAGCGAGGCGAGCGCCGCGGGCATCGACTACGTGAGCGCCACGATCAAGAGCACCACGCGCGCCGCCTACTACCCCGGCGCGGGCTCGATGTGGGTAAAGCTGCTGGCCGATCCCGCCAGCGGGCGCCTGCTGGGCGGCCAGATCGTGGGCGAGGAGGGCGCCGCCAAGCGGATCGACGTGCTGGCCACCTGCGTGTGGACCGGCATGCCGGTGCAGGAGATGCAGCTCCTCGACCTGTCGTACGCGCCCCCCTTCTCCGGCGTGTACGACCCGGTGCTGATCGCCGCCCGGCAGGTGGCCAAGAAGGTGGGGGGCTGATCGTGTCCCCCCAGCCGCTCGCGGGACGCCGGGCGCTCGTGACGGGCGGCGCGTCGGGTATCGGCAAGGCGACCGTGGAGCGCTTGAGCGCCGACGGCGCGGCGGTGGTCGTGAACTTCGTGGGCGACGCCGAGCCGGCGGAGGAGCTCGTCGCACAGCTCACTGCCCGGGGAGGCTCGGCAATCGCGGTGCGGGCCGACGTCTCCATCGAGGCTGAGGTGCAGGCGCTGTTCCGCCGTGCCGAGGAAGCCTTCGGAGGCCCCGTCGACCTGCTCGTGAACAACGCCGGTGTCGAGGCCCCGTTCTCCCTGGTGGACATGTCGCTCGAGGAGTGGAACCGGGTTCTCGGCATCAACCTCACCGGTGGCTTTCTCTGCGCGCGCGAGGCCGCCAGGGCACTGATGGCCGCCTCTCTGCCCGGTGCGATCGTGAACGTGTCGAGCGTGCACGAGGTGATCCCGTGGCCGAGCTTCAGCCACTACTGCGCGAGCAAGGGCGGCCTGAAGCTGTTCGCGCAGACGATCGCGCGGGAGCTCGCCCCGCACGGCATCCGTGTGGCGAGCGTCGGGCCCGGCGCGATCCTCACCCCGATCAACCACGAGCTGGTCGAGGACGAGGACAAGCGCCGCGAGGTGGAGGGTCAGATCCCCTGGGGCCGGATGGGGGAGCCCGAGGAGATAGCGGCCGCGATCGCGTGGCTGGGCGGTCCGGAGGCCTCCTACGTGACCGGCGCGACGCTGTTCGTCGACGGCGGCATGACGCTGTATCCGGGCGTCACGTAGGCCCTTTCCGCCGCGAGCCCTCTCCGTCGCTTCGTCGCCCGACCGGGCGGCCTCCGGTCACGCTCACTTGATGCCGAGGCGGGCGTCCTCCCCGTCTCGACGTTCTGACAGAACCTGCATAAGAGCCGCCACGGGCGCGGCCAGGGGCGCGGTGGTGTGGGTGAGCAGCATGTCGGTGTCGAGCCGCCCGTCGCGCACGGTCGGGCCGACGGGTGACCAGAACGCGCCGTCGGCGGTCAGGGTCAGCTCCGGATCGAGCTGGTCGAAGGTGGCCGCGACGCCCATGCCCGCCGTGGCCGCCCGGCCTCGTCTGACGACGGGCCGGACCACGTGGTCCTCATCGGGCACCCCGAGCGAGCGGTGCAGCTTGCACAGCCGCTCCATCTCGTCGGGATCGACGGCGTCGGGGTCCTCGAGGGTCGTGGATATGCGCACCCCGATCCCGCGCTCGACCAGCTCGGGAATGGCCTCCACCACCCTGCGAAAGTTCTCGGGCCCGCGCATCTCGTCGTTCTCGTCGGGGTCGGCGCGGTCGAGGGACACCTGTATGTGCACGGGAGCCGCTCCCAGCGGCTCGAGCGCCTTCAGGCGGCTGCCGTAGAAGAGGGTCGCGTTCGAGAGCACGACCACGGGCAGGATCTCGGCGAGCGAAGCCAGCAACATGGGCATCTCCGGCACGAGAAAGGGCTCGCCGCCCGTCACGCCGATGTCGGTGAACCCCAGCGAGCGGGCCTCGTGCGCGGCGGCCAGCATCTCGTCCAGTCCCAGCTCCCGGCGGGCGACGCCCGGGGCCGATTCGGTCAGGCAGTAGGTGCAGCGCAGGTTGCAGTGGTAGTTCGAGTAGAACCACAGCCGCCCCGAGAGCTCGCCGTTCTCGATGGCTTCGGCCACGGGGCGGTCCGTCGAGTCGAGTGCGGTCCGAATGCCCAAGTCAGCGCGAGTCTAGGCTGGGAGCATGGCCGACGATCCGCACCCCGAACGCGTTCACGGACGCGTAAGCCGCCGCTCGGCGCTGCTTCTGGCGCTCGTTCCGCTCCTGGTCATGGCTCCGGCGGTCGCCGCGGTAGCCGTGACCCTCGCCCGCGGGCCCTTCCAGGGAAGCGAGGCGGTGGTCGGCGCGGCTTCGCCGTCCAGCCGGGCTCCGGTCGTCGTCACGGTGGACCCGGACCCACCGGGGACCCCCAGAGGAACCGCCGCGCAAACGGTGCCGGCGTTGGTCGCCCCGGCGCCGACCGTACCCGTGGTCTACCGGCGCTCGCAGGCTCTCGGGCTGCCCCACGCAGGACGCCTCCGCGGGGGCGTTCAACTGCCCGTCGAAGGCCCCTACTTCTTCACCTGGGACCCAATCTTCAAGACCGTCCCAAATCGTCCGTGGCGGCGCTTCGCCACGGACCTGACCATCCGGCGCATCCTGCGCGTCTTCCGTGAGTTCCGAGCGGCCCATCCGACCGCCTCGCGGATCGGAGTCGGGGACCTGAGCCGCCCGACCGGCGGCGGCTTCGGCCCCGAGTACGGGTCGATCGGGCACGCGTCGCACCAGAACGGGCTCGACGCGGACGTCTACTACCCACGCCTCGACCGCCGTGAGCGGCCCCCACGGTTACCGGAACAGGTCGATCGGCGCCTCGCCCAGGACTTGGTCGACCGCTTGGTGCGGGCGGGCGCGGAGTACGTCTTCGTGGGTCTGAACGTCCGTCTGAAGGGCCCGCCGGGCGTCGTACAGCCGCTGCCCCACCACGACAACCACCTGCACGTGCGCTTCCCGAACCTCCGCCGCTGAGGCCAGCCCGGCGGCGACCGCACTGACGAAAGCCTTACGGAACGCTCGCATCCGCCCCGTGGCTGCCTCCGCCGGGTCATGATCGGCGTATGGGCAAGCCGTGATCGGGCGCACGCCCCACGAGATATGGCAGAGCAGCCTCGAGGACGGCGAAGTCCGGCTCGCCCGATCCTCCCCCGTGCTCGCAGCCACGAGCCTGCTCGGTGGCTTTCACGTGATGCTGGGGCTGACCGCTCTGGTGATGATGCAGGGCGCTCTCACCGCGCTCCTCCCCGAGCCCTCGGCGCACGTGCTGGCATCGCTGGTGTTCGGCGTCGGCTTCGTGTTCATCACGATCGGTCGCTCGGAGCTCTTCACGGAGAACTTCCTGATCCCCGTGGCGACCGTCGTGGCCGGACGCTCTACCGTCGCGAAGCTGTTGCGGCTGTGGGGGGTGTCCTTCGCGCTCAACGCGGTGGGGCTCCTGCTGTTCGCCTGGATCCTGACCCGCGAGGGCGTGATCGTCGACGACGAAGCGCTTGCGGCCGCGGGCTCCCTGGCCGACACCCTGGCCGATCGCAGCGTGCTCGCGGCGCTGCTGAGTGCCGTCGTGGCCGGCGCGGTCATGACCACCTTCACCTGGCTTGCGGAGGCGGCCGAGAGCGACGTAACGAGGGTGCTCGTGGCGCTCCTGATCGGCTTCGTGTTGCTCGCGCCCAGCCTCAACCACTGCGTGCTCGCTTTCGGCGAGATCACCTTTGGCATACTCGCGGGCACCGCCGAGGCCGACGTGATCGACCTCCTGCGAAACACCGGCCTCGCGGCGGTCGGCAACATCGTCGGCGGCGTCGGCTTCGTGGCCTTCACGCGCATGGTGCAGGCGCGAGAGGCGAAGGCCGTTGTCGGCGACTAGCGTGTCGTTGCCGGGTCATGTGCCCGCTGAACTGACAAGCAAGGGAGACCCGTGAGCGAATCGTTCGACGCAGTGGTGATCGGGATGGGGCCCGGCGGCGAGACCGTCGCGGGGCGGCTGATCGAAGCCGGCAAGCGAGTGGCGGTCGTGGAGCGCGAGCTGATCGGCGGCGAGTGCGGCTACTGGGCGTGCATGCCATCCAAGACGCTGCTGCGCCCGCCCGAGGCCCGCGCTGGCGCCGATCGGGCGGCCGGAGTCGACGCGCCGGCGCTCGATTGGGAGGACGCGGTGGCCTACCGCGACCGCATCATCCGCAACCTCGACGACGGCAAGCAGGCCGCCGCCTACGAGGACATGGGCGCCACCGTGATCCGCGGCAGCGGCCGCATCGCGGGCGCGCACCGGGTCGACGTGGACGGGCGCGAGCTGGAGGCCGAGCACATCGTGGTGGCCACGGGATCGGCCGCCGTGATCCCGCCGATCGACGGCCTCGACTCGGTCGAGGTCTGGACCAACCGCGAGGCCACCACCCTCAAGCAGGTGCCCGACCGCGTGCTGATGGTCGGCGGCGGCCCGGTGGGCGTCGAGCTCGGCCAGTTCATGGCGCGCTACGGCGCCGATGTGACGCTCGTCCAGGGCGCCGACCGGTTGCTGCCGCGGGAGGATCCCCGCATCTGCCATCTGCTCGAGGCGGTCCTGCAGGAGGAGGGCATCGACGTGCGTATCGGGCATCACCTCGACGGCGTGAGCCAGGAGGACGGCGGCGCCGTCGCCCGGATCGGTGACGGCACCGAGGTCGGGACCGACGTGGTGGTCATCGCCGCGGGGCGCGCGCCCAACGTGCAGGACATCGGCCTCGAGACCGTGGGCGTGGAGCCCGCAAAGGGCGGCTTGGCGGTGGACGATCGTTGCTCCTTCGGCGATGGACTCTGGGCGGTGGGCGACGTGACGGGCGTCATGCTGTTCACCCACGTCGCCACCTACCAGGGCCGGATCGTGGCCGCCAACATCCTCGGTGCGGATCGGCGCGCCGACTACCGCGGCGTGCCGCGGGTCGTGTTCTCGGACCCCGAGCTGGCCGCCGTGGGGCTCACCGAGGAGCAGGCCGGCGAGGAGGGCATCGACGTCGCCACCGCCACCGTCGACCTCGCGCAGTCGATCGCCCGCCCGGTCACCTACGAGAAGGAGCCGCGTGGCGAGCTGCAGCTCGTGGCCGACCGCAGCCGCGGCGTGCTCGTGGGCGCCTGGGCCATGGCCCCGATCGCCAGCGAGTGGATCCACGTGGCCGCCCAGGCCATCAGGGCGGAGATCCCGATCGCGACGCTGCTCGACGGCGTGGCGCAGTTCCCCACCTACAACGAGGCCTACCTCAGGGGCCTCGAGAAGCTGGAGCTCTGAAGGGGAGAGGGGGCCGCGCTCAGCCTGCGGCGCCGCGCTCACGCACGGTCATCGGCAGGCCGCCGCTCGGGCTGAGCGTCGGCGCCTGGCGAATCCTCAACGCCTGCCCCGGCTCCAGCTCGAGCCGGAAGCGCTGCAGGATCATCGTGGCGATCACCTTGATCTCGAGCTGTCCGAAGCGCATGCCCAGGCAGATCCGCGACCCACCGCCGAACGGCACGTAGGCGCCCTTCGGCAGCTTGGCGCGAGCCTCGGGGGAGAAGCGCTCCGGACGGAAGGCATCCGGTTCCGGGAAGACCTCCGGCAGGCGATGGCTCGCCCACGAGCAGTAGTTCACGTGGGCGCCCGCGGGGACGGTGTGGCCGGCGAACTCGAAGTCGGCGATCGCGCGCCGCGGGCCGACCCACGCCGCGGGGTACAGCCGCAGGGTCTCGTCGATCGCCATCTCGAGCTCCGGGAGCCCCCCGACTAGCTCCGCCGCTGTCGGGGCACGGCCGCCGAGGTCACGGTCCTGCTCCTCGAGCACCGGGGCGAGCGCGGCGGGGTTGCGTGCCAGCTCGTAGAAGAGGAAGGAGATGGTCGAGGTGGTGGTGTCGTGCCCGGCAAACAGCAGCGTCATGACCTGGTCGCGCACCTGCTCGCCGCTCAGCGCATCGCCGTCCTCGCCTCTCGACTCGATCAGCAGGCTGAGGACATCCCGGCCGGCTTCGCCGCCGTTCCGGCGCCGGCGGGCGATCTCTCCGTAGATCAGCGCGTCGAGCGAGCGCCGGCGCGCGAGCATCCGCCGCCATGGGGAGCCCGGCCCTCTGAGCTGCTGCACCATCAGGTCGTGCGAGTAGAAGGAGAGCGCCTCGTCGAACTCGAGCGCCGGATCGCCGCGACGGTCGGCGTCGGGGTCGAAGCCGAAGAGCGCCCGCATCGCTATCCGCAGAGCCAGATGGCGGGTCCAGTCGTAGATGTCCACCTCCCGATCCCGCCGCCATCCCTCGAGCGCGGAGGCCGTCTCCTCGACCATGGTGTCGAGGTTCGCGGCGATCGACTCGCGGTGAAAGGCCGGGAGCATCAGCCGGCGCGCCCGCTTGTGCACCTCGCCGTCGGTGGTCAGGAGGCCGTCGCCCAGGAGCGGGATCAGGTCGCGCATGCTCCCCTCGCGCCAGAGGAAGTTGTGCGCGTGCGAGACCGTGACGTAGTGATTGGCCTCCGGCCCCAGCATGTACACCACGGGCGCGTGCAGCAGCCGCAGGGTGAAGATCGGTCCGTAGCGGCGGTAGGCCGCCAGCAGCTCCCTGAGCGGATCCTGCACGAAGTGACGCCCGCGGGCCAGGCTGTAGCTCGTGTCGCCGGGCGGCAACGCCACGCGCGCCGAGCGCTCGGCGCGCACGTCGAGGACGATCTTGCGAAGAGGGTTGCTGCTGGCCGGCGACGGCGCCTGAAGGCTCACCGAGGCCGCCTCATGCCGTCGCGGCGGCGATCTTCATCCGCGCGTCACCTCGACCAAGACTACCCCCGCAGGGCAGTCGGTTGGCATAGAGTCGCGCCATGCAGGTACGGGATGGGATGAACGAGGTCGTCGTGACCGTCGGACCGGCGCACACCCTGCGCGAGGCCGCCCGGCGCATGAGCGAGCGCAACGTGGGCGCTGCCGTGGTGGTCGACCTCGAGCAGCCGGGCCCCGGCATCTTCACCGAGCGGGATCTTCTCCGGGCCGACGGAGCGGGCAAGGACCTCGACGCAGAGGTCGTGGGCGACCACCTGTCCGCCAACCTGATCTACGCGCGCGCGGATTGGTCGCTCGAGACCGCGGCGGCGGCGATGGTTCGCGGCGGATTCCGCCATGTCGTCGTGCTGGCGGGCGACGACGTGGTGGGCATCTTGTCGATGCGCGACATCGTGCGCTGCTGGACCACCGCCGCCGGGGATCCCCAGCCCTGACCCGTGCATAGACAGTCCCTGCGCGGGCTCGATGCAGCTACTAGGGGGGCGTGCGCCGCCGCCTACCCCGCGGGCGGCACGATCCTCAGCACGCGGTCGTCACCCTCGCGCGGCGACCCGCGTCCGTCGGTGTTGTTGGTGAGCGCGTACAGCGCTCCGTCGGGACCTTCCACCACCGAGCGCACGCGCCCGAACTCGCCCTCGAACAGCGCCTCGTTCACCGTGACGCCGCCGTCGCGGTCGAAGCCCACGCGCCGGATCTGCTCGCCGACCAGCGCGCCGATCAGGTAGTCGCCGGTCCACGCCGAGCCGGGCAGCTTCACGAAGGTCGCTCCCGAGGGGGCGATGCTGTCCGGGTAGACGGCGATCGGCGTCTCGAAGCCCTCGCCGGTGGCCGTGCCCCGGATCTCCGGCCAGCCGTAGTTGGCCCCCTCGCGCAGAACGTTCACCTCGTCGTCACCGTCGGGCCCGTGCTCGTTCTCCACGAACCGGCCCGTGCCGGGCTCCCAATCGAAGCCCTGCGGGTTGCGGTGGCCAAGCGAGAACACGTCGGGTCGCGCGCCCTCGCCGCGGTACGCGGCCGGCGGGAGCCTCAGGATCTTGCCGTTGAGGGAGTCGGGATCCTGCGCCAGCGAAGGGTTGCCCACCTCGCCGGTCGAGAAGTAGAGGTCGCCCTTGGGGCCGAAGCGCATGCGGCCACCGTCGTGGATGACTCCGGCCTCGATGCCCTCCGCCACCACCGCCTCCTCTGTCATCCGGTTGCCCTCGAAGCGGTAGCGCGCCACCTGGTTGCCCGAGTCCGTCGTGGTCCGGTAGAGGTAGACGAAGCCGTTCTGGTCGAAGCGCGGGTCCACCGCCAGACCCAGGAGCCCGGCCTCTCCCGAGGCGTCCACCTCGACCTCGGCGACCGGGTCGGGCTGAAGCTCACCTCCGCTCGAGAGCAGCCTCACCCGTCCAGGGCGCTCGGTGATCAGCGCTCGCCCGTCGGGCAGGAACGCGATCTCCCAGGGGACCTCGAGGCCACTCGCGACCGTCTCGACGCGGGGATCGCCATCGCTGCGGGCCAGGCGAGGTCGGCTGGGGCGCTTCGGCCGTTCGGGGCGCTCGGCCGGGGTCTCGGGCGCGGCCGGTGGCTCCGCGGGAACCGTCGGCGCGACCGGCGGCTCGGCCCGCTCAGGCTCGTCGTCACCGCCGCAGCCGGCCACGAGGAGGACGAGCCCGAGAAGGGCCGCAGTGGCAGCCCGCCTCATGCCGCGGCTCCCGGCAGCGCCTCGCCCGTCGCCTGCGGCTGCCCGTGCTCGGCCTGCTCGATCGCCCAGGCCGCGTTGATGAACCCGACGTGCGAGAAGGCCTGCGGGAAGTTGCCGAGCTGGGCTCCGTCGCGGCGATCGACCTCCTCGGCCAGGAGACCGACGTCGTTGGCGTAGCCCCAAACGCCGTCCAGGACCTCGCGCGCGCGCCGCGCGTCGCCGCCGCGGGCCAGGCTCTCGGCCAGCCAGCACGAGCAGATCACGAACGCGCCCTCGTCGTCACCCCCGGTCCAGCGGCTGACGAGCCCGCCGTCGCCAAGCTCGCGCTCGATCACGTCGATCGTCTGCCGCATGCGCTCGTCGTCGGCCGGGAGAAAGTCCACCAGGGGCATCAGCAGCACGCTGGCGTCGAGGTGGTGGGAGCCGAACGCGCCGGTGTAGGCGCCGGCCTCCTCGTGCCAGCCCTGCTCGAGTATCGCCTCCCGGACCGAGTCGCGTTCCCTGGTCCAAGCCTCGACCCGATCGGCGGCGTCGAGCCGATCGGCCAGCTTGACGGCACGGTCGAGGGCCGTCCAGCACATGACCTTCGAGGAGGTGTAGTGACGCTTGCCCTCACGACCCTCCCAGATCCCGTCGTCCTCCTCGCGCCAGCTCTCCGCCGCCCGATCGGCGAGCGAGCGCAGGAAGGCCGCCGTGTGAGCATCGAGCCGGCCGAGCTGGTCACGGAGGGCCCAGGCCGCCTCCAGCACCTGGCCGTACACGTCGAGCTGGGTCTGATCCCAGGCCGCGTTGCCGACCCGCACCGGCCGGGCGCCGTGGTACCCGTCCAGGTGCACGAGCTCGTGCTCGGTCAGGTCGCGCTCGCCCTCCACGCCGAACATGATCTGCACGTGGCCGTCGGCTCGGAAGCTGCCGGCCGACCGGGCCATCCAGTCGAAGTAGCGCGCGGCCTCGTCGGGGCAGGCGCCCACCCACAGCGCCTTCAGCGTCAGGCTCGCGTCGCGCAGCCAACTGAAGCGGTAGTCCCAGTTCCACTCCCCACCCGGGATCTCGGGCAGCGAGGTGGTGGCCGCGGCCACGACCGCGCCCGATGGTTGGTAGGTGAGTGCCTGGAGCACCAGCGCACTGCGCCGCACCTGCTCCGCATAGGCGCCCTCGTAGGCGGTGTGCATCGCCGTCCACGAGCGCCAGGCCTCCACCGTGTCGTCGAGCGCCGCGCGCGGATCCAGCGTCGCCACCGCCCCGCCGCCGTCGAGGCCCTGGCGGTGATGCAGGGCCCATGCGGCGCTCTGGCCCTGGCGGAGCTCGATCCGCGCGGTGGCGCGGTCACCCGCGGGCTCCAGCGCGTGGTCGCCCACGAGCAACGTGGTATCCGGGCCACCCAGGCTCTCGAGCCCGGCGTCGGTGGGCACGAGTACTGGGCGCACCAGCCCGTACTCGGGCCGCGGCACGTACTCGACCACCACCGGCACCGTCCCGTCGAGCGCCTCGGCGTGTCGCAGCACCGCATGCGGGGACTCGTGGCCGATGTCGTGCCCGCGCGCGCCGGGAGCCAGTGCCAGGGCGTCGGTCAGCCGCAGCGTTCCCGCTTCGGTGCGGAAGGTCGTGCGCAGCACCATCGTGTCGGGCAGGTACTCGCGTTCGACCTCGAACGGCTCCTCCGGCCGGATGCTCCAGTGCCCCGCCGACTCGTCCAGGATCCGGGCGAAGGTGCTGCGGGAGTCGAACCGGGGGGCGCACCACCAGTCGAGCGAGCCCGTGCGGTCCACCAGGGCGGCCGACTGGCAGTCCCCGAGGAGCGCGTAGTCGGCGATCGGCGGCTGCAGGCCCACTGCCTCAGGCCGGGCCGGCGAGCGTCAGCGCGAACAGGTCGTTGGGGTCCGTCATGAACCGCTCGAGTTCGAGGCCCGCCGCCGCCAGCTCGCGCTCCAGTCGCGGCCGGGTGAACTTCGTGCTGATCTCGGTACGCATCTCCTCGCCGTCCGTGAACGTGACCTCCACGCCGGAGCCCGGAACGCGAACATGCTGCTTACCCCGAGCGCGCAGACGCATCTCGATCCACGAGGCCTCCGGGTCGAATACCGCCACGTGGTCGAAGGCCGAGACATCGAAGTCGGCGTCGAGCTCGCGGTTGATGACCAGCAGGACGTTGCGGTTGAACTCGGCGGTCACGCCCGCGCTGTCGTTGTAGGCCGCCTCGAGCACGGCGGGGTCCTTGACGAGGTCGGTGCCGATGAGCAGCCGGTCGTGCGGGCCGAGCAGCTCGGCCAGGGCGCGGAGGAAGCGCGCCCGCTCGGGCGGGTAGAGGTTGCCGATCGTGCCGCCGAGGAAGGCGAAGACCCTGCGCTCGCCGGCGGGGAGGTGCTGCAGGTGGGCCTCGAAGTCCCCGACGAGGCCGTGTACGCGCAGGCCCGGGTAGATCTCCACGAGCTCGTCGGCGCAGCGTTCGACCACCGACTCCGACACGTCCACCGGCACGTAGCGCCGGAGCGTGCCCTGGGCCGCCATCGCGTACAGGAGTGCACGAGTCTTCGAGGCCGAGCCGGAGCCGAGCTCCACCAGCTCCTCGGCGGCGATCGTGGCCACGATCTCCCGTGCGTAGCGGTTGAGCAGCCCCCGCTCCATGCGTGTGGGGTAGTACTCCGGCAGCGTGGTGATGCGCTCGAAGAGCTCCGAGCCGCGCTCGTCGTAGAAGTACTTGGGTGGCAGCTCCTTGGGTACGCGTGTGAGGCCGGCGCGCACGTCGTCGGCCATCGAGGCGAGCGCCGAGCCGTCCAGGTACGAGTCGACCCGGATGTCGCGGACCGGCGCGACGACGCTCACGCCGCGCACCTGAAGCCGGCGAAGATCTGGCGGCGCTCGGGAAGGTCCCAGTTGCGGAAGCTGTTGCGGATCACACGCGGGCGCGTGGCCCACGACCCGCCCCGCAGGACCCGATAGGTCCCGCCGAAGAACACCTCCGAGTACTCGCGGTACGGATAGGCGACGTATCCCGGGTAGGCGGTGAGCGGGCTGGCGGTCCACTCCCACACGTCGCCCAGCATCCCGAGCGCGCCGTAGGCAGACGCCCCGGCCGGCAGCGCGCCCGCCGGCGCGGCTCCAAAGGCGGTCTGGTCCAGGTTCGCCCGCTCGGGCGTGGGGGGATCGTCGCCCCAGGGGTACCTCCGGGCGGTGTTCGTGAACGGATCCCACGCCGCGGCCTTCTCCCACTCCGCCTCGGTGGGCAGGCGCTTGTCGCGGTAGCGCGCATAGGCATCGGCCTCGTACCAGGAGACGCACATCACGGGCAGTGCGGGGTCGAACGGCTCGATGCGGTCATAGCTGCGCACCCGGCCATCCGCCGTCCAGTAGCGCGGCCGCTCGACAGCCTCGGCGCGGCGCCAGTCCCAGCCGTCCTCCGACCACAGCTCCCGCCGCGCGTAGCCGCCGTCGTCGATGAACTCCGCGAAGGCGCCGCTCGTCACGGGCGTGCGGTCGATGGCGAAGCGCGGCACGTCGACCTCGTGCTGTGGTCGCTCGTTGTCGTAGGCGAAGGGACCGGCAGCCGCGCCCATCAGGAACCGTCCCTCGGGGACGTGGATCATGCCTCCGACCCAGTACGCCGGTGCGGCCGGCAGCTCGCGCCGGCGCGGAGCGTAGGTGCCGGCTGCTGCGAGCTGCAGGGTCTGCAGCATCGTCTCGTTGTGCTGGTGCTCGTGCTGGAGGAGCATGTCCCAGACGAAGCCCCCGGAGCTCAGGGACCCCTCGTGCTCCGACAGATCGGACTTCGCGAGCACCGCGAGCGCGCGCCCGCGCACCTCGGCCATGTACTCCTTGACCTCGGCAGTGCGCAGGTACGGGAGGTTGCCGCGCTCGCGGCGGGGCGTCTCCGAGGCGTCGTAGATCTCCCACAGCCCCGCGCGCGCCGGCTCGAGGCCGCCCGCGCGCTGCACGAGCCACAGGTCCTCGAACGCGGCGATGTGTCCCAGATCCCACACCAGTGGGCTCATCAGCGGGTCGTGCACGCGGTCCATGTCCGACTCGCTCACGGGATCGACGAGCGCGAGCGTGCGCCTCCGCGCCTCCTCCAGCAGCCGTCGCCAATCCTCCTCTCCCAGCGACTCAGCCCCTCCACGGGGCAGTGTTTCGGCGTATGTCGTCATCTAGCGCTTCGGCGCGGGGGTGGGTGGGGCGCGGAAGCGGCGCACGCTGTAGGCGTAGACCACCGCCGAGGCGGCGAACATTGCCGCGGTGACCAGCAGCCAGCGGGTGAGGTAGCCGTCCGGCTCGTAGCCGGCGGCGCGGACGAAGCTCTCCCTACCGAGCCCGGCGATCAACGGGAGCCAGACCAGCAGGAGCAGGCCGGACAGGACGGCCGGCACGCGCACGTGGTTGAGCCACGCGACCTGCGCCGCGCCGGCGCGGCGCAGGGCTCGCCCGACTCGGTAGACGATCAGGGCGAGGGTTGCGTACAGCGGAAAGAGGACGAGGTCGTGCGCCACGATCGCGCCGCCGAACCAGACCAGCACGTCGCGCGGTTGCGACACGTCGGCGATCCTCAGGGCGGCGTAGACGACAACGAGCATCATCGCAAGCACCCCGAGGAGGTGCAGCGGCCCGGCTCCGTACTCGTAGCGGAGGCGTCGCATCGACTGCAGCGGAAGCCTAGTCCGCGACGCCGGTGCGCGTGGAAAACGGGGGCGCTGATTAACCGGATCGTTAGGTTCTGGGCGCGGTGGCGGTCAGGCCACCAGCCCGCGCCCACGTAGCTCGGCCACCGCCTCGTCGCCGCGCTCGTCAACCGTTTGGCGGCGCACCCAGTCCGCGAGCTCCGGGAGCCCGTCCGCGAGCGTCATGTCCGCCTCGAAGCCGAGCACCTGCCGCGCGCGCGTGACATCCGCGAAGCAGTGCCGGATGTCCCCGGCGCGGAACTCCCCCGTCACGTCGGGCTCGAGCGCAACGCCCAACGTCTCCGCCAGGGCGCGGGCCAGGCCGGCGATCGTCGTCTCTCCGCCCGCCGCCACGTTGATGGCCATGCCCGCCGCGGCAGGCGCCTCCATGGCCGCCAGGGTGGCCCGCACAACGTCGTACACGTGCACCGGGTCGCGGATCTGGGCACCGTCCTCGAACACGCGCGGACGGCGGCCGGCGAGCAGCCGCGCGGCGAAGATCGCCGCGACGCCGGTGTAGGGGTTGGCGAGCGCCTGTCGCGGCCCATAGACGTTGAGGTAGCGGAGCGCCACGACCGGCAGGTCGTAGGCCCGACCGAGCACGAGGGCGAGCTCCTCCTGGTCCCGCTTGGTGATCCCGTAGACGCTCATCGGGGCAAGCGGCGCGTCCTCGCGTGCGGCAACCGCGGTGGCCACCTCGCCGCAGAGGGGACAGAGCAGCTCCCACGCGCGCCGTCGGAGCTGCTCGCGCGTGCGCGGTGCGGGGCTGACGACACCGTGCTCGGGGCAGCGGTACATCCCCTCGCCGTAGACGACCATCGAGGAGGCCACGACGAGCCGGCGGACCCTGTCTCGCCGGGCGAGCACCGCCTCGAGCAGCGTGGCGGTGCCGCCGCAGTTCACGTCGACGGTACGACGCACGTTCATCATCGACTCGCCGTTGCCGACCGAGCCGCCCAGATGGAAGACGGAGTCCACCCCGGCCAGGGCACCGTCGACGCAGGCGCGGTCGCGAAGGTCGCCGACGACGAGCTCCGCGCCTGTGCCCAGGTGGTCGGGCGGGCACCCCGAGGGATGCGCCAGGGGGTCGAGGTTGTCGAGCACCCGCACGCAGTCGCCGCGCGCGAGCAGGGCGTCGACCAGATGGGAGCCGATGAACCCCGCGCCGCCCGTGACCAGCGTGACGCTCACCAGATCGTGTCCAGCAGGAGCTCGGCGGCCAGCGCCTGGGCGACGATCAGCGCCAGCACCGGACGGGCCGCGCCACGGGGGAGGACGGTCGCGGCCGCGAGGCAGGCGAGCGGCACGAGGAAGAGCCATATGCGCTCGGTCTCAGCCTTGGTGAAGCCGAGCACGGACGCGGTGACGATCACCGCCGCGAGCGCGAGCGCCACGGTGTGGCGAGCGGCGAGGGCCTTGAGCGCGTACCAGGCCACCGGCAGCCCGAGCACCACGAGGAAGGCCGCAGGCGACCCGAACAGCCAGTAGGCGTAGGGCCGCAGGCGGGCCAGGCTGAAGCGGTAGACCTCCTCCGTGGCCACGAGCGTCCCGAGAGGGTCGAAGCCGAAGGCCGCGTAGAGCGCGGTGTAGAGGACGCCCACCGCCCCGGCGCACCCGGCGGCCAGCGCAGCGGCCCGGCCGATGCCATCACGACGGGCGACCACGATCGCGGCCCACGCGCCGACCGCCAGGAGTGCCCACGAGAAGAACGAGGCCACGGCCAGGAGCGCGGGACCGAGCAGAAGTGCGGCGCGCCGGCGGGCCACGAGCGCGATCGCCGCGAGCAGGCCGAGCGCGGCGTAGAGCGCGTCGGCCGAGGAGGCGCCGTGGAGGAGGGCGGCGGGGGTGAAGGCCGCCAGCAGCGCAGCGATGCGAGCGCGCGTGTCGTCGGCGAGCAACTGGCGCCCCAGCACGTAGGTCAGCGGCACCGACAGCGCCGCGGGCACGATCGTCAGCGCGCCCAGCCCCGGAGCGCTGTCGATGCCGAGGAGGTGCAGGGTCAGCAGCAGGCCCGGCGGATGGCCGGCCACGTGCACCGGGAGCGACGGCACCAGCTCGGCGAAGCGGTCGAGGAACCAGACGGGCCCGTAGTCGAGAGCCGGGAGCGCCGGCAGGTACTCGTTCTTCGCCTCCCGGTGGGTGTCGAAGACGGCGTACGGGCCGGCAGGGCCCCCGCGCGCCACGGCCACGGCCAGGCGGCCCGCCAGGGCCAGGCCGAACGCCGCGGCGGCAAAGGCAGGTGCCGACACCGACGGCGCGAGCAGCCGCGGAGCGAGCAGGACCGCGGCGCCCAAGAGGGCGATCGCGGGAACGGCCAGGCCGTGCACGCGAGGCTCCCACGAGGCCACGAACGGCGGCAGGTCCGCGCCGAGCTCCACGCCCCGGGCCGCGGCCGCCAACCCGACGGCCACCGTGATCGCCGTGCCAAGCGCGACGACGGGAGGGAGCCAGTCGAGTCCGGTGGGCCGAGCCCGACGGTCGCGCGCGACTCTCCGGTGAATGGCTCCGGCCTCCACGCCGGCCGACGATATGGGAAGCCGGGTCGGCCGCGTGGCGTCCGAGGCGTCCGTTCTCGCTCCGTAAGCCATGGCCGCTAGGTTGGCGCGCGCATGGTGGACGTTGTGCTCCCGACGCTTGACGAGGCCGAGGCCCTTCCGTGGGTGCTCGCGCGCATGCCGCCGGGCTTTCGCCCGATTGTCGTGGACAACGGCTCGACCGACGGCTCGGCCGAGCTGGCGGAGGGGCTCGGGAGCATGGTGGTGCGTGAGCCGCGGCGCGGGTTCGGCGCAGCCTGCTTTGCGGGCCTGTCGGCGGCGACCAGCGATGTGGTGTGCTTCATGGACTGCGACGGCTCACTCGACCCGGGTGAGCTGCCAGTCGTCGCCGGTGCCGTGCTCGACGGCACCGCCGATCTGGCGCTCGGGGAGCGGCGCCCGGAGGGAACAGGCGCCTGGCCCGCCCACGCGCGTCTGGCCAACCGGGTGCTCGCCCGGGAGCTGCGCCGGCGAAGCGGGGTGGAGCTGCGCGACCTCGGGCCGATGCGGGCCGCGCGGCGGCGGGCGCTGCTCGAGCTCGACGTGCGCGACCGCCGCTTCGGATGGCCGCTCGAGATGGTCCTCCGGTCCGCCGCCGCGGGATGGCGGATCAGGGAGGTCCCCGTCAGCTACCGGCCGCGATCCGGGCGTTCGAAGGTCACGGGCTCGGTGCGCGGCACGGCTCGCGCCGTGCGCGACATGGGGTCGGCCCTGCGGTGAGTGGCGTGACCCTCGTGGTGCTGGCCAAGGCCCCGCAGGCAGGGCGGAGCAAGACCCGTCTCTGCCCGCCATGCACGGCGGCCGAGGCGGCGGCGCTGGCCGAGGCGGCGCTGCGGGACACGCTGGCCGCGGTGGCAGCCGCGCCGGCAGTACGGCGGCTGCTCGTGCTCGACGGACAGCCGGGCGCGTGGTTGCCCGCTGGCTTCGACGTGGTGCCGCAGTGCGATGGCGGCCTGGCTCGCCGGCTGGCGGGTGCGTTCGAAGCGGTGGTGGGACCGGCGGTGCTCGTCGGCATGGACACGCCGCAGCTGACGGCCTCCGACCTCGCCGAGGCGACCGATGCGCTGCTGCGGCCCGGCGTGGACGCCGTGCTCGGACCGGCCAGCGACGGCGGCTACTGGTCGATCGGCGCGCGGCGGGCGGCCCCCCGCCTGTTCGACGGCGTGCCGATGAGCTGCGCGGCCACGCTGGCCGCCCAGCGCCGCCGCCTGGCGGAGCTCGGCCTCCGGCATGTCGAGCTGCCCGTGATGCGCGACGTGGACACCATCGCCGACGCTCAGGCCGTGGCCGCGCAGAGCCCGCGCTCGGCCTTCGCGCGGGCGCTTTGCACGCTGCAGCCGGCCGCTGCCTGAGTTCGGCCGGCCTCCAGGGCCATCCCACCTGGGTGCAGGCGTGCGCTAACCCGGCCTGCGCACGCGACCGGCCACCATCAGGCCGTGGCCGCAGGTAACCACGGACGTTCGCGGACACCGCCTTAAGAAACCTGAAAGCTGCCTGTGGTCGAATCGCCGTCGTGGTCCCGCGGTACTGGAAGCTGACCCTGCTCTCGATCTGCGTGCTCGGTGCGTGCGGCTCGACGGACGAGCTGCCCCCGGCCGCCGAGCCGGCGCGTGCGCCTCCCGCGACGGAGCGACCGGTCGGCCGCGTCGTGCCGGTGGGAAACAAGCCCGAGGGACTGGTCGCCGACGAGCGGACCGGCCTGGTGGCGGTCGCCCTGACAGACCCCGATCAGCTCGCGCTCGTCGACGCGCGCAGCGGCCGTGTCGAGCGCCGCGTGCCTTTGCCGGAGTCCCCGCGCCACCTCCAGCTCGAGCAAGCGGGTGGCCCGGTGCTGGTGCCCGCCGAGCGGGCCAACGCACTGGTCCGCGTCGACCTCCCGGGCGGTCGCACCGAGCGCATCGACGTGGGACGCTTCCCCCACGACGCCGCGGCCGCCGGCGAGCGGATCTTCGTCGGCGACGAGCTCGGGGACACGGTCTCCGTCATCGAGGGAGGTCGCGTGATCGAGCGACTCGAGGCGCCGATCCAGCCGGGCGGCGTGGTGGCGACCGGCAGCAACACGCGCATCGCCGTGGTCGCGGTGCGCGAGCGGGTCGTCGAGCTGTTCGACGCGGGCAACCTGCGCTCGCTCGGCAAGGCCGACGCGGGCGTCGGCCCCACCCACGTGGTCTCTGACGGCCGCGACCTGCTCTACGTCGTGGACACCCAGGGCGATGCCCTGCTGCTCTTTCACCTGAGCCCGCGCCTCGAGCTGGTGCGGCGGGTGTACCTCGAGGGGGCGCCCTACGGGATCGCCATCGACCGCCGACGCCGCCGCCTCTGGGTAACGCTCACCGAGCGCAACCGCGTCGTGGAGCTCTCGGCCGGTGGGCAACCGCGCGTCCTGCGCAGCTTCCCGACGGTGCGTCAACCCAACACCGTGAGCGTGGACGAGAAGAGCGGAAGGGTGTTCGTGGCCAGCCGAGCGGACGGGACCCTGCAGCTGTTCGATCCGTAGGCGGAAAACGGTCGGACACTTTCCGACCCCAGAGGGTCGAAGAGTGTCCAACAGATTGAAGCGCGCCGCGGCTTGGCCTCAGAGCGCCAGCAGCGCCCGCGCGTGCCGCTGGGCCGCCGCGGCGGGCAGGGCGCCGGCCGGCAGCTCGACCACGAACGAGCGCATGCCCAGGCGCTGGTTCTGCCAGTTGGGCGCGGTGCCCCGCGGCCAGCGGATCACGGCGAACGGGACCCCGGCCCTGCGGGCGTAGCGGCGCGCCACGCCGACACTGGCCCCGAACGCGCGTACCACCGCCTGGGGCTGATGGAACCACACGGTCACTTCCGGTCTCAGGCGTCGTACCAACCGGGCCGCCAGTCGCGACTCCGGCTCCGACAGGGGCCGCGACCCCGAGTACTCGGGGTCGAACGGTCGGCCTGACCGCCGCCATTCTGATGGGAAGTTTCGGTTCAGGTCGACTCCGCGGCCGTTCACGCGGAGGCCGCGTTGGAGGCCATCAGGGTTGAGGTTCTCGACCACCCACAGCGGCACGGATGAGCGACCAGAGCGAAGTCGGCGGGTCACGTCGGTGCCCTCGCACTCGGTGCCGTGGATGCAACCGAACACCAGGGTCCGCGCCCGCTTAGTGGGATCACCGAGGCGAAAAAGGCGGATCGGCCGGCCCTCCACCGAGCGGCCGATCAGCTCGGCGCTCGGGGTCATCGGAAGGACGCGCGCGGCCCGAGTCGGAGCCTTGCGCTGGCGGGTCGGTGCTGGCAGCCCGTCCGCTTTTGGGTTGACACCGCCGCTCCTGGCGACCGGGTCCGCCGGCTTGGAGTCCCCACCGCCCAAGATCAGGGTCGCGATCACAGCCGCCGTGGCCGCCGCCGCTCCACCAGCCCAAGCACGCCCCCTCAGGCCGAGGCCTCGAGTCCGTAGCTCGACACCAGGTGGGTGACCGGAGCGTCGAAGCGCTCCCGGGCCCTCTCCACGAGATCCCCCTCGAGCCAGTTGGAGTGCTCGGGCGGCCACGTCGAGAGAATGATCTCGTCGGGCGGGAAGCGGTCGACCTCGTCCCCGATGGCTTGCACGGGGTCGGCGTCCCCGACCACTCCGCTCGCCTCGAGGCCACTGGCGTCGAGGCTCTCGACCGCCCGCGCCAGCCGGAGCTCTGCCTCCGCAACGGCCTCGTCGGGGTCGGAGACGTAGTGCCGGATCCGCTTGTTCAGAGCGGGGGCGACGATCAGCACCTCGCTGCCTCCGTCGCCGGAGCGGCTACGGATCTCCTGGTGCAGGCTCTCGCACGGGCAGGTGTTGTTGGCCACCACGAGGATGCGCTTCCTGGCCGCTGGATCCACGGTCATCGCTTCTCCTTATTCGCTGGTGAGGCCACGGTGGCGCGCCGAGCGGCGCCGCGCAAGGCCTGCGACACCGAGTTCTCCACGTCTTAAGAGGGCTGACGAAAGCCTTACGGGCGAGCTCCGACCGCGCACGGCGGACCCGGCGTGGGTAACACTCGTTGCATGAGCAGACCCCACAGCCGCGGATCCGTGCTCGTGGTCGACGACGAGCCGACCATCTCCGAGGTGGTGTCGCGCTACCTGGAGCGGGCGGGCTACGCCACGCGCGTGGCAGGCGACGGGCATGAGGCTCTCCGCCTCGCCGGAGAGGAGCGTCCGGATCTCGTGGTGCTCGATCTGATGCTCCCCGGCGTCGACGGGCTCGAGGTCTTGCGCCGCCTGCGCGAGGACGACCGCGTGTCGGTGATCCTCCTCACCGCCAAGGGCGAGCCCACCGACCGCGTGGTCGGCCTGCGGCTGGGCGCCGACGACTACGTGATCAAGCCCTTCTCCCCGGCCGAGCTCGTGGCACGCGTGGATGCCGTGCTGCGGCGGGTCGACAAGTCGCCCGAGCTCGAGGAGGAGATCGCCTTCGACGGGCTCGTCATCGATCCCGCCGCCCGCCGCGTGACGGTGGGGGGGGATGAGGCCCAGCTCACCGTCCGCGAGTACGACCTGTTGCTCTTCCTCGCGCGCCATCCGGGCCAGGTCTTCTCGCGCGATCAGCTGATGGACGCCGTTTGGGAGTACGCCTTCTACACCGATACCTCGACGGTGACCGTCCACATGCGCCGCCTCCGCTCCAAGATCGAACACAACCCCTCCGAGCCCGAGCGCCTGCAGACGGTTTGGGGGGTGGGTTACCGATTCCAGCCGTGACCGTCGTGCGCAGCATCCTGATCCTCGTCGTCGGCGTGACCCTTGGAGGACTCGCCGTGGGAGTCGCCTACGGCCCGTCCGACGGGCTGTTGATGGCCGGCGTGATGGCGGCGGGCGGCGCGCCGATCCTCGTGCTCTCGCACGTCTTTGCCGCCTGGCGGAACCGGTTGGGGTCCCTGTCGCGGCAGTTCGTCATCGGCACCGGAGTGGCCGTCGGCTCGGTGCTCCTGATGATTGGCGTGATTGCGGCCTCGATGTTCGTCTCTGCCCACGACGCCTTCGTGCTGGCGCTCGGCCTGGGCTTCACCGGCGTCGTCGCGGCCTACTCGTCGTTGATCCTCGCCCACGGGGTGATGAACGACATCGACGCGGTGCGGAGCGGGGTGATGGCCGTTGGGGACGGCGCTCGTGACGTGCACATCGAGACGGTCGGGCGGGACGAGATCGCCGACCTTGCTCACGCCTCGAACAAGATGATCGATCAGCTGAAGCACGACGAGCAGCAGTGCGAAACGGCCTGGTCCGCCCACCGGGACCTGATTGCCGCGGTGTCGCACGACCTGCGCACCCCCCTGACCTCCCTCCAGCTCGTGGCGGAGGCGATCAAGGACGGGGTCGTTGACGACGGCACTCGCGACCGCTACCTGGCGCAGCTACCGGTGCACATCCAGGCGCTCGGGGGGCTGATCGACGACCTGTTCGAGCTGTCGCGGCTGCAGGCGGGAGACGTCCAGTGGTCGCTCGAGAAGGTCCGCCTCGACGAGCTCCTGCAGGAGACCGTCGAGGCCATGCGCGGACAGGCCGACGCCAGGGGTGTGATGGTGGAGACGCGGGTTGCCGACGACCTCCCGCTGGCCAGGGCCAATCCCGAGAAGCTGCAGCGCGTTCTCTTCAACCTGATCCAGAACGCCATCCGCCACACCCCTGAGGACGGGACGGTCACCGTCTGCGCCGAGACCAGTGACGAATGCGTCGAGATCGAGGTCATCGACACCGGCGAGGGGATCGACAGCGCCGACCAGGAGAGGGTGTTCCAGCCATTCTTCAAGAGTGGGGAGGAGGCTGCGCGAACACGTCCGGGAGCCGGGCTCGGACTCACGATCTGCCGCGCCATCGTTGAGGCCCACGGCGGCCGGATCTGGCTCGGCGAGCGCGACGGCGGGGCACGCGTTCGCTTCAGCCTTCCCCAGGCGCCGGCGTGAGCAGCGCGGCGACCAAGACCGCTGAGCTCGCGCCCGGAAAGGCATTTCCGGACCTCGACCTGCCCGACCACACCGGGCGCGCCCGGAAGCTGTCCGAGATAGCCGGCGGCGATCCGGTGGTGCTGGTCTTCTCGCGCGGATGGTGGTGCCCCAAGGAGCAGCGCTACATGCGTGAGCTCGTGGGCCTGCAGGACGAGTTCGAGGTGGCCTACGCGCGCATAGTCGTGGTCTCGGTCGACGCCTCAGAGGTGCAGTCGGCCTTCAGGGCGGGACTAGGGGCCCGCTTCCTCTTCCTCTCCGACGCCGACCGCCGCTGGCTCCCACGGCTGGGTCTCGAGGAGACCGCCGACACGGTGCACGATCCCTACTGGCCGGCGGGGTTCACCCTCTTCCCGGACCTGACCATCCACCGCGCCTACGAGGGCTACTGGTACTTCGGGCGCGCGACGATGGAGGAGCTGCGCACCGACATGCGCCACATCTCCCGCTCCGTCCGTGAGGACTGGAACCCGTGAGCGGCGACCTGCCCTTCCGCTACCTCTGGCTCGACGGCGAGCGCCTGTCGATCGACGATGACGCTCCCGGGCGGCGCTTCGGGATCGATCGCCGCTGCGTCGAGGGCGAAGCCGTCGCGGATGCCTACGCGCACGTCTGCGCCTCGGATGACGACGAGGCCCGCGTGCCCTACGACCAGCCCGAGGTCCAGCAGGCCCGGCGCGATGCCCTGGCCTGGTGGATACCGATGCTGGGCGACGACCTGGTGTGCCTGACGACGCTGTCGCTCGACTCCGTGGGCTGCGGTGGAGCGATCACGGTGGCCCGCGACCCGGCGCTCTTCGACGACGACCCCTTCCGGCGACTCTTCCCCGGCTTCACGGTGCGCACGGACCTCTTCTGCCAGGTCGACGCCCCGCCCGGGCCGGTGCTCGAGCGCTACGCCGGGGCGCCCTGGCCTGGCGGAAGCTTCTGATCACGTTCCACAGAGGAGGTTGCGATGAAGTTCGATGAGCTGACCGGTGCCCTGGGCAGGGGCCTGATCGCCGGCGCCGCGGGCACCGCCCTGATGACGGTCTCGAGCACGCTCGACGCGAAGCTGAGCGGCCGCGGGAGCAGCTCGGCGCCGGCCGACGCCGCGGGCGCGGTTCTGGGCGTGGAGGGCAAGGACGAGGCGGGCGAGGCGCGCTTCTCGAACATCGTGCACTGGGGCTACGGCACCGGGTGGGGAGCGGTGCGCGGCCTGCTGGGCGCCGCGGGCGTGCACGGCCCCGCGGCAATGGGGGCCCACTGGGCCACCGTCTGGGGCTCGTCGCTGGCGATGCTTCCGGCCCTCGACATCGCCCCCGCGCCCTGGAAGCAGGAGGGCCGCGACGTGGCGAAGGACGCCTTTCACCACCTCGTCTATGCCGCCGGCACGAGCGCCGCCTACTCGGTGCTCGATCGCTGAGCACCGAGAAACACGACTACCGCTAGGAGCCCCATGTCCGACACCGTCTCCGATCACCTGCTGCAGCGCTTCACCGACTGGGGCATCGCCCGCATCTACGGCTACCCGGGCGACGGCATCCTCGGCCTGATGGGAGCCTTCGACCGTGCCGGAGACCGGCTCGAGCTCGTGCACTCGCGCCACGAGGAGATGTCGGCGTTCATGGCCTGCGCGCACGCCAAGTTCACCGGCGAGGTCGGCGTGTGCCTCGCCACCTCCGGGCCCGGCGCCATCCACCTGCTCAACGGCCTCTACGACGCGAAGCTCGACCACCAGCCGGTGCTCGCGATCGTCGGCCAGCAGGCCCAGGCGGGCCTCGGTGGCAGCTACCAGCAGGAGGTCGATCTCGTCTCGCTCTTCAAGGACGTGGCCCACGAGTACGTGCACATGGCCACGTCCCCGGCGCAGATCCGGCACCTGGTGGACCGCGCCCTGCGAACGGCGCTGTCGGAGCGCACGGTCACCTGCCTGATCGTGCCGAACGACCTTCAGCAGGAGGACGCCGTGGAGGAGGCTCCGCGCGCGCACGGCACCGTGCACTCGGGCCTTGGCTGGAACCCGCCGCGGATCGTGCCCGAGGACGCCGACCTGCGCCGCGCCGCTGACGTGCTGAACGCCGGCGAGCGCGTGGCCATCCTCGTCGGCCAGGGCGCCCTGCACGCCGCCGACGAGGTGGAGGAGGTCGCCGACCTGCTCGGGGCCGGGGTGGCCAAGGCACTGCTCGGCAAGGCGGTGCTGCCCGACGACCTGCCCTACGTGACGGGCTCGATCGGGCTCCTCGGCACGCGTCCGAGCTCGGACATGATGCTGGGCTGCGACACGCTGCTCATGATCGGGTCGAGCTTTCCGTACTCGGAGTTCCTGCCCGAGGAGGGCGAGGCCCGCGGTGTGCAGATCGACATCGACGGGCGCATGATCGGCATCCGCTATCCGATGGAGGAGAACCTGGTGGGCGACAGCGCGGAGACCCTGCGCGCGCTGATCCCCCTGCTCGAGCACAAGGCCGATCGCTCGTGGCGCGACGAGATCGAGGCGAACGTGGCCGACTGGTGGAAGGTGCTCGAGGCCCGCGCCATGAAGGACGCCCGCCCGCTGAACCCGCAGCGCGTGTTCTGGGAGCTGTCGTCGCGTCTGCCCGACAACTGCATCCTCAGCGCCGACTCCGGCTCAGCCGCCAACTGGTTCGCCCGCGACCTCAAGATCAGGAAGGGCATGAAGGCCTCGCTCTCCGGCACGCTCGCCACGATGGGGCCGGGGGTGCCCTACGCGATCGCCGCGAAGTTCACCCATCCCGACCGCGTGGCCATCGCCCTGGTGGGGGACGGGGCGATGCAGATGAACGGGCTGAGCGAGCTGATCACCGTGGCCGACTCGTGGAGGAAGTGGAGCGACCCGCGCCTGATCGTGCTCGTGCTGAACAACGGCGACCTGAACCAGGTCACGTGGGAGCAGCGCGCGATGATGGGCGACCCCAAGTTCGAGGCTGCCCAGAAGGTGCCGGACTTCCCCTACGCACGCTACGCGGAGCTGATCGGGCTGAAGGGCATCCGCGTCGATTCGCCCGAGCAGGTGGGCGATGCCTGGGACCAGGCGCTGGCCGCCGACCGGCCCGTCGTGCTCGAGGCGATCACCGACCCGGAGGTGCCGCCGCTGCCGCCGCACATCCAACTCGATCAGGCCCGGGCGATCACCTCGGCGCTCCTGAAGGGCGATCCAAACGCCCGCGGCATCATCCGGCAGACCGTCCGTGACAAGGTGGCGGAGCTGGTGCCGGGACGATGACCGCGCTGGGCGTGCGGCCGGCTGCCACCGGCGCAATCATCGAGGGGCTCGAGGTCTCGGCCTACGTGGTGCCCGCGGACCGGCCGGAGTCCGACGGCACGCTCGCGTGGGACAGCACGACGCTCGTGGTGGTCGAGGTCTTCGCCGGCGGTGAGCGGGGCCTCGGCTACACCTACGCCGACGTATCGGCCGCCCGCCTCGTGGAGTCGAAGCTCACGGGCGCCGTGGCCGGCTGCGACGCGATGGCACCGCCCGCGGCATGGCAGGCGATGGTCCGAGCCACGCGCAACCTCGGCCGGCCGGGCATCGTGTCCTCGGCGATCGCCGCGGTGGACGTGGCTCTGTGGGACCTCAAGGCGAGGCTGCTCGAGGTGTCGCTCGCAACGCTCCTGGGCCCCGTGCGCGAGCACGTTCCGGTGTACGGCAGCGGCGGCTTCACCTCCTACTCACTCATCGATCTCCAAGAGCAGCTCGCGGGGTGGGTGGCGAGCGGGATCGAGCAGGTGAAGATGAAGGTCGGCACCGATCCCACCGCGGATCCGGACCGCGTGCGCGCCGCGCGCGAGGCGGTCGGGCCGGACGCCGGTCTGTTCGTGGACGCCAACGGCGCCTACGACCGCAAGCAGGCCCTGGCGCTCGCGGAGCGGTTTCGCGAGCAGGGCGTGACCTGGTTCGAGGAGCCCGTCTCGTCCGACGACCTCGACGGGCTGCGATTCCTGCGCGACCACGCGCCGGCCGCCATGCAGGTCGCCGCCGGCGAGTACGGCTACGACCTCCCCTACTTCGACCGCATGCTCGACGCCGGAGCGGTCGACGTGCTCCAGGCCGACGTCACGCGCTGCGCCGGCATCACCGAGCTGCTGCGGGTGGGTGCCCTCTGCCAGGCCCGCGGCATCCCACTGTCGGCGCACACCGCGCCCTCCATACACGCGCACGCCGGAGTCGCGATCGAGCCGCTGGTGCACGTCGAGTACTTCCACGACCACGTGCGGATAGAGGAGCTCCTCTTCGACGGCGTGCTCCAGCCCGTCGCCGGGGCGCTCCATCCCGACCCCGAGCGCCCCGGCCTCGGGCTGGAGCTCCGGCGCGCCGACGCCGAGCGGTACGCGGCATGAGCACGGGGAGACGCAGGCATGTGCGGCGGGTGGTGAAGAACGTGCGCCGCGGGCGCCTGCAGCGCACGCTGTCGGGCTTTGCGGCGATGAGCGCCCTGCCGCTCGCCACCGACATCTACTTGGAGCACTACCGCGGGTCGTTCGGCAACAAGATGATGTGGAGCCCGCTCGTCGCCACCCCGCCGCTGGTGGCCGCCGGCGTGGCCGGTGTGTTCTCGGAGCGCGCGGCACGGAGGGCGTTGCCGCTGGCGTCGGCGGTCTACGGGGCCCAGGGGATGATCGGCGTGGGTATGCACATCAGGGGGCTGGCACGCAAGCCCGGCGGCTTCCGAGCGGCCAGCTTCAACCTGTTGATGGGGCCGCCGCTGTTCGCGCCCGGGTCCCTGACCATGGTGGGTGCGATCGGGATGCTGGCCTCGGCGTTGCCGCGCGAGCGCTAGCGACGTGCCTCCCGACTACACGGGCGCCGACCACCTGCCCAAGCGCCGCGGCGACGCACCGGGCCCGCCGCCCGGCCTACCGCGCCAGCTTCGTGGCACGACGCCCCAGGGGCGTGGCCGCTACCCCGACTACGACGTGCTCGAGCGCGCCGGGCACTGGGACGAGGTAACTCGCCGGCTGGTCCTGGACAGGGTGGAGAATCCACCGCCGATCCGCTTCTTCGAAGCGCACGAGGCGAGCACCCTGGCAGCGTTCTGCGACACGGTGACCGCTCAGGACGCCGAGCCCCGCATCCCGGTGCTCGCCTACGTGGACGACAAGATGCACAGCGGCAAGCTCGACGGCTACCAGCATGCCGGGATGCCCGACGACGGCGAGGTTTGGCGTCGCGTGGGGCGCGGCCTCGATGACGCCGCGCGCGAGCGCGGGACCGAGTCGTTCGCCTCCGCCCCGGCCGATGTCCGGCGCGCGATCGTCGGCGCCTTCGCCGACGGCGAGCTGAGTGGTGGAGTCTGGGATGAGATGCCTCCGGCCAAGGCCTGGAGCGTGGTGCTGCGGGCGGTGCTCGGCGCGTTCTACTCGCACCCGTGGGCGTGGAACGAGATCGGGTTCGGCGGACCGGCCTACCCCCAGGGGTACGCGCGAATGGGCGTCGGGCAGAACGAGGGCTGGGAGACCGGCGAGGCGTTCGAGGTGGATCCCGTGACCGACGTGCCGGAGCGGGGCGTCGAGTGAGGCTGCAGACCCTCCTCAAGGGCGCGGTGGGCCCGCGCGACAACGACTCGCGCCACCTGCTGGATCCGCACAAGCGGGGTATCCCCGGACGCGCGACCATGAGGACCTTCGACGACGGCGACGAGGTGGACCTCCTGATCGTGGGCTGCGGAGCCGGCGGCGCCGTCCTCGCCCAGCGGCTCGCACGAGCCGGCTGGCGGATCGTGGTGCTCGAGAAGGGCCCATTCTTCGACCCCGACACCGACTGGGTGAGCGACGAGGAAGGCGCGCGGCCGCTGTACTGGATGGAGAACCGGATCATCGGCGGCGAGGACCCGGTCGAGCTCGGCCAGAACAACAGCGGCGTGGGGGTTGGCGGATCGATGCTCCACTACGCGGGCTACGTGCCGCGGTTCCATCCGTCCGACTTCGAGACGTACACGCGCGACGGTGTCGGCGCCGACTGGCCGCTCTCCTACTGGGAGCTCAAGTCGCACTACGAGCGCGTGGAGGCCGAGCTGCCCGTTGCCGGCCAGGACTGGCCCTGGGGCGACCCTCACTCCTATCCGCACTCCGCCCATCCCGTGGGCGGCGCCGCCGAACGGGCGCAGGAGGGCGCGCGCGCCGCCGGAGTCGAGATGCGGGTCGGCCCGGTCGGGATACCCAGCGGCACGTTCGGCAACCGGCCCCACTGCATCTATCGCGGCTTCTGCATCCAGGGCTGCAAGGTGGGTGCCAAGGCAACGCCGCTCGTGACCCATGTGCCCGACGCCATCGAGCACGGCGTCGAGATCCGCGCCGACAGCATGGCCACCCGCATCGAGGTGGACGAGCGCGGGCGCTGCACGGGCGTGACGTACGTGAGGGAGGGCTCCGAGCGCTTCCAGCGGGCCGCGGTGGTGGCGGTCGCGGGCTACGCGATCGAGAGCCCGCGGCTCCTCCTCAACTCGACCAGCCGCCGTTTCCCCAACGGGCTCGCGAACGAGGCGGACCAGGTCGGGCGCTACGTGATGGTGCAGGGCGCGCCACACGTGGCGGCCCGCTTTCCCGAGCTCATGCGCATGTACAAGGGCCCACCGCCCCAGATCTCGTCGGAGCAGTTCTACGAGACCGACGAGCGGCGCGGCTTCGCCCGCGGCTTCAGCGTGCAGACCGTCGGGCCTCTGCCGATCGGCTGGGCCGGCCACGTGCTGGCCGACGGGCACTGGGGCGAGGCGCTGCGCGAGTACATGCGCGACTACAACCACTGGACCACGCTCGGGCTGCTGTGCGAGCTGCTCCCGCGCGCCGAGAACCGGGTGACGCTCGCGGCGGAGGTGGACCGCTACGGCATGCCGATCGCGCGCTTCGACTACACCCAGTGCGACAACGACCGCAAGAACATCGCCTTCGCCAAGGCCAAGCTCTACGAGATCTGGGAGGCCGCGGAGGCCCAGGACACGCTCGAGATCGACCGCTACGCCCACCTGGCCGGCGGCTGCCGCATGGGCACCTCGCCCGAGGAGAGCGTGGTGGATCGTGACCACCGCGCGTGGAACGTGCCCAACCTGCTGATCGCGGACACGAGCGTGATGCCCACCCAGGGCAGCGCCAACCCCGCGCTCACCACGATGGCCCTCGCGTCCCGGCTCGCCGACCGGCTCGCGGCAACGTGATGAGACCATAGTTCAGCCCGGGCTGATCCCCCAGGCGCTCACGAACTCCTCGCCCGGCTCGAGCGTCCTGACGTCCTGCCCGGTCTGAAGCGCGTTGGGTGGGCAGGTCATCGGCTCGACCCCGAGGGAGCGCCGCCGTCGCGCCGGGTCGGGTAGGTCGTCGCCTGTGAAGGCCATGACGTACCGGTGCTCCTCGTCCAGCCAGAGCGTCACCGCCTCTCCGCCGTCGGGGGACTCCAACCGGACGCGGGCGCGCCCGTCGCTGTCTCGCACGAGATCGCCATAGGCGGTGTCGAGCTTGGTGGGCCCGATGACACGAGGCGTTCTGAAGTCGTGCTGGGTGCCATCGAGCGCAAGGCGCCCGCCGGTGGGAATACCACGCTCGTCGAGCTCCAGGCGCGTCGCCGCCGGAACCCGCAGTCGCGCGGAGTCGATCCTGTCCGTGCCGACCGTCAGGTACGGGTGAAAGCCGGCGCCATAGGGTGCCGCCTCGCGACCGACGTTGCGCGCCGCCGTTCGAACCGTCAGTCCGGCTTCGTCGAGCGTGTACTCCGTCTCGAGCGCGAGCGCGAACGGATAGCCCGCGCGCGGGTGCAGCAGCAGGGACACGACCACCCGCGACGGGTCGTGCTCGGCCAGCTCCCAGTTGGCCCAGCGCGTGAGTCCGTGAATCGCGTTGCACATGGCGGGCTCGGTCAGCGGAACCTGGTGCGACCCGCCGCCGAACTCGTACCGCCCGTCCGCGAGCCGATTGGGCCACGGGATGAGCGCCTGGCCGTGCGCGAACGTCGCCATCTCGTCGAGCTCGTACCCATCGAGCAGCGGTCGCCCACCGTGCGTGAAGCCCCGCACCCCGCCTCCGACCTCGACGACCGTCGCCCGGAGCTCGCCGGCCACCAACTCGACCTGTCGCCCGGATGCGGGAACCGGCCCTTCCAGTCGCGGTGTGGTCGTCACGCTCCCTGGCCCAGGTTGCGCATCAGCCCCCCGTCCATGAAGTAGGTGCTGCCGGTCACGTAGTCGCTGTCTGCAGATGCGAGGAAGACAGCCAGGCGACCGATCTCCGCCGGCTCGGCCGCCCGCTTCCACGGGATGCTCTGCACCTGCTCGTCGAGCAGCTTGGGATCGTCGATGGCCGCCTGGTTGAACGGCGTGAGCACCATCCCCGGGCCCAGGTTGTTGACGTTGATCTTCAGCGGCGCCAGCTCGAGGGCCATCGTTCGGGTTAGGTTGCGCAGCGCGCCCTTGGAGCAGTCGTAGTCGGCGCCGCCCGGGTTCGGGATCTCCTGGTGCACGGAGGTGACGTTGATGATCTTGCCCCCGGTCGCGTCCCCGGCCTTGCGGAGCTGGACGTAGCGACGGCAGCAGAAGAACGCCCCGTACAGGTTGGTCCTGATCGCCTTGTCGAAGACCTCAGTGGAGAGCTCGCCCACCTCGACCCCGGAGGCATCGACGCCGGCGTTGTTCATGAGGATGTCCACCGTGTCGAAGGCCTCGAGCGCCGTGTCGAACAGCCGCTCGACCTGCTGCTCGTCGGAGATGTCGGCCTGCACGACGCTGGCCCGCCGGCCCTCCGCTTCCACGGCCTGACGAGTGCGGTTCGCGCCATCGGCGTCCTCCAGGTAGTGCACCACGACATCGGCCCCCTCCTTGGCGAACTCGATCGCGGTGCCCTGCCCGATTCCGGAGTCCGAGCCGGTGATGAGCGCCACCTTGTCCTGCAGTCGTCCGGTCGTCACGAGTTGCCTCCTAATCCTGGGTGTTGTCGATGTGCTTCCCGGCCGTCTCGGTCAGGCGCCACGCGGCGTTGATGAGTCCGACGTGGGAGAAGGCCTGCGGGAAGTTGCCCAGCAGCTCCCTGCGGTCGGGGTCGGCCTCCTCCGCCATCAGGCCGAGGTCGTTCGCGAACGAGATGGCTCGCGTGAACCACGCCTCGGCGCGAGCAAGCTCTCCGCGCAGGGCGAGGCATTCGACCAGCCAGTAGGTGCAGATGAGGAAGCCCATCGGGTCGTCCGGCCAGCGGCGAACCAGGCCTACGTCACCGAGCTCGCGCTCGATCGCCTCGATCGTCGACCACATCCGCTCGTCGTCGGCGGGAAGGAAGCGCACGAGCGGCAGGATCAGGGCCGAGGCGTCCAGCTCGTCGGAGCCGAAGGCGCCCGTGTACGCGCCGGCCCGCTCGCTCCAGCCCTTGGTCAGCACGGCCGTCCGCACGCGGTCACGCGCCTCCTCCCAGCGCTGCACCGGCACGTCATCGCCGAGGAGCGGGGCCAGCCGGACCGCCCGGTCGAGCGCCACCCAGCACATCACCTTCGAGGAGAGGTACTGCCGGCTCGCGTCCCGGGCCTCCCACATCCCCGCGTCCGGCTCCCGCCAGGTACTCGCCGCCCGGTTCGCCAGCGCAACGAGCAGCTGCCGGGTCGGCTCCTCCAGCTCCCCGAGCTGCTCGCGCAGCTGCTGGGCGGCGTCCAGCACCTCCCCGAGGACGTCGAGCTGGGTCTGGTCCCACGCCCCGTTGCCCACGCGGACGGGCCGGCTGTCGCGGAAGCCCGGCAGGTGGACGAGCTCGTGCTCGCTGAGGTTGCGCTCGCCCTCGACGCCGTACATGATCTGCACCCGCTCGTCCCCGATGTGACCGGCGGCCTGCGTCATCCAGGCGAACAGGCGGCTCGCCTCGTCCGGGCACGCGGCGATCCAGAGCGAGCGCATGGTCAGGCTCAGGTCGCGCAGCCAGGCGTAGCGGTAATCGAAGTTGAGCTCTGCGCCGATCGTCTCCGGCAGCGACGTCGTGGCGGCGGCGACCACCGCTCCGGTCGGTTGATAGGTGAGCCCCTGCAGCACCAGCGAGCTGCGGCGCACCGCCCTGGCGTGGCGCCCGTCGTAGCCGCTGTGCTGCTCGACCCACGACTCCCATCCGGCGATCGTGTCCTCGATCGTGGCCTCGTCTGCCCTCTCGATGCCGATCGACCCCGCGAACGAGGGCGCAAAGGAGAGCCGGAAGTCCACGCGCTCTCCGCTTCGGATGGTGAAGCCGGCCTCCGCGCGACCGGGACCGGCCGACAGCGCCATCGGGGCGGTGAAGGAGAGGCGAACGGGGCCACCGCGGGCCACGACGCCCTGTGGTGTGCCGGCGACGTGCGGAACGGTCAACCCGTACTCCATCCGCGGGGCCAGCTCGGTGGTCATGGCCACGGCACCGCGACGTCCCTCGACGCTTCGCAGCAACACGTGGGGGCTGCGCAGGCCGATCTCATGCCCGCGCGCGCCGAGCTCGAGGCCCAGTGCATCGGTCACCGCGACCTCACCCGCGTTCGTGGTGAAGACCGTACGCAGGACGAGCGTGTCGCCGACGTACTGGCGCTCGGCCTCGAACTTCGCCGTCGGGCACAGGGACCAGTGGCCGGCCCCCGTGCCGAGCAGGCGACCGAACACCGAGGGAGAGTCGAAGCGTGGGACGCACCACCAGTCGATCGACCCATGGCGGCTGACGAGCGCCGCGGAGTGGCAGTCGGACAGGAATCCGTAGTCGTCGATCCGGGTCGTCAAGATGGTGTCTTGATACCCGCGGCGCGGGTATCGGTCGGTTACGGTCCGCTTACGACCCGCCCTGCGGCCACGCCAGGAGTTCATCGGAGCGTAAGGCGCGTTGACGTATGCTCGCTGGTGCAAGGGGATGGCCGATGCCGTCCTTCGTGATTCCGACTGGGACCGGATCCGTCTGATCGGCGGCCATGGGACCCGCAGACACTTGCCGAGCGCGTCAGCCAAGGGACTGGGCCAGGGGGGACCCCCCGTCCTCGGCGCGCCCGATGCGCTCCGCAGCCGGCTCGACACCGACGACTCCGAGCGCCAGCGCGAGCTGATCGCCGGAGTCTCACACGACCTTCGCGGGCGCCTCAGCTCGCTCCAGCTCGTGGCCACTGCCTTGGCGGACGGCATCCTCGAGCCGGAGCTCGAGCGGCAGTACCTCAAGCAGATGCCGGTCCACGTCGGTGCGCTGGTCGCGCTGGTCGAGGATCTCTTCGAGCTGTCGCGCCTCGAGGCGGGCGACTCGCCTCGGTTGATGCAGCCGGTGGACATCCCCGACCTCGTTCGCGGGACGGTCGAGGGACTCCAGATGGAAGCCAACATCGAGGGCGTCAGCCTGCGCTCAGAGGTGCCGGCCGGCGCCACCCTCAACTCCGCCAACGGCGAGAAGCTGGAGCGCGTGCTGCGAAACCTGATCGAGAACGCGATCCACCACACTCCACGCGACGGCGCCGTGCTCATCTCCGGCCGCACGACCGCGGCGATCGTCGAGGTCGACGTCTCGGACAGCGGCGTCGGGATACCGGCGATCGACCGCGACCACGTGTTCGAGCCCTTCATGCGCGGCGCCGGCGCCTCGCCCACGGGAGGCACGGGGCTCGGGCTCACCGTCTGCCGCGCGATCGTCGAGGCGCATGGAGGCCGGATCTGGCTGGTCGAGGCCAAGCGCGGAACGCTCGTTCGGATCCAGCTCCCTCGTTCGGGGTAGGGCCGGGCGGCCGCTCAGGGCTCGAACCTGTAGCCGATTCCCCGCACGGTCTCGACCAGGCGGCCGGCGCCCTTGTCGCCCAGCTTCGCCCGCAGGCGGCGCACGTGCACCGTGACCGTGGTCGTGTCCCCGTAGAAGGAGTACTGCCAGACGATGTCGAGGAGCTGCTCGCGCGTGAAGACCTGGCGCGGATGACGAGCGAGGAACAGCAGCAGCTCGTACTCCCGCCTGGCGAGCTTGACCTCCGCTCCGGCCAGCGTCACTCGTCGCGCGGCCGGGTCGATGCGCAGCTCCCCGAACTCGAGTGCGTGATCAGCGGAGGGAGCCGGTCCCGTCCGGCGCAGTATCCCGTCCACCCGCGCCACCAGCTCATCGGGGTGGAAGGGCTTGGACACGTAGTCGTCGGCGCCCAGGCGGAGGCCCAGGATGCGCTCCTCCTCCCTCCCCTTCGCGGTGAGCAGGATGACGGGCACCCGATGCCGGTCGCGGAGGTGACGCATCACCTCCAGGCCGTCCATGTCCGGCAGGACGAGATCCACGATCGCGATCGCGGGAGGATCGCTCTCCGCCGCCCCCAGCCCCTCCCGACCGCTCGCTGCCACGCGCGGCCGATGACCGGCGCGCGCCAGGTAACGCGACACCACGTCCCGAAGAGCCTGGTCGTCGTCCACCACGAGCACCGACTCGGCGCGGGACGATCGGGCGGGTTGGTCGGGTTGCGCGCTCACGGATGTTTGTCGGCACCGCGAGGGGCTGAACGCCACCGAGCGTCTGCGTCTCCCATCCTCCCGTGAGTAGTCATCAGAAGCGACGCCAATCTCTGTCGAGCGCCTTAAGCCGAGCTAACGTCTCCTTCCGCGAGCGGGGCCTGGCCGAGGCCTTCTCGGCGGCCGAGCTCCTCGCGCACGACCTCGATCATGGCGAGGACGGCCGGTGAGGCGTACGCCTGCGCCAGCGTGGCGAGCTTCACGGACCGGACCGGACCTTCCTCCAACGGTCGCGCCAGCAGGCCCTCCCGCAGCCACCCCAGCGACAGGCCGGGCATGAGGGTGAGGCCCCGTCCTGCGGCCACGAACGCCTGGAAGGCCTCGAAGCCGGTGGCCCGGTACGAGGTGTCGAAGTGCACCTCCACGCCGGCGGTCGCACACCGGCGCTGGAGCCCTGCGTACCAGGGCGAGCCTCCGACGATCGTCTCGCCCGCGAGCCGCGTGAGAGGAACGGATGTCGCAGAGGCAAGCCGATGGTGCGGCGGCACCACCAGCTGGTACGGATCCTCGAACAGGTCGACGCAGTCGAGCTCCTCCTCGGTACCCACGCGCTCGCCGTCGTAGTCGAGCCCCGCGTCCCGGTCGTCGACGCTGAAGACGACTGCGAGGTCCACGTCCCGGGACTTCAGGCGACCCACGCTCTCGTAGGGTTCGCCATCGGCGAAGTGCAGCTCGATCTCCGGATAGCGCCGTCTGAACACCTCGGCGGCACCGGCGGCGAACGCCGAGGTGGCGCTGGAGAAGGAGGCAAAGCGCAGCTGGCCGGCCCGGATTCCTGCGATGGCGTCGAGCTCGGCCCGCGCATCGGCGAGCTGCGCGAGGACCGCCTCGGCGTGCGCGGTGAGGGCTCGGCCGGCGTCGGTCAGCCGGACCCCCCGGGGGCCGCGCTCGAACAGCACCGTCCCGGCCTCGGCCTCGAGCGTCGAGATCTGCTGGGAGATGGCCGACGGGGTGAAGGAGAGCGCCTCCGCCGCCGCGGCGAAGCTGCCGCCGCGGGCGGCAACGACGAGTATCTGCAGGCGCTTGACGTCGAACACTGGTGGGGCCGTGGGACGGGGCGGCGACCGCTTACGAGCGCCTTACGCAAGTATCGCGGCCGGCCTCGGGCTCCGGGCCCGACATGACTACTCCGACCCGGTGGAGACCGCGAGATCCGGATGCGACGCGTCTGTGAACTCGCGGAACAGCCCGGTGACGACGAACGCCGTTTGCTCGCCGATGTCCACGGCGTTGTCCCCGATGCGCTCCAGGCAGCGGGCCACGAGCATCATGTGCATGGCCCACTCGCGGGTGTCGAGGTCGTCCCCGATCTCGAGCGCCAGGCGGAAGACCTCCCTGTTCAGGCGGTCGACCTCGTCGTCCTGGCGGACGAGGTCCACGGCCAGCCCGACGTCGCGCCGGGCGAAGGCCTGCCCGGCCTGGACCACGAGCGACCCTGCCTGGCGCCCCATGCGGTCGATGCAGGCGAGCACCTCTGCGTTGCTCGGCGGTTCGTGCCCGGCCAGGGGGATGAGCTTGGCGATGTTCACGCACTGGTCGCCCATGCGCTCCATGTGCTTGATCAAGTGGAGGAGGGCGGCGGCCACGCGCAGGTCGGTGGCAACCGGGGCCTGGGTTGCGAGCAGGGTGAGGATCCCCTGGTGCACCTCGAGGTAGCGGCCGTCGAGGCGATCGTCGTCGGCGATCACGAGGCTCGCGAGCTCCACATCCTGGTGCTGCACGGCCTCGAGGGTCCGCTCGAGGTTGCCACCGACCATCGACAACCCCTCGAGCGCGCGCTCCTCGATCATCTTCAGGTCGTGCGTGAACTGCACCCGGCTCGTGGCCACCGCCGCGGCCCCCGCCGGGCGCTGCGAGCGGTTTGCGGAGTCGTCGGCCACGACGCGGTCGGCTAGCCGACCTTGCCGGTCACGTACGCCTCCGTGCGCGGATCCGAGGGGTTGGTGAAGATCTTCTGAGTCGCGTCGTACTCGACAACCCGGCCGGTGCGCTGCTTCTCGTCCTCGTCCAGCTCGACCGTGAAGAAGGCGGTCATGTCGGAGATTCGCGCCGCCTGCTGCATGTTGTGCGTGACGATCACGATCGAGTAGTTCTCCTTCAGCTCGAGCATGAGGTCCTCGATTCGACCGGTCGAGATCGGGTCCAGTGCGGACGCCGGCTCGTCCATGAGGATCACGTCCGGCTCGATGGCCAGCGCGCGGGCTATGCACAGGCGCTGCTGTTGGCCTCCCGACATCCCGTAGGCATTGCTCTTTAGCCGGTCCTTGACCTCGTCCCACAGCGCCCCGCGCTGGAGCGCGCGCTCCACGATCTCGTCCATGTCGCCCTTCATGCCGAGCACGCGCGGCCCGAAGGCGATGTTGTCGTAGATCGACTTGGGAAACGGATTCGGCTTCTGGAAGACCATCCCGATCAGCTTGCGTACCTCGACCGGATCGACCTTGGGGTCATACAGATCCTGACCGTGATAGAGGACCCGACCCTCGACCGTCGCCGAGGGAACCAGGTCGTTCATCCGGTTCAGGCAGCGGATGAGCGTGCTCTTGCCACATCCAGAAGGACCGATTAGCGCCGTGATGCTCTTCTGGTAGACGTCGAAGCTGATCTCGCGGACCGCCGGGACACCTGCGTACTTGACGGTCACCGAGTCCAGCTCGAAGATCGTCTCCTGAGAGACCGGTTTCGGCTTGCGGTCGGTCTGGGTGGCTGTCAGGTTGATGGTCGGGCCCGGGCCCTGGTGCTCGACCGGCGCCCGGTCGAAGTTCGTCGCACGCTGCGCCTCCTGCTCGCGTGCGCCTGCTTCTTCGGTCATTCGATCGGGCACTGTAGTCGACCTACCACTTTCGTTGATAGCGATTCCTGAGGAAGATGGCCGTGGCGTTCATGGCCAGCAGGATGATGAGCAGTATCACTATGGCCGCTGCTGCCAGCACCTTGAACTCTTCCTGCGGACGCGAGATCCAGTTGAAGATCTGGATCGGCAGCACCGTGAAGGCGCTCGTGGGCCCCTCGGGATTGAAGGTGATGAAGGTGAGCGCGCCCAGAAGAATCAGGGGCGCCGCCTCTCCGATTGCACGCGAGAGCGCGAGGATCGACCCGGTTGCCATGCCCGGCACGGAGGCGGGCAGCACCTGCCGGCGGATCGTCTGCCACTTGGTGGCTCCGAGCGCCATGGAGCCTTGGCGGATCGAGTCCGGTACGGCTCGGATGGCCTCGCGGGAGGCGATGACGATCGTGGGCAGCACCAAGAGAGCCAGGGTCAGGGCTCCGGCCAGGACCACCTGTCCCAGCCCGACGAACCCGCGCACGAGGAACGCCAGCCCCAGGATGCCGTAGACGATCGATGGCACGGCAGCCAGGTTCTGGATGTTCAGCTCGATCAGGCGGTTGTACCAGCGCTCCCTGTTCGCGTACTCCTCGAGGTAGATCGCCGCGCCTACGCCGAGCGGGATCGTGGTGAGCGCACAGATCCCGATCACCCACAGGGTCCCGAAGATGGCGGACTGGGCCCCCGCTATCTCCGGGTTCCCTGACGGGAAGTTGATCAGCGTGGCGATTTCGAGGCGCGGCGCTCCCTTGACCACCACCTGCGCCAAGAGCACCACGAGCGCCAGGATCCCCACCGAGATGCTGAAGATCAGCGCCAGGCGGAAGACCAGATCCTTGCGGCGATCGTGCGAGGACTGCTCACCGATCGCCGGCGTGTCCGGGGTCAGGCCGGCCGGAGTGGGCGAGCCGGCGGCTGCTATCCCCTGTGAGCTCACTCGTATACCTCCCGGTACTTCCGCACGAGCCGAATCGAGAAGAAGTTCATCACGAAAGTCGCGATGAAGAGCAGCGAGCCGACGGCGAAGATGGTCTTGTAGCCGGTGCTGCCGGTGGGCTGATCGCCGATCCCCGCCGCCGCTATGAAGGCCGTCATGGTCTGCATCCCCTCGGTCGGATTGAAGGAGAGATTCGGCGTCCCCCCGGCGGCGATCAGCACGATCAGCGTCTCTCCGACCGCTCGCGATATGCCGAGCACGAATGACGCGACGATGCCAGACAGAGCAGCCGGAACCACCACGCGTGTCGAGACCTTCAGCTTCGTGCCGCCGAGCGCATATGCGCCCTGCCGCAGGTCCTGCGGCACGGCAGCCATCGCGTCCTCCGACAAGGAAGCGACGGTTGGCAGGATCATCACGCCGATCACGAGGCCCGGCGCGAGGGCGTTGAAGCCCTTCGGCTCGCTGCCGAGGAACCAGATGTCCTGAAGCAGCGGGGTGACGAACGTGAGGGCGAAGAAGCCGTAGACGACGGTCGGGATGCCGGCCAGGATCTCGAGGATCGGCTTGAGCAGCCGCCGCTTACGGTCCGAGGCGTACTCGCTCAGGTAGATCGCCGCCCCCAGCCCGAACGGGATGCACACCACCAGCGCCCAGAAGGTGACGACGAGCGTGCCTCCCACGAGCGGAAGTACGCCGAAGCTCGCCGGCTCGAACAGCGGAGCCCACTCCTTGCCGGTGAGGAAGTCGACAATCGGCACGTCTCCGAAGAACTCGATCGTCGGTATCAGGAGGGCAAACACGATGCCGGCGGTCGTGGCCACCGACACCAGCGCGCACGCAAACAGCGCACCCTGGATGGCGCGCTCGCCCCAGCGCGGCCGCGCGACCCCCAGGCGCCGCTCCGCGGGCCCGGGAATCGCGTGTGCCTCGCTGGCCATCGTTACCGAGCCCTACTTCCCCAGCTGCTCGATCTGGCCCTGCGTCTTTGTCTTCTGCTCCTCCGTGAGGGGCACGAAGAGCGCCTGCTCGGCTACCTGGTCGGTGTTCTCTCCGTAGAACTCCAGGAACGCCTTGCCTTCCGGCTTCTTCTCGATCTCGGTCGTGGGGTAGATGAACAGCGGCCGGCTGAGCGGCTTGTACTCGCCACTTTGGACCGTCTCGCTGCTCGGTGCCACGCATCCGTCGCCCCCGTCAATCTCGGCTGCCACGATCTTGCCCTCGTTCTGCTCGACGAAAGACAGCCCGAGGTAGCCGATGCCGCCCTTGGCTCCGGATACGCCCTGGACCGTCACGTTGTCGTCCTCCGTCGCGTTGTAGTCCGACCGGCTGCGCCCCTCCTCGCCGTTGATCGCCTCGGTGAAGTAGTCGAAGGTCCCGGAGTCGGTGCCCGCGCCGAAGATCTCCATCGGCTCGTCCGGAAAGCTGGGATCGACCTGCTTCCAGCTGTCGACCTTGCTGCCCTTGTCGTAGATCGACTTCACCTGCTCGACGGTCAGGCACTTGGCCCAGTCGTTCTCGGGATTGATGATCACCGCGAGGCCGTCGTTGGCGACCTGGATCTCCTCGTACTTGACGTTGTTCTCCTCGCAGATGGCCTTCTCGTCGTCTTCGATCGGGCGAGAGGCGTCGCTGATGTCGGTCTCGCCTACGCAGAACTTCTCGAAGCCGCCGCCGGTGCCGGATGTGCCCACCGTCACGCGCACGTCGGGGTTCTCGGCCTGGAACAGCTCTGCCGCGGCCTCGCTCAACGGGGCCACGGTGCTCGAGCCGTCGATCTTGATCGTGCCGGAGAGCTTCTCGCCTCCGCCTTCTCCGCCTCCACTGTCGCTACCGCCCTCACCGCACGCTGCGGCACCGAGTGCGAGCGCACCGGAGGCGAGGACCACAAGCAACTTGCTGGGTTCCAAGGGGACTCCTTCTTCAGGGGTGATGTTCCGGCCGCGACACTGGCAGGGGTGGAGCGGCAGTCTGTTACCGGCCTGTGGCGTGCTTGTTAAAAGGGTGTAAAAGCTCGGCCTCGAACCGGTAGCCGAATCCGAAGTGCGTATGGATGTAGCGCCAGTCGGGAAGCGCCCGCTCGAGCTTGTCGCGGACCTTCGAGACGTAGACGTCGACCGAGCGGTCGCCCCGGCGAAACGGGCGATCCCAGACCACGACGAACAGCTCCTCGCGGGTGACGATCCGTCCAGCGCGGCGGGCCAGGGCGCTCAGGACGTGTAGCTCGCGAGCGGTCAGCGCGAGCGGCCGGTCGCTCGCGAAGGCCGCAAATTCCGCGGGTCGTATCTCGAGGGCGCCTGCCCTGAGTGTCTCGATGCCTGATGCTGCTTCCATGTGGACGGAAACTCACGTACACGCGGCCTCCCCCGGTTATCGGGGCGTGACCGGCTCGTGAAAACCGTGTAAAGCCGGGACCTCTGCCGCCGTGACTAGACTTCGCGACATCGAGTTCGGACCGCCCAGCGGCCAGCACGCCTTCGACTTCTCGGCGGGCAGGTCGACCGGCCCCCAGCCCGGGCCCGTGCGGTTGGCGGTGATCGACTCCGACACCGCCTTCGTTCAGGTGCTCGGCAAGCGCTTGGAGGGACTCAGTTGGCAGTTCCGCATGCTGAGCGCACCGCCCCCCCCGGAGGAGCTCGTGGCCATGCGGTTGAACGCACTGCTCGTGGACCCGGTGTTGCTCGGACCGCGCGCCTGGGACTTCCTCGAGCGGGTGTGCGAGGCCCTGCCCGGCCTCGGCCTGGTGGTGTGCACAGGGCAATCCACGGTCGCCCAGCGCGTCAGGGGCCTCAGGCTCGGGGCCGACGACTGGATCACCAAGCCGATCCACCCCGAGGAGGTGATCGCTCGGGTCGAGGCGGTGGTGCGGCGGCGCAAGCGCGCCGAGGCTCCGACCGAGGCCAAGTCGTTCACCTCCGGCGAACTCGAGATCCGTGCCGACCAGTTCCAGGCCTTCGTGGCGGGCCGCAGCATCGACCTCACCCGGCGCGAGTTCGAGTTGCTCAACCTCCTGGCCACCTCCGCCGGGCAGGTGCTCCAGCGGGAAGATGTCTATGGACGTGTCTGGGGCTACGCGATGGCCCACGGCGACCGCTCGGTGGACGTGTTCGTGCGCAAGCTGCGCCACAAGCTCGAGCGCATGTCGCCCGATTGGCGCTACATCCATACGCACTTCGGCATCGGCTACCGCTTCGAGCCGGAGCGCACGGACGGCATTGAGCCCGACACCGTTCCCTCTCACGCAGCCGAGGATGGCGCGCGCGTATACGCGCGCTCGTGAAGCTGCGGTTCCGCGGCGCGCCCGACACCGCCCTCTACGACCTCTTCGAGCAGTCGGGGCAGAACATCGAACGGGCCGGCTCGCTACTTCGCGACCTGCTCACCGACTACCCCGATCGCGTCGAGCTCACCGAGGAGATTCGCGCCTGCGAGCAGGCGGGCGACCGCATCACCCACGACATCATCCACCGCTTGAACGGCGGCGGGGCCCCGCCGCCGTTCCCGTCCTCCGACGCCTATGAGCTGGCCCGCGCCCTCGACGACATCGTCGACTACACCGAGCAGACGGCCGTGTCGCTTCAGCTCTACGCGGTGGAGGCCCCCATGGCCCAGGCCGAGGAGCTCGCCGAGGTGCTGGTCGGCGCGAGCGAGGGCGTCGGGCGTGCGCTGCGCACCTTCCGCGCGGGCAGCGAGCTGTCCTCGCATCTGGTCGAGATCCATCGGCTCGAGAATGAGGGCGATCGCGTGTCCCGGGATGCCATCGCGTCCCTCTTCCAGGGGGGGATCGACCCCATGGTCGTGATCAGGTGGAAGGACATCTTCGAGCTTCTGGAGCAGGCCATCGACGCGTGCGAGACCGTGGCCCACCTGCTCGAGGGGATCTCGCTGAAGGGCGGCCGCTAGGCGCCGCGCTTCATGGTGCCCGCGGACGACCCGGGGGCGGGTGGCCTGCGGGTTCGGGGGGCCCTTACGCGGCCACGGCCTCCGCGCCCGGGCGCACGCCGCTGTGGAGCAGGCGCGCGGGAGCAGTATCGATCAGCGCGCGGGCGGCGAGGTCGGACAGTCCCAGCCTGACGGCGAGGCCCATGCCCATCGTCAGCGCTGGCGCGCGCCAGCCGGGATGCGCGTCGGAGGCGAGCAGGCCGACCCGGCCGTCCCGCAGCAGTTGCTCGGCGGCATCCTGCGCGCCAGAGCCGTGGGCACCGGCGAGCGACCAGGCGTTCACCTGCAGAACCGTGCCGAGCGCGAGCTCGCGAGCGAGCGCGGGAGCGCCCTCGGCCAGTACCCCGGCGCTCCGCTCGGGATGCGCCAGCACGATCCCGAAGCCACGGTCGCGCAGCTCGTCGGCGGCGGCAGAGAACGCGGGGTCGAGGCCGTCGAAGGGCGATTCGAGCAGCACCCAGCGCGCGCCCGGGGGACCGTGAGCGATCGTCTCGAGATCGGCCTGGCCGAGCCGGCCGACCATGTCGTGGCCGAGCTCGCCGCCGCACTGCACGGCGACGGCCACGTTGTTCCCGGCAAGCTCGCGGCGGATCTCCTCGATCCGCGCAGGAAGGTCGCCGACGTCGGTCACCTGGTCCGCGCGCACGTGCGGCGTGGCGACGATCGTCCTCGTGCCCTCCGCTACGGCTGCGCCGGCGAGGGCCACGGCCTCGCCCATCGTGCGTGGGCCGTCGTCGACGCCCGGAAGCAGGTGGAAGTGAAGGTCTGCGCGTCCCATTGGGCTTGCCGTGCTCGTGCTGGTCACAGAATCGGCGTTCTTGCGGCACTTCCTGTGAACAATCGGTTATCGGACGACGGCCGGGCGCCACCACGGGGGCCGCCCGTGTCTAGCGGCCGGAGAAACGCTGCCGGCGGCGGTTGCGGCGCCCGCCCTGGGTCACCCGCTGGTTCCGGCTGCCGTTCGGACGACCGCTCGGCCCGCGACCGGAGCCCGGACGACCGTCTGAGGCGCCACGAAGCACCACCTGCCGCTCGTCCGAGGCGCTCTGCCCGTCGGCGGTCGCCGTGACCAGTAGCCGGGCCGGCACCCGCCGCCGTCCGGACAGGTAGCGGCGGCCGGCGGCGGTCGGCTTGAGGGTGAAGCGCTCGTCCCCCCGCTCGCCGTCGCGAGTGGCGCGGGCAAGCGTCACGCCCCCCGCCTTCAGCGTGAGGCTGATGCTCGCCATCTTCGACAGCTCCACCGTCACCGGCAGCCCACGGCGCCGGAACGACGGGATGGCGATCGCACCGGGCGCGCGTAGGCCGGCCAGCAGCGCTAACGGCGGCGGTCCCTTTGTCGGCCCGCCGGCGCGCTCCAGCCGGAACGGGCCGGTGATCTCGTACACCACGCCCACCCCGAACCCGCGCTGCGAGGAGAAGTACATGCGCGTGCCCGAGGGGTCGAAGATGACGCCGGTGGTCTCGGAGACTGCCTGACCCGTGCCGTGCTGGGGGCCGGTCAGCTTGAGGAAGCGCGCCACCTCGCGGTCGGGAGTGATGATCGCGATGTCGAACGGGTCGGGATTGCCGCTGTCCTCACAGACGAAGAGATCGCCCGACTGGCGGGACACCGTGATGTTGTCGACGTCGCTGAGCGGCGTCTGCCCTCCGGCCGCGGCGATGGCCTCGCCGTCGTACACGAGCTCGATCGTCTCACCGGCGGTGTCGTAGCCGTAGATGCGGTCGTCGCTCGTGGTGGCCACGTACACGATCCCGCTGTCGAACCAGATGCCCTCGCCGCGGCGGAACTTGGTGGCGCCGACCTGCTTGCGGGTGGGCGTCGTGGCCGCCGACGGGTCGGGCACCGGCGCCCACGTGACCTTGCCGCCGTTCGTGACCTCGCCCGCCGGACCGGCCACCGCGATCTCCAGGAGGCCGGCGCTCAGGTCCGGGTACGCGGTCGGCGTGAAGCGGTAGAAGCCGCCGTCACCATTGTCCTCGGTCAGATAGACCCGCCGGCCGCCGGGATCGACCGCCGCCGCCTCGTGGCTGAAGACGCCCATCGCCGGGCGGACGATGGCCGCCTTCTTGCCAGTCGGATCGCACTCCCATACCCGTCCGGCGTCGACCTCCTCGCAGGAGAGCCAGGTGCCCCACGGCGTGCCGCCGCCGGAGCAGTTGTTGTTCGTGTTGGCGAGGATCCGGTAGGCGTCCTGGATGCGCGCGTTCGAATCGAAGCGGATGGCTGAGGCGCCGCCCCCCGCGGTGGCAGGGGTCTCCGAGTTGGCGACGAGGATGTAGCCGCCATCCGCGGTCGGGAAGGTGGCCTGGCCGTCGGAGAACACGTGCCAGACGTAGGTGGTGTTCTCGACCGGAGTCTGCCCCCGGGCGACGATCCGCGAGTTGAAGCCAGCGGGGAGCATGATCCCGTTGGCGTCGGGGGCGAGCAGGGGGCCATAGGGCCCCGGTCCGGGCGTGGCCGGCGCCGCGGCCAGGGCGCTTTCCCAGAAGGCCGGTCCGAGGGCCAGCGCGCCCGCGCCGAGCAGGCCGGTGCGCATGAACTCGCGTCGCCGCATCACGAAGCAGGACCCTAGCCAATGAGGGGCCCTCATGGTGAACCAGGTGTGAAGCGGCCAAAAAAGCCGCAATTTGCGTTAACTCCACGGTAACGCCCGCTTTACCGTGCGGTCACAAGGCGGGCGCCACACCGGTCGATCCTTCTTGTCATGGCCGTCTCGGCAGTCGAGGTTGGCAGTGGCGGTCCGCGCTCCGGCGAGGCGGCGCTTGGACTGCGCGTGGAACTGGCCGACGGCGCCACCACGACCGTGCACATCGCCGCCTACGCGCTCGAGGCCTGCGAGCCGAGGGTGGTCGTGTTGCAACGACCGGAGACGCTCGTCTCATGGTGCCGCCGCACCGGGACACAGGACGCAGTGGTCGGCGGGTTCTTCCTCCGCGCCGAGGGCGGAAGGCCGCTCGGCGAGCTCCGCACCCACGGAGTGCTCAGGCGGCACGTGCCCTTCGACGGCCCGTGGGCCGGCAGCCGGTCCTGCCTCCACGTGGAGGCAGGCGCCATGCGGCTCGTGCCCCGCGACGAGCTTCCCCCCGCGCCGCGCGGGGACCTTCTGCAGGCGGGGCCGCTGCTGGTGCGCGACGGGCGTCCGCAGGTAACGGACGGCGGCGACCCCGAGGGCTTCTCGAGTGGCCGCGCGCAGTTCGACTCGGACATCACCGTCGGCCGCTACCCCCGCGCCGCACTCGGGGTGCGCGACGGCATTGCCTGGGCCGTCGCGTGCGACGGCCGTGCCGAGGGCGACGCCGGGCTCACGCTTGCCGAGCTGGCCTCGCTGATGGCCACGTTGGGCGCCGACACCGCCATCAACCTCGACGGCGGCGGCTCGACCTCGCTCGTCTGCGGCGGTCGCCTCGTGAACCGCCCCCGCGCCGAGCACGGGATCGACCTGCCCGAGGGCCGGCCGATAAGCACGGCGCTCGCCTTCGTGCCGCGCAGCTGACCAGCGGCCTGATCCGCTGTCGGCGAGCACCCCGGCAGGCCCCGCCCAGCCGCTTCCACCCTCTACAGTGCCGGGCCGATGATCTGGCTGCTCCGCCACGGTGAGGCCGAGGACGGCTCTCCCGACGCCGAGCGCAGGCTGACCGCGGAGGGCGAGCAGCAGGCCCGTGCGGCGGGGGCGGCACTCGAGGCACTCGGCGTCGTGCTCGATAGCTGCTTCACGAGCCCCAAGGTTCGAGCCGCCGACACGGCCCGGCTGGCCTGCGAGCCGCTCGGCCTCGACTACCAACTGGAGCCGGCTCTCGCCGGGGGGCCGATCGACCCCGAGCAGCTCGCGGCCGGTCTCGGCGAGGTGCTGCTCGTGGGCCACGATCCCGACTTCTCCATCGCCGTGCACGACATGACCGGGGCCCAGGTGAGGATGAAGAAGGGGGGCCTGGCCGGGGTGGACAGCGGTGAGCTCGTCGCACTCCTCCGCCCGGCGGAGCTCACAGCCATCTCGTCTCGTTAGAGCGCCCAGAGCGCTTGGCCTACGCCTGCATAGACGTCGGCAGCAACACGACCCGGCTGCTGGTGGCCGATGTCGAGGACGGCCGCCTGCGGGAGCTCATGAGCCAGCGCGTGTTCACGCGCCTCGGGCGGGGACTCGGGGGCGGAGGCAAGATCCCGTCCGCCAAGATCGCGGAGACGGCCGAGGTGGTGTGCACGCAGGTACGCCACGCCCGCGACCTGGGCGTGAAGAAGATCGTGGTGGTAGGGACCGCCGCCATACGGCAGGCCAAGAACCGCGCCAAGCTCGTGGCGGCGGTCGAGAAGGAGTCGGGGCTGCCCATGCGGGTGCTGTCCGACGATGAGGAGGCCCGCCTGGCCTTCGTCGGTGCCACCAAGACGCTCGGTGCGCCGGTCGAGGGATCGGTGGCCGTCGTGGACGTGGGCGGCGGCTCGACCGAGCTGGCCGTGGGCACCGTGGCCGGCGGGGCGACGTGGTCGGCGTCCTTCCGGATCGGCTCGGGCTTCCTGGCCGACAGCTATCTCCGCTCCGACCCCCCGTCCGAGAAGGAGCTGAAGGCCGTCCGCCAGCACGTGGAGGGCACGTTCGAGGGCCTCGACGTTCCCGCGGTGGAGAGCGCGGTGGCGGTCGGGGGCAGCGCCACCTCCCTGCGCCGGCTGGTCGGCGGGGAGCTCGAGCACGAGACACTCGAGCGCTCGATTCGGATTCTCTCGACCACCCCGGTTGCCGAGGTGGCCCAGCGGTTCGAGCTCGATCCGGAGCGCGTGCGCCTGCTCCCGGCCGGGATGCTCATCCTCGAGGAGGTCTCCGATCGGCTCGAGCTGCCGCTGAAGATCGGCCGCGGCGGCCTCCGCGAAGGGGTGATCCTGGAGCTGCTGGCGCGCTAGCCTCATTCGAATGGCGAGCGCACGGGCAATCGACGGGTTCGACGGCTCCCTGAGCTTCCGGGAGGGCGCGGCCCGCGCCGTCGAGGTGCGCAGCGCCGAGCTCTTCGCCCACCGCGAGGGCGTGCTGGACATGAAGGACATCGAGCGCGTGCACGACATGCGGGTGGCCAGCCGCCGCCTTCGCGCCGTGCTCGAGGTCTTCGCCCCCTGCTTCCCGAAGCGCGAGTACCGCCGGGTGCTCAGGGACGTCAAGACGCTGGCGGATGCGCTGGGCGCACGCCGCGATCCCGACGTGGCCACGGAGGCCCTCGAGCGGCTCTCGACGGCGTTCGCCCCGAGCGACCGTGCCGGTGTGCGTCACATGATCGGCGAGCTTCGCGACGAGCAGGCGGACGGGAACGACCTACTGGCCGAGGCTCTCGAGCACATGGACGTATCCGGCCTGGAGGTGCGCCTGCTGGCCCTGGCGGCGACGGCGCGGGTGCCCGCGTGAAGGCACGCCGGGTGAAGGGTCTCGACTGCGACGGCGGTCTAGCCGACAACGCCCGTCGCATCGTGCTCGTGCGCCTCGACGAGCTCTTCTCCTTCGACCCGGCGGTGCGGGACCCGCGGGCGGTGGAGCAGCTTCACGACATGCGCATCGCGGCCAAGCGGCTGCGCTACATCCTCGAGCTCACCGAACCCGCGCTCGGCGAAGCCGCGCGGCTCGGGACCAAGGAGGCCAAGGGCCTGCAGGGGCTGCTCGGAGATATCCACGACTGCGACGTGATGGTGCCGCGCGTGCACGAGGAGGTCGAGCTCCTCCGCGCTCAGGACGCAGCAGCCGTTCGCGCCTCGGCCGACTCCCGCGCGAAGGACCTCGAGCCCGAGGCCGTAAGAAGGGCGCCGAACCTCGGGCGCTATCGCGGGCTCGAGGCACTCGCCACCTACCTGACCGCTCGTCGCGAGGTCCTCTACGCACGCTTCATCACCGAGTGGGACCGCCTGCAGCGCGGCAGGTTCCGCGAGCGCCTCGAACGTGGCCTGGCGGAGGCTCTCGCGCCGCCGTCTTCTCCCGCGGCCGAGAACGGGACCGACCCCGCGAGAAGGTCGACGACGGCCGCGGAACCGGCGGCAGCGTGACCCGCTCTCCATCCGCGACCGAGGCGATCGAGGCCGCGCAGCAGGCGCCGGCGATTCCCCCGGCCCGTCCGCACGAGGGTCCGGTGCCGCATCCCAGTCGCCAGCCCGAGGGGCCGCCGCTCGGCTCGCCCGACCTCTACACCAACCGTGAGCTCTCCTGGCTGGACTTCAACGATCGCGTGCTCCAGCTCTCCGAGGACGAGACGGTCCCGCTCCTCGAACGACTCAAGTTCCTGGCCATCTACGAGTCGAACCTCGACGAGTTCTTCATGGTCCGCGTGGCCGGGCTCCACGATCAGATCGACGCCGGCATCGACGCGCGCGGACCGGACGGCCTGCGGCCACGGGAGGTCCTCGACAGGCTCGTCGCGCGCGTGCGCGCCCAGGCGGAGCGCCACTCCCAGCAGTTCGAGGAGGTCATCCGCCCCGCGCTCGTGGAGCGGGGCATACGCATCGTCACCTGCGCCGAGTGCACGCCGCAGGAGCTCGAGGCGATCGACCGGCGCTTCGACGAGCAGATCTTCCCGGTGCTGACCCCCCTCGGGGTGGGCCCCGGGCGCCCGTTCCCCTACATCTCGAACCTCTCGCTCAGCCTGGCCGTGTGGCTGCGCGACCCGGAGTCGCACGCCGAGAGCTTCGCGCGGGTGAAGGTGCCGAAGGAGGTGCTGCCCCGCTTCGTGCCCATGGAGGGCAGCACCTTCGTAACGCTCGAGGAGGTGATCGCGCGCCACCTCGACAAGCTCTTCCCGGGCATGGAGATCCTGCGCCACTCGGTGTTCCGCGTGACCCGCGACGCCGACTTCACCGTCTCCGACGAGGCCGACGATCTCGTTCGCGCAGTCGAGGACGAGCTGCGCCGCCGCCGCTTCGGCGAGGTAGTCCGGCTCGAGGTCGGCTCCGACATGGACGCCGACCTGCGCGCCCGGCTGGTGCGCTGGCTCGACGTCGAGGAGCGGCAGGTCTACGACATCGACGGCATGGTGGACATGACCGATCTCTGGGAGGTGCACGGGATCGACGGCCATCCCGAGCTGCGCGACCCGCCGTGGAGCCCGTTGACGCCGCCGACGTTCCAGACGGGGGAGGGAGATGTCGCCGACGTGTTCGGCGCCATGCGCCAGGGCGACATCCTCGTGCACCATCCGTATCACTCGTTCAGCGGCACCGTCGAGCGCTTCCTCGAGCAGGCCGTGCGCGACCCCGACGTGCTGGCCATCAAGCTCACCGTCTACCGGACCTCGGACGACTCGACGCTCGTTCCCTCGCTGATCAAGGCCGCCGAGGCCGGCAAGCAGGCCGTGTGCCTCGTGGAGCTGAAGGCACGCTTCGACGAGAGCCGCAACATCCATTGGGCGCGCGTGCTCGAGGAGGTCGGCGCGCACGTGGTGCACGGGCTACCGGGCCTGAAGACCCACGCCAAGGCCATGCTGGTGGTTCGCCGCGAGGGCACCGGCGTGCGCCACTACGTGCACGTGGGCACCGGCAACTACAACAACAAGACCGCCCGCCTCTACGAGGACTTCGGCCTGTTCACCACCGACCCCGAGATCACGGCCGACGTCGGCGACCTGTTCAACTCCCTCACCGGCTACGCGCGGCCGCTCGAGATGCGGCGGGTGTTCGTGGCGCCCTCGGGCATGCGCAACGGCATCCTCGAGCAGATCCGGAAGACGGTCGAGGCCCACGAGGCCGGCGAGCCGGCAAGGATCGTCATGAAGCTGAACTCGCTGGTCGACCGGCGCTCGATCGAGGCGCTCTACGAGGCCTCTCAGGCCGGCGTGCCCATCGACCTCAACGTCCGCGGCATCTGCTGCCTGCGGGCCGGCGTGCCCGGCGTCAGCGAGAACATCAGCGTGGTCTCCGTCGTGGGCCGCTTCCTGGAGCACTCGCGCATCTACGGGTTCCACCGCGGGGAGGAGAGGAGCTACTTCATCGGCTCGGCGGACCTCATGCACCGCAACCTGGACACGCGGGTGGAGATGATCGTGCCCATCGACGACCCAGCCGCGCGTGCCGAGATCGAGGACACGCTCGAGCGCTGCTTCGCCGACGACACTTTCTCCTGGGATCTGCAGCCGGACGGCGACTGGAAGCGCGACTCGGGGAGGGAGCGCAGCGTGCACGACGAGCTGATGGCGCATGCCCTCGAGCGGTCCGCGGCCGACGCTTGAGCCTTGCGGCGGACGCACTGCATCGGCGGGAAGGGACCCCGAAAAGACGCGTGGCTCCGGGCGGGGGGCGCGCCGGAGCCACGGTGCTGACGAGGAGGGAATCCCGTCGAGGCGCATCCTGCCCGGCGTCGAACGGGACCGTGTGAAAAGGCTGGGAAGATGAGGACATGCCGCTGATCGCCCATGCCGCGGACTGGATCGAGTCGATCATCTTCGGGGTGCCGCTGATCGGCTTCCTGGCCTGGCTGGCGATAGCCACTGTGCGTGATCGCCGGGCCGGATGAGCCGGCGGCCTGCTGAGGGAGCGTTCGCTACCCTCCGTCGCGCCCGCGGGCGTAGTTCAGTTGGTTAGAACGCCGGCCTGTCACGCCGGAGGTCGCCGGTTCGAGTCCGGTCGCTCGCGTTGTCGGCTGCAAACTTGGGGCTCCGCCCCAACTACCCCAAGTCACTTCGGAGTCCTCGGTCGCTCGCGTGCTGGCGCACGCGTCGCTCCCTGCGTCCGCCGACATGCTTGGTTTTCGCTCGACAACGTGGGCGCCCTTGGCTGCTCCGTGCTGGAGCCCTAGACGCGAGCGGCCGAGCAGGCTAGCGAGCTGTCAGACGGCGATCTCTAGTGTCCGGCGATGCCGACGATCTGGGCCGTCGCATCCCCTCCCTTCGCCCACGAGACGTGGTTCGTGTCCGACGACCACGGCACCGACTGGTCCTTCGCCACCGAGTCCCTCACCCTCGGGCTGCTGGCGGCCGCGCTGGTGGTCACTCTCGGCGTTCGAGCGCTCAGCCGGTTCCGGTCTGGGGTCGACGTGCCCTTCCTCGCGCGCCTGGTGCCCTACGTGCCGTTCGCGATCCGCCTACACCTGGCCGTCTCCCTACTGGGACTGCTGTCGCTCGGCTTCTACCTGTCGCCGGCCATGGACCTCCAGGGCGACGTGACCGGGGTCCTGTTGGGCGCGGTGATGGCGCTCGTGGCCATCGGCATGGCGACGGGCTGGCACACTCGGGCCGCCGCCGCGCTGCTGGTAGCCGCGGGCCCGTTGGGGGTCCTCGAGTTCGGGTTCTCGCCGGTGCTGCAGCGGATCGACATGCTCGGCCTGGCGGCATTCGTGCTGATCGCGGGGCCGGGAAGATGGTCGGCCGACGCAGAAACCGGTAGCGCACGAGAACCGTCGCTGCCGGCCCTCGGCCAGGCCGTCTGGGCGCTGCGGATCGCTGCGGGGCTGGCCCTGGTGATCGTCGCATTCGCCGAGAAGCTGGCCAATCCGGACCTGGCGCTCGCGCTCCTGGACGAGAAGCCCTACCTCAACGTGGCACGCGAGCTGGGGCTCCCACTCGGCGACCTGGAGTTCATCCGCCTGGCCGGCGCGATCGAGGTGCTGTTCGGGCTGCTGCTGATCAGCGGCGCCCTGCCACAGGCCTGCGTGCTCGTGGCGGGCGTACCGTTCAACGCCACGCTGTGGTTCTTCGGGAACACGGAGCTGGTGGGCCATCTGCCGGTGTACGGAGCAATGCTGGTGCTGCTCGTGTGCGGGTCACATCCGGAGATGCGCCCGCGTGTGGCGGCTCTCTGGCCGTGGCGCCGGCGCGAGCGATTTGCAGGAGCGCCCGAGCCTGCGCAGTAGCGCCGCCGGATGGCTTCGTCCCGACCCGCGACGTTGTGTCGTCGCGCTACGTTCCTGCGGTGTCCCGCCTCCGATCAGGGTTCGCCGCCGGCGTGGCCGCGTATCTGCTCTGGGGGCTCTTCCCGCTCTACTGGCCCCTGCTCGAGCCGGCCGCTCCGGTCGAGATCCTGGCCCACCGGGTCGTGTGGTCGCTCGTCTTCCTCGCGATCGTGCTCGCGGGCTCGGTCGGGTTCAGGTGGATCGCCGGACTCGGGCGCCGTCGCGCCGTCCTGCTGGCGCTCGCCTCCGTGCTGATCACCGTCAACTGGGGCACGTTCATCTACGGCGTGAACAGCGGTCACGTGGTCGAGACGTCGCTCGGGTACTTCATCAACCCGCTCGTGACGGTTGGGCTCGCGGTCACGGTGCTGCACGAGCACCTGCGCCGTCATCAGCGCGTCGCGGTCGCCATCGCGGCTGTGGCGGTGGCCGTGCTGACCGTCGACTACGGCCGGCCGCCGTGGATCGCGCTCGCGCTCGCGTTCTCGTTCGGCGCGTACGGCCTGATCAAGAAGCGAGTGGGTGTCGACGGAACGCAGAGCCTGGCCGTCGAGACCGCGTTCCTCATCATCCCCGCGGCCGGCTATCTCCTGTGGCTGGGTTCCGATGGCCGCGGTACGTTCACCACCGAGGGCGCCGGCCATGTGGCGCTGCTGCTCGGCGCCGGCATCACGACCGCCGTGCCGCTCATGCTCTTCGGCGCGGCGGCGATCCGCGTGCCGCTGGCGACCGTCGGCCTCCTGCAGTACATCGCCCCGATCATGCAGTTCCTCATCGGGGTTCTCGTTTACCACGAGAGCATGCCGCTGACGCGCCTCGCGGGCTTCGCGCTCGTCTGGGTGGCGCTCGCCGTCTTCACCGTCGATGCGGTTCGCGCGCTGCGGCAGGGCGCACGCACCTCGGCCGGGCCGCCTGCCTCGGGAGGGGGTGGAGAGGCACCTCTGCTTGCCGGCACGTCGGCGGGTCGCTGAGGCGCATGCTCGCCGGAGATCGGCACGCGCGGCGCGCTCGCCTCGGCAGTACCCTGGCTCGGTGAACGTCGACGGACGCAGGGTTCTCGTCACCGGCGCCGCCGGGGGCATCGGCCAGGCCATCGCCCTCGCTCTGCATCGCCGCGGCGCCACGCTGGTGCTCAGCGGGCGCAACGCCGACGGACTCGAATCGCTCCGGACGCGCCTCGGTGACCGAGCCGAGGTCGTGCTCGCCGATCTGTCCGAGCCGGCCGGGGTGCCGACTCTGATCGATGGCGCCGGGGCGGTCGACGTGCTGGTGGCCAACGCGGGGCTGCCCGGCAGCGGCCGCTTCCTCGACCTCGAGCCCGAGCAGATCGATCGGGCCCTCGACGTGAACCTGCGCGCGCCCATGGCGCTCGCCCGCGGGCTTGCCCCGAGCATGGTCGAGCGGGGCGTCGGCCACCTCGTCTTCATCTCCTCGCTGAACGGCAAGGTGGCCACCGGCGGCAGCTCCGTCTACGCCGCCACGAAGTTCGGCATGCGCGGCTTCGCCTTCGGCCTGCGGGAAGATCTGCGGTCCACGGGCGTGGGAGCGACGACGGTGTTCCCCGGCTTCATCCGGGATGCCGGCATGTGGGCCGACGGCGGGCTCGACCTGCCACCCGGCGTGGGCACGCGCTCGCCCGAGCAGGTGGCCGAGGCGGTGGTGCGCGGCATTACGACCGGGCGCGCGGAGATCGATGTCGCCCCGCTGCCGCTGCGTGTGGGTGGCTGGGTGGCGGGGGTGGCTCCCAGCGCCCTCGCGGCGGTCAACCGTCGCATGGGTTCCGAGCGGATGGCCGACGCGCTCGCCGCCGCGCAACGCGACAACCGCTGAATCTGAGCCGGCTTCGTCGCCCGACGGTGGGGGTTGGGCGGATTTCGCCACGCATAGCAACGTTTTCCGCCCAACCCCCCCTGCGGCCCGCGGTCCAGCCTCCGGAACCGTGACGTGCGGTCCCTACTCCCCGGGGTCGCTCGTCGAGGTGGCCTCGACGCTCTCGACCGGCTCCTCGTGCGCGGGCTCCGGCACCCCCAGGGCCTTGTGCACTATCCAGCCCTGCTGGGCGAGGTGGGCCGCCGGGTAACCCTCGCTCGGGGCCGCCCGCAGCGGCCGACCGACGTACTCGTAGCCGACGCGGTCAGGCAGGATCCAGGCGATGCGGGCCTCCATCACCGAGCGGGCGCCCATGTTCTGCGGCTCCTCCTGCGCCCAGACCACCGTCTCGAGCGACGGGTAGCTCGCCATCAGCTCGCGGAGCTCGTTCTCGGCGAAGGGGTACAGCAGCTCGACCCGACCCACGGCCACGTGATCCATCGAGCTGCGCGCCTCGTGACCGACCAGGTCGTAGTAGACCTTTCCGGAGCAGAGGATCAGGCGGGTCACCTGCTCGCGCGGGCCGGGCAGCGTCGGGTCGTCGATCACGAACTGGAAGCTGCCGCTCGTGAGCTCGTCGACCGTGGAGGCGGCGGCCGGCAGGCGCAGGAGGCTCTTGGGCGTCATGACCACGAGCGGCCGGCGCTTCTCGACGAGCGCCTGGCGGCGCAGAAGGTGGAAGTACTGGGCCGGCGTCGTGCAGTTGGCGATGCGGATGTTGCCTTCCGAGCCGAGCTGCATGAAGCGTTCGAGCCGCGCGCTCGAATGCTCCGGTCCGGACCCCTCGTACCCGTGTGGGAGCAGCATGGTCAGGCGCGTGCTCTGGCCCCACTTGGCGAGGCCCGACACCAGGAACTGGTCAATGATCACCTGCGCGCTGTTTGAGAAGTCCCCGAACTGCGCCTCCCAGAGCACGAGCGCCTCGGGCGCGTGAACGCTGTAGCCGTACTCGAACCCGAGGCACGCCGCCTCCGAGAGGGGGCTGTTGTGCAGCTCGAGTGGCGCACCGGCCTTGGACAGGGTCGCGATGGGTGTGTACTTCTCGCCGGTTTCGCCGTCGTGCAACACCATGTGGCGCTGGCTGAAGGTGCCGCGCTCGCTGTCCTGGCCGGTGAGCCGCACCGGTACCTTCTGCAGCAGAAGCGAGCCGAGAGCGAGCGCCTCGGCGTGCGCCCAGTCGACGAGGCCTCCCTCGCTGAGCGCCTTGCGCCGGCGCTCGAGCTGCGGGGCGAGCTTGCGGTGCACGTTGAAGCCCTCGGGCACCTGGTAGAGCTGCTCGTTGAGCGAGCGCAGGGTCTCCGTGGGCAGAGCGGTCTTGGGCTCGCGGCTGGGAGTGCGGTCGGGACCCTCGTCGTCCTCCGCCTCGACCGGCTCGGCCATCGTCGCCTTGAGCCGGGCGTGGGCGTCGGCCAGGCGGCCGTACGCGGTGGCGGCCGTCTCCTCGGCCTCCTCGCGGCTCAGCAGCCCCCGCTTGACCAGCTCTTCGGCGTAGAGCCTGCGCACCGGCGGGTGCCCCTTGATCCGCTCGTACATCAGCGGCTGGGTGTAGGCGGGCTCATCTGTTTCGTTGTGGCCAAAGCGCCGGTAGCCGATCACGTCGATCAACGCGTCGCGGCCGAAGCGCTCCCGGAAGGCCACCGCCAGCCTGATGGCCGCGATGCAGGCCTCGACATCGTCGGCGTTCACGTGGATGATCGGGATGTCGAAGCCCTTGGCGAGGTCGGAGGCGTAGCGCGTCGAGCGCGCCTCCGACGGCTCGGTGGTGAAGCCGAGTTGGTTGTTGGTGATGAGGTGCACGGTTCCGCCCGTGCTGTAGCCGTCGACGCCCTGGAGGTTGAGCGTCTCGGCCACGACACCCTGGCCGGGGAAGGCGGCGTCGCCGTGGAGCAGGACGGGCAGCACTACGGAGGGGTCGTGGTGCAGCTCGCGGCCACGGCGGCTGGTTTGATCGGCACGGGCGCGGCCTTCGATCACCGGGTCGACGAACTCGAGGTGGCTCGGGTTGGCCGCAAGCGTCACGGTGATGCCCTTGCCGCTGGTGGTCCGGTAGGTGCCGGAGGCCCCGTGGTGGTACTTGACGTCGCCGGTGCCGCCCTCGGGCTGGGCGGTGCTCACATCCGAGTTCTGCTCGGCCTCGAACTCGGCCAGGATGTCCTCGTAGGGCTGGCCGACCGTATGGGCGAGCACGTTGAGCCGACCACGATGCGCCATGCCGATCACAACCTCGCGGGCGCCGTCGGCAGAGGCCAGCTCGAGTGCCTCGTCGAGCATCGGGACGACCACGTCGAGTCCCTCGATCGAGAACTGCTTCTTGCCGAGGAACGCCTTGTGGAGGTAGCTCTCGAGGGCCTCGACCTCGGAGAGCCGCTCGAGCAGCCGTCGGCGGTCGTCGGCGGGGAGGGGCAGCCGGAAGTGGCCGGACTCGATCGCCTGCCGCAGCCACACGCGCTGCTGGTGGTCGGAGATGTGCTCGATCTCGTAGGCGATCGTGCCGCAGTAGGTCTCCTGGAGGTGGGGGAGGGCGTCGGCGAACGTCTCGCCCGGCACCGCCACCCTGAGCACCGCGGCCGGGATCGCCTTCATCAGCTCGGCGGTGAGCTTGAGGTTGGCCGGATCGAGGGCGGGGTCGCCGGGCGGGTCGACGCCGAGGGGGTCGAGGCGGGCGGCCAGGTGGCCGTGCATGCGGTGAGCCTTCACGAGCGAGGTCGCGGCCTGCACGGCCTGCAGCAGCGCCGCGTCGGGCGCCCCCCCGGTGAGGGCGGGGCTGACGGGCGACGGCGCGGGCTCGGCGGCGGTCACCGCTCCGGCGCCGTCCTCGGGGACGACCGCGGAGTCCGGCGCCTGTGGGGCGGCGGTGTCCATTCCGAGTGCGGACAGAACGTTCTCGTAGAAGGCGTCCTGACCCTGGAGGAGCTCGTCGACCCGGCGTAGGAACGCGCCGGATTCCGCCCCCTGGATCACGCGGTGGTCGTAGGTGCTCGTCATCGTCATCACCTTGGAGACGCCGAGCTCCTGAAGGGTGGCGGCGCTCACCTGGGCGAGCCCCGGCGGGTAGGCGATCGCGCCGGTGGCCACGATCGTGCCCTGGCCCGGCATCAGTCGCGGCACCGACGCCACCGTGCCGATGCCCCCCGGGTTGGTCAGCGTCATGTTCGCGCCCGCGTAGGCCTCGGGGGCGAGCGTGTTGTCGCGCGCGCCGGCCACGAGCTCGTCGTAGCGCCCCACGAACGTGGGGAAGTCGAGGAGATGCGCGCTCGCGAGCACCGGCACGACGAGCGAGCGGCTGCCGTCCCTGCGCTCCACGTCGACGGCGAGGCCCAGGCTCACGCCGCCCGGGTCGACACGCTGCGGCACGCCCTCTATCTCGGCGTAGCTGTGGGCCATGACCGGCGTGTCGCGAGCGGCCTGCACGATCGCCCAGGCGATCAGGTGGGTGAAGGAGAGCTTCCGGCCGGCGGCCTTCAGCTCCTTGCGGCGGCTGTCCAGGAGGTCGACGCCGACGGTGCGGAAGCTCGTTGCGGTCGGGATCGACCGGCTGTCGTTCATGAACTTGGCGAGCATGGCCGCGGGGCCGCGAATGGGCTTGGTCGTGCCGCCGGGTGGCGGCGGAGCGCTTACGGTCGGCGCCGGGGGGGCGGGCTTCGTCGTGGCGGCCTGGCCGTTGCCCTCGACGGCGGCCTGCACGTCGTCCTTGGTCACGCGCCCGCGTGGGCCGGTGCCCTGCACGCCCTCGAGGTCGATGCCGTGGGCGTCGGCCATGCGCGCGGCCACGGGCGTCGCGCTCGCGCCGCCGTTGCCGCTTTCCCGCGGTGGTTGGGCGGGCGCGCCGGTGCCCGGCCCCTCGACAGGCGCGGGAGCGGGGTCCGTGGGCGGCGCCGCGGCCGCGCCGGGCTGTCCGGAGCCTGCCGGCCCTACGTCGCCCTGCCCCGCGGGGGTGCCCATCGCGATGCGGCAGAGCACCGCGCCGACCGCCACCGTCTCGTCGGGCCCGACCAAGATCTCGGTGATCGTCCCGGCGGCCGGTGAGGGCACCTCGGTGTCCACCTTGTCGGTCGACACCTCGACGATCGTCTCGTCGACCTCGACCGAGTCCCCCACCGACTTGTGCCACTCGAGGACGGTGCCCTCGGTGACCGACTCTCCCATCTGCGGGAACGCCACCTCGACGGTCTGGCCGCCGGTCGCGCCCTGACCGGCCGAGCCGTTGCCCGCGGGGGGTGGGGGCGTGCCGTTTCCGGAAGCAGGCGCCGAGGCGTCGGGGAGCGTGGCCCCGTTGCCCGAGGTCGCGGCGGCATCGCGGCCGGTGCTCGACCCCCCAGCCGCTTCGGCTCCGACCTCGATCTCCCCGAGAACCGTGCCCACCGGCACCGTCTCGTCGGGCTCCACGAGGATCTTCGAGAGCACGCCATCCGCGGGCGAGGGAACCTCGGTGTCGACCTTGTCGGTCGAGACCTCCAGCAGGGTCTCGTCGACCTCCACCGCGTCGCCGACCGCCTTCGTCCACTCGAGAACCGTTCCCTCGGTCACGGACTCACCCATCTGGGGCATCGTGATCTGCACGGTTGTCCGTGTGGACATCAGCGAGGGACCATACCTACCCGCCCCGCCGGGTGGTCCCACCGGACCTGGAGCTCCCGGTCAAGACCCATGGACGCCCCAGCTAACCACTCCCTCGGCCGCTCGCTCTGAACTCGCTGTGAAGTACGGCAACGATGTTGTGGCGGACACAAGAATGTTGTCTCCCAGGCAAACCCTTTGCCGTAGTTGACAGCCACCGCGGAGACCGACGACCCGCTGGGCACAGTGTGAGGCGGACTGAGCTACGCGCTCCTGAGAGACTTGCGGTTATGAGCGCGATCGCCGAGCGCCGGCTCAAGTTCTGGGGCTGGGGCTACGAGGACCAGCAGCCCGCGCCCGACGCTGTCGCTGCGGGCGGGGCGGCAATCCGTGCCCACCTGGGATTCGAGCCGGCGGAGGTCGAGCACCCGGTCGAGCTCGCCGCCGTGGAGCTTCCCGCTCCTCGCCTCGAGCCGCCTGCGGCGCTGGCCGAGATCTGCTCGCAGACGCCGTACGAGCGCGCCCTGCACGCCTACGGCAAGTCCTACCGCGACGTGGTGCGTGCCTTCCGCGGCCGCTTCGACAACCCACCCGATGTCGTCGCCCATCCGCGCACCGAGGAGGACGTGGGCGCCCTGCTCGAGTGGTGCTCGGACGCCGGCGCCGCGGCCATCCCCTTCGGCGGCGGCACCAGCGTGGTGGGCGGCGTCGAGCCGCTGGTGGGCGATGAGTACGCGGGTGTCGTGACCATCGACCTGAAGGGTCTCGATCGGGTGCTCGAGGTCGATTCCGAGTCGCGCGCGGCGCGCATCCAGGGCGGCGCGACCGGACCTGGCCTCGAAGGCCAGCTCCGCGAGCACGGGCTCACCCTGCGCCACTTCCCGCAGTCCTTCGAGTACTCGACGCTCGGGGGCTGGATCGCCACGCGGGCCGGCGGCCACTTCGCCACTCTCAACACCCACATCGACGACCTCGTCGAGTCGGTGCGGGCCCTCACTCCGCGCGGGCCATGGGAGAGCAGGCGCCTTCCCGGCTCGGGGGCGGGGCCGAGCCCCGACCGGATGCTGGTCGGCTCCGAGGGGGCGCTCGGCGTGATCACCGAGGCGTGGGTAAGGGTCCAGGCCCGCCCGATCTGGAAGGCGTCCGCCGGCGTGCACTTCGTGAGCTTCGGGGACGGGGCCCGTGCGGTGCGCGCCCTGGCCCAGTCGGGGTTGTGGCCGGCCAACTGCCGGCTACTCGACCCGGCCGAGGGTGCGCTCACCGGTGCCGCCCCCGCTGGAGTGGCGCTGCTGGTGCTCGGCTTCGAGTCCGCCGACCACCCCACCGATGCGGCGATGGCCCGGGCCCTCGAATGCTGCGCCGACCACGGCGGCACCTGGCCCGAGGACCCGCGCACGAGCGGGCCGGGCGGATCTGCGAGCGCGGAGGGCTCGGTGGGCGCGTGGCGCAACGCCTTCGTGCAGGCGCCGTACGTCCGCGACACCATGGTGGCCGCCGGGGTCCTTTCGGAGACGTTCGAGACGGCGATCACATGGGATCGTCTGGAGGGCTTCGTCGCCCGTGTGCGCGAGCGCGCCGAGGCCGCCGTGACCGAGGCCTGCGGGTCGGGTCGGGTGAGCTGCCGCTTCACGCACGCCTACCCCGACGGAGCGGCGCCCTACTTCACGGTGCTTGCACCTGCGCGGCGCGGTGCCGAGCTCGAGCAGTGGGCGATCGTCAAGGAGGCGGCCTCCGAGGCCATCCTGGCGGCCGGCGGGACGATCACCCACCACCACGCCGTCGGCCGCGACCACCGGCCGTGGTACGACCGTCAGCGGCCCGAGCCCTTCGCCGCCGCACTGATCGCCGCCAAGGCGGCCCTCGATCCGGCCGGCATCCTCAATCCCGGCGTGCTGGTCGATCCGGCACCCAGAGCGCCCCGGACCTGAGCATCGCCTCGGCCACGAGCCGCGGCGAGACCTCGTACTGCCCCGCCTTCAGCGCGTGCCTGATCTCGTCCGCGCGGCCCGGGTAGGGAAGCCGGTCGCGATCGGCGCGCTCGCCGGCTTCGTCTCCCGCGGGCGGGACGGTCATGCCACCGCCTCGGGAAGGTGCTCACGTACGTGCACGTCGAGGGTCCCGCGCACCCACTGCCGCGTGGCCTCGTCGGCCAGCCGGTAGCGGCCGAGCAGCTCGCGCTGCCCGGTGAGAGGCAGCCCGGCAATCGTCCAGCTCACCGCCAGGCGCTCGAACAGGAGCTCAGCGCGCCGCTGCCAGCGGTCCTCCGCGGTGGCCGCGGGCCGCTCGGCGAGCGAGCGCAGCTCTCGGAGGGCCCCGGGGGAGAGCTCCTCGCGCAGCGTCAACACGTTGCCCTCGTCGTCGACGTAGTCGCGTGTGCTCGCGGGAGCGTCGGAGCTCTGGCGGCGTCTCTGCCTTCGACCCATGAGGGCTCGACCGTAGCGCCCATGGCAGGATCCCTCCATGTCCGATGGCCGGCGTCGACGAGAATTGGCCCGCGCCGACCGAGTTCTCCCGGGTGTGTGGCGACTGCGGCTGCCGCTCCCCTGGCCGGTCGTCCCGCACGTGAACGCCTATGCGATCGCCGCGGGCAGCGGGGTTGTGCTGGTGGACACGGGCCTGGCCGGCCCCGGGGCGCTCGGACAGCTCGAACGGGCGCTCGACCAGGCGCACCTCAAGCTCGAGCACGTGCGCCTGCTCGTGTGCACTCACGCTCACGCCGACCATTACGGACTGGCCGGTCCGATCGTCGACGCAACGGGATGCGAGCTCTGGATGCACCCCAACCATGCCCACACGACGCGCGCGGCCGCCGATCCCGACCGCATGCTCGAGCGGCGGATCGAGGTTGCGCTGCACAGCGGCGTGCCGCAGGCCGCCCTCGATCAGTACCGCGAGGCGCGCCGCGGGCAGGGCATGGGCATAGAGCGGGTGGTGCTGCCCGACCGGCACCTTCTGCCCGGCGTCGAGGTGGAGACCGACGTTGGCGTATTCGGCGTGCACGAAACACCGGGTCACGCCCCCTCGCACGTGGTCCTCCACGAGCCTGAGAGCGGTCTGCTGCTCTCGGGCGACCACCTGCTGGGGCGGGTCTCCCTCTACTACGACTGGGGCTACACGCCCGATCCCGCCGGCGAGTTCCTCAACAGCCTCGACGTGGTGGATGCCCTCGACGTGAGCCTCTGCCTGTCCGGCCACGGACGCCCGTTCCGCGACGTGCGCGCCCACGTCGACGGCAACCGCCGGCAGGTGGCCGAGCGGATGGACCGGGTACGCGCTGCCCTGGCGGACGGGCCCTGTACGCCGTTCGAGACGGTGCCGCGGCTGATGGGCTCGGACGACCTCAACCCGATGATGATCAACTGGGGCCTGTCCGAGGCGCTCTGCTACATCCGCCACCTCGAGCTGGAGGGTGAGGTGGAGCGGGTGGACGGCGAGCCCGAGCGCTGGGTCGCGGCGACCCGCTGACACGAGGCCGCACGCCGTGGTGAACGGAGGTTGCCGCTTGCGCGCCCGCCGGCCGGGTGCCAGCATGGCGGCCGTGCGCCCGCTGCTCGCCTCGCTCGCGGCCATCGCGACGTTGCTTGTGTGCCCGGCGGCGGCCCTCGCCCAGCAGGCGCGGCCGATCCAGGAGGGACCAGAGGCCTCCGGGCCCGAACGCTTTCTCGGCGCGCCCGCGACGCCACAGGCCGTCGCGGCCCCCCAGCCGCCGCGCCATCCCTTCATGGCTCCCAACGGGCGCAGCGTGCTCCACGAGGACGCATACATGACCGACACCCACTTCGGCCCGGGCCCGCTCGGACGCGACATGTCGACGCTCTCGACCTTCCTCGTGAGCGAATGCGCCTCGATCACCTTCGACAGCCGCGACCGGCTGGTGTCGATCTGCGTCGGCCTCGACCGGCCCACCCTGAGCCTCTTCGACCCGCGCACGCTCGAGCGCCTGGCCAGCATGCCGCTGCCCGAGCGCCAGGCCGGGGGCAGCGTGAACCCCTTCAACGACTTCTCGGGCGGCGGCTACTTCTACCTCGACGAGCGCGACCGCGCGATCTTCCCCACCAACGACCGTCACCTCTACGTGGTCGGCCAGACCCCCGAGCCCGGATTCGTGCTCGAGCGGGACTACGACCTCAACCCGGTCGTCCCCTCGAACGACCGCATCAACTCGGCCCTGCCTGACTACTCGGGACGCATCTGGTTCGTCACGGTCGGCGGTCTCGTGGGCACGCTCGATCCGGCCAGCGGGGCACTGCACGTCGAGCGCCTGCTGGCCGAGGGGATCACCAACTCGTTCTCGGTCGACGAGACCGGCGGCGTGTACGTGGTGAGCGACGCCGCCCTGTACCGCTTCGAGGCCGGGCCGAGCGGCGAGCCGAAGGTGGTCTGGCGCGAGGCCTACGACGACTCGGGAATACGCAAGCCGGGCCAGTCCGACGCGGGCTCGGGCACGACGCCCACGCTGATGGGCAAGGAGTTCGTGTCGATCACCGACAACGCCGATCCCATGAACGTGGTGGTCTACCGGCGCTCGGCCACGGTCGCCGGGTCGCGGGTCGTGTGCAAGCAGCCCGTGTTCGAGCAGGGCGCGAGCGCCACCGACAACTCGCTGATCGGCACCGAGCGCTCGATGGTGGTGGAGAACAACTTCGGCTACAGCGGCCCGGGGGCCACCACGCAGGGCGGGGTCACGTCGCCCGGCATCGAGCGCGTCGACATCGATCGCGACGGCAAGGGCTGCCACACCGTGTGGAAGAGCGGAGTGCGGGCGCCATCGGTGGTGCCGAAGCTCTCGCTGGCCAACGGGCTCGTGTACACCTACACCAAGGAGCCGCGGGAGGACGACACCGACGCCTGGTACCTCACGGCGCTCGACTTTCGCACCGGCCGCACCGTGTACAGCCGGCTGGCCGGCACGGGGCTCGGCTTCAACAACAACTACGCGCCGATCACGATCGGCCCCGACGGGACCGTTTACGTGGGAGTTTTGGGCGGCATGGCGCGCCTGGCGGATGCGGTGCCGCCGGGGTCCGGGTCGCCTCCTCCCGGCCCTCCGGCGAGCGGCCCGCGGCCCGGTCAGCGGCCACTGAACCTGAGTATCCGTCTTGAGGGTCGGAAGGGCCGCACCTCGTCGGGCCGGTCGTGCTTTCGATCGGTAACCCGGGCGCGGCTCGCGGGGTCCGGCGTGGACCGAGTGCAACGCGCCGTCTTCAAGGTGAACGGCCGGCCGGCGGGAAGAGACCAACGCCCTCCCTTCCGCGTGCCGATCGAGCCGCGGCTCCTGCGGTTTGGGCGTGCGAACGTCTTGGCCATTACGGGCCGTTCCCGAGGGAGTGCCTTCGTGACCTTCCTCGAGTTCCGCATGTGCGCGCGGACATCGCGGGCACCGCGCTTTACCGGTTAGGGCGCAAGGGCCGCCATCCCGCCGCCCAGATCATCAAGGCCAGGTGCAGGTGAAGGTTCGCGCGTTGCCGAACCGCGTGGGGTGGTGCCCTCAGGCCGGTGCCAGCGCCCTATCCCACGGCCGCGCCGCGCGGAGCCCCGCGAGGATGGCCTTCGTGGCCGGTGACTTGTTGAGCGTGTAGAAGTGGATGCCCGGCGCTCCGCGCGCCAGCAGGTCCGAGCACTGCAGGGTCGCGTAGGCCACGCCCAGGTCCCGGACCGCGTCGGGGTCGTCGGCACGGGCGGTGAGCTCGCGGTCGAGCTCCGCGGGGATCGTCGCCCCGCACATCTCAGTGAAGCGCTTGATCTGCCCGAAGTTCGTGACCGGCATGATCCCCGGGATGATCGGCACGCCGATGCCCGCCGCGCGCGCCTCGTCGACGAAGCGAAAGTAGAGGTCGTTGTCGAAGAAGAGCTGGGTGATGAGAAACGACGCGCCGGCCTCGACCTTCTCGCGCAGGAAGCCGAGGTCGTGGGCCAGGTCGACGGCCTCGGGATGGGTCTCCGGGAAGCAGGCCGCGCCGATGCAGAAGGGGTAGCTCTCGGCAATCATCGTGGCGAGCTCGGTGGAGTACCGCAGCCCCCCGGGCGTCGGCTTCCACTCTGTCTCACCGCGCGGTGGGTCGCCCCGTAGAGCCAGGACGTTCTCGACCCCGGCGGCGCGCATCTCGTCGAGGGTCGCTCGCAGCTCGTCGACCGTCGCCCCGATGCAGGTGAAATGGGCCATGGCCTCCAGGCCGAGCTCCGAGCGCATGCGCTTCACGACCTCGAGCGTGCGCCCACCCCTCGAGCCCCCGGCGTTGTAGGTCACCGACACGAAGGCCGGGTCGTCGTGGCGCAGCTCGGTGAGGGCATCCCAGAGCCGGGTCATGCCCTCGTCGTCCTTGGGGGGGAAGAACTCGAAGGAGAAGCACGGACGTTGCTCCTCCAGTATCCGATCGATTCGCATCGGCAGAAGGTTAGGCAGGCCTCGTGCGCCCGTCAGGCGGGCGGGTGCGCGTGGATGTCCGGGGGGACGATGTCGAGCCCCGTGGCCACCTGCGGCCGTCCGGCGACCATGTACTCGACGTCCACCGAATCGTTGCGACGGTAGGTGCCCATGATGGCGAAGAACATCAGCGTCCAGCGCCCGACGCCGAGCTTGCCCTCCTTCACGAGCGGCCGGGTGAAGGCGAGCGCGTGGCCGTCGAGGCGGTAGTCCTTCCCCTCGGTCTGCGGGACGCCGTTCACGAACACCCGATAAGGCGGCTGCGCGCCGGGGGGGAGCGGTACGAGCCAGCGGGCGCTCACGGCCCCTGTATAGCCATTCGACGGCGTGAGGCCACAGCCAGCGCCGCCATCCGACGGCGTGAGGCCACAGCTCTCGCGCTCAGCCCGCCAGCGCGCGGAGAAGCGCGTCGTACGGCGATTCGCCGCCTCGTGGCTAACCGCCGATGGCGCTCATGGTCCGCGGGGGCGCCTGGAAGCCCGGCTCGCCGACGTGGTGCTTCAGCTCCTTGCGCCAGACGGCCTCGCGGACGATGCGCCGAAGCTCGTCGTCGTCCGCGCCGGCGCGCATCGGCCCAAGCAGGTCGGTCTCGCCGACCGAGAACAGGCACGTGCGCAGCTTGCCCTCAGCGGTCAGTCGAATCCGGTTGCAGTCGTCGCAGAAGGGCTCCGACACGGGATTGATGAACCCCATCTCGCCCCGCCCGTCACGGAAGCGGAAGATGCGCGCCGTGGCCGAGGGCTCGCGTGGTAGCTCCTCGAGCGGGTGGACGGCGTGGATGGTCGCGCGCAGCTCGTCGCCGGTGAGCACGTCGTCGGGGCGCCAGCTCCGGTCGCCGTCGAGCGGCATGAACTCGATGAAGCGCACCTGGAACACGGTCGAGCGGGCGAACTCCGCGAAGGGCACGGCCTCCGCCTCGGTGAAGCCGCGCATGGCCACGGCGTTCACCTTGATCGGGTGCACCTCGGGGTGGCTCGCCAGCGCCTCGAGCCCGCGAAGCACCTGGGGCAGGGAGTCGCGGCGGGTCATCTGGAAGAAGCGATCGCGCTGAAGGGAGTCGATCGAGACGTTCACGCGGTCGATGCCGGCGGCCACCAAGGCGTCCGCATCCCGTTCGAGCAGGAAGCCGTTTGTGGTCAGCGACAGGTCGGCCAGGCCCTCTACGTCGGCGAGCATCCCCACGAGCCGCGGGAACTGGCGGCGCACCAGCGGCTCGCCGCCCGTGAGACGCACCTCGGACACGCCCATGCCCACCATCACCCGCACCACGCGCTCGATCTCCTCGAACGAGAGGATCTCCTCGCGCTCGAGCCACGGCAGGCCGTCGGCCGGCATGCAGTACTGGCAGCGGAAGTTGCAGCGATCGGTGACCGAGACGCGCAGGTCGGAGATGCGCCGGCCGTGGCCGTCGACGAGGGGCTCCCTCATCGCCTGAGGGTACCCGCGAGCGAGGGCCCGCCTACCGCTGCTCGAGCGGCACGTACTCGCGCTCCCGTTCCCCGACGTAGATCTGTCGCGGTCGCGCGATCTTCTGCTCCTCGTCGTCCACCATCTCGAGCCATTGGGCGATCCAGCCCGAGGTGCGCGGAATCGCGAAGATCACCGTGAACATCCCCGTCGGGATCTTCAGCGCCTCGTAGATCAGGCCCGAGTAGAAGTCGACGTTCGGGTAGAGCTTGCGCGAGGTGAAGTACTCGTCGTCGAGCGCGCGCTTCTCGAGCTCGGTGGCGATCTCGAGCTTCGTGCTCTTGCCGGTGACCTCGAGCACCTCGTCGACGTTCTTCTTGATGATTCGGGCGCGCGGGTCGTAGTTCTTGTACACGCGGTGGCCGAACCCCATCAACCGCTCGTCGCCGGCCTTCACGCCCTCGAGGAACTCGGGGATCGCGTCGACGCGCTCGATGCGGTCGAGCATCTTGAGCACGGCCTCGTTGGCGCCGCCGTGCAGCGGCCCGTAGAGCGCAGCCACCCCGCCGGCGACGGCCGAGTAGGGATCGACCTGCGACGACCCGATCCCCCGCACCGCGCTGGTCGAGCAGTTCTGCTCGTGGTCGGCGTGGAGGATGAACAGGGTGTCGAGCGCACGCGTGAGCCGCGGGTCCGGCTCGTACTTGATCTCGGTCATCTTGAACAGCATCGAGAGGAAGTTGGCCGGGTAGCTCAGGTCGTTGTCGGGGTAGATGTAGGGCAGCCCGAGGTTGTGGCGGTAGGCGAAGGCGGCGAGCGTCGGCATCTTGGCGATCAGCCGCACCGCGGCCATGTGGCGCTCGTCGTGATCCTTGATGTTCTTGGCGCCGGGGTAGAAGGTGGACATGGCCCCGACGGTGGCCAGCAGCATGCCCATCGGGTGGGCGTCGTAGCGGAAGCCCTCCATGAAGCGCTTGATGTTCTCGTGGACGTAGGTGTGGATCGTGATCTCGTGGACCCAGTCGTCCAGCTGGTCGCGGTTGGGCAGCTCGCCGTGGATCAGCAGATAGGCCACCTCGAGGTAGGTGGCGCTCTCGCACAGCTGCTCGATCGAGTAGCCGCGGTGCTCGAGGACGCCCGCGTCGCCGTCGATGTAGGTGATGTCGCTGCGGCACGCGGCCGTGTTGGTGAAGGCCGGGTCGTAGGTCATGAGCCCGAAGTCGTCCTCGGAGACCTTGATCTGGCGGAAGTCCATGGCCTTCACCGTGCCGTCGGTGATCGGCATCTCGTAGCTCTGGCCAGTCCGGTTGTCGGTCACCGACAGGGTGTCGCTGGCGGTCGCCGTCCCGCCGCCGTCGGCGCTCACCTGCGTCTGATCGTCCGCCATGCCGCTCTCCTCAGTAGTCGTGACCTCGGCTCTGTACCCGATTCTGTCAGCGACGCGGCATCGGCCGTCGCTTCACCCGCCGCGCTTCCAGCCCCCGCCGAAGAAGCGACCCACCTTGCCGGCTTTGAGATTCGGCTTGAAGACGGGTGCTGCCTCCTCCGGGGGCGGCAGCTCTGCCGCCTGCGCCGCGGTGATCGTGAGCGTTACCGCAAGCTCCGCGGTCCGCCGCACCTCGGGCGCGTCCACGAAGCGCAGGTCTCCCGTGCCCGTGCGCATGACGATGCCGTCGAAGATGTGCTCGCGATAGTTGTCGAGCACCGATTCCACCTTCCCGAGCTCCACCTCGTCGGAGCTGTAGACCGGCGTGCCGCGCTCCACCGCCGAGTAGTGAACCGCATGCCCGTCGTCCTTCATTGGCGGCTGCAAACCGTCGGGGGCCGGTGTCCTCGGGGTTCGACGTGCTGCCTTGGGGCTCCGCCCCAACCACCCCAAGATAGGCCCCTGCGTCCTTGGCCTCCTCGGTTTTCGCTCGCCAATGAAGGACGACCGTCGTCAGGGGGCACGCCTACCGTTGCGGCTCCACGGCTTCGGGCCCGGCCGCCTCGTCCTCCTCGGCCGCTGCCGTGAGTACCGCCGAGCCGATGGCGCCCACCACGAGCAGCACGGAGATCGCCGCCACGAGCCTCTCAGCCCCGCGTCCGCGCGGGAAGTCGTGGCGCACTACGCCGAGTGCAGCCACGAGAACCGCCCACAGCGCAAGTAGGCCACCCATCACATGGAAGGCGTTCACGAGCGCGAAATCTACCTCAGGCGACCGCCGGCCGCCGGCTCAGCGGGGCGGGGCCGTGACCCGTCGACGCGCCGCCGTCCGTCGCCGCAGCCGCCGGATGCGCTTGGGCGGCGCCGGCAGCGCGCCGGTGTGCGGGCCGCGACGCGGCGGGCGGGGACGGCGAGGACGGGGATGGTCGGGTCCAACGCGGCTGCCGCCATCGTCCTCATCCGCGGTTGACTCCTCGGGCACCTCGCGGATGGACCACCAGACGAGCCAGAGGAGGAGCACCAGCGGAATCTTCAGTACCAACATCATCCACAGAAACGTGACCACGGGCGGATGCTACCGCCGGCGCCCGAGGCTGGCGCCGCCGGGGGCACGGAGGTCACGGCCGCGAGGGCCGGACGGGTGGCCGGGCCCGATGTCCGCGGGGTCCTCGCAAAGGCCCAGCGCGACTTGATTCCCGGTCGAAGCGATCTAGGATGCCCATCCGGGCGGATTCCGCCCACGAGCCAACTGGATGGAGAGAGGCAGAAGATGATGCGCCCGTCACGACCGGCCCTGCTGACGCTGGTGCTCCTCACGACCCTCCTGGCTCCCGCGACGGCCCACGGGCGCGTTGGCGATATCTTCACGATCGCCGGAGTCGGTGCGGAGGATGGGCTGCGGAGCGGCTTCAGCGGGGATGGCGGGCCGGCCACGGATGCGCGGCTGAGCTCTCCCTTTGATGTTGCGGTACTGCCCGGAGGGGGCTATCTGATCGCAGACACCGACAACCGGCGCATTCGGCGTGTGTCTCGGCTGGGTCGCATCTCGACGGTCGCCGGCACGGGCCGAGCCGGCTCGAGCGGCGACGGCGGACCCGCGCGGCGCGCCACGTTCCGGTCTCCGTTCGCGGTCGCCGTCGAGGCCGACGGCGGCTTCCTCGTGGCGGACGAGGCCGCGGCCAAGATCCGGCGGGTCTCGGCCGACGGGAAGATCACCACCGTCGCCGGTACCGGGAGGCGCGGCTTCAGCGGGGACGGGGGCCCGGCCACGCTCGCCCGCATGCGCTCGCCCGGGTACATCACCGCGCTGGCCGACGGCGGCTTCCTGTTCGCCGACAGCGAGAACCACCGCATTCGGCGGGTGACCGCCGCCGGGACCATCGCGACGGTCGTCGGGTCCGGTCCCGTCGGGGCGGACGGCGGCGGCTTCGCGGGTGACGGCGGGCCGGCCGATCGGGCTCGGCTCGACACCCCGGCGTCGGTCGACGTGACCACCGGCGGAGCGCTGCTCGTCGCGGATTCCTTCAACCATCGCATCCGGCGGGTCTCGCCCTCCGGCCGGATCTCCACGATCGCCGGCTCGGGAGCGAGCGGCGTCGACGCGGGCGGATTCCGGGGTGACGGCCGGCGGGCCACCCGTGCCCGCCTGTCGGTGCCGACCGACGTCGAGCCACTGGCAGGCGGCGGATTCGCGATCGCCGACAGCGCAAATGCCCGCGTTCGGGTGGTCCTCCCCTCCGGCCGCATCGGTACCCTGGCGGGGTCGGGCCGCCTCGGTAATCAGATCGGAGACGGCCAGCGAGCCACCCGGGCCTCGCTGATCCCGCTCAGCATCGACGCCGCCGAGGACGGGCTGCTCATCAGCGACCCTCTGCTCGGCCGCATCCGCTTCGCCCAGCTGACCCGCACGCGGCGCCTGGCCGTGGCCCTCATCCCCGAGGTCACGCGCGGGCCGAGGTTCGCGGTCGGCCTGGTGGCCACGGTGCCCGCGGGGGCGCGAATCCAGATCCGGCGCGACGGGAAGCTCGTCGCCGCTGTGCGGGGCGTCATCGGGAGGCCCTTCCGGTTCCCGAGCCTGCGGCCGGGGCGCTACGCGATCCGGGTGGTGGCTCGGACGCGCAACGGGCAGATCGCCACCGCGCGTACACGCGTCCGGCTCACACCGGTGCGCGCCTCCGCCTCCACGGCGAGGACCGGGAGCGAGCTGGTCATCCGCTGACGAGCGATGCGGGGCCGCAGTCGGCAGTTGACCCGTCACGCCTTTCAGCGGCACTCCACCTAGTCTGTGCATCCCCGAAGAGGAGGAACCACATGGGACTCACCGACAAGATCAGCGGGCGGATCAAGAAGACCGCCGGCGACATCAGTGGCGACAAGTCGCTGAAGGGTCAGGGCGCCAAGGAGGAGCAGAAGGGCGAGGCGAAGGACCAGCTCGACAGCGCTCAGGAGAAGGCCGACGCAAAGGCCAACGAGGTTGCGGACCTCGAGCGCAAGACCTGAGTGAGGGCCATACGGATCGAGGAGTTCGGCGGGCCGGAGGTGCTTCGGCTCGCCGACATTCCGACGCCTGAGCCGACCGACGGCCAGGTGCTGGTGCGGGTCTCCCGCGCCGGAATCAACTTCGCCGACACCCACCAGCGGGAGAACTCGTACCTGGCCAAGTTCGAGCTGCCGCTGGTGCCGGGCGCCGAGGTCGCGGGCAGGGTGGCGCGCTCTGCGGGAGGCCTGGAGGAGGGCCGGCGGGTGGTGGCCCTGCTCGGCAGCGGTGGCTACGCGGAGTACGCCGTGGCCCCCGCGGACTCGACCTTCCCCCTTCCCGATGGGCTCGACGACGGCCCGGCGCTCGCCCTCGTGCTCCAAGGCCTCACCGCGTGGCACCTGTTCCGCACCTCGGCCAAGCTGCAACAGGGTGAGACCGTGGTCATCCACGCGGCCGCCGGCGGGGTCGGAAGCCTGGCCGTTCAGCTCGCCAAGCCGTTCGGCGCGGGACGCGTGATCGCCACCGCGAGCACCGAGGACAAGCGCCGGCTGGCGCTCGACCTGGGTGCCGATGCCGCGGTCGACCCGAACTCCGACGACCTCAATGGGGCTTTGCGGGAGGCAAACGACGGAGCCAAGGTCGACGTCGTGATGGAGATGGCCGGTGGGCGTGTGTTCGACGAGAGCCTGAAGGCACTCGCGCCCTTCGGCCGGCTCGTGACCTACGGGCTCGCGAGCCGAGAGCCGAACCAGCTCTCCAACGGGTCGCTCATGCAGCGCAGCCAGGCCGTCGTCGGCTTCTGGCTCATGCACTGCCTCGGGCGGCCGGACATGGTGACGGAGCCGCTGGGCGATCTGTTCGAGCGCGCGGCGCGCGGGGAGCTCGTGCCGGTGGTGGGGGAGACATACCCTCTGTCGGAGATTCGCCGCGCCCACGAGGACATCCAGGCCCGCCGGACGAGCGGCAAGCTGCTGCTCGACCCCGCGGCCTGACGAGAACAGGAGGCCCTTCGACATGACGTCCCCCGACTCGAGCTCGCTGCTACGCGAGCTCACCCTCCACGGCCACCGCGTCGCCTACCGCGTGGCCGGCGAGGGCCCGGCCCTCGTGCTGGTCCACGGCATCACCTCGACGTCGGAGACCTGGGATCAGGTCATGCCCGTGCTCGCCGAGCAGCACACTGTGATCGCCCCGGACCTGCTCGGCCACGGCGAATCGGCCAAGCCGCGAGGCGACTACTCGTTGGGCGCGTACGCCAGCGGGGTCCGCGACCTGCTGATCGCGCTGGGGCACGAGCACGCGACGTTCGTCGGCCACTCGCTCGGCGGAGGCGTCGCGATGCAGCTCGCCTACCAGTTCCCCGAGCGCTGCGAGCGCCTCGTGCTGGTCGACAGCGGCGGTCTCGGCCGTGAGCTGAGCCTCGTTCTGAGGGCCGCGACCCTGCCGGGCTCCGAGATCGTGCTCCCGCTTCTCGCGAGCGCCGGGCTTCTCGGCCTCGGCCGCGGCGCCGGCCGGGTGATGGACCGCCTGGGACTGCGCCTCGGCACCGATCTCGAGGAGATGGCACGCGGGCACGCATCCCTTGCGGACCCCGAAGCACGGTCGGCCTTCGTGCACACGCTGCGCGCGATCGTCGAACCCGGTGGCCAGCGCGTGAACGCCACCGACCGCCTTTACCTGGCCGCCAAGGTGCCCACGCTGCTCCTCTGGGGCGAGCGCGACTCGATCATCCCGGTCGAGCACGGCCGGCAGGCGCACGCGCTGATGCCCGGCAGCCGCCTGGAGGTGTTCCCGCGCGCGGGCCACTTCCCACACCGGGACGACCCGCTCCGCTTCGTGCGGGTGCTCGCCGACTTCATCGGCTCGACGGAGCCGGCCAGGGTGGAATCGGAGGAGTGGCGCGAGATGCTTCGCGGCGGAGGCGCCGGCGACGCCGGCGCCAAGAACGGCGCTGCAGCCGAGAAGCGCGGCGAGAAGAAGCGCGCTCGCACCCGAGGCCGCGTCCAAGCCGGCGACGGGCCGCGCGCCAAGCCGAAGCCGCGGGCGGCCGCGAAGCCCGCGTCCAACCCGTCCCGCAGGCCCGAGCGTGCGGCGCCTAATGCACGGGTCGCGGCGGCTCTGCGGACCGCCCGGGGCTGATCCAAGCCGGGTGCGGTTGACGGCGGGAAGGTGGCGGCTAGGGTGAGTGAGTAAGCACTTACTCAACATGGCCGTCGACACTCGAAAGCCCAACCGCCGCTGGACCGCCGACGAACGACGGGAGTTGATCGTCGAGGCCGCGATCGCGGAGTTCGCCGAGGGGGGGCTGAATGGAGCCTCCACCGAGGCCATCGCCAGACGCGCCGGCATCTCGCACGCCTATCTCTTCCGGCTCTTCAAGACCAAGCGGGAGCTGTTCCTGGCCGCGGTCGACCGTTCCTACGACCGCATCCTCGAGGTGTTCGAGGACGCCGCCCGCGAGCACGCCGCCGCTGCTGCGGCGCAGGACCGCCGCGTGCATCCGACCGATCCGCTCGAGGCGTCAGTCGGCTATGCCTACATGGGGCTGGTGAAGGACCGCAAGGAGCTCATGTTCCAGCTACACGTGTACGCCGCGGCGGCGGGTGACGCGGAGATACGTGCCTCCGCGCGTCGACGCTACTCGGAGGTCTACCGCTGGGTACTTCGCCGGACCGGCATGAGCGCCGATCGAGCCCGCCTCTTCATGGCCCAGGGGATGTTGATCAACCTCGCCGCGGCGCTCGAGCTTCCCGAGCTCGACGACCACGGCCGCTGGGAGGGCCGCATCGGCCCCCTCGTGAGCGCCGCCCTCGACTGACCCCCAATTTTTCCACGCACAGTGACTGACTACTTACACACATGGCCCACACAACGCGACGACGGTTCTCGTCGCAGATAGGAGAACCCGGATGCTCGACCGCCTCGCCACCGCCCTGTCCCGCCGCCCGCGCCGCGTTCTCCTGCTCACGCTGCTGTTCATCGTGGTGAGCGGTGTCTTCGGCGGGCCCGTCGCGGGACTGCTCAGCACCGGCGACGACTTCGGCGATCCCGATTCCGAGAGCGCCGTCGCCACCGAGCGCCTCGAGCGAGCCGCCGGGGCCGGGACCGATCCCGGAATCGTCGTGCTCGTGTCCGCGGGTGCCCCGGTCGAGGCTCCCGCCGCCCGGGCGAAGATCGACGAGGTCAGCGGTGTGCTGGCCGACGATCCGGACGTCGCCCGCACGGTCAGCTTCCTCACCACGCGAGACCGCGCGTTCGTCTCTCGCGACGGCCGCGCGACCTACGTCCTCGCCTACTTCAGGGCCGGCGCCGAGGACGGGGCCGTCGCCGAGCGGCTCGTGAGCCGGCTCGAGCCCCGTTCCGGCGTGACGGTCGGCGGTCCCGCCCTGGCGGGCGATGCCGTCGGGGACCAGGTGGGCGAGGACCTGGCCAGGGCAGAGCTGGTGGCCTTCCCCATCCTCTTTATCCTGCTGCTGTTCGTCTTCCGTGGGGTCGTGGCGGCGCTGCTGCCGCTGTTCGTCGGCGTCACGACGATCTTCGGCACCTTCCTCGGGCTGCGCCTGATCAACGAGGCGACCCTGCTCTCGATCTTCGCGCTCAACCTGGCCATCGCGCTCGGTCTCGGGCTGGCGATCGACTACAGCCTGTTCATCGTCTCGCGCTACCGCGAGGAGATGGCGCGATCCGGACCGGGTCGCGAGGCTCTTTCCCGCACGCTCGGCTCAGCGGGGCGGACGGTGCTGTTCAGTGCGGTCACCGTGGCCACCGCGCTTGCCGCGCTGACCGTCTTCCCGCAGCGCTTCCTGTACTCGATGGGCATCAGCGGGGCGATCACCGCGCTCGTGGCCGCGGCCGTGGCACTCGTGGCGCTGCCGGCCATGCTGGCGCTGCTCGGCAGCAGGGTGAACGCCCTGGCGCCCAAGCGGTGGCAGCGCGCGGCCGAGCGCACCGCCCAGGGGGAGACGGGCTTCTGGCACCGGCTCTCCGGCTGGGTGATGCGGCGCCCCCTCGCGGTGGCCGCGGTGACGGCCCTGGTGCTGATCGCCATGGGCCTGCCGTTCGCGGGCATCAAGTTCACGGGCGTCGACGCCGGAGTCCTACCCAGGGACTCGGGCCCGCGACAGGTGGACGACGCACTGAGGACGCGCTTCCCGGCCGACAGCGCCAGCCCGATCACGCTCTCGGTGGCGCGCGGAGCGGGCGGGGAGGAGCTGCGCTCATACGCCGCGCGGCTCGACCGGATCGAGGGGGTGGCCGCCGTGGCCCCGCCGCAGGTGCTCGCCGATGGCAGCGCACGGGTGGATGTGGTGGCCGAGCGGCCGCCGCTGGATGAGCGCACCCTCGACGTGGTGCGCGAGATCCGCCGGGTCGAGGCCCCGGCGCCGGTGGGTGTTGCAGGCCAATCGGCCGAGTTCATCGACCAGCAACAGAGCCTGGGGTCGCGGCTTCCGCTCGCGCTGGGCGTGCTCATGGTGACCACACTCGTCGTCCTGTTCCTCATGACCGGGTCGATCGTGCTGCCGATCAAGTCGCTCGTGATGAACCTGCTGTCGCTGTCGGCGGCCTTCGGGCTGCTCGTCCTGATCTTCCAGGACGGCCGCCTCGAGGGGATCCTCGGCTACACGAGCCAGGGGGCGCTCGAGGCGACGCAGCCGATCGTGCTCTTCGCGATCGCCTTCGGACTGTCGACCGACTACGGCGTGTTCCTGCTCACCCGGATCAAGGAGGCGCGCGACGCGGGGGCCTCCGACAACGAGGCCGTGTCGCTCGGGCTCGAGCGGACCGGGCGGATCATCACCGCGGCGGCCTTGCTGTTCGTGGTGGCGATCGGGGCGTTCGCGACGTCGGAGATCATCTTCATCAAGCAGCTGGGGATCGGCACCGCGCTCGCCGTCCTGATCGACGCGACGATCATCCGTGCCCTGCTCGTGCCGGCGCTGATGGCGCTGCTGGGCCGGCGCAACTGGTGGGCCCCGGGCCCGCTGAAGCGGCTGCACGGCCGACTCGGGATCGACGAGGCGAGCCCGGTCGAGGCGTGAGGGGGCGGGCGGCCGCCTCGTCGCCTGCACCGTGCTCCGGATACTCTCCTTCGCCAATGCCCACCTTCGCCGAGCTCGGCCTCTCCGAGAACCTCCTGGAGGCCCTCACCCAGCTCGGCTACGAGCAGCCGACTCCGATACAGGAGCAGGCGATCCCCGAGCTGCTCGCCGGCCGCGACGTGATCGGTCAGGCGCAGACCGGCACCGGCAAGACGGCGGCCTTCGGCCTACCGCTGCTCGAGTACGTCGACCCCGAGGACCCCGACGTGCAGGCGCTGGTGCTCACGCCGACGCGGGAGCTGTGCATCCAGGTGACCCAGGCGCTGCGCGCCTACGGCAAGGCCCGCGGAGTCGACGTGACCGCGGTGTTCGGCGGCGCGCCGATCCGCACCCAGGTGTCCCAGCTCAAGGCCGGGGCCCAGGTCGTGGTCGGCACCGTGGGCCGGGTCATGGACCTCATGAGCCGCCACCAGCTCGTGCTCGACTCGACCCGCTTCGTGGTCCTCGACGAGGCTGACGAGATGCTCGACCTCGGCTTCCTCGAGGACGTGGAGAAGATCCTCAGCCGCGCCCCGTCGGGCCGCCAGACCGCCCTCTTCTCGGCCACCATGCCGCCCGAGATCAAGAAGCTGGCCGAGAAGGGCATGTACGAGCCGGTCACGATCAAGGTCCAGGCCGCCACGCTGACGATCGACACCGTGGAGCACTACAAGGTCGAGGTCGCGGCCGACCGCGAGAAGCCCGACGCCCTCGCGCGCGTGATGAAGTCCGAGCAGCCGCGACAGGCCATCGTCTTCGCGCGCACGAAGATCGGCGTCGATCGCCTGGCGCGCTCGCTGGGGGACCGCGGAGTTCGGGTGAAGGCCCTGCACGGAGACATGTCGCAGGGCTCCCGCGACGGCGTGATGATCGCCTTCAAGGACGGTCGCGAGCGGCTGCTGGTGGCCACCGACATCGCGGCTCGCGGGCTCGATATCTCCGGGGTCACGCACGTCGTGAACTACGACATTCCGGGCTCGCCCGAGGTCTACGTGCACCGCATCGGCCGCACGGGGCGGGTCGGCCGGTCGGGGCGGGCCATCACGCTCGTCACGCCCAAGCAGGCGGGCGACATGGAGGCCATCGAGCGCCACGCCAACATCACGGTCGTCGACTGGTCCGAGCAGGGGAAGCTCTCGCAGAAGAACGGTGCGGCCGCGGATCGCGGCGACGCCGCCGTCGAGGAGGCGCCGGCCCCCAGGCGCCGACGCGGGCGCGGCTCGCGGTCCGAGGCGCCGGACGAGGTCGCGGCCTCGGGCGGGGAAGGGGGCGCGGCCGTCGGCGAGGAGCCGGCCGTCGAGTCGAATGCCGCCGTGGAGCCCTTGGGGGAGCCCACGGTCGAAGCTGATGCCGCCGTGGAGCCCTTGGTGGAGCCCGCGGTCGAAGCTGATGCCGCCGTCGAGCCCTTCGAGGAGCCCGTGGCCGACTCGAAATCCACGGCCGCCCCCGAGCGCCAGGCGCGCCGGCCCCGCCACACGAAGCCCCGCAAGGCCGCGGCCGGCCCGACGGCCAAGCTGGTCGTGGGCGCCGGACGGTTCCACGGCCTCGAGCCGGCAGACGTCATCGGGGCGATCGTGAACAACTCGCCCCTCGAGGGTGAGGACGTGCGTAACGTGCGCGTGCTCGAGCGCTTCACCCTGGTCGAGGTGCCCGCCGATCGGGCGATCGAGGTGGTGGACGCCGTCAGCGACATCGACGTCCGGGGCGTCAAGCTCCGGCTGGAGGTGGCCAGAGCATGAGTGAGGCGACGCTGCACACCAACCACGGGGCCATCGCCGTCGAGCTATTCGACGAGGACGCCCCGAAAACGGTCGAGAACTTCCGCAAGCTGGCCGGAGACGGCTTCTACGACGGGACCGTCTTCCACCGGGTGATCAAGGACTTCATGATTCAGGGCGGGGACCCCGAGGGAACCGGCCGCGGCGGTCCGGGCTACACGTTCGAGGACGAGTTCAACGACCACAAGATCGTCCGCGGAGCACTCGCCATGGCCAACGCCGGACCGAACACCAACGGCAGCCAGTTCTTCATCGTCACCACGGAGGCCGCTGCGTGGCTCGACGGCAAGCACACCGTCTTCGGTCAGGTGACGAGCGGGATGGACGCGGTCGACTCGATCGAGGGCACGGCCACCGGCGCGGGCGACCGGCCGCAGGACGACGTGGTGATCGAGCGCGTGGAGCTGGCCGAGGGCTAGTTCGCGGGGCGGCCCCGCGCGCCCGCCGCGCGTCCGGGTCCCACTTGGGGGGCGAGTCTCGGCGCTTCGCAAGTTAAGGGTCGCAGTGCGACCCAACGGGAGCAAAGCCGAGAGGGAACTTGCTCGCCTGGCGGGCGCAAGCCACGGCGTCGTCACGCGAGGCGAGCTGCTGCGAGCGGGCGTAACGGTCGCTGAGATCAAGCATCGGGTGCGCGCCGGGTCGCTGCTCCGCGTGCACCGAGGGGTGTACCGGGTCGGTCACACGGCTCCCAGCCTCGAGGCGCGGTACCTGGCTGCGGTTCGCGCCTGCGGGCACGACGCGCTGCTCAGCGGCCGCGCGGCCGGCTATCTCCTCGGTTGGTCGAAGGGCTCGCCTCCAGCTCCGGAGGTGACGGCCCCCACACAACGGCGCGTGAAGGGCGTTGCCACGCGACGCGCGCGGACCAGTACCCCCGACGCGACAATCGTGCGCGGCATTCCCGTGACCACCGTGGCGCGCACGATCGTGGACCTGGCCGCGGTACTGACGGCCGCCGACCTCGCGCGTGCATGCCACGAGGCCACGATCCGTTACGGCACGACCCCCGCGGAGGTCGAGGCTGTGCTCGCGCGACGGCCGAACGCCAAGGGCGCCGCCGGGCTGCGCAGAGTGCTACACGGCGACGTGCACGTGACGCTCAGCACCCTGGAGCGTCGCTTCTTGACGGTCCTCACAGAAGCCGGCCTGTTACCGCCCCAGACCAACCGCCCCGCCGGCAAACGCTGGGTCGACTGCCGCTGGCCTGAGCAGCGATTGACCGTCGAGCTCGACGGCTACCGCTACCACCACTCCCGCCACGCCTGGGAGAAGGATCTCGACCGCGAGCGCGAAGCCCGCGCCCGGGGAGACGAGTTCCGCCGCTACACCTACAGGGACGTCTTCGAGGATCCACGGTTCATGTTGGAGGAACTGCGTCGGCTGGTTCCCCCGACGCTTTGCGCCCTAAGGGTCGCACTGTGACCCAACGGGAGCAAAGCGGAGCCGCTCGCGGCGTAAGCGAACCGCTCCGAGCCACCCAGCCCAACTAAACTCGCCGGTCCACAAGACCCCTGGGGAGGTAGCCGTGGCGACCGTAGAGCAGCAGCCGCAAGCGAAGGTCGACGGGGGGCGGGCTACGTCCACGGACCACGCGAGCTCCCGCTCCACCATCCCCGTGGAGAACCCCGCCACCGGGGAGATCATCGCGGAGGTGCCGAAGGTCGAGGCCGCCCAGATCGAGGGCATGGTCGCCCGCGCCCGAGCCGCTCAGCCCGCCTGGCAGGCGCTCGGCTACGAGGGCCGTGGCCGCGTGATGCATGCGGCGCGCCGCTGGCTGATGCAGAACCGGGACCGGATGCGCCGCACGATCGTGGAGGAGACGGGCAAGACGCCCGAGGACGCGCAGCTGGCCGAGGTGTTCATGGTTGCCGACTCCCTCAGCTTCTGGGCGAAGAAGGCACCCAAGTACCTGGCCGACGAGCGTGTGCGCTCGCACTCTCCGTTCCTGCTCGGCAAGAAGCTGTTCGTGCGCTATCGCCCGATGGGTGTGGTGGCGGTGATCGGTCCGTGGAACTACCCGCTGCTCAACTGCTTCGGCGACTCCATCGCCGCCCTCATGGCCGGCAACGCGGTGATCCTCAAGCCGAGCGAGGTCACGCCCCTCTCCACCCTGCTGATGGCCGAGGGCATGAAGGCCGCCGGCCTGCCCGAGGAGGTGCTGCAGGTGGCAGCCGGAGAGGGAGACGCCGGCGCGGCGCTGGTGGAGCAGGCGGACATGGTCATGTTCACAGGCTCGACCCGCACCGGCAAGAAGATCATGGCCAAGGCCTCCGAGACGCTCACTCCCGTGTCGCTGGAGCTGGGCGGCAAGGATCCCATGATCGTCCTCGGCGACGCCGACCTCGAGCGCGCGGCGGGCGCCGCGGTGTACTGGGCGATGAGCAACGGCGGCCAGATGTGCACCTCGGTCGAGCGCGTCTACGTAGAGGACTCGGCCTACGACGAGTTCCTGGCCAAGGTCGTGGACAAGGCGGGCGCGCTGCGCCAGGGCGTCCCCGGCGAGCCCGGCGCGGTCGATGTCGGCGCCGTCACGTTCCCGCCGCAGGTGGAGCTGATCGAGGATCACGTGCGCGACGCCGTCGACAAGGGCGCCAAGGTGGTCGTGGGCGGCAAGCGGCGCGATGGCGCTGGGCGCTTCTTCGAGCCGACCGTGCTCACCGGCGTGGATCACACGATGAAGATCATGGTCGACGAGACGTTCGGCCCGACGCTGCCGATCATGCGGGTCCGTGACGCCGAGGAGGCGCTGCGCCTGGCCAACGACAGCCGCTACGGCCTGAACTCGAGCGTCTGGACCAAGGACGTGGCCAAGGGCGAGCGCCTTGCCACACGCATCGAGGCGGGCAGCACCTGCGTGAACGACTGCGTCGTGAACTACACGGCCACGGAGATGCCGATGGGCGGCGTCAAGGAGTCGGGCATAGGCGTGCGCCACAGCGCCAAGGGCATCCAGAAGTACTGCACCTCGCACTCGCTGCTCGTCACCCGCCTGGCCCAGAAGCGGGAGCTCTACTACTTCCCCTACAGCAAGCGGAGCACCAAGCTGTTCGAGCGCCTGATGGTGCTCCTGCACGGTCGCGCCAAGCGGTAGCGGCTGGGCGGCCGGCGGCCGGTGGGCGGCGGACGGCGGCCTCCCGAAGGCAGGGCCGAAGCGGGTCAGTGCTCCTTGCCCGGTCGCGCGGCGAACACCTTGAGCCCCTGAGGGGTGCCCTTCGCCCGAAAGCGCCAGCGGCGCACGTACTCGACGTCGTCGGACTCGGCCTCCGCCCGGGCGGCCTCGGACACCAGCACCTCTCCGCCGGCTGCCGCCGCCGCCACGCGTGCGGCGATGTTCACGTCGACGTGGCCGCGGCGTGGGAGGCACAGGAAGCGCTGTCGACCAGGTCCGTGAAGAGGATGGCGAGCGGCTCGTCCCCGCGGCCTCGTCCCTGGGCCTCGGACACGGTCTGCCACGGTCAGCCCCGCTTCGCGGGCCACGCTCGGGCGCTTGACGTTGAGTCCCGAGAGTTGCCGGCCTATCACCGAGGGCACCTCCTCCCCGGTCACCGACAGCGGGTCGCCGAACTCGCTGTCCCCGGGCAGCAGGCGCCGGGCGGCCTTGGCCGCGGCCAGCAGCCGGGGCTGGCCGTCGGTACGCCGGGCCGCCGCGGCCGCGCGTCGTAGGGCTCGACGGCTGCGGCGCTCCTCGGGGGTCGCCGCGGGCCCGTCCGGGTCCGCCGGCGGATCGTCTGCCATCGCCTCGAAGGCGCTCCAGCGCTACGCCGCGCTGCCCGAGAGCAGCCGGGCGTCGAGCGTGATCTCGGTGCCGGCCAGGGCCTTCGACACCGGGCAGCTCTCCTTGGCCTGCTCGGCGTGCCCCTGGAAGTGGTCCGCGTCTATGTCCCCGATCTCGGCCTCGCACGTCAACTCGATCTTGGGGATGGAGAAGCCGCTGCCGTCCTTCTCGAGGTGCACCTTGGCGGTGGTGTGGATCCGCTCGGGCTGATGGCCCCCTTCGGTGAGGATGAGTGACAACGCCATCGAGAAGCAGCCCGCGTGGGCGGCTCCGATCAGCTCCTCGGGGTTGGTGCCGCTGCCGTCCTCGAAGCGGGACTTGAACGAGTAGGGGCCCTCGTAGGCACCGCTCCCGAGCTTGACGGTGCCGCTGCCCTCGGTGACCGTTCCCTTCCACTCAGCCTCGGCGTTGCGTGTCGGCACGGCGTCTCCCTTCGTCGTCTTTGAACCTCGTCGGCACCTTACCCCCGAGGGGCGCGATGCCACCATTGGGCCGTGCTGGCACTCGCCCTTGGTCTCGGATCGAGCCTCGCCTGGGGCGTCGCGGACTTCATGGCGGGCCTGAAGAGCCGCCGCCTCGACGTGCTCACGGTGCTGCTGCTGTCCCAGCTCGCCGGCCTCGTGGCCGTGACGGCCGTGGTGGTGCTGCGCGGCGAGGGCCCCCCGGGAGGGGACTTCGCCGTCTGGGCCGTGGTCTCGAGCGTCGTCGGTCTGATCGGCCTGACCGCCTTCTACCGCGGCCTCGCCGCGGGCGCCATGAGTGTCGTGGCGCCGATCTCGGCCACCGCCGCCGTGATCCCGGTCACGGTCGGACTCGTGGGCGGCGACCGTCCGTCGGGGCTCCAGGTGGCCGGCGCCGCGCTGGCGCTGGTCGGCGTCGCGCTGGCCTCCCGCGAGGCGGGCGAGGCGGCCGTGGGGGGCGGACGGCTGGCGGCCGGAGTCGGGCTTGCCCTCCTGGCTGCACTCGGTTTCGGGTCCTTCTTCATAGCGATCGACGCCGCCAGCGAGGAGGACGTGCTCTGGGCGATCCTCGTGAACCGCATCGCGGGCGTCGCCCTTCTGGCCACCGCGGCGGCCGCGCTGCGCCCCGGCTTGCGCGCGGGCCGCGAGCACCTGCGCGGGCTCGTGGCCGTGGGCACGCTCGACATCGGCGCCAACACGCTCTTCGCCGCGGCCTCGCAGCAGGGCCTGCTCAGCCTGGTCGGAGTGGCGGGCTCCCTCTACCCGGTGGTCACGGTCGGGCTCGCCCGGCTGGTGTTGCACGAGCGCATCGCGCGGGCGCAGCAGCTCGGAGTGGCGGCCACGCTGGTCGGGGTGGCGCTGATCACGGCGGGCTCTTGACGCATGCCCGCCCCGCCCGACGAACCCTCAACGCAGCGGCACCTCGAGCAGTCGCTCGAGCTCGGGCAGCGACCCGTCGGATCCGCGGTGCAGCAGCGCGGTCATGCCCACGGCCTCCGCGCCGGCGCAGTTCTCCTTGAGGTCGTCGAGGAACACGCATTCCTCGGGCGCCAGGCCAACGCGCTCGGCGGCGAGCCTGTAGATCTCCGGCTCGGGCTTGTGGAGGCCCACCTCGCCGGAGATGACCACCGCGTCGAACAGCTCGGGAAAGGCGTCGCGGTCGTAGCGGCCGGCGCCCCACGAGTTCGACACGAGGGCGGTCTTCACTCCCGCCCGCTTGGCCGCCTTGACGGCCTCGACCATCGCCTCGTCTGCGCGCATGCCCGCGAACAGGCGGTCGATCAGCCCCTCGTTGTCCGCGAGACCCAGCATCGGACCGAACTCGGCCGCGAACTCCTCTTCGTTGAGCTCGCCGCGCTCCAGGCGTCGCAGCACCGCGAGCGCCTCGGGATCCTCTCGGAACAGCTTGCGCACCGTGTCGGGATCGAGGCCCTCCCGCTCGCAGAACTCGCGGAAGGACTTGAAGACGTCCGTGGTGAGCACGCCTCCGAAGTCCACGAGCAGGGCCTTCACGTGACGGGAGCCGGGCGCTTGGTGATGGCCCGGGCGGCCTCCGCGAGCTGCGGCACGCCCTCGTCGAAGATCGCGAGGAACTCGTCGTCGGTGTTGCCGGCTACCCAGGCCTTGTAGTTGCCCTCCATGAACACCGCCGACTTCCACAGCGCGAGTGCCTGGTACCAGCGCAGGTCCGACATCGAGCGGCCGGTGCGCTCCTCGTAGCGCGCCACCAGCTCGTCGCGCTTGAGGAAGCCGTCCTGGCGGGTCACCGAGGAGAGGTCGAAGATCGACCCGGTGAGGTCGTCTGCCTCGGCGTAGGTGATCGTCATGTAGCCGAGGTCGGCGAGTGGATCGCCGATGGTGGCGAGCTCCCAGTCGAACACCGCGATCAGCCGCGCCGGCGCATCGCTCGCGAACATCACGTTGCCGAGGCGGTAGTCGCCGTGCACGATCGTCGCCGCCGGGGACTCGGGCATGTGGGCGGCGAGCCAGTCGCCGACCTCCTGCACGACCGGCACCTCGCGCGTCTTGTTGTGCTCCCACAGGCCGTTGAAGCGGCGCAGCTGGCGCTCCAGGTAGCCGGTCGGCTTACCGAAGCCCTCGAGCCCGGCGGCCTGCCAGTCGGCGGCGTGGATCTCGGCAAGACCGTCGACCAGCTCCTCGGCGATCCGCCGGCGCTCGCCCGGCTCGTCGAGCGGGGATGGCAGCTCGTTGGTGACGACGTTGCCCTCGAGGTAGGGCATCACGTAGAAGGGGACGCCGAGGACCGACTCGTCGTCACAGACCGCGAGCAGGGCCGGCGTGCGCACGGCGGTGGGCTCGAGTGCCGCGAGCAGGCGCGCCTCGCGCAGCACGTCGTGCGCCGAGGGCGGAAGCGGGGGGCGCGGGGGGCGACGCAGCACGAAGCGCTCGCCGCCGCGGGTGATGAGGTAGGTCACGTTCGAGTGGCCCTCGCCGATGCGCTCGGCCTCGATGTCGCCCGTGCCGAGCCCGTGCTCGTCGAGAAAGGACGCGAGCGGCTCGCGCACGATCAGCGGCGCGCGCTCCTGCGCGGCGGCCTCGGCCGCCGTCTCCACTACCTCACGCGCCGGCACGGGACCCGCCCGCCGTCTCCACTACCTCACGCGCCGGCACGGGACCCGCCCGGGGCGATCTCGTCGAGGTGCCGTACGTTGGCCACGTCGCCGTCGTCGGTGCTCGGTCGGCTCTCGAACCAGGCGTCGAGGATCTCCTCGAGCACGGCGGGGCTCGTCGTGCGCAGAGACAGTGCCAGCACGTTGGCGTCGTTCCAGCGCCGTGCCCCGCGGGCGGTCTCGGCGTCGGAGCACAGCGCGGCGCGCGCCCCCGGCACCTTGTTGGCGGCAATCGAGGCGCCGGTGCCGGTCCAGCAGCACACCACGGCCTGCTCGGCACTCCCCTCGGCCACCGCGCGGGCGGCTGCCTCGCTTGCCCAGGCCCACTCGGAGCGCTCGCCCTCGGCCAGGGCGCCGTGGAGGCGGACCTCGTGGCCGCGCCGCGCGAGCTCCCGCGCCACCGCGTCGGCCACGCCGGTCCGCTCGTCTGAGGCCACGGCGATGCGCATCGGGCGCCCAGGGTAGAGAATCGGCGGCGCTGCGCGGTTCCGGGGCTATCCTCGCTTCGAGAGCACCGAAGCTCCAGGAGCGCTGCCCATGAGAACCCGCCCACGCAGCACGCTCCTCGCCGCCTGCCTCGCGCTCTTCATGGTCGTGCCCGTGGCGCCGGCCTCCGCCGTCACGAGGACCAAGACCTTCCGCACCGCGCCCATCACCGTGGCCGGCTATCAGGTCAAGCAGGAGCAGGCCATGCGCATCCCCAAGCCGGATGTCGACGGCTTCATCACCGACATGTCCGTCGACGTGGTCGACGAGGACGGGACGCCGGTGCCGATCAGCCGGCTGATGCTCCACCACATCGTCTTCCTCAACACGGGCCACAAGGACGCGACCTGCGACGAGTTCACGCTCCTCGACTCTCAGACCAAGGTCCCGGCCTCCTTCGCCGAGCGCTTCTACGCGGCGGGCGAGGAGCGGGCGGTGTTCAAGCTGCCCGAAGGCCACGGCTACCCGATCGCCAAGAAGGATCCCTGGCTGATGACGTGGATGATGATGAACCATCGCCGCGTGACCGATCGGGCCTACATCGAGTACAAGGTCACCTACACGACCGAGCCGAGCACCACGCCGGTCAAGCCCTACTGGCTCGACGCGCGCAACTGCAAGTCGGACCCGGTCTACGACGTGCCAGGCGGCGGCGAGCCCGGCTCCACCCACACCGACCGCAGCTCGTACACGTTGCCCGAGGATGGCCGCATCGTGGCCGGCGGCGGCCACGTGCACGGCGGCGGGAAGAATCTGTCGCTGCGCCAGCCCGCGTGCGGCGACCGGCGGCTGTTCGCGTCCAAGCCGCTCTGGGGCGCGAAGGATCACCCCTTCTACAACGTCCAGCCCGTGCTGCACGAGCCCGGGCCGGTGAACATGAGCGGCTTCCTGTCGAAGCGCGGCTTCGCGGTGCGCGCCGGGCAGGAGCTGGTGCTCGAGTCGAACTACGACGCCGAGCGGCTGCACACCCGCGTGATGGGGATCATGATCGTCTACGTGGCCCACGACGGCGCTGCGCAGCCCCAGGACGAAGCCTGCGCCCCCCGGCCCGAAGACGTCCAGGTCTTCCGCTCGGAGGACCGCGGGCGGCTCCGGTCTCCCCTCTTCACGGTGCCGCTCACGGGCATCGACCCGCGCACGGGCCTGGCGCGCCCGATCGAGCGTCCTCCGGGGCGGACCAAGTTCCTGACCGGCAATCCCATGCTCGACGTGCAGAGCTTCTTCCTCGAGCCGGCCAACGTCTCGATACCGCGCGGCGGTACCGTCTCCTGGCGCTTCCGCGGCAGCGACCTTCACGACATGACCGTCGCCGACGGCCCGCGCGGCTTCTCGACTCCGTACATGAACGGCGATCGTGTGTTCGAGCGCAAGTTCAACACGCCGGGCACCTACAAGATGTTCTGTTCCCTGCATCCGGTCGACATGACCCAGACGGTCACGGTCCGCAGGGCTCCCTGACCGCCCGCGGACGCTTCTAGGCAGGCCCCCCGGGCACGTCCTCCTCGTCGGACCGGCTCGCGATGTCGTTGATCCGCCAGCGGCCGCCGTCCTCGATCAGGACGATGGCGAGCTCCTCGCCGGCTTCGGTCGCCCGCACGTTGGCGGTCGAACCCGTGATCTCGAGCGACTCCACCTTGATCTCGGCGGTCACCCTCCCGCCTACCAGATCCTCGAAGTAGGCGACGCACGACTGTCCGGAGTCGTCCTCGACCACCTGCTTGTAGCGGGGCGTGAACAGCTCGTTACAGACGCGGGTGAGCGAGACCCTGTCGTTCGCCGCCTCGTACTCGTCGATCACGGCCGCCACCGCGCGCTCCTCGCCGACGTAGCCGTCGGTGTTCACGTCCTCGTCGAAGGCCCCGACCGCCCCCAGGGTGCCCAGCAGGGCAAACAGCCCGAGCCACGCGCAGCTGAGAACGATTCCCGCCGTGGCCAGCCCCCGGCCCTCGAGCGCGCCGCCTGAGCGCCGGATCTGGCGGCGGGCCACAAGGGCGAACGGGATCGCCGGCAGGACCCCGCCGAATATGCCGAAGATCAGAGAGGCGACCGCGAAGCCGCTTGTCTTGGCAGGAGGGGCGCCTCCTGGCAGGCCCGCCGCGAGCGAATGGTGTGGGGTCCAAGTCGAGCCGTCCCAGTAGCGCAGGCCCGGCTGCCCGCTCGGGTCCGGGAACCATCCCGGTGGCGGCGATGGGGTCGCCGCGCTGTCGCCGGCGTGCGGCCCCTCGGGCCCCTGGCTCATGGACCGCAGGGTACCCCGCGTCCGCGCGCGCGAACCGGTGGCGCCGATACGCTTGCCAGGAGGTCTTACGTGCCCGAGCTGCCCGAGGTCGAGATATCCGCGCGCCGGCTCGACCGGGCGCTCGCCGGGGTCGAGGTCGAGTCTGTCCTGGCTCCGGGGATGGTGACGATGAAGACCTTCGACCCACCGCTCGACGCGCTGGTCGGGCGATCGATCACGCGCGTGCGCCGGATCGGCAAGATGCCCGTGGTCGAGCTCGGCGACCTGGCCCTGCTCGTTCATTTGATGTCAGCGGGGCGGCTGCAGCACTTCGACAAGCGAGCCTCGCTACGCGACAAGGCCTCGCGGCTGCTGGTGCGCTTGGCCGACGGGCGAGAGCTGCGGTTGCGCGAGTTCGGCACACAGCAGCGGGCGTGGGTCAAGCTGCTTGCGACCACGGGGGTCGAGGCCGACGAGTCGGTGGCCACCCTGGGCCCCGAGGCGTGGCCGGCACCGACGCTCGAGGCCTTTATCGAGGCTGTCGCGCAGCCGAGGCACCTGCATCCGCTGCTGCGCGACCAGCGATCGATCGCCGGCATCGGGCGCTCGTGGGTCGACGAGATCCTGTGGGAGGCCGAGCTGTCGCCCTTCCGCCGGGGCTCGGACCTCGACGAGACGGCCGTCGCGCGGCTGCGCCTCATCTGCGAGCGGGTGCTCGGCGGCGCCATCGAGCACTACGAGCAGGTGGTGGGCGATTCGCTTCCCGACAAGGCGCCGATGCCGCTCAGGGTGCACGCCAAGCAGGGTGAGCCGTGCCCCCGCTGCGGCACCACCCTCGAGGCGGTCTTCTTCCGCGACTACGTGACCACGTACTGCCCGGCGGAGCAGACCGGCGGGCGGCTGCTGAAGGACCGGCGGCTGTCGCGGCTGTTGAAGTAAGGGCGCGGGAGCCCGCGAGGACCCGATTTCCGGACACCACGCGCGTGCACGCGAGGACCTGCGTACGGTACCCTACGTAGGGTGAAGAAGACGAGCCTCTACATAGAGCCTGACGTCGACCGCGCGCTCGCCCGGAGAGCCGCCGCCGAGGGTCTGAGCAAGGCGGAGCTGATCCGCCGTGCTCTGGCGGAGACCGCCCGCGGCTCGGGCCGCCCGCGGCTCTCGGCGATAGGGACGATCGATGGGCCCGGAGACGTGGCCGACAACGTGGATCGCTATCTGACGGGCACCGGCTTCGGCGAGCGATGATCGTTCTCGACGCGTCGGTGCTGTACGCATTGATGGACCGTCGCGACACACGCCACGCCGAGGCGCTCGGTTGGTACGAAGCCGCCGAGGATGAGATGGGGATGACGCCTCTGGTACTCGCCGAGGTCGATCATCTCGTGAGGGCGCGCGCGGCGCCCGAGGCGGTTAGGGCGTTCCGCTCCGATCTCGCCGCCGGCGCCTACGTGGTCGACTGGTGGGCTGCTGCCGCGGCTGAGTCGGCGAAGATCGCCGAGCGTTACCCAGAGCTCGCGCTCAGCCTCGCCGATGCCTCGCTTGCCGCCCTCGCCGCCCGGTACCACACGGTCGCCATCGCAACGTTCGACGAACGCCACTTCCGCGCGATCCGACCGCTGACCGGCGAGCCCGCGTTCCGGCTGCTGCCCCTGGACGCCTGACGCCGAGGGTCGCGCCCCGCCGCCCCGTAGCCTCATCGCCGTGGCCTCAACCGCCAGCGTAGGCAGTTCGTTCCGCTCGTTCTTCGACGCGGTCGAGAACTTCTTGGAGAGCCTCTCCACCGTCCGACCGATTCCGCTCGCGGCCGGGCTTCTGGCGTTCGGCATCTACCTGACGTTCCGCTCGCGTGCCTCCTTCAACGTGATCCGCGCGGCCTATCCCACCGAGCCGACCCGCTGGCGGGACATCTGGGGCGCCTACATGGCCGGCTACGGCTTCAACAGCGTGATCCCGGCCCGCGGCGGGGACTTCATCCGGCTCTTCCTGACCAAGACCCGGGTACCCAACTCGAGCTACCCGGCGGTGGGGGCGACGTTCGTGGTCGAGGCCGCCTTCGACCTGGCGATGGCCGTGCTCATCCTGAGCTTCGCGTTCACCCAGGGCGTCTTCCCCAAGCCGCCCGACTTCTCGAAGCTGAACGCCTTCGACCTCTCGTACCTGGCCGGCCACCCGCGCTTCGCGCTGTTCCTGCTCACCGCCCTGATGGTGGCGGGTCTGACCACGGCAGCGGTGCTGTCGGCGCGGGCGCGTGCCTTCTGGGCCCGGGTCCGCCAGGGCTTCACGATCTTCGCCAACCGGCGGCGCTACCTCCGCGAGGTCGCCGCCCTGCAGCTCGCGGGGTGGTGCTTCCGCTTCACCGCCTTCTGGCTGCTGCTCGAGGCCTTCAACGTGGGCGGCTCGGTGCGCAACGTGCTGCTGGTGCTCGGCGTGCAGGCGGTCTCGGCCGCGGTCCCCTTCACCCCCCAGGGGGCCGGGGTCCAGCAGGCGCTGCTCGCGAAGGTGTTCGCCGGCACGGCGGCCGGGAGCACCGTCGCGGCCTACTCGGTGGGCCAGCAGATAGCCATCGGCGCCCTCACGTTCGCCATCGGATTCGTGGCGATGTTCTTCATCTTCCGCTTCCGAAGCTTCCGCGAGGTGATCAGGCGGGGTCAGCACGAGCGGGCGGAGGAGGCGAAGGAGGCGCCCGGGATCGCCGGCTAGGCAACCTGGTGAACGATACGGCTGCGATCATGGGGCCGTGGACCAGGCTCGTCATGCTCGCCGCCCCCCAGAGGAGCTCGCGCGGGACGCACGCCGCAACGAGGCGGCCAGGAAGCAGCGGCTCCGGGCGGACGCGCGGAAGGGACCGAGCCAGAACCTCGAGGAAGGTTGCGCGCTGGTCAAGCTCGGCTTCGAGTTCTCGGCCGGGTTCGCGCACGCCCGTTGATGAGTAATCCGCTTGGACTCGGCTCCGGCCGTGCCGCCCTTGAGGGCTAGCCCCCGGGCGAAAGATGTCGAAAGGAGCACCGACGTTGTTCTCAGAAGGCTCTGATCGCCCTGTTGCGCTGGTGAGCGGCTCCAGTCGCGGGATCGGGCGAGAGATCGCGCGCCAGCTCGCCGAGCGTGGCTACCACGTGATCGTCACGGCCCGCGACGGGTCTGCGGCCGAGCGGGCGGTGGCGGAGCTCGGCGGTGCCGGCGGCGAGCTTACGGCGGCTGAGCTGGACGTGACCGACGCGGCCAGCGTCGAGCGCCTGCGCGAGCGAGTCGAGGCAGGCCCGGGGCGCCTCGACGTGCTCGTGAACAACGCGGGCGTCATCGGCGACACCGGCGCAAGCGTCGCCACCGCCGACCTCGAGGCGGTCAAGAGCACGCTCGAGACCAACCTGTTCGGAGCCTGGCGCCTCACCCAGGCGCTCCTACCTCTCCTGCGCTGCAGCGGAGCGGGACGGGTCGTGAACGTCTCGACCGGCATGGGGCAGCTTGCGGAGATGGGCACCGGGGCACCCGCCTACCGGATCTCGAAGACCGCGCTCAACGCCCTTACTCGAGTGCTCGCCAACGAGGAAGGCGGGGCCGGCATCCTCGTCAACTGCCTGAACCCCGGTTGGGTGAAGACCGACATGGGCGGCGCGGGAGCGCCGAGGACCGTCGAGGAGGGAGCCGACACCGCCGTCTGGCTCGCGACGCTGCCCGAGGGTGGCCCCACGGGCGGCTTCTTCAAGGACCGGGAGGCGATTCCGTGGTGAGCCCGACGAGGAAGGACGCAAGGGTGTCCGAGAAGGACCTCTAGTTTGACTGGGCGTCGCGATCTAACGCCCGACGACGGACCGAAGTCGCGACACCCTCGCGCACCTCGTGCACGAGGATCACCGCCTCGGCGAAAGAGCCGGCCCATCGCCTGGCGCACTTCCGCGGCCTGCTGCTCGGCAATTGCCTTGAGGCTAGGTGACTAGCCGTCTTGATGAGTAGGGCTCTTAAGGTTGTCGAGGGACTAGCAACGCTGCTACCCCTGGCTTACCTTCCGGTCTTCGCTCTGTACGTCCTTCCCTCGGTTGGCGATCCTGAGCGCCCTGTTGAGGTCTTGATCGTTCTCCAAGGTGGTGCGATTGTGATCACAGGCGCCCTGCTCGCCTACTACGTCCAGCACGTCATCCGGAGCGGTCGAATCGTGGCGAACGGCAAGGTCGGCTGGGTGCTCGCACTGTTCTTGGCTGCGCCAATCGCACTGCCCATCTACTTCCTGTTACACAGGCGGTAGCTCGAGAGTCGCGCGCGCTTCGTAGGCCCGTAACACCTAGATCTGGGACGTCTAGGAGAGGCCGGCCGCCGACAGGTTCGATGCCGGCCATCGCCGGTCGGGCGCCGGCCTCACCCGCGCGATCTGCAAACGGTTCAGCATCCCGTCACCGCGGGGGCCCGCCGGTGACCGCCCCCAAGCCCGGGCCGCGCCTAGGTCCCGAACCCCTCGCGCGCCTCGCGCACGAGGGTGACCGCCTCCGGGAAGAGCCGGCCCATCGCCTGGCGCACCTCCTCGGCCTGCTGCTCGGCGTTGCCCTGGAGGTTCAGCCGGTTGATGCCGGCCACGGTCATCTCGACGGCCAGCTTGATCGCGTTGTCGGCCCAGGCGACCTTCTGGGCACCCTGCATCTGCTCCGCAAGCTCGGCCATCCGGCGGCGCATCTCCTCGGGGTCACCGAAGATGCCGAAGGGATCCTCTGAGGACATACGGTGATTCTGCCATGCCTGGCCAACGGGCACGGGCGGCGCCTTTGCGTTAGGGTCGCGCAATGGCCCTGCCACCGCCCAGCCCGAGCTCCACCTGCCTCGTTACGGGCGCGTCCTCCGGGATCGGTACCGACATCGCCCGCGAGCTGGCGCAGCGGGGGCATGGCGTGACGCTCGTCGCCCGGCGCGAGGACAAGCTGCGCGAGGTGGCCGAGGAGCTCTCGAGCCGCCACGGCATCCGCGCCGAGACCGTCGGCTGCGATCTCGGCGAGGCCGCCGAGCGCGAGCGCCTCGTGAAGGAGATCGAGAGCAGGGGCCTCACCGTTGAGGTGCTCATAAACAACGCGGGCTTCGGCACCGGCGGGCGCTTCCAACGCCTCGACCTCGACCGCGAGCTGCAGCTCGTGCGGCTGAACGTGGAGGCCGTCGTGCATCTGTGCGGGATCTACGCGCCGCAGATGGCCGGGCGCGGCCGGGGAGCAGTTCTCAACGTGGCCTCGACGGTGGCCTTCCAGCCACTGCCGCGGCAGGCCACCTACAGCGCCTCCAAGGCCTTTGTGCTCACCTTCACCGAGGCCCTCAGAGAGGACCTCCACGGCACCGGCGTTACCGCCACCACGCTCTGCCCCGGCCTCACGCAGACCGAGTTCTTCGAGGTCGGCGGGATGTCCGAGCAGGCGAGCGACGCTCCCGACTTCCTCATCATGTCGCCGGCCGAGTGCGCCGCGATCGGCGTTCGCGCGCTGGAGAAGGGCCGGCGCACGGTCGTGGCCGGCTCGTTCAACGCGGCGGGAGCGGTCGGTGGGCGGCTCATGCCGCGCAGCATCCTGCTGCCGCTGCTGCGCCGGACCTACCCCGTCAAGTAGCGCTCCGCTTCCGCCGGAAGACGTCGTCGACCAGGGAGTCGACGCGGTCGAGGAAGAGGATGCCGTCGAGGTGGTCGATCTCGTGCAGCAGGCAGCGTGCCTCGAAGCCCTCGGCCCGAACCACGCGCGTGCCGCCCCCCGGCTCGAGCGCCTCCACCACCACCTCGGTCGCGCGCCTCACGTTGGCGGTCAGCTCGGGGATCGACAGGCAGCCCTCCCGGGCCACCTCGGCGCCCGAGGCGAGCACGACGCGCGGGTTCACGAGCACGAGCTGCCCGTGGGACGTGAGGGCCTTTGGGTTCTTCGAGACGTCGATGGCGATCATCCGCACCAGCTCGTCGAGCTGGGGAGCGGCCACGCCGACGCAGCCGGGGCTGGCGCCCATGGTGTCGAGGAGATCGGCGGCCACGCGCTCGACCGCGGCCCCGTCGGCGGGATCCACCGGGACCGCCGTCTGCTTGAGCGCTGGGTGGGGGTAGCGCAGTACCTCGCGGACGGCCATTCAGAGCGCGTCGTGCTCGAGCGGGCGCAGCACGACCTCGACGCCCTGCTCGCCGCCCACCGTTCCGAGCGCTTCGGTGAGCACCTCGCTCTCCAGCCCCTCGGGCAGCGCGACCTCCATCATCATCGCGTAGATCGGCTCGCGATCGCCGCCGACCAGGCGCGTGGTCAGGTCGGTGATGTTCACTCCCTGCTCGGCCAGCAGCCGGGCCACGGCGTGCACGATGCCGGGGTGGTCGACGCCGTAGACGGTGACGGTGTGCGAGGCGGCCGCGGCCTCGTGGGGCTCGTCGGCGACCTCGCTCAGGGTCGCTGCCTCGAGGCCGACCTCCCCACGCGTCCGTTCGAGGCTCTCGCGCAGGCGGTCCGCGTCGGCGTCCTCCGGTGCCGCCACGAGCAGCGTCATGGCGAAGTGGCCGCCCAGGATCGTCATCTGCGAGTCGGCGATGTTCAGGCCGTGCTCGAGCAGGACGGCGGCCACCGACGCCACGATGCCGGGGCGGTCGCGGCCGATGGCGGAGATGGCGAACGTGCGCGCCATGAGGCCGCCACGATAGCCCTCGCCCGGCCCTATAGTCGGGCAGGGATGCGGAGCGCCGAGGTCACGACCTTCCCGGTGGCCACCACATGGAATCGCGCGGGCGAGCGGGCGATCCGATGCCCCTGACCCCCGACCAGAGGCGCCGGCGCGACCGCATCGAGCTCGTGATCAGGCTGGCGGCGCCGGGGCTGAACCTGGTGCTGGCAGCCGGCGAGCGCCTGTCGCGCATCGTCGACCCCGGCGCCCGCGACCAGCCCGCGGCCGGCACCGACGGCGCCGACGGCCGGCCTTCGGCGGGCGACAGGAGGGGGACGACCGGCCGCTGAAGCGTGGGTGAGTGGCCGCTCCCGCGGCCACCCGCCTGTCAGCATGGGTTCGTGCAGCACGCCGACCAGCACCAGTTCGAGGCCCGCTTCGGCCGTATCGCGGCTGCTGCCGCCATCGCTGCGGCGCTGCTGCCGATAGTCAGCACCATCGTCTTGAGTGCGGTCCTCGGGGCGCGCGGCGAAGGGCTTCGCGGAGTGTTGACGGCCTTCGAGCGACAACCGACTGGCGTGGTGGCCACCTCGGTCGTGCAGGCCCTCGGCACGTTTCTGATCGCGGTTGTTCTCTACTTCCTATATCGCGCAGCTCGCTATCGAATCCCGGGGACCCCTGCGGTTGCGCTCCCTGTGGCCCTCGTCGCACCCATGCTGGTGGGCCTCAGTGACGTCGGACTCAAGCTCGCGCTGATTGACGCGGGCCGCGACTTCGTCTCCTCCGGCGACCGCAGTGAGGGGCGTGCTGAGGATCTGGTCCGCGAGGGTGCGACCGCCACTGCTCAGTACGCCGGCTCTGCTGCGCGAGCGGTACTCGGCACCGCCTTCGTGCTGATCTCCCTGTACGCGATGAGGGCTGGCCTGCTCAGCCGCTTCATGGCATACGTGGGGATCATCATTGGCGCGCTCTTCGTGTTTGCGGTTCTCCTCGGCGGCGTTCCTCCCTTCATCCTGCTCTTCTGGCTTCCCGCGGTGGCGCTGCTCTTCCTCGACCGCTGGCCCGGCGGCCGCGGGCCCGCCTGGGCGGCGGGGGAGGCCGTGCCGTGGCCGGGTGCCGCCGAGCAGCGTCGGGCGCTCGAGCGCAAGCGGGCCGAGGAGGGGGACCAGGTCGTTTCGGCGGCCGGGGGGCCCAACGGCGACGGGCCGGCAAGCGCCGATCCCGACACTCCCCGCACGTCCTCGCCACGCAAGCGCAAGCGCAAGCGCCGCTAGCAGCAGGCCCCATGCCCTCGCTCGCCGCAGCCGCGCTCAGTCCCGCCGAGCGGCGCGCGCTCAAGCGCTTGACCCACATGCTCGAGGCCGAGCTCGGCCCTCAACTCGAGGCCGTCTGGCTGTACGGCTCTCGTGCCCGCGGCGAGGGCGGCGGGTCGGACTCCGACATCGACGTCATGGTCGCCACCGCGGGCGGGCGCGCGCGGGATGGCGACCGGGTTGAGGCCCTGGCACGCGCGGCCGCCGACGCGGAGGGGGCGAGTCTCACCCGCTTCTCCCCTCAGGTCGTCGATGCGCACTGGATCCGTGGCCGGCGTTCGATCGAGTCGTTCTACATGCGCGAGGTCGACCGCGACAAGATCGTGCTCGCCGGCGACGACGCGCTCGCTCGGCCGGGTGAGGAGCCCCCGCCGCCGGCGGCCACGGGCATGAAGCCGCGCTCCGCCGAGTCGCTCGGGCGTGCCCACGACAGCATGGCGTGGGCACGCCAGACGCTCGAGGGGGAGCTGCCGGGCCTCGCCGTGAGCCCCGCCTACTACGCGATGCTCCACGCCGCCCATGCGGCGCTCAGCGAGGAGGATCTCTACGCGAAGACGCACTCCGGCACCTGGACGCTGCTCCGGCGCGCGTTCGTGCTCACGGGTCGGCTCGACGCCGGCCTGGCCGCAAGCGCCGAGCAGGCCCAGCGCGTCCGCGAGCAGTCCGACTACGGAGGCGTGCGCGTCACGCCATCCGAGGCGACCGCCGCCGTCCGCTCGGCCGAGCGATTCGTCGTGGCTATGGAGGAACTGATCCCGAGCCGCCGCTAGTCCTCCTCCGCCTGCCTCGCCGCCACCCTCTCCGTCAGTTGCTCCGTGACGCTCGGGTCGCGCAGCGTCGTCACATCCCCGAGCTCGCGACCCTCCGCGATGTCCTTCAGCAGCCGGCGCATGATCTTGCCGGAGCGGGTCTTCGGCAGGTCGTCGGCCCAGATGATTCGCTTGGGCCGGGCGAGCTTGCCGATCTTCGTGGCCACGTGCTCGCGTAGCTCGGCCACCAGCTCGTCGGACTCGTCGCCTCCCTCTCCCTCGAGGGTCACGAAGGCCGCGATCGACTGGCCGGTGTCCTCGTCCTGCTGCCCGACCACCGCGGCCTCGGCCACGCGCTCGTGGGAGACGATGGCCGACTCGATCTCCATCGTCGACATGCGGTGGCCGGACACGTTGATCACGTCGTCGGTGCGCCCGACGATCCAGAAGTAGCCGTCGGAGTCGACCTTGGCGGCGTCGCCGACGTCGTAGACGTCCGGGCCCCACTTCTTCCAGTAGGTCTCGACGTAGCGCTCGTCTTCTCCATACAGCGTGCGCGCCATCCCGGGCCACGGTCGCCGGAGCGTGAGCACGCCGCCGCCCTCCTCGACGTTCTCGCCGTTGCGGTTAACCACCGCGGCCTCGATGCCCGGGAACGGCCGGGTGGCCGACCCCGGCTTGGTCTCGGTGATGCCGGGGAGCGGCGTGATCATGATGTGACCGGTCTCGGTCTGCCACCAGGTGTCGACGATCGGGCAGCGCTCGCCGCCGATCACCTTGTGGTACCAGACCCACGCGCGCGGGTTGATGGGCTCGCCCACCGATCCGAGCAGCCGCAGCGACGACAGGTCGTGCCGCTCCGGGTGCTCGCGCCCCCACTTCATGCATGCGCGGATCGCGGTTGGGGCGGTGTAGAGGATGGTCACGCCGTAGCGCTCGACGATCTCCCACCAGCGGTCCTTGTCGGGATAGTCGGGGGCTCCCTCGTAGAGCACCGAGGTGCACCCGTTCAGCAGCGGCCCGTAGACGATGTAGGAGTGGCCGGTCACCCAGCCGATGTCGGCCGCGCACCAGTACACGTCGGTCTCGGGCTTGAGGTCGAACACCACCTGGTGGGTGGCTGCGACCCCGGTGAGGTAGCCGCCGGTGGTGTGCAGGATGCCCTTGGGCTTGGCGGTCGAGCCCGAGGTGTAGAGGATGTACAGCGGATGCTCGGCGTCGAGCGGCTCGGCGGGGCACTCCGAGTCCGCCTTCCCGACCTCCTCGTGCCACCACACGTCGCGGCCGTCGGTCATCGGTGTGTCGGCCCCGGTGCGCCTGACCACCACCACGTGCTCGAGCTTCGACAGGTCGCCCAGGATCGAGTCGACGCCCTCCTTCATCGGCGTCGGCTTCCCCCGCCGCAGCGTGGCGTCGGCCGTCACCAGCACCTTCGCTTCCGAGACCTCCATCCGCTCCCTGACCGCCTCGACCGAGAAGCCCCCGAACACCACGTTGTGGCAGGCGCCTATTCGCGCGCAGGCCAGCATGGCGGCGGGCGTCTCCGGCAGCATCGGCAGGTAGATGCCGACCACGTCGCCCTTCTCGACCCCGAGCGCCTTGAGCACGTTCGCGAAGCGCTTGGTCTCCGCCAGCAGGTCGGCGTAGGTCACGTCCCTGGTAGCGCCGTCCTCGCCGACCCAGTGATAGGCAACGCGCCCGCCCAGGCCGGCGTCGACGTGGCGGTCGAGGCAGTTGTGCGAGGCGTTCAGCCTGCCCTCCTGGAACCACTTGGCCCAGGGCGGGTTCCACTCGAGCACGGTCTGCCAGGGCTCGAACCAGTCGAGCTTCTCGGCCCATCCCTCCCACCACGCCTCGAAGTCTCGCTCGGCCTCCTCGTAGACCGAGGGGTCCGAGACGGCGGCCTCCCGCACGAAGTCCTCGGGCGGCGCGAAGCGCTCCTCGCTGTCGAGCAGGACCTCGAGATCCGGCCCCGTCTCAACCCCGTCTGCCATGAAATCCCCTCCCTCGCTCGACCCCTCGCGACAGTAGCCGACCGGGGCCGAGTTATGGCTACCATCGGAGCTGATGACCACCGCCTCGGCACGCGCGTGGTCTCTGGCCCTCTGCGCGCTCTCGGCGGTGCTCCTTCTACTTCCCGGGTCCGCCCTCGCGGTCCCGGCTCCCGCGGGCGGCATCCCTCCGCCACCGCCCATGGAGCTGCCCGCCCTGGCGGGGGTGTCCCGTACGGGCGCCGACACCTGGGTCGTCGGTGGCCGCCCCGGGCCGGGCACCGAGCGCATCGCCCGCCGCTTGGGCGCGCGCTCGCTGCTGCCGGCGGGGGGCGTCTACTCGATCGCCCGTGGCCGCGCCCGGGCGCTCGCCGCCGCCCTCCGCGCCGCCGGTCGCCTCACGTTCGCCGAGCCGAGCGTCCGGTCGCGGCGCGCCGGCTTCCCCTCCGATCCGCTGACCCCGCGCCAGTGGTGGCTGTCGGCCGTCGTCGACCCCGCGCTCACGCCTCCGGCCGTCAGCGCGCAGAGCCCTCGGCTGGGAGTGGTGGACGCCCAGGTCGACCTCACCCATCCCGACCTGCGCGAGGGCAACGTCGAGAGCACGACCACCGCGCCTGTCACCGAGCTCCACGGCACCGCCGTGAGCGGGATAGCAGGCGCTGCCGCCAACGGGATCGGCATCGTCGGCGTGTGGCCGGGCATGCGGGTGCTGCTTGCACCCGACGAGCAGACCTGCGAGTCGGTGGTCGCGGCGATCAACCGCCTCGTGGCCGCCGGAGTGTCGGTGATCAACATGAGCTACGGCTTCGCGGAGAACGACTGCTACGCGCACTACGTGGCCACTCAGTACGCGTTCGGCCAGGGTGTGCTGCCCGTTGCCTCGGGGGGCAACGAGTTCGAGGCGGGGAACCTCCCGATCCGGCCGGCCTCGGATCCTCACGTGGTCAGCGTCGCGGCCACGACCCGGGACAACGCGAAGGCCAGGTTCAGCAATGAGAACCAGGCGATCGACATATCCGCCCCCGGGGTAGGCGTGCTCACCACGGTGCCGCTGAAGCTCGACACCGATGATGACGCGCGCGACGGCTACGCCGGGCTCCCCGGCACCAGCTTCTCGTCCCCGATCGTGGCGGCGGCGGCCACCTGGCTGCGCGCCGAGCGACCCACCCTCGCGAACGGCCAGATCGCGGAGATCCTGCGCGCATCGGCGCGCGACCTGGGTCGGCCCGGGTACGACCCCGACTTCGGCAACGGGCTGCTCGACATGGGCGCGGCGCTCGCGGCCCCGACCCCGGTCCCCGATTTCGGCGAGCCGAACGACGACATCGAGTGGATCGACGGACGCCGCTTCGCGACCCCCGACCCGTCGATCCTCCGCGCCGCCGAGGACAGCAGCTCGCTGCGCGCGAAGCTCCACCGCTTCGAGGACCCGATCGACGTCTGGCGGCTCGTCGCCCCGCCGCGCAGCAGGCTGTCGGTCCGCTCCGTGCCCCGCTTCGGCGACCCCGACCTCGAGGCCTTCCGGGTCGGCGCCAAGACCGTGTTCTCGCAGAAACGCCTGATCGGTCGCTCGATCAGGCCGACGGGCAAGACCGACACGGTGACCGTGACCAATCGCCTCGACCGGCCCACCACGGTCTTCGTGAGCGTCTACATCGACGCCTCGGTGGGCAGGATCGACGCCGCCTACCGGCTCCAGGTCAACCGGCGCTAGTCGAGAGCGCTCTACGCGGCCCCGGCTGCCGTGACGAGCCGCCGGTAGGCCTCGGCCGGGTCGGGCGCGCCGAACACCGCCGAGCCGGCCACGAACAGCGCCGCCCCAGCCTCGGAGCATTGCGGCGCGGTCTCGACGTCGACGCCCCCGTCGACCTCGATCGCCGTCTCGGGCGGCAGCAGCTCCCGGAGCGCCGCCACCTTGGCCGGCGACGACGCGATGAACGCCTGCCCGCCCCATCCGGGGTTCACGGTCATGCACAGCACCACGTCGATCAGGTCCGCGACGCCCGTGACGGCCTCCGGGGGTGTGGCCGGGTTGAGGGCCAGGCCCGCGCCACAGCCCGCCTCTCGTACGGCGCCCAGGGCGAAGTGCACGTGGGGCGTCGCCTCCCAGTGCAGGGTGATCGCGTCGGCACCCGCGCGGGCGAACTCGGCCACCTGCTGCTCTGGGTGCTCGATCATCAGGTGCACGTCGAGCAGGCCCCCGGCGTCGTGTACCTGGGACGCGATCGAGTCGACCACCAACGGGCCGATCGTGATGGGGGGCACGAAGTGCCCGTCCATCACGTCGACGTGGATGACCCGGGCACCGGCGTCCATGACCTCGGCGATCTGCTCTCCGAGGCGGGCGAAGTCCGCCGAGAGTATCGACGGTGCGATCCGTCGTGAGCCCTGCAGGAGGTCGGCGGCCACGGGGTGCGGAAGCTACTAGACCGACCCGGGGCGGGACGGAAGAGGCCGCCGGCTGCGATGAGCCGGCGGCCTTCCCGTCACCAACAGAGCTGGTTCAGCCCTGCTGGCTGTCCTCCTTCGGATCCTGGTCGCGGTTCTCCGCGTCATCGTCCTTCGGACGCGGCACGTGGCGGCGGACGACCTCGCAGTCGCCCTGCACCGCGTCGCGGAAGTCCGCGAACACCACGTCGCGACCCTCGCCGCAGTCGATCACGTCGGACTCGCCGTCGCGGACGCGGAACAGGTCGTTCCCGTTCCCCCCGTGCAGGATGTCGCCGGCGTTGTCATCGGGGCCAACCACGTCGCCACGAGCCAGTGCCCACAGCGTGTCGTCGCCATTGCCACCGAACGACTCGTCGTTGCCGAGCTGGGCGAAGATGACGTCGTTGCCCTGAGCGCCGTCCTGGCGATCGTTGCCACTGCCGCCAGTCATCAGGTCACGGCCGTCGTCACCGGTGGAGACGTCGTTGTCCGGTCCGCCGTGGATCCGGTCGCCGCCGGGGCCGCCGGTGAGCACGTCGTTGCCCGGTCCGCCGAACACCAGGTCGGGGAAGCCATGGCCGAAGCCTCTGCGACGACCCTTGCCCTTCCTGGCCGCACTGGCGTCGAGGCCGCCACCTGCAAGACGATCATCGCCCTCGTTGCCAATCAACAGATCGGACTCGCCTCCGCCCACGAGCGTGTCGTTGCCCGGGTTGCCGAACAAACGGTCACGACCGCCGCCGCCGAAGAGCTGGTCGTCACCTTCGCCGCCACGGGCGCGGTCGTTGCCGTCCCCGGCGGTGACGATGTCGTTGCCCTCGGCCGCACGCAGGCGATCGTTGCCCGCGCCGCCGTTCACGACATCATCTCCGGCGAGCGCCTCAACGAGGTCGTTGCCGCCAAGCGCGTCGATCGTGTCGGCCTCCGCCGTGCCGGTCAGTTTGTCGTTGCCCGGTGTTCCCGTGATCGTGGCCGCGATCGCCGTGGCGGCGAGTACGAGAAGCATTGCTGCGAGCACGAATCCGGCGCTCGAGACCTTCTTGATACGTTGGCCCATGGGGGCGTCCTCCTTGGTCGGGGGTCGCCCCCCTTAACGCGTCCCCAACCTCCGAGTTGCGGCCCGGCGACAAACGTTTAACAAGCCGCCCGTTCGGCGGGCCGGCTCTAGACCTTGCGGTACTCCGGCACCCAGGAGCCGTCACCGGTCCGATCGAAGTCCTGGAACAGGCCCGGCGCCTCCCGTTTCATGGTCTGGGCGATCGCGTCGAACACCAGCCGTAGCTCCTCCTCCGCTCCCTCGGCGGTGCGCATCTCGATTACGTGCCGCAGGGTGCGCACGTTGGCCGTCCACACGATGTCGGTGCTCAGCCCGATGGGGACGAGGCGGCGCAGCGCGGAGGTGACTTCCTTCTTGACGTGGAAGGGCACCCCCTCTTCGTCGATCCCCAGCTTGCCGGCGGCTTCGACCTGGAACTCCTCGAGCTGCTCGACGATGCTCAGCACCTGCTCGCGGACGGGCTCGAGCGCGGGGGGGACGCGGAAGCCGATGTCGGTGAGTCGCACGTAGCGCAGGCTCTCCTGGCTGAAGGCGGAACCGGCACGATGGCGGACCAGTTCGTGTGTGAAGACCCGGGAGGTGTTCCGGAGGGCGAAGGAGTAGTTCGCGTGCTCCAGCACGCTGCCGTGCGCGCTGCGCAGGAGGTTCTCGAAGTACTCCCGCTGGTCGGTGCGCACGCGCGTGACGTTGGGGTTGAGGCCCGGCTCCCAGCTGCGGTAGCACGCCCGACCACCGAACTCGACCAGCAGCTCACCGGCGTTGGCGGCGTCCTCGCCTTCCTCGAGGCGCCGCTCGAGCCACGATTCGCCACCGACGTCACGCAGGTACCCCCGCAGGCCCTCGACGTTCAGCGAGGGACGGGCGATCAGGAAGACGGTGGGGGCGGTCTCGTGCAAGCGGGCGGCCAGTCTAGGCCTGCCGTCGGCGGCTCGCTGGGCCGCGCTTCAGGTCAGCGCCGGAGAGCGGTGACGGCCGACCGGCCGCCCATCAGGGGACGCGTCAGCCGCCGCCGTGCCAGCCGACGGTCACGCCGTCGGGGGCGACGATCGTCGGCACCCTGCCGGCGGGCGAGTGCTCGTAGAGCTCGTCGCGCCACTCGCGCCTGGTGGTGGCGTCGCGCTCCTCGAAATCGAGGCCGTCGGCGATCAGGCTGGCGCGCGCCTCGGAGCAGTAGGGGCAGCCCGGCTTGGTGTACATGATCCGCTCGGCCATCGACGGTCGAGGCTACCAGCGGCCGCGCGTGCCGTTTCGCCCTTACCGGCGCGAGCGGGCGCGACAGTTGACGGTGCGCGTGAACGGGACCAGTGCCGAGCCGCAGGCACCGGCTACCGTTGCCGGGCGTGGTGGAAGCGGGGGACCTCGAGCGCCGGATCAGGGAGATCGGGGGCGGGCTCGAGCGCGACCTTCCCTCGCGCGCGCGACACCCCATACGCAGCCTGGACGAGCGTGCGATGCAGCTTGCGTCCGAGGACGCCGAGCTCAAGGCCGCCCTCTTCCGGTTCGTGGACGTGACGCCCGCCTGCCGCTCGCTCGACGACCTGTCGCGGCACCTGGTCGGCTTCCTCGGGGAGGTCGACGACAAGCCCCCGCCGCTGCGCGCGGCCATGCGAATGGCCGGGACCAGGCCGGGTCGGGCAGTGCTTGGGGCAGCCTCGGCCCAGGGGGTTCGGCACATGGCTCACCGCTTCATCGTCGGGGAGTCTCCGGGGGAGGCCCTGGGTGTCCTCCGCGGGCTGTGGGAGGAGGGCGCAGCCATGACGGTCGACCTCCTCGGCGAGGCCACCGTGACCGCGGCCGAGGCAGACCGCTACGGGGAGCGCTGCACGGGCGCACTGGAGACCCTCGCTCAGGCCTGCGCCGCCTGGCCAGAGCGGCCCAAGCTCGAGCGTGACTCGGCAGGCCCGCTGCCGCGCGCGAACCTCTCGGTGAAAGTCTCCGCGCTCACGCCGTTGCTGCGTCCCGAGGCGCCGGAGGTCGGGCGTGAGGACGCCGCCCGGCGACTGCGGCCCCTGTTTCGTCGCGCCCGTGATCTCGATGCTCATCTCCACATCGACATGGAGTCGCTCGACTCCCTGGAGACCACGCTCGAGCTGGTGTTCGAGCTTCTGGACGAGGACGAGCTTGGCAACGGCCCGGCGGCCGGGGTCGTGCTCCAGGCCTACCTGCGTGACTCTCCGGGACAGCTCGACCGGATCCTCGCGTGGGCGCGGGCAAGTCGCCGCCGCCCACCGCTCACCGTACGCCTCGTGAAGGGGGCCTACTGGGACCACGAGGTGGTGGAGGCCCGCCAGCACGGCTGGGCTCCGCCGGTCTTCGAGGACAAGCGGGAATCCGACCGCAACTTCGAGGCGCTGACGCGCCGGCTGCTCGACGCGCGCCCGATGGTGCGCGTGGCGGTGGCGTCTCACAACCTCCGCTCGGTCGCGCACGCCATCGCCTACAACCGGCTGAGCGGCGGGGCCGACGAGGATCTGGAGCTCCAGATACTGCGCGGGCTCGGGGACGACCTGCTGCACGCGCTCACACGTCAGGGCCTGCGCGTGCGCGCCTACTGCCCCGTGGGTGACATGGTGGCCGGCATGGCCTACTTGGTGCGCCGGCTGCTCGAGAACACGGCCAACGACTCGTTCCTGAGCGAGCAGGCCCGCGGTGCCGATCTCGATCGCCTGCTGGCGGCCCCGTGAAGCCGTTCTCCAACGAGCCGGTGCTCGACCTGCGCCGAGGCGACGTCCGGGAGTCGCTGACCGGTGCGCTCGGTGAGCTCGAGCGCGAGCTACCGCTGCGGGTGCCGGTCCTGGTCGGGGACCACGGCGGCGCAAGCGAGGGCATCGAGTCGCTTGATCCGGGCAGGCCGAGCCGTGTCGTCGCTCTCGCGGGGACGGCTTCTGCGAGTGATGTGGATGCCGCCGTGACGGCGGCCGGCGCTGGCCACCGCGTGTGGAGCAGTCGCTCGGCGGAGGAGCGAGCGACGGTCCTGGTCCGAGCAGCGGGCATCCTGCGCGGCGGGCGAGCGCGGCTGGCGGCGCTGCAGGTGCTCGAGTGCGCCAAGCCATGGGCCGAGGCCGACGCCGACGTGTGCGAGGCGATCGATTTCCTCGAGTACTACGCCCGTCAGGCGGTCGACCTGGCCGCCGGCCGCGAGCTGATCCAGCTCCCCGGCGAACGCAACACGATGCACTACCGGTCGCTCGGGGTGGTGGCGGTGATCTCCCCGTGGAACTTCCCCCTGGCCATCCCGTGTGGAATGGTGGCCGCAGGACTCGCGACGGGGAACGCGGTGGTGCTCAAGCCCGCAGAGCAGGCGCCCGGATCGGCGCTGATGCTCGTCGAGGCCCTGAGAGAGGCGGGCGTTCCGGGGGATGCGCTGGGCCTGGTCCCGGGCTACGGAGAGGCCGGCCAGGCGCTAGTTCGCCACCCCGGCGTGCACGCGATCGCCTTCACGGGCTCGGGTGCCGTGGGCCTCGAGATCATCCGCGTGGCTGCCGAGACGCCCGACGAGCAGGGTCACGTCAAGCGCGTCGTGGCCGAGATGGGAGGCAAGAACGCCGTGATCGTGGACTCGGACGCGGACCTCGACGAGGCGGTGCCCGCCATCGTGCGCTCGGCGTTCGTCTACGCGGGTCAGAAGTGCTCGGCCGCCGCGCGGGTCCTCGCTCACGAGGCGATCGCCGACCCTCTCCTCGAGCGCCTCGCCGGTGCGGTCGACGTGCTCCGAGTCGGCCAGGCGGGTACGTTTGGGACGGATGTGCCACCTGTGATCGAGCGTGAGGCACAGGAGCGAGTCGAGCGCTACGCCGCGCTGGCCGGCGCGGAGGGTCGAATCTTTGCCCGACAGGACGAGGTGCCCGAACCCGGCTTCTTCTGCGCCCCCACCGTGGCCTGCGATCTACCGGAGGGCTCGGCGATCCTGACCGAGGAGGTCTTCGGACCGCTCGTGGCGGTGGAGCGTGTGCGGGACGTCGAAGGGGCCGCCGATCGAATCGATGCCTCCCCCTTTGCGCTCACCGGGGGCCTCTTCTCACGCAACCCGCGCACGGTCGAGCTGGTCGCGCGGCGGTCGCCGGTGGGCAACCTCTACGTGAACCGACACATCACCGGCGCCATGGTGGGGCGCCAGCCGTTCGGCGGCAATCGCCGCTCTGGCGTGGGCGCCAAGGCCGGTGGCCCGGACTACCTGCTGCAGTTCGTGCAACCGCACGTGGTCACGGAGAACACGATGCGTCACGGCCTGGTCGTGGAGTAGCCCGATCGCCCACCGGATCCTTCACGCCGCGGACTCGCACTGGCGTCCCTCGAACCAGATGGGCGTGCTCAACACCGACCTCGCGAAGCAGCTCGGTGCCGAATCCCTGGGAGCGCGGCTCTGGAGACTCACACCCGGCCAGGCCTCGACCCGCCACCGCCACCGCGAGCAGGAGGAGCTGTACCTGCTGCTCGCGGGCACCGGGCGGGTGCGCGTCGACGATGAGGTGCACACTCTCGGCGCCCTGTCGGCCCTGGTCGTCGAAGCGGACTCGGTCAGGCAGCTCTTCAACGACACCGACGGCGACCAGCTCTGGCTGGTGGTGGGCGCCCCGCCGGAGGCGGCCAACACCCTGGAGATGAGCCCCGAGCAGCTCGCCAGCCTGTATCCGGACGGCCCGCGAGCACTGCCGCCGGAGCTCGAGGACGGTCCCTGAGGTCGCTCAGCGCTGGCCGGTGGGGCGGATCAGCACCTCGTTCACGGCCACGTGCTGCGGCTGGGTGACCGCGTACAGGATGCTCGCGGCGATGTCCTCGGCGGTGAGGATCTCGCCGATCTGGCCGCGCATCTTCTCCATCGTCTCCAGCACCACCGGGTTGCGGTTGTGCCCCCCGAGCTCCGTATCGACGAAGCCCGGCTCGATCAGCGTCACGCGTATCCCCGAGTGCAGGGCCTCCTGTCGCAGCGCCTCGGAGAATCCCCCGACCCCCCACTTGGTGAGGTTGTAGACGGCCGATCCGAGCGCGGCGTGGCGGCCCGCCACCGAGGAGACGTTCACGATGTGCCCGCCGCCGCTCTCGCGCATCAGCGGCAGCGCGGCGTGCGTGCAGTAGAGAAGGCCGAGCACGTTCACGTCCACCATGCGGCGCCACTCGTCGGTGTCGGCGCCGTCGACCGGCCCGAGCAGCATGACGCCCGCGTTGTTCACGAGGATGTCGAGGCCACCGAGGCGCTCGTGCGCGTCGGTCACGAACGAGTGCGCGGCGCCCTCGTCGCCGACGTCGGCGGGCAGGGCAACGGCCGTGCCGCCCTCTCCCTCGATTCGCCGCACCAGGGCTTCGAGCCGGTCGGCGCGCCGAGCCCCGACGGCCACCGAGGCGCCGGCGGCGGCGAGAGCCAGGGCCGTCGCCTCGCCGATCCCGGACGAGGCGCCGGTGACGGCTGCGACCTTCCCCTCTAGCTCTCCGGCCATGTGGCGGCGATCCTACTCGCGCGCCGCTTCCTCAGTTGTGGGGGCCATGGGCCCTACAAACAAGCGACGCCGCGGGACAAGTCGATCATGCCCCTGTGTGGCCGGTCCAAGACGAGCCGTCCCAGAAGCGGACTCGGGCCAGCCCCCACGGATCCGCGTACCACCCGGGCGCCGTGGTCTGAGCCGCCATCGCGGGCGCCAGGGTCGGAGTGCCCGCTTCCACCGGGGGCGCGGCGGCGAGGACCCCGGCCGGCGCACCGGGCAGCGCCGCGCGCAGCTCCAGCATGTGGCGTCGCAGCAGGCCCTCCTCGGCCACCGGGTCGACGCCTCGGGCGTGCTTTGCGCCCTTCGCAGTCCGGTGGCGCAGGAAGGCGAGCTCCGTGGCCACCTCCTGGAACTGCTTGCGCCCGGCCTTGAGGCCGCCCCGTTTGGCTTCCTTTACCGCCCGCCTGCGGGCCTTGACCGACGCCAGCGACCGAACGTCGTCCGCGGTGAGCTGACCGCTCGCAAGCTCGGGCTGTAGCTGGTCGCGGACCATTCGGCCCTCGCGCCGGCGCGCCACCCCGCTGACCACGATCACCGCGATGAAGATCGGGATCATGATCAGGAAGTAGACGAGGACGAAGCCGGCGCCGTCGCCCACCGAGGCCGAGCTGTTCCACAGGCTGTGCAGGAGCATCGCGCCCAGCAGGCCCAGAAGCGGCGCCACCCGGCGGAGCGGGCGCCCGGAGGCGACCGCGATCCCGAACCCGATGCCGGTCATCGCCGTAAACACCGGGTGGGCGAAGGGGGAGAGCACTCCGCGCATGAAGAAGGTGGCCTCGAGCGGCACGCCGTCGCCAGCGGCCGAGTTGCCGTAGTAGAGGACGTTCTCGGTGGTGGCGAACCCGAGCCCGACCATCGACGCGTACACGATGCCGTCGAGCACCCCGTTCAGCTCGGAGCGGCGGAAGCGGTATATCGCAAGCAGCACGATCGCCTTGGCGCTCTCCTCCACCACGGGCGCGGAGATGGAGCTGCCGTACACCTCGCCGAAGCTCGAGCCGAACTCCGAGGACACGATCGACTGCCCGACCGTGTTGAGGATCAGGGCGAAGAAGGTGGCCGCCGTCGCGCCCCAGAAGAACGCCCAGGCCAGCATGCGGATCGGCTCGGGCTCGAAGCGGTCGATCCACAGGGCGAGGCCGAGGTAGAGAGGGAGAGGGACGGTGGCCAGCACGAGCCCCGTCACGAGGCCGATCGGCCCGACCTCGGCGCCGATGATCAGGAGCGTGATCAGCCCGATGAGCAGGAGCGTGATTGCGCCCGTGACCGCCACCAGCCGCCGGCCGATCCCGCGGTTCTGCCGCAGGGGATGGGCCTCGACGGCAGAGCTCATCGCGGCAAGCGTTATAGCGCGAGCCCGTCCTCTCGCGATGAGGGACTTCGATCGGGAGTCTTGTTGCTACGTTGTGCCACAGGATGGATGTCTCTGTGCGTGACCTCCGCAACAACACCCGCCGAGTGATAGCCGCAATCGAAAGCGGTCAGCCGGTCGTGCTCACGGTGTACGGTCGGCCGGTGGCCGACATCGTGCCGCGCAACCAGCGCGCCGAGCGTCGGCCGAGCGAGCGCCTGCTGGCTGACCTGGGCGAGTTGAGCGATCTGGCGGCCGAGCTCGGTGTCGCTTCCCGGGCCCAGGACTTCGACGTCGGCTGGACGACCGACGACATGCTCCGATGAGCGGCTACGTGGCCGACACAAGCGTGTTCGTGGCGGCCGAGCAACGCCGGAAGCTCGGATCGCCGCCGGAGGGCGAGGCTCGCATATCGGTTGCCACCCTCACCGAGCTCGGAGTCGGCGTCCGGCGTGCGGATGACGAGTCGCTGCGTCGGCTCCGCGAGACGACCATGAGCTACGCGAGGCGTTTCGTCGCGCTGCCCTATGACGAGGCGGTGGCAGGCCACTTGGCCGAGCTTCTCTCTCGCGGGCGGGACCAGGGGCGCCGCGCAGGCGCAATGGACGCGATCATCGCCGCCACGGCGATCGCCCACGGGCTCGTGGTCTGGACTCAGGACGACGATTTCGCCATCCTCGCCGAGCTCGCTCCCGAGTTGAAGGTAGAGCGCGGCTGAGCGTCGCCCGGCGACGCGAGAAGAGCTAGCCCAGGCCGGCTATCGAGCTGCCGACATCGCGGGCGACGTCGAAGAGCGGCTGCGGCACGATCCCGAAGAACACGGTCGTCGCCGCCATGAGGATGGCGACGCCCGTGACCTCGGGCTGGGCGCGGGCGTCGGCCTCCGGGGACCATCCGGCGGCCGGCTTGAGCCGCCGCAGCCGCCCCTTTGGGCCGGACGGGATCTCGACCTGCGCCGGTGACATCCACATCACGGCGACCACCCGCAGGTAGTACACGAGCGAGATCATCGAGCCGACCACGATCGCCACCCCGAGCCACTCGTAGTCCCCGCTCACGGCGGCGTCGATCAGGTAGAACTTGCCGAAGAAGCCCGCCGTGGCCGGGAACCCGGCGAGCGACAGCATGCAGATGGTCATCGGCCACGCAAGCCACGGGCTCGCGGCCCCCAGGCCCTCGAGCGACTCGAGGTCGTCGCCCGCCGCCGAGCGCCGCTCGCGGGCGATCACGACGGCAAAGGCGCCGACGTTCATCAGCAGGTACACGGCGAGGTAGAAGGCCGTGGCCTGGATGCCGAGCCGCGTGCCCACCACCACGCCTGCCAGCAGGTAGCCGGCCTGCGCGACGCCGGACCACGCCAGCATCCGCTTGAGCGAGCGCTGGCGGATGGCGCCGACGTTGCCGATGAGGATCGACACGACCGCAAGGGCGGCCAACGCGGGACCCCAGTCGGGCTGGGCGCTGCCGAGCGCGTGGTCGAACAGCCGCAGGATCACCGCGAAGGCTGCGGCCTTGGTGGCAACGGCCATGAAGGCCGTGACCTCGGTCGGGGCGCCCTGGTACACGTCGGGCGTCCACTGGTGGAAGGGCGCGACCGAGGCCTTGAAGGCGAGGCCGGTGGCCGCGAGAGCGATGCCGGTGAGGAAGAGGGGACCGCCGGGGTCGGCGGCCGCTGCGATGCGGCCGAACTCGGTCGAGCCCGCCGAGCCATAGAGGAGCGCCAGCCCGTAGAGCAGCGTCGCCGACCCGATCGACCCGATCACGAGGTACTTGAGGCCCGCCTCGAGCGAGGTCGCCCGCCGCACCTCGCTGCCGCACATCACGTAGAGAGGGATCGACAACAGCTCGATGCCGATGAACAGCGTCAGCAGGTCCTCGGCCCCGGCGAGCAGCACCATGCCGGCGATCGAGGCCAGCAGGAGCGAGTGGAACTCACCGGAGCCCATCTCGCTCACGGCGGGCGAGCGCAGTCCGAGGAGGATGGTCGCGAGCCCGGTGACGAAGAACAGGATCGAGATGCCGTAGGCCAACGTGTCGATGGCCAGGGCGCCCTCGACGATCGGGTCGAGGTCGCCGGTCTGCCAGTACCCGATGGCCAGCCCGGTCGCAGCCGCGAGCGAGAGCGCGGCGAGCAGGGGGACCAGCAGGCGCTGTACCGCGCGGCCGGGGAAGAGACCCACGAGGAGCACGACGATCGAGCCCGCGAGCACCGCGAAGAGGGGCGAGAGCCCGGCGTAGTCGATCACGGGCCCCTTCATGGCGGCGACGACTGTCATGGCGCCTGCCCCGGCGGCGGACCCGTGGGCACGGGCTGCCCGTCCGGCCCGATCGGAATCGGCTGCCCGTCCGGCCCGACCGGGATCGGCTGCCCGTCCGGCCCCACGGGCACGGCTCCCGCTCCGGGCGCCGCCTCCCGCGCCGGGGCTGGCTCAGCCTCGCCTCCCCGGTCGGCGATCTGCTCCGCCTGACGCACCTTCGCGACCGTGGCTCGTTCGCTGCGCTCGACCACGAACTGCGGGTACACGCCGAGTCCGATGATCACCGCGACGACCGAGGCGATGGCCACGAGCTCGACTCCCCGCACGTCGCGTGAATCGACACCGGCGCGGAGCCGATTGTGCATCGTCCGCTGGTAGAAGCGGATCATGTACACGGCCGCGAGCGCCACGCCGGCACTCGCCACCACCCCGTACACCAGCTTGTCCTCGAGCACCCCGAAGAGGATGAGCAGCTCGCCGACGAAGTTGGGCGAGCCGGGCATGGCCAGAGTGGCCAGCGCCACCACCAGGAACAGCCCCGCGAGCACCGGGGCTCGGTAGGCGATCCCTCCCATCCGGCTCAGGAGCTCCGAGCCGCCCGCGCGCGCCGCCAGCACGGCGATGATGAAGAACAGCCCGGCGGTCACGAGCCCGTGGTTGATCATCTGGAACACGGCCCCCTGCGCCCCCTTCGGATCGAGCGCGAAGATCCCGAGCGTGATGAAGCCGAGCTGCGCGATCGACGAGTAGCCGACCACCAACCGCGCGTCGTCCTGGGAGAAGGCCAGCACCGAGCCGTACAGGATCGACACGACGGCGATGATCAACAGCACCTCCTGGAAGCGCTGCGCGCCGTCCGGCAGGATCGGCAGGACCACGCGGAGGAAGCCGTAGGCACCGACCTTGGAGACCACGCCCGAGAACAGCACGAGCACCGGTAGCGGGGCGGCTCGGTAGCCGTCCGGCATCCATCCGTGCAGCGGGAAGGCCGGCATCTTGACGAGGAATGCGGCCGCGAACAGGAGGAAGATCCACTGCTGCGTGCTCTCCGGGAGGCTGGCCCTCTCGAGGTGCTCGAGCAGGAACGATGGTTCGGCGCCACCGCGGGCCGACAGGACCCCGAGCGCCACGGCACCGGCCAGCATGAGCAACGATCCCACCAGCGTGTAGATCACGAGCTTGGTGGTGGCGGCCACGCGCTGGCCCTCGCCCCACCCGCCGATCAGGAAGTAGAACGGGACGAGCATGAGGTCGAAGAAGACCACGAAGAGCGCCAGGTCCTGCGCGCAGAACGCGCCAAGCACGGCGGTCTCGGCCAAGGCAAGCTGGAAGAAGAACAGCCGCTGGCGCTCGTAGTCCTTGAACGCGGCCACCAGCGTGCAGATCGCCCACAGCAGTGCGGTGAGCGCCACCAGGAAGAGGTTGAGGCCGTCTATCCCGAGCGCGTAGTGGATGCCCAGCTCGGGGATCCAGTCCTTGTCCGTCGCGTACGAGAGACCCTCTCGACCGGCGTCGAAGTCGACGAGCATCGCGACCGCGTACCCGAGCACGGCGAGCGTCCCGGCGAGCACGATCCAGCGCGCGAGGGCCCGCGGCGCGAAGGCGGCGATCAGGCCGCTCGCGAGCGGGAGGAAGACGACGATCGACAGATCGATCTTCAGCATTGGCCCCCCCGGATGTCCCGCTGTCGTCTACGGCAAGAGCCTTGCGTGGTGGGCAAAGATCTTGCCTGTGAGACAACTCCCTTGCCGTACTTGACAGCGACCGTGTGAGGCCATCGGGCGCCTCCGGGCGCATCCGCCCGTGCGGGGCGCGAACCATGGCGAGGGTGTCGCGGAAGATTCGTAGTCATCAGCCGGCCACGATCAGGAAGTAGAGGGCAAGGCCGCCCAGCCCGAAGAGCAGGAGCAGCGCGTAGCCGCGGAGGTAGCCCGACTGGATCCCGCGGGCAAACGAGGAGCCCGCCCGCACCAGGCCGCTCGGGCCGCCGATGAACAGGCCCTGCACCAAAGCGCTCTCCACGACCGTCCGGCCGAAGCGCCCGAACGCGGCGCTCGGGGCCACGAAGAGCATGTTGTAGGCCTCGTCGAAGTACCACTTGTTGAAGAGGAACTTGTGGACGCCGGCGAAGCGGTCGCGTAGCTCGAGCGTCGCGCCCGGCCGGCTGAGATACAGGAGGTAGGCCACTCCGATCCCGAACACGGCCATCAGGCCGCCCACGGCGAGGCCGGCCCGCTCGGCTCCCACGCTGGGCAGGGCCTCTTCGCGAATGTACGGCGATCCCTCGAACGTGGGCTCGAGGAAGTGCTCGAGCGTGTCGGTCACGCCCGGGATGCCGAGCACGCCGCCCACCACGGCTAGCAGCGCGAGCGGAGCCATTGCGGCCTTCATGCCGAGGGAGCGCTCGGCGTAGTGGTGCTCGGGCCCCGGGAAGCCGACGTCGTGGTCCTCCGTCTCGCCGGTCGAGGGGTTCTCGGCTCCGTGGTGCTCGACGTGGCCGGATTCCGCGGCGAGCGCCTCGGGCACCGGTTCCCCGAAGAACACCCGGAACACCATGCGGAACGCGTAGAAGGCCGTGACGGCGGCCGCCAGGTAGCCGATCACGCCGAGCACGGCGTAGAGCCCGCCCCGGTTGATCGAAAAGGCGAGGATCTCGTCCTTCGAGAAGAAGCCGGCGAACAGCGGAAAGCCCGCGAGGGCCAGCGCCCCAATCGTGAACGTGACGAACGTGAACGGCAGCGCGCGGCGGAAGCCGCCCATGCGGTCCATGGACTGCACGCCGCCCATCGCTCCGATCACCGAGCCCGCGCCCATGAACAGAAGCGCCTTGAAGAACGCGTGGGTCATCAGGTGGAACAGGCCGGCGCCGTAGGCGAAGGCCGACACGCCGAGCACCATGTAGCCGATCTGCGACATCGTCGAGTACGCGATGACGCGCTTGAGGTCCGTGGCCACGAGGGCGATCGACGCGGCGTACACCATCGTCACCGTGCCCACGATCGCGGCCACGTCCGCCGCGGCCGGCGCCTGCTCGAACAGCGGGTGGCAACGGGCGATCAGGTACACGCCGGCGGTGACCATCGTGGCCGCGTGGATGAGCGCCGAGACGGGTGTTGGCCCCTCCATGGCGTCGGGCAGCCAGGTATGCAGCGGCAGCTGGGCCGACTTGGCGAAGGCGCCCACGAGCAGCAGCAGGCAGGCGGCCACCAGGGTGCCGTCGTTCTCGACGAACGTGTTCTGGGTCTCGGCGAACACGCCCGCGTAGTCGAGCGCGCCGGTCTCGTTGAACAGCAGGAAGGCCGCGATCACCAGGCCGACGTCCCCGATCACGTTCATCACGAAGGCCTTGATGCCGGCCGTCGTGGCGGTCTCGCGGCGGTACCAGAATGAGATCAGCAGGTACGACGCCGCGCCCACGAACGCCCAGCCCACGATCAGCAGGACGAAGTTGCCGGCGAGGACCAGCAGCAGCATCGAGAACACGAAGAAGTTGAGGTAGGCGAAGAAGCGTGCGTAGCCCCGGTCCGAGGCCATGTAGGAGAACGAGTAGACGTGGATCAGGAACGACACGCCGGACACGACGAGGGCCATGAACACCGACAGCGGGTCGATCAGGATGCCGAGATCGACGTTCAGCCCGACGGTCTTCGCGTACGAGAAGGCGCTGGCCTCGTGGGCCTCTCGGCCGACCGTCGAGAGCGCGCCGAGCGAGGCCAGGAACGAGCCCAGGATGGTGACGCTGCCAAGCACGCCCGCCGAGCGGCCGGGAAGGGCCTTCCAGCCGAGGGCGATGACCACCGTGCCCGCCAGCGGGAAGGCGAGGATCAGCCAGCCGTAGCCGGTGGCGCTCATCCGCGCAGCTCCGACAGGGCGTCGACGTCCACGTCGAGTCGCCGCCGATACATGGCCACGATCAGCCCGAGGCCGATCACGACCTCACAGGCGGCCACCACCATCACGATCAGCGCGAAGATCTGTCCGTCCCCGTTGCCGTACATGCGTGCGAAGGAGACGAACGCGAGGTTGGCCCCGTTCAGCATCAGCTCCAGGCAGAGCAGCACGACCAGTGGGTTACGGTGGGTGAGGACGCCGCCGGCGCCGATGGCGAAGATCATCGCCGACAGCACGACGAACCACTGGATGTCCACGAGCTAGCGCACCCCGCCCGCGGTCGGGATCTGGGGATCGCCCTGCGGCACCACCTCGGGCCGCGGGTCGTCGCTCTCGGGCGAGCTGCGCGCGATGTCGTCCACGGTGCCCGTGTCTTCGAGCCCTCGCCGCCGGCGCGCCAGCACGACCGCGCCGACCGCGGCGATCAGCAGCAGGAAGGATGCGGCCTCGAACGGCAGCAGGAAGTCGGTGAGCAGCAGCTCGCCGAACTGGCCCGGGGAGCCATAGGCCTCGTTCCCGGCGCCCGTCTGCACCTCGGGTCCGCGCGTGCCGAGCGCCTTCAGGCTCGATCCGATCACCGCGATCGCGATCTCCACGAACAGCACGCCCGCGAAGAGCGGCCCGAGCCGGGCCACCGCGCCGGTCACCGGACTGAGCGGCTCGTCGGAGCCGCCGATGTAGGCGACCACGAACACGTACAGGACCATCACCGCGCCGGCGTACACCACGAGTTGAGCCGCGGCCAGGAACTCCGCGCTCAGCAGCAGGAAGAGCACGGCGAGGGCGATAAGGTGCCCGACGAGGGCGAGCACGCTGTAGAACGGGTTGCGGAACATCGCCACGCCGAGCGCGCCCGCGACCGCGCCCGCGGCGACGATGAAGAAGAGGATCTGCTCGAAGATCACGAGGCGGATCCCCGCCCGGCCGGGACCGTCACTCCCCCTCGCGGCGCAGCGGCGTGCGCTCCAGCGGCTCGGCCAGCAGCATCTCCTTGGTGAAGATCAGGTCCGAGCGGGTGTAGTCCGACAACTCGAAGTCGTGCCCCATCGTGATGGCGTCGAAGGGGCAGGCCACCTCGCAGTAGCCGCAGAAGATGCAGCGCGTCATGTTGATCTCGTAGACAGACGCGTAGCGCTCGCCGGCGGACACCTGATGCTCCGGGGTGTTCTCGGCCGCCACCACGCGTATGCAGTCGGCCGGGCAGGCGGCGGCGCAGAGGGAGCAGCCCACGCACTTCTCGAGGCCCGTGTCCTCGAAGCGCTGGAGCTTGTGCCGCCCGCGGAAGCGCGGGTACACCGGCGTCTTCTGCTCCGGGTACTGGATCGTCACCGGGCCCTCGGCCACGCGCGCGAGCGTGGTCTTCAGGCCGCGCAGGGTCTCTCCGAAGATCCGGTAGGCGCCGGCCACGCCGCCCGGCTCGGGGCCGCGTTGCACGGCAATGACGTCGTCGCCCAGGTCGTAGGGGGTCATGGCGCGCTCCGCCGGGGGACGGGGGACGGTGGACGGTGGACGGTGACCTTCAACTCGCTGTTCATGTCAGTACCACCAAGATCGCCGTGACCAGCACGTTGAGCGTGGCCAGGGGCAGCAGGATCTTCCACCCGAAGCTCATCAGCTGGTCGTAGCGCAGGCGCGGCAGCGTGGCGCGCACCCAGATGAACAGGATGAGGAAGAGAAACATCTTGGCCGCCACCCACAGGGGGTCGAGGAAGGCCGGTCCGGGTCCATGCCAGCCGCCGAGGAACATCGTGGTGGCGATGCCGGCGATCACGATCATGTTGATGTACTCGGCCATGAAGAACGAGCCGAAGCGCATGCCGCCGTACTCGGTGTTGTAGCCGGCCACGATCTCGGCGTCGGCCTCGGCCATGTCGAAGGGCGGCCGGTTGGTCTCGGCGAAGCCCGCCACCATGAAGATCAGGAAGCCCACGAACTGCGGCACCACGAACCAGATGCCGTCCTGGGCATTCACGATCTCGGTGAGCGAGAGCGAGCCGGCCGTCATGACGACCCCGAGTAGGGAGAAGCCGAGCGCGATCTCGTAGGAGATGAGCTGCGCGGCGGCCCGCATGGAGCCGAGGAATGAGTACTTGGAGCCGGAGGCCCAGCCGCCGAGCATGAGCCCGTAGAAGGCGAGCGCCCCGAACGCGAACGCGTACAGGATGCCGATCGACACGTCTATTCCGTAGAGCCCGACGTCCGAGCCGAACAGGGCGTCGTTGCGCACGTCGCCGAAGGGGATGATCGCGAGCGTGGCGATCGCGGTGAGGATCGAGATCACCGGCGCGAGCGCCATCATCCACGGCACGGCCGTGGTGGGGGTGCTGGACTCCTTGGACAGCAGCTTGCCCACGTCGGCGAGCGGCTGGAAAAGGCCGAACGGGCCCACGCGGTTCGGTCCGAGCCGCGCCTGGAAGCGCCCGAGCAGCTTGCGCTCGAGCAGCAGGATGAGCGGCACGACCTGCAGCACCAGCGCGAAGATCACGAGCGACTTGAGGATCTGCACCCCGGTGGACTCGGCAACGCCGACCTCGGCGATCACGAGCGTCATGCTGACGGCACCTCCGCGGAGCCGACGACGCTGGTCGAGGCCTCGGCCGCCCCGGCGTCGGCCGCCAGCGGCAGGGAAGTGCCCCTGGCCACCGCGTCGGGCACCCTCGTGACCTCGACGGTACGGGGCTCGCCGTTCGTGAGGGCGGTCGCGTTGTCGGTGCTCGTGCCCTCGACCAGGAAGACGCTGCCCGGGGGCACCGCGTCGCGCAGCGCGGCCACCGCCCGCACGCTGGTGCCATTGAAGCTCACCTCGACGACGTCCCCCGGCGACACCTCGAGCCGGCGCGCGTCGTCGGCCGACAGCTCGGCGCGTTGCTGGGGAGCGAGGAAGCTCAGCACGGGGGCGTGCTCGGTCACCTTGCCGGTCCACAGCGAGGGAACGGTGCCCAGGCGCAACCCCTCGCCCAGCTCAGGAGCGGCCTCGAGCTCGGCGTCGGGCAGGTCGACCGCGGCGAGCGCCGAGGCCGCCTCACGGTCCTGCCAGCGCACGCCCCGGCCGCCGATCTCAGCCAGCGTCAGGCCGGCGTAGAAGGGCACCGCCGCGACCATCCGGTCCGTGGCCATCGAGCTCGACAGCAGTTCGACCGGCTCGTCCTTCAGCGCCGAGATCAGCTCCGCGAGCACGCCCCACTGCGGCCGCACCTCGCCGACCGTGCCGATCGACTGGCGCAAGCGCTGCAGGCGCCCGTCCGGGTGGGTGATCGTGCCCTCCTTCTCGGCGTACGAGGGGGCGGGGAAGACCACGTCGGCCTGCTCGAGGACCCCCTCGTCGAGGAAGTCGGAGAAGGCCACGACGAACGTCGCCCGGTCGAGCGCCGCCGCCCAGGCCTGGCGGTCGGGATGGGTGCGCAGCGGATCGGCCTGGAGCAGCACCAACGCCGACAGGTTCTCGCCGATCGCGGCGGGCATGTCGGCCGCGCCGATTCCCTCGGCGGCGGCGTCTGCGAGGCCCGGCGCGAGGTTGGGCAGGCAGCCGACCTCGCGCAGGCCACGAGCGTTGGCAGACGTAGGGATCTCGATCAGCCCCGAGCCCTCCTTGTCGGCGATGCCCAGGGAGCGCACGAGCGCGAGCAGGGCGGCCACGCCCTGCGCACCGCGCGACCCGTGCGAGAGGCGCTCGCTCCAGAGCACGACCACCGACTCCGCGGCACCCAGCACAGCCGCGGCGTTCCGGACGGCGTCGGCCGGGGCGCCCGCCCGGCGGGCCGGGCCGTCAATATCGCCCGTGCCCGTGCCCGTGCCCGGCAGCGCCGCCGCCAGCGCGCCGAGCGCGGCCTCGCCGGCGCCGGGGGCGAAGCGCACGACGGCGTCTGCGTTCGCGTCCAGCGAGCTGGGGCGGCTCGTGGCCACCACCACCCGCGCGCCATTCTGGCGGGCGGCCTTGCGCACGCGCAGATCGAGGATGGCGGCCTCGTCCACGGGCTCGGTGTCGAGGATGAGCACGGCGTCCGCGTAGTCGATGTCGGACACTCGTGCCGACAGGTCGGGGCGCGCCAGCACGCGCGCGTGGCCGGTGTCGAGGCGGCCACTCGGACGCGAGTCCACATGCGGCGAGCCCAGCACGTCGCGCATCAACTGCTGCAGGAGGAAGCCCTCCTCGTTGGTGGCCTCGCCGCCCACGAGCGCCGCCGTCGCGGCGCCGGCCTTCTTCAAGCCGGCCACGGCGTCGGAGAGCGCGCGCTCCCAGGGCACCGCCCGCAGCGTGCCGCCGTCGCGCACCATCGGGTGCACCACCCGGTCCGCGGCGTGGATCGTCTGGTAGCCGAAGCGCCCCTTGTCGCAAAGCCAGCCGTCGTCGACCTCTTCGTTCTGGCGGTTCACGGCCCGCAGCACCTTGTTGTCGTCGCGGACGGTGAGGGTCACGTTGCACTGGCTCGGGCAGAGGGTGCACACCGTGCCCGCCTCCTCGACGTCCCAGGGCCGCGCGCGGAAGCGGTAGGACTGCGAGGTCAGCGCCCCCACGGGGCAGAGGTCGATGATGTTGCCGCTGAACGGGCCCACGTACGGTGCGCCGTCGTGGGTGCCGACGAACGAGTGGTCGGCCCGCTCGAGGAGCACGAGCTGGTGGTCTTCGGAGATCTCCTGCGAGTAGCGCACGCAGCGGTAGCAGAGGATGCAGCGCTCGCGGTCGATGGCCACCGTGGGCGACAGCTCGAGCGGCTTCTTGAAGTGGCGCTTGGGCTCGATGAAGCGCGAGCGCCCCGCCCCCCAGCCGTAGGCCACGTCCTGCAACGGGCACTCGCCGCCCTTGTCGCAAACGGGGCAGTCGAGCGGGTGGTTCACGAGCAGGAACTCGACGACCGCGTTCTGTGCGGACTGGACGCGGTCGGAGTTGGTGATCACCACCATGCCGTCCTTCACCGGGGTCGAGCAGGCGGTCTGGAGCTTGGGGATGCCCTCGATCTCGACGAGGCACATGCGGCAGGCGCCCACCGGCGCGCCGAGCTTGGGCTCGTAGCAGAAGACCGGTATCTCGACGTCCCCGTACTTCGCCCCGTCCACGAGCATCGCGCCCTCGGGGGCCTGCACCTCGCGGCCGTCGATGTCGAAGCTGACGAACTTGGGCTCGGGGCGGCTCATGCGGCTCCCGACTCGATGCTGCCGGCCAGCTCCAGGTCGCCCCCTTCGGCAAACTCGGCCTGGCTCGCGCGGCGCGCGGCCTCCATGTGCGCCTCGAACTCGGGGCGGAACTTCTCGATCATCGAGCCGAGCGGCATGGCCATCGAGTCGCCGAGCACGCACAGGCAGTTGCCGATGATGTTGGCCTGCATCTGGGCGAGGACCTCGATGTCCATCGGGGTGGCCTCGCCGATGTTGATGCGGTCGAGCAGCTTGACGGTCCAGTTGGTGCCCTCGCGGCACGGCGAGCATTTGCCGCACGACTCGTGGCGGTAGAACTCCGCCAGTCGTAGCGCCAGCGGCACGAGCGGCTGCGAGTCGTCGACCACGATGATCGCGCCGGAGCCGAGCATCGAGCCGGCCGTGGCCATCGTCTCGAAGTCGTAGGCCAGGTCGAGGTCGGCCTCGGTGAGCACCGGCGCCGAGGAGCCGCCGGGGAAGAAGCACTTCACGCGGCGCCCCGGCTCGAGTCCGCCGGCGAGCCCGAAGATGATGTCGCGCACCGGGATCCCCAGCTCGATCTCGTAGTTGCCGGGCCGGCGTACGTTGCCGGACACCGACACGACCTTCGTGCCCGCCGACTTCTCCGTGCCCATCGAGCGGAACCAGTCGGCGCCGCGGTCGACGATCAGCGGCACGTTCTGCAGCGTCTCGACGTTGTTGATCAGCGTCGGGCCCTGATACAGGCCGCGGTTGGCGGGGAAGGGGGGCTTGAGCCGCGGGTTGCCGCGCTTGCCCTCGAGCGAATCGAGCAGCGCCGACTCCTCGCCGCAGATGTAGGCCCCGGCGCCGCGGTGCACCACGAGCTCGAGCGAGAGGTCGGAGCCGACGATGCGCTCGCCGAGATAGCCCTTGGCGTAGGCCTCCTCGACCGCGGCGTCGAGGATGTCGGCCTGCAGCGAGTACTCCCCACGGATGTACACGAACGCGCGGTTGGCGCCGGCGGCCTTGGCGGCGATGATCATCCCCTCGATCAGCCGGTGCGGGTTCTTCTGGATCAGCAGCCGGTCCTTGAAGGTGCCGGGCTCCGACTCGTCGGCGTTGCAGCACAGGTACTTTTCCATCGTGCCCTTCGGGATGAAGCTCGCCTTCTTGCCCATCGCGAAGCCCGCGCCGCCGCGCCCGCGCAGGCCCGAGGACTCGAGCTCCTCGAGCAGCGCGTCCTGGTCCATGTCGAGCAGGGCCTTGCGCATCGCGCGGTAGCCGCCGAGGGCCTCGTACACGCGCAGGGTGTTGAGGCCCGGCGCGTCGATCAGGTCGAGGAGGACGGGTGTCTCAGCCTCCACTGCCCGCTCCCTCCGGCAGCCGGTGGTCCTCGTCCTCGAGACCGCGCCCCGGCAGCACCGTCCGGCCCTCCTGGATCGCCGCCACGATCTCCGGCGCGTCGCTCGTGTCGAGCGGCCCGACGAAGCGCCCGTTCACCGACGCCATCGGGGCCATGTCGCAGGCGCCGAGGCACTCGAACTCGCGCACCTCGACCTCGCCCTCGAGCTCGGAGCTCGCCTCCTTGATGGCGTCGAACACCGCCTTGGCGTTCGAGAGGTGGCAGGCCACGCTCGTGCACACGTAGAGGTAGCTGTTGCCGACGGGCGTGGTGCGGAACATGTCGTAGAAGGTGGCGATCTCGGCGAGCGACGCCGGCGTCATGCGCATCACCGCCGCAACCTGGTCCATGGCCTCCGGGGACAGCCAGCCGTGGTGCTCCTGGGCCGCGAACAGAGCGGGAATCACCGCCGAGCGCCGATCCGGGTACTTGGCCATGTGCTCTTCGATGCGCGCCTGAAGCTCGGCGGGCAGCGGCGTCTCGGCAAGCTGTGGGATGACGGCCGGATCGCGATCGAGGTCGACGCTCTCGTCCCACCCGGCAGCCACCGACGGCTTCACCGAGGCCACCTGACGCGCCGACGCCGTCTGCCGGTCGGCGCGCATGGGATCGGAGACGCGCAGCTTCTCCTCCAAGCCAAGACGCTCCTCGGGCGTCACGAAGAACCACCCGCCAACTGCCAACTGCCCAACTGCCAACCCTTCACCGATCTATTCCCCCGAGGATCGGATCCAGCATCGCAATCCCCGCAATCAAGTCGGCCAGCAACCCGCCAATGGCCATCGGCTTCAGGCACTGCAGGTTCACGAACGAGGGGTCGCGCATGTGCACGCGCGCGGGCTTGCTGCTGCCGTCGGCCATCACGAAGCACGCCAGCTCACCGCGGGGAGACTCGATCGGCACGTACGCGTCGCCCGGCGGCACGCGGAAGCCCTCGGTCACCAGCTTGAAGTGGTGGATGAGCGCCTCCATGCTGGTGGCGAGCTCGTGCCGCGGCGGCAGGGCCACCTTGCGGTTGTCGGTGATGTAGGGACCCTCGGGCAGGCCGTCGAGCGCCTGCTCGACTATGCGCAGGGACTCGCGCATCTCGGCCATGCGCACGCGATAGCGGTCGTAGTGGTCGCCCACGGTGCCGACCGGGATCTTGAAGTCGAAGTGGTCGTACGAGGAGTAGGGGTGCGCCTTCCGCAGGTCCCAAGGATCGCCGGTGGCGCGCAGCAGCGGACCGGTCACGCCCAGGCCGAGCAGGGTCTCGTGCGGCACCACCCCGACCCCCCGCATGCGCCGGAGGAAGATCTCGTTGCGATCGACGAGCGCCTCGTACTGGTCGATCCGCGACGGCATCTCGGCGAGGAACTCGCGGCACTTCGTCTCCCACCCGGGCGGGATGTCGTCGATCACGCCCCCCACCTGGAAGTAGCGCGGGTGCATGCGCTGCCCGCTCGACATCTCGAACAGGTCGAGGATCTTCTCGCGGTCGCGCAGGGTGTAGAAGACCATCGACATCGCGCCGAGGTCGAGCACCGAGGTACCGAGCCAGAACAGGTGGCTGGCGATGCGGTTGAGCTCGAGGTGGATCACGCGCAGGTACTGCGCGCGGGCCGGCACCTCCTCGTCGAGCAGCTTCTCGACCGACATGCAGAAGGCCATCGCGTTGAAGTAGTAGGAGAGGTAGTCCATCCGCTCGACGAACGGGATGACCTTCCAGTACTCCTGGTCCTCGCAGCTCTTCTCGATGCCCGTGTGCACGTAGCCGATGATCGGGATCAGGTCGCGCACGACCTCGCCCTCGAGCGTGAGCATCAGCCGCAGCACGCCGTGGGTGGCCGGGTGGTGCGGCCCCATGTTGATCGTGAACAGCTCGGTGTCCTGCTCGACCTCGGTGCCGGAGACCGGCGCCTCCATGCGCTCCATCGTCACCGACTGCTCGCGATCGCGGTAGGGGACCTTCAGCGCAGCGGCTCCACCGCCACCGTCCGCTCGTTCGGTCTCGTCACTCATACCAGCGCGGCGTCTCGTGCTCGTTGAAGGTGAACAGGACGGGCTCGCCGCCGATGGCGTAGTCGCGGCGCTGGGGGTGGCCCTCGTAGTCCTCGGGCATGAGGATCCGCCGCGGGTCGGGATGTCCCTCGAACACCACCCCGAAGAAGTCGTAGACCTCGCGCTCGGGGTAGTTGGCGCCGGGGTAGAGGTCGGTCACGGTCGGCACCGACGGGTCGTCGGTGCCCATTCTGGCGGCCACCTTGAGGCGGTCGACCCGGTGGCGGTTGAGGAGCTGGTAGTGCACCGCGAGGCGCGGCTCCTCCGGGTAGTGGTCGAGCCCGTGCAGGCTCGCCAGGAAGTCGAACGGCTCGTCGGCGTCGTGCTTGAGGTAGCCGAGCACGTCATGCACGGCGCTGGGCTCGATCTGAAGTGTGGCCTCGTCGCGGTAGTAGGCGGTGCCCACGACCGTCTCGTCACCCACGCGCTCGCGCACGGCCTGGGCGATCAACTCCAGACCGGTGGCGTCAGGCAAGTTCCTCGGTGCCCTCGGCCTCGTACCGCTCGCGCCAACCGAGTGACGGGTCGCCCTTGATCTTTGCCTGCAGCTTCATCACCCCGTGGGTGAGGGCCTCGGGCCGCGGCGGGCACCCCGGCACGTACACGTCGACGGGCAGGAACTTGTCGGCGCCCTGGACCAGCGCGTAGTTGTTGAACATGCCCGCGCTCGACGAGCAGGCACCCATGGCGATCACCCACTTGGGCTCGAGCATCTGGTCGTAGATGCGCCGGATCACCGGGGCCATCTTCACCGAGACACGTCCGGAGAGGATCAGCAGGTCGGCCTGCCGAGGTGAGGCGCGCGTGACCTCGGAGCCGAAGCGCGAGAGGTCGTTGCGCGGGCCCGCGAGCGCGGTGATCATCTCGATCGCGCAGCAGGCCAGGCCGAAGCCGAGCGGCCACACCGCGTTGCCGCGCGCCCAGCTCTGGGCCTTGTCGAGCGTGGTTGTGAGCAGCCGCGACTGCACGTACTCCTCGAGCTCGGTGTCCTCGATGTCGCCGCGCAGCATCTGCCGTGCGCGCAGCTGGCTGACTCTCAGCGAGCCCGGCTCGACCCTCTGGCGCGTTACTTCCATTCGAGCGCCCCCCGGCGCCACACGAACACGAGCGCGACCGACAGGAGGAACACGAACACGATCGTCTCGACGAGCGCGAACACCCCGAAGGCCTCGAGCTGAACCGCGACGGGGTAGAGGAAGACGACCTCGATGTCGAAGAGGATGAACAGCATCGCGATCAGGTAGAAGCTGATGCCGAAACGGAAGCTCTTCGTGACCTCCGAGGGCAGCCCGCACTCGTAGGGGTCACTCTTGACCCTGGTCGGCCGGCTCGGCCCGAGAACGCGGTTGAGCACCGTGAACGCCACCCCGACGACCGTGCCGAGGCCGACGAAGACGAGGACTGGCAGGTAGCTCTTGAGCATGCGCGCGCGGGTTATAACTCACTTTGTGACAACCTGCCACATAGTGGCTAAGCGCGCTTTGTGAGCGAGCTCCACGTCGGCCTCGGGGTGGCCGTGGTCGCGGCCAACGCCCTCGCCGGCGGCTGGGGTGGCGTGGCCTGGTTGCGCAAGGATCCTTCGCGCGTGTTCTGGGTACTGCTGCGGGCTGCCCAGGTTGTGACGGTGGTGCAGGTTCTGGTCGGGTTCGCCCTGTACTCCACGGGCAGCCGGCCCGACGACGAGCTCCACTACGTCTACGGCGTCGCGCCGCTCGTGGTGGCCTTCGCCAGCGAGGCGATGCGCGTGGGCGCCGCGCAGCGTGAGCTGGCCGACGTGGGCGACGTGCATGCGATGGAGGAGAGCGAGCAGCTTTCGTTGGCGCGCCGGGTGCTCCTGCGCGAGATGGGGATCATGGCGGTGGGCGCCCTGCTGATCCTGACGCTCGCGCTGCGAGCGGCGGTCACGAGTGGAGGACTGTGACAGGATTTCCAGGCATGACGCGGGTCGGTGTCGAGCGGTTCATCGGAGTTGCCCTGCACGACGGCCGGGCGCTCGCGGCGCTGGGGCTGGTCACCGTGGTGGCGCTGCTCGGCGCCACGCTCGCCGAGGCGGTCGCGCCGGGGACCTACCGAGGCCAGACCTCGCAGGAGCGGCGAGCGACCCTGACGGTCAAAGGCGGCAACCGCTTCGACTTCAACATCGCCGTGCGCCAGCGGTGTGAGGGCGAGGGCACGGTGAACGGTGTCATCCGCAACGCCCGCACCGCCCGACTCAGGGCCGACGGCTCGTTCTCCTACACCGAGCGCGGCCGGGCGACGATCGAAGGTCTCGGCCGCGGCCCGTATCGCATCGCTTTGGGTGGCCGCGTCACGCGCCGTAGGGCCAGCGGCCACTTCACGCTGCGCCAGTCGGCCGGGGGCGTGACGTGCCGCAGCGGCAGAGTCACGTTCCGTGCCCGGCGGCACTGACTCGCCCGACGGCGCTGACGCGCCCGCGGCGCTGACTCGCGCGCCGCCCCCTGCTCACCGCCGCCTTGTAACGCCCGCGTCGCGGGATCGTCGCCCTCGCGTCCTGACCCGTCGGAGGCCCCGCGATCCACGCCGCCTACCGGGCGCTTAGGCGCCCCGCGGTCCCCATCCGGTGGCACTGAGGCGCCCCCCGACGGGGGCGCTGAGGGGCCCCCGTCTTGTAACCGACCCATCGCGGGATCGTCACTCTCGGGTCCTGACCCGTAAGACGCGGCGGACGATCATCGCCGGCATGGAGGGGGTTGGGTGGAAAACGACATCGTGGGTGGCGAAATCCACCCAACCCCCCGTGGACTGGGCACTTGCGGCCTCGCCTCTCGTCAGCACGGCGTGGTGACTCTGTCCCAGCTAGCTGACTTAGGGCTCAAGCGGAGTGCCGCTCGCGCGCGGGTGGCCCAGGGCCGGCTCCACCGCATCCATCAGGGCGTCTTCGTCGTCGGCCACCCGCTGCTGAGCATCGAAGGTCGCTGGCTCGCGGCCGTGCTGGCCTGCGGGCCGGGGGCGGTGCTATCGCACCGGGCGGCCGCCGCTCTGCACGGCCTTCGGCCCAGCTCGAGAACCGCCATCGACGTCACCGCGCCGCGACGCACCGGCCGCGCGCGCACCGGGATCGAAGTGCACCGTGGCGACACCCTCCAGGCCGCAGATCGAACCGTCGTTCGCGGCATTCCGTGTACCAGCGTCGCCCGCACGCTGCTCGATCTGGCGGAGGTGACGAACCGGCGCGGGGTCGAACGCGCGTGCGATCAGGCCGAGGTGCTCCGCCTCTTGAATGTCCGTGCTGTCGAAGACGTACTGCACCGAGCGCCCGGCCGTCGCGGTGCGACGGCCCTCGCCGCCGTGATGGCTGCCCACCGGATCGGCGAGACCGTCACACGCAACGAACTGGAGGAGCGCGTTCTGCGTATATGCGACGCCGCCGCTCTTCCCCGGCCCGAGGTCAACGTCATGCTGGCCACCGCCGATGGCTACCCCGAGGTCGACTTCCTCTGGCGCGAGTGCGGCCTCATCGCGGAGACGGACGGCTACGGCAGCCACGGCACGCGCTGGGCCTTCGAACGCGATCGCGCACGCGACCGTGCTCTTACGGTCGCCGGTTTTCGAGTCGTCCGGTTCACCTGGCGACAGGTGACGAACGGCCCGGGCGAGGTGGCGGCCACGCTGCGGGCACTGCTCGGCTGAGGAGCGACTCAGAGGCCGTTTGTCCGGTCGATCGCCACCCGGGCGGGCGCCCCGGTCCGGCCCGGGGACCACCCGGACCGGTCGGGGTGGGCACGGCCAACGGCAAAGCCCCCGGTCCGGCCCGGGGACCACCCGGACCGGTCGGGGTGGGCACCCACGGCCAAGCCCCCGGACCGGCCGGCCCCCGGACGACCTCACTAGCTGAGCGCCCGAAACACCCCCCGATGGTGCACCAGCGGCGAGCCGCCCAGCGCGTCGGCGCCCACCACCTCGGCGACCCCGATCACGTGATCGCCCCCCGGCAGCAGCTCACGCATCTCGCCGGTCAGCCACGCCACCACGCCGTTCAGCACCGGCACGCCGTCGACCTCGCGGTGCTCGACCGTGCCGAACTTCTCGTGCTCCGGCGCCTTGCTCGCGAAGTGCGCCGCAAGGTGCTGCTGGTCCTCGGCAAGCACGTTCACGCCCACCAGACCGGAGTGGCGCACGGCGGCCAGGGTGCGCGAGCCGAGGTCCATGCACACCACGATCAGCACCGGGTCGAGCGACAGGGAGCACACCGCGCTCGCCGTCAGCCCGGACGGTCCGCGCTCGCCGACGCTCGTGATCACGGTCACGCCCGTGGGCATCTGCCCGATGGCCATCCGGTAGGCGGCGACATCGAGCATGCGCGGGCTTGCCACGGCTACCTCACCTCGAGGGTGCCGGTCATGCCGAGATCCTCGTGGTCTCCCACCGTGCACACCAGTCGGTAGCTACCTGGCTCGAGCTCCACCTCCGCGGTCTCCGTCTTGCCGGCCACGAAGGTCCCGGTGCCGCCGAGCTCCTCGCCGCCGCGGAAGACCTTGAGGTTGTGAGCGAGCGAACCCTTGTTGGAGAACGAGATGGCCAGGACGCCGCCGGGGACCACCACGTTCTCCGGGTCGAAGGCGTACTCGTCGCCCGAGACCCTGACGGTCTGCCCCGCGGGCACGGTGGCCGTCCGACCGCCTTCGGCGTCGGCTCCGCCACAGCCGCCCGCTGCCGTCAGCGCCAGGATCGCGAGGACCCCCCGCAGATGGCGCACGCGGGTCGGATTGGGCCGCATGCGGCTGGATAGTATGCCCGCGATGAGGCGACCGAGAACACGTCTGCTGGGCGCTCTCGCGGCCCTCGCCGCGATCGGCGCAGGGTGCGGATCCGAGATCGAGGTGGCCCAGGACGACCCTCTCCACCGCGGCGCCGTGCTCTTCCGTGAGCGCTGCAGCGGGTGCCACACCCTGCAGGCAGCGGCCTCGCAGGGCTCCAAGCCCGCTCGCCAGCTCTCGGGCGGCGAGCGCACCAACGGGCCCAACTTCAACACCCGCAACGAGTCCTACGAGGACGTGCTCTACGCGATCCAGAACGGCGGCTTCTCGGGCGCGATCATGCCCGCCAACATCGTGCTCGGCAAGGACGCCGAGGCGGTGTCGAAGTTCCTCGCGGAGTACGCGGGACGCGAGACGCCCGATTCGTCGAGCTCCGGCGGCGATCCGACCGCCAACGACTCCGACGACCCGAACACCCCGCAAGAGTAGTTACCCGGCGAGGCTCCGGTACTCGATCTCAGGCTGATCCGCCGCGAGCCCGACGTCGTGCGCGCGGGGCTCGAGCGGCGTCGGGTCGACGGCTCGCGGCTCGACGAGGTCATCGCTCTCGACGCGCGCCGGCGCGAATTGCTGCCCGAGCTCGAGGCGCTGCGTGCCACCCAGAACGCGGCGAGCGAGCGCATCGGCCAGGCCAAGCGGGCCGGCGAAGATGCGTCGGCGGCCATAGCGGAGATGAAGGACGTCGCGGGTGGCGTAAAGGCGATGCAGGCCGAGCTGACCGCTGCCGAGGAGGCGCTGCGGGCACGGCTGATCGGGCTGCCGAACCTGGCCGACGAGAGTGCGCCGCCCGAGGACGAGGTTCTGCGCGAGGTGGGGGAGGCCGGCGCCACCGGCCGCGACCACCTCGAGCTGCTCGACGGGCTCGTGGACATGGAGGCCGGCGCGCGCGTGTCGGGATCGCGCTTCGCCTATCTCAAGGGGCCGCTCGTGATGCTCGAGCTGGCACTCGTGCGCTGGGCGCTCGAGAAGCTCGAGGGACACGGCTTCACGCCGGTGATCCCGCCGGTGCTCGTGCGCGAGGAGGCGCTCTTCGGAACCGGGTTCCTTCCCGACACCGAGCAGCAGATCTACCGTCTGCCGGAAGACGACCTGTACCTGGTGGGCACCTCGGAGGTGCCGCTGGCATCGCTGCACGCCGGCGAGATCGTGGCCGAGCTGCCCCTGCGCTACGCCGGGTTCTCCCCATGCTTTCGCCGCGAGGCGGGCGCGGCCGGTCGGGACACGCGCGGCATCTTCCGCGTGCACCAGTTCGACAAGGTCGAGATGTTTGCCTTCGTGGCACCGGACGAGTCCTCCGCGGAGCACGAGCGGCTGCTCTCGATCGAGGAGGAGCTGCTCACGGAGCTCGAGATCCCCTACCGCGTGGTGAGCATCGCGGCGTGGGACCTGGGCGCCTCCGCCACGAAGAAGTACGACCTCGAGGCGTGGCTGCCGGGGCAGGGCCGCTACCGCGAGCTCACGTCGTGCTCAAACACCACCGACTTCCAGGCCCGCCGCCTCGACGTGCGTCACCGCCCCGGCGGCTCCGGCTCCCCTGAGCACGTGCACACTCTGAACGGCACCGCGGTGGCGATTGGCCGGACGATCATCGCCCTGGCTGAGAACGGGCAGCAGGACGGCAGCGTGAGGATCCCCCCGGCGCTGCACGCGTACGGGGCGCCCGAGTCCATTCGAGCGCCCATGAACACGGCTCGGTAGACGGCTCTAGCCGACTTGGCCAGGCCCGCGGCGGCTGCTCAGAACGGCAGCTTGCCGCGACCCTTGCGGCCCGTCGAGCCACTCTTGCCAACGGCGCTGCGCGACTTGCCGAACGACTTCGAGAGCAGGCGGCCGATCGGGCCGGGTGCTCTGGCGCCGCCGCGCTGGCCAACTCCGAGGACGGAGTCACCACCGCGCTCGACGTGGCGCGACATCCGCGGGACCAGGAACGCCAATACCAGCAACAACACACAGAACGCGATTACTCCGCCTATCACCATCAGGACTCCCTCTTTGGATTGACTCTTCATCCCCTTCAACCGTCGCGGCGACGCGAAGTTGGACGGATGGTCGATGGCGGTGGGCGAGTGATCTGTCGCCCCTACGGTCTTCAACGGGCGAACACTGGAGGGGGTGGCAGAGCGGCTCGGCCCGGGCTCGCGAGGCTGGTGGACATAACGCGCGCCCAACGGGTAGCGCTGGACGATGGCGGCCGGGCTGGAAGGGATGTTCGGGGAAGCCCAGCCCATGCCGCCGGCCGCGCCCGAGCCTGGGCCCGGGCCTGATCGGCGCTCGGCCCAGCGAGTCATCGGCTGGGTGGTCGGGTTCCTCCTTCTGATCGGCGTCGGAGTGCTCGACGTCGCGAACGAGACCTACAAGGACCGCGGAACTGTGGCCGGCGCGTTCATCGCGGCCATCGGCCTCTCTCTCCTGGTGGCGCTGGGACTGCGGTTCGCAGTCGTGAAGGTCTCCCGACCGGGCCGGCGTTACGAGGAGATCCCTGCCGCCCAGCTCGAGCAAGCCCGTGAGGAACTGCCCTTCTCGCCCGAGTTCCGTCAGAGTGTGGAGGGCCGTCTGATTGCCGCCAACCGTTCGCCGGTAGCGGTTGTGTTCGTGATCCCCGTAGGCGTTGGGCGCGAAGGGCGCAAGGGCTACTTCAAGGGCTTCACCGAGCGCGCCGCGGAGGTCGGCGCCCGACCGCGCGAGATCCAACTCGGTTCGGCTCGGGGCACCGTCGTCACCCCGTCCAAGGGCCGAACCAAGGACAGCTTCTGTTCACCAGCTTGGTGGGCTTCCGGGCCGTCGTGGCGGTCGCGCCAGACGAGAACACCCTCCGCATGGCGATCACGCCCGTCGTGGGTGGTTGACCAAGGCTCAGCGCGGGCGTTCGCTGGAACCCAACGGCTCGAGTGCCGGCGCACGGCCATGGTCTGAGATCGTCGAGTTGAACTCCACCTTGCTGGGTCCCTGCTCGATGGTCACGTCGTAGCGGCTGATCCGACCGGCGTCGTCGACGCAGATGAGCACCGGTGCCGTCTGACCACGAAGCTCGGAGAGCTCGTCCTCGCGCCCCTTCTCGGCGCGTTCCAAGACGCGGTCGAAGTCCAGCTTGCCCGCGTAGCATCCGTCCTCGTCGATCTCCTTCAAATCGACCACGTCGGTTCCCACGTACTTGAGGGAATCCGTCGGGTTGTTGGCCACCGGAGCCTCTTCCGACGGGGGGAAGAGTCGGTAGGGCCCGGACGTCCCGTTCCGGACGTACGCCTCGCCTCCGTCGTTGAAGGTCTGCACGGTCTTGCCCTGCACCATCGTGGTGAGCAGATCGCGATCGTGCTCGAAGTCAGCGACCCCCTCCGCGCTGGAGCTGAAGCCCTCGGGCCCAGTGATCGAGATGTCCACGGACAGCCGTGCCGTCCTGGCCGCCTCGGTCTTCGCGACGGCGTCCATGATGACCTTCGAGGGGTTGCCGCTCTCGCTGTTCTCTTCGCTACCACAGCCGATCGCGACCATGGCGATCACCAGCACCGATGCGGCGACGGAACGCATGCTCAGGACACCCGAGCGGCAACGCGCAGCGGCACCACGCCCAGCCCCCGGACCACCGGATGCTCGGTCCAGCTCGCCGGCTCCGCGCTCCCCGCGGCGATCGGGCCGAGCAGGGCCCAGGGATCGAGCGACGCCTCCGCGTGCCTTATCCGCACCGGCTCGCCGGGCGGCGCCGTGACCGTTGCGCCCGGCGCGGACCGCCGCCGTCACGACCGGGGCGGCACCGGCGCGACATCGGTGCGTTGTCCGTCGTAGAGCTTGAGGCGGTAGCCCTGCGCCACCTTGTCCTAGGAGCTCCATGCGGCGAAACCGCCGTAGGCGGTGATGTTCGACGGATGGTCCTCGGGGGCGATCGTGCGCGTCGATCGAGCCCCGAGGCTGGCGCTCGGCCCGACGAGAGCGGCCACGACAGTTGCGCCGATGGCGACCATGGCCACGGTCACTCGCGTTCGACGGTTACCCATGATGGCATCATCGCACCTGAACGCCGACTTAGGGGTCACTTGGCACCGGTGCCAGATCGGGCCCTCAGCGTGACACGATACGGGCCGCGCCGGAGGGGTGGCAGAGCGGTTGAATGCGACGGTCTTGAAAACCGTTAACGGGCGTGAGCTCGTTCGAGGGTTCGAATCCCTCCCCCTCCGTTCAGCCAGGCGAGCTGAGCCGCGCCTGACCTGCGTTCCGCGCGGCTTGCCGTAGCGAGGGTCCGCCTCGAAGCTCGCGCACGGCGGCTCGACATATTCCGGTATAGGTATATAATCGCGGTCATGGCACGAGCAGCCACGACGGCAGATGCGTTCAACGCGGTGGCCGAGCCCCGGCGGCGACAGATCCTGGACGCCCTCGCCGGCGGCGAGGAGCGCCCCGTGAACGACCTGGTGCGCCTGCTCGGGTTGACCCAGCCACAGGTGTCCAAGCACCTGCGGGTGCTCCGAGAAGTGGGAGCGGTTCACGTGCGTGACGATGGGCGGCAGCGGCTGTACCGGCTCAACGGCCACGCGCTCAAGGCCATCCACGACTGGGTGAGCAACTACGAGCGCTTCTGGTCGGAGCGGTTCGACCGGTTGGACGTCGTGCACTCGAGCATCTGATGGAGCACCTGATCCTGCGCAAGCAGAACCAGGTCGATTTCCTGCTGCGCTCGCTTCGCCGGAGCTAGGGCTACGGCTACTGGCCGGCCTCTCCCGCGTCAGCGGTGCCGTCGCCGCCGCCGCGCTCGTCGTCCGGCGGCTGGGCGCCCGGAACGGACTCGTCCTGCTTCTTGGCGTCCCAGTCGCTCCCAGCCTGGTCGGTGTGCTCACCGACCTCCTCTGATCGCTGTTCGAGATCGTCGGCCTCGGCCTCCAGCTCATCGAGCTTCTCCCCGGGGTTCTCCATCTGGTCAGCCCTCCTCGTCATCTGCGCGCTTCTCTGCCACGGCGCGCTCCTCGAGCTTCTCGCGCAGATAGGCGGCCTTGTCGGCACGCCGCTCGTGCTGCGCCTCCTCCTCCTCGTCCGGCGCCGCCTCGGCCTGCTCCCGCTCGACATCCTCGCGCCGGAATTGCTCTACCCGCAGCTCCTGCGTGATCGGATCCTCGGGCATCGCGTCAGGCGGCTTCCCGGAGGGACTCGATCTCGCGCGTGCCGGCCAGCCTGCGCAGCGCGCGCGACTCGACCTGGCTGACCCGCTCGGGCGAGATCCCGAGGCGTCGGCCGGTCTCACGGAGGGGTGTGGGCTCATCGCCGTTGATCCCGTAGCGCAGCCGCACGACCTCGCGCTCGCACTCGGGCAGTTGCTCGACGGCCTGGCGCAAAGTCTCCTGGCGCAGGCTGACCTCGACCTCCTCCTCGGGCGCCGGTTGGTCGCTCGGCAGAAGGTCTCCGAAGGAGGTCTCGGCCTCTTCGCCGACGGGACGGTCGAGGCTCGTGACGGTCCGGGCGGCCTCCTCCACCTCCTGCACCTGGCGCAGTGGCAGCTCGGTCTCGGCGGCCACCTCCTCGTCGGTGGCCTCACGGCCTAACCGTGCCGCGAGCTCGCGCCGGCCGCGCGCGATCTTGCGCTCGCGCTGTCCGATGTGCACCGGGATCCGGATAGTGCGCGACTTGTTGGCCATGCCGCGCTGAATGGCCTGGCGGATCCAGAACGTGGCGTAGGTGGAGAACTTGTAGCCGCGGCGCCAGTCGAACTTCTCGCTCGCCCGGATCAGCCCGAGGATGCCCTCCTGGATGAGGTCGAGCAGTCCGAGCTCCTGCCCCTGGTACTTGCGTGCTATCGACACCACCAGGCGCAGGTTCGAGTTGATCATGCGCGTCTTGGCTTCCGGCTCGCCGCGTTCGATCTGCTTGGCCAGCTCCACCTCCTGAGCGGCGGTGAGCAGCGGGTAGCGGCTGATCTCGTTCAGGAAGAGCTGGAGCGCGTCGGTGGTGTTGGTGGCAAGCTCCGTGTGCACGTACTTGGTGGCCTCGACCTCCTGCCGGCCGCAGTCGTCGCTGAGCTCGATCGAGCGCTCGTCGATGCGCTCGTGGATGGTGGCCAGCTCGTCGTCCCCGAGCTCCAACGCCTGAACGAGCTCGTTCAGCTCCGAGAGGTTCACACACCCGGCCTCCTCGCCCCGCTCGAGGAAGACCGCTACGCGCGCGTCTGAATTGACCGCAGCCTCCTCCGCCATGGATCTAGCTTACGACCTGAAGGGCGTCGGCCCGCCGGTCGTTTGGTCAGGCAGGCAGGGAGTCCGGGATCTCCGGACCGATCGGGTCGGGTGTCGGCACGTCGGGCGCGCCGGGCTGCGGCTCGGTCGGCGGGGCGGGCTGCGGTTCGGCGGGGCCGTCTGGGGCGGGGGCCGGCGTTCCCGGGTAGTCCGGCACGTCGGGGCCGCCCGGCGCGGGAGCGGGCTGATCGGGGATGACGGGTCCTGGCACTTCGAGGGTGGGACTGGAGATTGTCTGCATGTGGGGCACCTACCCTTCGTCGTGGCAGGCCAACCCTCGAGTGCGCAAGCCATCGCCGCGGATGCGCAGGCCATCGCCGCGCGGGCGAGGCCCTCGCCCGCTACAGGCGCGACGCCACGGCGCCGGCCAGGGCCTCGGCCAGAGGGCCCGCCGGCACGCCGGCCACCGTCCCTCCGCCCGACACGAGCTCGGCTCGCCCGCCGCGGCTCGCGAGCTCCGCGTCGAGCCGTATGGGAATCGGAGCGCCGTCGGGCGCGAGGAGCTGGCCCGACAGCCCCATGAGGAGCGTGCCGAGACCACCGCCGAGGGTCGCGGCGACGTACTCGGACAGCCCCCGGGCGGTGACCGTGGCGCTCAGCCGCAGCTCATAGGTCTCGGACCCTTCCGAGCGCGTCAAGCTGAACGTCTCCCCGGTGAACGGCCCGGCGCGGAGAGCCCTCACCTCGACATCGACCTCGTCGAAGCCGTCCAGCCGCTCGAGCACCCTGTCTCGGTCACCGCCGAGCTCGATCGTCAGCCGCTCGCTGCGCACCTGGATGCGGTCGCCGTGCGACCTCAGCAGGCGGAGGGCGGGGAACGCGTCCACGGCGACCTCCGCGGCCCCGCCGCCCTCGGTCAGCCGCTCCTCGGTCCGGCGCTCGACGTAGCGGGGAAGCAGCAGCTGGGTGAGCGCGACCGCGCCCAGCACGGCGAGGCCGGTCCCGATGAGCAGGCGCCCATGCCGCATACAATCGAGCCTAGTCAGGAGAGGTGGCCGAGTGGCTGAAGGCACTCGCCTGCTAAGCGAGTATGGGGTTCACACCCCATCGCGGGTTCGAATCCCGCCCTCTCCGTTCTAGGGACGCCTCGACTCCAGCCCACCGAGCTGATCGAGGCCGATGACCGAGTGTCGCACAGCCCGCCCACCCCTCGCTGCCAGCTCGCTGCCGCCCCGGCCCGTGGCCGTCTAGATTCCCGGTCATGCCCAAGAAGAAATGGACCGCCAAAGACATTCCCTCCCTCGAGGACAGGACCTACGTCGTCACCGGGGCCAACAGCGGCATCGGACTCGCCGCCGCCACCCAGCTCTCCGCAGCCGGCGCGCGCGTCGTCCTGGCCGTCCGTGATGCGCGGAAGGGCGAGCAGGCGCTCTCGGCCATGTCCGGGAACGCCGAGGTGCGCGAGCTCGACCTCGCCGATCTCGCCTCGATCCGCGCCTTTGCCGATGCCTGGGATGGCGAGATCGACGTGCTCATCAACAACGCGGGTGTCATGGCCACCCCCGAGCGGCGCACCAAGGACGGCTTCGAGCTTCAGATCGGAACGAACCATCTCGGGCACTTCGCGCTCACGAATCTGCTGCTGCCGCACGTCGGCGACCGGGTGGTCACCGTCGCCTCGGGGGCGCACCGCATCGGCAAGATCCGGCTCGACGACCTGAACTGGGAGCGCGCCGACTATCAGCGCTGGGGCGCCTACGGGCAGTCGAAGCTCGCCAACCTGCTCTTCACGCTCGAGCTGCAGCGGCGCCTCGGGGAAGCCGGCTCGAAGGTCCGTGCGGTGGCCGCACACCCGGGATACGCGGCTACCAACCTGCAGGCGCGCACCGAGAACCCGCTTCAGAACGGCCTCATGGCAATTGGCAATCGCGTGCTCGCCCAGAGCGACGAGATGGGTGCGCTGCCGACGCTCTTCGCGGCCACGCAGGACCTTCCCGGCGCGAGCTACGTCGGTCCCGACGGGTTTCAGGAGCAGCGCGGCCACCCGACCCTCGTCGGTCGAAGCGCGGCGGCTAGCGACCCGGAGACCGCCAAGCGGCTGTGGGAGCTCTCGGAGGAGCTGACCGGGGTGTCGTTCGCGGCCGCGCCGGCGGCTGCCTGAGGCGCTCAGTGACGGCGGCTCGGCGGCGCTACCCTTCGCCGGCTCGCGCCCGTAGCTCAGCTGGATAGAGCGTCGGTCTACGGAACCGAAGGTCAGAGGTTCGAATCCTCTCGGGCGCGCTCCTGAAACTCGCTGCTAAGGCGGCGGTTTCGTCGTATTGGTGCCACCGTCGTTCGGCAAGGCGCTCCTTAGCTAGGTGAAGTCCGAGTAGGCGAGCTGAGCGCCGCAGTGGCGACACTCGAAGAGATACGCGGTCGGTTGCCCCTCCTTGTCGAGGCTAGCGATGTAGTCCTCGACCTGCTCCTGAGGCCAGCCGTACTCGTCATGCTCGTGCCGCAGCATCTCCAGGGCGTCCGGGTAGGGCTCCAACTCCGTACGGCCGACCACACCAAGGAACGCTGCGCCGTCGCGGCAGTGAAACATCCAGTGCTCTTGCTGCCAGCCGCTGAAGCCAGGTGTCCGGGTCGTCACCTGCTCGATGACCTCAGCGGGCACGCCCTCGGGGAGGTTCAGAAGGTCGGTGTAGTCGGCTCCGAAGCGTTCTGCCGCCGAGCCGTCAGCGATGCACCACGGGCACAGGCTCTCGTCGAGCTCCTCGACGGCATACACGGGCCCCGCGTAGATGTAGCCGCGCACGCGACCGCAGCAGACGCAGTCGCGGTCCGAAGGCTTCACCGAGCCCGTACGCAGCGGGTCTGGGTGGTACGGAAACTCAGGAAGCGCATCGCTGGCCACAGCGGAACGGTCGCACACGCACGGGCTCGAAAGGTCATCGGACTTCGGCGGGCGCATCGGGCTACGATCGCCGCGTAGGCTCCAAGGGACCGGTGTCAGACCCACTTGCAGCCGTTCTCAACGAGCCGCTCGTGTCGGCCCTGGCGTCGCCGCGCTCGGTCGAGCGCGGCATCGGGTACTTCGAAGAGGGCGGCGACCACCTGACAAGACACACATGCGAGCGGTGTACCTTGCCCCAGTGGCCGAGGAGGCGGATTACGAGCTCACAGGGGCGGAGTCGACACTGCTCATGGCCGCCACGCAGGACGCGGCCGCGGCGGCGGGCGCCCTGGGTGGATCGCTCGGCGGTGCTATCGGGGGAGGCATCGGCGGTGGCCTGGCGGGTGCCGCCGGCGGCAGGGCGGGGGGTCGCAAGGGCGGCGCCTTCGGCGGCCGCTTGGGCGCCCGCTTCCTCAAGGCACAAACGGCCACGGCCACGGTCGAGGTGTCGCATGATCCCGAGGCCGCCCGCGAGCGCGCGAGGGGAGTGATCGCCGAGTCCGGGGCCGTGATCGAGGACCCCAACGCGGCTGGCGACGGCTCGGTGTGGGGCTTCGTGGGCTCCGGCGCGATGAACATGGCGCCGGCTCTGGTCCGGGTCCACTTCGAACCTAGCGCGTCGGGCGGCTCACGCGTCCAAGTCCGCGCCACCGGCCAGGAGGGCCTGGTCAAGCAGAAGATCGGAGCCGGGGCCGCCGACCGGATCGCCGAGGCGATTTCGCAGGATTAACGTGGCGGGGTGACGTGCGGCTGCCCGCTCTCGACTGGCACGCCGCGGCGGTACTGTTCGAAGCATCGCCTGGGGGCGAGCAAGCCGGCGACGTCCGAGACAAGGTCGCCTAGGCGGATCGTGACGACCACCGACACCTGGCCCATGGACAACGACCGGCAAGGCACGCACGTGCGGAGCGCTTCGGAACGGGACGCCGAAGGGTGCGCGGCGATTTACGCCCCCTACGTCACCGATACCGCGATCACGTTCGAGTCCGACCCGCCCTCGCACGCGGAGATGGCCGACCGGATCACCGCTGCCGAGCGCACGCACGCGTGGATCGTGCTCGAAGACGCCGGCCGTGTCGCGGGCTACGCGTATGGCGGGCCGTTCAGGTCGCGGGCTGCGTACCAGTGGGCGTGCGAGGTGAGCGTCTACCTCGAGCTCGGCCGCCGCCGCACGGGTGCGGGGCGTGCCCTCTACGAAGCGCTCTTCGCCCGTCTGGCTGAGCGGGGGTTCCTTACCGCGGTCGCCGGCATGACGCTGCCCAACGACGCGAGCGTGGGCCTGCACCGCGCCCTCGGCTTCGAGCCCGTCGGAACCTACAGGCGCATCGGCTGGAAGCACGGCGCGTGGCACGACGTGGCGTGGACCCAGCGTCATCTCGCCAACGGCCAGGACCCGCCCTCGGAGCCCGACTGAGCGGCTCAACTCTGACGGTGCGAGGAACCGGCGACGATCCGCCGGCCGGCCTTCGCAAAGGATCCCTGGACTTACTCCGGGCGACGAGCTACCGCTGCGGTTTTTCCGGCTTTCGAGGGGTATCGATCTCGAGGACGAGGCCGCCTGCACCGCCCAGAACTGGATCGAGCGGCCCGCGGGGGGGCTTCTCGTCGCCCTTGCCGGGACTCGTGCCGCCCGGGTTCCCACCGTCGCCCTTGCCACCGGCGGGCGGAGGCTTCTTGTCGCGGGGGAGCGTGCCCTCGCCCGGGGTGGGGCGGTTGCCCTTGCCGTGGTCGCCCTGACCCCGGCCGTTGCCCTTGCCGTTGCCGTTGCCCTTGCCCTTGCCCTTGCCGGGCGCGACGCCCGGTGCGGTGCTCCCGCCTTGGCCGCGGTTCTCGCCAGGCGCGGTCTCCCCACCCCCGCTGGGGCCATACGCCAGGGGTGCGTAGGCGGCGGGTGCGTAGGCGGCCGGGGTCGCTTCCCTCCCCTTGTCGCTATTGCGCGGACGCTGCCGCGCTTCAGGAGCAATCCTCCCGCCGCTTCCGCGGCCCTTGCCCTTGCCACGCGCGTTGGCGGGGCGGCCACCTTCGTCCCCGGTGGGGTTGGTGGGCCGGGGCCGCTGCCGAGCTGACGGAACCACGGCCCGCGCAGTGGCGGCCTGGGCCGCCTGGGGGGCCGGTGTCGGTGTCTTGACGACCGGGAGCGCGGCGGCGCCCAGAGCCCCCGTCGCGGCCGCGATCCCCGCGACGTTCGCCACCGAGGCGGCCTGGGCGGTAGTGAGCCCGCCGCCGAGCCACGAAGCGAGCCTCGGAGGCCCGTTGGCGACGATGGTCCACAGGGCAAGCGGCCGGCGACCGGCGTAGTAGCTGCAGAAGGCGCGCACTGCGTCGGGGTCCAACTGCGTACCGGCCTCGGCCGTGAGGATGGCCATCGCCTTCTTGTGCGCGTGAGCTGGACGGTAGGGCCGCGTCGAGGTGATCGCGTCGAAGGTGTCGGCCACCGCGAGGATGCGGGCGCCAAGGGGAATCGCGTCGCCGGCCAATCCATTGGGGTAGCCCGTGCCGTCGAGCCGCTCGTGGTGGTGGCGCACCATCGCGGTGAGCTCGTCGTCACCGAGGGGCGAGACCATGGTCGCGCCCTCCACCGGGTGGCGCTTGACGATCTCGAACTCACCGTCGGTGAGCTTGCCTTCCTTGTGCAGGACTGCCATCGAGATGTTGACCTTCCCGATGTCGTGGATCACCCCGGCCGTCCGGATCTTGGCGACCTCCGCGGCCGACAGGCCCATGCGCTTTGCGATGTTCGACGCGTGGCGGGCGACCCGTCGCGAGTGACCGTGCGTGTATGGGTCCCGAGCCTCGAGACCCGAGGCGAGCTGAGTCAGGAGCCCGGCCCGCTGCTCGTGGGTGAGCTCCCCACCGGCAACGCTTCCCCTGGGCCCATCCCGCAGGCCGAGCACGTCGGTCGCGGTGGCCAGGCGCCGCTCGGCGCGCCAGCGCTGCACCCACCCCCACAGCATGAGCTCGCCGAACAGGACGTCCTGTGAGCGGGTTCTGGTCTTCCAGAGGGCCGCACCGACATACGACGCGCCGAACGACACCGCCACGCCTATTCCGATCCCAACCCAGACGGAGGTCACCGCCCCCGAGTCGCGCAGCCACCAGACGAGGATCACGGGGCAGACCATCACGAGGAACGTCGCGCATAGCGCGAGCGGCAGATATGCGAGCTGTTGGCGACTACTCCGTTTTCCCACGGTGTTCCTCCATCGATGACGGATGGCCTGTATCGCCCGGATACGGCCGCACCTTGATCTCCCGCCCTCTCCGATGGACGGTCCGACGAAGCAGCTCGGGCCCACCGCCCCACCTCGAACGCGTGTCTTCTCGCGATCTACAATCGAGATGCGCTGAACGACTAGACGTGACACCCGGGGCGCACGGTCGACGTGCCATCTGGAACCGCGCGTTCCGTCTAGTCCCGGTCGGCCTTCGGCTCACGCTCGGCGTCGCTCCTGCCGAAAGCGTAAGTAACCCAGAGCAGATCTTCTCGATTCAGGCACCCCCGCCGCGAGGCGGGCTCGCAAAGCCACGGGACTCCGCCGGAGTTCGCCGCAGCTACCGAAGGAAAGCCACCCACACTAATCGCGAATAGCGGCAACGCGTGGCGGTCAGGATCGTTGGAGGGGCTGCTCGCCCACAGAAAGGACGCTCATGTCTCGCCCCATGCACCTCAGGCGCGCCAGTCGTGTCGGCATCGCCCTGGCGGCGGGCCTTGCGTTCGCTGCCCTCCCCGCCGTCGCGCAGGCCGCCCCGGTGAACCTCGCCACTGCCAGCCCGTTCGTGGTCCTGGCCGGCTCCACCGCCACAAACACCGGTCCCTCGGTCCTAAACGGCGATCTCGGTGTCGCTCCGGGCACGGCAATCATGGGCTTTGGCTCGCCGGCTGTCGTAAACGGGGCAACGCACGCCAACGACGCCGTCGCCCAACAGGCGCAGCGCGACCTCACGACCGCCTACGACGTCGCGGCCGGGCAGCCGGTACCCCCCGGCAACGTCCTGACCGGCACAGACCTCGGGAACAGGACGCTCGCTGCCGGGGCCTACCGCTACGACACCTCCGCCCAGCTCACGGGGCAGTTGACCCTCGACGCCGCGGGCGATCCGAACGCGCAGTTCGTCTTCGAGATCGGCTCGACGCTCACCACCGCGTCGGCCAGCTCGGTCAACCTGATCAACGGCGCCTCCCCGTGCAACGTCTACTGGCAGGTCGGCAGCTCGGCCACGCTCGACACGACGACGGCGTTCCAGGGCAACATCCTGGCGCTCCAGAGCATCTCGCTGAACAACGGCGCCTCGGTGATCGGACGGGCACTCGCCCGCAACGGCGCGGTGACCCTCGACAACAACGTGCTCGACAACTCCCGCTGCACAACCGGAACCACGTCGCCGACCACGCCCGGCGAGACCGCGCCCGGTGAGACACCGCCCGGTGAGACACCGCCCGGTGAGACACCGCCCGGTGAGACACCGCCGGGCGCAACGCCGGAGGACCAGGCCCCGCCCGAGGGTCGGTCGACGGTGCCCACCCGCAACGGCACCGCCAGCATCCGTCGCACACCGCGCAACAGGTGCACCGACGGTTTCCGCGCAACGGTCCGCGGCAAGAAGATCGACCGGGTCGTCTTCCGCTTGGACGGCAGGCGCATAGCCAACCGGAGCAGGTCGCCGTTCCAGGCCTACGTGCGGGCCACCACATCCGGCCGGCACAATGTCACGGCTCGCGTCACGTTCACCGACGCCACGCGCGCCAAGACCCTGTCGCTCGGCTACCGCAGCTGCGCAGCACAGTTGCTCCGTCCGCGCCGCGGTCCGTCGCAGTTCACCGGATGAGCCATCCCGCTCCGCGACCCTCCGGCTTCGGCCGGGGGGCCTCGGGGCTGGCGGTGGCACTCATCACCGCCGTCACCGGCTCCGTCATCCTCGCCCCGGCGCAAGCCTCCGCCGCTACGGGCCCCGTGAGCCAGCCGCTCGTGGTGCTCCTGGACAGTCACGTGGCTCGAACCGGGCCAGGCGCGGGCTTCCGCCGGATCGAGTCCGTCGCCGCCCGCCGGCCCCTGACGCACGTTCGTACCGTGCTCCCCGCTCTTGGCTACGCGCAGAGCCATGGCGGAAAGACCTGGGTGCGCGTGAGGCTTCCCGGCCGGCCCAACGGGCACGAGGGCTGGATCCTCGCGTCGGAGACCAGGCGCACGTCAACCGGTTGGCGCCTCGCGCTCGATATCTCCACCCGACGGGTCACCGTCTACCACTACGGCCGCGTCGAACGCCGCTACCGAGCTGTGGTGGGCACGCGATCGACACCGACGCCGCGCGGTCACTTCTTCATCGAGGAGGCCCTTGCGCTCTCTCCCCGCGCCGCCGGCGCCCCGTTTGCACTGGCCACGAGCGCCCGATCGGCGGTCCTGCAGGAGTTCGCCGGCGGCCCGGGTCAGATCGCCCTCCACGGGACCAAGAACCTTCCCGGCGCGGCGCTCGGCACCGCGGCCTCTCACGGCTGCGTCCGGCTAAGCACCCGCGCCATCACCTGGCTGGCGCAACGCGTCGGCGGCGGAGTCCCGCTGACCATCACGCGGTAACGACGCCTTCGCCGCGCTCCCGGGCTGTGGTTCGGCTCAGTTGTGCATCGGTCGTCGCACGGCCCTGGAGGGGGCGCGGCGGCGCATGGAGCTGGGGCTCGCCGGGGTCGGCGGTTCCGGCGGTTTCGCAGGCGGTGGTGTCGGCAGCGCGATCAGAGCGCGTCGCGAAGCGACACCCAGCTTGCGGTAGATGCTGCGTGCGTGGGTGCGCACCGTCTCGACGCTGATCTGCAGCGCAAGCGCGATCTGTGCGTTGCCCTGGCCCTCCCGGAGCAGGAGGAGCACGTCGCCCTCGCGCTGGGTCAGCAGTGGATCTCTGGCGCGTGCGGCGCTCGCATCGTGGGCGGCGAGCGGTGTGACCTGCAGGCCGCGCGACGCGAGGTGGATCGTGTTGCGCACGTCGCGCGCCTGGGTGTCCCGTGCAAGGCAGGCGCTGGCGCCGAACGCGAGTAGCTGGGCGGCCTCGGCGGCGGACAGGCCGTCTGCGAAGAGGACGAGGCGTGTGTGAGGGTGCTGGACGCTGAGCTCGCGGACCTGGGCGAGGTCGCGCAGCGCGCCGGCGTCGACGATCAGCACGTTCGGGCGGTGGGCTCGCAGGACCACCGACAAGCGTTCATACGCGATGTCCTGCGCCACGATGGACACCGTCGGATCGTCGGTCAGCAGGGCTCGGAGGCCGAGTGCGAGCAGGTCCTCGAAACGGGCGATGGCGACGGTGATGGGTGGGCGTGCGGGCATGGGAGATGTGGGGCGCAGTCCCTCTGTTCATCGGCACAACACGGTCAAAGGGTGAGCCTGGCCTCACCTATTAGTCACCCGGCAGCTCCCCCCAAGATCACCCCCGCGGGATGAGGTCGGGAGCGGTGGCCGCAGGCATGATCCAGAGATGGCGAACTCCCGCATCCTCGTCGCCGCCGCGATCGTCGCAGGGCTCGCCGCGCCGGCGACCGCCGGTGCTGCCGAGCGGGGGGCGCAAAGCCACCGGACGCCGGCTCGCGCCGTGGTCTCGCAGGCAATGGCGCCGACCCCGCTCAGGGCCGCGGTGACCGTGGCGCGCCGGTATTGGGGCGCCGTACCGTGCAACGGCCAGATCAAGTTCGTGGCTCGGAGTCCGCTGGCTTCCGGCGTCCATCCCACCACCCACGCTTGGGTCACTTTCGCTTCTTCGCTGGGAGCGAACAACCTTGCTGCTCCGGCGAGCAGCTACACGAACTGCACGCTCGCCCTGGCGCGCTGGCGCTGGCCGACATCGGCCAGCATGTCGGAGGACTGGGACATGCTCTGCTCCACGGTGATCCACGAGACGGGCCACCTGCTGGGACATTCCCACGACCCCACGCGCGGCAGCGTCATGGCGCCCGTCTTCACCGATGGCTCGAGCGTGCCGTCGATGTGCCGAACGACTCGCCCGCGCGCGGCCCGCTGAGGCGACGCCCGAGGGGGCCAGATCGACCCAAGACGCCGCGCGCCCGCCGGCTAGGTTAGGGCGTCACGGTGGGCGTCGGGCTCGAGGAGCGGCCGCCGCCGCGCCGTTCGATGAAGGAGTCGAGGCGGCACCACCAGGCGAAGAGCCAGTCGATCTGATCCTCCCTATCCGACGGGATCTCGGCCGCCGGCACGTGCCACATGCCGAGCTCCACCGGATGATCGAGCGGCACGAGACGGAGCAGCTCCGCGGTCGAGCGGGGGTCGGGCAGGCCGGTGTGCGCGATGAAGACGACGTCCGCGTCGGGCGCGCCCGCGGTCGCGGCGAGCGCGCCTCCCGGCCGCGGGGCCATGAGGTTGTCCATCTTGCGGGCGCGCTCCGCGGCGTCGTCGTGGCCGTCGCGCTCGAGGCGCTCGATCGTCCGGCGGCGGCGGTCCTCGGTGAAGTTGCCCCCCTCCGGGAAGATCAGCAGCGCCTCGTCGGCGTCGAGGCCCTCGGCGAGCGTGCCGATCCCATCGATCAGCTCCTGGCCTCCACCCGCGACGAAGCAGTTCGGCAGCCGGTTGCCGAACAGGTCGATGAACGGGTCCCACTGGAGCAGGGCCTTCATGACGATCCGTGGGCGGCGACCGTAGCGGTTGAGCAGCACGTGGACCAGGAGGAAGGAGTCGCCGGCACCCGCGTGGCGGCTGAACACGAGCACCGGGTGCCGACGGTCATGAAGAGCCTCCTCCGCGCCTGAGAACGAGGTGATCTTCACCGAGCTGCGCACCGCCTTCAGTCCGGAGTTCACGAGGCCGCCCATGAACCACCGGAGCACCGCGTACTGGGCCCGCTGGATCCGCGGCGCACCGTTGTACCGGCCAAACCCGCTCGCCACCCAGAGGCCGGTGAAGGCGAGCGTCGACAGCGCGTCGCGCAGGAGATAGGAGAGCGATATCCACAGCAGGCGCAGCGGCCGCCAATTGCCCAGGAAGGGCGACGCCAGCGCAGCGAGCAGCGCCGCGACCGGAGAGAGCACGGCGATCACAGCGGTGACCACCAGCATCAGTGGTGTGAGCACCAACCGCCGTACCAGCTTCGGCGGAAGCACCGCCTACCTGCCCCCTTCAACCTGCTCGTCGAGATACCGCCTCGTCGCCTCGCAGGCGCGGTCGATTCGCTCCGAGACCCGCGAGTAGTCCCGGTAGCGCAACTGTGAGAAGTCCTTGTGGGCCGGCGCCGCGGCTGGGACCCCGGTGGGAAGGACGTGCGCGTCGACGCGGTCCGGCAACGCCGCCATGTCGGTGGTGAAGCGATGCCTGCGCGCGATCTCGAAAGCCACGAGTCCCACCTCCCAGGGCCACGCTGGCGGCTCGAGCGGGTGCTCGACCCTGCCCACCTGCAGAACATAGACCGTCTCCGCGCCCATGGCCACGGCCCGACCCACCGGGATGCTGTTCACGATCCCGCCGTCCAGGAAGTGCTCGCCGGCGATCCGCGCAGGGGGAAGGAGACCCGGCACGGAAGCCGAGGCGACGACCGCGTCGACCACGGGTCCGGAGGTGAACCAGTGCTCGGCGGCGCGCTCGATGCTGGCCGCCACGCACTCGAAGGGCACTTGGAGCTCCTCGATCAGGCGTACGGACAGCGCCCCCTCGAGCATCTTGCGGAGCTCGTCGGGGGCGTGGGCATGGGTGCGGCTGCGCGCAAGCGTCCCCAGGCGGCCGAGAACCGAGCCGCCGAAGACACCGGCCTTCTCGAGGTCGCACCACTGCCGGCTCAGCCGCTCGACGGTCGCGATGGTGGGATCCGCCGCGATGATCGCGCCGTTGACCGCCCCCACCGACGTCCCGAGGATGAGCTGCGGCTCGATGCCCACCTCGAGGAGCGCTTGCAGCATCCCGACCTGACATGCCCCCAGGTGACCGCCACCGCCGAGCACGAAGGCGACCTTGCGGTCTGCGGCCTCACCATCTCGGCCGGTCGCCGGTTGTCCTTCTGCTGCGTGCACGACCGTCATGATGGCGGGCGCGAGGGGCCGTTACCGTGCCCCCCCCCGCTCCGACGAGGTGCGAACGCGGTTAACCCGGTCGAATCGTCGCCACCGAAGGAGGCGCGCCCACGGTCACTGCCGCGCCTGCTCGAATGCCGCGCCCACCACGGCCTGAGCGGTGGCGCCGTACGGGGGTGCGAAGGCCTCGATCAGGTCGCCTTCGCCGCGAACGAACACCCCGCGCAGGTTGGAGAACTCCCGGAAGCCCTCGATACCGTGATGGCGACCCGAGCCGCTTTGCCCGATGCCGCCGAAGGGCAGCGACGGCAGAGCGCCGTGTACGGCCGCCGCATTCACGCACGCGCCGCCTGAGGTGGTGCGCCGCAGCACGTCGTCGGCCACCTGCTCGTCCTTCGAGAACACGTACAACGCGAGTGGGCGCTCGCCCGCGTTCACGTGCCCAATGGCCTCATCGAGCTCGTCGTATGCCTTCACCGGGAGGATCGGGCCGAAGATCTCCTCCTGCATGAGGGCGAGATCATCGGGCGGATCGAGCACGATCGACATCGGTAGCTGACGCGTGTCGGGGTCGATCTCGCCACCCTCCTCGAGTGGCCGCACCTCGCAGCCGTGCGTCTGGGCGTCCTCGATCAGGTTCTGAATCCGCTCGAGGTGGCGGTTCGTGATGATGCCGGTGTTGTTCTCCGACGAGTAGAAGTCGGGCATGTTCTCGCGCACGTGCTCGACGGCCAGGCGGGCGAAGTCGTCCATTCGCTCTCGCGGCACGAGGCAGTAGTCCACCGAGATGCACATCTGCCCGTTCTTGAGCGCCTTCGTTCCCAGCACCTGCTTGACCGACTCGGCGTCGATCGAGTCGTCGGTGAGGATGGCGGGACACTTGCCGCCGAGCTCGAGGGTCACGGGCACGAGCTGCTCGGCTGCCGCCATCGCGATCTGGCGCCCGACCTCGGGGCTGCCCGTGTAGAGCAGGTGGTCCCAGCGCACGCGCGTGAAGGCCTTGGCCAGCTCGAGGCCGCCGACCGCGACGTCTACGCGGTCGGGGTCGAACGTCGCCCGGATCATGTCCCGCAGCACCTCCGAGCACGCCGGAGTGTGCTCCGAGGGCTTCAGCACCACGCGGTTGCCCGCGGCCAGCATCTCGGTGAGCGGACCGACGGACAGGTCGAACGGGAAGTTCCACGGGCTGATGTTGCCCACCACGCCCTTCGGCTGAGGCTGCACGAAGGCACGACCGGTGCCGTAGAGCGTGGGGTCGGAGTAGCGCGGCTCGGGCGTCATCCAGCCCTCGAGCTGCTCCGCCACGTATGCGGCGCGGCCGGCCACGCCCAGCACCTCGATCAGGTCGGTGGCGAGCGTCGGGTGCACGCCGAAGTCGGCGCTCATCGCCTCCTCGATCTGCGTGCGATGGCTCATCACCATGCCCGCGAGCGCCGTGAGCAGCTCCCTGCGCTCGTCGAGCGAGGGAAACGGGTCGGCCAGGAACGCGGCGCGCTGGCGCTCGACGATCTCGTGCAGCTCCTCGATGGCAGCGGTGTCGTCGGGACCCGTCGTGGTGCCGTGCTCGATGGTCGACATGCGCTAGCTCCTTTGTCCGTGGCGGTCGTGGGGCGACCATACGCCGCGGGAGCGGGGGGCGCGCAGGTGGGCACGCGTGCACCCGGTACGCGTGGGCCTGCTAAGCGCTCGTGAGGACCTCATCGAGCAGCCAGACCGCCCGCCCCTCGATCATGGCGGCCCGCTCCTTGCCGCGGACCGCTTCCGCGCGCAGCTCCTCCAGGAGAGCACGCCCCTCGACGCTCCGCATCCGTGCCGCCTCCAGACCCTGCGTCTCCTCTGCGATGACCCCCGCTGAGGGGCGCTCGGCCTCGAGTCCAGCCTCGAGCTCGGGCCGGCGGTCGGTCGGCTCCTTGACCTCACGCTGGGATCTGACCAGCGACTCGACAGTCGCCGCGTGCTCCAGGCGCAACTCTCCCAACAGTCCGGCCAACTCCTCCCGGGTTTCACGCAGAGACTCGGCGCTCGCGTCTGATTCCACGAGCGCCCTGCTGCCTCGTTGACGCAGGCTCGCGATCAGGCCGGTTCGAGGGCTGCCGGTAAACGTCTCCTGGAGCTGTCGCTCGAGCTCCGCCTGCCGAGCCGTTAGCTCCTCGCCCTCACGCCTCGACACCTCCAACGCCTGAACGGTCGCCATGTGCTCCAGACGGAGCTCCTCGAGCGACCCGGCCAACTCCTCGCGCTCGCTGCGAACGGATGTGAGCTCCTGCTCGAGGCGCGCCTGGACGTGATCCTTTTCACCGAGCTGAACGCGGCTAGCCTCCAGCTCGGCCTTCGAGCGTGCCAGATCCAGGGTGAGCGCCTCCACCCGGCGTCTGCTCCGCGAATCCTGGTCGTCCTTCGCGCGGGACAGCTCCTGATCGAGGGCGGCCAGCTTGATGCCGCGCCGCTCCGACGTGCCGAGCGCCTCGCGCAGCTCTTTCTCCGCTCGGCTCAGTTCTGCGCTCAGCCGGCGTTCGGACTCGGCGGCCGCGTTACGGGCGCTTCGCTCCAATTCCAGCGACCGGGTCAGATCCGAGACGCGAGCCCGCAGGTCGCGCACGTTCTCGCCCGCGGCCTCCGCCTGCGCTGTGGCGCGGGCCGCCTCGGCGGCCGCTTCGGCGAGCCTGATCTCCGCCGGCTCCTGGCGTACGCGGTGCTCCCGCTCGAGGGCCAGCACCTCGATCGGAGCAGCCTGATCCCCCGCGGCTTGCCGCTTGTCCGGGGAGCCCGCTCCTCCCCGTAACGACCTAAGCCCAACGAACTCGGCGATGGACCGGCGGCGCTCGGTGGTTTCCTCCTCTCCGACCGGTGCGACCTGCGCCCCCGGGTCCCGTCGTTCGACCGGCCGCGGTAGATCCAGCGCCTCGCGGCCGGGGACTGAGAGCCGGTAGCTCGCAGAGGACTCAACGATTCCGGCATCGACGGCGAACGCCACCCGCCAGCCGAGCCCCGCGGTTTCTGCGGTCGGGTCAGGGAGCGCAGAGCGATGGACGATGCCGTCCTCGCCTTCCAGGAGGAGCTCCGCGTCGCTCGGGGACGGGCGAGGACCCCCGTGCCACTCGCCGGTGAGGCGAAGGAGTGCGATCGCTCCGCCGCCCGGGACGCGCTCCCACTGGTCGACGCTGAAGTCTGCCTGACGCCGGGTCACGGGCGGCGGCGGAAACGACCGCGTCGCGGCGGCTCCGAGATCGGAGCGGAGGCGAACACCTTGTCGAGTAGCTCATCGTCGCGCTCGCCAAACTGCTCTGCGAGAAGGCCCGCCGTTTCGTCGCGCGTGTAGCCCGACGCCGCGAGGTTCAGCATGTACACCTCGACGCCCGACACCGCCCCCCCTTGGTCCGAGGCCACGTCTGGCGCCTCGCCCGTCTCCCCGGCTGCGAGCGCCGCGTCGATGCGGGCAACCAGGCGCTCATACCCTTCTCGCAGCTCGCGCACCTCCGAGGACAGAGCTGCCGCCTGATCGTGCACCTGCGATTCCCGCTCGACCTCTCGATCGTCCGTCTCGGTCTGAGACTCACCCATAGCAAATTCCCTTTCGCTGAACGCTTCCCTGTCAGGGGGTGACGAAGCTTGACACAAGCTGGGCGGTGGGGCGTCAGTCCGGTCGCGCTCGCGGAGGAGACCGGGCTTCGTGGGGTTGCGCTATCTGCTCGAGGCGCGCTTCAAGACTGGCGCAGCTCGTCAGGGGCGTGGGCGTGGGTGCGGCTCCGCGCAAGCGTTCCCAGGCGACCGATGAAGGAGCCGCTGAAGACTCCAGCCTTCTCGAGGTCGCCCCACTGCCCACTCAACCGCTCGATGGTGGCGACGGAGGGATCCGCGGCGACGATCGCCCCATTCACCGCGCCGACGGACGTCCCGAGGATGCGCTGCGGCTCGATACCCGCCTCGACGAGCGCCCGGAGCATCCCAACCTGGCATGCCCCGAGGTGGCCGCCACCGCCAAGCACGAAGGCGACCTTGCGGTCCGCCGCGGCATCATCTCGGCTGTTTGCCGATTGTCCTTCTGCGGCGTGCACGTCGGTCATGATGGCGCTCGCCGGTGGTGTCGAGAACTCAGACCCGGATGACCTGGACACTTACCATCTCCTCGAAGTCGGCGTCCTGGGTGTAGACCGGCCTTGCACGTTCGCCTGCTCAAGCCTGCTCTTCAGCCTCCGGGTGGCGCGTGCGCCGCCGCGAACGCCTCCACGCTGCGCGCGACGCCGAGCAGGCCGAGCGCACGGGCCTAGGGCGCAGGTCGCCTCGCGCAGGGCCGCCGCCTCGGCCTCCTCGCCGGCGGCCGTCAGAGCGGCGCGCGCAGCGGAGCGACCACGCCGGCGCGGGGTCGGAGTAGCGGGGCTCGGGCGTCATCCAGCCTTTCAGCTGCTCCGCCACGTATGCGGCGCGGCCGGCCACGCCGAGCACCTCGATCAGGTCGGTGGCGAGCGTCGGGTGGACGCCGAAGTCGGCGCTCATCGCCTCCTCGATCTGCGTGCGCTGGGTCATCACCATGCCCGCGAGCGCCGCGAGCAGCGCCCGGCGCTCCTCGAGCGAGGACGCCGCGGGAGCGCGATCCGTCACGATTCCCCCCGTGACGTTTCCGTGGTGGCGCTCGGCCATCGTCTACCAGATCTACCCGCGCTCGTTCGCCGACGCCAACGGCGACGGGGTCGGCGACCTGCGCGGGATCGCGGGCCGGCTCGAGCATGTTCGCGATCTGGGGGCCGACGCCGTCTGGCTGTCGCCGATCTACCGCTCGCCGATGGCCGACTTCGGCTACGACATCTCCGACCACACAGATGTCGACCCGATCTTCGGCACGCTCGCCGACGCGGACGCGGTGATCGCCCGGGCGCACGAGCTCGGCCTCCGCGTGCTGCTGGACTTCGTGCCCAACCACACCTCGGACCGCCACCCGTGGTTCGAGGAGTCCAGGAACGGCATCCACAGCGTGCGCCGGTCGTGGTACGTGTGGCGACCGGGGGCCCGGGCCCCCAACAACTGGATCTCGTCATTCGGCGAGCAACGCCCCGCCTGGACACGCGACGAGCGCACTGGAGAGTGGTACCTGCACTCGTTCCTCCCGCAGCAGCCTGACCTCAACTGGGGCGAGCCGGCGGTCGCGGAGGCAATGCACGAGGTGCTGCGCTTCTGGCTGCGCCGCGGCGTCGACGGCTTCCGGATCGACGTCGCCCACAAGATCGGCAAGGATCCGGCGCTGGGCGACAACCAGCCGGGCCTCCGCCACGACGAGAATTGGCCCTCCGTGCACGCGCGCCTTGCCGCGATCCGCCAGGTCCTCGAGGAATTCGACGGCGACCGCGTCGCGATCGGCGAAGTGTACGTCCTCGACCAGCGCGCGCTCGCCGAGTACGTGGTCGCGGGCGACGGGCTGCACCTCGCCCACAACTTCTTCGTCCTGAACCTGCCCTGGTCGGCAACCGCCTTCCGTGCAGCCGTCGATGAGTTCGAGGACCTGACGCGCGAGGGCGGGTGGCCGGCCTGGTGCCTCAACAATCACGACCACTCGCGCACCGCCACGCGCTACGGGCACGAGCGTGCCCGGGTCGCCGCAATGCTCGTGCTCGCACTGCGCGGAACGCCGTTCCTCTACCAGGGGGAGGAGCTGGGGCTGACGGACGCCCACGTCCCCGCCGATCGGATCGTGGACGTCGATGGGCGCGACCCCGAGCGGGCGCCGATGCCGTGGGCTGCCCCGACGCAGGCCGGAGCCGCCGCCGGGTTCGGCGATGGGGAGCCGTGGCTGCCCGTCCACCCGGACGCGGAGCGGCTGGCGGTGGCCGCACAGGCAGGCGACCCCGATTCGATGCTCGAGCTCTACCGGACACTGATCGCCCTGCGGCGCGCCGAGTCCGCCCTGCACGAAGGTGCCTACCGCTCGCTCGACGCGGCGCCGGATGTCTTCGCGTTCGTCCGCGAGCACGGCCGGCGGCGGCTTCTGGTGGCCCTGAACTTCGCGCCGTTCCCTCGGCCGCTGCCGGAGCAGGCGGCCGGGGGCCGGCTGCTTCTCTCGACCCACCGCGACCCGAGCGTGGCCGAGCTTTGGCCCGACGAGGGCCAAATCATCGAGATTGCCGCGAGCTAGGGCGGCAGGCGCGCGTCACCGCGCCGAACCCGAAACCAGAGCCCCGCATGCGGGGCGAGCCTGAGCGTCGCCGGCAGATCCTGATCCTCGCGGCCGAACAGGTCCACCAGCGCATCGCCGTCGTCTATCGGCAGATCGACCTCAACCGCCTCGCCGCCCAACTCGTGCACCGCGACGACCGTCGAGCCCTCCCAGTCGCACCGGTGGGCGAACACGGAGGGCGAGCCCGTCTCGACCATCGCCAGCTTGCCGAAGCCGATCTCGGGACACTCGCGGCGGCGGCGGATCAGCCGCTCGAACCAGTTCAGCAGCGACTCCGGATCTCGCCGCTGGGCGCCCACATTCACGTGCGCGGGGCCGAACGCCCCCTCGGTCATGGGCCGGCGCAGCGCCTTGGGGTCCGCCGCCGTCGAGAAACCGCCGTGTTGGTCTGCCGACCACTGCATCGGCGCCCGCACGCTCATCCGGCCCTCGATCGCCAGGTTCTCGCCCATCCCGATCTCTTCGCCGTAGAACAGGACGGGCGTGCCCGGCAGCGAGAAGACCAGCGAGTAGACCATGCGGATCGCTCGCTCGTCGCCGTCGAGCATCGTCGGCAGCCGGCGGCGGAGGCCGCGCCCGAACAGCTGCAGGTGCGGGTCGGGACCGAACGCGTCGAACACCTCCTGCCGCTCGTCGCCGCTGAGCTTGTCCAGCGTGAGCTCGTCGTGATTGCGCACGAAACGCCCGAGGGCGGCGGTGGGCGGCAGCTGCGGGAAATCGCGCAGGGTGGCTGCAAGCGGCTCGGCCTCGCCACGTGCGAGTGCCAGGTAGAGGGCCTGGTTGCCGAGGAAGTCGAGCAGCATGTGAAGCTCGTCGCCGTCCTCGTCCCCCAGGAAGGCGCGCTGTTCGTCCGCCCCCAGATTGACCTCGCCGAGCAGCACCGCCTCGCCGTTGCGGCGGTTGAGGTGGGTACGCAGGTCGCGCAGCAACCCGTGAGGATCAGCGATCGCCCCCTTGGGCAGCCCGGTCGGCTCGATCATGAACGGCACCGCATCGACCCGGAAGCCGGATAGGCCCTGCTCGACCCAGAACGCCATGACCTGTGCGACCTCGTCGCGCACGCGCGGATTGGCCATATTCAGATCGGGCTGGTGAGAGTAGAACCGGTGCAGGTACCACTGGCGAGCCTTCTTGTCCCAGGCCCAGTTCGAGTTCTCCTGGTCGGGAAAAACCACGTCACCGGGCTTTTCGTCGGGCTTCTCGTCGCGCCAGACGTAGAAGTCGCGGTACGGGGAGTCGCGGCTCGCGCGGGCGGACTGAAACCACGGGTGCTGGTCGGAGGTGTGGTTCATCACGAAGTCGGCGATCACGCGGATCCCGCGATCGCGAGCGGTACGCACGAACTCGACCAGGTCGCCGAGCGTCCCCATGCTCGGATCGACGGCGTAGAAGTCCATGATGTCGTAGCCATCGTCCCGATTCGGCGACTTGTAGAACGGCATGAGCCAGATGCAGCTCACTCCCAGGCCGCCGAGGTAATCGACCCGCTCCGTAAGCCCGACGAGGTCGCCGCAGCCGTCACCGTCTGAGTCGTAGAACGTCTCAATGTCCAGGCAGTAGAAGACCGCGTTCCTCCACCACAGGTCGCTCGTCACCTTGAGGCTCATCGGAGACCGGGCAGAACTTGCTCGCCAAAGGCGTCGATGAACGGGTCGAGGTCCTGACCGACGTGGTGCAGCGCCAACTCGTCGAACCCGAGGCCGGCCAGCTCCCTCAACCATTCGAGGTGGCGGCCGAGGTCCGACGACACCAGCACCTTGGCGCGCACGTCATCCGGCGTGACGCCCCTGGCGCGCCGGTCGAACTCCTCCGCGGTCTCTACGTCCCAGCAGACAGGCGGGTCGAAGACGTTGGTCCGCCACTGCTCGTGCGCGATCCGCAGCGCCTCCTCGTCGGTCGGCGCCCACGACAGGTGAACCTGGAGAACCAGGCGCCCGCCACCGCCGCCATCGCGGTAGGCGTCGATGATCTTCCTGAGCAGCTCGGGCGGCGCATTCACGGTCGCGAGCCCGTCCGCCCACGATCCGGCCCAGCGCGCGGTCGTCTCGGACACGGCAGCGCCCATTAGCGGCGGCGGCTCCGCGGGCCGCGTCCAGAGCCGGGCCCGGTCCACGACCACCTGCCCGTGGTGGGTGACCTCCTCACCGGCGAACAGCGCGCGCATCACATCCACGCACTCGCGCAGGCGTGCTTTTCGCTCGGCCTTCGCCGGCCACCGGCCACCCGTGATGTGCTCGTTCGACGCCTCCCCGGTGCCCAGGGCGATCCACAGCCGACCCGGGAACATCTCGCTCAGCGTGGCCGCTGCCTGGGCGACGATCGCCGGGTGGTAACGCTGCCCCGGCGCGTTGACCACGCCGAAAGGCAAGCGTGTCGTGGCCATGGCCGCGCCGAGGAACGACCACGCAAAGCCCGATTCGCCCTGACGCTCGCTCCAGGGCGAGAAGTGGTCCGACGACATGCCACCGTCGAATCCCGCCTCCTGTGCACGCTGGGCGAACCGCAGTAGACGGCCGGGCGGGATCTGCTCGTGCGAGCAATGGAACGCGACGAGAGCCACCCCATCTTCCTACCCCGGACTCTCCGCCGGCGAACCAAGCGGCAGAGGGCGAACTACACGCGCGGCCAGCTCCTCAGCCTCCGGGCGGCGCGTGCGCCGCCGCGAACGCCTCCACGCTGCGCGCGACGCCGAGCAGGCCGAGCGCACGTGCCTGCGTTCCAGCGAGCCCTAGCCATCGGCAACCCGACGATCGCGTGGGCGACCGCCGCGGAGGTCGGCCACCTGAGTCTCAGCGACGCGCTCGCCCTCTGCCTGCTGCTACTTGACGCCGATGCTCCTCGCTATGAACCGGCGGTCGTGCGGTGGCACGCTCGACTTTGCACGGAGACCCGCGAACTCTCGGTCGCTGAGGCCCAGCTGGCGCTGGGCGCGCTCCAAGCCCTCCGAAGCCCCGGGGCGGCAGCCCGCCGGTGAGGCCCTCCTCGAGCTCCGGCCCAGGGACCCGTCGTCGCGGAGATCTTCCACCTGTGGGCAGACAAGGGCTTCGGCTGCAAGGCGATCGCCGACCACCTGAACCGGGCGGGCGGCCCGCCCTCGCCCTCCCACGTCGATTCCAAGCGCAACGTCAAGGGCAAGTGGGCCAAGTCCTCGATCTGCTACGCCGGACGGACCAGCGTCGTCGGCTCGGCGAAGCCGCGGAGCTGGAGCGGTTCCGCGGCGCGCCAGTAGCGGGCCTCGTCGTCGCCAGCGAGATCGAGCGCGCTTCGCGTGGCCAGGAGGCGCTCTGGCTGTGGCTTTGCGGCGTCGGTCAGCCGCGCGGCCTCGTTGACCGGAGGCCCGATGACCGTGTACTCGAAGCGCTCGGCCGCGCCGACGTTTCCTGCGACGGCGGGCCCGGCGGACACGCCGATCGCCGCAGGGAGCTCCGGCAGCTCGGTCCGCAGTGTTCGCGAAAGGTCACGGGCCGCGGCGAGCGCGCGGCGGGCGGCGTCGGGCTGGTCGGCCGACGCGCCGAAGACGCACAGGGCGGCGTCCCCCTGGAACTTGTTGATGCTCCCGTCGTGCCGGGCGATCACCGTCACCACGGTGGCGAAGAAGCGATTGAGTTGAGCGACGACCTCATCCGGCGGTTCGGCGACGGTGAGCTGGGTCGATCCGATGAGGTCCACGAAGAGGACACCGACGTGCCGCAGCTCGCCGCCGAGGACGCCATCGCGCTCGAGGGCCTGAGCCGCCACGTCCTCGCCGACCTGGCGGGAGAACAGGTCGCGCAGGCGTTCGCGTTCGCGCAGGTCCGCCGCCATCCGATTGAATCCCGCTTCCAGCAGTCCGAGCTCACTCGCGTCATCGATCGCGACCGTGGCGTGGAGGTCGCCGCTCTGGACACGGGTCATGGCGCGTCGGACACTCTCGACCGGTTCGACCACCGAGTTCCCGGCAGACACGGTCGCCAGGAGCCCAACGCCGATCGCGACCGTCGCCACGAAGATGATCGACAGGCTCGTGCTCGAACCGGGGGCGCCTTGAGCCGTCAGGGCGTCGACGCCGACCAGGACGATGGCCAGCAGCGGCACGGCGCTTCCGAGCGCCCACGCGAACAGCAGCCGCGCGGCGACGCCGGGGACCGCCGGCTCTGTCGGCGCGTCGGTCGCCAGCGCGGCGGCGACCACGTCACGCCAGGCGCGTTCGGCGCGCAGGTAGGCCAGCGCGCAGGTGACCATGCCGCCGAGGAGCACCGTGATGCCGACGTTCAGCGCGAGCCGGCCCGAGTAGGCGAGGTTCAGCGCGGCGAAGCACGCGGCCGCCAGCGTCCATAGCGCGGCGAGGACCGGAAGCAGCCGCAGCGGCTCGCGCAGCGCACGGCGCCGCTCCGCGTCGTTGGGCCGGCGCCCGGACGTGAGCCACTGACGCGTCGCGGCGCCGCGGTTCTTCCCCAAGCGGATGCCGGCGGGGATCACCACCGCCATGAACGCGACGAACGCCGCCATGTTCGTGAGCACGACCGGCCCCGTGTGCCGCCCGAGCTGCGGGGCCGGAAGCGCGAAGCCGAGGAAGAGGAACACCAGCAGCGCGCCGATGACGTTCGCCGCGACGACGCTGCGCGTCACGCGCCGGCTGGAGGAGTCGGCCAGCACCGCGCGCGCACCCATCAGCTCAGGCCGCCTCCGGCGCCTGCGCCAAGGCCGAGGCCAGCGCGTGGCCGAGGGCCTGCGCGAGCTGGTCCCCGTCCGGGCAGCGGGCGGGGTCGACGAGAAACTGAATCATGAAGCCGTCGGCGATCGCGATCAGGTAGGAGGCGATGACGTCCGGGTCGGCGCCCCCCACGATCGCTTCGGGGCCCAGGCTCTCGGCCACCGCCTCCGACACCTCCGCGCGCACGCGCTCGTAGTGCTCGGCGAGCTTCGCGCGCAGCCCGGGGGAGCGGACGGTCGGGCCGAGAGACTCGACGAAGGCGAGCATCAGGCCCTCCTGCTCCGGCAGGGTGTCGAGCATCGTGCGCCAAGAGGCGGCCATGCGCTCAAGCGCGTTGCCGGCCGCCGAGCCGCGCCCGGCCGCGGTCAGCTGCGCCGTCCACTCGAGGAAGACCTCGTCGAAAGCCAGGGCGAGCAACGCCTCCTTGGAGCCGAAGTGGTAGCCGATCGACGAGAGGTTGGTGCCGGAGGCGGCCACCAGGTCGCGCACGGTCGTGCGGGCGTAGCCCTTCTCGCGCAAGCAGCGCTTGGCCGCGTCGAGGAGGGCGTCGCGGTGGCTCACGGGCGGCAGCGTACCGCACCTGTGGTACAAACGTCCTACACAGATGTCCTATACGCCCGTTCTCGAAGGAGATGCCGATGACCGCCGTCACTAGCTCGCAGGGCCTGCCTCCAGGCCCGCGGTTGCCCTACCTGCTGCAGACACTCCTGGTCTGGCAACTAACCGGGCCCTTCCTGCGCTGGTGCCGGCGCCGGTTCGGCTCGACGTTCACCGTGCGCGCGTTCCCGACGAAGGCGTCGGTCTACGTCAGCCGCCCGGCCGACATCAAGGCCGTATTCGCCGCCGGGGCAGACGTGCTGCACGCCGGCGAGGCCAACGAGATCCTCGGCCCCGTCCTCGGGGAGCGCTCGGTCCTGCTGGCCGACGAGGACGAGCACCTGCGCCGCCGCCGGCTGATGCTCCCGTTCTTCCACGGCGACAGCGTCCGGCGCTACGGGGAGGTGATCACGGAGATCGTCGATGCCGAGGTCGCGACGTGGCCCGCCGGCGAGCCGTTCCGGGTGCACAAGCGCACGCAGGCGATCACCCTCGAGGTGATCCTGCGCGCCGTCATCGGCCTGGAGGAGGGCGAGCGGCTGGTGCAGATGCGCAGCGCGCTGCGGCGCATCGTCGAGTTCGCCCCCGGCGTCCTGCTGATGTGGGTCTGGCCCCGGCTCGGTTCCGTCGGGATCTGGCGCCGCCAGCGCCGCTGGCAGACCGAGGCGGAGGCGCTGCTGATGCAGGAGATCGCCGACCGGCGCGCGGCCCCGGACCTCGAGCAGCGCACGGACGTCCTTTCGCAGCTCATCGCCGCCGAGTACGAAGACGGCACCGGCATGGACGACGACGAGCTGCACGACCAGGTCATGACCATGCTGCTTGCGGGTCACGAGACGACGGCGACGGGCCTCGCCTGGGCGTTCGAGCGCCTGACGCACAACCCCGCGGTGATGGCCGCGACGAGAAAGGCCGCGGACGAGGGCGACGACGCCTACCTCGACGCGGTGGTCAAGGAGACGCTGCGGTCGCGCCCGGTCATCCCCGACGTGGCGCGCGTCGTCGTCAAGCCCTTCGTGGTCGACGGGATACAGCCTGCCGCTCGGGACCACCGTAATGCCGTCCATCTCGCTCGTCCAGGACAGCGAAGCCTTCGCCGACCCAGCGAGCTTCGACCCGGGGCGCTTCCTCGGCGAGAACGGGCCGTCCGGGTTCGCGTACATCCCGTTCGGCGGCGGCCGCCGCCGGTGCCTCGGGGCGCCGTTCGCCGCGTTCGAGATGCGCGTCGTCCTCCAGCGCGTCCTGCAGCACGTAGAGCTCGAGGCCGCAAGCCGTCGCTCGGAGTGGTCGCTGCCGCAGCACATCACGCTGGTCCCGGCGCGCGGGGGGCGGGTGATCGCCCGGCCGGTCGCGCGCTAGTTGTTCTGTCTACCGGCACGATCACCTACAACGTCGGGCCCACGACCGGCGCCCCACTGGCCATTCGAGTCTTCACTGTCAGGGCCGCACCTTCCTCCCTCACAAGCCCAAGAGCTATCGCAGGATTGCGGCAGTCCCTTGGCATCGGGACTCTGGTGGCCCTAGGCAAGACGGCAGCGCTGTTCGGCTACCCGGCTCGCCAGCAGACCGCCATGACGAGGCTGATCGGGCGCTGGTTTGGCATACGCGAGATCGTTCTGGCGGTCCTCGCCCCGCTCGGCCACGGCGGGGCGACTCCCATCCCTTCGCGCCAGCGCGAGATTGGTGCGCGCGAGCGCGAGTTCGCGAAGCTCAACGCGGTCAATGACGCCGTGGATGCCGCCGCCATGGCCGTGCCGCTGCTCAAGCGCAGGGCATTGCCCGGCGGCAGCTACTGGGGACACCTTTCGCGCTGGCCGTCTCGGCAGGATGGGCCCGGGTTCTCAGCGGTTAGGCCGGTAGGCAACAGCCGCCATCTGCTCTGCGCTGTGAGCAGCCCGCTCCGGCAGCGACTCCGAGGACGAGAGGAGGGCGAGTGCGACCTCGGTGCTCTGGGGTCGGGGTCGCTGGCTGGGATCCCAGCCATTCGCGAGGCTGCGCTCGCCCTCGGCGAGGGTAATCCCTTCGGCCACCACATCACCAACGTCCGCGCGCCTACGGCTTTCGAGCGGGCGATGGACAACCCCGCGCGATCATCGGGCCGCTGCTCGGAATCGCCCTGGTCGCCCTCGCGGGGGTTCGCGGAGCGATGCTGCTCTGGCCGACCCCTCCTGAGGGTTCAGTTCCGGCGCCCGCCGAGGCCGCCGAGCATGCTCGCCGGCAGAACGACTGAGCCGTCCTCGCGCTCGTAGGAGCTCGCCCCCTCGAACGCGGCGTCGCGAATCGCGGCGACCCCCTCGCCGGGCAGCGCGCCGAGCAGCGTCGCGAGCGGCCCGCCAAGGCCGAGGATCTCCTCCCACCAGCCGGCAAGGCTCTCGTAGGTTTGCTCGGCCTCCAGCCGCTCGATCCGGCGCTCCTCGAGGTCGGCCTCGACGAACAGGCGCGACAGGCGCTCCGGGTCTCCTAGGGCGAACGGCCCCGGGGCCTCGGGAGCCGGCGGGGGCGCGCCGAGATGGACATCACGGCCGCGAAGATCAGGGAGAGCCACGGATTCTCCTCGGCCGGTCCCCATACCGCGAAGGCCAGGCGACCGCCGGGGCGGAGTGCGTCCCGCGTCCGACTCAGGGCAGCGGCCGGATCGGCCATCAGCATGTAGCCCATTCGGCAGAGCGCCGCATCGAAGCGCTCGTCCTCGCCGAACGTCATTCGCTCCGCGTCGAGGACCCGAGCCTCCACGTTCGTCAGGCCGAGCCGAGCGACTCGGCCCTGAACGACCTCGACCATCGGTTCGGCAAAGTCGGAGCAGACGACCCAGCCGGCCGGGCCCACGCGTTCGGCGGCCTGCAAGCCGACGCGCCCGGCACCGCAGGCCACCTCGAGCACGCGCTCGCCGGGTTGGAGGTCGGCGGAGTCGAGGAGCCACGCCGCAGCCTTCGCCGAGGCGCCCCTGTCCGGCTTTTCCGCCGCCTCGGCCCAGTGATCCGCCGCCCCCGCCCATTCCTCGCGGCTGGACTCACCGTAGTCGGTCATCGTCCGCTCAACCTACCGCGAGGTCGCCGAGGCGCTGAACCCCGGCGGGCCGTCCGCACCGCAGGTCCACTCAGTCCCCGTCGACGGTGCCGCCCAGCCTGACAGCTTCGAGCACCCGCTCGGCACACTGCTCGCGGCGAGGTTCTGTTCTGCAAGCTCAGCCGGCGGCCAACGTTTCTGACGAGATCGCCTGGGACGGGCCTCATCGGCCAACCGGCTCCGCCTCGGCCGCTGCCCTCGCGCCAAGCTCCACTCGGGCGCCCGCGGCGGGGGTGATCGTGATGTTGCGGCGGCGCGGCGGCTCCGCGGGAGCGCTCGTGCTCGCTGCGCCGAGCTCGTATCGGCGCAGCAGGGCGCGCAGCACCTCCCGCATCTCGAGCATCGCAAAGCTCATTCCGATGCAGCGCCGTCGGCCGCCTCCAAACGGGATCCAGGTGTAGGTGCCGGGCTTGACTTCGAGAAAGCGCTCCGGCCGAAAGGCATAGGGGTCGGGATAGATGTCGAGGTCGTGATGGACGAGGTAGGCGCTGGCGACCAGGCAGACGCCCGGCTCGTAGCGCCAGCCACCGACCTCGATCGGCTGGACGACGAGACGCGGCGCGGTGCTTGGTAGCACCGGACGGCGGCGCAGGGTCTCGTGGATCGTTGCCGTCAGGTAGTCCTCTCCCGTCTCCTCGCGAATCTCGCTGGTCAGCTCGGCGAGAACGCGGCGTTCGCGGCGGAGGCGCTCAAAACACCAGGCGAGGGCCGAGGCGGTGGTCTCGTGGCCGGCCACCAGCAGCGTCATCAGCTCGTCGCGAAGCTCGGCCGCGGACATCGGCGAGCCGTCCTCGTGGCTGGCCGCGAGCAGCATGCGAGGATGTCGCTGCGCTGCTCGCCGCCCTCTGCGCCCGTCCTGCGCTCGCTGACCTGCTCGGCGATCAGAGTATCGACGCGCTCCCGCACGTCGAGGAAGCCCTTGAGCGGACCTGCCCCGTTGAGCAGACGCATGACTTGGTCGTTCCGCTCCCTGTTCTCGGCGGGGGGAATGAGGGTGATCGGACTGTCGCCGAAGGCGAGCAGCGCGGCCAACTCCGAGCGCATCGCATCGAGGCGGGGACCTGGATCGAGTCCGAATACGGCCCGCAGGATGATCTCCAGGGTGAGGTCGGCGAGCCGCGGATGGAGCTGGACTGGCCCCGGGCCCCAGCCCTCGACCTCGGCCTCAGCCACGTCCCGGACCAGGCCGGTGAGCCGCTCCATGCGCTTGCCGTGGAAAGCCGGCAGGATCAGCTTGCGCTGCTCCATGTGCACGTCGCCGTCGAGCAGGATCACCGAGTTGCGGCCGACGATCGGCTCCAGCACCCGGGCGCCGGCGCCGGCGTGCAACACATCCGGCGGGGCCGTGAAGATCTCCTTGACCTGGTCGGGGTCGGAGACCATCACAAAGGGAGGGGTGAACGGTATCCGGATCGTGAAACGCTTGCCGTACCGGGCTCGATTGCGTTCCATAGAGGCAAGCGGTCGCGTCCACATCGCTGCGCCTTGCCACAGGGCCGGCTGCCGCGGACCGGGGGGAAGGGTCGATTTCACAGCTGCCTCATCATTTCGCTGGGGGTCGGGACTAGCCTCGCCAGGTCCCCACCCGAGCGATGTGACATACCACACACGTCGGCAAGCGCGTCATCGCCACCTCGGCGACCGCTGCTTCTTCATGCGGAGCAGCGGCGCCTCGGGCAAAAGAGAAGCCGCTCAATGGAGCGGCTTCTCCGGGACTCATGGGAGCAACGGACTCGAACCCGCGGCCTCCGGCGTAACAGGCGCGGCCTTGCGAGCGCGCCGCGCTAAACGAACAAGACGACATTGAGACGACGCACTAGCGCGTCGGGCTGCGGCCAAAAACGCGAAAGGCCCGCAATTGCGGGCCTTTCGGGGAGTAGCGGGGGCGGGATTCGAACCCGCGACCTTCGGGTTATGAGCCCGACCGCGCCGTCCTGGCTCTTGATGGCCAGTCCGGCTATGCGCAGGTTGATGCGGTTTCTGACCTGTGCCCGTCCGGCCAAGGCCGCCCTCGATACGGCGCGTCCGTCGAGGTTCGTTTGACCAGCGTTTGACACCAGCGACTCCAGCCCTGGCGGCGACCAAGCTCCGCCGGTAGCGTGCCAGCTATGTCGGAGGCGCAGCGCACCACCTTCGCTCCCGCGGAGGCGAGAGAGATCCGGAGCCTGCTCGACGCGCTTCCGGCGGCTCGACAGGCAGAGCGGCGCATGAGCACCTCTCGACTGCGACACCTCGGCGTTCCGCGAGCTGCGAGGGCATCGCGAGCCACGTTCGACGCACTCGTGGAGGCAGGCGAGTTGGCGGTTGCCGAAGGTCCGGGTGCCAGTCGTGCGCAGATCACGCCGCACCCGGCAGGCAGAGTGTTCCGCGTGGCTGTTGGCGTGACCGGAGACTCCATACCTGAGACCTGGAGCGCCTTCGATAAGCGGTATCAGTGGCTTGGGAAGGAGCCGAAGTCGATAGCCAGCGGCGACCACCTCTTCGTCCTGGCCGTCGATCGATGGAAGAGCGCAGTGGTTGGTCTCTACGAGACGGTCTCCGGAGGAGCCGAAACGCTCCCGGGCTCACCAGATCCGGAGAGGTGGCCCTGGGCCCTGGGGGTAAAGCCCCTCGCAGCCATACCTCCACCGAACGCCGGGCAGGTCATCCATCAGCGCGGACCTCAGAGCGGATTACCCGAGCGAGTGGACGACGACGAAGCGGTACGGCAGCTGTACACAGCCGTGGCGGATAGCCCACCACCCCCGGGACCAACCGACCTCGAGCAGCGCGTCCAAGAACTCGAGGTGGAGGACGTAACCGAGGATGTGCTTACCGCAGTCCGCGAACTCGGCGACCAGGCCTACCCGCCCCAGGTCATCACGAAAGCCGTCGAGCTCGGCCGATGGAACGATGCCGAGCTCTCAGCACGAGCCTGGTTCACCGGCACCGGTGAGGAATCACACATTCGGCGCCTCGTTGCCAGAGCGCTTAGCCACGAGTTGAACATGAGTCGAACTCTTGAGAGGCCGTACGGAAGCAGTCCGTTCACATTTCGAGAGGCCGATCGAGCCGGCGTTCCTTACCGGCAAGCCGGTGACCGATCCCCGACGACTCACGACGAACGCGTTGCGTCCATCGACATCGCTGAACTCGAACGTGCGACTCAACGACACATGCGCTTGCAGGACCGCTTCGCGGACGAGCTGCGGCGACGCGGGATCGAGCCGCGATCGCCTGGACCAGCGGAGCCCCAATTCGACCTGGCCTTCGAGCACCGTGGCGCCATTCATGTGGTCGAAGTCAAGACCGGGACTCTGCCCTCGCAGCCGCAAGTACGTATCGGCGTAGGACAGGTTCTCGAGTACCACGCCGTCGTCGGTGACATGTATTCGACACCGGTGCGTCCGATGCTTCTCCTTGAAGGCGAACCGCCTGCCCCGTGGCCGCAACTCGCGGAGCGTCTGGCGATCCAGATCGTGCGTGCCGACAGGCTGGACGAATCGCTGAACGAACTGTTGAACGTGGCGTAGCGGGCCGGAGCTACTCGCCAGAAGTTGACCGGACCTCGTGGATGGCGCCCGAGAGTTTCCATCCCTCACCCAGTGGCGGCTTCAGGAGTAGCGATCCCGCGACGAGAAGGTGATCGTCCGGCCGCCACTGCACGCCCTTGCCACGAGCATGGACGAGCCGAGGCAGCCCTCCCAAGACTGCTCGGCGCTCATCCACGAGCTGGGCAGCGATGTCAGGACCAGGCGCATCGATGTGCTTCGCAAGGCGGGAGGCCATTGCGTCGACAGTGCTGTGGTCCCAGTGGACTTGGAACGCGCACACAACGCCGTCGAGCAACCCCTTGAGCAACGATGCGGGGTTCACGGTATGCCCGACCGGTGGGTGAAGCGTCAGGCTGACAGAGAACGGCATGTTGCTCGCCCGCTCGACTGCAGATATCGCCACGTCCGAGTGCCTGAGCGCCCACCCAACGTCTTCCAACTTCTTGGGCCCGGCAAGCTGACCGAGGTCCACGGAACGCCAGCTCGCGAACTCGGCGCCCAAGCGCCAGCCGGCAAAGCCGTGGTCGGCCGGCACGAGTCGGTACGAGTAATGACTTCCCGACCGGTCACCCGAGGGCGTCGGAGGGGGGTCCGCGTGAACCAGTTCGAAACGAAGTCCCTCCCCGGCGGCGGCCCTGAAGCATCCACCGCTGTCATGGACGTTGTAGAGCAGAACGTTCTCGATGTCAGCGTTGTCCGGCTTCCACCCGCTGAAGGCGCAGTGAAGTATCTCGCCGTCGCGAGCGCGCAGCCCTCCGATCCTTCGCCGCAGCTCATCTCGCAAGCGCCGGGACTCTCCCCGAGGTTCGTACGGGATGTAGGCAGGCGCCCACGCCTCGACGGAAGGCATGCTCGCGCTAGGCCCGCGCACCTCGAAGGCGGCTCCTTCCTCGGATAGGTCCGTCACGCCTGCGAAGACATCACGCCGGGAAGCCGCCGTCCCTCGCATTGGCTAAGCCTATGAGCGTGCCGCAACCCGCCCCACTCCGATAGACAACGTCCGTGGAGATCGATGACTCCGGCCGCTCATACCAGCGGGCCTACAGGAGTGCAGAGCAGTAAGCCAAGACCGGGGTCGCTCGACGACGAGCGCCTACCAATGGTCCCGAACGTATTCCTCGACCTCAATTTCGGGCAACTCGCGGGTGCTGTTGTTCATCCGCACCCAGAACGCCTCGCGGCCGTCGCTCATCTGAGCCGTGACCGGGACTGAGGAGCGCGCCACGTCGATCCTGCAGACCTCCTCGTCAGACACCTGATCGATCCGGGTCCGCGTCCGCATTACGGCGGGGTGCTTGAGCGCGTTGATGAGGTGAGTCGTCAGCCAGTTGACCAGTCCATCGGCATTGGCCGGCTTCACCAGCGGCAGGTCGTGAGCCAAGCCTATGATCTGGCCGTCGTCGCCGACGCCGATGAACAGCGTCCCCCCGTCGGTGTTCAAGAACCCGGCGATGGTCTTGACGAGGGCGTCCTCCATCCGCTTGTCCTTGCGCGCTTCGCGCAGGTTCCAACGCGCCGTTGACTTGAACTCGACGTCGTAGGTCTCGTCCTTGGCGATCAGCTCTTCGCTCGCCACCGCGAAGAAGGCCTTGTCGCCTCGGAGTTGCTCAGCCACAAGCTCGGCGAACGCACGGTCCGTCTTGATTCGCTCCACCACACCCAGGGTCACGGTCTCGATGTCGATGCCCTCGGTCGCCGACCCCAACGCGCCTGCCGTGGACTCCACCGCCGAGACAACGGGCGTGGGCTCCTCGTAGACGCTGCCACCATCGTCATGGAAGCTGGCGAAGATGTGGTTGAAGACGATCTCGGCCTTGCGCTCCCAGACCTCGGGGTCGTAAGCATCGGGAAGCTCGTCGAGGATGTCCTTGACGAGGCCCCGAGCCGCCTCGCGGGTCTCGGCCTTGCGGCGCCAGTCGAGCACGAGGCGGTCCTGAATGTGCGCCATCAGCTTGCGCGCGACCTTCTTCACCTCATCGCGCTCGTCGCCGCTCAGGACCGGGTCCGGCTTGGTCAGCAGGTCGAAGACGGCCAGCTCGGGCTCGGAGAGGCCCTCGCGCACGGTGCGCTGCTCCTCCTCGGAGAGCTCGCGCGAGAGCGACTGCAGGCGGCGCAGCATCTCGTCCACGTTGAGGCTGCCCGCGTTGTACTCATCGATCAGCTTCCGCAGCCGCTCGACGAGGTCCAACCGTGTCGGGTTTCGTCTCGCGGCGCCCTCGACCCGCGCTTTGACCTGGCCGGCCAGGCGCTGGGCTGACGAGCGCTTCTTGCCCGCGAGGCGCGCGGCCAGGGCGTCGAAGTCGATCGCGTTCAGGTCGATCAGCGAGTCGGCATCGGCGCCGTCGGCCGCCGCGCGGATGACGTACTCCTCCGCCCCGACCGAGCGGTCAAGGAGGTCCTGAACCGCCCCGGATATGTGCGACAGATCGGGCGCGGGGTCCAGCGAGCGGATCGTCTCCGCGAGGTTGCGAGCAACCCCGACGATCCGCACGTGGGCCGTCCCCGCCGGGTCGGGCAGGATCGCGGCGAATAGCCGCCGGACCCGGTCCGAGCGCTCCAGATAGGCCCGTCGGGTCACGTCGTCGACGAGCAGAGCCTCGACCGACGCGTCGCGCAGTGCGATGAACTCGAACCCCTCGGCGCGGGCCAGGGCGTCGAGCTCCACGTCCCAGCGCTCGCTGAACTCGATCAGTTCAGCGAGCTCCTCCTCGAGCTCGCCGACCAGCGCCGACTTGTCGCGGATGATCTCGAGCCCCTGCTCGCCGTCCCTGGCTGCCGCATAGATCGCGAGCGCCGCCTCCAGGTGGCGGAACACGCCGACGTAGTCGACGATCAGGCCGTTCTCCTTCTCGGGGAAGACGCGGTTCGCGCGGGCGATCGTCTGCATCAGTGAGTGATTTCGCATCGGGCGGTCGAGGTAGATCGTCGAGCAGGACGGGACGTCGAAGCCCGTCATCCACATGGCGCAGACGAAGACCAGCCGGAAGGGGTCACCCGGATCCTTGAAGCGCTCGTCGAGATCCCTCCTCGAGCATCCGCTTGCGGTGCTGGGCGATGTCGAGACCGGCCTCGAGCATGTCTGCGATCTCGTTCTGGGATTGGGAGACGACGACCGCCATGTCGGTCTCCTCCATGAACGCGATCTGCTCGTCCATGCCGACGCGCTCGAGCTCCGCCAGCCGCCCGGCGCGGTCGCGCAGCTCACCGAGATGGGTCTGCCACTCCTCGGCGACGAGGTCGTACATCCGCACCGCGGTGGCCTTGTCGATCGCGACGAACATCGCCTTGCCCAGGAAGCCGCGCCCGACGAAGTGGCGGACCACGTCCGCTGCGATCCGGCGCAGACGCTCGGGACGGGTGATGAGCTGGTACTCGGTGGCGAAGCGACGGGCGAGCGCCCGCTCCTGGGAGTCGTCGAGCTCCGCCTGCTCGAGTATCCCGGTGAGCTCCTCGTCGAAGCTCTCGTTGATGATCTGCAGCTCGGGGATCCGGTTCTCGTAGAAGAGCGGGACCGTCGCGCCGTCCTCGATCGAATCGCGGAAGTTGTAGGTCGAGACGTAGTCGCCGAAGACCTCGCGCGTGCGCTCGGCCTCGCCCCTGATCAGCGGGGTGCCCGTGAACCCGAGGAAGCCCGCGTTAGGGAGCGCGCGGCGCATGTTGAGGGCCAGGGTCGAGTACTGGCTGCGGTGCGCCTCGTCGGTGATCACGATCACGTCCTCGCGCTCCGAGCAGACCGGCATCTCGTGGCCCTCCTCGGGGCGGAACTTGTGGATCAGGGTGAAGACGTAGCGGTGGTCCTCGCCGAGGAGCCGCCGCAAGTTGGCGGACGAGGTCGCCTGGAGGTGACCCTCGACGACGCCGGCGTCCTTGAACTCGTCGTAGAGCTGATCGTCGAGCTCGGCCCGATCGGTGACCATCACGAACGTCCAGTTGCCGGGCTCGCGACGCAGGACCTTCTGCGTGAAGAACAGCATCGAGAGGCTCTTGCCCGAACCCTGCGTGTGCCAGAAGACGCCGAGCCGGCCGTCGCGCGTGGTCGGGTCCCGGAGCGCTCGCATCGCCGCGTTGACGCCCAGCACCTGATGGTTCTGGGCGAGCAGCTTGACCAGCCCACCGGGGCGCTCGAGGTAGGCGACGAAGTTCTCGACCATGTCGAGCAGGCGCGCCGGGTCGCAGAGCGCGTGGATCGCCGTCTCCAGCGAGACGACGCCGGGCTCGGCCTCGTCGTCGACCCGCTTCCACTCGCCGAAGCGCTCCCAGGGGGCAAACGTCGCCCCCACCTTCGTCTCCGAGCCGGTCGAGAGCACCACCAGCGCGTTCGGCGTGAAGAGCTGCGAAATCGTGTCGCGGTAGTCGCGGAGGTTCTTGAAGTAGGCCTGCTCGACCGTCTTGTGCGAGGCCTTCAGCTCCAGCAGCACCAGCGGGATGCCGTTGACGAAGCAGACGATGTCGCAGCGTCGGGTGTGGAGCGGCCCGACGACCCAGAGCTGGCTGACGGCGAGGAAGTCGTTGTTGGCCGGTGTGATCCAGTCGACCCCGCGCACGGTCTCGGTCGTCCGGTCGCCGTGCTCGTCGGTGATCGTGACCTTGACGCCGCCGCGCAGCAGCTCGTGGACCGCCCGATTCGCGCGCGTTGGATCGAGGGCGGAGCGGTCGAGCACGAGCTCCTCGACCGCCGCGTCGATCGCGGCGGACGGCAGATCCGGATTGAGCTCAGCGAGCTTCGCCGCGAGCCGGTGACGAAGGATTACCTGGGATTGATCATCCCGGCCGAGGCCGTCAGGGCCGAGCGTCTCGGAGTAGCCGTCCTCGACCTCGTAGCCGAGGGACTCCAGGAGCGCAAGTGTCGGCCGCTCGACCAAGCCGTCCTCGGAGTAGTCGCGGGGGCTCACTCGACTTCCGTCGGAGTGAGGATGCCGAGGTCGATGTCCGAGATGTCGAGGCGCCCGGTGACAAGGCGCGGCAGGAGGAGGTCGCGGGTGGTCGCGAATCTAGCGACCTGAGCTGCCAACTTCTCCCAAAGATCCCGAAGAGGCCGAACCGCGGCCACGAACGACTCCAGCGGAACGGCGGCTGGCACCAGGACACGCGTACCTTCCACCTTCTCCTTGCTGATGTTCTGCTGAGCAGCTCCCTGCGCCATTGCGTTGAAGTGACCCCTCATGGCCTCAAGCTCGTACCAGAGCCAATCCTGTTCGCGCTCTGGGTTGTTCGCCCGCATCGCAATCGCAGCTTGATTGCACGAAGACGGTTGCGTCACCCACCCGAGGCGCCCCACGGTGGGCGCACCGTAGATCGCCATAAAAATCGCCGGGGGATCGAACACACGAGCACCGGACGCTCCGGTGACGTGTTCAAGAGAATCGAAGAGCGGCCCGTCCGTCAGTTCTCCGGTCTTGAACCACGGGGTGGCACCGCGATCCCAGTTTGCCTTTACCGATCTCCTCGGGGTTCCCCCCGAACGCAGGAGCGAACAGACCTGTCCGAGGGGCCGCACCTCCCACCCCTCCGGAATCGCCCCCAGCTCGGAGTCGACGAGCTCCACGTCCTCGCGGCCCGGAAAGCGGAAGTGCACGAACCACTCCCGGTAGAGCGACCGAGCGAGATCCTCCAGCAGCTCGATCCGCCGCTCGTTGATCTCGATCAGCTCGTCGACGGCGGAGAGGACCGCGGCGATGCGGCGCTGGGTGCTCGCCCCCGGAGTGCTGATGGGCACTCCAGACACGATCTTCGCGTTGAGATTCGGCATCGTCGCCCCCACTGCCTGGCCGACGAACCATTCAGCCACCACCGGGGCGCTCATCGCATAGCGCAGAAACTGCGGATCGAGCACGTCATGGCCGGGCGCATGAATCCGCATCGAGCCGGTCCCGCAGAGCCAGCCTGCTTCGTCTGACTCGACGAAGGCGAGGCGGCCAACGTCCCCGCGACGGGCTAGCACCACATCACCAGCGGCCAAGCGGTGGACGTGCAGTCTCTCCGCGACAGTCTCGCTCACCCGACTCACCGACCCGCGAGCAATTCGGCCGTTGAGCATGTCCTTAGGCATCACAACAGGGACGCCGCCTGGGTCATCGGTGTATTCATAGGCATGGAGCTGGGACCCGAACGGCCCCGTCTTGATTAGCCCACCAGCAGCGCCAACGAGGTCGCCCAGCGCATACGACTGCCACTCACTCACGCGCATCCCCCGCCACCGCGTCCATCATCTCGCGCGCGACGTACCGGCGCTGTCCGCGCGCTCCCGCCTCACCCTCGCTCAACACCCCTTGCTTCTCCATCCTCCTGAGCAGTCGTAGCGCCGTCGGTCGGCTGACGCCCATGCGATCCTCGATCGACCTCGTGGTCACGACGGGGTTCTCGCAGATCAGCTCGACCAGCGCGAGGGCGTTCGGGGTTCCAACGGCGGCCGCGGCCTGGCGGTAGCGCTCGCGCAGCTCGATGATCCCGTGAGCACGCGCGACGGCGTCGCCGGCCTGGGTGTGGACAGCCGTCAGGAACAACTCGATCCAGGGGATCGGGTCGCCGGTCTCGTGGATCGTCTGCAACGCGTCGTAGTAGCTCTGGCGGTTGTGCTCCAAGTAGGCGCTGAGATAGAGCAGCGGTGCCGTGAGCCGACCGCGAGCGACGAGGAAGAAGACGAGCAGCAGCCGTCCCAGTCGCCCGTTGCCGTCGAGGAACGGGTGGATCGTCTCGAACTGCGAATGGAGCAGCGCGTTCTGGATCAGCAGTGGCAGCTCGGCCTCCTCGTGCGCGAAGCGCTCCCAGTCGCTGAGCAACCCGCGCAGCTCGCCGGGGGGCGGCGGCACGAACTGCGCGGTCTCGATCGTCGAGCCCGGGGCGCCGATCCAGTTCTGGCTGGTGCGCAGCTTCCCCGGCGCCAGCTCGCGGCCACGCTCGCCCGCCATCAGGCGTCGGTGGATCTCGCAGAGCAGGCGGGTACTGAGCGGCAGCTCGTCGAGCTGCTCGAGCCCCCACTGCATCGCGGCTACGTAGCCGAGCACCTCCTCGACATCGGCGTTGGGCCTCTCGCCGGCTGCATCGGTCTCGAAGACCTCGGCCATCGTCGCCTGCGTCCCCTCGATCCGGGTCGAGGAGAGCGCCTCGCGCAAGAGGTAGGGGCGGATGAGGAGATCCGGGTTCGGCACGAGGCGACCGATGCCAGCGAGCTGCCCCAACGCCCCCTCCGCGTCGGCGAGCATGCGCACGGTCGAGGCGGGCAGCTCCAGGGCGCGCGGAATCGGCGCGGGGAAGTAGGCCACGTAGCCGTGGCGCCCGGGAGTGCGACGAGCCTCGCCGAACGGGGTCGATGCGTACGGCTCGAGGTCCATCGGCCAACCTTACCTCTCTAACGCACACCACTGCAAACGTTAGAGACAGTCTCCGACCGTAACGGGGTCGTCAGAGTCAGCCCGCCACCTCGTCCACGCCGGCTTCCAGCTCCCTGGCCTTGCTGCCGAGTGCTCCAGCAAGGCCGATCAGGCAAGCGGGTTCCTGGCGAGATCCTCCGGCGAGAGCCACTCCTCGCTGCGCAGCTCGCCGGCCGTCATGTTGCGCTTGTCCGCCGCCCGCGAGAAGTGATCCCAAGGATCATCAGGCGGTCGTTTTCGCCCGCCACCAAGCGACCAAAGCTGGGCGAGGTCCGGTCGAGTTTGGTCGCAGATCGTGGAGAGATTGGTCAACAGGAGCCCGGTGGCGCGTACCGGGTCATGGCCGGCGGCGCGACACACCACGAGGGTGAGCTTGGTCTGCATCAGCGCGGCCAGTTCGCGGGGAAGGTTGAGCATGCCCGAGTCCGTGCTGATCAGCCCGTCCCACGGCTCCCTGTGATGGTGGAGGGCGAGCAGAATCTTCCAGTCGTCGATGTCGTCGCTCAAACGGGGGTCGATGTCCGCGAGGGGCACGAGACTCGCCTCTGTCTCGAGATACTCGCGCAGGCTGTTGACAATCGGTTGCGGGAAACCCTGATCCAGCGCAAAGAGCCGCGGCGGCACGAGGACCCGCTACGCGGCGACAGAGGCCCCGTCTGCGCTGAGGTTGCGAGAGAGCTGATCCTCTAGGTCGATCGCGTCAAGCACTGCGGCCTCCTCGAGGGCGGGGAACAGGCGGACAATGTTGCTCGACCCCATGCCTCGGCGAGCCAGAGCGGCAAGGGCGCGTGTCTCTACCCGAGAGCGAGCGACATGCGGCTCCCCGCCTAGCTTGCCCGGGACAATGCGCAGGGTCGGCCGGGGCTCGACCAGGTTAGGGCCCCTCATGCCCTCCTCGCTCTCGAACGGCAACACCAGGTTGAGCAGCTCGGGATTCGCGATGAGCGACTGGCCAGAGAGTTCCTCAGGGGTGCCGCTCGGGTCGAGGACCACTTTCCCGGAACGATCGACGGCCACCACTGGGTTCGCACCCGGCGCCCAAAGATCCTGGTCCATCTCGCGTAAAGCCGCGAGGGCCAGGCGAACCTGGGACATCGCGACTCCTCCTACCTGTCCGTTCGCCGTGGGCTTAGGGTGGCGCAGCCAGTAGACGAGTCGGAGTCCCATCAGATCGCCGTAGGACCAGAGCCTGACGCGCTCTCTCGAGATGCTCGGCACGAGCAGGTCCTTGCGAGCCCATTCATGGACAGTCGACCACGGAACTCCGGAGAGGGCCGCCGCACGGGCGGCGGGGTAGGCGCCACGGTCCGTCATGCGAGCTGACAGTATGGCCTGTGGCCGCCCGTGCGGATGCAACGGTACGCCCTCGAAGCGACACGACGGACGAACACATCGTCGCCGAGGGTCAGCGACCGTAACGCAACCGTCAGAGTGAGCCCGACACCAGCTTGCCGAGCACCTCGTCCACGCCGGCTTCCAGCTCCCTGGCCTTGCCGCCAAGCGCACGCAGCTCGGCGTGGGCGGCGGCGAGCTTCTCTTCGAACACCTCATCGTCGAGTTCCTCTACCTCGGTGCCCACGTAGCGGCCCGGATTCAGGCTCCAGCCCTGGGCCTCGATCTCGTCGATCGTCGCCACCTTGCACAGGCCCGGCACGTCAGCGTAGGCGCCGTCCGGGAAGCGCTCGGTGAACCGGCCGTTCTCACCGCCTGCCAGCTCGGGCTCCTGACCCCGGTAGAGGCGGACGATATTGGCGAGCAGCTCGAGCTGCTCGTCGGTGAAGTCGCGGTGGGCGCGGTCGATCTGGCGGAAGATCTGGCGGGCATCGATGAACAGGACCTGGCCGGCACGCGCGGTCGCGCGCTTTCCCCGGTCGAGGAACCAGAGCGTCACCGGCAGCGTGACGGTGTAGAAGAAGTTCGGGCCGACCGCGACCATCACGTCGACCAATCGGTCCTCGACCAGCTTGCGCCGGATCTCCCCTTCGCTGTGACGGGCGTCCGAGGCGGAGTTGGCCATCACGAAGCCGGCGCGACCGGTCTCGCTCAACGCCGTGGCGAACAGCTGGATCCAGATGTAGTTGCCGTTGTCGGCCTTCGGCAGGTCCGGGAAGCGTGGATCGTCCTCGAGCTTCGCCTTGTCGATGCGATCGACGTTGAACGGCGGGTTCGCCATCACGAAGTCGAACCGGCCGACGCTCTTGTGCAGATCCTCGTAGTAGCTGTTGCCCTCGCGGATCTCGCCAGAGAGCCCGTGGACCGCTAGGTTCATCCTGGCCAGCCGCACCGTCTCGCCCGTCTTCTCCTGGCCGTAGGTCGAGAGCTCCTTACCGGGCGACTGGCGATGGCGCTCGACGAAGTGAGCGGAGTGGACGAACATGCCGCCCGAGCCGCATGCCGGGTCGAAGATCCGGCCGTGGTAGGGCTCGATGATCTCGACGATCAGGCGCACGATCGACATCGGAGTGAAGAACTCGCCCGCGCCCTGCCCCTCGGCGAGCGCGAACTTGGCCAGGAAGTACTCGTAGATCAGGCCGAACGCGTCGCCCTCGAGGTCCTTCGTGTAGCTGCTGATGTGGCGCAGCAGCGACGCGATCGTCGAGTTGGCGATCGCCGTGTAGGTGCGCGGCAGGACGCCGGCCAGGTCGGGGTTGTGCTCCTCGACCAGGCGCATCGCCTCGTTGACGGCCTTGCCGAGATCCGAGCCCTCGGGCAGCTCGAGCAGGCTGCTGAAACGCGCCGC